>Ga0209371_1000028_pt1 | contig 429688 bp, 374 predicted proteins | sample AgamicAtAmrz_FD_187165 | JGI IMG/M metagenome (GOLD analysis project Ga0209371, IMG submission 187165) | Agave microbial communities from Guanajuato, Mexico - At.Am.rz (SPAdes) (version 2) | ecosystem: Host-associated > Plants > Roots > Rhizosphere | place: Guanajato, Mexico | collected...
GTGGAACCACCCGATCCCATCCCGAACTCGGAAGTGAAACGCAGCTGCGCCGATGGTAGTGTGGCTCAAGCCATGCGAGAGTAGGTCATCGCCAGGGTTTATACCCAAAACCCCGCTGCTCACGCAGTGGGGTTTTTCCTTTTAATGAAGGCATTGCATTTTCCGGGTGCCTTCCGCCCCAAGGGCAAGATCGCGAAGCTGGCGCCGCAGGCGCTGCTGCAACCGTCTCCCTGGTGAAATTAGCGCTGTGGAACCACCCGATCCCATCCCGAACTCGGAAGTGAAACGCAGCTGCGCCGATGGTAGTGTGGCTCAAGCCATGCGAGAGTAGGTCATCGCCAGGGTTTACACCCAAAACCCCGCTGCTCACGCAGCGGGGTTTTTCTTTATGCGCGGAAAGCGGCCACTGAGCTGCGATTGCACAAAAAAGCGGCGCCCCGTGGGGCGCCGCTCTGACCTCGATAGCGTTCAGTCGAGCATGGCTCGACGTTAGCGGGCCGGGGCCTTGGCCTTCATCATCGTGTCGCGGGCGGCTTTGAAGGGGTTGCCTTCATACCAGTTCGGCCAGCGGTCGCCACCGGCGAGCTCCTTGCCGACGCCGTACATCAGCTGCAGGTCTTCGACAGTGCCGTCCAGCTTCCAGCTGGTCGCGTCGAACTCATCCTTCGGGCCATGGTAGCGGTTGGCGCCGTAGTCGGCTGCTGCCTTGCGGCCGGCTTCTACTCCACCTTCGCGCAGATCTTCGCCGCCGTCGGCGTACAGCGCCGGGACGCCAGCCTTGGCGAAATTGAAGTGGTCGGAACGGAAGTAGAAGCCGCTCTGCACCGAGCTCTCGCCGTGCAGGGTGCGTCCCTGGGCCGCCGCCAGCGGCTTGAGGATGTCTTCCAGCTCGGAGCTGCCGAAACCGGTCACCGTCACGTCCTTGGCGCGGCCGGCCACGGACATGGCGTCGATGTTGATGACGCCGGCGATCCTGTCCAGCGGGAAGGTCGGATGCGCAACGTAGTACTTCGAGCCGAGCAGGCCGGATTCTTCCAGGGTCACGGCAAGGAACACCACCGAACGCTGCGGCTTCGGATCCTGGTGGGCCATTGCTTCGGCGACTTCCAGGATGCCTGCCACGCCGGTCGCGTTGTCGATCGCACCGTTGTAGATGTTGTCGCCTTCCTCGCCCTCGTGCTTGCCCAGGTGATCCCAATGGGCCATGTACAGCACCGCCTCGTCGGCGCGCGTGGTGCCCGGCAGGACGCCGACCACGTTGCGCGACTGCTTCTGTGCGATACGGCTCTTGAGGTCGACGGATGCGGTGGCTTTCAGCGGCACCGGCTTGAAGCCGCGCTTGCTGGCGTCCTTGTAGGCTTGGTCAAGGTCCAGGCCCGCGGCGGCGAACAGCGAGCGTGCGGCGTCGGCGCTCAGCCAGCCCTGCACCGGGATGCGTGCTTCCGGATCGTCCTTGGCCGGCAGGTCGTACTGCGGCCCGGCCCAGGAGTTCTTCACCACATCCCAGCCGTAGGAGGCACCGGCCGTGTCGTGCACGATCAGGGCCGCGGCGGCGCCCTTGCGTGCGGCCTCCTCGAACTTGTAGGTCCAGCGGCCGTAATAGGTCATGCGCTTGCCGTCGAACAGGGTTTCGTCATCGACGTGGAAGCCCGGGTCGTTGACGAACATGACGACCGTCTTGCCCTTCCAGTCCTGGCCGGCATAGTCGTTCCACTTCTGTTCCGGTGCATCGACACCGTAGCCGACGAACACCAGGTCGCTGGCATCGATGCTGATCTCGGCCTGGCCGGTGCGCGTGCCGACCACCATGTCAGTGCCGAACTTCAGTTCGGTGGTCTTGCCGCCCTGGTTGATCTTCAGCACGGTGGACTCATCGGCCGTGGTTTCGGTCATCGGCACGTCCTGGAACCAGCTGTCGCCGTTGCCCGGCTGCAGGCCGATGCGCTGCATCTGGTCGCGGATGTAGTTGACCGTCAGCTCTTCGCCCTTGCTGCCCGGTGCTCGCCCTTCGAACTCGTCGGAGGCCAGGGTCTTGACCATCTCGGCGAAGTCGGCGGCATTGATCTCCGGCGAGAACGCATGGCCCGCAGTCGCGGTGGACGGGGCGGTATTGTCGGTGCCGGCGCTCGGCGCCGGGGGGTCATTGCCTTTGCAGGCACTGAGCGCGGCCGCGGCGGCCAGGCACAGGAGGAGTTTGCGGGGCATCATCGGTTCCTGGGAAACAAGGGATGGCCGCACGGCGGTGCGGCCGGGAACGGGGAGTATCCCCGAATCGGTGGGCTCAGTCCGCTGGCGCGGTTTCGCTGTCGAACGGAATGGGATCGGCGCCGCTGACCGGGCCGATGCGCGCGGTGCGGTGCACGTACAGCACCACGTCCCGCTCGAAGTGCAGGGCGCCACTGACCACGGCGTTCGGACCGATGATGACCCGCGGCTTGCGGACGGCGGTCAGCGAGACGCTGAAGCTGGGCTTGCGCACGCGCAGGCCGCCCTCGACCTGGGAGCCGATGCCCACGGTGATATCGCCATTGACGGTTTCCACGTCCTTGCTGACGCGGCTCTCGACCAGGCCGATGCCACCGTTGACGGTCTCCACGCCGCCTTCGATCTGGCTGCCGCGATCACTGAAGATGCTGCCATTGACCGTGCTGACATTGCCGCGGGCGATCACCTCACGGCCGAGGCGAATCCCGCCGTTGACCGTTTCGATGCTGCCGGTACGGGCGCGGTCGGCGACCTTCACCCCACCGTTGACGGTATCGATGCTGCCGGTTTCGCTGCCTTCACCGACGCGGATGCCGCCGTTGACGGTATCCAGCTTGCCGTAGCGCTGCCCGGCTTCGGCGGTGATGCTGCCGTTGACCTTGCTGATGTTGTCCTGTGCCCAGGCGGGACTGCTGGCCAGCAGCACGCCCAACAGCAGCGGAATGGATCGAATGTTCATGGGTCCCTCGGTGGATGTGCGGCTGGCAGGCCGCGTGCGTTGATGTCACCATTCCCCAATCGCCCCTGCAACTGCCTGAAGTCACTGGAAAGCCCTTGCGCAACAACGCCTTCCCCTCACGCCGACATCACATCGCCGCTGCCCGCGGCGGGCGCTGCCTGCTGCTGGGGCTGGCCTTGGCGCTGGCGCTGCCGCTTCCATCAGGTGCACAGAACACGCGCGAAACGGAGCGCAAGCTGCAGAAGCTGCGCAGCGAGCTGAAGGGCGTCGCGCAGGAGCGCCGCCAGCTTGAGGGCCAGCGTGGCCAGGCATCGCAGCAGCTGCGCGCGGCCGATGAGAAGGTGGCCCGCAGCGGCCGTGTACTGGCCCAGACCGAGGCGGCGCTGCGCGAGCAGAACCAGGCACTGGCCGAGGCCGAGCGACGTCGCACGACCCTGCAGTCCAACCTGGCGCAGCAGCATCGCGAACTGGCCGGGCTGCTGCGCGCGGCCTATCAGCTGGGCAACCACGCCCCGCTCAAGCTGCTGCTGTCACAGGACACGGTGGCCGATGCCAACCGTGCACTGGCCTACCACCGGTACCTGCAGCGCGAGCGCGCGCAGCGCATCACCGCATTGACTGCCGATCTCAAGGAGCTGGAGGCGCTGCAGGCGCAGATTGCCGAGCGCCAGCAGCAGCTGCAGGGGACCCAGCGCGAGCAGAAGCAGCAGGCGGCTGCGCTGGCGGCCGATCGTCGCGAACGTGCGCAGACTGTGGCCTCGCTGGACGAACGCTTCAAGGACCGGCGCGAGAAGGAACAGGCATTGGGGCAGGATGCCAAGGCACTGGAAACCCTGCTGGCCAATCTGCGCGCAGCCGCGGCGCGGGCCGAAGCCGAGCGTCGCGCGGCGGCACGCCGGGCTGCCGCGGAGAAGGCCGCCGCCGAACGCGCTGCACGCCAGGCCGCTGCCGAAGGCCGGCCGCCGCCGGCGACCAAGGTGCCGCCGGCCGTGGCATCGGCGCCGGCACCGAAGGTGGGGGGACTGGGGTGGCCGCTGTCGGGCAACCTGCTGGCACGCTATGGCGGCAAGCTGCCGGATGGCCGCACCAGCAGCGGCGTGCTGATCGGTGCGCCGGCCGGCAGCACGGTGACTGCGGTAGCCGATGGCACGGTCGTCTTCTCCGACTGGATGACCGGTTACGGCATGATCCTGATCGTCGATCACGGCAATGGCTACATGAGCCTCTATGCGCACAACGACACGCTGCTGAAGGATGCAGGTGCGCGGGTCAGCCGTGGCGATGCGGTCGCCAAGGTCGGCAATTCCGGCGGCCAGGGCGTGACCGCGCTGTATTTCGAGCTGCGTCGTGGCGGGCAGCCGGTCAATCCGGACAGCTGGCTGCAGCGCCGCTGAACCCGGAGCCTGCACGGACCGCGTGGGTTCAACGGGAATTTAGCTGTGCTTCGCGCATAATCGGTGCCTGTGCCTTGGGCACGATGCCACCGTCGACAGGAGTGCTCCATGCGCGCAGCCCGTACCGCCACCCTCTTGCTGGCCCTGTTGCCAGCGCTGTCCTGGGCGCAGCAGACCGCGCCGGCCCCGACCGCTGCGAACAGCGGGCAGGCGGCGAGCAGCGAGGAGGCGGTGACCTCGAAGGTGCCGCTGGAAGACATCCGCCGTTTCGTGGCGGTGTACAACGCGGTGCGCGCGGCCTATGTCGACCCGGTCGATGACAACAAGCTGATGCAGTCGGCGGTGCGTGGCCTGCTGCTCGACCTCGACCCGCACAGCACGTATTTCAACAAGGAAGATGCGCAGGCCTTCGACGAGCAGGCCTCCGGTGCCTACGAGGGCATCGGGGTGGAGCTGCAGCAGCAGCCGGACAACGCCAGCATGAAGGTGATCGCGCCGATCGATGACACGCCGGCGGCCAAGGCCGGCATTCTCGCGGGCGATCTGATCATCGCCATCGATGGCAAGCCGATCAGTGCGATCGATGCCAGTGAGCCGCTGCGGGGCCCGGCCGGCAGCAAGGTGGTGCTGACCATCGTGCGCGACGGCCGTCCGAAACCGTTCGATGTCAGCCTGACCCGGCAGACGATCCGCGTCACCAGCGTGCGCAGCCGCCTGCTGGAACCGGGCTATGGCTACATCCGCCTGAGTACCTTCCAGGCCGACACCGGTTCGGATTTCCAGAAGCATGTGCAGCAGCTGCAGAAGCAGTCCGGTGGAACGCTGAAGGGGCTGGTGCTGGACCTGCGCAGTAATCCGGGTGGCCTGCTGACCGCCGCCGTGCAGGTGGCCGACGATCTGCTGGACAAGGGCAACATCGTCAGTACGCGGGGCCGCATCAGCATCAGCGATGCGCGTTTCGACGCGACGCCGGGCGATCTGTTGAAGGGCGCACCGGTGGTGGTGCTGGCCGATGCGGGTTCGGCCAGCGCCTCGGAAGTGCTGGCCGGTGCATTGCGCGACAATGGCCGCGCACGCGTGGTCGGCAGCCGCACGTTCGGCAAGGGCTCGGTGCAGACCGTGCTGCCGCTGGACAACGGCGATTCGGTGAAGCTGACCACGGCGCGCTACTACACGCCCAGCGGCAAGTCGATCCAGGCCACCGGCATCGTGCCGGATGTGGAGCTCAAGCCTGCGCCGCGCCCTGAGGATGAAGCGCTGCCGGCCAGCCTGAGCGACTACAGCGAAGCCACCCTGCCGGGTCATCTGCGCGGTGACGACGAAGGAACCGAAGGTTATCGGGCAGGTGCGGTGTTGCCGGGCGATGGCCCGATCAATGATGCGCTCGCCGAACTGAAGCATCCCGGCTCGGTGGCCGCGCGACTGAAGGCCGAAGCCGCGAAGGCGGAAGCGGAAAAGGCCGCCGAAGCGGCGACCGCCAAGCCGGAAGCAAAGTCGGAAGCAAAGCCCAGCCCGGCCCCGACCAAGCCCTGAGGTAGCGCCGGGCCACGCCCGGCGACGCGGGCCGGTTGACTAGAACCCGTGCCGCTTGCGCAGGCGGCGCGCGATCGCTGCGCGCACGTACACGCCGTACACCACGCCGAACACGAAGCCGCCGATGTGTGCCCACCAGGCCACCATGCCGAAGGTCGGGCCGATATAGGCGAACACCACCTGCAGCCCTGCCCACACGCCGATCAGCAGGTAGGCCGGGGCGCGTACGAACTCCAGGAACAGGCCGAGCGGAATCACCACGCCCAGTCGCGCGCCCGGGAACAGGGCCAAATAGGCGCCGATCAGTGCCGACACCGCGCCGCTGGCACCGATGATGATCTGGTCCGGGCTGCCCATGGTGTAGATCGCCACCAGGTTGGAAACTGCGCCGCCGACCAGGAACAGCAGCAACAGGCGCCACGGCCCCAGTACCCGCTCTGCCGGCAGGCCGAAGATCAGCAGGAAGACCAGGTTGCCCAGCAGGTGCGACCAGTCCGCATGCAGGAACAGGGCTGTGAACAGGCGCAGCACGCTGCCGTCCTGCAGGGTGGCCCACCAGTCCAGCGGATGGGTCAGCCCGGTGGAGAGCGCACCCCAGTCGAGCCACAGGCTGCCCCTGGCATCATCCGGCCGTGAGATCGACCACAGGAAGGCCAGCCACAGTGCCGCAAACAGCACGGGTGTGGCCCAACGCAGGGCGGCCTTCTTGCGCGACGGAAGGGAAACGAACATGGCGACAAGCCTAGCGCGCCGCGCTCCGTGGCGGGGCCGCTCCTGTTCAGGTTTTGCGATGAAAAAAGCGCCGCCGCTGTTATTGTTTCATTAACGGCTCTGGGTAATACTCGCATACGGCGTCGTATGTCGGGAGGGGAATCCGGCGCGCTCCGATGGGCCCCAGGGCCTGCCGGGCGCAGGCGCACTCAGAGCAACATCACCGCTTACCGGAGAGAGAACTACGATGCAAACCGCTTCCACCATTGCCCGTCTGACCCTGCTGGCCGTCGGCGTTGCCGGTGCGCTGGCCGCCGCCGACGCCAACGCTGCTGCCTTCCAGCTGAAGGAAAACAGCGCCAAGGGCCTGGGCCGCGCCTTCGCCGGCTCCACCTCGACCGAAGGCGACGCCTCGGTCATCGCCACCAACCCGGCCTCCATGCGCCTGCTCGACGGCACCCTGCTGCAGGGCGACGTCAGCGCCATCAGCTTCGGTGCCAAGTTCCGCGGCCGTGGCGAATACGGCAACGGCGCGCCGATCTCGGGTGGCAACGGCGGCGACGCCGGCATGATCGCCCCGGTTCCGGCGGCCTACTTCCACCTGCCGTTCGGCGAGAACGAGAACATGCACTTCGGTGCCTCGCTGACCGTTCCGTTCGGCTTCAAGACCGAATACGACCGTGACTGGGTCGGCCGCTACAACGGCGTCAAGACCGAACTGCAGGCAATCGACCTGGGCGTCGCGTTCTCGTACGACGTCAACCCGTACCTGTCGTTTGGTGCCTCGGTGTTCGCCGAGCGCTTGAACGTTGACCTGACCAGCGCGGTCGACACCGGCACCGCGATCAATGCCACGGCCCAGCGCCAGGCTGCCGCCCGCGTGCTGCAGGCCGGTGGTACCCCGGCCCAGGCCGCTGCCGCTTCGCAGGCCGCCGCCCGCCAGGCCGCCCAGCTGGGCTTCGCTCCGGGCACCGCTGATGGCTACCTGCGCATCAAGGGCGACGAAGTGTCGGTCGGCTATACCCTGGGCGTGACCGTCAGCCCGGTGGAAGGCACCAACATCGCCTTCAGCTACCGCTCGGAGGTCGAACACAAGATCACCGACGGCACCGCCGACTTCACCATTCCGCAGAATGCCGCGGCCTTCCTGGCCAACACCGGCACCTTCATCGACAGCAACGGCCGCGCCACCATCACCCTGCCGGCCAGTGCGACCGTCGGCATCACCCATCGGGTGAACGACCAGTGGCAGGTCATGGCTGAAGTCACCCGTACTGCGTGGAGCAAGTTCGACCAGGTCACCGTCGACTATGACTCCAACCAGCCGGACAGCGTGCTGCCGTTCCACTACCGCGATACCACCTTCGCGGCGATCGGTACCGATTACAAGGTCAACGACAAGCTGACCCTGCGCGGCGGCCTGGCCTACGATCAGACCCCGACCACCTACGAGCACCGCGACGTCCGCGTGCCGGACACCACCCGCAAGTGGCTGTCGCTGGGTATGACCTACGCAGCGTCGGACAAGCTGGAGTACAGCGTGGGCTACACCCACCTGTTCACCAAGGATCCGGACATCTACTCGACCTCGGCGACGGCCAACACCGTCATCGGCAAGTACAAGGTCAGTGGCGACGTGCTGGCCGCATCGCTGCAGTACAAGTTCTGATCCAGGCCTCGGCCTGATCCGGTACACGAAGGGCCCCGCGCAAGCGGGGCCTTTTGTTTGTGCAGCGCGCATCCACGCGGGCTGTGGATCTACGACAATGGCCGCATGAACCTGTCCGATCCGAACTTCCAGCTGGAGCTGGCCGCCAACGTTGCGGTCGCAGGCTCGATCCTGCTGGCGGGACGCAACAACGTCCATACCTGGTGGCTGGGCATCATCGGCTGCGCGCTGTTCGCCCTTGTCTTCGAGCGCTCACATCTGTTCGCCGACATGGTGCTGCAGTTCTTCTTCATCGCCATCAGCGTGCTGGGATGGTGGCAATGGCTGCGTGGCAACCACGGCGCGCCGCTGCCGATCACCTCGCTGCGGCCGCGCACGGCAATGTGGCTGCTGCCGACGGCGGCACTGGCCACGTTCGGCTACGGCTGGATGCTGACCCGCCTGACCCACGCCTATGCGCCCTACGTCGATTCGGCGGTACTGGTGCTGAGCGTGATCGCGCAGATCCTGATGATGCGCCGCAAGCTGGAATCGTGGTGGGTGTGGCTGCTGGTCAACACGATCGCCGTGCCCCTGTACTACAGCCGTGGCCTGCACCTGACCTCGATCCTGTACGTCGGTTTCTGGATCAATGCACTGGTGGCGTTGCGCCACTGGCGCAATCTGATGCGGGCCGAGGCCACGGCGGCACCTGGCTCCCTGTAGAGCCGAGCCCACGCTCGGCTGCGCCGGAAATGCCGAGCGCAGGCTCGGCTCTGCAGCAAGCGAAGCATGAAAAAACCCCGCTTTCGCGGGGTTTTTTTCGTTGACCACATCAACCGGGGGATCAGTCGCCCAAGGTCAGCAGCGAGGCGTTGCCGCCAGCGGCGGTGGTGTTCACCGTGACGGTCTTCTCGGTGGCAAAGCGCAGCAGATAGTGCGGGCCACCGGCCTTCGGTCCGGTACCGGACAGGCCCTGGCCGCCGAACGGCTGCACGCCGACCACCGCACCGATCTGGTTGCGGTTGACATACACATTGCCGACCTGGATGCCGTTGGTGATGCGATCGACGGTCTCGTCGATGCGCGAGTGCACGCCCAGGGTCAGGCCGTAGCCGGTGGCATTGATCTGCTCGATCACCGCGTCCAGCTGGTCGCCCTTCCAGCGGATGACGTGCAGGACCGGCCCGAAGATCTCCTTCTGCAGCTGGCCCAGGTTCTTCAGTTCGTACGCGCGCGGTGCGAAGAAGGTGCCGTGGGCAGCCTCGGCGGACAGTTCAGCCGCAGCGATCAGGCGCGCTTCGCGGTCCATGCGTTCGGCATGGTCCTGCAGGATCTTCAGCGCATCGGCGTCGATCACCGGGCCGACGTCGGTGGACAGCAGGCCGGGGTCGCCGACCTTCAGTTCCTTCATGGCGCCGGCCAGCATGGTCATCACCTTGTCGGCGATGTCGTCCTGCACGAACAGCACGCGTGCGGCCGAGCAGCGCTGGCCGGCGGACGTGAAGGCCGAACCGATCGCATCCTTGACCAGCTGTTCCGGCAGCGCCGAGGAGTCGGCGATGAAGGCGTTCTGGCCACCGGTCTCGGCGATCAGCACGCCGATGGCGGCATCACGCGCGGCCATTGCGCGGTTGATCGCACGTGCGGTGTCGGTGGAGCCGGTGAAGGCCACGCCCGCCACGCGCGGATCGGCGGTCAGCGCTGCGCCGACGGTGGCACCATCGCCCGGCAGGAACTGCACCACCTCGGCCGGCACGCCGGCGTCATGCAGCAGCTTCACGGCGTAGTAGCCGACCAGGTTGGTCTGCTCTGCCGGCTTGGCGATGACGCTGTTGCCAGCAGCCAGTGCGGCGGCGACCTGGCCCAGGAAGATCGCCAGCGGGAAGTTCCACGGGCTGATGCAGACAAACACGCCACGGCCGTGCAGCTGCAGCTCGTTGGATTCGCCGGTGGGGCTCGGCAGCTTCTCGGCATGTCCGAACTGCTCGCGTGCCTGCTTGGCGTAGTAGCGCAGGAAATCGACCGCTTCGCGCACTTCGGCGATGCTGTCGGGCAGGCTCTTGCCGGCTTCCTTCACGCACAGCGCCATGAACTCGGGCATGCGTGCTTCCAGCTGGTCGGCGGCGTGCTCGAGGATGGCGGCGCGGCTGGCTGCCGGGGTGCGGTTCCAGGCCGGCTGCGCGGCCACGGCATTGGCCAGCGCCTTCTGCACGGTGGCGGTATCGGCGGGCAGCCACTGGCCGACCACTTCGCGGGTATCGGCGGGGTTGGTCACCGGCTGCGGCGCGCCTGCGGGGGTCGCACCCGGCACCAGCGGCGCGGCCTGCCACGGCTTCACTGCCGCGTTGAGCTGCCCGGCCAGGGCGCGCAGTTCGTTGTCGTTGGCGAGATTGGCGCCCATGGAGTTCTTCCTGTCGTGGTTCTGGCTGCGCAGCAGGTCAACCGGCAGCGGGATCTTGGGATGCGGAATCGATTCGAACGAGGACACCATCTCGACCGGATCGCGGATCAGATCGGAGATCGGCACGCGTTCGTCGGTGATGCGGTTGACGAAGCTGGAGTTGGCGCCGTTTTCCAGCAGGCGCCGCACCAGGTACGGCAGCAGATCCTCATGCGATCCGACCGGTGCATAGACGCGGCAGGGAAGGCCGAGACGATCGGCCGGCACCACTTCGGCGTAGAGATCGTCGCCCATGCCGTGCAGCTTCTGGTGCTCGTACACGCCGCCGTTGGCAATGCTGCGCACGGCCGCGATGGTGTGCGCGTTGTGGGTGGCGAACATCGGGTAGATCGCATCGGCATGCGTGAACAGACGCTTGGCACAGGCCAGGTAGGACACGTCGGTGTTCTGCTTGCGGGAGAACACCGGGTAGCCCGGATAGCCTTCGATCTGCGCGCGCTTGATCTCGGCATCCCAGTAGGCGCCCTTGACCAGGCGCACCTGCAGGCGGCGACCGGCACGGCGCGCCATGTCGGCCAGGTGGTCGATCGTGTACGGGGTGCGCTTCTGGTAGGCCTGTACCACGACGCCGAAGCCGTCCCAGCCGGCCAGCGAGGCATCGCAGAACACCTGCTCGATGATGTCCAGCGACAGCTCGAGGCGGTCGGACTCCTCGGCGTCGACGGTGCAGCCGATGCCGTAGCTCTTGGCCAGCTGCGCCAGTTCCAGCACGCCCGGCACCAGGTCCTTCAGCACGCGCTCGCGCTTGGCATGTTCGTAGCGCGGGTACAGCGCCGACAGCTTGATGGAGATGCCCGGTGCGTTGTTGACGTCGCCGTCGGGACGGCCGCCGCGTGCCGTGTGGTCACCGCCGATGGCATGGATCGCACGACGGTAGTCTTCCAGATAGCGCAGCGCATCCTTCATGGTCAGGGCACCTTCGCCCAGCATGTCGAAGGAGTAGCGATAGCTGGCGTTGTCGCCCTTGTGCGAACGCGCCAGCGCCTCGCTGATGGTGCGGCCCATGACGAACTGATGGCCCATGATCTTCATCGCCTGGCGCACGGCCAGGCGGATCACCGGCTCACCCACGCGGCCGACCAGGCGCTTGAACGCGCTGGGTGCGTCGGCACGGGTGGCATCGTTCATCTGCACCAGCTTGCCGGTCAGCATCAGGCCCCAGGTGGAGGCATTGACCAGTACCGAGTCACTGCCGCCCAGGTGCTTTTCCCAGTCGGCGTCGGCCAGCTTGTCGCGGATCAGCTTGTCGGCGGTGTCCTGGTCCGGAATGCGCAGCAGCGCTTCGGCCACGCACATCAGCAGCACGCCTTCCTCGCTGCCCAGATCGTACTGGCGCATGAAGGCTTCGATCGCGCCCTGGTCCTTGGCGCGCACGCGCACGCGGCCGACCAGATCGGCCGCCAGCGCCTGCACCCGGGCCTGTTCCTCGGCGGGCAGGCGGGCCTGCGCCAGCAGCTCACGGACGTGGCTGGCCTCGTCCTTCAGCCAGGCGTCGGTAATGGCCTGGCGGAACGGGTTGGGGGACGCCGGCAGTTCCGGCGACAGCAGCGCGCCGGGACGCGGGGCGTCGTGGGCGGCGAGGGAGGAGGAGGGTGCGTTCATGCCGGTCCGGCCAATGGAAAACTTGGCGATTTTAATCATTTTTGCGCCCTTCGGAAGTGCCCCGAAGCCACCTTCGTGAATGCTGATAGCCCCTAGCGGTGGTGGATTCAGCGTGTTCAGCAAGCGCGCTTCTATTTGTGCCGAATTCGTCATTTGCGGCGCCGAGCGGATGCTGTATTGCAGCATGGCAAAAAGTGTGAATGCACCCTTGCTACCGGTGAGACGGCGGGGCTACCATCGAGACGTTTCCCGCGGCAGGAACGCGGTTGCGACATGATCGAGGTGCTTCCAGCTCCAGATGGGTCAGGTACGCAGCTGCGGCTGCGTCCCCCACGGGCGCTCGATGCCCGGCAGTTCGTCCTGTTGTTCACCGTGTTGTCGGGAGCGATGTGGCTGGTCTCCGCCCTGGGGTGGTTGGCCGGCAATGCATTCGCCCCCCTGTTCGCGCTGCTGTACAGCCTGTTGCTGGCAGCCGCGTTACGCGCCCTGTGGCGCAGCGGCGAACGGCAGGAGGAAATCCGGGTAGTGCCGGCGTATGTGGAGGTCATCCCCGTACCCGGTGGATTGCCGGTGTTCCGGGCTCACCCGCATTGGGTGCGCCTGCTCGCCGACGATGAGAGGGTCCGGCTTGCGTCCAGCGGCCGGCAGGTGGAGGTGGGGAGTTTCCTCGCGCCGGCCGAACGTCAGACGCTTGCAGAGACACTTGAAGGCTTGCTCGCCGCCAGCGATGGCGGCAACCGACGACGCTAAGGGTCTAGGCAATGAAGCAAAGCAGCAGGTGGGGCACGAAGTGCGTTGCAATGGCCGCCGCAGTGGTGGCCGGGGGATGGGTTCCGGCGATGGCATGGGCCCAGGCGGCCGATCCCAAGCCGTGGCAGCTGAACATGGGCAAGGGGGTAACCCAGACCTCGCGCCTGGCCTGGGAGTCGAACAATCTCTCGCTGATCGTCTGCACGGTGATCGGCGTGATCGTGTTCGGGGCGATGGCCTACGCCATCTTCAAGTTCCGCAAATCCAAGGGGGCGGTGGCCGCCACCTTCAGCCACAACACCAAGGCCGAGATCATCTGGACGGTGATCCCGGTGATCATCCTGGTGGTGATGGCATGGCCGGCCACGGCCAACCTGATCAAGATGTACGACACCCGCGATGCCGAGATGACGGTGAAGGTCACCGGCTACCAGTGGATGTGGAAGTACGAGTACCTGGGCGAGAACGTCACCTTCACCAGCCGCCTGGACCGCGAGTCGGACCGCATGCGGCAGAGTGGCAAGGTGCCGACGCGCGAGAGCCATCCCCACTACCTGCTGGATGTCGACAACCGGCTGGTGCTGCCGGTCGATACCAAGGTCCGGTTCGTCATCACCTCCGACGACGTGATCCACGCCTGGTGGGTGCCGGCGCTGGGCTGGAAGCAGGATGCCATTCCGGGCTTCATCAACGAGGCCTGGACCAGCATCGAGCAGCCGGGCGTCTATCGCGGGCAGTGCGCTGAACTGTGCGGCAAGGACCACGGATTCATGCCGATCGTGGTCGAGGCCGTGTCCAAGGAGGAGTTCAGGCAGTGGCTGGCGCAGCGCAAGCCGGCACCGCCGGCCGCAGCCCCGGCCGAACCGGCTGCGCCTGCGGCGCAGACGCCTGCCGCGCCGGCCGAACCTGCCGCCGCTGAAGCGGGTGCCGCCCCTGCCACCGCGGCCAGCGGCGCGTGATGTAAATCCCGCGGCCGCCTGCGGCCGTGGCGACAACCGATTCTGAGAGGTGTTTTGCAATGGCGCACTCGGCAGTTGGGCACGACGATCACCACCATCACCCGGGGTTCTTCGAGCGTTGGTTCTTTTCGACCAACCACAAGGACATCGGCACCCTGTATCTGCTTTTCAGCTTCATCATGTTCATCATCGGCGCGGCGATGAGCGTGATCATCCGCGCCGAGCTGATGCAGCCGGGCCTGCAGTTCGTCAGGCCGGAAACCTTCAACCAGCTCACCACCGTGCACGCACTGGTGATGATCTTCGGCGGGGTGATGCCGGCCTTCGTCGGCCTGGCCAACTGGATGGTGCCGCTGCAGATCGGTGCGCCGGACATGGCCCTGCCGCGCATGAACAACTGGTCGTTCTGGCTGCTGCCGGTGGCCTTCAGCCTGCTGCTGCTCACCTTCCTGCTGCCCGGCGGTGCGCCGGCCGGTGGCTGGACGCTGTATCCGCCGCTGTCGCTGCAGGGCGGCTACAACGTGGCCTTCACTGTATTCGCCATCCACGTGGCCGGCATCAGTTCGATCATGGGCGCGATCAACATCATCGCCACCGTGCTCAACATGCGCGCGCCGGGCATCGACCTGCTGAAGATGCCGATCTTCTGCTGGGCCTGGCTGATCACCGCCTTCCTGCTGATCGCGGTGATGCCGGTGCTGGCCGGTGCGGTGACCATGCTGCTGACCGACAAGTTCTTCGGCACCAGCTTCTTCAACGCCGCCGGTGGCGGTGACCCGGTGATGTTCCAGCACATCTTCTGGTTCTTCGGCCACCCCGAGGTGTACATCATGATCCTGCCCGCCTTCGGCGTGGTCAGCGAGATCATTCCCACCTTCAGCCGCAAGCCCCTGTTCGGCTACCAGGCGATGGTGTACGCCACCGCTGCGATCGCCTTCCTGTCGTTCATCGTCTGGGCCCACCACATGTTCACCGTGGGCATGCCGCTGGGCGGCGAGATCTACTTCATGTTCGCCACCATGCTGATCTCGATCCCGACCGGCGTGAAGGTCTTCAACTGGGTCAGCACGATGTGGCGTGGCTCGCTGACGTTCGAGGCGCCGATGCTGTGGTCGGTGGCCTTCGTCATCCTGTTCACCATCGGCGGCTTCTCCGGTCTGATGCTGGCCATCGTCGCCGCCGACTTCCAGTACCACGACACCTACTTCGTCGTCGCCCACTTCCACTACGTGCTGGTGACCGGTGCGGTGTTCGCGCTGATTGCCGCGGTGTACTACTGGTGGCCGAAGTGGACCGGCCGCATGTACAGCGAGAAGTGGGCCAAGGTGCACTTCTGGTGGTCGATCGTGTTCGTCAACCTGCTGTTCTTCCCGCAGCACTTCCTCGGCCTGGCCGGGATGCCGCGCCGTATTCCCGATTACAGCGTGGCGTTCGCCGACTGGAACCTGATCAGCTCGATCGGCGCGTTCGGCATGTTCGTCACGCCCTTCATGATGGCGGCGATCCTGCTGTCCTCGCTGCGCAATGGTGAGAAGGCGGCCGATCGCTCCTGGGAAGGTGCGCGTGGCCTGGAGTGGACGCTGCCGTCGCCGGCACCGGCCCACACCTTCACCACCCCGCCGACCCTGCGCCCGGGCGATCTGGCGCATGACGACATCACGCATTGAGGTGGGGCATGCATAACGAGAGCCCGCTCCAGACCTGTAGAGCCGAGCCCCGCGCGGCTGACGAAAAGCAGCCGGGCATGACCCGGCTATACGGCAGCGGGACTCACGGCATCGAAGAGCAGCGCCGGCGTGCCCGGCGCACAGCGGTCGTGGTTGGTGCCATCGCCGTACTGGTCTATGCCGCCTTCATTCTCAGCGGGGTGATCGGACGATGAGCCCGACGCCGGCCAGCACACCGTCACCCAGCGCCGGCCTGCCGCGCCTGATCGGTGTTGCCGTGGCCGTGTTCCTGCTGACCTTCTCGCTGGTGCCGCTGTATCGCATCGCGTGCGAGAAGGTGTTCGGCGTGCGCCTGGAACGTGGTCCCGGCAGCGAGGCCGGCGTGGGGGCAGCCACCGCGAAGCGCACCGTGCGGGTGGAGTTCGATGGCGGGGTCAATTCGCGGCTGCCATGGGCATTCCATCCCGAGCAGCTGACCATGGACGTGGTGCCCGGTGAGTTGAACGAGGCGCTGTACTACGCCCGCAATGACGGCCCACAGGCGATCGTCGGCAGTGCGGTGCCCTCGGTCGCGCCAGCACGTGCCTCCGGATTCTTCAGCAAGACCGAGTGCTTCTGCTTCACCGCGCAGACGCTGCAGGCCGGCGAGAAACGCGACATGCCGGTGCGCTTCATCGTCGATCCGGATCTGCCGCCGGAAATCAAGACGATCACCCTGTCCTACACCTTCTACCGCAACGACGCGCTGTCCGATCGGCTGGCTCCGGCCGCCACCTCGGAAGGCGCGCACGCCGCTCCCTGACCCGGATAACGACATGGCCCAGACACCGACCGACGCCAACGTGTACTTCGTCCCGGCCCAGAGCAAATGGCCATTCGTGGGCTCCATCGCGATGATGGTGACCATGGTTGGCGTGGCCAGCTGGCTCAACGATGCCAGCTGGGGGCGCTGGACGTTCTACATCGGCATCGCGATGCTGGTGCTGACCCTGTTCTGGTGGTTCAGCGACGTGGTGCGCGAATCGCAGGCCGGCAACTACAACCGACAGGTCGATGGTTCGTTCCGGATGGGGATGGTCTGGTTCATCTTCTCCGAGGTGATGTTCTTCGGCGCATTCTTCGGCGCACTGTTCTACACCCGCCACCTGGGCCTGTCCTGGCTCAGCGGCGAGGGCCGCGGGGTGATGACCAACGAGCTGCTGTGGCAGGGCTACTCCGCGGGGTGGCCAACCAACGGCCCGGCGGCGATCGGCGGGGCCTTCCAGACCATTCCGGCCTGGGGCCTGCCGCTGATCAATACGCTGATCCTGCTGACTTCCGGCGTGACGCTCACCATCGCCCACCATGCGCTGAAGGCCGGCCACCGTCGCCAGCTGCTGGTCTGGCTGGGCCTGACCGTGGTGCTGGGCCTGGGCTTCCTCGCCCTGCAGGCGGAGGAGTACATCCACGCCTACAATGAGCTGAACCTGACGCTCGGCTCGGGCATCTACGGGTCGACGTTCTTCATGCTGACCGGTTTCCACGGTGCGCACGTGCTGCTGGGCACGATCATGCTGATCGTGATGTGGCTGCGCTCGGCGAAGGGGCACTTCACCCGCGACAACCATTTCGCGTTCGAAGCCGCTGCGTGGTACTGGCACTTCGTCGACGTGGTGTGGCTGATGCTGTTCCTGTTCGTCTACGTGCTGTAAGTGCCGGTGCCGGTGGCGTACTCAGCCACCGATGCCGTGCGGTTTGATCCAGCCCATGTAGATGCTCACGATCACCAGTACGATCAACGCCACCGACACCGCGATGCGGCGCGTCAGTGCGTTGACCGTGCGCTTGGTCTGGCCCCGGTCGACCAGCAGGTAGTACAGCCCGGCGCCCAGGTTCCAGACGATGACGATCAGAAACGCGATCACCAGCAGGGTCTTCAGCGAATCACTCATGCGCGGCTCGAGGGCAGGGTGGATGTGCCTATCTGACCGCGTTTGCGCGGACTTGTCATGATGCGCCAGCACACGCGGGTGATCGGCTGGCTGCTGGCACTGGTGGCGATCACGGGATTCACCGCGCTGGGGCTGTGGCAGTTGCAGCGCATGCATGCAAAACAGGCCATGCTGGATGCGCAGGGCCCCGCTGCGGCGCAGGCACTTCCGCTGGCGCAGGCACTGGCGGCGCCGGGCGCGCTGCACGGCGTGGCCGACCATGGCCGTTTCCTGCCGGGTGTGGTGCTGCTGGACAACCAGACCCGGCACGGCCGGGCCGGGGTGAAGATCTATCGCCCCTTCCGCAGCGACGGCGGCAGCGTGCTGCTGGTCGACCTCGGCTGGCGCGCGCTGCCCGCCGACCGCACGCTCCCCGATCTGCCGCCGCCGCCTTCGCCGGTGGCCGTGCGCGGCCTGCTGGCGCCGCCGCCGTCGGCAGGGCTGGCGCTGGGCCCAGCGTTCTCTGCAACCGGTGAGGCGCAGCGCTGGCTGGCCAGCCGGCTGCCCGCCGAGGGCCTGGCGACGGCGCTGGGGCTGCCCGCACTGCCGGAGCGCGTGCTGCGGCTGGATCCGGCGCTGCCCTTCGGTGATGAACGCGACCTCGATCTGCTGCCGAACACGCTGCCCCCGCAGCGCCACCTGGGTTACGCCGTGCAATGGTTCGGCCTGGCGCTGACCGTGCTGGTGGTCGCGCTGGTGCTGGAATGGCGCAGCAGGCGCGTTCCACGTTAGCGCCGGCCCGACACCGGACGCCCGGCATCCCCTGTCCAACCATGAGAAAATGCCCGCATGAACACTGCTACATCCCCGCAGGCGCGCGGTTCCGGTCGCCGGACCCTGGTGCTGTTGTTCGCCGTGTTCTTCGGGGCAATGGCGCTGGCGGCCGTGCTGCGCTTCTCCGGATGGCAGCCCACCGGCCACCGCAACAGTGGACAGCTGCTCAAACCCCCGGTGGACCTGCGCCAGCAGCCCCCGACCCTGGCCGACGGCACGGCCTATCCCTGGAATCCGGAGGCGCGCACCTGGCGCCTGCTGGTGGCACCGGCTGGTGCCTGCGACGCGCAGTGCGTCACTTTGTCGCAGGGACTGGGCAAGGTGTGGCAGCTGTTCGGCCATAACGCCGATAATGTCGAGATCCTGTGGCTGGGTCCGCCACCGGCGTCGATCGCCTCGCTGCCCGCGCTGCGGCCGCTGGCACCGTCGCCAGCGCTGCGCGCGGCCCTGCCCGGCGTCGATGATCCGGCTGGCCTGCCGGTCTACGTGATCGATCCGAACGGCTTCGTGATCATGCGCCACGCCCCGGGCAGCGACCTCGGGGGCCTGCGCAAGGACATGGCCACGTTGCTGAAACTGAAGTGAGTCCTGTTTGATGAGCCTTTCCGCGCGTCCGGCGCTGCACCGCAATTTCCACCGCCTGGCGTGGTTCGCCATGATCATGACCGCGAGCACGATCATGTTCGGTGCCTTCGTCCGTCTGTCCGATGCGGGGCTGAGCTGCCCGGACTGGCCGACCTGCTATGGCCGCGCGACCTGGCCGCAGCACATCGAGGAGACGGTTGGCCACCCGGCCGCCGACATCCGTCCGCTGGAAACGCACAAGGCCTGGCGCGAGCAGGTGCACCGCTTCCTGGCCGGCGCGCTGGGCATCGAGATCCTGACCCTGGCCCTGCTGGCCACGCGCAGGCGCCGGTTCGGAACCACGGCGGTCGTCACCGCCTGCGTGCTGGTGGCTGCCGGCATACCGTTGTACATGATGGGCTGGCATGCAACGGCCAGTGCCCTGGCCCTGAGCGGTGAGGCGATATTGCTGATTGCCGCCCTGCGCTGGAACAACATCGATCTGGCGCGCGCGGCGGTACTGACCCTGGCGGTGGTGATCTTCCAGGCCCTGCTGGGCATGTGGACGGTGACGCTGCTGCTGAAGCCGATCGTGGTGATGGGCCACCTGCTGGGCGGCATGCTGATGTTCGGCCTGCTGGTGTGGCTGGCGTGGCGGGCCACGCATCTGCCGATTACGCTGGCCGAGGCGCCCAGGCTGAAGTGGCTGCTGCGTGCCGCCGTGGCCGTGCTGGTCACCCAGATCGCACTGGGCGGCTGGGTCAGTGCCAACTACGCGGCGCTGGCCTGCGGCGGCGGCAGCGCCTCGCTGGACAACTTCCCACGCTGCGCCAACCAGTGGTGGCCGCAGCACAACTTCGTCGAAGGCTTCACCCTGTGGCGTGGCATCGGCGTGGACTACGAAGGGGGCGTGCTCGATGGCGCCTCGCGGATCGCCATCCAGCTGGCGCATCGCCTGTTCGCCATCGTGGTGGCTGCCTACCTGCTGTGGCTGGGCGTGCGCCTGTTCCGCCTGCCGAGCATGCGGGGCTGGGCGACTGCGCTGATCGTGCTGCTGGTGCTGCAGGTCACCCTCGGCATCCTCAACGTGAAGCTGGCGCTGCCGCTGGAAGTGGCGGTGGCGCACAACGGCGTGGCCGTTGCCCTGTTGTTCGTGCTGGTCAGCCTGCTGGCCCGCCTGCGTGCCCCGGACTGATCCGATGTTCTCCAATTACCGCCAGTACTGGGACCTGACCAAGCCCAAGGTCGTCGCCCTGATCGTGTTCACCGCCCTGGTGGGCATGGTGCTGGCCATTCCAGGCGTGCCCAGCTGGGAACAGGTGCGCGCGGGCCTGCTCGGCTTCCTCGGCATCTGGCTGGCGGCCTCGGCTGCGGCTGCGATCAACCAGCTGCTGGATGCGCACATCGATGCGCAGATGGCGCGCACCTCGTGGCGGCCGCTGGTGGTCGGCAAGGTCAAGCCGTGGCAGGTGCTGGTGTTCGCCGGTGCACTGATCGTGCTGTCGATGACGATCCTGGTGCTGTGGGTGAATGTGATCACCGCCGTGCTGACCTTCGCCTCGCTGATCGGTTATGCGGTGATCTATACGGTCTACCTCAAGCGTGCGACCTCGCAGAACATCGTCATCGGTGGCCTGGCCGGCGCGATGCCACCGATGCTGGGCTGGGCCGCCGTCACCGGAATGCAGGGCTCTTCGGACTGGGCGTACTCGTCGCTGCTGGTGCTGATCATCTTCATCTGGACGCCGCCGCATTTCTGGGCGCTGGCGATCTTCCGCCGCGAGGACTACGCCAAGGCGAAGATCCCGATGCTGCCGGTGACCCACGGCGTCGTGCACACCCGCAGGCAGATCCTGGTGTATTCGGTGGTGCTGGCCCTGGTCTGCCTGCTGCCCTATCTGGTGGGTATGAGCGGACCGTTCTACCTGGGCGGTGCGATCGTGCTCAACGCGGTGTTCCTCTGGTATGCGTGGCGCATGCTGGATCCGCCGGATGAGCTGTTCTCGATGAAGATGTTCCAGTACTCCATCGTCTATCTGATGGCGCTGTTCGCCTTCCTGCTGATCGACCACTGGATTCTGCCCTGGCTGTAAAGGGTACCTGCCGCCGGGCATGGCCCGGCGCTACCGTATCCTAGGGAAAGGCGGGCGCATCAGCCGGATTCATGACGGCCGTCGCAGTGAGGACATGCTTGACCTGATCGAGGCGGCACGCGTGCTGCGCAGCCACGCCGTGCGTGGACGGTCTTCCACAGAACTCCGTGCGTTCAATGTCGGCTTCCGCTCGCCGGGGACGGCACTGTGCCAAGCCGCCGAGCCGCTACGGTGTAGGGATCTGCCGCGCTGCTGACCCACCGCGGGCAGTGGATCACAGATACGGATGGATCCGGCAGGCGGGATGGTCGAATGTGGATACACAGGATTTGCGAGATGAATCGCAATTCTGTGGAGCAATCAATGAAATGCCATGTTTCTCTGCCCATCGTTCTATGTGCTGCGCTTGCGTGCTTGGCCGGCAATGCAACAGCAGACGTAAAAGCACTGAGTCGGGCCAACTGCATTGGATTCGTCAATGAATCCGTTACCTACGAACGGCCCCAGTTCCGCAACTTCCAGGGCTCTGCCGCATCCAGGCATATCCCGCTTGGAAACATTGAGCCGAAGCATGTCCTTGCTGCTCCCAACAATGGACTGTACTCCTGGCGCTTCTACGCAGGTGATGGCACCGATCCGGAACGGATGGTTGTTCATGGTTACCACACATGGGTGCTGGGCGGGCGTGTATTCACCCAGTCCACGAGCGCGGTCGATTGCCAACTTTCGGAGTGGTGAGCGTCATGAAAAGCCTTTGCTGTCTTGCAGTTTCACTGCTGATGTCGATGTCGGCCCAGGCATCGCAGACCGATGCAACTCCTGATCCGGTGGGACGTTGGCTACATCAACGTGCCATGCAAGCTGCAATGCAGGAGGCCTCGATGACGAGAGAGTCGTCCGTAGGCGCTGGCAGCTACCAGATCGTGCGACTGGCAGACCTGGACGCCCCCGAAGAGGTGAAGCATCAGCTTCGCGCGGACATGGATCGGTCAGCGGGTGTGGTGCAGGTTGCAGAAGGGAACATCCCAACGCGGGCCGAACTGCTGGCCGCCTTGCCCCGCCGATATCGCTCGGCGTCGGAACTACGCCAGCGCCTGCCACAGCCACCCAGCAGCCTGGAAGCAAGCCTCCTGGGACCGGCGGAGCTGATCGGTATGGAATCCAGTGGCGTGCTGGATGGAAGCAGGTCCTCGGGGCTGAGCCGTTTCTTCCAGCTGGAAGGCGTCGGCATCGTGGAGTTCAGCGAGAACAATTTCCTCGCTGCGGGCACGCATATCGAGGTCATCGCCGAGGCGCAGAACACAACAGTGAAAGGCTCGCTCGCGCACTTGAAGAAGAGCGTTGACAGCGCTGGCCGTACCCGCGTCGAGCTTGTCTGGACGGGAGACAGCAAGACCTTCAGCCTGATCGCAACCGGGGGAGCGCGGCACCGACGTGGAGCGTAACGCCCGATTGCTGCACGACATCGCTGCCGCCATCGTGGATTAGCGACGGCGCGAGGGGCGTCCACACGTGGCGTGGCATCAGCCGAGTATGGGCACTGCTCTGCAGTAGTTCCACGCCATGTGTGGATGAATTTCCGGGTCAGGAGCTGCGCCGCGCATACCGCTGCGCGATCACGCCGCAGACGATCAGCTGGATCTGGTGATAGATCATCACCGGCAGCACGATGGCACCGAGGCTGCCCCCGGCGAACAGCACCTTGGCGATCGGCACGCCGGTGGCCAGGCTCTTCTTCGAGCCGCAGAACACGATGGCGATCTCGTCCTCGCGGTTGAAGTGCAGGCGACGGGCGATGAAGGTGATCAGCGGCATGGCGATACCGAGCAGGACGGCGGCTACCACGGCCACCGCCAGCAGCGACAGCACGGGGGTCTTGCTCCAGAGCCCTTCGGTGACGGCTTCGCCGAACGCCGAATACACGACCAGCAGGATGGTGGCCTGGTCGGTGTAGCGCAGCAGCGCGCGCTGCTTCTCGACCCAGCCGGCGATCCACGGGCGCAGCAGGTGGCCGGCCACGAACGGCACCAGCAGCTGCAGCATGATGCCGCCGATCGCATGCAGCGGGTCATGCACACCGCCGGACGTGCCGGCCAGCGCGGTCAACAGCAGCGGCGTGAGGAACACACCGAGGATGCTCGACAGCGATGCGCTGCAGACGGCTGCCGGCACATTGCCGCGCGCCATCGAGGTGAAGGCGATGGACGACTGTACGGTGGAGGGCAGGGTGCACAGGAACAGCACGCCCAGGTACAGCTCCGGGGTCAGCAGCCAGCCCGACAGCGGCTTGAACATCAGGCCCAGCATCGGGAAAAGCAGGAAGGTGCAGGCGAGGATGGTCAGATGCAGGCGCCAGTGCAGCATGCCGCCGATGATCGATTCGCGCGGCAGGCGCGCCCCGTGCAGGAAGAACAGTGCGGTGATGGCGACGGTGGTGACATCGTCGAGGACGATGGCGGCGGCGCCCTTCATCGGCAGCAGCGACGCCAGGCCAACCGTGCACAGCAGGGCCAGGGTGAAGTTGTCCGGTCGCAGGCGCGACCACCAGCGGGTCATGGGGGGCAGACTCCTTGGTGCGGAGGGTTCAGGGCGAGGTGACCGGTGTAGCCAGACGCTGGCGGGTGGCGGCTTCCAGCGACTTCAGGCCAGCGCGCTGGCCCAGCTGAAGGGCCTGTTCCGGGCTGGCATGTTCGTAGCGTGCATTGACCAGGCCGAGCACGGCACCGGCGCGGTTGCCGGACGCGCAGTGCAGCAGCACCGGCCCCTGGCTCTGCTGCAGGGCCTGGTGCACGGCGCGCACGCTGGCCGCATCCAGGCCCTCGGCGCCGGCCACCGGGATGCGCACATAGCGCAGGCCCAGCGATTCGGCCGCGCCGGTTTCATCGAAACCACGGTCCTCGTCGGGCTGGCGCAGGTCGATCACGGTGCGTACGCCTCGCGCGGCCAGTTCGCGCAGGTGTGCGGCACTGGGCTGGCCGCCGGCATACAGGCCGGGGCGGACTTCATTGAGCGGCGTATCTGCGGCCAAGGCCGCCAGCGGCAGGCAGAGCGACAACAACAGCAGGCAGGTCAGGCGCAGCAGCATGGTCCTCTCCGTGAAAACGTTCCGCCGCTATCGGCCCAGGCTGGCGCGGGCCTTGAGCAGCTCGCGCAGTTCGTACTTGTCAGTATCGTCCAGTCCCTGCTGCCGCTGCTTTGCCAACAGCTCTTCCAGACGTTGCTGCAACAGCTGTTTTTCCAGCTGGGCCACGGCGTCGTGCAGTTCCTGGGTCCAGATCGCTTCGCTGCCGGGCAGGGTCTGGGCGGCCAGCGTGTGCAGCGAGGCCTGCTCCTCACGCCCGTCGAAATGCTCCAGCAGCGCGCCGGTGCTGATATCGGGACGCTGTTCGACCAGCGCCAGCAGCTCCAGCAGCAGCTCCACACCGGGCAGGCGCAGGCCCTGGAAGTGATGCTTGCCGCCCAGGGTCAGCGCCAGCGACGGCTGCTGCAGCAGCACGGCGATCGCACCCCGCACCAGGCTGCGCTTGGCCACCGGCTGGATCGACCGTGCCGGAGGGCGCTGCGGCATCGCCGTGCGGGCATTCTGCGTGGTCCCACCGAGCCCGGTCAGCTGCGCCAGCTGCTGCTTCATCAGGTCACCGAACGCGCCGTCGGGAATCTGCGCCAGCATCGGTCTGGCCCGCTCGGCCAGGCGTGCCCGGCCGTCCAGCGTGCCCATGTTGATCTCGCGGGTCAGCTCGTCGAAGAAGAACTGCGAAAGCGGCGTGGCCTGCTTCAGGCGCCCGTTGAAGGCCTCAGCGCCCTCCTTGCGCACGATGGTGTCCGGGTCCTCGCCGTCGGGCAGGAACAGGAAGAAGGCCTGGCGGCCGTCCTTCATGCGCGGCAGCACCGACTCCAGCGCCTTCCAGCCGGCGCGGCGGCCGGCGGCATCGCCGTCGAAGCAGAAGAACACGTCCGGTGCGTTGCGGAACAGCAGCTCGGCATGGTCGGGCGTGGTCGCGGTGCCCAGCGTCGCCACCGCCTGGGTGACGCCGAACTGGAACAGCGAGACCACGTCCATGTAGCCCTCGACCACGATCAGCCGCTCGATCTTCTGGTTCGCCTGGCGCACCTGCCACAGGCCGTACAGTTCGCGGCCCTTGTGGAACAGCGCGGTCTCGGGCGAATTGAGGTACTTGGGACCGTCGTCCTTCTCGAACACCCGGCCACCGAAGGCGATCACCCGCCCGCGGCGGTCGAAGATCGGGAACATCACCCGGTCGCGGAACTTGTCGTAGACGTGGCCCCGGTCGTTCTTGGAGAACAGGCCGGCACGGTCGAGCAGCTTCATCCGCCGCTCGTCCTTGCCCAGCGCATCGCGCAGGCCGCTGTAGCCGTCGGGCGCATAGCCGATCTGGAAGCGGGCGCGGTTCTGTTCGTCCACGCCACGGCCGTCAAGGTAGGCGCGGGCCTTGTCGCTGCCCTCCAGGTTCTTCTGGAAGAAGCGCGCCGCTGCATCCAGTGCCGAATAGAGTTCGCGGCTGTCGTCCTGCTGCTGGGCGCTGCGCGGGTTCTCGCTGCGCGGCACGTCCATGCCGGCGCGCTTGGCCAGCTCATCCACCGCGTCGAGGAACTCGAGGCGGTCGTAGTTCATCAGGAAGCTGATCGCGGTGCCGTGCGCGCCGCAGCCGAAGCAGTGGTAGAACTGCTTGGTCGGCGAGACGGTGAACGAGGCCGAGCGCTCGTCATGGAACGGGCAGCGTGCCGCGTACTCCTTGCCCTGTCGCTTCAACGGCACACGGCTGCCCACCACCTCGACGATGTCGGTGCGGGCCAGCAGGTCGTCAATGAAAGCGTCGGGGATACGGGCCATGGGCAACAGGGCAGGGCGCGGCCGCCGGGGGCGCGCAGCAGGGGCGGCAGGTCCCCCTAGTTTACTCGCTGGCGATGGTCGGGCCGGCCTGTTGTTCGCTGCTGCCGCCGGCGCTGGCGGCCGCCCGCTGCGCCCGGGCATTCAGGCGCTCGTCGATCACCGCGGTCATCAGGGCGCCGACGAAGAACACCGCGGTAGCGTAGTAGATCCAGACCAGCGCGATCACCAGAGCGCCCATCGAACCATAGGCGCTGCCGGGTGCCACGGTAGCGATGTAGACGCCGATGCCGTAGCGCCCCAGGGCGAACAGGAGCGAGGTGATGGCCCCGCCGATGAAGGCCTGGCGCCAGGCCACGCGACGGTCGGGCAGATAGTGGTAGAGGAAGGCGAAGGCCAGCGTGTACAGCAGCAGCGTGGTCACGTAACCGATGGCCGGCAACACCGATGGCAGCTGCGCGAATACCACCTGCAGGGCGGTGGTGGCGGTCATCGACAGGATCAGCAGGAAGCCCAGCGCCAGCACCACGCCGAAGGAGAACACGCGCTTGCGCAGCCAGGCCTGGATGCCTTCCAGGCGCTGGCCGCTGGTGTGGAAGATGCGGTTGAGCGCGTTCTGCAGCTGTGCGAACACGGCGGTGGCGCCGACGAACAGCAACAGGGTGCTCCACAACCCGGCCAGCGAGCCCATGCTCGGCTGGCTGTTGGCGTTGTGCAGCACGGTATCGGCCACGCTGGCCACGCTGCTGCCGGCCACCGAGCCGATCTGGCTGATCAGTGCCTGCTGCGCGGGCGGGTACAGCGAGGCGGTCAGCCACAGCAGCAGCACCAGCAGCGGCGCCATCGACAGCAGGGAATAGAACGAAACCGATGCGGCCTGGGTGAGGACGTCGATTTCGACGAAGCGCTTGGCCACGGCCATCGGGAAGCTGTCCTGCAGCTTCTCCAGGCGCGATCGGACGATGGGCAGGAAGGTGCGGGGATGCGGCATCTACGGCGTCGGCTGGAGCGGTACAGGCTTCCTTTTCTAGCAGATGCCAGCGTTGCGGCAGGTGAAGTGGCAGCGCGGTCGCGGATTGCAGCGAAGTCCGCGTTATCCTTCTGCCCGGACCGAGGGCGCGCTGGGGCTGCCGCCGCGGTATCCGGGCCCACCGCCGGTGTGCGGGGCCACGACAATCCAACTTCTCTGCAAAAGGACGCGTTATGAAAGGGATGGTCTGCACCACGATGGTGTTGCTGCTGGCGGCGAGCGGTTCGGCCGCTGCGGCGTCCACGGCCTGCGAAAAGGCCTTCAAGACGGTAGGGGATCCGCGCAATGGCGCGATGTACATGGCCGACCTGACGGTGCCCGGTCTGAAGGTGCAGAGTGCACTGGACCAGCTGCGCAAGATCGGTGCCGATGACCAGTTCGAGGTGGGCGGCCAGCTGGTGGAAGGCGATACCGGCAACCAGTACCTGATCCAGACCAAGGGCCTGCGCACGCCACTGGTGCTGATCGGCACCGCCGACCGCAGCGGCCGGGTCACCCTGGCCACCAAGCTGGCCCGCGGCCAGACCATCGCCCAGGAGGATGCCCGCAAGTCGATGTGCGACATGCTCGACAAGCTCAAGGGTGGCAGCCAGGGGGACGCGCTGGCCGCCGCTGCGCGCGCGCAGTATCCGACTTCCGTGGCGGAGGACGTGACCGCGCCGGACCTGTCCAAGAAGATGGGCAAGGAGGTGCGCGATACGATGGCGGCCTACAACGCCGCGGGCAGCTTCAAGGACCTGCTGCTGGGCACCACCACCAACAAGGAAGACCTGGGCGACCGCTCGGCCACCTTCCTGCCGGTGTATGCCAAGTACATCGGTCGCCGCTACCGGATCGACGGGCAGATCTACACGGTCAATTCGAACAGCTACTCCAGCCGTCCGGGTGAGGTCGGATCGATCAACTACCTGGTGACGCCGACCCGTGGACTGTTGCGCATCCGCCAGAACGACACCTTCAACAACAACAACTACACCATCCGTTGCGAATTCGCTCCGGACCAGGCGGCCAACTTCGCCATGCTGCGCGAACGCGACTGGGCCAAGCTGGAAGGCGAGGTCAGCGCGGTGGAGGGCAGTTCCATGACCCTGCGCAACTGCCGCCAGGTGTAAGCGCTGGCCTGGCAGCTGCAGCAATGACAAGGCCCGCGTGAAGCGGGCCTTGTCGTGTCCGGCAGGGGCGGTGGCGGATCAGCCAGCCAGGGCCTGCTTGACCAGCTTGGACACCAGGCCCATGTCGGCCTGACCGGCGAGCCTGGGCTTCAACGCCCCCATCAGCTTGCCCATGTCGGCCGGGCCGGTGGCACCGGTCTCGGCGATGGCGGCCTGGATGGCAGCGGCGATCTCGGCCTCACCCATCTTGGCGGGCAGGTAGGCCTCGATGACCACGATCTCGGCACGCTCGATCGCGGCCAGGTCTTCACGGTTGGCCGCTTCGTACTGGCTGACCGAGTCCTTGCGCTGCTTGACCATCTTGTCCAGCACGGCGATCACGGCGGTGTCGTCGAGCTCGATGCGCTCGTCCACTTCCTTCTGCTTGATCGCGGCGTTGATCAGGCGGATCACGCCCAGCTTGTCCTTCTCGCCCGCCTTCATGGCGGCCTTCATGTCATCGGTGAGCTGCTGCTTCATGCTCATGGGAGACCTCGTGGTGGTAGTGGGGCAGGGCGGTTGCCCGGGCCCGGAAACGCAAAAAGCCGGCGACGCTCGCGCGTGCCGGCTTCGGCTTCACCGCGGAAGGACGAACCCGCCGCAATGAAGATGCGTCCGATCAGTACAGGCGCTGACGCTTGGTGACGTCGCGCGACGAGCGGCGCAGCTGACGCTTCACAGCAGCGGCGGCCTTGCGCTTGCGCTCCTGGGTCGGCTTTTCGTAGAACTCGCGCTTGCGGGTTTCGGCCAGCACACCGGCCTTTTCGCAAGTGCGCTTGAAGCGGCGAAGAGCAAACTCGAAGGGCTCGTTCTCGCGGACTTTGACGCTGGGCATGGAATCTCCGGGACACAGTAGAACCGGGTCACGCCCGGCGAGCCGCACATTATAGCGGCGAATCAACAAACTGCAAGCGCGCAAGCCTGAATGCGGGCCAGCGATACGGATGCAGTGGGATCTGCACGTCACCCCGAGGGGGCGGCAGGGGCGTCATAATAACAGGCATGCGAGTCCTCGGCATCGAATCTTCCTGTGATGAGACCGGCGTGGCGGTGTACGACACCGACCTGACCGGCAGCGCGGCCCTGCGCGCCCATGCGGTCTACAGCCAGATCGCCCTGCACGCCGAGTACGGCGGTGTGGTGCCCGAGCTGGCCAGCCGTGACCACGTGCGCAAGCTGCTGCCGCTGGTCCGGCAGACCCTGGCCGAGGCCGGCCTGGGCGTGGACGACATCGATGGCGTGGCCTACACCGCTGGCCCCGGGCTGGTCGGTGCGCTGCTGGTTGGTGCCGGGGTGGCCCGTGCCCTGGCCTGGGCCCTGGAGGTGCCGGCCGTGGGCGTGCACCACATGGAAGGGCACCTGCTGGCGCCCTTGATGGAGGACGATCCGCCGCAGGCCCCGTTCGTGGCCCTGCTGGTGTCCGGTGGCCACACCCAGCTGGTGGCGGTGGATGCCATCGGCCGCTACCGCCTGCTGGGCGAGACCCTGGACGATGCGGCCGGCGAAGCCTTCGACAAGACCGCCAAACTGATGGGGCTGCCCTATCCTGGCGGCCCGCAGCTGGCCAAGCTGGCCGAACAGGGCACCCCGGGGGCCTACCGTTTCGCGCGGCCGATGACCGATCGCCCGGGGCTGGATTTCAGCTTCTCCGGCCTGAAGACCCAGGTCCTGATGGCCTGGCGTGACAGCGACCAGAGCGACCAGACCCGCGCCGACATCGCGCGCGGTTTCGAGGATGCGGTGGTCGAGACCCTGTCGATCAAGTGCGAACGCGCGCTGGAAGCGGCCGGCACCAATGTGATCGTGGTGGCCGGTGGTGTCGGGGCGAATACGCGGCTGCGTGCGCGCCTGCAGCAGATGGCCGAACGTCTCGGGGGGCGTGCCTGCTTCCCGCGGCCGGCGCTGTGCACCGACAACGGCGCGATGATCGCTTTCGCCGGCGCCTTGCGCCTGCAGGCGGGGCAGCACAACCCGCCGAACGTTGACGTGACCCCGCGCTGGGACATGGCGACGCTACCTGCGGTGTGACCCGCGACGCACCCGTCCACACAGGCTGCGACCGTAGCGGCGGACGTGCCGGGTTCCGGTCGTTTCAGGCAGCGGTGGTTCGGTCCCGTTACCATGACCGCCTGTTTTCCGGCTGGTGACCGCAATGGACAAGGTTTTCATCGAGGGGCTGACGATCGACGCCCTGATCGGCATCTACGATTGGGAACGGCGGATCCGGCAGGACCTGGTGTTCGACCTGGAGATGGGCTTCGACAACCGGCGCCCGGCAGCGACCGACGATATTGCCCATACCCTCAACTACAAGGCGGTCAGCAAGCGGCTGGAGCAGTTCGTGCGCGAATCGGAGTTCGGCCTGGTCGAGACCCTGGCCGAGCGTTGCGCGCAGATCGTGCTCGACGAGTTCGATGTGCGCTGGCTGCGGCTGAAGCTGAGCAAGCCGGGAGCGGTGCGCGGCGCGCGCGCGGTCGGCGTGATCATCGAGCGCGAACGCGGCTGAAAACAGCAGCGTCGGCCGGTGGCCGGCAACTTCATGCGATATGACTGAAACAGGAGACGACTGATGGTGGATGCGGTGGTGGCGGTACAGTGGATGGAACGGCTGCAGAACACACTGGAACCCTATCCCGGCGCCTACCTGGCGTTGATGATTTCGGCCCTGCTGCTCGCGGCGGGCCTGGCCAACTGGGTGACCAAGCGCATCCTGGTGCGCGGCCTGCGCCGTCTGCTGCAGCGCCTGCCCGGTTCCGAATCCGGGCGTGGCAGCCATCTGATGCGGGTCATCTCGCGGTTGTCCAACGTGGTGCCCAGCCAGGTGATCGCCTCTGGCATCACCCTCATTCCCGATCTGCCGCCCGGGCTGGTCAGCGTCATCGTCAAGCTGTGCATCGTGTGGGCGGTGCTGACCGTCTCACTGGCCTTCTCGCATGCGCTGGATGCGGCCAACAGCCTGTACGAGCGCAAGCCGGATGCGCGCAACAAGCCGATCAAGGGCTACCTGCAGGTGGTCAAGATCGTGATCTTCGTGGCGGCCGGCCTGGCGATCATCTCCACCCTGCTGGGCGTGGCACTGGGCCCGCTGGTGACCGGCCTGGGTGCGGCCACGGCCGTGCTGATGCTGATCTTCCAGGACACCATCCTCTCGCTGGTGGCCAGCGTGCAGATCAGTGGCGATGGCCGCGTGCGCATCGGCGACTGGATCGAGATGCCGAGCCAGAACGCCGATGGTGACGTCATCGACATCGCCCTGCACACCATCACCGTGCAGAACTTCGACAAGACCATCACCACCATCCCGACCAAGAAGCTGGTGACCGAGTCGTTCAAGAACTGGCGCGGCATGCAGGAGGCCGGTGGCCGCCGCATCAAACGCGCGCTGTACCTGGACCAGCACAGCGTCGGCTTCCTGGACGAGGGCGACCTGGCCTTCCTCGGTGAGTTCGCCCTGCTGCGCGACTACCTGCGCGACAAGGAGCAGGAGCTGGGGCAGTGGAACGGTCGCCTGCGCGAGCAGGGCGTGGCGGACGTGAACAGCCGCCGGGTGACCAATCTGGGCACGTTCCGGGCCTATGTGGAGCGCTACCTGCGCAGCCACCCGGGCATCCACACCGACATGACCCTGCTGGTGCGCCAGCTGCAACCGACCACCGAGGGCCTGCCGCTGGAGCTGTACTGCTTCACCCGCACTACCGCCTGGGCGGAGTACGAGGCCGTGCAGTCGGACATTTTCGACCATCTGCTGGCGATCCTGCCGGCCTTCGGTCTGAGGGTGTTCCAGGCGTCCAGCGACGCCATGTTGATGGCCGGGCAGCGCCAGTCGGCCCGCTCGGAGTAAGCTGCCGTGCCGCCCGCGGGACCGTACGGACCCCGCTGGTGGATGAAACTGAATGCCGAAACCTCTCGCCAAACGGCCCGGGATCGCTAGAATGCCGGGCTTGTAAACGTTTTCATCAAGGACTGCCGGTGGCCTCCGAACGCATCGAATCCCTCATTGCCCAGATGACCGTCGAGGAAAAGGTCGGCCAGCTGGGTGTTTTCGCGGACATGGTCCGCCCGTTCGCCCCGGACGTGAACCCGGAAGCCAACGTGCGCAATGCCGACCAGGTGCTGCAGCAGGTGCGCGAGGGCAAGGTCGGCTCGCTGTTCAACGGGGTCGGCGCCGAACTGGGCCGCCGCATCCAGCAGGTCGCGACCGAGGAGAGCCGGCTGGGCATCCCGGTCATCCTCGCTGCCGACGTCATCCACGGCATGCGCACCGTGTTCCCGATCCCGCTGGGCGAGGCCGCCAGCTTCGAGCCGGACCTGGCCGAGCGCACCGCCCGCGCCACCGCGGTCGAGGCCACCGCCGCCGGCCTGCACTGGACCTATGCGCCGGCCGTGGACATCGCCCGCGACCAGCGCTGGGGCCGTGGCGCCGAAGGCGCAGGCGAGGACGTGGTGCTGGGCTGTGCCTTCGCCGCCGCCCGTGTGCGTGGCTTCCAGGGCAGCGACCTGCGTGCCGCCGATTCGCTGCTGGCCACGCCCAAGCATTTCGCCGCCTATGGCGCAGTGATGGCCGGCATGGAATACAACATGGTGGACATCTCGCCGCAGACCCTGCGCGACGTGCACCTGCCGCCGTTCAAGGCGGCCTTCGATGCCGGTGCGATCACGGTGATGTCCTCGTTCAACGACATCAACGGCGTGCCGGCCAGCGCCAATGCGGAACTGCTCACCGACATCCTGCGCGGCGAGTGGAAGTTCCCGGGTGTGGTGATCTCCGATTACACCGCCGACATGGAACTGGTGGCGCACGGCTACGCCGCCGATGACCGCGACGCCACCGCCAAGGCCTTCACCGCCGGCCTGGACCTGAGCATGCAGAGCGGCTTCTATGCCGAACACCTGCCGGGCCTGGTGGAAAGCGGCGAGGTGCCGATGGCAGTGCTGGATGAGGGCGTGCGCCGCATCCTGTGGCTGAAGGAAACCATCGGCCTGTTCGACGACCCGTACCGGTCGTTGGACCTGGCGCGCGAAGCAGACGGCTCGCACATCGCCGCACATGATGAACTCTCGCGCGATGCCGCGCGCCGTTCGATCGTGCTGCTGAACAACCGTGACAACGTGCTGCCGCTGCGGAAGACCGGGCAGAAGATCGCGCTGATCGGCCCGTTCGTGCAGGACCGCGAAAACATCGAAGGCTGCTGGACCCTGTTCGGTGACAAGCAGCGTTATGTGGACCTGGAAACCGGTGTGCGTGCCGCCATCGGTGACGCGTCGCTGCTGGAGATCGTGCCCGGCTGCGATCTGGAAACCGCGATCCCGGGGGGCACCGAAGCAGCCGTGGCGGCTGCGCTGCGTGCCGACGTGGTGGTGTTGGCGCTGGGCGAACCGCAGCGCTACAGCGGCGAGGCGCAGTCGCGCGTAGAGATCACCCTGCCGCCGGCGCAGCAGGCACTGGCCGAGGCGGTGGCGATGACCGGCAAGCCGCTGGTGGTGCTGCTGCGCAATGGCCGCGCGCTGGCCCTGCAGGGTGCGGTGCGCAATGCGCAGGCCGTGGCGGTCACCTGGTACCTGGGCACGCAGACCGGCCATGCGGTGGCCGATGTGCTGTTCGGCGACTACAGCCCGTCCGGCCGCCTGCCGGTCAGCTTCCCGCAGGTGTCCGGCCAGCAGCCGTATTTCTACAACCACCCGCGTACCGGCCGCCCTGAACTGCCGACCATGTCGGAGTTCAAGGCACGCTGGCGCGAGATTCCCAACGAGCCGCTGTATCCGTTCGGCCATGGCATCGGCTACACCACCTTCGCCTATGGGGTGCCGCAGCTCAGCACGGCACAGCTGGGCTGGGACGATACCCTGACCATCACCACCACGCTGACCAACACCGGTACCGTGGCTGGCGAGGAAGTGGTGCAGCTGTACATCCATGACCGCGTGGCCAGCCGCGTGCGGCCGGTGCGCGAGCTGAAGGACTTCCGCAAGATCGCACTGCAGCCGGGCGAATCGACCGACGTGGTGTTCACCCTGCATCGCGAGCAGTTGGCGTTCACCGGTCGCGATGGCGTGCTGCGTGCCGAGCCGGGCCTGTTCGAGTTGTGGGTGTGCGCATCGTCAGCGGCCGGTGAGCCGGTGCAGTTCGAACTGCTGAAGGGCTGAACGGGAACGGTAGCGCCGGGCCATGCCCGGCGTCGTCACCCACACGCCGGGCATGGCCCGGCGCTACCATCGCAGTCCGTGTGATCCGGTCACTGGCCGCGATGGCGTGCTGCGTGCCGAGCCGGGCCTGTTCGAGCTGTGGGTGTGCGCGTCGTCAGCGGCCGGTGAGCCGGTACAGTTCGAACTGCTGAAGGGCTGAGCGGGAACGGTAGCGCCGGGCCATGCCCGGCGTCGTCACCCACACGCCGGGCATGGCCCGGCGCTACCATCGCAGTCCGTGATCCGTTCACTGGCCGCGATGGCGTGCTGCGTGCCGAGCCGGGCTTGTTCGAGTTGTGGGTGTGCGCGTCGTCGGCGGCCGGTGAGCCGGTGCAGTTCGAACTGTTGAAGGGCTGAACGGTAACGGTAGCGCCGGGCCATGCCCGGCGTCGTCACCCACACGCCGGGCATGGCCCGGCGCTACCATCGCTGTGGGTGTGCGCGTCGTCACCCATGGCAAACACGCCGGGCCTGGCCCGGCGCTACCATCGGAGTCCGTGATCCGACGGAGCCCGTCCATGCGAAAGATTGCTTTCCTTGCCCCCGCGCTGCTGCTGGCAGCCTGTGCACAGCCGGCGCCGCCGACGGCACCGGAGGCAACGCCCGCTGCCGCACCGGCGGCCGAACCCGTGCAGGCAGCACCGGCAGCACCGGCGGCATCCGCGGGCGAACAGACGGACGATGCGCGCGCGCGCATCGAGACACTGCTCGGTGATGCGGCGCAGTACGAGAAGGTCTTCAATGCCTTCAGAACGGCGGTGGTCGGCGGTGATCGCGCGGCGGTCGTCGAGGAAGTACGTTTCCCGTTGAACATCGGCGGCGGAAAGACGATCGCCGGACCGGGCGAATTCCAGCGCAGCTACGAGAAGATCATCACGCCGGCCGTGGTCAAGGCGGTGTCCGCACAGGATTTCGGCAAGGTGTTCGTCAACCAGCAGGGCGTGATGATCGGCGATGGCCAGGTGTGGTTGAGCGGCCAGTGCCTTGATGCGGCCTGCACCCGGACCGAAGTGAAGGTCATCACCATCCAGTGAGCGTGCAGGGTGACGGGCTTTGGCCCGCCACCCTGCGTTGCCTGATCAGGTCTTCGGCGTGAGCTTGAGCAGGCGCGCCTTGCTGCCATCTTCAAGCAGCCACAGCGCGCCATCGGGCCCCTGTTCCACTTCACGGATGCGCTCACCCATGTTGAAGCGTTCCGCCTCGCGCGCGTTGTCGCCCTCGAAGGCCACGCGCACCAGTGATGTGGAGGACAGGCCGCCGATGAAGCCGCTGCCCTTCCACTGCGGGAACAGGGTGCCGCTGTAGATGACGAAGCCCGCAGGCGAGATGACCGGCGTCCAGGTCACCTTCGGCGCGGCGAACTCCGGGCGCGTGTCATGGTCGGGAATCGGCCGGCCGTCGTAGTGGTCGCCGTTGGAGACCACCGGATAGCCGTAGTTGGCGCCCCGCACGATCAGGTTCAGCTCGTCTCCGCCCGCCGGGCCCATCTCATGCGCCCACAGCTTGCCGTTGGCATCGAAGGCCATGCCCAGGATGTTGCGATGGCCGAGCGACCACACCTGCGCAGCCACGCCGCCCTGTGACGCGAACGGATTGTCCGCCGGCAGGCTGCCGTCGTCGTTGAGGCGGACGATCTTGCCGAGGTTGCCGCCCATGTCCTGCGCGGGGTCGAACTTCTGCCGTTCGCTGGAGCTGATCCAGAGCTTGCCGTCCGGACCGAATACCAGGCGGTGACCGTAGTGGCCCTGCCCGCTGACCTTCGGTGTCTGTCGCCAGATCACCTTCAGATCCTTGAGCTGGCCACCGCCATCGGCGTCCAGGGCGAGCGTGGCGCGGGCCACCGCGGCGCCGCGGGTATCCAGCGTGCCTTCCTCGGCATAGCTGAGGTAGATCACCTGGTTGCGGGCAAAGTCCGGATGCAGGATGACGTCGCCGAAGCCGCCCTGGCCACCATAGGCGACCTTCGGCACGCCGGTGATCTCATGCTTCTGGCCGCTGGCCACGTCCAGGTGCTGCAGCTTGCCGCGCTTTTCGGTGACCAGCAGACTGCCATCGGGCAGGAAGGTCATTGCCCACGGTTGATCGAAACGGCTGACTTCCGTGGCGGTGAACGGCCGCTGGTCGGTTGCGGCCGCAGCCGTAGCGGGCGCAGCAGCGGTGGCGGCAGTACCGGCAGTGCCGGATGCAGGATCGGCGGCGTTGCAGGCAGTGGTGGCGAGAATCGGCGCCAGGCCGAGGGCAAGCAGCAGGGGCGTGCGGGTCATGGGAATCTCCAGGGCGGGGATGCGGATGGCCAAGCGTTCCCTTGTATACCACTGCGGGTGTGACCGTCGTGGCCCGAAGGTCCTGCTACCCCCTGTGCGACGTGGGACGGATCGTCTAGGGTGGGCACGCCCGGGCAATGCATGCCCGTCTGTCTGCCAAGGATCTGCAATGCACACTGTTCCGACCCACAAGCCATCTCCCGCCTTCGTCGCCGCTTCCTGGGTGGCGCTGCTGCTTGGCGCGGTGGCTTATCTGATCGGCCTGTTCAACGCCGAAATGGCCCTGAACGAGAAGGGCTACTACCTGGCGCTGCTGCTGTACGGCCTGTTTGCGGCGGTATCGCTGCAGAAGAGCGTGCGCGACCGCGTGGAAGGCATCCCGGTCAGCGGCCTGTACTACGCACTGTGCTGGTTCGCCCTGCTGTCGGCGCTGCTGCTGTTGCTGGTGGGCCTGTGGAACGCCACGTTGCTGCTGAGCGAGAAGGGCTTCTACGCAATGGCCTTCGCACTTGCGCTGTTCGGCGCGGTCGCGGTGCAGAAGAACACCCGCGATCTGATCGCCGCCAATGGCGGCAATGCACGGGGTCAGGCCGTGCCGCCGCTGCCGGAACACGACTGACTCCCGGATTGCGCAGAGCCGGGACCATGCCCGGCTCTGCCGCAGTGCCGAAGGACAGCCGGGAATGACCCGGCCGCAGCGGGGTGTGCCCTCAGGTGCCGCGCGGTACGCCCCGGTCCAGGCGCTGGTCGAGGTTGACCGCTTCTTCCCAGCCACGACGGACGGCATTGCGGGCCTGCGCCCACTCCAGCCGGCTCTTGCCGCGCTCGCTCGCCCAGCGTGACTCGAGTTCGGCTTCCACCTCTTCATACGCGCGGATCATGTCCTGCGCACGGGCAGCGTGGCCGATGCGATAGGCCGGCTCGTAGTCCTCGAAGAACAGCTGGTTGTCGTAATAGGGTTCAGCGGTGTAACGCTCGCGCCAGAAGTCGGAAACGGCCTCGCGCGGTGCGCTGTCATCCGGCACGCGGCCGGGGATCTGGTACTCGGGGCTCATCGATCGGGCTCCGTGGTGGATGAGCTTCGATCATGCCCCCATGGCGGTTAACGGTCCGGTCCGCTCGCGTGAAGGGAAGGTGTCCTCCACCTGCGCCCCTCGCTGCGGACCTTCATGCGCCCACGTCCTTGCGCGGCAGTTTGTAGATCACTGCGCCGATGGCGAAGGCGACCAGTGCGGCGGCGATGTTCTGCCAGCTGGCACTGGCGAACAGGGCCAGGCAGAGCAGCAGGGCCAGGACCGGAATCAGCGGCCCGCCCGGCAGCTTCAGTGCGCCTGGCCGGTCGGCGTAACGCTTGGCCAGCACCAGCACGGCCGCCGCGGTTCCGATATAGGCGAACAGTCGCGTGGTCATCGACAGCAGCGCCAGCTGCACGAACGAACCGGACAGCGCCAGGCCGAGGGCGATCAGCCCCTGGCAGAAGATCGCGGCAGCCGGTGTGCGGAAGCGCGGATGGACCTGGGCGAGGATCTTCGGCCCGTAGCCATCGCGGGCCAGCGCGAACAGGAAGCGCGGGCCCATCATCATCGTATTGCTGTTGGTGCCGAGAATGGAGATGGTCGCGCCGAGGGTCAGGATCAACGCCAGTGCCTCACCGCCGAATCCGGCTGCGGCATCGGCCAGCGGTGTCGGCGACGACGCAAGCCCGGCCAGGGTGCCCTGCGCCACCACCTGCACCGCACCGTAGATGACGGTGACGGTGATGATCATGGTGATCAACGCGAACGGAATGTCGCGGCGGGGATTGCGGTACTCGCCGGCTGCCGCCGGGATGTTCTCGAAACCGGCGTAGGCATACAGCAGCAACAAGGCGGCCTCACCCATGCGCTGCAGGTCGTGCGGGTCCGGGCGCTGGCCGGAGAACGCCAGCTGCGGATCGATGTAGAACGCGCCGATGGCCACGAACAGCAGCAGCGGCAGCATCTTGCCGATCACCAGCACTATGCCGGTGCGGGCCGCCGAGCGTACGCCGATGATGTTCACGCCGGTCAGGAAACCCAGCGACAGCACGATCACGGCAAGGCGACCCGTGCCGGCCCCGGCCCAGGGCCAGAAGCGTGCGACCGCATCGGCCAGCGCATTGCTGAGTGCGGCCGCCGAGCTGATACGGGTCAGCCAGATCATCCAGCCGATCTCGAAGCCGGCGAAGCGGCCAAAGGCTTCGCGGGCATACAGATAGCTGCCGCCGGGTTCATCGAAGTAACTGGCGGCCTGCGCGTAGCACAGCACCAGCAGGGCCACCACGATGCCGGCGGCGACCACGCCCCACAGGCTGAAGGGGCCCAGCAGGGCGACGGTGGCCGCCGGCAGCAGATAGATGCCGCTGCCGATCACATCGTTGATCGACAGGCCGACGATCTGCCAGCGGCTGACCGCGCGCTGCAGCTGCGGTTCGTCCGGGGCGCTCAACGCAACGCTCCGGTCAGGGCCGGTAGCTGCCACGGCCCCTGGAGGTTGTCGTACTCCGTTTTCGGCAGCAGGACGAAGACAGCGCGCGTGTCCGGCTTCAGCCAGGCCAGCAGGGCCGTCATGTGGCGCGGCTCCATTGCCGTACAGCCGGCCGTGGCCTCGCCCGGCTTGCGCCAGAGGTGGGCGAAGATGCAACTGCCCTTGCCCGGCCTGCGGCTGCTGTTGTGCTCGATCACGAAGCCCTCGCGGTAGCGCACATCGCCCTTGTTGTGGAGGTCCAGCCGCATCGGTTCGGTGGAGCCTTCTACTGCGGCGGTACCCACGTCCGCCGCATCGACGATGCGGTTGTAGTAGCGCGAGGCGGGGACATCCATGCAGTAGTGGCTGGCCGTCATCGGCAGATACGGCATCGCGCTGGCGATCGTCGGCGCGTAGCCGAACGCCGGGCCGATATCGAAGATGCCTGCCGGACTGCGCCCGTCGCCTTCCGTCTTCTGCGGACCCTGGTTGTGCAGCGACGCACGGCCCACACCCCACGCGCTGCCCTCACGCCCTACGGCCACGGTGAAGGCGGGGCCGTGCGGGCGCCACGTGTCGTCGCTGCTCCTGCGCTCATAGGCCTGCAGCCGGCCCCGGGTGGCATCCCAACTGTCGGTGACCACCACGATGGCCTGCAGACTGCGCGCCATCGGCGGCAGCGGGGTGAGCGCGCCAGCCGGCAGCGCGGTGGCCAGAGCGGTGACAGCGAGGGCGGTACGCAGCAGCGGCAGCATCGTGGACTCCAGTGAACCAGGGGTCGATCAGGCGTCGATCAGGTGTTCGATCCGTTCCAGGTTCACCCCGAGCTGGCGGTGGCGGTCCGGGTTGGCATGGCACAAAAGCACGAAGACGAAGTCGAGCAGGGACTGCAGTGAAGCACGGTACAGCAGCTGCGCCACGTGCGGTGCAGGGTCATGGGCGCAGACCACCAGTGACTGGTCGGCATGTGCGCGCAGCGGGTTGGCGGTATGGCGGGTGATCGACACCACCTTCCCGCCCACGTCCTGGAACTGACGCGACAGCTGGAACAGCTGCGGCAGCTTGCCGAACTCGGAGAACACCAGCATGGCATCACCGGCCCGCGCCGCTGACAGGTTGGCCATCATCAGGATCGGATCGGCATGGTGCACGGTCAGCATGCCCAGCAGTGACAGTCGCATGGCGAACTCGCGCGCGTACAGGCCGTCATCGCCAAGGCCGTACACGAACACTTTGGGCGCCCTGTCGAGCAGTCGCACGATGGCCTCGACATCGGCCTGTGCATTGGCCAGGCTGGTCTCTTCCTCGGCGGCTGCCCGGCTCAGGCGCAGGCGCTTGGCGATGTCGGCGTAGTCATCCTCGGCGCTCGGCGACGGCGGCCGTGCCTGTGGATCGTGACCGGCGCGCGCCACGTCCTGGCCGATCGAGTACTTCAGGTCCGGGTAACCCTTGAAGCCCAGCTTCTGGCTGAACTTCACCACGCTGGACTGGCTGATGCCCAGCGCACTGGCCAGCTGCTGCGACGAGTAGTCGCGCAGCAGGTGGGCATTGTCGAGGATGAAGTCGGCGATGCGGCGTTCGATGGCCGACATCTGCCCGCGCTCGGAGCGGATTTTCACCAGGGGTGGCATGGGGCTCAGCGTGGGTCCGGTTGCAGGAAGGGTAAGCGGGATCAGCGGTCGGCGGTAGCGCCCGTGCAGCGGCCTACCAGCGCGGCGGCGTGATCATCTCCAGCCCGCGCACCTCGGTGATTCCCAGCCCCGGCGCATCGCTGATGGTGATCTCCGACTCGTTGAAGTTGACCCCGCCGCTGACCGGGTCGAACTGGCCCAGCGAAGGGCCGTCCAGGTCGACCTTGGTGATCACATCACTCCTGGCCACGGCCAGGTGCACGGCCGCGGCCACGCTGATGCTCGATTCGATCATGCAGCCGATCATGCATGGCACGCCGTAGATGCCGGCGATGTCGGCGATGCGGATGGCATTGGACAGCCCACCGGTCTTCATCAGCTTGATGTTGATGATGTCCGCCGCGCGCTGCTGGATCAGGTCCATCACCTGGCTGGGACTGAACACGCTCTCATCGGCCATGACCGGCGTGTTGACCCGGTCGGTCACGTACTTCAGGCCACTGATGTCGGCGGCCTTCACCGGCTGCTCCAGCAGCTCCAGCACCACGCCGGCATCCTCCAGCGTGCGCATCGCGTGCACCGCCTGCTTGGCGGTCCAGCCCTGGTTGGCGTCCAGGCGCAGCAGGGCGCGGCCTTCAACCGCCGCGTGGATCGCCTTGACCCGCTCGATGTCCAGGCCGATGTCCTTGCCTACCTTTATCTTCAGCGACTCGAAGCCACGCTCGATCGCCGACAGCGAATCGGCCACCATCTTGTCGATGTAGTCCACGCTGATGGTGATGTCGGTGGTGATGACCGGGTCGCCGCCGCCGAGCATCTGGTACAGCGGCGCACCATGCAGCTGCGCCCACAGGTCGTACAGGGCGATCTCCACCGCGGCCTTGGCGCTGGTATTGCGCTCCATCGACGTCTGCACCAGCCCGCACAGGCGGTTGAGGTTGGCAACGTCCTGCCCGATCAGGCGTGGAGCGATGAAGTGGCGGATCGCTTCGATGATCGAGCCATGCGTATCACCGGTGATCACGGCGGTGGCCGGCGCCTCGCCGTACCCGGTGTGGCCGCTGTCGGTGCGGACCAGCACCACCACGTCCTCCACGGTTTCCACGGTGCGCAGGGCGGTCTTGAAGGGGGTCTTCAGCGGCACGCGCAGCATGCCCAGTTCAATGGCGGTGATCTTCATTCAGGGGTCTTGGCCCGCAGGCGCTGGATGTTGGTGATGCGGTCGATGTAGCGGACCGTGTCGCTGGCCATCATCGGCTCCAGCGGCGTGACCGAAACACCATTGAGATGGGCCTGCACACGCGTGCCGTCGGCGCCGAACCAGCTGCCGCCGGCCGTATCGTGGATGACCCAGGTACGGCCGTCGACGTGGCCGATGGCCATCATCACATGACCGGGGATGTAGACCAGATCACCGACCTGCAGGCCGGTGACGGCACGTTCGCGCACGGCCTTGCCATCCTTGCCGGTGAACGGCAGGCGATCCAGCGCCGGGCTGATCGCCTGGGCGCTGGTATTGCGCGGCAGCAGCACGCCGAAGCTCCGGTAGATTTCCGAAACGAAGCCGCTGCAGTCGCGGGTATCGTAGTCATGGCCCCAGCCATAGCGCTCACCCAGGAACTTGAACGCCTGCTGCAGCAGCCGGCGAGGGGTCAGCGGCAGGTAATCGGCGGCCGTGTCCTGCGAGCGCGGCAGCAGTGCCGGGACCAGTTTCAGTCGTCCATCGGCCTCGCGCACCGGCAGCTGCACCACCCATGAGGCGTGGGCCTGCTGGCCGTTGACCGGCGTGGCCGCCGGCCAGTCGGCCAGCACCGGCAGGCGCACGCCCATGTCCAGCTGCAGGCGCGAGACGCGCGGCTCTTCCGGCGTGTAGACGGTGTGCGCGGTGGCGCCGGTGACGATGCGGTACGGGCCAGCGCTGCCATAGCCGAGCACGCTGGCCTTGTCGCCGGTGGCCACGGCGTCCGCTTCGATCCATGCGCTGTAGCGCTCGCTGTGCACGAACAACCAGCGGCCATCGCTGCTGCGATGGACCACGGCGACCTTGTCACCGGGGAACAGCGCCGATTCCTGGAAGCGATCGATATCGGTATCGCCCACCGTGCTGAAGACCCGCTCGCGGGTCGGGAAGGTGCGCAGTGCGGCACGCTTCACCACCAGCCCGTAGTCGGGCGCCACCTGTGCGGGAATCGCATCCAGGCCGAGGTTGGCTTCGATGGCCTTGCGCACTGCCGGTGCGATCGCCTGCCCCTTGGCGTTGTAGAGCGTACGCGTGGGCCAGCTCGACAGCGCCGTGATGCTGCTGCGTACCTGTGCCGCACCCAGCTGGGCAGGCAGGGCAGCGATGTCCTGGATATGCGCATCCTCTGCGCGCATCCGCGCGTTCTGCGCCTGGATCTGCGCGCGGTCGAGGATGGGCGCATCGGCATCGTCCAGCCGGGCGGCCCAGTAGTCCGGGGTCAGGTAAGCCTCGTGCAGGCCGATCACATACGGCAGCGGCGCGCCCGGATCGGGCGCGGCAGCCTGCACGAAGGCCGGTACGGCCAACAGGCACAGGGCCAGGGTCAACCGGCGCGGCCACTGCCGGCGCGGTTCGCGGGAAGCCAGGATCATGCGCAGCACACCCTCCTCGAATGCCTTAAGGAATATTTATTCCTTTCGACTGCGAAAGCAAGAATAAATTATTGACCGGTCCTCCGGCCCGTGTTACACAGCCGTTACCACCCGCGCTTGGGAAGTGTCGCTGTGGATCCTGCCGTTCGCAAACCGCGTCTGCCTGTCGCCGCCGGCCTGTGTGCCGCGCTGCTGCTGTGGGCGTCGGCCACGCACGCGGCAGGCGCGCGCGACAGCCGGCAGCTGCAGGTGATCGACCTGATCGACAGCGGGCGCTTCAGCGACGCCCAGGCGCTGCTGGCGACCGGGCGCGACGCTGCCGAAGACGCGTTCCAGCGCGAGCGCATGCGCCGCATCCGCCTGGATTTTTCCCTCGACGAAACGGCGGCCAAAGCGGCCGTGCGTCGCTGGATTCCGGATCTGACCGATGAGGAGTTCGCGCGTTGGGACCAGCTGGGCCTGATCGAGCACCTCGATATCGATGGCAGGCGCGCGTACTTCAAGCGCGCGCCCTCGAACCTGTTCCTGCTCAGCGATGAAGCGCGCGCACGCCGCCGCGCCGATGCACCCATGCCGCCTCCGGGCCCGAATGAAGTGCTCAACGCGCACCACGCACGCATCGTTGCCGCTGCCGATCAAAGCGGCCAGGCGTCGGTGCTGCCGCAGCGCATCGCGTTCACGCAGTCGCTCACGGTCAAGGCCGATGCGGTCCCGGCGGGCGAAACCGTCCGCGCCTGGATTCCCTATCCGCGCGAGATTCCGGGCCAGCAGGAGCACGTGCAATGGCTTGGCAGTACACCGGGCAAGGCACGCGTGGCACCCGCCAGTACCCTGCAGCGCACCGCCTACCTGGAAGCGAAGGCCGTCGCCGGGCAGCCCACGCGCTTCGAGATCCGTTATGCCGTCACCCTGTTCGCCCGCCACACGGCAGTCGATCCGGCCCGGGTGCAGCCGACACCGGCCGACGCCGGGCTGCAGCCCTACCTGGGGGAACAGTTGCCGCATGTGCGTTTCACGCCGGCATTGAAACTGTTTTCCGACCAGGTGCTGCAGGGCGAAACACGCCCCTACGAGATCGTGCGCAGGCTGTTCGCGGCGGTTGATCGCATCCCATGGGCTGGCGCACGCGAGTATTCCACCCTCAGCAACATCAGCGACTACGCGCTGCGTGCCGGCCATGCCGACTGCGGCCAGCAGACGCTGCTGCTGATCGCGCTGCTGCGCATGAACGGCATTCCCGCGCGCTGGCAGTCGGGCATGGTGTTCTCCGACGATGGCAGCGGCTACAACAACCTGCATGACTGGGGACAGGTCTATCTGGCGCCATATGGCTGGCTGCCGATGGATGTGACCACCGGTGCACTGGCCAGCGATGTACCTGCGCTGCGCGATTTCTACCTGGGGGGCCTCGACGGCTACCGCATCGCCTTCAACGACGATTTCGGCCAGCCGTTCGTGCCGGCCAAACAGCATTTCCGCTCGGAAACGGTCGACTCGCAGCGCGGCGAGGCCGAGTGGGCAGGCGGCAACCTGTACTTCGACCAATGGAGCTACGACTTCCAGTGGCAGGTACTGCCCGCCGGGCAACGCTAGCGCGACACACCACCATCGGCACCATTCAATTCTTGCAGGAGAGAGCAGGGGATGAAGGCATACAACATCAAGCGGGCGGCGCTGTGCGTCGCCCTGGGTACCTGTCTGGGCGTGATCGCGCCCGGCGCCTTCGCGCAGGATGGCTCCGTCGCCGGCCGGCTGGTCAGCGATGCCGGCCAGGTTCCCGCCGGAGCCACAGTCACGGTGCGCAATCCGGCCACCGGCTTCGTCCGCTCGGTACAGGCCGATGCCAACGGCAGCTATCGCATTCCGCTGCTGCCGGTGGGCACCTACGAGATGGAGGTGAGCCTGCCCGGCGGCGGCGCCAGCCGCGTCGGCCAGGTCACCGTCGGCCTGGGCAGCGCAACCACCGTCAATGTGCCGCTGGGTGCGGTCAGTACCCTGGGAACGGTGGAGGTGCGCGCGCCGCAGGTGGTATCGATGGTGGATGTGAAGTCCACCGAGTCGGCCACCAACATCACCCGCGAGGAGCTGTCGCGCCTGCCGGTGGACCGTGACATCACCGCCGTCGCGCTGCTGGCGCCGGGCGCAGTGAAGGGCAAGGGCTCGCTGGGCGGGCAGGGCATTTCGTTCGGCGGCTCGTCAGTGGCCGAGAACACCGTGTACATCAATGGACTGAACGTCACCGACTTCTACAACCGGGTGGGCTTCTCGTCAGTGCCGTTCTCCTTCTACCAGGAGTTCCAGGTCAAGACCGGAGGCTATTCGGTGGAGTTCGGGCGCAGCACCGGTGGCGTCATCAACGCCGTCACCCGCTCGGGCAGCAACGACTTCAAGGCCGGTGCCGAGCTGGTGTTCGAACCCCGCGCATGGCAGTCGCAGGCCCGCGACCGCTATGACGGCCAGGGCAGCCGTTACATCACCGCCAGCCGCGACGACTACAGCCGCAGCGCGCTCAACGTGTTCGCCTCCGGTGCCCTGATCCAGGACCGGCTGTTCTTCTTCGGCATGTACGAGGCCCGTGACTACCGGCCGACCTCGACCAACGATGCCGGTACGCGCCTGAGCCAGGGCAAGGCCGATGACCCGTTCTGGGGTGGCAAGATCGACTGGCAGATCACCGACAACCAGATGCTGTCGCTGTTCGGTTTCTCGGACAAGAGCAAGACGCTCACCGATGTCTACAACTACGACTATGCCAGTGGCCAGACGGTGGGCGAGCGCAGCAACCAGATCTACAACACCGTGGGCGGCAGGAACTGGTCGGGCACCTACAGCTGGCAGGTCAACAACGATCTGACCATGAAGCTGATGTATGGCGAGAACAAGCGCAACCGCGCGCAGAGCTCGCTGATGGACGAGAACTGCAACCGCGTGTTCGACAACCGTACCGCCAGCCAGGGCGTGCCCTCGCAGCTGCAGGGCGACCGCAGCTGCACCAGCAGCTCGTTGCTGGAATCGGCACTGGATACGCGCAAGGCCGCACGCGCCGACTTCGAATGGACCCTGGGCAACCACCTGCTGCGCTTCGGCCTGGACCGCGAAGAGAACACCTCCGACTACAGCCGCGCCTATCCCGGCCCGGGAGGTTTCCGCTACGACATCTACTACCGCACGCCGGGCAGCTCGCTCAATGGGGGCATCGTGCCGGCCAGTGGCCTGGTCGCGCGCACCCGCCGCTATGAAGTGGATGGCTCGTTTGAAACCATCAACTCGGCGTATTACCTGGAAGACAACTGGCAGGTCACCCCGAACCTGCTGCTGAACATGGGCCTGCGCCTGGAAGCCTTCGACAACAAGGGCGGCGACGGCAGCAGCTACATCAAGATCGACGACATGCTGGCCCCGCGCCTCGGCTTTGCGTGGGACGTGCGCGGTGATGGCACCACCAAGGTGTTCGGCAATCTTGGCCGCTACTTCCTGCCGGTGGCCAACGTCATCAACATCAAGCAGGCCGGTGGCTTCCTGGACGAACGCACCTGGTACGAGTTCCTCGGCTATACCGGTGCCGCCAACAACGTGCCGAATCTGGGGGCGCAGATCGGGCCGGTCGACAATTCACAGGGTGATGGCAGCGTGCCGGACCTGCGTGCCGAAGTGAACCGGGACATGGACCCGGTCTACCAGGACGAGGCGATCCTCGGCTTCCAGCAGATGATCAACGAAGCCTGGTCGGTCGGTGCCAGCGTGACCTATCGGCGCCTGCACAACGCCATCGATGACATGAACATCACCGCCACCGGCCAGTGCGGTGCCATCGACAGCGTCTGGATCATGGGCAACCCCGGTCGCAGCAACACCGTCTGGGGCGATACCAACTGCGACGGCAGCAACGATGGCTGGATCAGCATCGATACGTCGAAGGAAGGCTGGGCGCTGTATGACGATGACGGCAACTACGTCGGCCAGCGTGGCTGGGTGAAGCCCAAGCGCGACTACAAGGCGCTGGAGCTGCAGGTCGATCGCGCCTGGGATGGCAAGTGGGGCTTCAATGCGTCCTATACGCTGGCCTACGGCCGTGGCAACGCGGAAGGTCCGGTCAACTCCGATACCGACTTCGCCGATGCCGGACGAACCGAGAACTTCGACAACCCCTGGGTGAACTACCGCGGCTATGGCTACCTGGCCAATGACCGGCGGCATCAGTTCAAGTTCCGTGGCAGCTATGCGTTGACCGAGAACCTGAGCGTGGCGGCGACGCTGGGCGTGCAGTCGGGCAGCCCGATCACCCGCTTCGGCGCCGGCAATCCGTTCGACGACACCGACTTCCACAGCTACTACGTGTGCGTCTCCAACTGCCAGGCGAGCGTGCCGTCCGAGCGCGTGTTCGTGCATTCCCCGCGCGGTGGCGATGGCCGCACGCCGTGGACCTACGACCTCGATGTCAGCGTGTCGTACAAGGTGCCGATCCCCACCGACCTGCGCCTGAAGCTGGCGGTGTACAACGTACTCAACCAGCAGCGTGTGGTGACGGTGGACCAGGACTACGAGCCGCAGGACAGCATCGGTACGCCGAACCCGCTGTATCGTTATGGCACCGGCTTCCAGTCGCCGCGCTATGCGCAGCTGACGGTGACCTGGAGCTACTGACGCTGTGCCCGCGCCGCTCGCAGGGGCGGCGCGGGCAATGACACAAGGGAGCGGGCCTGTGCTTCAGCTGATCGTCCTTGCTGCACTTGCCGCCTCGCCTGCTCCGCCGGCGGAGCCCGCGCGCTTCGATGCCGATATCGCCACCGTTGTCGCACGCGAGCACCTGCCTGGGATGGCGGTGGCGGTGGTGGACCAGGGACAGGTGGTATACCGCCATGCCGAGGGCATGCGCGGCGATGGCGGTCGCATTGATGAGGACACGCTGTTCAAGATCGCCTCCAACAGCAAGGCGATGACCGCCGCGCTGCTGGCACGGCTGGTGCAGCAGGGCCGGCTGCGCTGGGATGACCCCGTGCAGCGCCATCTGCCCGGCTTCCGCATGCACGACGCCTGGGTGGGGCAACAGATGCAGGTGCGTGATCTGCTGATCCACAACAGTGGCCTGGGGCTGGGCGCCGGTGACCTGATGCTGTGGCCCGAGCCCAATGCCTTCACCCGCGCCGACATCATCGCCGGGCTTGCGCATCTGAAACCTGTCACCAGCTTCCGCAGCGGCTATGCCTACGACAACCTGATGTACGTGGTCGCCGGTGAAGTGGCTGCCGCCGCAGGGGGCAAGCCCTATGACCAGCTGATGCGCGAGCAGGTGTTCGAGCCGCTGGGCATGGCCCGTTGCCAGGTCGGCCGCTGGTCTGTGCGCGATGTCGGCAACGTCGCCCAGCCGCATGCACGGCGCGACGGCCGCACGACGGTGGTCAACGCCGACGGTGAGATCAGCGCCGATCTGCCATCGATGGCGGCCGGTGGCATCCGCTGCTCGCTGCGCGACATGACGCGCTGGATGCAGGTGCTGCTGGATCCCGACCTGGTGCCGGACTGGCTGGACACGCCACAGCGGCAGGCGCTGTGGACGCTGCACATGCCGATGCCGCTGGGTGACATGCAGCGGCGCTGGGACAACGCACACGTCCATGGCTATGGCTACGGCTGGCGCCTGTCGGACATCGATGGCCACTGGAAGGTGGCGCATACCGGCACCCTGTCCGGCATGTATTCGTCGCTGGCCCTGCTGCCCGACCGTGGCATCGGCGTGGTGATCCTGATCAATGGCGAGGGCGAGCAGGCACGTACCGCGCTGATGCAGTCGATGCTGAAGGCGTACACCGCCCCGCAGGACCGCAGGCGTGCCGCCGACTACCTCGATGAACTGGAGCGCGCGCAGGCGTCCAAGCGTGCGCAGGGGCATGTGGCGCCATCGACGGCAGGTGCGCGCGCCGTATCCGGCACGGCCTTGCCGCACTGGCAGGGCCGCTATGCGGATCCGTGGCTGGGAACCGCCTGGCTGTGCCCAGGCCCCGACGGCCTGCGGTTCCGCGTGGAGAAATCGCCTCGCCTGCAGGCCCGGGTAATGCAGCTGCAGCAGCGTTGGCTGCTGCGTTGGGATACGCTGGGTGAGGACGCGCAGGCGTGGCTGCAGCCCGGCGATGGCCCGGTGCCGTCCCTGCAACTGCGCGCGATCGACCCGGACATCGACTTCAGCTATGACTTCCAGGATCTGCATTTCACTCGCACTGGCGACTGCACTGGCGAACCCCGCGCACGCCGGTGAGGCGCCGCGCATATCGTCGGCCACCGAGGCGTCGCAGGCCGGGCTGGTGGAGATCCGCACGGTGTCGCCGGGAATCGAGCTGGACATCCGCTATGCCGGCACCGGCAACTTCACGGGCGCACGCGTGCCTGGCTATGAAGCGCCGTCCTGTTATCTGCTGGCGCCGGTAGCGACGGCACTGGCACGGGTCGAAGCGGATCTGCGCGCGCAGGGCTTCGCCCTGCGTATCTACGACTGCTATCGCCCGGTGCGCGCGGTGCAGGCGTTCGTGGCCTGGGCACATGACCCTGCGGAGCAGTCACGCAAGTCACTGCAGTATCCGGATCTGGACAAGCCGCAGCTGTTGAGCGAAGGCTACATCGCCGAGCGCTCGGGCCACAGTCGCGGCGCCACCGTGGACATCGGCCTGCTGGAGTGCCGCCACGACACGTGCACGCCGCTGGACATGGGCACCGATTTCGATTTCTTCGGTCCGCGGGCGCACACCGCGGCCGAGGGCCTGACTGACGCACAGCGGGCCCACCGTGCCCGTCTGCTGCAGGCGATGGCCCGGCACGGCTTCAGCAACTATGCGCAGGAGTGGTGGCACTACACGCTGCAGCCCGAGCCGGACCCGATGACCGCCTACGATGTGCCCGTTCGATAGCAGCACCGGCGGGTTCCGCGCCGCCGAGACCCTCCGTCGTACACTGGCCGCCTTTCCCATCCTGCGCACCCGATGAATCTTCCCCTGCATTTCGGCCTGCTCGGTACCCTGGAGGCCGGCGCCATCGCATTGCTGGTTGGCCTGCTGGTGTACCTGCTCTGGCATCGGCTGTGCCGCCTGCTGCACTGGACGGTAGGCCATGCCATCGGCTGGTCGTGCGTCATCGCCGTGGTGATCTCTGCCGGCATCGATGCATGGAAGCTCTTCTACATGGGAATCGTGCGGCTGGAGTCGCCGCTGTACGCGCGGTTGTTCCTGGCCACCATCCACGATCCCAACGAACTCGGCAGCCGCGTGGTGCTGGAGATCGCCGGGGCGCTCGCCGGTGTGGCGCTGGGATGGGTGTTGTTCAGTTCGCGGTCATCGTCCCAGAACGTCGATTGACGCAGGTTTTTCGTTGCCTGCGGGTTAAATCCGCAGGCGTTGAATGTTCGCCTTATGGGCCGATCACTTCCCCCTAACCACCGCGCTAATGCATGCGCAGGGGGCTGTGGTTAACCGCGCGTGTGGACGCCGGTCGCGGCGCAAAATCGATTCAGAAACGGGGTGGCAGGGTAGGTGCCGTGCGGAAACAACAGGCCGCGCAACACCACCCCAAGGAGACATCCCTGATGACCATTCGCAACCGCAAGCCCCTGATCGCCCTGATTGTCGCCGCCGGCAGCGTGCTGGCCATTCCGGCCATGGCACAGACCGCGCAGCAGCAGGCCGCGCAGGCGCAGAACGATGCAGCGCAGGCCCAGCAGGCCGCCGCGCAGGCAGGCCAGGCCGCGAACCAGGCCACTGACGCAGCGGCGGCAGCATCGGCGCAGGCCAGCGGCGGCGGCCAGACCTGGGCCAGCATCGATACCGACGGCAACGGCACCATCAGCAAGTCCGAGGCACAGGTGAACGCCGGCCTTGCCCAGGTGTTCGACCAGGCCGACGCCAACAAGGACGGCGAACTGAGCGCCGATGAGTACAAGGCCTATGTGGCCGCCCAGCAGGCCGGTGCCGGTGGCGCCGCACAGGGCCGCTGATCCACCGTTGATTCGGGACAACCGGTGCATGGGTACCCGGGCGGCTTCAGCCGCCCGGGTTTTTTTCGCCCTCGCCGCGCCTGTATCCTTGTCCGATGAACACCTCCACGCCTGCGCCCGCGCGCGCCATCGGCCTGGTCGGTTTTGACGGTGACGACACGCTGTGGAAGAGCGAGGACTACTACCGCAAGGCCGAGCAGGACTACCTTGACCTGCTGTCGCGCTACATCGACGTGCACGACACCCAGACCGCCCGTCACCTGCTGGAAGTGCAGCAGCGCAACCTTGGCGTGTTCGGTTACGGCGTGAAAGGCATGGCGCTGTCGATGATCGAGGCGGCCATCGACATCACCGGCCAGCGCATCGAGGCCAGGGACATCCAGCGCATCCTCGACATCGGCCACGACACCCTGCGCCATCCGGTCGAGCTGATCGACGGTGTGCGCGAATCGGTGGCGGCCATCGCCGAGCACTATCCGGTGGTGCTGATCACCAAGGGCGACCTGTTCCACCAGGAAGCGAAGATCAACGTCGCCCGGCTGCATGAACTGTTCCCGCGCATCGAGATCGTCTCGGAGAAGGACCCGGCAACCTATGCCCGCGTGCTGGCCGAATTCGACCTGCCGATCGAGCGCTTCGTGATGGTCGGCAATTCGCTGCGCTCGGACATCGAGCCGGTGGTCACGCTGGGGGGCTGGGGCATCCATACGCCCTATGCGGTCACCTGGGCGCACGAGACCCAGCACGGCGTGGCCGACGACGAGCCGCGCATGGTCAGCGCCGATACCGCCTGGGACTGGCCGGCCGCACTGGCCGCGATCGAGGCCAAGGCCAGCGTCGCGGCCTGACAGGGCGCGACGGCTGCGGCAGAATCGGGGCATGAACGCTCGCCTGCTCACGCTGCTGATGCTCCTGCTGCTGGTGCCGGCCACCGTGCTGGCGCAGCAGACGGCCGAACGCTCGGCGGCCTATGAGGTGGACACCGGCGACCGCTGGATCGACGCCCAGCTGCGCGACATCAACCACTACGCCGAGCGCTACCCCGATGCCTTCCTCGATGAGGTCTCGCGCTATGCCGATGTGCCGCGTGGCTATGTCAGCGCGCTGTTCAGCACCCACGGCTGGCAGGCGGGTGACCTGTACTTCGCCTGTTTCTGGGCCAAGGCCAGCGGCCAGACCTGCCGCGACAGCGTGCGTGCCTTCAGCCGTGACCCGACCGGCGGCTGGCAGGCCGTGGTGAAGCGGATGCCCAAGGCACCGGACAACCTGCACTACCGCGCCGTTCGCCACGCCATCGTGGCCAGCTACGCGCATTGGGACCGGCCGATCACCCTGGATGCCACCCTGAAGCGCCAGCTCAACCGATAGCGCCGGTCCGCTCCATGCTGCTCTGCATATCGCCGCCGGCCCGCGCTCCGGCGACAATACGGGTCCGAGCTGTTCCCCGTTCCCGTAATCGAGTGACTGATGAGCGCCTCTTTCGTTTCGCCTGATGTGATCCGCCGCCTGTTCGCCCAGGCCATGTCCCGCATGTACCGCACCGAAGTGCCGCTGTACGGCACCTTGGTGGAACTGGTGGAGCGGATCAACGCGCAGGTGCTGGCGCAGGATCCGGCATTGGCTGCGCAGCTGCAGCGCAACGATGAGCGCGGCCGGCTGGACGAGGAACGGCATGGCGCAATCCGCGTCGGCACCGTTCAGGAGCTGGCCACCCTGCGCCGCCTGTTCGCGGTGATGGGCATGTTTCCGGTCGGCTACTACGACCTGTCGGTGGCCGGGGTGCCGGTGCATTCCACCGCGTTCCGCCCGCTCACCGGTGCGGCGCTGGCGCAGAATCCGTTCCGCGTGTTCACCTCGCTGCTGCGCCTGGAACTGATCGAGGACGAGGCCCTGCGTGCGCAGTCGGCACAGATCCTGGCCCGCCGCCGCATCTTCACCGATGCCGCCCTGGCCCTGATCGACCAGGCCGAGCGCGATGGCGGGCTGTCGCAGGACGACGCCGAGCGCTTCGTAGCGGAGGCGCTGGAGACCTTCCGCTGGCACGGTGATGCCACCGTCGACCTGCCGACCTACCATGCGCTGCACCAGGCACACCGGCTGGTGGCCGATGTGGTCAGCTTCCGTGGCCCCCACATCAACCACCTGACCCCGCGCACGCTGGACATCGATGCCGCGCAGGCGGCGATGATCGAGCAGGGCATGGCCGCCAAGGCCGTCATCGAAGGTCCGCCGCGCCGCGCGTGTCCGATCCTGCTGCGGCAGACCAGCTTCAAGGCGCTGGAAGAAGCTGTGCATTTCCCCGATGACCAGGGCGGTGATGCCGGCACCCACACCGCGCGCTTCGGCGAGATCGAGCAGCGTGGCCTGGCCCTGACGCCGAAGGGGCGCGCGCTGTACGACCAGCTGCTGGCGCAGGCGCGCAACAGCGAAGGTGCCGGCAGCACCGGTGGCGACTATGGCCAGCGCCTGCAGGCAGCGTTCGCAGCGTTCCCGGACGACCATGACACCCTGCGCCGCGAGGGTCTGGGCTACTTCCGCTACCAGCTGACCGAGGCCGGCCGCGCCGCGCCTGGCGGGATCGGTGACCTGCCGGCGGAGGCCCTGATCGCGGCGGGGCTGGTGGTGGCCGACCCGATCGTCTACGAGGATTTCCTGCCGGTCAGCGCCGCAGGCATCTTCCAGTCGAACCTGGGGGGCGAAGAGCAGCGCGCCTATGCCGCACATGCCAACCGTGAAGCGTTCGAGCAGGCGTTGGGCGTGCCGGTGAACGACGAGTTCGACATTTACGAGCGCCTGCAGGCCGAATCACTGGCAAGCCTGCGCGGTTGACGCGTTGTGGTGGTCGCCGGGCATGGCCCGGCGCTACCAGGAACGATGCCGGTGTAGCGCCGGGCCATGCCCGGCGAAACGGGACGATGCAACGGTAGCGCCGGGCCACGCCCGGCGAAACGGGACGATGCAACGGTAGCGCCGGGCCATGCCCGGCGAAACGGGACGATGCAAGGTAGCGCCGGGCCACGCCCGGCGAAACGGGACGATGCAACGGTAGCGCCGGGCCACGCCCGGCGAAACGGGACGATGCAACGGTAGCGCGGGGCCATGCCCGGCGAAACAGGACGATGCAAGGTAGCGCCGGGCCATGCCCGGCGGACCGTATGCCTCACCCCTTCATCGTGCCCGTATCCAGCCACCGCTGGTGCCAGGACAACGCCTCCGGCAGCAGGTGCGGGGTGTGCTTGCCATAGCTCTCACGACTGGCGCGGTCGAAGTAGTCCTGCAGCTGCGGGCGGAAATCCGGGTGCGCGCAGTTGTCGATCAGCACCTGCGCACGCTTGCGCGGGGTCAGGCCACGCAGATCGGCCAGGCCCTGCTCGGTGACGATCACCGAGACATCGTGCTCGGTGTGGTCGACGTGGCTGGCCATCGGCACGATCGCCGAGATGGTGCCGTTCTTCGCTGTGGACGGGCTGAGGAACGCCGACAGGAACCCGTTACGGGCGAAGTCACCGGAACCGCCGATGCCGTTCATGATCCGCGTGCCCATCACGTGCGTCGAATTGACGTTGCCGTACAGGTCCACCTCGATCATGCCGTTCATACCGATGCAGCCCAGCCGGCGCACCAGCTCGGGATGGTTGGAGATTTCCTGCGTGCGCATGATGATGCGCTCGCGGTAGAAGTCGATGTTCTCCTTGAACGTCTCGTTGGCCTGCGGGCTCAGCGCGAAACCCGTGCACGAGGCATAGCTCAGCACGCCGTCGCGCAGCAGGTCGAGCATGCCGTCCTGGATCACCTCGGTGAAGGCGGCCAGATCGCGGAAACCACTCCTGGCCAGGCCTGCCAGCACCGCATTGGGAATGTTGCCCACGCCCGACTGCAGCGGCAGCAGGTTCGGCGGCAGGCGGCCCTTCTTCACCTCGTGCTTGAGAAACTCGATCAGGTGCGAGGCGATCTGTTCGCTGGTCGCATCGATGGGGCTGAACGGGCTGTTGCGGTCCGGGCCGTTGGTGCGCACCACGGCCACGATCTTGTCCGGGTCGCAGCGCAGCGCGGTGTCGCCGATGCGGTCGTTGGCGTTGACCAGCGGAATCGGCTTGCGGTGCGGTGGCAGCGCGGTGCCGTAGTAGATGTCGTGCATGCCGTCGACGCCGGCCGGCTGCCATTCGTTGACCTCGACGATCACCTTCTTGGCCAGGTCCAGCCAGGTCTTGTTGTTGCCGACCGAGGTGGACGGCACCAGCGAGCCGTCCTCGCGGATGGCCGAGACTTCCACCACGGCGGTGTCGATCTCGCCGTAGAAGCCGAACCAGACGTGCTGGGCGACGTGGCTGAGGTGGATGTCGATGTAATCCAGCTTGCCTTCATTGATGCGGTTGCGCGCATCCGGGTCGCTCTGGAACGGCATGCGCATGGCGATGCCATCGGCCTTGGCCAGCGCACCGTCCAGCTCCGGCGCGGTGGAGGCGCCGGTCATCAGCTTGATCTGGAAGGGCTGGCCCTGGGTATGCACCGCTTCGATGCGGCGCGCCAGTTCCACGGGGACGGCCTTGGGATAGCCCGAGCCGGTAAACCCGCTCATGGCCACGGTTTCACCCGGCTGGATCAGCGCGGCTGCGGCCTCGGCGGAGACCACGCGGTCGCGGAGACGCGCGTTGGCGATGCGATCAACAGACATGACGACAGCGTTTCTGGGGGGAGCCTCGATTATCGGCCATCCCCCGGCGTACGGGGGGGCTACCTTCGTGGAATGGCTTTTCGCGGACGGGGCTATCCATACCCGCCGGTTCTGTTTTGCAGTGCAGCGTGCAAAGTCCTTTCGCAGCCCGCAGGATGGCCCTGCATCCCGACGTGGGGGAGGGAGCAGAGCCCGCTGGCAGTTCGCTGCAAGCGGGCTTTTTTATTGCCTGCCGCCCAGGATGAATGCGCGCGGTGGACCGTGGCGCAGTCACTTCCCGCCGTTGGCAAAGGCGGCCGGCGCCGCGAGAATCAACGCATGACCCTCGCCCCCGCCGAACTGCCCGCCGCGCTGCAGCCCCTGGTTGATCGCGCCCTGTCGCGCCTGGCCCAGGTGGTTCCGGAGCCGATTCCGGCCGACCTGCGGCCCCTGTTGACCCACCTGGCCATCGCCAGTGACTTCGCTCTGGACACGCTGGTGCGGCAGCCCGGCCTGTTGTCGCAATTGGCCCTGCCGGGGTGCCCACCGTTGCCGGCACCGGTGCTCGAGCCCGTGCAGCCCGGGGAATGGCCGGCGCAGCTGCGGCGTTGGCGTGCAGCGATGTCGACCCGCCTGGTCTGGCGCGATCTGGCCGGGTTGAACGATGTGGCGCAGACCCTGGCCGGCGCCACCGCCCTGGCCGAAGACTGCCTGCGGCTGGCGCTGGATGCCCTGCAGCAGGAATTCGCACAGCGCCACGGCGTGATCCGTGATGACGAGGGCCGCGCCGAGCAACTTGTCGTATTTGGCCTGGGCAAGCTCGGCGGCGGCGAACTCAACTTCAGCTCCGACATCGACCTGGTCTACGCCTACCCGCAGGGCGGTGAATCGGACGGACCGCGTCCGCTGGCCGCCGAAGAGTACTTCGCACGGCTCGGCCAGCGCTTGGCCAAGCTGCTGGATGAAACCACCGTCGATGGCTTCAGCCACCGCGTCGACCTGCGCCTGCGCCCGTTCGGCAGTGCCGGCCGCGTTGCGCTGTCGTTCGCTGCGATGGACCAGTACTTCCAGCGAGAGGGCCGCGACTGGGAGCGCTACGCCTGGTTGAAGGCACGTGCCGTGGCCGGTGATATCGCTGCCGGTGAGGCGTGGCTGCAGACCCTGCGCCCGTTCGTCTATCGACGCTATCTGGACTTCACCGCGCTGGACGGACTGCGCGAGATGAAGGCTGCGATCACCGCTGAAGTCGCGCGCCGCGAACTGCATGAAGACATCAAACGCGGTGCCGGTGGCATCCGCGAAATCGAATTCCTGTGCCAGGCACTGCAGCTGATCCGTGGCGGCCGTGAACCGGCCCTGCGTGAACGTCGCCTGCTGGTGGCGCTGCAGGCGCTGGTGGCGGCGGGCCAGATCGCGCCCGAAGACGGCGCATCGCTGGAGCAGGCCTACCTGTTCCTGCGCCGCCTGGAGAACCGGCTGCAGATGCTGCGCGATGCGCAGACGCATGTGCTGCCCAGCGATGCGATCGACCGCGAGCGCATCGCCCTGGGCCTGGGTTACCCGGACTGGGAGGCGCTGCGCGCTGCACTGACCGTGCAGCAGCAGCGGGTCAGCACCGAGTTCGCTGCGTTGCTGGCACCGCGCAAGGGCCAGGCGGCGCCGGACGCGCTGGCCAACTACTGGCGCAGCCTGCCCGGTGGCAGTGATGCGCCGTTGCTGGCCGAAGCCGGTTTCCTCGACGCGAACGGCGCCGACCAGTCGCTGCGCGATTTCGCGCAGAGCACCGGCGTGAAGTCGCTGTCTGACGTCGCGCGCGCGCGGCTGGACCGCGTGCTGCCGGCGCTGCTGCACGCCGCCACGCGCTCGCCGCAACCGGATGCCGCGCTCAAACGCGTACTCGGCCTGCTGCAGGCGGTGCTGCGCCGGACCAGTTATCTGGCCCTGCTGGATGAACAGCCCAGTGCGCTGGCGCGGCTGGTGGATGTGCTCGCGCGCAGTGCGCTGCTGGCCGAGCGCCTGGCGGCCTATCCGCTGCTGCTGGACGAACTGCTGGACGTGCGCGTGTCCGGCCCGATGCCGGATGCGGCCGGCATGCTGGCCGAATGCCAGCAGGCGCTGACGGTCGAAGATCCGGAAGCCGCGTTGCGCTGGCTCAACGAAACCCGGCTGGCGCTGAGTTTCCGCATGGCGATGGCCACGCTGGACGGACGCCAGGGCGCGGTCGACAGCACCCGCCAGCTGGCCGAGCTGGCGCAGGCGGTGGTGGTCACGGTGCTGGCCATGGCCGAGGCCGACATGCAGGCCGCGCACGGCAGTATTCCCGGCGGGCGCTTTGCGATCATCGGCTATGGCAGCCTGGGGGGCCTCGAACTCGGCTTCGGTTCCGATCTGGACCTGGTGTTCCTGCACGACCATCCGGCGGGCGTGGAGACCAGCGATGGCGCGCGCGCGCTGGAGCCAGGACGCTGGTACGCGCGGCTGGCACAGAAGGTGATGGCCCTGCTCGGTGCGGTCACCGCCGCCGGTCGCCTGTACGACATCGATGTGCGTCTGCGGCCGGACGGCGGCAAAGGATCGCTGGTCTCGTCCCTGGCCAGTTACACCGAATACCAGCGCGAACGCGCGTGGACCTGGGAGCATCAGGCGCTGGTGCGTGCGCGCGGCGTCGCAGGTGATGCCAGCCTGCTGGCCGACTTCGAGCAGGTGCGTGCGCAGACCCTGGGCCGTGCACGCGACCCCGCCACCCTGTATGCCGATGTGCTGAAGATGCGAGGGCGCATGCGCACCGAACTGGACCGCAGCGATGCCGCGCGCATCGACCTGAAGCAGGGCGCTGGCGGCGTGGTGGACCTGGAGTTCCTGCTGCAGACCGGTGTGCTCGAGCGCAGTGCGCAGGTACCGGCGCTGCTGTCACCGCGCGATACGCCGTCATTGATCGATGCACTGGCCGCAGCGGAATTCCTGCCGGTCGCCACCGCGCAGGCGCTGCACGCTGCGCATGCCACGCTGCTGGACGTGGGCCTGGCCTGCACGCTGGACCGTCGCCCGCGGCTGGCACCGACCACACCGGCCATCGAAGAGGCCTGCGCAACAATCAGCGCAGCCTGTCGAGCGGCCGGCCTGCCGTTCGGTTGATGGGCGGCGAGGCCGCCGGGCATGGCCCGGCGCTACCGCCGCGTTTGTTTGGATAACGCTGGGCACGGCCCAGCGCGTCAGTTCGGGTAGCGCCGGGCCATGCCCGGCGGAATCAACGCGCGCTTTCCGCGCGCAGCGGCGCCATCTTCCACAACAGCGCGCGGAACGGCGCCAGCAGGCACACGCCGATGGCCAGCTTCACCGCCAGATCGCCCGCCGCCCAGCTCACCCACGGCAGGCTGGAACCGGCAAAGGCAATCGACCAGAAGATCGTGGTGTCCACCGTCGCGCTGCAGGTGGTGGCTACCATCGGCGCACGCCACCAGCTGCCCCGGCGCAGGCGGTCGAACACGGTGATGTCCAGCAGCTGCGCCACGATGAAGGCCGAGCACGATGCGATGGCGATGCGCGGCGTCGCCACCCAGACCGACAACAGCACCGCCACCGCGAAACCGATCCAGGCCACGCGCCGGGCGGGTCCCGGGCCGAAGCGACGGTTGATCAGATTGCTCACCAGGAACGCGACGGGATAGCTGAACGCACCCCAGGTCAGCCAGTCGTTGATCGGGTACTGCACCAGCACGTTCGACAGCAGCACCACCGCGCCCATCGCCAGCACCGCCAGCACCAGGGCGCGCGGGGTCAGCGGGGCAAAAACGGGGGCAGGACGCACGGACATGGCGAGCCAAGGGCAATCAGGGAATCGCCCATTATCCGCGCGACCAAAGGCAAATCCAAAATCACCCGTTCAGGAACACGCCGGCCGTCAACGGTGGGGCATTACCCCAATGCCAGCCGCGCCCTCACCTCGGCGGCGATGCGCGCGGTTTCGCGCAGCGGCTCGATGCGGTCGTACTGCCAGTCCAGCCAGCGTGTCTGCAGCCGCCCGCGCTCGTGCAACTGCTGCTGGAAGCGGGCGAGGCGTCCCTGCGCGGTCTCCGCCAGCACCACGCTCACCGGCATGCGCGTGGCGCAGGCCTCGGACAGCAGGTTCACCGAATCCGGCGAGACCACCACCCGGTTGGCCCAACCGAGCAGGCCGCCGTAGGGATTCACGCCGTCGCCGCCATCGCCCCAGATCACGTGCGGCAGGTCGGCGAACTGTGCGCGCAGGATCTCGGCCAGGGCCGGCGGGGTGCGCCGCGAGGTCGTGGCCAGCAGGCTGCCGCCTTCACTGCGGATCTGCGCGGCCAGCGCGCGGAACACCGCGACCATCGCTGGCTCGTCCCACGGCGCCAGCGGCGTCGGGCCGCCCACCAGCAGTGCAGTACGCGGACCGGGCAGGGTGCTGAAGCCGGCGAACGCGGCCCGTCCCCAGGCCAGCCAGTCGTCATCGACCGGGTTGAGGCTGCCGATCAGGGTCAGCACATTGCTGCCGCGCAGGCGGTCATGCTCGGGGACCACCACCACGTCCCAGTGGCGGGCGCCGATGCGCGGGTCGAGGATCTGCACCACCTGCGTGCCGCGGGCGCGCAGCACGCGCAGCGCACCGGCGGCCTGGCGGCCACAGCCGATCGCCAGCGCGGGGGGCTCGGCAGCCAGTGCCGCGAACGCATCGCCGTAGCCGTTGGCATCGCCGGGCAGGCGCCGTGGGGTGACCCAGCGCCAGGGCGCCCGAGGCTGTAGTACCACGGGTCGATAGGTACCCTGGCGCAGCGCCGAAGCCAGCGCGACCGCCTGGCGGACATTGCCTGCACGGCCATCGGTGACCGTCCACGGTGCGCTCGATCGTTTCACCATTGGCATTAATTCGTTTCAGCCCTGCTGGGTGTTGCAACAGTCGCGACACTCTACACTGCGGCTGGTCGTTTCGCCCCGCGTTGCCCGCGGGCACTGACTCCCCTTCGCCGCCCTGGAGATGCACCGATGTCCCACGCGCTTGACGCCGCCGCACTGGATCAGCTGTTCCGCACCGCCCGCACCCAGAATGCCTTCCTCGACACCCCGGTGGACGACAGCCTGCTGCAGGAACTGTACGAGCTGGTGAAGTGGGGCCCGACCGCGGCCAACGCGAGCCCGGCGCGCTTCGTGTTCGTGAAGTCGGCCGACGCCAAGGCCAAGCTGGCCCCGGCGCTGTCCGAAGGCAACCACGACAAGACCATGGCCGCACCGGTCACCGTCATCATCGGTTTTGACCTGGATTTCCACGAGAAGCTGCCGTACCTGTTCCCGCACGCCGACGCCAAGTCCTGGTTCGACGGCCCGCAGGAAGGCCGCCACGAGGCCGCCATCCGCAACGGCAGCCTGCAGGGTGCGTACCTGATCCTGGCCGCGCGCGCGCTGGGCCTGGATGCCGGCCCGATGTCCGGCTTCGACCCGGCCAAGGTCGATGAAGCCTTCTTCGCCGGCACCAGCATCAAGTCGAATTTCCTGGTCAACCTGGGGTACGGTGACCCGGCGGGCCTGTTCCCGCGCCTGCCGCGTCTGTCGTTCGACGAAGCGGCGCGCATCGCCTAAGTCGCTGTATCGGTTTCGGGCCCGCCAGTTGCGGCGGGCCATTGCTGCACCCTGTACCCACCCTACGATCCGGAGAGTTCCTCAGATGAGCGCCACCCGTAAACTGCTGCTGCCGCTGGCCCTGACCCTGGCCATTGCCGCCTGCTCCAAGCCGGCCGATACCGCTGCCCCGGCCGCTGATGCCGCCGCTCCGGCCGCCACCGAACAGCCCGCCGCCACCCCGGCTGCCGATGCTGCCGCTGCCGCGCCGGCCGCCGAAGCGATCCAGATCGCCTCGGGCACCTACAAGCTCGATCCGACCCACACCGACGTGCTGGCACAGTGGAGCCACTTCGGCTTCTCCAACCCGAGCGCGCACTTCGGCAACGCCGAAGGCACCCTGGTGTACGACGCCGCCGACGTGACCAAGTCCACCGTGGAAGTGAAGCTGCCGCTGAGCGGCCTCAACAGCTTCACCGCCAAGTTCGACGAGCACCTGAAGAGCGCCGACTTCTTCGACGCTGCCAAGTTCCCGGCGGCCACCTTCAAGAGCACCAAGGTGGAATCGGCCGGCACCAACAAGCTGACCGTCACTGGCGATCTGACCATCAAGGACATCACCAAGCCGGTGACCCTGGACGTCACCATCAACGGCGGCGGCGAGCACCCGATGGCCAAGGTTCCGGCCGCCGGCTTCGATGCCACCACCACCCTCAAGCGCAGCGATTTCGGCGTGGGCGCCTACGCCCCGAACGTCAGCGATGAAGTGAAGATCCGCATCACCACCGAAGCTACCGGCGAGAAGCCGGCCGCTTGATGCACCCCGCTCACTCGTCGTGAGAAGGCAGAAGGCCCGCTGCGAAGCGGGCCTTCTTTTCTGGGCGCGGGCAACGCGCTTTGGCCACTACCGGGTACGCACGCTCAGCGCAGCGCGCCCAGCCACGCTGCGCACGCCTCGCTCGGGCTCTGCTTGGCCTTCACCGTCATGCCACTCACCCGCACGAAGGTCTGCGCGGCCTGCGCCACCACCTGACGTGCGATCAACGCGGCCTGCCTGGTCGCCGCCTGCTGCTTGCGCAGCTGCACGATATGCACCGACGGCCGGCCCACGGGCGCGTACTTCTGGTCGCGGCGCAGCACATCGGCCACCTGCGCCACTTCGTATTCGGCCTGCAGGAACCGGTGTTCGGCGTCCAACAGATCCCGCAGCGGTGCACGCAGGGCGGCCGGATCAGCGAAGGCCGCCAGCGCGCCATCACAGGCGGCGTCGTCGTTGAAGCGGGAGCGCAGCGCATCGACGCCGGCCAAGGTCAGTTTGCCCACAGGGGCCTCGTTGCAACTGGAAAGGAGCGCGATTGTCGCATCTGCCCGGGTCGATCCGCTGCCGGCGTCATGCGCAGCTCCGTAAGACAAGGGGTCTGACCCCGTGGCATGGACCGAAGAGCCACCGACAGTGAACCCGGTCCTACAATCGCCTGCTGTTTCATCCACGGAAGGAAGGCCATGCAGGACGTGCAGTACTGGTTGAACGAATTCTGGGCCGGGTTGAGCGTGCTCGATCTGGCAGTGGGCAGCGTGCTGGGCGCGCTGCTGGGCCTCATGGTCGGCCTGGCCGGCTGGTACGCGCTGCGCCGCCGCGGCTGGTTGCAGCGGCGCAGGCGCTGGCATCACTGGCTGCTGGCCAGTTACGCACTGCTGCTGCCGCTGGGCACCGCCTTCTTCGGCCTGCAACTGGGTTTCACCGCGGGCGCACACCGCGCGCTGCTCCAGCAGATGGATCATTTCCAGCCGCATCTGCAGACGCTCGTGGCCGAGTGGAGCCACGGGTTCACCGACTCGCTTGATGACCCGCGCATGCGCGATGCGCTGCACAGCGAAGGCACGGTGGGCGATGTGGCCGAAGCGGTCGCCTCGGCCTACCTCAGCGAGCACCCGTTGCCGGTACTGGATCGCCTGGGTGATGGCGTACTGGCGCGCGCCAGTGGCTGGGTGATCGGCAAGGTGCGCGAAGGCGTGCTGCGCGGCCTGGTGGAAGACACCCTGGTGGACAAGGCCGGTGTACTGGGCGTGGAGCCGACGGTGGTGCGCGAAGCGCTGACGATGCGCGTGGACGAACTGCTGCACACCCGCGGCGTGTTGCGGCTGGTGAAAGCGCAGATCAACGGCATGATGCCGGGCGTCTATTTCGGCCTGCTGCTGCCGTGGCTGGTCGTTGTGCTGCTGATGGCGCTGGAAATCTGGGCGGCGCACCGGTTCGGATGGCGACAGGAACGCATCCCGGTGGCTGCCTGCTGTAGAGCCGGGCCATGCCCGGCTCACGCAGACTGAGGCCAGCGCGGCGCGCTCAGTCGCCGTCGGTATCGTCCGGGTGCGCCTTCCAGTAGCCGGTCGAGCGGATCCAGTCGCGCGGCACGCCCAGATGGCCTTCGATGAATTTGCGCATCATCCGTGCGCGACGCGATTCGGTGGCGATCCAGTAGAACGTGTCGCCCTCCGGTGCCTCGAAGTCGGTCAGCATGTCTTCCAGCAGCGTGCTGCTGGCCGCCGGGAAGCCATTGCGTTCCAGCCAGTGAATCTGCACGTTCTCGTACTGCGGCAGCTCCTGGCGCTCGGCTTCATCGCTCACTTCGATGAAGGCCTGCACCTCGGCGCTCTCCGGCAGCACATCCAGCCAGCGGGCAATGGCCGGCAGCGCGGTCTCATCGCCGATCAGCACGTAGGCGTCGTAGCTGTCGGCCACCACGAACGAGCCGCGCGGGCCGCCGATCACCAGCGTGTCGCCCGGCTGCGCCCGTTCGGCCCATGGCCCGGCAATGCCCTGGTCGTGCAGCACGAAGTCGATGGCCAGTTCGCCGGCGTCGTGGTCCCACCAGCGCGGGGTGTAGTCGCGTGCCGGCGACGGCTGCTTGCCGTCGGGGTAGCTGCGGCCTTCGGCGGTCAGCACCGGCAGCACCATTTCGCCGCTGGCGTTGGGGAAGAACAGCTTGATGTGGTCGTCGGCGCCGGGCGAATCGAAGCCGGCCAGATCATCGCCGCCCAGCACGACGCGGCGCATGTGCGGGGTGACCACCTCGGTGCGCAGCACCGTCAGTTCGCGGAATCTCACATCCAGGCGCAGGCGCGCGTTGTGATGCTCAGTCATGGGAATACCTGTAAAGGTGTCGCGCAGGGGGCGCGGCGTGGGGGAGACCTGGCTGGAGTCAGTCTGGCTGGGTCGTTGAAGGGAAGGCGGGCTCGCTACCGGTGGTGCCGTTGATCAGTGCCGATGCCTGCGACAGCAGCGCCGCCACCTGCTCGGCCTCGCCTTCGGCCCAGCGGCCGTGGTGGTGCACCAGCGCCCGCTTGAAGTCACGCAGGGCACTGGCCAGCGGCGGCGGCAACGATGCCTTGGTGATCTCGCGGGCGCGGTCGAAGGCCCGTCGCTGGGCCAGACGCACCTGGGTGCGCTGCACCTTCAGCTCGAACTCGCCGGCGGCGGTGATGCGGAACACCCGGCGGCCCTCCACTTCCTCCGATGCCACCCAGCCGGCCTGCTCGAAGCTCGCCAGCAGCGGGTACATGGTGCCGGCGCTGGGCGTGTAGGCCTGCAGGAACTGGTTGCTGATCAGTTGCATCAGCTCGTAGCCATGGCGGGGCTGCTCGCCGATCAGGGCCAGCACCAGCAGGCGCAGGTCGCCCCGGCTCAGCACGCGTGGCTGGCCATGGCGGCGGGGCACGGCCGATTCGCTGGAACGGGTTCTGGGGGAAGGGGGACGGCTCATTTCGATATATCGGTAACGAGTATCGAAACGATATATCGATAGGGCGGGCGCCGGCAAGCATCGATCCGGCCACAACCGTGCCGCGTTTGGGCCACGTACACAGAAAGGGCGCCCTTGCGGTGCGCCCCGGGGACCCCTGTGGAAGGGAGCGAGGCAGCCAGACGGCGGGCCGTTGCGGCAGTGCCAACACTCGCCGCCACCTTGCGCGGCAGGCGCGGCCCGGTCCAGAGCCGGGCGCGACACCGCATCAGTCATTCAGCTGCGGTGCTGCCAGCGTAGGCCCACACGCCGTCGGCCGTGCCCTACAACGGTCATCGCTCGGGGTAACACTTCGTTCTGCACATGCGCCAGGCGGGCAATCGCGACGTGCCCGAAGCGGTCCGAGGCCCGCCGCAGCGGCCTGCAGCGCGCCTGCTGGCCCGTCGAAGACAGGCGGGACATGCCTTGCGGACACTGGCTGCATGCGTCCATACGCCAGCGTAGCCAAGTGACGAAAGCCCTTGGTGCGCTACACTTTGCGGTCTAGATATCTATACAACAGTCGCGCGCGTGCGTGCGGTTATGGGAGCGCTAATGAACTGGTTGAACGAGGTGCTGAACAACGACCCGAATCCTGTGGAAACCCAGGAGTGGATCGAGTCGTTGAAGGCCGTTATTGATGTCGAGGGCTCCGAGCGCGCGCATCAGCTGCTGGAAGGCATGGTGGAGCTGACCCGTCGTTCGGGCGCCTACCTGCCGTTCTCTCCCACCACCGAATACGTCAATACCATCGAGCCGCAGTTCGAGGCCAAGAGCCCGGGCAATGCCGACCTGGAATGGCGCATCCGTTCGATCATCCGCTGGAACGCGATGGCCACCGTGGTCCGCGCCAACCGCAAGCCGGGCGACCTGGGCGGCCACATCGCCTCGTTCGCCTCCGGCGCCACCCTGTACGACGTGGGCTTCAACCACTTCTGGCGCGCCCCGAGCGACAACCACCCCGGCGACCTGCTGTTCATCCAGGGCCACAGCGCCCCGGGCATCTACGCCCGCGCCTTCCTGGAAGGCCGCATCAGCGAAGAGCAGCTGGACAAGTTCCGCATGGAAGTGGACGGCGGTGGCCTGTCCTCGTACCCGCACCCGTGGCTGATGCCGGACTTCTGGCAGACCCCCACCGTGTCGATGGGCCTGGGCCCGCTGGCCGCCATCTACCAGGCGCAGTTCATGCGCTACCTGGAAAACCGTGGCCTGATCGAGAAGTCCGACCGCAAGGTGTGGTGCTTCATCGGCGACGGCGAGTCGGACGAGCCGGAAACCCTGGGTGCCATCGCCCTGGCCGGCCGTGAAGGCCTGGACAACCTGATCTTCGTGGTGAACTGCAACCTGCAGCGCCTGGACGGCCCGGTGCGCGGCAACGGCAAGATCATCCAGGAACTGGAAGGCGTGTTCCGCGGCGGCGGCTGGAACGTCATCAAGCTGCTGTGGGGCGGTTACTGGGATGCCCTGCTGGCCAAGGACACCAATGGCGTCCTGAAGAAGCTGATGATGGAAACCGTCGACGGCGAATACCAGAACTGCAAGGCCTTCGGCGGCGCGTATACCCGCGAGCATTTCTTCGGCAAGTACCCGGAGACCGCCGCGATGGTCGCCGGCCTGTCCGACGACGACATCTGGCGCCTCAACCGTGGTGGCCACGACCCGCACAAGGTGTACGCCGCCTACCACCAGGCCGTGAACACCAAGGGCATGCCGACCGTCATCCTGGCCAAGACCGTGAAGGGGTATGGCATGGGCAGCGCCGGTGAAGCGCTGAACCCGACCCACCAGACCAAGAAGCTGGACGACGAAGCCGTCAAGCACTTCCGCGACCGCTTCAACATTCCGGTGACCGACGAGCAGCTCAAGGACGGCCAGGTGCCGTTCTACAACCCGGGCCCGGACTCGCCGGAAGTGCAGTACCTGCAGGAGCGCCGTGCTGCCCTGGGCGGTTACCTGCCGCAGCGCCGCCGCAAGGCCGACAAGAGCTTCAACGCACCGAAGCTGGAAACCTACGAGCGCCTGCTGAAGAGCAGCGGCGAACGCACCTACTCCACCACCATGGCGTTCGTGCAGAGCCTGAACATCACCCTGCGCGACAAGGAGCTGGGCCCGCACATCGTGCCGATTGTGGCCGACGAAGCCCGCACCTTCGGCATGGAAGGCCTGTTCCGCCAGATCGGCATCTACGCGCCGTTTGGCCAGAAGTACAAGCCGGTGGACGCCGACCAGCTGATGTTCTACCGCGAAGACCAGAGCGGCCAGGTGCTGCAGCAGGGCATCAGCGAGCCGGGCGCGATCAGCTCGTGGATGGCCGCCGGTACCAGCTACTCGGTCAGCAACGTGCCGATGCTGCCGTTCTACATCTACTACTCGATGTTCGGCTTCCAGCGCGTGGGCGACATCGCCTGGCAGGCCGCCGACATGCGTACCCGCGGCTTCCTGCTGGGTGGCACCGCCGGCCGCACCACGCTGAACGGCGAAGGCCTGCAGCACGAAGATGGCTTCAGCCATCTGGTGGCCGGTGGCATCCCGAACGTGCGCAGCTACGACCCGACCTTCGGCTACGAAGTGACGGTGATCCTGCAGCACGGCACCAAGGCGATGATGGAAGACCAGGTAGACGAGTACTACTACCTGACCCTGATGAACGAGAACTACGCCCACCCGGACATGCCGGAAGGCGCAGCCGAGGGCATCGTCAAGGGCATGTACCTGCTGACCGACGCCGGCAAGCCGAAGAAGGGCGAACTGCGCGTGCAGCTGCTGGGTTCGGGCACCATCCTGCGCGAAGCCATCGCCGCCGCCGAGCTGCTGGACAAGGACTTCGGCGTGACCGCCGATATCTGGAGCTGCCCGAGCTTCAACGAACTGCGCCGCGACGGCTTCGATGTGGAGCGCCACAACCGCCTGCATCCGGAAGGCGAGCAGCGCAAGGCCTACGTGACCGAGCTGCTGGAAGGCCGCCAGGGTCCGGCGATTGCCGCTACCGACTATGTGCGTGCGTATGCGGACCAGATCCGCGCGTTCGTGCCGATGTCGTACACGGTGCTGGGTACGGATGGCTTCGGCCGTTCGGATACCCGTGCGAACCTGCGTCGCTTCTTCGAGGTTGACCGGTACTACATCGCGCACGCCGCGATTGCGGCGCTGGCGAAGGAAGGGAAGATGACCGCGAAGGATGTGGCCCGGGCGATCAAGCAGTACAAGATTGATCCGGAGAAGGCTAATCCTGTTGGGGTTTGATTGGGCTGGGATCCCGACTGATTAATCTTCCAAGAGGGGCGGCAATTGCCGCCCCTTGCTTTTCTTAGCCAACAATATCTATCTCGCAACTGGCGGGCGATAGTTTGGACTACCAATTCGACTATAGTGATTGCCAAAACGCTGCACCACGGCAGGCAGAAAAGGCGCGGCGATAGTTGCAATTCGCGTCCCTATGTGGGCAAGGATCGGGTCTTCCGGATTCTTATCGATAGTACGAATTCGATCGAATCGCACTATTAGTGGGCCGATCGCCTCATCCCTGCTCAAGTTCATTTTGGGTATGAAGTGCTCATTGCTTTTGCCATTTTTTATGAACTCCCGCTTCTTGCTTTCGCCGAAAGTGTCCCAGGTAGTCGAAAGGTCATCGCACGAAACTAGGTGAGTAGCGGAGCTCTTTCCTGTAGCCAAATCGCATCTGGGGGTGATAACTATTTCAATTAATTTGGTCTCATTAATTCGAATCAAATCACCAGTGTTCACTCGATCAGGTCTTGGGGGGACGAGATACCACTCTTCAGGGTGTACCGCCTCATCTCCGTCGAGAAGAAATTGATCGTAGACATGTGACGCCAAATGACGAGCAACCGCAGTTAGCAGGAATTGCGCGTTGTCGGGATCCTCGCCTTCCATCCATAGCGACCAACGTGGCCAAATTGAGCGATGGAACGCGCCTGCCATTTCCCGCTGAAAACGTTGAGTAACCTGTCGAACGCACCTGACCAGGGCTTGGTTTTCAAGTAACCACTGTATGGCGCCTTGATGCCCTTCGCCGTCGCCTCCGCCTTTTGTGATTACCCGAACTTGCCGCTGCGCATACTCCGGAACCTGTGCATCCTGAGGCTGGCCAGTGAAGATCGCTGCAATAGCAATCTCGCTTTCCAGAATCTTAAGTAGAACTCTATTCCCGCCATCATCATGCGGGTTCGAACCGTTACCGTCCAGCTTGAGGTCAATAACGGCAGCGTCGAATTTTCCAGATTCGATCTTAGATATCGCCTCCTCTTCAGAGCTGGCTGTATCTAGAGAAATGGTCGGGCCGCCCGAAGTCTCCGTCAGTGCATTATGACGCTCTATTTGGATTTTCCACTGCTCGCGGTCGCTGGCGTCATCCTCAACTACCAAAAGTGAGTACGAAAATTCAGTCATCCTTGTATTCCCAAGTCTCTAGCTAACAGTTGGAAAGGTAATGCGGAACGTGGTCTCTTCCCGGTCGTCCAAATGAGAAATTTCACCTCGGCTGGCTCTGGCGGCCTCTCTCGCAATGGCAAGCCCCAATCCAGTGCCATCCGATTTAAGGCTGAATCCTGCATCAAACAAGCGGGACGAATAAGCTGGGTCAATCAGTGGGCCATTGTTAGAGATGTCTATAACCACGTCACCTTCCAAAACCGTGGCCGATATTACGATTTCTGGATGAGTATTTCCTCCCGCTCTTGACCAGTGTATCGCATTCTCGAGTATATTAAGAGTCGCGGACTGCAGATCTTCTCGATACCCAACTGACCAAAGCTGAGTATCCAGGCTGGTCCGCACGTGAATACCTCTCAACGCCATTTGCTCGCGCATCAGTCCAAGAGAGGTGCCGATCACTTCGTGGGCGTTAAATCTAACCGGCTTCCCTCTTTTTCTGCCGGACAGTGGGTCTAGGCGCTTAATGAGGTTGCTCAGGCTTCTTACACTATCCGAAATCGTTTTTATGTTCCGAGGAAGATGCGACCTGGCCACATCTCCTGCCTTGGAGTCGGTTAGCAAGTGCTCGGAATCTTCGGTCAAGTTCCTGGCAGCTGAGGCTAATGGATTAATTAACCTGCGCGCTTCGTGGATTACTTGCGAAACTACCAATCCTAGCGCGGCGCGAGACTGGAGCAATTTTTGATAAGCGGATATTTCGTCTAAAGATATCGCGAGGTCAGATGAGTCCTTCTCAATTGCCTCCCTTAGATTGGATGCATATGGTTCCGGAGTCCTCTCAATCTCTTTACGAGTTCTCCTGAGCTGTGCCAAGCTCCTTGTTCGCTGGACATCGCCGCTCACCTTCCGACTGAGTCCGGCCTTCTCTCGAAATTCAACTCGCCTTTCTTCAAGGTGGCTAATTGCGTTCAAGATGAGAACTTTCAGCCGATCGAACGCGTCGCCATGTTCCAAACCCTCTCTACTACTTCTCTCGACGAGCGAAGATGTAGACTCATCTGCAATGTAGACGCGTCCAGAGACTTGCGATAGTCCAAGCTTCTTTGAAGGATTCTGTACTCTCTGTCGCTCAAGCTCCAGCCAGTCATTCTCCGGTTCACCATATGGTCTAATGCGAAAGCCATCCCTAAAAATTGCAATTCCTGCATTATCCGTGAGAATTTTTCGAGCCATTCGAATCCCAATTGTCTCGAAATCAAGTCCAGCTCTTAGGAAAAGCGCCTCCACCGCTTCATGCTCTCTGTCATAAACGTTGATGGAAATTTGGACGGGGCCGCAAGATTCGCCCGTGTCGTTCTCTGGCGAAGGAATTTCAATAGGAATTTCGGTGGAATCTGATCGGTAGTTTATGAATGATCCGCGGAAAGATCCATCGGCGTCGAATTTGCCTGATAGGGAATAGTCTGAGTAACTGCTTACCGCAAAGGGAATGATCGCCGTCGGGTCGGCTTGGTCCGCATCGCCAGAAAGATAGTCGCGATTGTTGTCGAGCAGAAGTTGTCGCCCGTCGAAGCCTCCTCTGCTTTTCGTGAATTCGGATATATCAAGGTGCATCGAGAAAGTGTTAGACACTTCAGAGGGCGATGCCACGCGTCTAAGTTCGCGAATCAGTCGTTCCATCCTCGCCTTAGTCCAGCTATCGCGAAGACGAGCTATTGTTATCTCGACGCCACTTTTTGATTCGGAAGTGACGTTGGTATTCACGGCGATATCAACGTTGTCCAAGTAAGCATCGGCCGTGAACTTCCGCCAGTCGACCTCAACATCAGTAAGTTCGCAGTAATGTTCCTTCATGCACCAGGAGCGAAGTCGTGTAATATCCCCGAGTCGCGCGGCAGCAAACCTGCCGATGCCCTTCGCGCCGAGCATTACCCTCCCCTTCGGACTTACCTTTCTTTTGGCCTTCTCATTTGTTGCAGGCTCGAACCAGCGATCTACAACGTCACTCTGAGACATTCCGTGCCCATCGTCAATAATGGAAATAATTCCTTGGCCGACGGGTATATCCGGCTGTATCTTAATTCGGACGCTGGACGAGTCCGCATCGTATGAATTCTTTACCAATTCTATTATTGCTGCCTCCGGTCCGCTTATGAGCTGATCGCCGATAGTCCTTATTATTCGGGCTCGTGGTTTAAGCTTGGCCACATTGCGTCCTATTTGATTATTGAAGGTGGCGGGAAGTCTGCTAGAATTGAGGGAGCTAAGCTGCATCGGCGACTGCCGACTTGGCCTTTCTAATTTATATGTTCTAATGAAGAGTCATTTATTATATGGCAAGGTCAGCGCAGTTTTCATTTGTTGATTTATTCTGCGGCGGTGGTTTTGGGGCTAGGGGGGCAAGTTCTGCTGGCGGAACTCCTCTCCTGTCTGTCGATTTATGGGATATTGCCACTGCAACCTACAAGAGGAACTTTAGCACTGCGGATGTCCGCACTGATAAGGTTGAGAACGTGAGTCCGCGAGCAGTATCTGGGCGCCGGGTGGATCTCCTTCTGACTTCCCCTGAGTGTACCAATCATACGCATGCTCGCGGTTCTCGGCCTCGAAACGAGGCAAGCCGTGATACTGCGTTCTCGTCTTTGGAGTGGGTCGACAGCATCAAGCCGCGTTGGATTGTTATGGAGAACGTGCCCAACATGAAGAGTTGGACGCGCTACGCCGAACTTCGCAATGAGCTTATGGCTTTGGGCTATGGAATATCCGAAAATGTTCTTTGCTCGTCTTCCTTTGGCGTGCCTCAGCGGCGCAGGCGACTCTTTGTGACGGCTGAGCGAGGTGACACGCCAAGAGATGTGATCGTTCCGAATCGAAGGAAGGTTGGTGCGCAGGCCATTCTTGACCCCATAGGAACGTGGCCGGAGACAGATCTTTACAAACCGGGGCGCGCGACTCGGACGCTCAGGTATGCAGAGGCTGCTATGGCTGAGTTGGGCCTTAAGCCATTCATCGTCGTGTACTACGGCTCTGACAAGGGCGGGGGGTGGCAAAGATTGGATGATCCACTGCGTACGGTTACCACGTTAGATCGCTTCGCGCTTGTCCGTCCGACCGGACGCGGCTGGAGGATGCGAATGCTGCAGCCAAATGAGTTGGCACGTGCAATGGGGCTTCCAAAGTCACACGCGTTCCCAGCGGGAACTCGCCGAGACAAAGTCAAGCTCTGTGGGAATGGAATTTGCAGTCCTGTGGTTACGGAAGTAATCAAGCAACTGCGTTCTACGAACTCCGGGATCCGGACTGATGCTTCCTGAGCGGCTCGATGCGCTTAGCGTCTCCGATTTGTTTGCGCTGAGATCCGAAATCGAGAGTGAGTTGGGTCGGAGGGGGCTGTCAGCGAAGGTGGGCGAGCTGGGTGAATGGTTTGCTATTGAGCATTTTGCCCGTACTCCGGGATTGCCCTCATTAGCAGCTGCTCCGCGCGGGGCTAAAAATATTGATGCAATATCTAAGGACGGGGATAGGTACTCCATCAAGACCATCCAGAAAGGTGGGAAGACAGGTACCATCTATCCTTCTTACGTGGATGGAATTGAGAAGGTCCTATTTGAGTACATTGTTGTTGTTCTCCTCGATGAGGACTTTTCGCTGCTTTCAATGTACAGGTTGAGCTGGGAGCAATTTGTTGTTGTGCGCAGCTGGGACACTCGGATGAGCGCCTATTATCTGGGGAGGAGTAAGAGAGTCTTCAGTGTGGCGGAAAGGGTTGGTTGATTTTCCATTGGTAACCGCCCTAGTACGCTGGGCTCTAGCGTGGAACTTGATAGAGCGAGGGCTCAAAGATCGGCAAGCGCTGTCCGTGCTCGGGCGCGTGGAAGCGAAACGCGTGATGTCTCGCGACTTAGTCTTAACTTGGGCTGTGCGAGCGGATACCCCTGTTGGGACGGCGACACAAGCGCTACGGCGTTGACAAGATCGACCTGAAACTGAGGCAGGAAGAGTGCCTGTGAACGAAAAGGGGAGTGCGCCTGGATTAAGGCGCCAGATTATAGATCCCCAGGCAGATACGCGACGTAGCAAGAGCACCGGAGGGGAGCATGGGCTCAGAGCTGGCCGCAGGTGGCCTGGGGCTGCAACCGCAAGGAGTTCTGCGTCAAGACTATAGTGCTTGGCCGCACGAGCAAGGTATGCAACTGCTCTTGGTGCAGCTAGGCTAGTCCAATCAGAACGCTTACCTCGAGAAATTAAAGCGCTATCTTCTCTGCGAACGAGTTAGGTGGCACTGGTTCTCAAAGTGGCTGCACGCCGGCATCTAGATCGAGACCTAGTGACGGGCGTACAACAAGCAGTCAACAAGGAAGACGCTGGACGTGACTAGCGCCGACCGCCCATGCCCAGCCGCTCACTGCAAAAGCCTCTACGATAAAGGCTTTTTCCGGGGAGCTTCTTGCTGAAGGCGGTGAACATGGTACCCATCTCAGGTCGTCACTCTCGAACCTGCAACCGCTCAGTAACCTGCGCAGTCAACGCCACACAAGCCATCTTCAACCCCTCCATCACCCTATCCCCGACATACTCCTCAGGCGCACCATTCTGCCGCGTGCGCTCCGCAGCCAGCATCAGCTCTGCCACCACACGCAATCCCGCCAGCGCGCAATCCGCGTCCGCCAGCTGAAGACAACGCCCAGGCAACTGATGCCGTTCGGGCCACGGCTGGCCATCCGCAGCAGCACCCTTTCCGATGCGACGCAGGGTGGAGACAAATCCGTTGGGATCGGGAGATGCGTCGCGCTCGGGCTCGGTATTGGCCGGATCGTACTGCGCGTGCAGGGAACGGAAATCCGATTCGTTCATGGCAATGCTCCGTACAGGACAGACAGCAACGCCACCCATGGAGGTGGCGGGACGGTGCGTGGCTCGAAAACCGGGATGATGTAGCGTCATTGAACCGGCGAGTCCTGAGACTCCCACGCACCGCCCGCCATGAAGGCCGACGGATTGCCAGCCGGCACCCCAAACGAGGTGCCGACTGGCAAGCGTAAACAACTGACGCGTACATCATCTCGGGTTTTCGACGCCCGGCCACCCGTTGTCGGTGGCGCGCCAATCTGCTCACGCCTGCGCCCTGAAATCCAATTGGAATTTGCGGAGGAAACACGCAGTTCCACAGAGCAGGACTATTGTCGCAGATGGCCATCGTGCCGTATGCGACGACAATCTCCGCAATCGAACTTCAAGGGGGTTCATTACGAGAAGAAGGGTCGCAATCAGCCTGTACGCCCGCACAGAACGCTACCGCTTGCCGATCGCGCAGGGTCTTCCGAAATCCTTCGTTCACACCGGAATCGGACCATCGTCACTGCCCCGCAGCCGAAAAGGCGAGCCAAAAGCGACACTCCGGCCGTCGTCCTCGGCGCCACGCCTCTCGCCAGCCTGCTACCATTCCCCCGCAACCCAGCCAGCCCACCCCGCGCAGACACACCCGGGGCGGGCCGTCGCCGTACGGCCCAGCGAGCCAGGACACCCTTCCGTGCCCTTTCAAGGATGCTCGCATGTTCCGTCATTCCGCTTTCCGCTCGGCCGCCCTGGCCCTTGCCATCTCGCTCAGCGTCGGCGCACCGGTGGCCTTCGCCGATAACGCGCCCGCCGCCAGTACCACCACTGCCGTGCAGCGTCAGGCCATCGCCAAGGGCCTGTACGAACTGGCGTACAGCCCCACCCAGAACGCCGTGTTCGTTGCCTCATCCGGTGGCTTCAGCGATGACGCCGGCCCGTCGCAGGTGCTGCGCCTGAACCCGGCCACGCTGGCCGTGGAAACCCGCATCCCGCTGGAGCGCAAGGCATTCGGCGTGGTGCTGGATGACGCCCACAACCGCCTGTACGTCGGCAACACCGTTGATACCTCGGTAACCGTGGTCGATACCGCCCAGAACAAGGCCATCGGCATCGTGCAGCTGATGGAGAAGAAGGTCGGCAAGGACGGCAAGGCCGCCTACACCCACGACCTGCGCGAGCTGGTGGTCGACAGCCCGGCCAACCGTCTGTACGTGACCGGTCATTCCAGCGAAGGCAGCGTGCTGTTCGTGGTCGATACCACCACGCTGAAGGTGATCAACACCATTCCGGGCCTGGGCAACGCCAAGGCGCCGGGCCTGGCGCTGGATGCCGCCAACAAGCGCGTGTACACCAGCAACCTGCTGGCCGACCTGGTGGTGGTCGACACCGACGACAACAAGGTGGTAGCCCAGCACAAGATCAGCGCCGAGCAGCCGATGAACATCGCGCTGCACCCGGACGGCAAGCGCCTGTTCGTGACCGACCAGGGGTCGGAGATGATCCGCAGCTACATGACCAAGAGCAGCGCGGGCTTCACCAGCAAGCACCCGGGCCAGCGCGTGCTGGTGCTCGACCGCACCACCGGCAAGGAACTGGCCAGCATCCCGACCGACGCCGGCCCGCTGGGCATCCTGCTGGACGCACCGCGCAAGCGCCTGTACGTGACCAACCGCGATGGCGGCACGGTGACCGCGTACGACAGTGAGAGCTACCAGAAGGTGGCGACCTACCCGGTGCCGACCCACCCGAACAGCCTGGCGCTGGATGCGAAGAACAACGTGCTGTACGTGAGCATCAAGAACGGCGAGAAGGATGCCAAGGACGCGAACGAGAGCGTGGCGCGCATCCAGTTGTAACGGCTGGAGGTGGCCGCGCTGGGAGAGCGCGGCCACTACCTAATGCATGAGATTTCGTCAGGTGGGCGCCAGAGCGGCGGCGGGGCCCTCAGCCGTATGCCCTCCAACCTCAATCCACCCCGCGGTGGTCATAGCTGATCACCCGCTCCGCCTGCCACGTGCCGTCCACGCGTCGCCACACCTGCACGAAGCGCGCCTGCCCCACCCACCGCTCCACACCGTCCTTGCCGCGTTCGTAGAAGCGATGGTCGCCCATCTCCAAGGCACGCTCGTCGTGCAGCGGGAACACCTGCAGCGAACGCTCCACCAGCTCGCGGCGCAGGCGCCAGCCGCCCTGGCGCGCGCTGTCGCACATGCGGGCCACGCTGCGCCGGAAGTCCTCGCGGCTGCTGGCCGACTTGCCGTCCTTGTCGTGGAAGAACTCCATGTCCTCGGTGGTCATCGCCGCGGCCCGATCGGCATCGCAGGCCTCGAACGCCACCGCGAACAGCTGGGTATCGGCCTGGCGGATCTGCTCGCGCAGCGTATCGGACGGGGCAGGGCTGGCGGCAAGGCCGGCGGCGAGCAGGGGCAGGGCGAACAGCATGGCGCGTCTCCGTGGATGTCGGGCGCACAGTGGCACGCTGCGGGGGTGGTCGGTGCGCGGATGCGACGAAGCCGCGTCTGCCGGGTACGAACGCCCGGATTCCGGGTGCCGGTGCCGGGCGGCAGGCGTGTAGGGCATGTCATGGCGCGGGCGGTTTCCCTCACGTTCGCCACAGGCGGCGCTGCCTAGGCTGGTGCCATCCTTTCATCAGGAGTTCCCATGCCTGCTTCCCCCATCCGGCTGCACATCGAAGACACCGGCGGCGAGGGTCGCCCGGTCATCCTCATCCATGGCTGGCCGCTCTCGGCCGAAGCGTGGAAGGATCAGGTGCCGATCCTGCGGGACGCGGGCTACCGCGTGATCAGCTATGACCGCCGTGGCTTCGGTCGTTCCGAGAAGCCGGCCGACGGCTATGACTACGACACGCTGGCCGCTGATCTGGCCGACATCATCGAGCAACGCGATCTGAAGGAGGTCACGCTGGTCGGTTTCTCGATGGGCGGCGGCGAGGTGGCGCGCTACATCGCCCATCACGGCGAGTCGCGCCTGCACAGTGTGGTGTTCGCGGCTGCGGTGCCGCCTTACCTGCTGCGCACCGACGATAACCCGGAGGGCCCGCTGACCCAGGACAAGGCGGACGAGATGCGCGCCGGCCTGGAACAGGACCGCGAAGCCTTCTTCGATGGCTTCACCCGCGATTTCTTCAGCGCCAACGGCAAGCTGATGGTCACCGAGGCCGAGCGCCAGGCGGCGATCGCGCTGTGCCACCAGTCCGACCAGACAGCGGCGCTGGGCTGCATGAAGGCGTTTGCCACCACCGACTTCCGTCACGATCTGCAGAAGGTGAGCGTCCCCACCCTGGTGCTGCACGGCGACAGTGATGCCACCGTGCCACTGGAGGGCTCGGGCAAGCGCACCCATCGCGCCATACGCGGCAGCGAGCTGGTGGTGCTGCAGAACGCGCCGCATGGCTGCAACACCAGCCATACCGACGACTTCAATCTGGCGCTGCTGAACTTCCTCAAGCAGTAACCGGCCTCTACACTCTCCGCATGCGCCAGACCCGCACGCCGCCGTGGAAGAAGCCCAACCCGAAGGGCCAGAAGTCGCAGCCGCTGTCGCCTGCACAGAAGGAGGCAGCGCGGCAGCGTGCGGAAGAGAACGGGCGTCCCTATCCGAACCTGGTCGACAACATGTGGGCGGCGAAGCTGCCGCGCGGTTAGAGCGGCGGCACGCGATCCTCTGGTGCAGGGGTGTCCAATGCCGTCCAACCGCGTTCGCGCCAGGGCGCGACCGTGCGTGGGTGGACCTGCACCGCGCCGGCGACCAGAGCGCCCCGCGCGCTCAGTGCGGCCTGCAGTTGGTCTGGCTGCATCGGCTGTGCGAACGCGACCTGCAGCAGGTCCCCCTGCTGCCGTACCTGTACCGGCAGGACATCGCGCGACTGGATTGCCAGCGGTGGGCGGCCGAGGGTGTAGTTCATCTCGACCGTGCGTGCGCCCTGTGCGATGACAGGCTGCCACGCCTGCAACAGCGCGGCGTGCCGGGATGCGGGCAGGCGCACCTGGGCGACGTTCGCTGCGTAGCCGACGGTGCTTTCAACCATCACCTGGAAGCGTGCGCCGTCCGGCATGGCGACAGCCCAGACGGCTGCCGTAGCGAAGATCGGTACGCAGCCGAGGAAGTACCACCCGCGCGGAACCGGTGCGGCAACTTCATGGCGCCACTGCGGATGACGACGTTGCAGGCGCCGTAGTGCCTTGCGCTCGCGACGGCGCGGTGGTGTGGCCGCAGGCAGGAGGGATGGCGTGACCGGTGGCAGCTTCGCGCGCTGGGTCTGGATGACACGCGACACGGCGTAGGCCGCCCCTGCGATCATCAACAGGCCGGTGCCGTAATGCACCAGCAGGTACAGCGTCAGCATCCAGCACACTCCATGCGGGTGGTTCTTCCTCGGTGGACATCGTACCGGTGAGCACACGTGTTGTCGCATCCGCCAGCCGACAGCCGCGATCGGCTTGGTTACGATGAGAGACCGCCGACACGAGTGTAACGATGACATCCACTCCGTTCCCTCAGGGCCGCACGCGTGCCCCGGGACTGATGTTGCTTCTGCTGCAGGTGGTCGCCGTGCTGGGCCTTGGCCTGGCCGCAGGCTATTTCCATCACCGTGTGGATCTGTTGCTGGAGCCGGTGACGGCGGCCTGCGGTGGCCCGGACCCGGCGGCGCGACTGCGGATGGCCGAAGTGTTGATGGCGCGTGCCGGCGCACTGGATGATTGGCAGCCGCTGCGTTGGTTGCCGGTAGCGGGCATGGCGCTCGCGCTGCTGGGTGCGATGGCCATCTGCGTGCATTGGTGGCACCGGGTGCGGCGCCCCCTGCGCACCACTGCGCTGGCACTGATGGCCCTGCATGCCAGCGCCATGGCCCTGGCCGCGTGGACCCTGCATCTGTACGAAGACGCGTGGAACAGCGTGGTCAGGCTGTCGCCGACGGCGTGTCTGGTCGATCTGACACAGCAGGGACGCATGCCGCTGGAGCAGGCCCAGGAGGTGGTCTTCCATATCTTCACCCGTGCGCACGCGCCGCTGCAGCGCAATCCGGATGACCTGGCACTGGTGCTGGTGGCACTGCTGACGGCCGCGATGGTGGCCGGTGTTGCGCTGTGGCGGGCCGCTGCGGCGGAAGAGGGTCGCTGACGGCGCTCGCGCACTGGGCTACAGTCGGCGTTCCTGCCGACACAAGGATGGTCCATGCGTACGTGGCTGTGTGCCCTGCCGTTGCTGCTGTTGTCGCTGGCGGTGCATGCCACGGAGGTGGACCGTCGCATCGCGGTGACCATTGATGATCTGCCGTGGGCGCGCGTGGACACGATCCTGCCTGCGGATCTGCAGGCACGCCATGCGGCGTTGATGGCGCAGCTGCGCCAGGCCGGTGTGCCGGTGGTGGGCTTCGTCAACGAGAACAAGCTGGAGGTCGATGGCCAGGTGCAGCCGGCGCGGGTGCAGATGCTGCGCGATTGGCTCGACGCGGGGTATGGGCTGGGCAACCACACCTATTCGCACATGGACCTCAATGCGCGGGGCGTGGCTGCGTTCCAGCAGGATTTCCTGCGTGGCGAACAGGTCCTGCGGCCGCTGCTGGCCGAGCGGGGCCAGCGGCCACAGTGGATGCGACATCCGTATCTGCGTGCGGGCCGGACAGCCGAGGACCGCGCGGCAATGGACGGATTCTTCCGCGACCACGGGTATCGCGTGGCGCCGGTGACGGTGGACAACGGCGAATGGGTCTGGGCCTTCGCCTACGCCAACGTGATGAATGAACAGCCGCCGTCCGCGGCCCGCGAGGCCACGCTGGCGCAGCTGCGCAAGGGCTATGTGCCGTACATGCTCAACAAGCTGGACTACTACGAGCGGCAGTCGCAGGCGCTGCTGGGCTATGCCTTGCCGCAGGTCTGGCTGATGCATGCCAATGAACTCAACGCGGCCACCTTCGCCGAGCTGGTGGCGGCCACCCGGCGGCGCGGCTACCGCTTCATCACGCTGGAAGAAGCCCTGCGTGACCCCGCCTATGCGCGCGGCGCGGAAGGCTACAACGGCCGCTATGGCCCCAGCTGGCTGCACCGCTGGGCGATGGCCGAGAACAAGCCGAAGGACTTCTATGCCGGCGAACCGGTGGTGCCGGCGTGGGTGATGACGCTGGCGAAGGTGGACTCGGAGTAGCGCTCAGCGCTTGACGGCCAGCACGCCGTCAAGCGCGAGCTCGGCCTTGAACCCGGCCTTTTCCAGGCGCTTGGCCACTTCGCGCGGCACATCACGGCCGCTGGTGAGCTTGTTGGGCGCGCCGGTGTAGTGGAACAGGCGGCCGCCCTTGCGCAGGACGCGGGCGAGATGGTCGTAGAACACCTGCGAATACAGTTCGCCTGCGATGCCGAAGCGCGGCGGGTCATGCAGGATCGCATCGACGCTGTTGCTGGCGATGTGCTCGATCTGCTGCGAGACGTCGCCCTGGCGGAAGTGCAGGCGACCACCGGCAGCGGCCGAGTCGGGATCGGGTGACCATGGGTTGAGCGTGCGCAGCCACATCACGTCGGCGTTCTTCTCGAACGAGCGGATCTGGCCGACGCCGGCCTCCAGTGCGCAGGCGGCGAAGTAGCCGAGCCCACCACAGGTATCGAGCAGCGCCTTGCCCGCCGGTGCAACCAGCTCGACCTTGCGGCGCGCGTCCTCGAACGGCGACAGCTTCGAGGTGGGCAGCATCTTGATGCCGTCGATCTCGAAGGTCGGCGCGCCCCACTCGGTAGGCACCAGTTTGATCAGTGAACCGCTGTAGCGTGAGATGGGAGCGAAGTCCTCGCCCTCCCAGTAGTACAGGGTGCGGTCCTTCAGCTTGCCCGGCCAGGGATAGTGCTGGCCGCGGAAATGAAAGCCTTCCGCGTCCAGTCCCACGCTGTCCTGGCTGCGGCCCAGGTCAAGCGAGCCCTGCCACTTGGGCGCGCCCTTGTCGTGGGCGCGACGCAGGGTGTCGGCGCTGTCGCGGGTCAGCAGGGGGCCGGTGTAATGGGGCACGGCAGGCATCGGGCGGTTCGGGGGAGGGCATGGTACCGCAGCTGCCGTAGCGCCGAGCCCTGCTCGGCTCGAGCCGCACACAAGCACGGGCGTTGATCATGGCCGGCAGGGACGACACGCGTCAGGGGCACTTCACCGCATACACCGGCCCGGCACCGATCAGCATCAGCGCCATGTAGTCGCTGTCACTGGCCTTGCCCTTCAGCGTGGCGCCGCTGTTGAAGTGGAAGAGGCCGAAGCCGCCGGCCATGCGGATCAAGGCGCTGTCGATCTGTGCCGCGTCGTCGCGGAAGTAGCGGCTGATCTCGCTGGAGGTGGCCTTGTGCAGCCCGTTCGGGTCGCGCTGCCATTGGCCATCGCGGTTGAAGGAAACGAAGTACTGGCTGCCTTCGCGCTCGATACGGAAATCGGCGGTCTTGCGCGGGCTGGTGGCGAAGCAGCCTTGAAGGGCATCGGAGGAGAACGGCAGCCGTGCATCGCCGCCACAGGCGGTGAACAGCAGCAGGGCACCGGGCAGCAGCAGGCGAAGCGCGCGCATGGGATGTCCCGACGAGGCAGGTGCGGCTAGTGTAGGCAGCAGCCGGGCGTGGCCCGTACAGAAATTCGGCAAGAGGACGCGTGCAATGGCGCAGGGCAAGGCACCGTGGTGCGGAGTGGCCAGTGGATTGGGCCTGGTCGTGGGGTGGGCTGCAGGCACGCTTGCGGCACAGGCGGCGGTGGCCGCGGGAGGCAATGGCCTCGCCGCGGGCCTGGGGGTGGGCGTGCTGGGTTCGGCACTGGTGGGCTGCGGGCTGGCGGTGGCATCGCGGGTGCGGGGCGAGCGTTGGCCCTGGATCGGTATCGTGGGCGCGGTGCTGAGTGCGCTGCCGTTGCTGATGTACCTGCTGCGGATGATGCTGAAGCTCTGAAGCCGGGGCGAGGGCTCGGCGCTGTCAGGACGGGCTGTGATGGATCTCGACCGTCACGTGCACCAGCTCCTCGTGGATCGCCAGCGCCTGGCGCACGGTATCGGCATCAAGGCGGGCGTCGCTGGTGACCACGCTGGCGCTGACCGCGTACTTGCCCCGGCCCACCTGCCAGACGTGCAGGTCGGCCAGGCGTGCCGGCCATGGGCCCTGCTCGATTACCTCGCGGACCTCGGCCACCACCGGCGCGTCCATCTGCGCGTCGAGCAGGATGCGGCCACTGTCACGCAGCAGGCCGACCGCCCACACCGTGACCAGCACGGCGCCGACCAGACCCATCACGGGGTCCAGCCAGGTCAGGCCCAGCAGTTTGCCGCCGAGCAGTGCGACGATGGCCAGCACCGAAGTGGCCGCGTCGGCCAGCACGTGCAGGTAGGCCGAGCGCAGATTGAGGTCGTGGCCATGCGGAGGGGCATGAACGTGATCGTGGTGATGCCCGTGATGATGCGCGTGGCCGGGGCTGTCGTGCAGCCACCACGCACAGAGCAGATTCACGCCCAGGCCGACCACGGCGATGGCGATGGCTTCGTCGTAATGGATCGGCGCAGGTACCCACAGGCGCTGCACGGACTGCGCGGCCATCAGCGCGGCGACACCCAGCAGTGCGATGGCGCTGGTATAGCCCGCCAGGATCTCGATCTTCCAGGTGCCGAAGGCGAACCGCGGGTCGTGCGCGTAGCGCCGTGCACAGCGGTAGGCGAACACCGAAAGGCCCAGCGCCAGTGCGTGGGAGCTCATGTGCCAGCCGTCGGCCAGCACGGCCATGGAGTTGAACCACCAGCCGCCGATGATCTCCACCAGCATCATGCCGACGGTCAGCCACAGGGCGCGGCGGGTGTTGCGTTCGGCAAGAGGATTGCCATCGTCGAAGCGATGGTCATGGCGACGGGCGGCGGCGAGCGTGTCCAGGTGCATGGGGTGACCGGCAGGTGGCATTGATACCCCCATAGGGTATACGATCCACCCATGGCACATGTACACAGGAATCGGAAACAGCTGCTGACCCGGGTGCGCCGCATCGGCGGCCAGGTGGCGGCATTGGAGCAGGCGCTGGACAGGCCAGAGGGTGAGGCGGGCGACTGTGCGGACGTGCTGGTGCAGGTCGCGGCGGTGCGTGGTGCGGCCCACAGCCTGTTGATGGAGTTGCTGCACGAGCACCTGCAGGAGCATGTGGTCGGGGCTGAAGACCCGCAGCAGCGGGCGGCGGAGGCCGAGGTGCTGGTCGAACTGCTGCGGCGTTACGGGAAGTAACGCCGGGCAGGCCGCCGGCGATGCTCAGCAGTGGCGGTGCCGGCGCCGCGCGTTCCAGACGTGGGTGGCGGCCAGCAGCAGGCTGCCGGTGACGGTCAGCGGCGTTTCCCAGGCATGCGAAGGCAGCTCGAGCGCGCCGGCCAGCAGCAGGCCCAGGCCGAGACCGGCCGCAGTCCAGGCCATGACGGGCAGGCGATGGCGGCGATCGGCCCGCCACAGGGCGTAGCCGGTCAGCGGCAGGGCGATCGCCACGAACAGCAGATGCACCCATTCGGCCTGGGCCCAGGCGCCGAACAGTGGCAGCGCGGCGGCAAGCAGGGGCAGCGCCAGGCAGTGCAGCAGGCACAGGCTCGACAGGGCGAGGGCACCGGCATCGAGCAGGGCGGCGGAAGGGGACTTCATGGGGGAGGTTCCTTGCGTAACAATTGTTATACAGTAACATTTCTTCTCCGCAGCCAGACCGCTCCGACATGAACACTGTTTCCCGCGCCGACCGCCGCTTGCCGGTCACCGTGCTGTCCGGCTTTCTGGGGGCCGGCAAGACCACCCTGCTCAACCAGATCCTGCGCAACCGCGAGGGCCTGCGCGTGGCGGTCATCGTCAACGACATGAGCGAGGTCAACATCGATGCGCAGCTGGTGCGCGATGGCGGCGCCGAACTGCGCCGTACCGAAGAGACGCTGGTGGAGTTCAGCAACGGCTGCATCTGCTGCACGCTGCGCGAGGACCTGCTGCAGGAAGTGCGGCGGCTGGCTGACAGCGGCCGCTACGACTACCTGCTGATCGAATCCACCGGTATCGGCGAACCGATGCCGGTGGCCGCGACCTTCGCGGTGCGCGATGAGCAGGGCTTCAGCCTGAGCGACATCGCCCGGCTGGACACGATGGTCACCGTGGTCGATGGCAGTGCCTTCCTGGCCGACTTCGGATCGACCCAGCGCCTGGCCGAGCGTGGCCAGCAGGCGGGACCGGACGACGACCGCGGGGTGGTCGACCTGCTCTGCGAACAAGTCGAGTTCGCTGACGTGATCGTGGTCAGCAAGATCGACCAGGTGGATGAGGCGGTGCTGCAGGACACGCTGGCCGTGCTGCGCGGCCTCAACCGCGACGCGAAGCTGCTGCTGTCCAGCTTCGGGGATGTGCCGCTGACGGAACTGCTCGATACCGGCCGCTTCGACTTCGAGCGGGCGCAGCGCGCACCGGGTTGGGTGAAGGAACTGCGTGGCGAGCACACGCCGGAAAGCGAGGAGTACGGCATTGCCAGCTTCGTCTACCGTTCACGGCGGCCGTTCCATCCGGCCCGTTTCGCGCGCGCGTTGCACAGTGGCATGCCCGGCGTGATCCGCAGCAAGGGCTGGTTCTGGCTGGCCAACCGCATGGACTGGGTGGGCGAGTTGAACGCGGTCGGCGCGGCGACGCGCACGCAGGCCGCAGGCTTCTGGTATGCCGCACGTGATCGCGTGCGCGCGGGCATGGAAGACACCACGCCGCTGCTGCCGCCGACGCCCCTGCCGTACAGCGATGTGGGCTGGGCGCGCCAGCAGGCCAACTGCTGGAGCGCTCCGCTGCCGGGCGTGGAGGACTTCCCGGATCGCGACGCGCATGCCGCGATGGCGCGGCTGTGGCATCCGCTATGGGGGGATCGTCGGCAGGAGCTGGTGGTGATCGGCGTGCACATGGACGAACGCGCGGTGCGCGCGGAACTGGACGCGTGCCTGCTGGATGACCAGGAGCTCCGCGCCGGCCCGCTGCTGTGGCAGCAGTTGCCTCAGTCGTTCCCGGCATGGAAGCGCTGACGGGAGGGGTTCAAGGGCGCGGGTCGTGCCATTGCCAACCGTCTGCCGTCACCTGCAGCACCTGCGTGGGCCGCAATGCCTGCAGCAGGTGACGGTCGTGGCTGACCATCATCAACCCGCCCGGCCATGCATCCAGCAGCTGTTCCAGCGCCTGCAGTGCGCCCAGGTCGAGGGCATTGCCGGGCTCGTCGAGCAGCAGCAGCTGGGGTGCCGGGTCGGCATACAGCACGCTGGCCAGTGCGCCCTTCACCCGTTCGCCGTCGCTGAGGCTGCTGGCGGGACGCTGGATGCGCTGCGCATCCAGCCCCAGCAACGCCAGGCGCGTGCGCAGCTCGCCGGGATCGGCGGCGGGGTTGGCGGCCTGCACGCTGTCCAGAATGCTGCGCGTGCCGCACAGCCCCAGCAGCTGCTGGTCCAGCAGGGCCAGCGGCGCGAGGCGCTGCACGGTGCCGCTGCGCGCGGGCAGGTGATCGGCCAGCACACGCAGCAGGGTCGATTTGCCGCTGCCGTTATCGCCGGTCACGGCGATGCGTTGCCGGCGACGGATCTCCAGCTGCAACGGCAGGCTGCAACCGTACGGCAGTACGAGATCAGTCGCCTGCAGCAGGCGCGTACTGCCGCGTTCGCCCTCGCCTGCAAACAGGGCCAGCTCGGGCGTCGCCTGCACTGCCGATGACGCGGCGCGCACCTGCGCGGCACTGGCCTGCAGGCGCTCGTTCTGGAGCTGCTGCGCACGCCCGTGGCTGGCTTCTGCGCGCTGCTTCTGCCGGCCGAGCAGGATCGGTGCCTGGTTGGCCTGCTTCGCCTCGCGCGCGCCGCGTGCCTGCCGCTGCTGTTGGCGTTCGTGCTGCTCGCGCGCGCTGCGCTGCTGCCGCCGGTGCTGCGCACGTGCGTGGTCAAGCTGTGCGTCCGCTGCGTCCCGCTCGGCGGCGCGTGCCTCGGCATAGTGCTGCCAGGGTCCGCCGTAGCGACGCAGGCCGTGCGCGTCCAGTTCGACGATCTGCTGCATGTGCGACAGCAGCTCGCGGTCGTGGCTGATCACCAGCAGGCCACCGGTCCACTGCTGCAGCTGGGTGTAGAGCTGCTGCCGATGGCGGGCGTCGAGGTGATTGCTGGGCTCGTCCAGAATCAGCCAGTCGGCACCACTGGCCCAGGCGCCGGACAGCGCCACCTGCATCGCCTGGCCACCGCTGAGGCGGGCCGCCGGCTGCGCAGGATCGAGATCGTCCGGCAGCTGTTGCGCCTGCCAGTGCTGTGCCAGCCGCTCGCGCAGATCCCAATGCTCGCCGATGCAGGCGAAGTCGGCCTCGTCGATGCTGCCGGCTTCGATCCGCGCCAGCGCGGCCAGCTGCGGGCCGACGCCGGCCAGTTCGCCGACGCTGCCACGGGGTGGGTGGCCGGGCGTGGGCAGCAGGAACACGTTGCCGCTGCGGTGCACGTCGCCGCTGTCCGGTGCGATCTGCCCCGCCAGCAGGCGCGACAGCACGCTCTTGCCGGCACCGTTGGCGCCGACCAGGCCGGTGGCGACCGGTTCAAAGGAAAACGACAGGTCTGAAAACAGCGACCGGCCATCGGCCAGTCGATACGACACGCGATCGAGCGTGAGGAAATGTGCGGTCATGCGACCTCCATGGATGCCGTGTTCTCCCCTGCGCACAGGGGCGGGAAGCGTCGGGCCGTCTAGTACGAAGACGGCGGCATCAATGGCGCATCGGTCGCGAGCCTCAAGGAGGAATGAGCGGCCAGTATAGCGCCGGCGGCTGAACGGTCGCGCCGCGGCGTGGCTACGGCACGGTGTCCAGGCGCGCGCCGACGAAGTCGATGAACACGCGCAGCTTCGGCAGCACGTGGCGCCCCGAAGGCCACAACAGGTGGAAGGTACCGCAGGAGTGCACGTACTCGTCCAGCACCGTCACCAGGCGGCCGTCGGCCAGCGTATCGCGCACGGAATGCACGGGTACGAAGGCCAGGCCGACATCGCGCAGGGCCAGGGCTACGCGGGCTTCGATGGTGTTGGCGACCATGTGCACGGGCAGTTCCTGCACGGGTTCGCCTTCGGGCCAGTGGATCGGCCAGGGCTCCAGCTTGCCGCTGCTGGGGAAGCGGTAGTGCAGCAGCGTGTGCTGCAGCAGGTCGGTCGGAGTGCGGGGCGTACCACGCCGCCGCAGGTAGGCGGGCGAGGCGACGACACGCCGGGGAAACACCCCCATCCGACGCGCGTTCATGCGCGAATCGCTGGGCTCACCCACGCGCAGCACTGCGTCGAAGCCTTCTTCGATCACGTCCACCAGGCGGTCACTGAAGTCCAGGTCGAGGCGGATGTCCGGATACGCCGCCATGAATTCGGCCATCAGCGGCAGCGTGAGGTCGCCGACCAGCGGCAGGCTGATGCGCAGGGTGCCACTGGGCGTGGCATGCGGTTGCGCCAGTTCGGTACGCGCGGCATCGCGCTCGTCGAGGATGCGCCGGCAACGGGCCAGGAACAGCTGGCCTTCCGCGGTGAGGGTGATGCTGCGCGTACTGCGGTGGAACAGGCGTACGCCCAGGGCTTGTTCCAGCCGCGCCACGCACTTGCCTGCCGCGGAGGCGGAGATGCCCTGCAGGCGCCCGGTTTCGACGAAGCTGCGGGTGTCGGCGGCATGCACGAAGGTCTGCAGGTTGGCGAGATTGTCGAGAACGGACATGGGCGTGGCAGGCAGGGGAGCGGCGGGGGGGAATGCAACACCGTGATGCAGCGCGTTGACGCGCGATGATGGCCTTCCGGTTCCGGGCATCATGCCCATTGCGGACTCCCCGGTCCATGATGCGCGGAGCGGCAACCGGCTTTTTGCCGGCGTCCAGGCTGCCTAAGGTGACGGCCTCTCCCCCCCCACGGACTGCCGTCATGAATGCCGCTCTTTCCCCAGTGACCGAACCCGCCCTGCCGTCGGTGCAGCGCCTGCTGCAGCAGGTGCACCCTCATCGGCTGGTCGGTGCGGTCGTACAGGTGCGCGTGCACGGGGTGCTGCGCCACGCCAGCGCCACCGGCCTGGCCGACCGTGAACGCGGCGAACCGATGCGCCGTGACCATCTGTTCCGCCTGGCATCGGTGAGCAAGCCGCTGCTGACGGTGGTGATCCTGCGCCTGGTCACCGAGGGCGTGCTTGATCTGGACGCGCCCGTGCAGCGCTGGCTGCCCGACTTCCGGCCGGCGCTTGCCGACGGCAGCACGCCGGCCATCAGCCTGCGCCAGCTGCTCAGTCACAGCAGTGGCCTGGGCTACCGCTTCCTGGAAGCCGATGCGCACGGCCCCTACGCGCGGGCCGGCGTCAGTGATGGCATGGACGCCAATCCGCTGTCGCTGGCCGACAACGTGCGGCGCATCGCACAGGTGCCGCTGCTGTTCCCGCCGGGCAGCCAGTGGATGTATTCGCTGGGCGTGGACGTGGCCGGGGCGGTGGCCGAAGCCGCGACCGGCGAGACCCTGCAGGTGCTGTTCGAGCGCCTGCTGGCGACGCCGCTCGGCCTGCGCGACACCGCCTTCGCAACCGGCGACGCGAGCCGCCTGGCCACGCCCTATGTCAGCGACGACCCGCTGCCGCGCCGCCTGCGCGAGGGCGAGGTGGTGCCGGTGTTCCCGGAAACGGTCGGTATCGAGTACAGCCTGGCCCGGGCCACCGATGCCAGCCGCTATCCGTCGGCCGGCGCGGGCCTGGTCGGCACGGCCGAAGACCTGATGACGGTGCTCGAGGCGCTGCGCGACGGGCAGGCGTCTGCGCTGCTGCCGGCCCCGCTGCTGGCGCAGATGGGCACGCCGCAGGTGGGTGAGGCGGGGCCGCCGGAGCCCGCAGGCTGGGGCTTCGGCCTGGGATTTGCCGTGCTGCGCGATGCGGTTGCCGGCGCAACGCCGCAGGCGCCGGGCAGCTGGCGCTGGGGCGGTGCCTACGGCCACAGCTGGTTCGTCGACCCGGCACGGGGCCTGAGCGTGGTGGCGCTGACCAATACCCTGTACGAGGGCATGGACGGTGCATTCGTAGACGAACTGCGCGATGCGATCTACGCCGATCTGGAGGCTGCCCGATGAGTGGCCACGCGATCGATGCGGCAGCCCCCGCGGGTGGGGCCTCGCGCCTGCCCTGGGCCGGCCTGCTGGCGCTGGCCGGCGGTGCGTTCATCACCCTGCTGACGGAAACACTGCCGGCCGGGGTGCTGCGGCCGATGGGCGCCAGCCTGGGCGTGAGCGATGCGGCGGTGGGTCAGCTGGTCAGCGTGTATGCGCTGGGCTCGGTGTTGGCGGCGCTGCCGATGACCGCACTGACCCAGCGCTTGCCGCGTCGTCCCCTGCTGCTGGCCGCGATTGCCGGCTTCGTGCTGGTCAATACGCTGACCGCGTTGAGCAGCAGCTATGCGCTGATCCTGGCCGCGCGGTTCCTGGCCGGCGTCAGTGGCGGCCTGCTGTGGTCGCTGGTGGCAGGTTATGCCGCGCGCATGGTGGTGCCTGAACTGCAGGGACGGGCCATCGCGGTGGCGATGATCGGATCGCCGTTGGCCCTGTCACTGGGCGTCCCGGCCGGCACCCTGCTGGGCCAGCAGATCGGGTGGCGCTGGGCGTTCGCCCTGATGAGCGTGCTGGCGGTGCTGCTGCTGGTCTATGCGCGCTGGGCCCTGCCGGCCCTGCCCGCAGCCGGTTCCGGACGGAGTGTGTCGCTGGCCGCGGTGTGGCGCACGCCGGGCGTGCGCAGCACCTTGCTGGTGATGGCGCTGTACGTACTTGCGCACAACGTGTTGTACACCTACATCGAACCTCTGGCGCTGCAGGCCGGTGCGGGGGCCTGGCTGGACCGCCTGCTGCTGGCGTTCGGCATGGCGGCGCTCGTCGGCATCGCGATCGCTGGCTGGGGCGTGGACCGCCACCTGCATGCGCTGGTCTGGGGCACGGTGCTGGGCTTCATCGCCGCCGTCATGGCGCTGCTGTTGTGGCCGGTGAGCGCGACCGCGCTGCTGCTGGCGACGATCGTGTGGGGTGTGGCGTTCGGTGCGGTGCCGACCCTGTTCCAGACGGCACTGGCACGGCGCGCCGGCGCGGCGGCCGATCTTGCGCAGTCGATGCTGGTGACCGGCTGGAACCTGGCCATTGCGGCCGGCGGCGTGGCCGGTGGCCTGGTGCTGCAGTCCGGTGACGCGCGCCATCTGGGCTGGCTGCCGCTGCTGTTGCTGGCGGCAAGTGCGGTGTGGCTGATCGCACGCCCGAAGGCCTGGGCGTAACGCTTACGGCAGTGGCTCCTGTTCGATCGGTACGCTGCGCGGGTTCTGCATCTGTTCGCGCGCTGCGCCGTAGCGTTGCTGCCGCTTGTGGTGGAACGCCACGAATTCGTCGCGTGGCAGTGGCCGGGAGAACAGCCAGCCCTGCCCGAACTGCACCTTCTGGCTGTGCAGATAGGCCAGCTGCGCTTCGGTCTCCACGCCTTCGGCCACGACCCACAGGCCCAGCTCGCGCGCCATGCCGATGATGTGCGGGGTGACCGGGCTGGTGGCACTGTCGGTGCCGATCGCATCGACGAAGGACTTGTCGATCTTCAGCGCATCCAGTGGCAGCTGTGCCAGATACTGCAGGCTGGAATAGCCCACGCCGAAGTCGTCGATGGCGACGCTGTGGCCGGCGCGGCGCGCGGCGGCCAGCATCGTGCGGGCGCGGTCCAGGTCGAGGAAGCCGCGCTCGGTGGCCTCCATCCAGATCTGCTGCGGCAGGATGCCGCTGCCGGTCATGTGCTTGGCGATCATCTTCAACGCGCGGCCGCTGCTGATGTCTTCGGCCGCCAGGTTGATCGCCACGTGCGCGCTGCGATCGCCGACCAGCAGCTCGCGCAGGTCGCGCACCACGTTCTCGATCACCAGATCGGTGACATCGCCGATCATGCCGGCCTCTTCGGCCAGCGGAATGAACAGGTCCGGACGCACCTGGGTGCCGTCCGGACGCTGCCAGCGCACCAGCGCTTCGGCGCCCACGCAGATGCCGGTGTCCAGCTCGATGATCGGCTGGTAATGCAGGTACAGCTCGCGACGGCGGATGGCGGTGGCCAGTTCGCCCCGCAGCGACAGCCGGCGGCGCGACAACCAGATCACCAGGCCGGCACCGGCGGCGGCCAGCAGCACGCCCAGCGGCACGAACAGCCAGGCCTGCTGGCGGAAGCTGGCGGTGAGCGCGGTCCGTGGGGTGGTGGCGATGGCCAGCCATTCCTCGTTGCGCGCGGTGGCGTACAGCGTGTTCTGGTCCAGACCGTTGCCGGGATCGCGCAGCAGGGTCTGCAGCAGCGCCGGGTCCATGCCGTCCTGCCGGGCCAGCAGGCGGCCGTCGGGGCTGGCCAGGGCCAGCCGCACGTTCGGATCAACGATGACATCGACGAAGCGGCGGGGATCGACCAGTACGTCGTAGGCGCCATACAGGATCGACAGCACCTTGCGGCGGCCGCTGGCCTCGGGGCGCACATCGACCGCGATGCCGGCGCCGTCGCTGGTGACGTGGTCCGGCCTGGGCTGGTTCACGTCGGACAGGAACGGCCCCCATGAGGTGCACCGCAGTTTGCCGCCTTCGAAATAGCCCAGCTGATCGGCCGAAGGGGTGGTCATCACCAGCGTCTGCATGCGCCGGATGTGCTCCGGGCTGCAGGCGGGGAGCGCGGTGGCCTCGGCTGATTTCAGCGCGGCCAGCGCTTCCTGGTAGGAGAGGTCCGCGCGCCGCAGGGTGCGCTCGGCGATGTCGCGCAGGCGCTGCTGCTCGACGCTCACGGCGCGGTCCCACGTGGCGTAGGCCATCACGGCTATGGGAATGGCCGCCGCCAGCAGTGCCAGCGCGGTGCCGCCGATGATGATCCGCAGTCGGCTCACGTCCGGGGCTCCAGTAAGGCAGGCAGGGCAGGGCGCATGGTCGGGCCGATCCTTGGGCAGATGCGGCTATCTGAGCATGCCGCCGGGCCGGGCGGAATGGGACGAATCAGGTATTCGGTCACATTGTGGTGAAAGCGGCCAACTTTGCCGGATTCAGCCCATCCCCCGCTGGCGCAACCGGCCCGGGAGGACTACCGTCGGACGCTTCGCCCGCCGATTCCGCGCCATGACCGACCCTGCCCAGCCCCCTGAGCATCTGCGCCGCAGCCTGTCCAACCGCCACCTTCAGCTGATTGCCATCGGCGGTGCCATCGGCACCGGTCTGTTCATGGGATCGGGCAAGACCATCAGCCTGGCCGGCCCGTCCATCGTGTTCGTCTACCTGATCATCGGCGCGATGCTGTTCTTCGTCATGCGCGCGATGGGCGAACTGCTGCTGTCCAACCTGCAGTACAAATCCTTCATCGATTTTTCCACCGACCTGCTCGGGCCCTGGGCCGGCTTCTTCTGTGGATGGACCTACTGGTTCTGCTGGATCGTCACCGCCATCGCCGATGTCATCGCCATCGCAGCGTACGCACAGTTCTGGTTCCCCGGCCTGGATGCGTGGATTCCGGCACTGATGTGCGTGCTGTTGCTGCTGGGGCTGAATCTGGTGACAGTGAAGCTGTTCGGTGAGATGGAGTTCTGGTTCGCGCTGATCAAGATCGTGGCGATCTGCGCGCTGATCATCACCGGCGCCGGCCTGGTGGCGTGGGGCTTCACCTCGCCCAGCGGGCACACCGCCTCGCTGGCCAATCTGTGGAACGACGGTGGCATGTTCCCGATGGGACTGGTCGGCTTCTTCGCCGGTTTCCAGATCGCGGTGTTCGCCTTCGTCGGCATCGAGCTGGTGGGAACCACCGCCGCTGAAACCGCCGACCCGGAGCGCAACCTGCCCAAGGCGATCAACTCGATCCCGGTGCGCATCATCATCTTCTACGTGCTCGCGCTGGTGGCGATCATGGCAGTGACGCCGTGGCGGCAGGTGGTGCCGGACAAGAGCCCGTTCGTGCAGCTGTTCGTACTGGCCGGGATCCCGGCCGCCGCCAGCCTGATCAATTTCGTGGTGCTGACCTCGGCAACGTCCTCGGCCAACAGCGGCATCTTCTCCACCAGCCGCATGCTGTACGGCCTGGCGGAAGAAGGCCATGCGCCGCGCGGCCTGTCGAAACTGTCGCGCGCGGCGGTGCCGGCACGCGGGCTGCTGTTCTCCTGCCTGTGCCTGCTGGGCGGCACGCTGCTGATCTACCTGATCCCGAATCTGGTGACCGCCTTCACCCTGGTGACGACGCTGGCGACGGTGCTCTTCATCTTCGTCTGGTCGCTGATCCTGGTGGCCTACATGGTCTACCGCCGCCGTTACCCGCAGCGTCACGCGGCCTCGATCTTCAAGATGCCCGGTGGCGTGGCGATGTGCTGGGCGTGCCTGGTGTTCTTTGCCGGCGTGCTGGTCCTGCTGAGCCTGCAGGCCGATACCCGCCAGGCCCTGATCGCCAGCCCGGCGTGGTTCGTCCTGCTGGGCGTGGGCTATGCGCTGCGCAGCCGGGTGGCCCGCTAGCGGCGCGACCGCCACCGCATTCACCCATCGTTAGCGGCGGCGGCCGGATGATCCGGCCGCCATGACCCGCCGCCCCGTCCTCGCTGCGCTGATGCTGCTGTCCCTCCTGTGGGCCGGGACGGCAGCTGCGCGCACGGTGTACCGCTGCGTGCAGGGCAACACCGTCAGCCTGGCCACCGCGCCGGAACCCGGTTCGCGCTGCACCGCGCGTGATATCGACGACAACGCCATCCAGACCCCGAACCTGTGGGGCAACATGGGGGTGTTCAGCGGCGTGCTGTACGAACGCGAGCAGGACGGCCGGCTGGTCTATTCCACCCGCAATCTGCCGGGCTCGCGGGTGTTCCTGAAATTCACCGTGGCCACGCCGCCGGGCGAGCCTGCGCATGAGGGCCTGGGCCGGGTCGGCAAGCCGCAGCTGGCGCCGCACGCGCGGCAGTTCAGGGCGGCAGCGAAGGCGACCGGTGTTGATGATGCCTGGCTGCGTGCCATCGCCCACGCCGAAAGCAACTTCGACGCGCTGGCGGTGTCCAGCAAGGGCGCCCAGGGCGTCATGCAGCTGATGCCCGAGACCGCACTGGAGTACGGGGTGAGCGACCCGTTCTCGCCACAGCAGTCGATCGACGGCGGCGCGCGCTACATGCGTGCGCTGCTGCGCCGTTACAACGGCGACCGCACGCTTGCGGCGGCCGCGTACAACGCCGGCATCGGCGCGGTCACCCGCTACAAGGGGGTACCGCCCTACGCGGAAACGCTGGCCTACGTGGACAAGGTGATGGCGTTGTACACGCGCTATCGCGAGGCCATGGGCATCCGCATCGAGGTGCCGGCCAAGTAGCCACTCGTCGGACGGTGATTGTGGACGCCCCTCGGCCGCGGCAGGATGGCGCTGCACGGGTGGGCGGGGGAGCGCCGGCCCGGGCGTCGAGGGACGATCCGGCCTGCAGCATCGAATCCACAGGGGGATGTGCATGAAGCCTATCGAGAGCGTGGTCGCGGCGCTGCTGTTCGCGATCGCATGCAATGGCTGTGCCAGCAAGAACGTGTTGTACCGCGATGCCGAACGACGACAGGACGCCACCGCACTGTTCCTGGACCGTGAAGGCAGTCTCTACCCGGCAGCCAGCGTGGCGGTGCCGGTGCAGCAGATGCTGGAAGGGGCACGCCCGTCGTCGGCGGAGTTCGCGACGCTCCGGCATCTCTACCAGCAGTCGGCGGTGCCAGGTGCCGCCTCGGCAGCGGCGTGGCGCAGCCTGCTTGCCGATACCGGAGTGACGCCCGACGCGGCGTTCACCGACACCTGGCAGCAGATCCAGCAGGTGCTGCGTGCGCGCGCTTCGCAGCAGCTGGATCGTGCTGCGGAGGACGGCCGTGTGGTGGTGCTGCTCGTGCACGGCTACAACAACGACTACCGCGAGGCGGCCGCCTGGTACGAACGGGTGGAGCGTGATTTCCGCGAGCGCGGGGCGGCCAGCGGGCAGACGTTGTCATTCGTGCGCGTGTACTGGGACGGCCTGCACGGCAATGCGTTCCGGATCTGGGGCGCCGCCCAGCTCAACGGGCCCTACGTGGGGCTGGAGCTGCGCAGGGTGCTGGCGGGTGTGGACAACAGGGACATGCCGTTGCGGGTGTTCACCCACAGCTCGGGTGCGTACGTGATGAACAACGCACTGGGCAACGGCTCTTCGCCGCTGCGCGGCATGCAGGACGCCTACTACCGTCGCGCTGCCGGTCTGGATGGCTATGGATTCCCGCCGCTGCGCAATCTGCGCATGGCCATGCTGGTACCGGCGCAGCCGCCGACGGCGATGGCCAACTACCATCATCCGCGCCTGGAGCAGACGTTCGGCACGATCCCCGACCGGTTGATCCTGGGCCTGAGCCGGCACGATTTCGCCACCGGCAAGGGCCGCCGGCTGGGCTCGTGCAGGATGGCGGGCAACACCTGCATGGCCACCCACATCCGCTATTCCTGCGCAGCGGTACGGCGCGACCTGCGCAGCAGCGAATCGCATGGGCGAAAGCAGGTGTGGGCCGTCGCGTTTCCGCAGCCCGCGCTGACATCGCATCCCCATGCGGTGGCGTCCTACATGCAGGATGGCGACTGGAAGCTGTTCGCGGACGCGCTGCTGCTCGACACCGCGCTGGAGCCGGCCAACCAGGCTGCGCTGTGCGAGCGCAGGGTGCGGCCGCTGAAGCACAGCGATGCCTGGCCCGACGAAATCAAGGTGCGCGCTGAAACAGCACCCGAGCGTGCGGGCTGAGGCCGATGCGGGTTGGCATGGGGGGCACTACTGGCTAAGGTCGTCGCTCCCCGTTGAATGATGGAACGTGATGGCGCGGCGATACTGGATGGCGGCGGTTGCGGTGGCAACCGCCGGTGCATTGGCGGCTACCTTCTGGCTGCCGGACGAGCCCCACCCCGAGACACCTGCAGGACCGGCGCCGACGCCACTGGCATGGACCGCGCAGATCGAACTGCTGGCCGGTGATGGGCATCCGGGCGATCGGGATGGCGCCTCCGCGCAGGCGCGCTTCGCCGATCCCTACGCACTGCTGCGGCTGGCCGATGGCAGCGTCTACTTCACCGATGGCGGGGACAACAACCGCATCCGCCGCCGCCTGCCCGATGGCCGCGTCGAGACCGTGGCCGGGCAGGGCGAAGGTCGCGTCGATGGACCGGCACTGCAGGCACGCTTCCACACGCCGTCCGGCATCGCCGCCGATGCACAGGGCAATCTGTATGTGGCGGACACCGGCAACCATGCGATCCGCCGCATCGGTGTCGATGGCCAGGTGACCACGGTGGCCGGCGGCGAGCAGGGGTACGCCGACGGTCCCGGCGCGCAGGCACGTTTCGATGCGCCGATGGGTATCGCCGTGGATGCGCAGGGGCAGATCTACGTGGCCGATACCTGGAACGACCGGATCCGGGTGATCGGCACCGACGGCAGTGTGCGCACCCTGGCCGGGGGCGACCGGCCCGGCTTCATCGACGCGGCAGGAGGCGAGGCGCGGTTCGATACACCGGTGGCGCTGGCCTTCGACGCGCACGGGGCCCTGCTGGTGGCTGATCTGTTCAACAACGCGGTGCGTCGTGTCGGTGCCGATGGCACGGTCAGCACATGGGTCGGCAGTGGAGGGGTCATCAACGGGCCGCTGTCGCTGGCCGCGACCCATGATGGCGCACTGTACGTGGGCGACCTGGAGGGACGCGTGGTGCAGGTCACCGCACAGGGCCATCAGATCGCACTGGTCGGCAATGATCGACTGCCGCGGCTGGCACGCCCCAGCGGCCTGGCGCTGGATGCGGATGGCAGCCTGCTGGTGGCCGACGCGGCCGGATACCGGCTGCATCGGCTGCGGCCGCTGCCGGTGGGCGAGCTTCCGGCCCCTGCGCTGGTTGGACCCGCCGCCGACGCGGCGCTGCCGGACACGGCCGGGCGCTGGCCGCTGGCACCGCAGGACGGCTGGCATGAAGTGGTCGGCACGCTGGGTGAGGTGCGGGGCAATTTCAGGGGTGAGAGCCGGCACCATCTGCACGGCGGCTTCGATGTCCGCGGCGATGTCGGCCAGACCGTGCTGGCCATCGCCGAGGGCAAGATCAGCAGTCCGGTGGCCAGCTGGAGCCTGGGCGGGCAGGGCGAAGGGCTGGCGGTGGACCGGCTGAAGTACATCCACATACGGGTGGGTCGTACGCCGCGCGGGGAACCGTTCGACGCGCGCTGGCAGGCACTGTATGACGATCAGGGCGCGCTGGAACGCATCCGCGTGCGGCGAGGCACGCGCATCCATGTGGGCGATCGCCTGGGCAGCATCAACAGCCAGGCGCACGTGCATCTGGCAGTGGGCACCAGCGGCTTTGAAACCAACGCGGTCGCACTGGGGTTCCGCAACTTCGCCGATCACTTCGCGCCGCGCATCACCGATGTGGCGCTGCTGGACGCCAACGACCAGCCGATGGCAGCGGGGAGCGACGGCAGCGTGATGGTCGCGCGGCAGGGACGGGGCGTGCAGATCGTGGTCGAGGCCTGGGACCAGGTCGACAACAACCTGGCCCGGCGCAGGCTGGGCGCGTACCAGGTGGGCTACCAGATCCTGGATGCGGCCGGTCGGCCGCTGCAGGGCTACGAGCAGCCGCGCTGGAACATCGTGTTCAACCGCATGCCGCCGCAGAACGCGGCCGTGAAGGTTGCCTACGCACCGGACAGCGGCATCACGGTGCACGGCAGCGCCGTCACCCGTTTCCGCTACCTGGTCACCAACACCGTGCGCGATGGCCTGATGGAGACCGGCCGCTGGCAGCCGGCAGCTCTGCCGCCGGGGGACTACATCGTGCGTGCCAGCGTGCGCGACTACAGCGGCAACGAGGGCATCGGCAAGCGCGAGGTCAGAGTACGGCTGCTGCCATAGCGGGCGGGGCGCCGCAGCGCTCGCGCTCGGCGTCCATGTCCTCCAGCGGGCGCACCTCGATGCTGCCGAACCGTGCCCACGGGAACTCGCGCGCGATGCGCATCGCGTCGTCACGGTCGCGCGCGACGATGAGATTGAAGCCGGCCAGCAGTTCGCGGGTTTCGGCGAACGGGCCATCCAGCACCCGGCTGTGGCCATTGCGGACGCGCAGAGTCTGCGCGGTATCCACCGGCTGAAGCTTCTGCGCCAGCAGCAGCGTGCCTTCGGCCTGCAGCCTGTCGGCGTGGGCCAGGCAGTCGCGCATCAAGGTGTTGAACGCCTCGGTCGGCAGGGCCTGCAGCAAGGCAGGTTCGATGTAGATCAGGAGCAGGTACTGCTGCATGGCGCGATCCTGGCGGGGGCGGACCTGCATGATCGCGCAGGTTTGCGCCAGGGCATGTTGCAGCGCGGGAGACCGGTCCCCGATGCCCCCCCAAAAAAAACTTTCAGAATTTGTCGATTCCCCGTCCCCTGGTTCGTTGTAACAGTGAAGGGCGCGCACCTGCGCCTCACGGGAGACCCACATGAAAGTCATGGTGATCGTCAAAGCCAACGCCGATTCCGAAGCCGGACGCCTGCCCAGCGAGCAGGAGCTGACGGCCATGGGCGCCTACAACGAACAGCTGGTGTCCGCCGGCATCATGCTGGCCGGTGAAGGCCTGCATGCCACCGCGCGTGGCTGCCGCATTCACTTCGGCGGCGCTGGACCGCAGGTCGAGAGCGGCCCGTTCGCGCCCGTCGCCGACCAGATCGCCGGCTTCTGGCTGTGGAACGTCCGCTCGCTCGACGAGGCCGTGGAATGGGCCAGCCGCGCCCCCTTTGGCAGTGGTGGCACGCTCGAGGTGCGCCCGCTGATCTCCGCCGAAGACTTCGGCGAAGCCTTCACCCCCGAATTACAGCAGCAGGAACAGCGTCTGCGCGAGCAGCTCGAAGGCTGAGCCCCGCCGCGCCGCGAACACTCGACATCTTCAACCGAACGGAGCACGACGATGAAACTGATTCCCTTCCTTGGCTTCAGCGGCCAGGCCCACGAGGCGATGGCCTTCTACGCCAAGGCCCTGGGTGGCCAGGTCACCTCGGAAATGAAGTACCGCGACATGCCACCCTCCGATGGCTCGCCGGGGTGCAACGAGATGCCGGCCGACACCCTTGACCACGTGGCCCACAGCCAGCTGGAAATCGGCAGTGCCATCCTGATGGCCGCCGACGGCCCCGGTGCCGGCGACGGCGGCTCGACCACCATCAATGTCGATGTCGACAGCATCGAGGAAGCCGAGCGCGTGTTCGCTGCGCTGGCCGATGGGGGCCAGGTGCAGATGCCGATCGCCGAGACGTTCTGGGCACACCGCTGGGGCATGTTGACCGATCGCTACGGCAAGCCATGGATGGTCAACTGCATGAAGCAGCCCTGATCGCCCGCTTTCTTCCATTTCCCAGGGAACCCGAGCAATGAGCACACCGCAACCGCAGATGATCTTCGTCAACCTGCCCGTGCAGGATCTGGAGAAGTCCAAGGCATTCTTCGCCGCACTGGGCTACCGTTTCAACCCGGCGTTCACCGATGAGAACGCGGCCTGCATGGTGGTCAGCGACAGCATCTTCGTGATGCTGCTGGTCAAGCCGTTCTTCCAGCAGTTCACCACCAAGGCGATCGCCGATGCGCAGGCGCAGACCGAGGTGATCACCTGCCTGTCGGCCGACAGCCGCAACGCAGTGGACGGGATGGTGGACAAGGCGCTTGCCGCCGGTGCCACTGAACCGCAGCCGGCGCGCGACTATGGTTTCATGTACCAGCGTGGCTTCCAGGACCTGGACGGACATCTCTGGGAAATCGCCCACATGGACGGCGAGCCGGGCTGAGCGGCCACGCCCGACGACAGGAGAACGCTCATGGCTTACGTCGATGCCTATGTGCTGCCGTGCCCCGAGGACAAGGTCGCGGCCTATCGCCGTCTTGCCCGCAAGGCCGGGGCGGTGTGGAAGGATCACGGTGCGCTTCAGTACATGGAATGCGTGGCCGACGACGTGGAACCCGGCACGTCGACCTCGTTCCCGCGTGCGGTGAAGGCCAAGCCGGGCGAGACCGTGATCGTGGCCTTCGTGGTGTTCCGATCACGTGCTGCACGTGACCGCATCAACGCGAAGGTGATGGCCGATCCGCGCCTGGCCGATATCGGCCCGAAGGACATGCCGTTCGATACCCGGCGGATGTTCTGGGGCGGTTTCAGGCCCATCGTCGAAGCGTGACTGCCGGTGCTTGTGCGGCGGGAGCGTGCATGCTGTGATCGGCGCATGCACGAGCCCGCCCTGACCCAGCGCCTGGATACTCTCTGGCGGATGGAATCGCCAGTGTTGATCGCGCGCCTGGCGCGGCTGCTCGGCGGTGATGTCGGCCGTGCCGAGGAACTGGCCCAGGACACCTGGCTGGCCGCGCTGGAGCGTTGGCCGGAGCAGGGCATCCCGGACAATCCTGGAGCCTGGCTGATGACCACCGCGCGCAACCGGGCCATCGATGTGCTGCGCCAGCACCAGCGGGTGGCGCAGCAGCATGCGCAGTGGGGCGAGGCGCTGCATCCGGCCGCGCTGCCGGCACCCGACGACAGCACCGCGCTGGAAGACGACCTTGGCGACGATCTGCTGCGCCTGATGTTCGTGGCGTGCCATCCGGTACTGCCCGCCGACGCGCGCGTGGCGCTGACCCTGCGCCTGCTCGGTGGGCTGACCACGACCGAGATCGCGCGCGCGTTCCTGCAGCCGGAACCGACCATCGCCCAGCGCGTGGTGCGCGCCAAGCGCACGCTCGCGCAGAAGCAGGTGCCCTATGAAGTGCCGCGTGCCGAAGCGTTGCCCGCGCGCCTGGCCTCCGTGCTGGAAGCGATCTACCTGGTGTTCAATGAAGGCTACGCCGCCAGTGCCGGCGATGACTGGATGCGGCCAGCGCTGTGCGAGGAAGCGCTTCGCCTGGCGCGCATTCTCGCCCATCGCATGCCGGCCGCCGCCGTGCTGGGACTGCTGGCACTGATGGAACTGCAGGCGTCGCGCGCCGCGGCGCGGGTGGATGCGCAGGGCCGGCCGGTGCTGCTGGACCAGCAGAACCGCGCTCGCTGGGACTGGCTGCAGATCGAGCGCGGGCGGCAGGTCCTGGCGCGCGCGCTGTCGGCCGGTGGTACCGACGATCCCTACGTGCTGCAGGCCTGCATTGCCGAGTGCCACGCCACGGCGCGCCGGGCCGACCAGACGGATTGGGCGCGCATCGCCGGGCTGTATTCGCGGCTGCTGCAGATCCAGCCCTCGCCTGTTGTGGCGTTGAACCGGGTGGTGGCGATCCTGCGCAGTGAGGGCGCGTTCGCCGCCTGGGCGCATCTGCAGCCCCTGCTCTCCGATGACCGTCTGCGTGACTACGCACCGTTGCAGGTCGTCCGTGGCGAAGTGCTGCAGCAGCTGGGCCGGGTCGAAGACGCCCGGCAGGCATTCCAGGCCGCTGCCGCGCTCACCGACAACGTGCGCGAACGCGATCACCTGCTGGCGCGGGCCCATCCGACAGTGCCAAAAGCGCCTTAAATCCGTCGGGCCCCTTTTGTACACTCGGCTGGGATTTCCCTGCTGGAGAGAGCAATGAAGCGAGTAGCACTGGGCGTGCTGGCCCTGTCGGTGTCGGGCGCACTGATGGCGGCCACGCCGAAATTCGATGGCGCGCGGATTTCCGCCGACGTGAAAGAGCTGGCCTCGGACGCCTATGAGGGCCGTTCGCCGGCCACGGCGGGCGAAGCGAAGACCATCGCCTACCTGAGCAAGCAGTTTGCCGACGCCGGCCTGCAGCCGGGCGGCGACCTGAAGGATGGCAAGCGCCTGTGGACCCAGGCCGTGCCGCTGCGCAAGGGCGACATCGTGGGGACGCCGCAGCTGGCCCTGCATCAGGGTGACAGGACCATCGCGCTGGAGCAGGGCAAGCAGATCGCCGTGCGCGCGGCCATGAACGGCGCCAGCACGGTGGACATCAGCAAGGCGCCGCTGGTCTTCCTCGGCTACGGCGTGAAGGCCCCGGAGCGCAACTGGGACGACTTCAAGGGCGTGGACCTGAAGGGCAAGATCGCGGTCGTGCTGATCAACGACCCGGACTTCGAGACCGGCAAGGGCGACTTCGACGGCAAGGGCATGACCTGGTACGGTCGCTGGCCCTACAAGTACGAGGAAGGCGCACGCCAGGGCGCGCTGGGCGTGCTGATCGTGCATGAGACCGCACCGGCCTCGTATGGCTGGGCCACGGTCGCCGGCTCCAACACCAACACCATGTTCGATGTGGTGCGCGACAACCCGGCCGACAGTCACCCGCTGCTGGAAGGCTGGATCCAGCGCGACCTGGCCGTGGACCTGTTCCGCGCGGCCGGCCAGGATTTCGAGGCACTGAAGAAGAAGGCGCAGCAGCGCGACTTCACGCCGGTCACGCTGACCGGCGCCAGCCTGGACGCGAAGTATGCGGTGAAGACCGAGGTGATCACCTCGCACAACGTGGCGGCGCGGCTGGAAGGCAGCAGCCACCCGGACGAGACCGTGATCTACAGCGCCCACTGGGACCACATCGGCGTGGGCGAGCCCGATGCCCGCGGCGACCGCATCTTCAACGGTGCGCTGGACAATGCCAGTGGCACCGCTTCGCTGATCGAACTGGCCCGTGGCTTCGCCAAGGGCAAGCAGCCGCAGCGCTCGCTGCTGTTCCTGGCGGTCACCGCCGAAGAAAAGGGCCTGCTGGGTTCGGAGTACTACGCGACCCATCCGTTGTGTCCGCTGGAGAAGACCGTGGCGGTGATCAACATGGATGGCATGGCGCCGTTCGGCCCCTCGCGCGACTTCGGTATCTATGGTGCGGCGCGCTTCGAGCTGCTGGACCAGCTGAAAGAGGTGGCCAAGGGCTGGGACATCCGCTATACGCCCGATCCGAAGCCGGAAGCGGGCCTGTTCTTCCGCTCTGACCATTTCCCGTTCGCCAAGCGCGGCGTGCCGGCGCTGTCCTGGTCGGCCGGACAGGACTGGGTGGACGGCGGCGTGGCCGCGGGCAGGAAGGCCTCGGAGGACTACACCGCCAAGCGCTACCACCAGCAGGGCGACGAGTGGCAGCCGGACTGGGTGTTCGCCGGCGCCGCCCGCGACCTGGAGGTGCTGTACACCCTGGGCAACCAGCTGGCGAACTCGCGCAGCTGGCCGAACTGGAGCAAGGACGAGTCGTTCCGCGCCGTGCGTGACGAAAGCGCGGGACAGCGGAAGTAAGGGAAGGCGGGGCGCTGCCCCGCCCCCCGGTAGCGCCGGGCCACGCCCGGCGTTTCCGTGAGGGGTTCCATCGCGGCTTTCCCGCACTTCGTCGCAGGCCGCTTGTCTGCCGGGCAGGCCGCCCTATGCTCGGCTTACCCCTTTCACCAAGGCGCTGCCGTGTTCGCCAGCCTCACTCTCATTCTCCGTCATCTGTTGGCCTGGGCCGCGGCGCTGGTCGTGGCCGGCATGGTCTGGAGCGGCATCTTCAGCGGCATGAACGATGGCCCGGGCTGGATCTTCGGCCTGCTGGCGATGTTCCTGATGATTACCGCGCTGGGCAGTGCGATCAGCCATGTGCGCCGGGTCTGGCTGGTGGCCGGGCGCCTGGACGCGAGCACGCTGTCCGGGCGCCAGCGTCGGCAGGTGGAGCTGCCGATGGATGCCGGCCAGGCCTTTGCCGTGGTCGAGGCGGCCGTGGCCGAGCTGCCCCGGGTGGAGGACGTGGAAAGCGCGGCCGGCAGCCTGCAGGTGCGTGCCTACGTGCGCCGCGTCGACCCCTGGAACGGCCGCCAGCCCTCGCGCTGGAACCTGCCCGCGCGGCTGGCGATCAAGCGCAACGGTGTGCTGGCCACGGTCACGCCCGGGCAGGGCACCAGTACCGTCACCCTGTTGTTCGAGCCCGACGCGGGCTGGTGGGCCGATCTGCTGGCGCTGGACGAAGGCAGCAACTACGAGAATGCCGAAGCGGTCACCCGTGCGATCAGCCGTCGGGTCGCCGACCAGCGCCGCACCGAGCAGGCCGCCGCGGAGCAGACCCAGGTGGAAAAGGAGCTGTCGGTGGCGCGCCTGAACCTGCTGCACGCGCAGGTCGAGCCGCACTTCCTGTACAACACGCTGGCCAATGCACAGGTGCTGACCCGCACCGATCCGGCGCGGGCCGAGCAGATGCTGGGTCACCTGATCCAGTACCTGCGCAGTTCGTTGCCGCAGGTGGACGAATCGATGTCGACCCTCGGCGTGGAGCTGGAGCGTACCCGCGCGTACCTGGAGATCCTGCGGATCCGCATGGGCGCAAGGCTGGCGGTGGAGGTGCAGGTGCCGCCGGACCTGCATGCAGTGAAGCTGCCGGCCATGGCGCTGCAGACGCTGGTCGAGAATGCGATCAAGCACGGCCTGGAGCCCAAGCCCGGGGGCGGGACGATCTGGATCCTGGCGCGCGGCTTCGACGACCACGTGACGGTGACCGTGGCCGATGATGGGCTCGGCTTCGGCCAGGGCACCACCAGTGGCACCGGCATCGGCCTGAAGAACCTGCGCGAGCGGCTGCGCCTGACCTGCGGCGAGCAGTCCGGTGTAGCGATCGTCGCCAATTTCCCCAGTGGCGTTGCCGCGACCATGACATTGCCGCCATCCAACAAGGAGCGCAGCCATGCCGCTTGAAGCCCTGATCGCCGAAGACGAGGAACTGCTGCGGCAGTCGCTGGTGGACCAGCTGCGCCGGCTGTGGCCGGAGCTGAAGCTGGTGGCCGAGTGCGAAGACGGCGCCAGCGCACTGGAGCAGCTGGCCGAGAAGCAGCCGGACATCGCTTTCCTCGACATCCGCATGCCGGGCATCACCGGCATCGAGGTCGCGCGAGCACTGTCCGAGCTCAGCCCCCGCACGCAGGTGGTGTTCGTGACCGCCTACGACCAGTACGCCATCGATGCCTTCGAACAGGGTGCGATGGACTACCTGCTCAAGCCGGTCAGCGATGAGCGCCTGCTGGCCACGCGCGAGCGCATCCTGGCGCGGTTGCCCTCGACGCGCCACGATGATGCGGTGCTGGAGCGCCTGCTGCAGCGTCTGGGACCGGGACAGAACGGTGACCGCCCGCCGCTGGCGTGGATCACCGCCAGCAATGGCCGCGAGACCCAGCTGATCATGCTGGAGGACGTGGTCTATTTCCGCGCGGACAACAAGTACACCACCGTGATCACCGCCGCCGGCGAGAGCCTGCTGCGCACCCCGCTGCGCGAACTGCTGGAAGTGCTCGATCCGCAGCACTTCCGCCAGATCCACCGCTCGACCATCGTCAACATGAAATCGGTCGCTGCGGTCAGCCGCGACGATACCGGGCGCGGTGTGCTGCGCCTGCGCCAGCGGGCGGAAACGCTGGTGGTCAGCCAGCCCTTCATGAGCCTGTTCCGCGGCATGTAGCCGCAACGTTGCATCTGCCCCGAGGAATGACCATGCCCCGTCTGCTGCTTGTGTGTGCTGTGCTGCTGGCACTGGCCGGCTGCGAAAAGTCCAGTAATTCCTCCATTACCCGCGCACGCGCCAACGGCGTGGACACGCTGTACAGCAAGGGCACCGTTGTCGATGGTCAGGCGCGGTTCCAATGCATCGCCAGCAGCAGTGGCAGGTGCCACTATCTCGTGCTGGATCCGGCCTGCAGCACCGGGGCCACCTGCGCCACGCCGCCCCTGCGGCGTTTTTCGGTGGCCGTAGGCCGAACCGAAACCCTGCGGGACCTGCCCGCGGGCTTCCACCAATGCGTCAGCCAGGACCCGATAGAACAATGCCACCGTGAGTGATCACGGTGGCATTGTGGACCCCCCCGTTTTCCGCAAGGGTCAGTAGGCAGGCTGCAGCGTCAGTTCGTGGTGGTGTTCGGTTTCGCCAACATGGTTCAGCCGGCCGACCAGTTCGGAGTGCTGCTTCATCCGTCCGATCTCGGTCATGATGCGGATGTCCTCATGGCGCAACTCGCGCTTGGCGGTGACCGCCTGCTTGTAGTCCAGCACTTCCGGGTAGTGCTCGGCCAGGTCCAGCGCCTCTGCCACATGCTCGACGCTGTCGGCCTTGGAACTGATGCGGGCCCGGCTGTTGAAGGCTTTCATCCAGCGCTCGAAGCCGGCCTGCTGGTCGAACATGTTGGCCATGAACCAGATCACGAACAGGATCGAGACCCATGAGCCGAACACGATCACCACGCGGGTGAAGGTGATATGGAAGTCGTCACGCCACAGGTAGTTGGCGATCAGGCCCAGAATCACCAGCGAGGCCGCCTGCCAGCCGATGATGGATGCGATCAGCCACTGGCACTTGGCCTGGGCCAGCACCGCCACTTCATCACGGATCTGCTGCTCGCTGAGATTGCGCCAGTGCGCGACCTGTTTGTCGAACGGGCTGCTGTAGAGCTCGTTGTCGCGAAGCAGAATTCCCAAACCCTTGAACAAAGCAATCATGGCTGGCTCCTTGTGGAACGTGCGTCGATCAGCGTTGGACGGTGTGGCGGGTTCAGTTCTAGCACTTCCAGCGAGCGGTGCAATGGGCGGAACGCCAAGCGGCGTAAGGGTCTTGTCCGGCCGGGTGAAGTTTTGTGCGATGCAACACAGTGCCCGCAGCCTGCGACAGGATGTCGCAGGGTGAAACGTGCTGCGGGCGCACATGAAACCGGGGATGAGCAGGGATCCCGGCGATCGGCGTCGTCTTCGGCCTGAATCGGCACCGACCGCGCAGCCCGCCGGGCCGGTGCGGATGAAAACGGGCGCCTCGCGGCGCCCGTTTCCCTCATCTCACCAGACTTTGACCCGCTTGTCGGGGGCCAGGTACAGCTTCTGGCCCTCCTTCACCTCGAACGCCGGGTACCAGGCGTCGATGTTGCGCACGGTGAGCGCGCGGAACTGGCCCGGCGCGTGCACGTCGGTCAGCAGCGAGTTGCGCAGCGCCTGCTCGCGGCTCTTGCTGCGCCATGCCTGGGCGAAGCCGAGGAAGAAGCGCTGGTCCGGGGTGAAGCCTTCCAGGGTCTGGCCCGGCTTGCCCTGCAGCGACAGCTGGTAGGCGTCGTAGGCCGTTCCCAGGCCGGCGACGTCGGCGATGTTCTCGCCCAGCGTCAGCTTGCCGTTGACGTGCACGCCGGGGAACGGCTCGTAGCTGCTGAACTGGGCCGCGAGCGCGTCGCCGGCGGCGTTGAACTGCTTCAGGTCCTCGGCGGTCCACCAGTTGTGCAGCTTGCCGGTTTCGTCGAACAGCGCGCCGGCATTGTCGAACCCGTGGCTGATCTCATGGCCGATCACCGCACCGATCGCACCGTAGTTCACCGCATCATCGGCGGCGCCATCGAAGAACGGCGGCTGCAGGATCGCGGCCGGGAACACCAGGCGGTTCTCCAGCGGCACGTTCATCGCGTTGATGGTCTGCGGCAGCATCGCCCACTCACCGTGGTCGACCGGCTTGCCCAGCTTGGCGATATTGCGCTGGTACTCGAAAAGCTCGGCGCGCTGTGCATTGCCCAGCGGATCGTCGCGGCGGATTTCCAGACCGCTGTAATCGCGCCATTTTTCCGGATACCCCATGCCCACGGTCAGGCCGGCCACCTTTGCCTTGGCGCTGGCCTTTGTCTGCGGCGACATCCACGACAGCGCGTCGATGCGCCTGGCGAACGCGGCGATGATGTTCTTCGCCATTTCGTCCGCGCGCTCCTTGGTCCTGGCGTCGAAGTGCTTCTCGACATAGCGCTTGCCGATGGCCTCGCCGACGGCGTGGTTGGCATCGTCCACCGCGCGCTTCCAGCGATCGCTCTGCTGCGGCGTGCCGCTCAGCGCGGTGCCGTGGAAGGCGAAGCGGGCATCGGCGAACTTCTTCGGCAGGTACGCGGCGGCGCGATCCAGCGCATGGAAGGCCAGGTAATCCTTCCAGACCTCCAGCGGCTCGGTGGCCACCAGCCTGGACAGGCCGGCCACCGCTCTGGGCTGCCAGACGATGAAATCCTGCTGCTTGCCCAGTGCTGCGGCATCGAGGAAAGCGGTCCAGTCCATGCCCGGGGCCTTGGCGTTGAAGTCAGCCTGGGTCCAGGGGTTGGCACCCTTGGTCACGTCGTTGGTTTCTTCCTGGGTGGCGTGCGCCTGCGCGATCTTCGTTTCCAGCGCAACGATGCGCTGCGCCTTGCCGGCCGGGTCGGCGCTGCCGGCCAGCTGCAGGAGCTGCGCGATATAGGCCTGGTACTGCTTGCGCAGTTCTGCCATGCGGCCGTCGCCCAGATAGAAGTCGCGATCGGGCATGCCAAGTCCGCCCTGCACCAGATACGGCGCGGTGCGGTCCGGCTGCAGCAGATCGACCGAGACCCACAGGCCGAACAGGCGGTCGGTGTAGAAGTTGGTGGCGTTGAGCAGGTCGACATCGGCGCGCATGTCGCCGCCCAGCGCGCGGGCCAGGCCGGCCTTGTCAGTGATTGCATCGATCGCCTTCAGCTGCGGCTGCACCGGCGCGATACCGCGCTGCTCGATGCCGGCCTCATCCATGAAGGCGGCGTAGTAATCGCCGATCAGCTTGTCCTCGCCGCTGGCCTGGGCATTGCCGGCAGCGCCTTCGAGGATGGCGCGGGTGTCGGCCTGGGTCTTCTCCGCGATGACGTTGAAGCTGCCGAAGCGCGAGCGGTCGGCGGGGATCTCGGTGTTCTTCACCCAGGTGCCATTGGCGAAGCCGAAGAAATCGTCACCGGCGGCGATGCTGCGATCCATGCCGCTGGCATCGAAGCCGAAGCTGCCCAGCATCGGCTTGGCGGCTGCGGGGGCGGATGCGGCCGGCGCGGCGGTGCTGGCCGCCGGATCGGCGGCACGGTCGCAGGCGGCCAGGGACAGGCTGGCAGCAATGGCCAGTGCCAGGGTGGGACGGCGCAGCTTGGACATGGACTTCTCTTGCGGCGGGAAAACGCCAAGTCTAATCCGCTCCGACGCGACCGGTCGCACCGCTGTGGCGCAAGGCTGTGCACGATCTGGCTGAACGCGGTGCGGCGATCTTCACGCCGTCACCGCCGTGGTGCATGCTGCATGCCGGACCCCTGCGCGGACGCAGGGAGGTGATCCGGCGTGGCGGGCCCGGCGGTCAAGAATGGCAGTCGCCGGCCGCTGAGGTCGGGGATGTGGAGGAATCGTTCGCGCATGAAGCCAGCCGACTGGACAGGGAACACCCACCGATGCCCGCGCTGAAACGCGCGTTGGCCCGGCCACTGCGCGCCATCACCTGGGGCGGGGTGGTGCTGGGCGTGCTGCTGGTGGCCGGTCTGGCGATGATGCTGGTCAATGACCATCATCGGCGGTTGGAAGCGGCGCAGCGGCAGAGCCGGGCGCTGGCGGTCGGCAGCGAGCGCCTGCTGGCATTGCAGCTGCGCAATCTGGAGCGGGCGATGGGCGGCATCGCCGCCGACGCCGCCGAGCTGTTCCGGAGCGTGCCGGCACAGGCACCGCGGCTGCTCGATGCGGCCGTGGCCGGCGTGCTGCAGCGGCACGCCGAGCTGCACAGCATCGTGGTGCTCGACAGCTACGGACGCGCGCTGACCGCGGGCCAGGGCGACCTGCAGCTGCCCCTGTGGACCGATCCGCAACGGCGGGGCCCTGGCAGTGCGCTGTACATCGGGCCGCCGCAGCGCGGCAGCGATGATGGTTGGGTGGTGCCGCTGGCGCTGCCGTTGGACGACGACCGCTGGCTGCTGGCGCGCCTGCGCTGCGGCGAGCTGCAGCGCATCATCGGTGGGCTGGACGTGGGCCCGAACGGCCTGGTGTCGATCAGTGATGCCGAAGGCTACATGTTGGCGCGCGTGCCCGATCCGCATGGCACGGTCGGCCACCGCTACGACCTGCCCGGGCGCGATCTGCTCGGCAGGCAGGCGGTGATCGAACTGGGGAACATGCCCGGCGTGGTCGACGGCGTGCCGCGCATCACCACCATCAGTACGCTGGAACGCAACCCGCTGGCGGTGCAGGTGGGCCTGGCCGAGAAGGATGTGCTGGCGCCGTGGTGGCCCTACCTGCAGGCGTCGGTGGCCATCGTGCTGGTCTATGTGGCCGTGCTGCTGGTGCTGTTGTTCGCCGTCCGGCGCACGATCCGCCGGCAGCAGTCGATGGCCGAGGAACTGCAGGCCGGCAACGCGGAACTGCGGCTGGCCCACCAGGTCGGACGGGTCTGCACCTGGTACGTCGATGAGGACGCTGCACTGCTGCGCTGGTCACCGCTGGCACGCGAGATCTTCGGCGTACAGACCGATGCGCTGCCGGTGGCCGATTTCTTCGCCCGCGTGCACCGCGATGATGCCGCACGGCTGCAGAAGGCGTTCGACCAGGCATTTGCCGGCAACGCGGTGATGGATGAGGTATTCCGCCTGGTGCTGCCGGGGGGTGCGGTGCGCTGGGTCGGCGCGCGGGGCCAGCGCGTCCCGGTGGCCGATCGCCAGCGGCGCATGATCGGCGCGCTTACCGATCTCAGCGAGCGGTATCAGGCCCGGGAACAGATGAACCAGGTCGAACGGCGCTTCCGCCTGCTGTTCGACCGCAATCCTGCGCCGTTCTGGGTGTTCGATCCGGACACGCTGCGCTTCATCGAGGTCAACGATGCGGCCGTGCGGCAGTACGGCTACAGCCGTGAGGAATTCCTCACCATGAGCATCCTCGACATCCGGCCGCGGGAAGGGTGGGACGAGGTCAAGGGAGCCATCGCGCGGGCGCGCGTGGGCGACCCTCCCGATGCTGCCGTGCGCCTGCACCGGCGCAAAGATGGCAGTGTGTTCGAAGTGCGCGCGCACCTGTCCCGGCTGGATTTCGATGGCCAGCCGGCCTGCCTGGTCCTGGCCGAGGATGTCAGCGAGCGGATGGCCTATGAGCGCGACCTGGCTTACCAGGCGCGGCACAACCCGGCGACCGGGCTGCTCAACGTGCGCGCGCTGACCGAGCAGCTGGACGCTCAGGCCGAGGGCTATACCATCGCCTTCGTGCAGCTGCGTGGCCTGCAGCTGGTGGCCGACACGCTGGGCCGCGAGATCGGCGATGCGGTGCTGCAGTCGATGGCCTCGCGCCTGGGTGTGCTGGCGGCCCGTTACGGCGCGCTGGCCTTCCAGCCGGCGGAGGATTTCGTGTTCGCCATCGGCGCCGCGCATGACACCGGCCGCGTACTCGACGAGCTGCTGCAGATCGTGTCGGCACCGATGCGTGGCAAGGATTCGCTGCACCAGTTCGAGCCGCGCATCGGCGTGGCGGTGCATACGGCAGATGACGGCCACAGCGCCGAGCAGGTGATCGGCATGGCGGCACAGGCGGCGCATGCCGCGCGTGCCGAAGGAGACGTGGTCGCCTGGTTCGACGCCGCGGTGACCACGCGCCTGGCTGATCGCCTGCGCCTGGCCGGGCGCATCCATGCGGCCATCGACAGCGAGTTCCAGCTGTACTTCCAGCCGATCCGCCACGCCAGCGACGGCAGTCCGGCGGCGCTGGAGGCCCTGCTGCGCTGGCCGCAGGCCGATGGCAGCTTCATTCCTCCCAACGAGTTCATCCAGCTGTGCGAGGACACCGGCCTGATCCTGGCCCTGGGGCGCTGGGTGATCCGTGCGGCGGCACAGGCGCAGCGGCGCCTGGTGGAGGCGGGATGGGGCGATCTGCCGATCGCGGTGAACGTGTCGGCCGTACAGTTCTTCAACAGCGACCTGGTGGCCGAGTTCACCCGTGCCCAGCAGGACTTCGGCCTGGCCCGCGGCGCGCTGCATGTGGAGCTGACCGAAAGCAGCCTGATGCGCAAGCCGGCGCAGGCGATGCAGACCATGCAGCGCCTGCACGAGCAGGGCATCTGCGTGTCGCTGGATGATTTCGGTACCGGCTACTCCAGCATGTCCTACCTGCAGCATCTGCCGCTGGACATCCTCAAGATCGACCGCAGCTTCGTCGCCGACGTGGAGACCAATCCGCGCAACGCATCGATCTGCAGGGCGCTGCTGTCGCTGGGCCACAGCATGGGCCTGACCATCATTGCCGAAGGCGTGGAAACGCCGGGGCAGCTCGACTGGCTGGCCGCGCACGGCTGCGACCAGGTGCAGGGTTACCTGCTGGGACGTCCGGCCCCTCTGGAGCGGGTCATCGGCATGCTGGACGAGGTGGCTGTCTAGCCCATGCTGCGGCTCGCCGGGCACGGCCCGGCGCCAGCGTGCCACGGGTGTTGTCCGGTGGCGCCGTCAGATCCCGGCCTGCACCAGGTAATCGATGAAGCTGCGCACCTTCGGCGCCAGGTGGCTGCGGCTGGTGTAGACGGCGAAGATGCCGATCGGCGCCGCTTCCCAGTCCGGCAGGATGCGCACCAGGCGGCCGTCGGCCAGCGCCTCCTCAAGCAGGAAATCCGGTTGCAGGATCACGCCCATGCCGGCAATCGCCGCCTCGCGCAGCACGTCGCCGTTGTTGGCGCGCAGCAGGCTGTTCACCGTGACCTGGACGTCGCCTCCGGGGCCGTGCAGTGGCCACTGGTCGCCGCCGGCCCAGTAGCTGTAGCCCAGGCATGCGTGATCCTGCAGTGCCTGCGGCGTGGCCGGCGTGCCGTGCGCAGCCAGGTAGGAGGGCGCCGCGCACAGGCTGATGCGCGATTCGCCCAGGCGGCGCGCGATCAACGTGGGCCCGGGCTCGCGGGTGATGCGGATGGCCACGTCGTAGCCTTCTTCGACCATGTCCACCAGACGGTCGGACAGGGCCAGGTCCAGTTCCACCTGCGGGAACCGCTCGCGGAAGCCGGCCAGCAGCGGGCCGAGACGGGCGATGCCCCAGCTGACCGGGGCATTGATGCGCAGCAGGCCGGACGGTTCCAGTGCCTGTGCGCCGATGCTGGCCTCCAGTGCGTCGAACTCCGCCAGCAGGCGCACGCACTGCGCGTAGTACGCGGCGCCGGCACTGGTGGGGCTGACCCGGCGTGTGGTGCGGTGGAGCAGTCGCGTCGACAGGCGCTTCTCCAGCGCCGCAACCTGCCGGGTGACGCCGGCGGTGGACAGATCCAGTGCCTGGGCGGCCGCACTGAAGCCATTGCGCTCGACCACGGCCACGAACACACGCATGGCGTCCAGAGTGTCCATTGTTGCGCCTTCTGAAATAAATACGGTCGGATGATCGTATTTATCGGCATGGATCGGCGCAATAAGCTGTGCTTCGTCCCACTCGAGGCCCCGCCATGACTACCTCTGCTGCTTCCGCCCCGCCGCTGGCGCCCTATGGCGCGACGCTGCTGCGCCTGGCCCTCGGCGTCCTGTTCCTGATCCACGCGCTGACCAAGCTGCTGGTGTTCACCCCGGCCGGCACTGCGGCGTTCTTCGAGTCGCTCGGTCTGCCGGGTGTGCTGGGTTACCTCACCCTCGCGGCAGAACTGGTGATTTCCGCGGCCCTGCTGCTCGGCGTCTACGCGCGCTGGGTCGGACTGGCGGGCGTGCCCCTGTTGCTGGGCACCATCGTCACCGTGCACGGCGCGAACGGCTTCGGCTTTGCCAATGCCGGCGGTGGCTGGGAGTATCCGGCCTTCTGGGCGCTGGCGCTGGTGGTGCTGTTCCTGGTCGGTGACGGCCGCTGGACCCTGCGTTCGCGTTGAGCGCTGGCTGATACTGCAAACGGAGAATTCCATGTCCCGCCTGCCTTCGCTGTACATCTCGCACGGCTCACCGATGACGGCGCTGCAGCCGGGCGAGGTGGGCGTGCGCCTGGCCGAACTGGCCCGCGACCTGCCCACGCCGCGCGCCATCGTCATCGCCTCGGCCCACTGGCTGGGGCGGCAGCCGTTGGTCGGCGCCCACCCGCAACCGCCGACCCTCCATGACTTCGGCGGCTTCCCGCGCGCGCTGTTTGAACTGCAGTACCCGGCACCGGGCGATCCGGCGCTGGCCGAAGACGTTGCCGGGCGCATCGCCGCGGCGGGCCTGCCGGTGGCCGTCGATACCCAGCGTGGTCTCGACCACGGCGCCTGGGTACCTCTGCGCCTGCTGCGTCCGCAGGCCGACATTCCCGTGGTGCCGGTATCGATCCAGCCGTTGCTGGGGCCTGCGCACCAGTTTGCGCTGGGACGTGCGCTGGCACCTCTGCGCGAGCAGGGCGTGCTGCTGGTCGGCTCGGGCAGCATCACCCACAACCTGCACGACTGGGGCGATTACCAGGACGGCAAGGAAGCGCCCTATGTGCGGCCGTTCATCGAGTGGGTGGAGCAGCGGCTGGCAGCCGATGACCGCCCGGCGCTGTTGGACTACCGCCGGCAGGCGCCGTTCGCCGAACGCGCCCATCCCACCGATGAACACCTGTTGCCGCTGTTCTTTGCGATGGGTGCGGCCGGTGCCGACCGCTTTGGCGCACGTCGCATCGATGCCGGCGTCGATGGCGGCTTCCTGGCGATGGACATCTACCGCTTCGACGGGGCATGAGCCGGTGCTGACGCAGCGTCGCCGCGGTTGTCGCAGCCGTGGTCGCCTGTGGTAGTTTTTTCCGGGTTTCCGGCGCTGGCGTCATGCCCCCGCGCGCCGCTTCCTGGAAGAAGCATGCATACCATTGAAGTCGTGCTGGCGATGCTGGTGGCGGTCGTCGCCAGCGGATACCTCGTCCGCGTCCTGCCGTTCTCACTGCCGCTGCCACTGGTGCAGATCGGTCTGGGCGCGGTCATTGCCGGCGTGTTCAACCGCGGCCATGCGCTGGAGCCGGAAGTGTTCTTCCTGCTGTTCCTGCCGCCCCTGCTGTTCCTCGACGGCTGGCGCATCCCCAAGCAGGGCCTGTTCCGCGACAAGGGCGCGATTCTCGAGCTGGCGTTCGGCCTGGTGGTGTTCACCGTCATCGGCGCCGGCCTGCTGATCCACTGGATGATCCCGGTGATGCCGCTGGCGGTGTGCTTCGCGCTGGCAGCGATTGTTTCGCCGACCGATCCGGTGGCCGTTGGAGCGATCGCCTCCAAGGCCCCCATCCCGAAGCGGCTGATGCACATCCTCGAGGGCGAATCACTGCTCAACGATGCCTCCGGTCTGGTCTGCTTCCGATTCGCGGTGGCGGCGGTGATGACCGGCACCTTCTCGCTGGCCACCGCTTCGCTGACCTTCCTGTGGGTGGCGGTGGCGGGCCTGGCGGTGGGCGTGGCGGTGACGCTGGGCGTATCGACCTTCCAGCGCTGGTTGTGGCGCCGTTTCGGTGAAGAGCCGGGTGCGGCGATGCTGGTCAACCTGCTGATCCCGTTCGCGGCCTACCTGCTGGCCGAAGAGATCAATGCCTCGGGCATCCTCGCGGCGGTCGCGGCCGGCATCTCGATGAGCTACGTGGAAATGACCGGCCGCGTCTCCGGCAGCATGCGCGTGCAGCGCGCGGGCGTGTGGAACATGCTGCAGTTCAGCTTCAACGGCATCATGTTCGTGCTGCTGGGCGAGCAGTTGCCGGGCATCGTCGAGCGTGCAACCACCACGATGAACGAGACCGGTCACCAGAGCGCGTGGTGGCTGCTGGTGTACGTGCTGGTGATCAATGCCAGCCTGATCGCCCTGCGCCTGCTGTGGGTGTGGCTGTCGCTGCGCTGGAACCTGCTGCGGGCGCGTCGGCGTGGCCTGGAGCGGGGAGAGGCGCCGAACTGGCGCATCGTGGTGGCCACCTCGGTGGCGGGCGTGCGCGGTGCGATCACCCTGGCCGGCGTGTTGACGCTGCCGCTGTTCCTGCCCGATGGCAGCCCGTTCCCCGCACGCGACCTGGTGATCTTCCTGGCCGCGGCAGTGATCCTGTTCTCGCTGGTCGGCGCCAGCGTGGCCCTGCCGCAGCTGCTGAAGGGCCTGCAGTTGCCGGCCGACTCCGGTGAGCGCAAGGAAGAGGATCTGGCCCGCCGGTTGTCCTCGAAGGCGGCGCTGGCCGGGGTGGAGCGCAAGCGGCAGCAGCTGGTGCTGAACCAGAACACCGAGAACGTGCAGCTGTACAACGACGCGGCCTCGCGGGTAAGCCTGCTGTACCAGCGGCACCTGGATCGCGAGAACCCGGACGTGGATCCGGAGAAGGTAAAGCGGATGGAGGAGGGCTATCGCCAGCTGCGCAGTGCCGGCCTCAATGCCGAGCGCGAGGAACTGTTCCGCCTCACCCGGCGCGGGGTGATCTCCGACGAGATCTCGCGGCGCCTGATCCGCAACCTGGATCTGCTGGAGTCGCGCAAGCGCGAGTGACCGGCCCTGTGCATCGGGGTCAGATCCCTTTCCCGCGGAGAGGGATCTGACCCCGGAATCGGTCAGGCCGGCTTCTGGTCGAGGAAGTAGGCCTCGACCTTGCCTTTGACCTTGATCGTCATCGGGTTGCCGCGACGGTCGCGGGCCTTGCCGGCCTGTACGCGGATCCAGCCTTCGCTGACCGAGTATTCCTCGACGTTGTCGCGCTCGACGTCGTTGAAGCGCACGCCGACGCCGCGCTCCAGCGCCTGCGCATCATGGAAGGGGCTGGCCGGATTGATCGCCAGGTGGTCGGGAGGGGTATCGCTCATCGCTTCATTCACAGTGACGGCCACCAAGGCCGGCTTCAGCGATACAGGATAAACCGTAGAATGCCGGCCTGCCCCGAGGAGTTCCCGCCATGCCCGACAACAGCGACTACTTCGACTTCGAGGAGGACATCCATGATTTCGACGAGGATGGCTTCGAAGCGCGGGTCTGGAACCTGCTGGTACTGATCAATCCGGGCGACGAGGAACTGGCGCTGCAGCAGTTCAACCGCTGGCGCGAGCTGCTGGCCGAAGCCGGCGAACCGCTGGAAGCAGACGCCGATTGGCTGCCGCCACTGCTGTCCGCGATCGGCTGGCAATCCGGCTTCGAGGTGGAGCGGGATGACCTGGAAACGCTGATATCGGCGGTGAACGAGCTGTCCGCGCGCTTCAACCTGCAGCTTGACTGGGGCGGTGACCTGGACGATGAGGATTTCACCGAAGACCTGGATGGCGTGCAGCTGATGTCCACCGCCTTCGACCGCCTGCGCGAGCACAACTACACGCTGTGGAGCGTGGATGCCGGCAGCGCGGGTTTTACCGGCTGGATGGCACTGACCCGTGACGACGACGCCATGCTGGCGCTGTGCTCGCTGCTGAACGTGGAAATCCGCCTGGGCAGCGACCCGTTCTGAGCGTCTTGCCGGTTCGCCGGGCATGGCCCGGCGCTACCCCATCCCGGCACGCAAGGTAGCGCCGGGCCATGCCCGGCGAAGGCACACGTATCCGGCACGCAAGGTAGCGCCGGGCCATGCCCGGCGGGGGCACGCCGGCCTACGGCTGGTACTGTGCCCGCGCGTTGGCGATCACCGCTTTCACCTGTGCGCGGTCCGTGTGCCGTGAAATGGCCACGGCACCCAGTGCGATCGCCTGTGCGCGCAGCTCGGTGGTGACGTCGTAGTGCGCGCCGCTGGCCTTGTTCTGGAAGGCCCGGCGGGGGATGCCGAGCTGCGCCGCCATGGCGTGCAGCTCGGCCAGGGTGTCGGCCATCAGGTGTGCCCAGCGCTGATCGCGCCAGGCATGCACTGCGTCATCGACGTAGACCGTCACCGCCGCGGCCGGATCAGGCCTGCGGCTTGCCGTCGGCGTCGGCGTCGGCGGCCGGAGCAGCCTCGGCGTCAGCGGTACCTTCGGCAGCGCTGGCTTCTTCGGCCACTTCGCCTTCAGCGGTCTCGCCCTCGGCTTCCACGCCTTCGAACTCGGCGACCAGCGCGTCCAGGTACTCGTCGGCGGTCTGGCCCGCTTCGGCGGCCAGGGTATCCAGCAGCTTCTGCAGCAGTTCGGAATACTCCAGGCTGACCTTGCGGCCTTCCTTCTCCTGGACGTTGGCCAGGTGCTTGAGCATGGCCAGCATCGGCACCGGGTTCTCGGCGTTGCCCATGGTCTGACCGCCGATGGCCAGCAGCCACTCGCGGCCCTGCAGGCCGATGGCGGCGACCACCTGGCCGTCTTCGCTGGTCAGCACGGCGTGGTTCTGCACCTGCTGCTGGGCGTTCAGACGGAGGAACGGGCGCTTGGCCTGCTGCTTCTTGCGCTGGTCGCGCTTGGCCTTGGAAGACTTGGACATCGGGGGTGTCACCTGAAAACGGAAAGACCCCCATTGTACCGGTAGCGCCGGGCCATGCCCCTGGTGGGTGCGGACCTTGGTCCGCATGCTTTCCCGGATGTGCGGACCAAGGTCCGCACCCACCGTCTACTTTGCCTCACCCTGCGCCGCCTGTACGTCCGCGTCGATGACCGGCGCCGACAGACCCACCTGCGGACCGGCGCCGGCCAGCGCGGCCTGCTCGGCGGCGCGGGTCATCACCACGATGCTGATGCGGCGGTTGATCGGGTTCTGCGGGTCGGCCCGGTCGAACAGCACCGACGAGGACAGGCCGACCACGCGGGTGATCTTGCTGTCCTCCAGTCCGCCATCGATCAGGGCGCGGCGGGCCGCATTGGCGCGGTCGGCGCTCAGTTCCCAGTTGCCGTAGCCGCGGGCGGCGGTGTAGGCGGTGATGTCGGTATGGCCGGTCAGGCTGATCCGGTTCGGCACGTGGTTCAGGTACTCGGCCAGCTCATGCAGGATCTGCTGCGTGTACGGCTTGAGCGTGGCACTGCCGAGGTCGAACATGGGCCGGTTCTGCTTGTCCACGATCTGGATGCGCAGGCCTTCCGGGGTCAGGTCCAGCAGCAGCTGGTCCTTGAACGGCTCCAGCGCCTGGCTGCGGCTGATCGCTTCCTGCAGTTCCTTCATCAGCTGTTCCAGCTGCTGCTTGTCGCGCTGCTGCTGGTCCACCGGGTGCGGCACGGCTTCCTGCTGGTTCTGGAAGGGATCGTTGCTGCTGCCACGGGAGATGTCGGTGGCGCCGCCGAGCTTGATCATCGAGGTGCTGGCACCGCCGGGCCCGGCCATGCCCGGGGCCGGCGTGGCGCTCTGGCCGCTGAGCGGGCTGGGGTTGCGGAAATACTCGGAAATGGCCGCACGATCGTTCTTGCTGGTGCTGGCCATCAGCCACAGCACCAGGAAGAAGGCCATCATCGCGGTCACGAAGTCGGCATAGGCCACCTTCCACGAGCCGCCGTGGTGGGCGGCATGGCCGGCCTTCCTGACCTTGCGGACGATGACGGTGGGTTTGCTCTCGGCCATGGCTTACTTGACCGTCTTCAGGTGCTGCTCGAAATCGGAGAAGGCCGGGCGCACGTTCGACGGCAACGTCTTGCGGGCGAATTCCAGCGCGATCTTAGGGTTGTAACCGCGCAGGCAGGCCAGCAGTGCGGTCTTCACCGATTCGTAGATGCGGCTGTCCTGCTCGGCACGTGCTTCCATCGCCGCTGCCATCGGGCCGACGAACCCGTAACCGAGCAGGATGCCCAGGAAGGTGCCGACCAGCGCACCGGCGACATGGCCGCCGACCTCGACGATGTCGCCGCCGATCGAGCCCATGGTGATGACGATGCCCAGCACCGCCGCGACGATGCCGAAACCGGGCAATCCGTCGGCCACCTTGGTCAGTACCTGCGACGGGGCCATGGCTTCGGCGTGGTGCTTTTCCAGCTCCAGTTCGAGCAGCGGCTCCAGTTCATGCGGCTCGATGTTGCTGCCGATCATCAGGCGCAGGCAGTCGGTGATGAAATCGATCAGGTGGTGGTCGGCCTGCACCTTTGGATAGTTGCCGAACACGGCGCTCTCGGCCGGGCGTTCGACATGGTCCTCCAGCGCCATGAAGCCTTCCCGACGCGCCTTGTTGAGCAGTTCGTAGAGCAGGCTGAGGACGTCGATGTAGTCCTGCTGCTTGTAGCGCGGGCCCTTGAACACGCCGACGATGGCCTGCAGCGTCTGCTTGACCGTCTTGGCCGGGGTGCCGACCAGGAACGCACCCAGTGCGGCACCGCCGATGATGACCAGTTCGTAGGGCTGCCAGAGAGCCCCCAGGCGGCCGTGGGCACCGAGGTAGCCCCCGATCACGCTGATGATGACGACCAGGAATCCAACGATGATGAGCATGGGGCAACGCAGGGAGGGGGGATATCTCCTTGTCGGCCCACCCGGCGGATTTCTGAAGAGGGAATTCTGTGAAACCGGTCGGCGGGGGTGTTTCAGCCCGCCACGCCGCTTTCCGCACCGCCACGCTGCAACGGGTTGGGCCAGGCCTCGCCGTTGCCGGCAAACGAAAGTGAGACGGAGTTCAGGCAGTGGCGCTCATGGGTGGGCGGCGGCCCGTCCGGGAACACGTGGCCGAGGTGGCTGCCACAGCGGGCGCAGGTGATCTCGGTGCGGATCATGCCGTGGCTGGTATCGCGGATCTCACGCACGTGTGCCGCGTCGTAGGGGGCGAAGAAGCTCGGCCAACCGGTGCCGGAATCGAACTTGGTGCTGGAGCGGAACAGGGGCAGCCCACACAGCCGGCAGCAGTAGACACCCTCACGCTTGTTGTCCAGGAACACGCCACAGAACGGTGCTTCGGTGCCGTGCTGCAGCAGCACGCGGCGTTCTTCGCTGCTGAGGCCGGCGACCAGGGTGTCGGTCTGGGAGGCGGTAGGGGGCGTCAGGTCGAAGGCACTCATGCTGGCTCTCCGTGGGGTCGATGGCCTGGGGATGCCTGCAGACGTGGGGGTGTGGCCGCCGTCTTGCAAGTGTGAGCTGCGTTCATGGGCGGCACACGGGCGCGGGCGCATGGTGGGGAGGATTCCTGCTGGAGCGTGCCATGAAGACCCTTTCCGTCTGGGTGCTGTCGGCTCTGCTGCCCCTGTCGGCACAGGCCCAGGTGCCCACCACATCGCCGACCACCACCCGCAGCACCACCACCGTGGCGCCAGCGCCGGTGACGCCGCCCCCACAGCCGGCAAGACCGCAGCCGCAGGTCCTGCCGTCACCGCAGCCGACGCAGCCGATCAAGTCCACCGGTCCGGCGCAGGTGGTGCCGACGCCGGCGCCGAAGCTGCCGGACAAGGTGTATGACCGCAACGGCCGCATCGTTCCCGGCGTCAAGCCGGTCGGCCCGAACCGTGTGTTCGACTCCCGCACCGGCCGCTACTACGACAGTGTGCCGGCCGGCAGTGGCCAGCAGGTCAAGCCATAGGGCAGCCGCCGGTGCCCGCGGTGGCCGTGACCGCGGCGGCTGAACGCCTGAAAACACGCCGCTGGCGCTCACGGCTTTTTCGCCTGTGATTAACCGCCGCAGGACCACCGTGGCCCTGCGCCGGCATCCCGCCGTCGCATGTCCTTTGTCCTTTGGGTCACGATCATGAAGAACCCGCAGAACCGTCATCCCGGCAAGGAAGCGCAGAGCCATAAACCGCAGCAGCAACAGCAACAGCAGCAGATGGACCCGCAGCGGCCGCAGAAGGGCGGCAAACAGCAGGAGACACGTCAGCAGCAGGGCGCGATGAAGCACCCGCAGCAGCGCTGACGTCCCTGGAACAGGGCCGGAACCCGCAGCGCGGGCTCTGGCCCTTCATTCGGGAATGGGCAGGCTGAGCGTCTCCTTGACCTCTTCCATGACGATGTAGCTCTTCGATTCGCGCACGTGCGGCAGGGTCAACAGGGTGCTGCCCAGCAGCTTACGGTAGGAGGCCATCTCGCTGATCCGCGCCTTCAGCAGGTAGTCGAAGTCGCCCGACACCAGATGGCACTCGAGCACGTTCGGCAGCTTCAGCGCCGCGCGCCGGAACTCCTCGAAGATGTCGCCGGACTTGTAGGCCAGGCTGATCTCCACGAACACCAGCAGGCTGGCTTTCAGGGCCGTGGGATCGAGGTGGGCGTGATAGCCGGTGATCACGCCTTCGCGCTCCAGCCGGCGCACGCGCTCGGTGCACGGGGTGGTCGACAGGCCCACGCGCTCGCCCAGTTCGGTAAAGGAAATGCGGCCTTCGGCCTGGAGGATGCGCAGGATCCTGCGGTCGATCTTGTCCAGTTCGCGGGGGCGGGCGGCCATGGGCGTCAACCTGGGGAAGTGAATCACGGGGAAACATCTTGCCCGCAGCGTGAAAAACAGGCAAATCGCCTATGAATGGAAGAATATACTTCCCCGATTATGGCCCTGGCGTGCTCAAACGCAGGGAATGATCGGGTTGGAGAATTTCCATGCGAGTCCTAGTTCTCGGCAGCGGCGTGATCGGCACCACCAGTGCCTGGTACCTGCGACAGGCCGGGTTTGATGTCACGGTCGTCGACCGCCAGCCCGGCCCCGCGCTGGAGACCAGTTTCGCCAATGCCGGCCAGCTGTCATTCGGCTACACCTCGCCCTGGGCCGCGCCCGGCGTGCCGAAGAAGGCGATCGGCTGGCTGTTCGAGAAGCATGCGCCGCTGGCGATCCGTCCCGGCATGGATCTGGCCCAGTACCGCTGGCTGTGGCAGATGCTGCGCAACTGCACCCACGAGCGCTATGCGATCAACAAGGCGCGCATGGTGCGCATGTCCGAGTACAGCCGCGATTGCCTGAACGAGCTGCGCGCGCAGATCGGCATCGAGTTCGAGGGGCGCGACCTGGGGACCACCCAGCTGTTCCGCACCCAGCAGCAGCTGGATGCCTCGGCACAGGACATCGAGATCCTGGCCCGCTATGGCGTGCCGTACGAAGTGCTGGATCGCGCCGGCATCATCGCCGCGGAGCCGGCGCTGGCCCATGTTGATGGCCTGGTCGGTGCGCTGCGCCTGCCGCGTGACCAGACCGGCGACTGCCAGCTGTTCACCCGCCGCCTGGCGCAGATGTGCACCGACGCCGGTGTCGAGTTCCGCTTCGACCAGGACATCAGCGCCATCGAATCGGACGGTGAGCGCATCACCGGCGTACGCATCGCCGGCAAGCTGGAGACCGCCGACCGTTATGTGGTCGCGCTGGGCAGTTACTCGCCGGCGTTGGTCGCGCCGCTGGGCATGCGCCTGCCGGTGTACCCGCTGAAGGGGTATTCGTTGACCCTGCCGATCACCGATCCGGCCATGGCGCCGACCTCGACCATTCTCGATGAGAGCTACAAGGTCGCTGTGACCCGCTTCGACAACCGCATCCGTGTCGGTGGCATGGCCGAGGTGGCCGGTTTCGACCTGTCGCTGTCACCGCGTCGCCGCGAGACCCTGGAGCTGGTGGTTCGTGACCTGTACCCGAAGGGCGGGGACCTGTCGCGCGCGCAGTTCTGGACCGGCCTGCGCCCGGCCACGCCGGATGGCACGCCGGTGATCGGCGCCACGCCCTTCCGCAACCTGTATCTCAACACCGGTCACGGCACCCTGGGCTGGACCATGGCGTGCGGTTCAGGCCGCTACCTGGCCGACCTGATGAGTGCACGCCAGCCGCAGATCAGTACCGAAGGCCTGGACATCTTCCGCTACGGCCAGTTCGGCCATGCCCCGCAACACGAGAGCCGCACATGCGTCCTGCCCGCGCGCTGATCGATCTGCACGCGCTGCGCAGCAACTACCGGCTGGCCCGCGAGCTGGGTGGCGGCAAGGCGCTGGCGATCATCAAGGCCGATGCCTATGGCCATGGCGCCGTGCGCTGCGCGCAGGCCCTGGAAGGCGAGGCCGACGGCTTCGGGGTGGCGACCATCGAAGAGGCGCTGGAGCTGCGCAAGGCCGGTATCCGCGCGCCCATCCTGCTGTTGGAAGGCATTTTCGAAGCCAGCGAGATGGCGCTGGTGGCCGAGCATTCGCTGTGGTTCTCGGTCGGCTCGCCGTGGCAGCTGGAGGCGCTGGCTGCCTTCGACAGCCCGCATCCGTTGACGGTCTGGCTGAAGCTGGACAGCGGCATGCATCGCCTGGGTCTGGACGTGGAGTCTTTCCGCGCCGCACACGCGCGCCTGCAGGCGATGCCGCAGGTGGAGCGCATCGTGCTGATGACCCATCTGGCGCGTGCCGATGAACTGGACAGCGAACGTACCCACGAACAGGCCGCCACCTTCGCACGTGCAATCGAGGGTCTGGAGGGTGAGACCAGCGTGTGCAATTCGCCGGCCCTGCTGGGATGGCCCGACGTGCGCAGCGACTGGGTGCGCCCGGGGCTGATGCTGTACGGCGCCAACCCGCTGCCGGACGACACGGATCTGACCGCGCGGCTGCGCCCGGTGATGACCATGCAGTCCAAGGTGATTGCCGAGCGCTGGATCGAAGCCGGTGAGCCGGTGGGGTATGGCGCGCGCTTCGTGGCCAAGGCGCGTACACGCGTGGGCGTGGTGGCCCTGGGCTATGCCGACGGCTATCCCCAGTTCGCGCCGAACGGCACCCCGGTACTGATCGACGGCCAGCCTGGCGTGCTGATCGGCCGGGTTTCGATGGACATGCTGACGGTGGACCTGACCGCACATGCACAGGCCGGTGTTGGCAGTGTGGTGGAGCTGTGGGGGCAGGCCCCGACGCTTTCGGAACTGGCGCCACGCTGCGGGGTGAGCGCCTACCAGCTGCCCTGCGCAGTCAAGCGGGTCGCCCGCGTCTACCGCGATTGATGCGCCGCCGGGCATGGCCCGGCGCTACCGGATGTCGAGGCGACGCCGCGCCATGCCCGGCGGTTGTCGGAATGCAGAGGTAGCGCCGGGCCACGCCCGGCGGGTGCCGGTCGTCGAGGCGGCGCCGCGCCATGCCCGGCGGGTGCCGGATGTGCAGCGGTAGCGCCGGGCCACGCCCGGCGGGTGCCGGACGTCGAGGCGGCACCGCGCCATGCCCGGCGGATGTCGGATGTGCAGCGGTAGCGCCGGGCCATGCCCGGCGGTTGTCGGAAGGCAGAGGTAGCGCCGGGCCATGCCCGGCGGGTGCCGGTCAACGCGCGGCGGTGGCCTGGGCGGTCAACTGCCGCTTCACCCAGTCATCGATCAGCCGCTTCTCGTAGCGCAGCGGATCGCTGTCGCTGCGCAGCCCGAGGGTGTGCAGGTAGCCGGTATCGGTCAGCTTGGCCTCGCCCTCGTCGACGATGCGGCCGCTGGCGTCCTTCAGCGTGTACTGCAGGGTGATGCGCGGCGGATAGATGTCACGCATCACGCGGATGTCATTGGCGCGCGGGCCATGCCACGGCTCGTAGTCGCCCGCGCGCTTGACGTCGACCAGGGTGATGTCCAGCGTCTGCCCGGCCTGCAGAGGCTTGGCGGCGCTGGTCTGCAGGTGGCGCGCCAGCTGCTGCACCCAGTCGCCGCGTTCGGCCTCGAAGCGGTTGTGGCTCTGGCGGATCTCGGTGAATGTCGCCGGATCGTTCCACTGCACGTTGACCGGGCCATCGGCCTGCAGCGTGCGCGGCGCATCCGGGCTGGTAACGGTACGCGGTGCGGCGTTCGCAGCACCCGCGGCAAGGGCCGCGGCCAGCAGCAGGGTGGCGGACAGAGAGCGGTTCATGGCGGTCTCCTGCGTCCCCGGAATGGGGGCGGATGTTGATCTCGCATCGAGTGTGATCCTGCTGGCGGGGCCCAGCAATGGCCGAATGCGTCAACAGCGTCGGCGGTTGTCGCCAATTCATGGTCGTCAACCATGACTGACGGCGCTTGACGCTGTGAATACGTCCTTTGGAAGATGCTGTGCCTCCATCCGGTACGCCCCAGACGCCCTTGTCCACACTGCCGCCCCTCGCGGAGCGCCCGCCCTTGATGGTTCCGGCGCCCGAACCCGACCTGCATCGCGGTGTGCTTGAACGCATCAACGCCGGCTTTTGTGTGATCCAGGTCATGTTCGACGCCGATCGCGCGGTGGATTACCGCTTCCTTGAGGTGAATGACGCGTTCGAGCGCCACACCGGTCTCAAGGACGCCCGCGGCAAGTGCATGAGCGCGCTGGAACCGAACCACGAGAGCGACTGGTACCGCATCTACGGCGAGGTCGCGCGCAGCGGACGGCCGGCGCAGTTCGAGATGGAAGCGCGGGCGCTGGGGCGCTCGTTCGCGGTGGACGCGGTCCGTGTGGGCCGCCCCGGCGAGGACAAGGTCGGCATCCTGTTCTTCGACATCACCGCACGCAAGCAGATGGAGCTGGAGCTGGGCGAGAGCGAGGCCCGGTTCAGCGCTTTGGCCGATGGCCTGCCGATGCCGGTCTGGGTGCTGGATGAGCGCGGACATGCGCGCTTCGTCAACAGCGCCTTCAGCGAGTTCTTCGGTGGCGATGAGACGCGTGTGCCGGAGGATGTCTGGCGCGGCCTGGTGCATCCGGATGATGCGTCGGTGTTCGAGTACGAACTACAGGAAGCGTTGAAGGCGCAACGCTCCATGCATGCCCTCGTCCGCGCACGGCGTGCGGACGGACAGTGGCGATGGCTGGAAATGAACGCGCGTCCGCGGTTCTCGCGGATGGGTCGCTTCATCGGCCTGGCCGGCAGCAGCCCGGACGTGACCGAGCGCCGCGAGATCGAACTGGCCCGCGAAGAGCTGCTGCAGTCCGAGCGCGCCGCACGCAGTGCCGCCGAGAACATGGCACGGCTGAAGGATGAATTCCTGGCGACCCTGTCGCACGAACTGCGCACGCCGCTGACCACCATCCTTGGCTGGAGCGAGCTGTTGCTGCAGCGTGTCGACAACACCAGCCCGCTGTACAAGGGGCTGGGCGTGATCGCCAACAGCGCCGGTGCACAGAAGCGGCTGATCTCGGACATGCTCGACCTCAGCAGCATGCTGCTGGGCAAGGTGCAGCTGGAAGTGGAAGTACTGGACCTGCGCGAACTGCTGGGCGAGGCGATCGGCGCGCAGGAGCTGGTGGCCGAGGGCAAGGCGCTGGACGTGCAGTTGCGGCTGCCTGAGCAGCCCAGCCTGGTGCTCGGAGATGCGACGCGGTTGCAGCAGGTGTTCTGGAACCTGTTGTCGAACGCCATCAAGTTCACGCCGGCCGAGGGCCGCATCGAGATGCAGCTGCGGGCCGACGGCAAGCACTGGGAGATCACCGTGCGTGACACCGGTGATGGCATCGCTCCGGAGTTCCTCAATCATCTGTTCAGCCGCTTCCGGCAGGCCGACGGCACCACCACCCGCCGCCATGGTGGGCTCGGCCTGGGCCTGGCGATCGTGCAGCAGCTGGTCGAGCTTCACGGCGGCACGGTCACTGCGGCCAGCGAAGGCCACGGCCACGGTGCCACGTTCACCGTGCGCCTGCCGCAGCATCTGCCCGATGCCGAGCGGCGGCCGCTGCGCGAGGTGATCAGCGGGCCGATTCTGGAGCCGGTGGTCGTCGAGCCCTATCCGCTGCGGGGCATGCACGTGCTGGCCGTGGAAGACCAGCCGGAAGTGCTGGAGTACCTGCGACGCATGCTGGAAGAGCAGGGCGCGACGGTGTCGGCTGCCAGTTCGGCCGGCGAAGCGTTGGCGCTGCTGGCCGATGCCGGCCACCTGCAGTACCACGTGATGCTGACCGACATCGGCATGCCGGGCATGGACGGTTATGGGTTGGTGCGCACCCTGCGCGAAGACATGGGCGTGGACGCGGCGACCCTGCCGGCGGTGGCCGTGACCGCGCTGGCGCGTGCGGATGACCGCCGTCGCGCGCTGGCCTCGGGCTTCCAGGAGCATGTGGCGAAACCGTACTCGGTGGCCCAGCTGGTGGCTGCGGTGCGCAAGGTACAGGTGCCGCGCGCCGACAGCGCGCTGCACTGAGCATTCACGGTGGATCGGCGACCCTGCAGGAAGGAGGTTCGCCGATGTCCCGTATTGCTCCAAGAATCCATACCGACCCGGCCCAGATCGCGCGCCTGGAAGCCCTGTTGCCGCAGCTCGACGGCGAAACGCAGGTCGAACTGACCCTGCTCGATGGCCGGCACCTGCTGGGCACGGTCGCCGTGCGCCCGACGGTGCAGCAGTACCGCAACGACGCCGGCGATGAAGGCAGCAACGGCCAGTTGCGCCTGGACGACTACGACACGCCGGTGCAGCAGCATCATGTCTGGCTCGACGAGATCGCCAGCATCCGCCAGCTGCCGCCCCGGACGACGTGATCCGGGATGGGGCCGGGCTCACGCCCGGCCGCGGTCCGCACGCCCGGGCCTGGGCTCGGGCGCGACAGGCAGGTCAGTGCTCGAACACCGTCGGCGTTGCCTCGAACCGCCGGGCATAGGCGCGTTCCTCCGCCACTCGCGCCACCTCGTCGTCGGCCAGGTCCGGTGCTCCGTATACCGCGTATGCCACGCTGCCATCGGCGCCGTGGCCGACCTGGTGCAGCCGGTAGCGTGAATGTCCACCGCCGGTGTCCTCGGGGTAGTGCACGGGAGGATGGCTGCCTTCCAGGTCCATTTCGCTGTTGTCGACCACGCCACCGACGAACAAGGCACGCATGCGGATTCTCCTGCTGGAAGTCTCGGGGGACCTCTACCCTGAAGGGTCTGATGTTGCTGGGGCATCAATGCCCCGTTGAAGTTTCGCAAAGTGGCCTGCCGGGCCGGACCACGCGAGCCGGTACAATGGACGGCCCTCACGCTTCAAGTAACCGCGCCGATGGCCGCCAGCGACGACGCCCCCCTGCAGACCCTGTTCCTGCCGTTCTCCCAGGGCGCGCTGCGCTGGCCCGACGGGCCGGTAGCGTTCCTGCGTGCCCGCGACGGCTGGCCACTGCGTGAGCAGGCCGGCGGGCGCGAGGTGCACTGCGAGCAGAGTTTTGCGCCGTTCGCGCAGCCCCTGCAGCAGGCCGCCGGCTGGACCGTCAGCGGCCAGCTTGACGATGTCGCGGGCCGGGGCCGCTACCCGCTGGTGCTGGTGCTGCCGCCGCGCCAGCGCGAGGAGGCCCGCGCGCTGTTCGCCCGTGCCCTGGCACTGGCCGCTGAAGGGGGCCGCATCGTCGCCTGCCAGTCCAACAACGAGGGCGCGCGCTCCGGCGAAGGTGACCTCAAGCAGCTGGCCGGCCTCGGCGGCAGCCTGACCAAGAACCATTGCCGGGTGTACTGGACCGCGCCACTGCAGGGCCAGCACGATGCTGACCTGGCCAAGCGCTGGAGCGCGCTGGATGCGGTGCGGCCGATCGTCGGTGGCCGCTTCCTCAGCCGCCCGGGCGTGTTCGCTTGGGACCGCATCGACCCGGCGTCGGCGCTGCTGGCCGAGCACCTGCCGGCCGATCTGGCCGGACGCGCGGCGGACCTCGGGGCCGGCTATGGCTACCTGTCGCGCGAGCTGCTGGAGCGTTGCCCGAAGATCACCGCGCTGGACCTGTATGAAGCCGAGCAGCGGGCCCTGGCACTGGCCGAGCTGAATCTGGCACCACCGCCGCGTCCGCTGCCGCTGCGCTTCCTGTGGCGGGACGTCACCGCCGGCATCGAGCCGGGCTACGACGTCATCATCAGCAATCCGCCGTTCCATACCCCGGCGCGCGCGGACCGGCCGGATATCGGCCAGCGCTTCATCGCCGTGGCGGCGCAGGCGCTGCGCCCGGGCGGTCGCCTGTATGTGGTGGCCAACCGCCACCTGCCGTACGAACACACGCTCAACGACAGCTTCGGCGCGGTGCGCGTGGTCGCCGAGCGTGACGGGTTCAAGCTGGTCGAAGCGGTAAAGGGGAAGGGCCGATGAAGCTGGTCAAGCACATCGCCAACCTGGGCTATGGCAGCCGCAAGCAGGTGCAGTGGATGTTCCGCGAAGGCCGTATCACCGACGCCGACGGCGAGGTGCTGTATGCCGACGACCAGGTGCCGCACGAGGCCGTGCGGGTCGATGGCGAGCCGCTGGATCCGCCGCCGGGGCTGTCGATCGCGCTGCACAAGCCGGCCGGCTACACCTGCTCGACCAAGGACACCGGCCGCCTGATCTACGATCTGCTGCCGCCGCGCTTCCGCGACCGCGACCCGGTGCTGTCCACGGTCGGCCGGCTGGACCGCGAGACCAGCGGCCTGCTGCTGTTGACCGATGATGGCGGCCTGCTGCACCGGATCATCTCGCCGAAGTCGAAACTGCCCAAGATCTACGACGTGGAGCTGGCGCAAGACCTGCGCGGCGACGAAGTGGCGCTGTTCGCCAGCGGCACGCTGATGCTGGAGTCGGAGAAGACCGCCCTGCTGCCGGCTGAACTGCAGGTGCTGGGTCCACGCAAGGCGCGCCTGGTACTGCATGAGGGCCGCTACCATCAGGTGCGCCGCATGTTCGCCGCCACCGGCAACCATGTGCAGGCACTGCACCGCAGCCGCGTCGGTGGCCTGGACCTGGAGGGGCTGGCCGAGGGGCAATGGCGGCTGCTGACCTCCACCGACCTGGATACGCTGTTCGCTCCATGACTGTCATCGCTGCGCTGCCGTTCCTTCCCGACGCCGTCATCTTCGACATGGACGGCCTGATGATCGACAGCGAGCGGGTGTCCATCGCCTGCTGGAGCGAGGCCGCCGAAGCATTCGGCCTGCCGCTGGATGCGTCCTTCTTCGTGCGCATGGTCGGCCTTGGCGACCGCGACAGCCAAGCGCTGCTGCGCCAGCAGGGCGTGGAGGACAGCGTGATCGAGGCAATGGCGCTGCGCTGCCATGATCTGTACGAGCAACGCACGCAGACCGGCCTGCCCCTGCGGCCGGGCATCCTGGAGCTGCTGGAGCTGCTGAAGGCGCATGCGATTCCGCGTGCGGTGGCGACCACCACGCGTCAGCCGCGGGCCAACCGCAAGCTGGGCGCTGCCGGTCTGCTGCCGTACTTCGATGCAGTGATCACCAGTGGCGACGTGGCGCGGCCGAAGCCGGCGCCGGACATCTACCTGCTGGCCGCACAGCGGCTGGGGCAGGCGCCGGAGCGCTGCCTGGCGCTGGAGGACTCACCTGCGGGGACCCGTGCGGCGCTGGCCGCAGGCATGACCGTGATCCAGGTGCCGGACCTGGTGCATCCCGATGAGGAACTGCGTGCGCTCGGCCATCGCATCGTCGGCTCGCTGCGCGACGCGCACGCCCTGCTGCTGCCGCTGCTGCCGCGCTTGGCGTAGGCGCGCGTTGCTTTTGCGCCGGGCATGGCCCGGCGCTACCAGAGGCGGCCATCGCATCGTCGGCTCGCTGCGCGACGCGCACGCCCTGCTGCTGCCTTTGCGCCGGGCATGGCCCGGCGCTACCGGAGGCGGTCATTGCATCGTCGGCTCGCTGCGCGACGCGCACGCCCTGCTGCTGCCTTTGCGCCGGGCATGGCCCGGCGCTACCGGAGGCGGCCATTGCATCGTCGGCTCGCTGCGCGACGCGCACGCCCTGCTGCTGCATTTGCGCCGGGCATGGCCCGGCGCTACCGGAGGCGGCCATTGCATCGTCGGCTCGCTGCGCGACGCGCACGCCCTGCTGCTGCATTTGCGCCGGGCATGGCCCGGCGCTACCAGAGGCGGTGCTGCCGACTGGGCGGTAGCGCCGGGCCATGCCCGGCGGCCGTTCAGGCAGATGGTGGGCGATCAGACCCGGCCGAACACCAGGGCCGCGTTGGTGCCGCCGAAGCCGAAGCTGTTGGACATCACCGTATCCAGCACCTGTGCGCGGCTTTCGCGCAGGATCGGGAAGCCTTCCACGGCCGGGTCCAGCTCGCTGATGTTGGCCGAGCCGGCAACAAAGCCATCGCGCATCATCAGCAGGCAGTAGATGGCTTCGTGCACGCTGGCCGCGCCCAGCGAATGGCCGGACAGCGCCTTGGTCGAGGATAGCGGCGGCACGCCCTCACCGAACACCTCGCGGATCGCGTTGAGTTCGGTGACATCACCCAGCGGGGTGGAGGTGCCGTGCGTGTTGAGGTAGTCCAGCGGGCGGTCCACGTTCTGCAGTGCCATCTTCATGCAGCGCACCGCGCCCTCGCCGGACGGTGCCACCATGTCCGCACCATCGGAGGTCACGCCATAGCCGATCAGTTCGGCATGGATGCGTGCGCCGCGCGCAACCGCGTGATCGTAGTCTTCCAGCACGAGCATGCCGCCACCACCGGCGATGACGAAGCCGTCGCGGTCCTTGTCGTAGGGGCGCGACGCGTTGGCCGGGGTGTCGTTGAAGCTGGTCGACAGCGCGCCCATCGCATCGAACATCACGCTCATCGACCAGTGCAGGTCTTCACCGCCGCCGGCGAACATGATGTCCTGCGCGCCGTGCCGGATCATGTCCGCGGCGGCGCCGATGCAGTGCGCCGATGTCGCGCAGGCCGCCGACAGCGAGTAGCTCACGCCCTTGATCTGGAACGCGGTAGCCAGGCACGCCGACACCGTGGAGCACATCGTGCGCGGCACCATGTACGGGCCGACCTTGCGTACACCACGTGCACGCAGCAGATCGACCGCGCCGATCTGCCATTCGCTGGAGCCGCCGCCGGAGCCGGCGATCAGGCCGGTACGCAGGCCGCTGACCTGCGCCTCGTCCAGCCCGGCATCGGCAATGGCATCGCGCATGGCGATGTAGGCGAACGCTGCAGCATCGCTCATGAAGCGCTTCTGCTTGCGGTCGATCAAGGCGTCCAGGTCGAGGTCGACACGGCCGCCGACCTGGCTGCGCAGGCCCGCTTCGGCGTGGTCGGCCAGTGCGGTGATGCCGGCACGCCCTTCGCGCAGCGCGGAAGATACGGTATCCAGATCATTGCCGAGGCAGGACGTGATGCCCATGCCGGTGATGACGACACGACGCATCAGAAGCTCCCGGTCTCGGTGAACAGGCCCACGCGCAGGTCGCGGGCGTTGTAGATCTCGCGATCGTCCACATACATGCGGGCGTCGGACTGGGCCATCACCAGCTTGCGGTTGATGACGCGCGTGATGTCGATCTCGTAGCGCACGCGCTTGGCGTCCGGCAGTACCTGGCCGGTGAACTTGACTTCGCCGCAGCCCAGGGCGCGGCCCTTGCCGGGAGCGCCCAGCCAGGTCAGGTAGAAGCCGGTCAGCTGCCACATCGCATCCAGGCCCAGGCAGCCGGGCATCACCGGGTCGCCGATGAAGTGGCAGCCGAAGAACCACAGGTCCGGGCGGATATCCAGTTCGGCGCGTACCATGCCCTTGCCATGCGGGCCGCCGTCCTCGCGGATGTCGGTGATGCGGTCGAACATCAGCATCGGGTCGTTGGGCAGACGGCCGGCGGCGGCGCCGAACAGTTCACCGCGTGCGCTGGCCAGCAGCTGGTCGCGGTTGAACGCGTGGAGACGAGTCATGAAACGCAATCCTGGAAGCGACGAACAGGGATACAAGCGCTCGAGAATGCCCGTGGAATCGCTGCCGATCAAACATTTCAACCGTACGCAACCGTAGTGTTTTCAATGGAATACGCGCATCCTGTTGATGTGCAACGACCATACCTCGGCGTGTGGCCCACCCACGCCGAACCCGCCCCGTACACCTGACATGACCCGACTGCGCAAGATCATCCACGTCGACATGGACGCCTTCTACGCGTCGGTGGAGCAGCGCGACGATCCCTCGCTGCGCGGCAAGCCGGTAGTGGTGGCGTGGCGCGGTGCGCGCTCGGTGGTGTGCGCGGCGTCCTACGAAGCGCGCGTGTTCGGCGTGCGTTCGGCGATGCCGGCGATGCGTGCCGAGCGCCTGTGCCCGGACGCGATCTTCGTGCCCCCGGACTTCGCGCGTTACAAGGCTGTGTCGCGCCAGGTGCGCGAGATTTTCCTGCGCCATACCGACCTGGTCGAGCCGCTGTCGCTGGATGAGGCGTATCTGGACGTGACCGAGCCGAAAAGTGGCATCGAGCTGGCGACCGAGATCGCACGCACGATCCGTGCACAGATCCGCGACGAGACCCAGCTGACTGCTTCAGCGGGCATTGCGCCGAACAAGTTCCTGGCCAAGATCGCCTCGGACTGGCGCAAGCCCGACGGCCAGTTCGTGATTCCACCGCAACGGGTGGACGCGTTCCTGGCGCCGTTGCCGGTCAGCCGCGTGCCCGGCGTGGGCAAGGTGATGGAAGGCAAACTGACGGCGCGCGGCATCATCACCTGCGGTGATCTGCGGCACTGGGCGCTGGCGGACCTGGAGGACGCGTTCGGCAGCTTCGGCCGCAGCCTCTACAACCGTGCACGTGGCGTCGATGAACGGCCGGTGGAGCCGGACCAGCCGGTGCAGTCGATCTCTTCCGAGGACACCTTTGCCGAGGACCTGCTGCTTGAAGACCTGGGCGAGGCGATCGTGCAGCTGGCAGAGAAGACCTGGAATGCCACGCGCCGGACGGAACGCGTGGGCCACACCGTGGTGCTGAAGCTGAAGACGGCGCAGTTCCGCATCCTTACCCGCAGCTTCACCCCGGACCGCCCGCCGGAATCGATGGAGGAACTGCGCGATGCCGCGCTGGCGCTGCGCGCGCGCGTGGACCTGCCGGCCGACACGCGCTATCGCCTGGTGGGCGTTGGCCTGGGCGGTTTCCGCGACAGGGAGCCGGTGGTGCAGGGGGAGCTGTTCGAGCAGGCGTCGAACGATCCGCAGCGCCACTGACCGCGGTCCTGCCTCACGGCCACTGCATTTCGCCCTTGGCCACCTTTGCGCTCAGCTGCAGCGATTCCACGCCCTCCAGCCGCGGGTAGCGCGCCTGCATCGCCTTCACCAGCGCCTGGCTGTCCTTCGCTTTGGCCGCTTCCGCATCGAACGCACGGATGTACCCGGCGGTGAAGCGCAGCGCGCTGGCGTCCAGCGCCGCCCCCTGCGCGTAATGACCCGGTACCACCACCTGCGGCTTCAGTGCCTGCAGTCGCTGCAGGGTCTGCAGCCAGTCGGCATGCGACTTCGGGGTCTGCGTGTCGGCCATCCACACATGCTCGCCGGCGACCACCGGGATGCCACCGACGATCGCGCGCAGTGAAGGCACCCACAGCACGCTGCGGTCCGGCGTAGGGCCATCGAGTCCGATCAAGGGCAGGCGCTGCCCTTCCAGCAGCAGCGCGTCGCCCTCCAGCACCTGTGGCACAACGATGCGCGCCGGTGCGTCGGCCCCCATCTTCGGGCCCCAGTAGGCACGCTTGCCGGCGTGGGTCTGCTGGATGTGGGCCACGGTCTGCGCGGTGGCGACGATGCGTGCGTGCGGGAAGGCGTCCTGCAGCGTGGCCAGGCCGAAGTAGTAATCCGGATCGCCATGGCTGATGTAGATCGTGGTCAGCTGCTTGCCGCTGGCACGGACCAGCTCGACCAGCCTGCGCGCGTCGCTGGCCGCGAACTGCGCGTCGACCAGGATCGCATCGTGGCGGCCTTCGATCAGCACCGAGGACACGGAGAACATCGCCTGCGGGCCAGGATGGAAGTACTGCAGGTGCAACTGTGATTTCGTAGCCGTGGCCGGCGCCGGGGAAGCCGGCGCGGCCAGCAGCGGGGCGCTGGTGAAGCTGGTGACCAGTGCAAGCGGAAGCAGCAGGGCAACGGAACGCATACGGAACTCCTCGTGCAGCGCCGGGCCATGCCCGGCATGTGGGTCGATCAGTACGCCGCAGTGATGATCTGCTTCGGGTAGGCATGCGCCTCCAGCTCCGCCACGAAGGCAGCGCCATAGTCGGCGTAGCTGATGCGGCTGTGGCCGCTGGCGTCGGCGAGGAAGGCCTTGGCCTGCACGCGGTACTGGCCACGCTCTTCGCCCGGTCCGATTTCCGCGGCCGGCGAGAAGAACGTCCAGTCGAGGTCGTCTACCGCCTGCAGGCGCTTGAGTGCTTCGCGGTGGGCCAGCGCATAAGGCTTGTATGCCTCCGGGAAATCCGGTGTATCGACCAGCTGGACACCCGGCGCCACTTCCAGGCTGCCGGCACCGCCGACCACGACCAGGCGCGGCACCCCGGCCTTGCGTGCCGCGGCTGCCAGCTGTTCGGCCACTTCGCCGACGCGGCTGATGTCATCGCCCGGGCGTGGCCCGTAGGCGCTGGCCAGCACGTCGTGGCCGGCGATGGTGGCGGCCAGCGCGTCCGCATCATCCAGCGCGGCAATCACCGGATGGGCAGCGGCCAGCTCCACCGGCAGGTCCTGCGTGCTGCGCACGATCAGGGTCAATTCGTGGCCGGCGGCCAGCGCGTGGCGCGCGATCTGGCGGCCGATGTTGCCGGTGGCACCGACGAGGGCGATTTTCATGGCGAACTCCGTAAGCAAGGGGAGGGGAAGACGACGGGGCCACTGTAGGACGCTGCAATTGCCCGAAAAACAGCGTATAACGCGCTTGTTTGTTGCATGGATCGAGCAGATGGACCGACTGACCGCCATGACCGTGTTCATCGAGGTGGCCGAGCGCGGCAGCCTCACTGCCGCCGCCGAGGTGCTGGACATGTCGCGGGCGATGGTCACCCGCTACCTCGCCGAGGTGGAGGCCTGGCTGGGGGCGCGCCTGCTGCACCGGACCACGCGCCGGGTCAGCCTGACCGGCCCGGGCGAGGCGGCGCTGGCGCGCTTCCGGCAGATGCTGGAGATCGGCGAGGCGCTGCAGGGCGAACTGGCCAGCGACGATCCCGAACCGCATGGCACGTTGCGGGTGACCGCCAGCGTCTCGTTCGGGCAGAGCCATCTGGCGCGCGCGGTGGCCGACTTCGTCAAGCGCCATCCGGCAGCGCGCATCGAGCTGCTGCTGGTCGATCGCACCGTGAATCTGGTCGAGGAGCGGGTGGATCTGGCGGTACGCATCGCCCGGCAGATCGATCCCAGCCTGATCGCGCGACGTCTGGCCACGTGCCGCTCGGTGCTGTGCGCCACGCCCGGTTACCTGGAGGTGCGCGGCACGCCGACCGCCCCGGAACATCTGGCCGCGCACAACTGCCTGACCCATCACTACGTGGGCAAGAGCCTGTGGCAACTGCACCGCGACGGACGTTCGCTGTCGGTGGCGGTGGGGGGCAACATCAGTGCCAACGAAGCGTCATTGCTGCTCGAAGCCGTTCGCGCCAGCGCCGGCATCGCGATGCTGCCGACCTACCAGGTGGCGCCGTTGCTGCGCAGTGGCGAGCTGGTGGAACTGCTGCCGGCGTATACCCTGGACGAGCTGGGCATTCATGCGGTGTACGCATCGCGTCGCCAGCAGTCCGCGATCATGCGGCGGTTCCTCGACTTCCTGGGCGAGTGTTTCGCCAGCCCGGCCTTCCAGGATCTGGACTGGCGACCGGCGCCCGCGGAACCTGCATGACATCCCGGTGCCATGCGCACACGGCATACAATGAGCGGCCCCACGTCGTACAGGTGCGTTGCGTGTCGTATCCCTATCCGCTGGTCGTGTTCGACCTCGATGGCACGCTGGTCGACAGCGCCGCCGATATCGCCGAAGCCCTGAACCGCACGCTGGAGGACATCGGCCTGGCCCGTGTGCCGGACGCCACCGTGCTGGGCTGGATTGGCGATGGTGTCCGCCGGTTGGTCGAGCAGGCCGTGCATGCCGCAGGGCAGCAGGTCGATCTGGCCGAGGTCATGCCGGTGTTCATGGTGCATTACCGTGAGTGCCTGCTGCGCAGCCCACGCCTGTTCGACGGTGTGGCCGAAGCACTGGCGCAGCTGCGGGAGCGCGCTGTGCCGCTGGCGATCTGCACCAACAAGCCTGCAGCGCTGGTGCCACCGCTGCTGCAGCATCTGGGCATCGGCGATGCGTTCGCGCTGGTGCTGGGCGGAGATTCGCTGCCGCAGCGCAAGCCCAGCGGTGAACCACTGCGGCACATCGCGGCACACTTCGGCTTGCCGGTGGATGCATGCCTGATGGTGGGTGATTCGTTGACCGACTACCGCGCGGCGGAAGACGCGGGAATGCCGATCGCGCTGGTGCGCTACGGTTACCCGCGTGGCCTGGACCTGGCCACCGCAGCTGCGGTGGCGGTGATCGATGATCTGCGCGAACTGCCGGGCCTGGCCGCGCGCATCCCGGTATAGCGCCGGGCCTGCGCCCGGCGCGCCTGCTCATTTCGGCTGGTAACGCACGCTCAGCTGATACTCGCGGCCCGGCTGGTTGAACCACGCCACGGTCTCGTACCTGCGGTCGAACACATTGGCTGCCCGTGCCAGCAGCGACCACGAGGGCGTGAGCGCGTACTCGGCGCGCAGATCCAACGTGCCGTAGCCACCGACCTTCACCGTGTTGGCGGCATCGTCATAGCGCTTGCCCGCACCCTGCACGGTCAGGCCGGCACGGAATGCGCCGAAGCGGCGATCCACATCCAGCCGTGCGGTCTGCTGTGCACGGCGCGGCAGCCAGTTGTCGAACTGGCTGCTGCCGTTCGTGCGGTTGCGCGGATCGGTGTAGCTCAGCTGTGCAGCGATGTCGAAACCGGCCAGCACGACACCGCCGGTCAGTTCGGCACCACGGATGCGCGCCTTCTCCACCTGCTGCATCCTGAAGGTGGCTGCATCGTAGGTGATCAGGTCATCGATGCGGGTCTCGTACACATCCAGGCCCCAGCGCCAGCCCTGGCCCTGCTGCGAGATGCCGAGGTTGGCGCTCTTGGACTTCTCCGGATCCAGCGTCGGCACGCCGCTCCACGGGTCATACAGGTCGCTGAAGGTGGGTGCCTTGAAGGCGGTGCCGTAGCTGGCGTTGATGCGCAGGCCGTGGTCCAGCTCCATCGCCCAGCCGATGCTGCCGGTGGCATGGTTGCCGAACTGCTGGTTGTCGTCGTTGCGCGCGCTGGCCTGCAGCTGGTGTCGGCCGAAGCGCCCCTGGTACTGCACGAACGCACCGGTGTTGCGACGACTGTCGACACGATAGCCGGCACTGCTGCCGTCCAGGTTGTCCTCACTCCAGTCCACACCGGCACTCAGCAGCTGACCTTCGGCCACGCCGAAGTCGCCCTGCAGCGACGCGCTGTCACGATGCGTCTGCGCGCTGCCTTGCACGCCGTCGGCGCCGACGTTGTCCGATTCGTTGTCACTGCGACCGACGTTGGCGGTCAGCACCAGCCGTTCGGCCGGCGTGTAGCGGACCTTGCCGGACACTACCTGCTGGCGCGTCTCGGAGTAGTTGTAGTAGCCGTCGTAGTGGTTCTGGCCGTCGGCGCGCAGCGCGCTGCCCTCCACCGTCCACTGCTCGTTGAAGTTGTAGCCGCCGCGCAGGCTCTTGGAGAGGTTGCGGTAGCCGTCGCGGTCGGGTTCGTCGGCGAAGCAGCCGGTGAACAGTGTGGCCGAACCCCGGCAGGCGTCGATGCCATCGGAATGCTGGTAGGCGATGTCGGCGCCGAACCAGCCGCGTTCGCTGCTGCCACCGATGCCGCCGCTGGCCTCACGCAGGCCATTGCTGCCACCGCCCAGCTGCAGATGTGGCGCGAAGTCGCCCTGGTTGCGGCGGGTGAAGATCTGGATCACACCGCCGATGGCGTCGGCGCCATACAGGCTGGACTGCGGGCCGCGCACGATTTCCACGCGTTCGATCTGCGCCAGCGGCAGGTCCTGGATCATCGCCAGGCCGAGATCGGCGCTGTTGATGCGCACACCGTCGACCAGCACCACCGTGTGGCCGGAGTTGGTGCCGCGCAGGAACAGCGAGCTCTGCTTGCCCAGGCCGCCGGCGTTGGTGAGGTTGATGCCGGCGCGGCCACGCAGCAGGTCCTGCAGCGATGTGGCCTGGCTGGACTCGATCTGCGTCCGGTCGATCACCTGCGCAGGCGCGATGCTGTCCTGCAGGGCGATGGGGGTGCGGGTGGCCGTGACCAGGATGGGATCGAGCGCGCGGGCGCCATCATCGGCCTGGGCCCACGCGGGCAGGGCGGCCAATACGGCCAGGGAAAGCAATCGGGACTGCAGCTTCATCGGGGGACTCCAGGTGCCACGCACGCCCGCGTGGCGAAGGGGAGGAGCCGCGGAGGCAGGCAAGCGCCGATGCCGCAGGCAGGGCTGCGGACATCCAGCGCCATGCCCACCGCATCGCGACCTGAGGCTTCCGGGCCGGTCTCCGGGCTTGCCGCCGGGTGGCGCGAGGCCACCGTCCAGGCGCCTTCCCATGCTGTGGCACAGTGGCGGTGTTGCCTGGAACTGACGTGCTTACCGTTGCGGGGGCAGCGCCGGCATGGCGTGGGTTCACGCGTCACCGGCTTCCCGTTTCAACCTGCCGGCCATGGCCGCAGGTCACCTGGAAGTGCGCGCAGTCTACGGCATCGGCAGGCCCGGTGCGGCGCACATGCGGCAGTGTCTGTGGAGCTGATGATCCCCAGCCACTAGAATTGCCGCTTGATCCCGTGGTGCTGTTGCCGATGTCCGCCCGTTTTCCGCTGTCCCCGCGTTGCCTGCACAGGACGCATGCATGATCCTCGACCTGGTCCGCCATGCCGGCAACGGTCGCGACGAGTACCTCGATGGCCGCAGCGATCCACCGCAGCTGGCCCGCCTGCCACAGGAACTGGTGGAGGCCTACGCCACGCAGCCCTGGGAGCGGGTGATCAGCTCGCCCCGCCTGCGGTCACTGCACACAGCGATGGCGCTGGCCACCCCGCGTGGGCTGGACGTGGATGCGGACGAGGAGTGGGAAGAACTCGACTTCGGCGACTGGGACGGGCAGGCGCTGTTCGACCTGCCGGAGCAGGCGCTGGCGGCATTCCATGCCGATCCGCATGCGTATCCGCCGCCCAACGGCGAAAGCTGGGGGCACTTCGAGCGGCGCATCGCGCGTGCGCTCGACCGCCTGCTCGACGATGACGACCCGCTGCCGACCGTCGTGGTCAGCCACGGTGGCCCGCTGCGCATGGTGCTGTCACAGGTCTGCGGCCTGCCGATGTCACTGTGCTGGGCGCTGCGCATCGACCACGGCACGCGCCTGCGGGTAAGGCTGGAGCGTGGCGAGGCAGGGCTGGTGGGCGAGCTGCTGGAGCTGCAGCAGCCCTGATCCGGCGCGCGCCGATCAGTCCTCGTCGGCGCTTCCGGCCACGCCTTCTTCGGCGTCGTCGTCTGCGTCGAAACGCTGCTCGTGCACCGGCCCGGAGGCCGGGCCGGCCGCTTTCAGCGGGTGCGCGGCGATGCGCGCTTCGTAGTCCTGCACCAGCGCCTCGCGCTGCGGCTCGCCCAGTTCCTGCCAATGGCAGTCCAGCAGTGCGCCTTCCAGCGAGTAGAGCAGGTTCAGGCTGGGCTTGAAGCCGGCGCGCTTGACCTTGACGAAGGCACCCACCGCGCCGACGGCGGCCAGATCCTCACGGCTGCGCAGACCGACCTGGCGCAGCCATGCCGCACTTTTCGGACCGATGTTGCGCAGCTTCGGCGCACTCATCCCAACGCCTCGACGAAGACGCGCGCGATGGCTTCCAGTCCGGCCTGGTCATCGGCATCGAAGCGACCGGTCTTCGGGCTGTCGATGTCGAAGACTCCGATCAGTTCATCGCCGCGCAGCAGCGGAACGACCAGTTCCGAGCGGGAGGCCGAGTCGCAGGCGATGTGGCCCGGGAAGGCATCGACATCGTCGACGCGCTGGGTCACGCGCTGGCGGGCCGCGGCACCACACACGCCCTTGTCCAGCGGAATGCGCACGCAGGCCGGCAGCCCCTGGAACGGGCCGACCACCAGCTCCTGGCCATCGTAGAGATAGAAACCCACCCAGTTCAGGTCGGGCAGGGCGTGGAAGACCAGCGCCGAGAGATTGGCCGCGTTGGCGATGCGGTCGGACTCTCCATGGACCAGGCCACGGGCCTGTTCAAGCAACTGGGCGTATTGTTCCGGCTTGCTGCCGGTGAGCGAGGCGTTGGCGAACATGACCGCAGTCTAGCAAGCGTGCCGGGCCAGCGATAATGCACGCTCTGTTGCCCCGCTGGAGCCTTCGATGCCGTTGCCCGCTGCCCTGCCATCCGCGCTGTTCGTCACCGGCACCGATACCGAGATCGGCAAGACGGCGGCCAGCACCGCGCTGCTGCACGCCCTGCGCCGGCGTGGCCTGCGAGCGGTCGGAATGAAACCGGTGGCCAGTGGCAGCCAGGATCTGGGGCAGGGCCTGCGCAACGAGGATGCGCTGGCGCTGCAGGCAGCCAGTCGGCCGGTGCCGGACTACGTCGACGTGAATCCCTATGCCCTGCGGCAGCCGATCGCCCCCGAGCTGGCGGCGGCCGAGGACGGGGTGGACATCGCCCTGGCACCGATCGTCGCCGCGTTCGAGCACCTGCGTGCCACCGCCGATGTGGTGGTGGTGGAAGGCGTAGGGGGATGGCTGGCGCCGGTCTCCGCCCACCTGGACCAGCTCGACATCGTGCGTGCATTGCACCTGCCGGTCGTGCTGGTGGTCGGCCTGCGGCTGGGCTGCGTCAACCATGCGAGGCTGACCGCGCACGCGTTGCAGGCCAGCGGCGTGGAGTGCCTGGGCTGGATCGGCAATCACATCGATCCGGCCATGCAGCGCCAGGACGAGAACGTGGCGACGCTGGTGCAGCGGCTGCCGATGCCATGCTGGGGACGGCTGCCGCACCTGCCGGGCGCCGATGCTCAGGCGCTGGCGATGCACCTGCATGACGGCTGAGTTCCCGTAGAGCGGAGCCTGCGACCCGCTGCGATCAACCGGCCGCGAGCTCCCGCGCGAGTGCGCCCAGGCGCTCCACGGCGGCGATGAAACGTGCGTCGAAGGTCTGGCAGCACGACAGCCGCAGGCAGTGCCGGTAGCGCGGACCGCGCGAATACACCTGGCCGGGCATGAACACGATGCCCTCTTCCAGCGCCCGCTCGAACAGTGCGCGGGTGTCCACGCCCGGCAGTTCCAGCCACAGCAGGAAGCCACCCTGTGGTTCCGTGGCGCGCGTGCCGGGCGGGAAATGCTCGGCCACCAGCTGGCGCAGCCGTCCCACCTGCTCGCGATACAGGCGCCGCATGCGGTGCAGGTGATGTTCGTATCCGCTGCCTTCCAGGTACGCTGCCACGGCATCGCCCAGCAGCTGCGGCTCGCCGCCCGTGGACTGGAACTTCAGCAGGGCGATGCGTTCGGCGAAGCGCCCGCCGTCCAGCCAGCCGATGCGGTAGTCCGGGGCCAGCGTCTTCGAGAAACCGCCGACCACCATCACCCAGCCGTCGCGGTCAAAGGCCTTCAGCAGCGGCGCAGGCGGCTCGCAGAACTGCAGTTCCGCGTACACGGCATCCTCGATCAACGGCAGCTGCCGCGCGTTGACCAGCTCGGCCAAACGCTGCTTGGCCGCCACCGGCATGGTGCAGCCCAACGGGTTGTGCACGGTCGGCATCAGCACCAGCGCGGCCAGCGGTGTGTGCTCCAGCATCGCCTCCAACGCATCGACGTCCAGCCCCTGTTGCGGATGCGTCGGCAGTTCGATGGCCTGCAGGCCCAGGTTGGCCAGCAGTGGGTAAAGGTTGAAGTACGACGGTGCTTCGATACCCACTGAATCACCGGGCTGGGTCACCGCACGCAGTGCCAGCTGCAGGGCCTCCATCGCGCCGTGGGTCAGCAGCAGGCGATCGCTGTGCGTGTGCAGGCCCATGCGCGGGCCGCGCCGCACGATCTGCGCCAGCAGCCGCGGCGAGCCATTGGGGCGTGCGTAGGTTTCGACCGTCTGCTGGCCGTGGCGCAGTACCTGGGCGGTGTGCCGGGCCAGTTGGGCGCCAGGATAGAACTGGCGCCCGCGTGGCCCGGCGAAGGCGAGGTCGATCACCCCCGAACGCCGTTGCGCCTCCAGCACGCGTGCCATCAGCACCTGCTGCAACGGCGCGGTGGGGGCCGACGGCGCATCGCGCAGCGACCGTTGCGGCACCGACAGCCGTGGCGCCACCTCAAAACCTGCCTTTGGCCGCGGGACCACCAGGCCGGCGTCTTCCAGCTGGCGGTAGGCGGCGATCACCGTGTTGAGGCTGAGCTGACGCTGTGCCGCCATCTGCCGCAGCGATGGCAGGCGGCTGCCGACCGGCAGGCGCCCGCCCTGGATGGCCTCGGCCAGCTCATCGGACAGCCGCTGGTAACGGGGAGCGAACGCGCTGCTGCGTTGATCTGTATCCATCGGTTCCGGCCGCATCTGGTGCTGTACCCATGAGGAATCCGAGCCTAGCATGTCCTCGTCGGCAGGGCCTGATCGGTGCCCGCCGATATTTCAAGGGCGCGCGGCTGGATGGCCGCGCGCCCCTTTTTTGCATGGGCCGGCGCACCCTGCAGTCAACGCATCGGCACCAGCACCGGATCCCGGCGATACAGGGCAGGGAACTGCCTGCCCAGTGCCGTCAGCTTCGGAGCGTCGTAGTAGCGGATGTAGGCCGCCTGCGGATAGTTGTTCATGTAGTTCTGGTGGTAGCTCTCGGCCGGATAGAAGCGCTGGCCGCTGCCCAGCTGGGTGACGATGGGCGCGCGATAGCTTCCGGCCTGGCCCAGCTGGGTGATGTAGGCACGACTGGCTGCCTGCTGGCGCGGGTCATCGACGAAGATCGCCGAGCGGTACTGGCTGCCATGGTCCGGGCCTTGCCGGTCGAGCTGGGTCGGGTCATGCACCACCGAGAAGAACACCTGCATCAGCTGGCCGTAGCTCACCTGGCGCGGGTCGTAGTCGACCTTCACCGCCTCGGCGTGGCCGGTGCGTCCGCTGCTGACGCGCTCATAGTGCGCATCCGCCGCGCTGCCGCCGACGTAGCCCGAGACCGCGTTGCTCACGCCCTTGACGTGCTGGAACACGCCCTGCACGCCCCAGAAGCAGCCGCCGGCAAACACCACGCTGGCGTGCGTGCCGTCATCGCGGAACGCGGCTTCACCGGCGGGCGCAGGCAACACCTGCACCTGTGCGCTGCGCTCGAGCGGCGCGGCGACGGCACCGTGATCAACCAGCAGCACCCCGGCAATCAATGCGGTGGCGACCAGCCCGGCAATGCCGGCGGCGATCCCCTGTTCGAACGAAATCTTCATCGTGTCCTCCCGGATCAACCGAAGGTGAAGGCGTAGGCCTGCGCGCCGGCGTCGAGGAATTCGATCTCGAAGCGGTGTGGCGCGACGGCGCCGCGCTGGCGCACCAGCTGGTACAGACGGTGTTCGTCGATCACGCCGCTGCCATCGCTGCCAACGTCGCTGCCGGCGTCGGCCGCGGGCAACGGCCGGCCATCCAGCCAGACGCGGAAGCGCACCGGCGTGCCGTCCTGGCGCGGCGCGAGCACCAGATGCAGATCGCGGGCATGGAACTGGAAGGCGATGCGTCCACCGGGCTGCTGCAGCCGTGCCGCCTCGTCGTCGATGATCCAGCGGCCGGACAGGCCCCACTGGTTCAGCGCCAGCGCGGGTGGCAGCGTGTAGTCGAAGGCCGTGTCCGCACGTTGTCCGCCTGGCGAGGCGAACTGCTCGGCGCGCGCATGCCCCAGGTAGGTCTCCGGCGAGCGCAGGTTGCCCATGTCCGCCTGCGCGGCCACGCCCTGCAGGTCCGCTGCGGCCGGATCGGCCGGCGGTGGCAGCCCGGTCTGGCCGGCTTCGGCCAGCAGGCGGCGGATCACCTGCTCCGAGCGCGCATAGTTGCCTTCGCCGAACTGATGGCCGCGGATGTTGCCCTGCGCATCCACGAAGTAGTGGGCGGGCCAGTAGCGGTTGTTGAACGCACGCCAGATCGCGTACTGGTTGTCCAGCGCGACGGGATAGTCGACCTTCAACTGCTGCACGGCCTTCATGACGTTGCGCGGGTCGCGTTCGAAGGCGAACTCGGGGGTGTGCACGCCGATCACCACCAGGCCGTGATCGCGGTAGCGCCGCTGCCACTCGTGCACGAACGGCATCGCACGCAGGCAGTTGATGCAGGAATAGGTCCAGAAGTCGATCAGCACCACCTTGCCGCGCAGCTGGGCGGCGTCCAGCGGTGGGCTGTTGAGCCAGCCGGTGGCGCCGTCCAGGGCGGGCAGCGTGCCTTCCACCGGCAGCGGGGCCTCGCTGCCCGCAGTGGCGGGGCCCATCATCATCATCGGCGGAGCGGGAGGCTGCGCGCCGGGTACCGCATCGAGCAGGCCCTGCTCGATACGCGCGGTGCTGACGGTGGACAGCCGGGTCAGCAGGCCGGTGTCCCAGCCCAGGGCAATGGCCACGACCGCCAGCAGCGCAGCGACGCCGAGCACGCGGCGGAGCAGATTGCCCAGTCCGAGCCGTGCCTGCAGGGCACGGAACACCCGGCCGCCGATCCAGACCGCCAATGCCAGCGCGGTGACCGCACCCAGCGCGTAGGCAAGCAGCAGCGCACTGGTGCTTGCGCTGGCGCCATGCAGCGCAGCCCCGGTCAGTACCAGGCCAAGGATCGGTCCCGCACACGGCGCCCACAGCAGGCCGGTGGCGATGCCGATCAGCAGCGACGTCCAGGCACCGCCGCGCCCGGCGGCATCGGCAGCGTCCGCGCGTGCGCTCAACCGCGCGCCGACACGCTGCAACGGCGCCAGCAGATGGTCTGCCAGTGTGGGCCACAGCAACGCCACCGCGAACAGCGCCATCAACAGCAGGGCGATCCAGCGACCGATCTGGTTGGCCTGCGCCACCCACTGGCTGCCGACCGCCGCCAGGCTGGCGACCAGGGTGAAGGTCAGCGCCATGCCCAGCAGCAGCGGCAGGGTGCTGCGCAGGAACGGGCGGTCGGCGCGCGCGAACACGAACGGCAGCACGGGCAGGATGCAGGGGCTGAGCAGGGTCAGCACACCGCCGAGATAGGCAAGCAGCAACAGCAGCATCATCGGGCTCCAGAAGCAGGGGACGATCCCACCGGCACGCGCCAGCCCGCATCACTGTCATGCGCGGCAGGTCCGGGCTGGAAGGCCAGCGCGGCGCCGTTCATGCAGTAGCGCAGGCCGGTAGGGCGTGGGCCGTCGTTGAAGACATGGCCCAGATGGCCGCCGCAGCGGCGGCAGTGCACTTCCACCCGCAGCATGCCGAAGGTGACATCGCGGTCCTCGCCGATGGCGTTGTGCAACGGTGCCCAGAAGCTGGGCCAGCCGGTACCGCTCTCGAACTTGGTGGACGAAGAGAACAGCGGCAGCGCGCAGCCGGCACAGGTGAACGTGCCTTGCCGGTGTTCCTTGTTGAGCGGGCTGCTCCAGGGGCGTTCGGTCGCCTGCTGGCGCAGCACTGCGTACTGGGCCGGGGTCAGCCGCTGGCGCCAGTCAGCATCACTGCGCATGATCTCGAACTGTCGCGAAGGGCGCGCTTCTGCTGCCGCTGGCGCCGCGCGGCTGCAGGCCCCGAGGCCGAGCAGGCCGGCGGTGGTGGCGATACCGCCCAGACCCAGCAGATGGCGGCGGGTGAGGGACATGGCGGACTCCGGGAAGGGGCGACGGGGCCATGCTGCGCCTGCTCCGGTCAACGAATCCTCACGCAGGATTCAATTTTTCGTGAGGTATCGGCGGCGTTCCCGCGCCACAATGCGCTCAGCCTCCCTTGGCCCGAGCTGCCGATGTCCCCGAAACGTGTCCTGATCGTTGAAGACGATGCCCACATCGCCGACCTGCTGCGCATGCACCTGGGCGATGAGGGGTATGAGGTCGCCCACGCCGACAGCGGTGATGGCGGGCTGCGCCTGCTCGAACAGGAAGGCCCGTGGGACGCGCTGGTACTGGACGTGATGCTGCCCGGTGTCGATGGCCTGCAGGTCTGCCAGCGTGCACGGGCGATGGCGCGCTACGTCCCGATCATCATCATCAGTGCACGCGGCAGCGAAACCCAGCGCATCGTCGGCCTGGAACTCGGCGCCGACGATTATCTGGCCAAGCCATTCTCGATGCCGGAGCTGGTGGCGCGCGTGCGTGCCCTGCTGCGTCGCGCCGAGGCCATGGCGCAGAACGCCCGCATCGATGCCGGTGCCATCGAGCTGGGAGGACTGCAGCTGGACCCGGTCGCGCGTACTGCCGACGTGGATGGCAAGCCGCTGGAACTGACGCCGCGCGAGTTCGATCTGCTGCTGTTCTTCGCACGCCATCCCGGCCAGGTGTTCGCGCGGATGGAACTGCTCAACCAGGTCTGGGGCTACCAGCACGATGGCTATGAGCATACGGTCAATACCCATATCAACCGCCTGCGCAGCAAGATCGAAACGGATCCGGCCAACCCGCGGCGGCTGCTGACGGTCTGGGGCCGGGGCTACAAGCTGGTGGACCCGGCCGGGGCGGCGGCATGATCCGGCCAAACCTGTGGCAGAAGCTGGCGGCGGTGATCGCGGCGCTGATGCTGATGTGCTGCATGGCGCTGCTGGCGCTGCAGATGCGCTCGAACACACGGCACGAGCAGGAAGTCGTGCAGCGGCTGTCGCTGGGGCTGGCCGAGCACATCGCGCAGCGCAGCGAGCTGATGGATACCAGCGGCATGCGCGATGCTGCGGTGCGTGCGCTGTTCGGGCAACTGATGGCGGTCAACCCCAGCGTCGAGGTGTACCTGCTGGACGACCAGGGCCGCATTCTCGGCCACGACGCACCCAGCGGGCACCTGATGCGCAACCGCGTGGACGTGGCACCGCTGCGCCGTCTGCTGGCGGGCGCGCCGCTGCCGATCCTGGGCGACGATCCGCGCAGCAGCGAGGGTCGCAAGGTGTTCAGCGTGGCGCCGCTGGTGGTGCAGGGGCGGCAGGCCGGCTACGTCTACGTGGTGCTGGTGGGCGAGCACCGTCAGATGCTCGCCGACGACCTCGCCGCCAGCAACCAGTGGAACACGACCTTGTGGTCGGTGATGCTGGTGGGCAGCCTGGGCCTGCTGGCCGGGCTGGTGGCGTTCTACTGGGTGACCCGGCCGCTGCGCCGCCTGACCCGTCGCATCCAGGCATTCGACATCGATGCGCCGACGCCGCTGCCGCCGCCCGGCCCGCTGCGGCCGGGTGAGCGCGATGAACTGGTCATCCTCGAACATGCGCATGCGCAGATGGCGCAGCGGTTGGGGGAGCAGTGGCAGCAGCTGCGCCAGCAGGACCTGCAGCGGCGCGAGCTGGTGGCCAACATTTCGCACGATCTGCGCACGCCGCTGTCTTCACTGCATGGCTACCTTGAGACGATGGCGTTGAAGGACGCGACGCTGTCGCCGGAGGAGCGCCGGCGCTATCTCGGCATTGCCCTGGCGCAGAGTGCGAAGGTCGGGCGATTGGCGCGCGCGCTGTTCGAGCTGGCACGCCTGGAACACGGCGAGGTGCGGCTGGAGTGGGAGGTGTTCGCGCTGCCCGAGCTGCTGCAGGACGTGCTGCAGAAGTTCGAGCTGGCGGCGCAGGCGCGCGGCCAGCAGTTGCACGCGGATTTCCCGCAGGGATTGCCGCTGGTACGTGCGGACCTGGGCCTGGTGGAGCGGGTGCTGACCAACCTGCTCGACAACGCCCTGCGCCATGCACCGGAGGGAGGCCGGATCGAGGTGCGGCTGCGTGCGGTGGCCGACAGCGTGGAGGTGATCGTCTCTGATGACGGTCCCGGCGTTGCTGCTGCGGTGCGCGCGCAGCTGTTCCAGGCGCCTGCTGCGCTGGGGGCGCGACGGGGCGAGAACGGTGGCCTCGGGCTGCTGATCGTGCAGCGTATCGTGCAGCTGCATGGCCGCAGCATCGCGCTGCGCGACAGTGAGGCAGGGGCGACGTTCGTGTTCGAGCTGCCGCGGGCGGAGTCGGCGGCGGTGGCCTAGGCACAGCTGGTTTCCGGGTGGCGGTGTATGCCCCTGTGCGCAGGTATGTGCGTTTTTCCGTGTGGCGCCGGGTGGATGCCCTTGCGTGCGAATGTCCCCCGGTGCCGGCCGGTGGCCGTTACCTCCTCCTTCACTTCTCACGCAAGGGCATCCGCCCGGCGTTGAGGGTTATCGGCACGCAGCGGTGTGCGGACTCCGCACTGGGATGGGACGGCTCGGGCTGAGGCTGCCTGTGCGCAGGTGTATGCGTTTTTCCGTGTGGCGCCGGGCGGATGCCCTTGCGTGCGAATGTCCCCCGGTGCCGGCCGGCGGCCGTCACCTCCTCCTTTACTTCGCACGCAAGGGCATCCACCCGGCGTTGAGGGGTTATCGGCACGCAGCGGTGTGTGGACGACGGCACCGTGCCTGGCAGGCAGGTGGGGCACGTCCGGGTGTGGTATCCGCGCTGGCATGGGATCGCTCGGGTTGAGGCTGCCTGTGCGCAGGCGTGTGCGTTTTTCCGTGTGGCGCCGGGCGGATGCCCTTGCGTGCGAATGTCCCCCGGCGCCGGCCGGTGGCCGTCACCTCCTCCTTTACTTCGCACGCAAGGGCAGCCGCCCGGCGTGCAGGGGTTATCGGTGCGCAGAGGTGCGCAAGCGCGCCGGGGGACATTTGCCCACACGTTGCCGGCCGGCGCGAGGCCCTTGCGCTCGCGATCCGCTCGGGCGAAGACGCGCAACTGCGCGCAGGCGAGGAATAAAAAAAAGACCCGGCAGAGGGAGGGATCTGCCGGGTCCGGATTGCATGGGGGGAGGGACCCATGCAATGAGCGAAAGCGTCGCGTCAGGGCGTGTGGCCGGTCGCGTCCGCTGTTGATTCGTTGTAGCCCTGCACCAGCTCGGACCAGGAGCGTCCAGCCAGCAGGCCAAGACCGACCACGTCCTGCTGGGCCTGCCCAAACCGCTGCAGGTTGTCCTGCCACAGTTGAGCGCCCTGCGACAGCAATCCGGCCGGATCTTCGCTTCGTGCCAGCTCGCCGAGCCAGCCACCGGTCGCGGTCAGGTTGCGCTCCAGTGCCTTCAGCTGCACGCCGAACATGCTTTCAGCGTTCTCCAGCGCCAACCGGTTCGCGCGCGTTGCGGCGGCGGCCAGCTGGCGGGTGGCATCACTGAAGCGATCGCTGAAGGCGGCGGTCATGGGCGTCAGGAAAGGACTTGATGCATTGCAGCATACGCCGTTGATGCCGCATTGCAACAAAAATCATAAAGGCGCCCAGGGCGCCTTTAGAAATCCTTATATATCAATGAGTTGTTCAGGCGGCGGGGCCCCGGTACCGGCAGCCGGAGGTGCAGGTCTCGTGGACCGTGATCTCGCTCAGCGCCGGCAGCGCGGGCTTGAGTTCGTTCCAGATCCACACCGCCAGGTTCTCGCTGGTCGGGTTTTCCAGGCCGGGGATGTCATTGAGGTAGTGGTGGTCCAGGCGCTCGTAGATCGGCTGGAAGGCCGCCTTCACGTCGCCGAAATCCATGATCCAGCCGGTCTGCGCGCCGGGCTCGCCCTCGACCTTCAGTTCCACCCGGAAGGAGTGGCCATGCAGGCGCGCGCACTTGTGCCCGGGCGGTACGTTCGGGAGGCGGTGGGCCGCCTCAAGCATGAAGACTTTGAAGATTTCCATGAGCGGATTGTACGCCGCTGCTGTCGCATCCGACCGGGATCACGCCGGCACCGAAGTGGATTAACTATTTCCATCCGGATGAAGAGATGTTAGCTTCTCTTATATCCGTATGAAGAGATGTTATTGGTCGGACCCCGGCCAGTCATGGATTACTGCGGAACTTCGTCGCCCTACCACCACCCCACACATCGTCATGCCCCAGCACACCCTGCTCGTGGCGGCTCTGGCCGCCGCTCTGGCCGCGCCATTGTCCGCCGCCGCCGAAACCACCGCTGCCGCCAGTGGCGAAGCCAGTACCCTGGCCGCCGTCCGCGTCACCGGTTCCAACATCAAGCGCGCCGATACCGAGGCGTCCAACCCGGTGCAGGTGATCGGCCGCCAGCAGCTGGAACAGACCGGCAAGGCCACCGTCGCCGATGTGCTGCGCTCGATCTCCGCCAACACCGGCAATGCCAACAACGAGACCACCAACAACGGCTGGGCCTCCGGCTCGGCGAGCATCGGCCTGCGCGGCCTGTCACCGAAGAACACACTGGTGCTGCTCAACGGCCGTCGCGTCGCGAACTACGGCTTCCCGGCCGGTGGCCTGTCCGATACCTTCGTCGACCTCAATGCCCTGCCGCTGGTTGCGGTCGAGCGCATCGAAGTGCTCAAGGATGGTGCTTCGGCCGTGTACGGCTCCGATGCAGTGGCCGGCGTGGTCAACATCATCACCCGCCAGAACTTCGAAGGTGCCGAGATCGGTGGCAGCTTCGGAGGCGCCGACCAAGGGGGCCTGCGCGAGCAGAACCTGAAGTTCGTCGGTGGCCTCGGTGACCTGGACAGCGATGGCTACAACATCCTGTTCAGTCTGCAGGGGTACAACCGCGACCGCCTGGACCAGGACGAGCGCGATCTGACCAAGAGTGGCATCTACACCGACCTGCCGGGTGGGCGCTGGAACGGCTGGTCGGCCAAGGGGGCGCGCTATCTGATCAATGGCGTGTCGGTGCCGATGCTCGACGCAAGCGGCAACTGCCCCACCGGGACCACGCGCGTTGCAAGCGCTCCGATCGACGGCCTGGCTGGCGACACCTGCGGCTTCAACCAGGCGCCGTACACCACGCTGATTCCATCCACGAAGCGCTACCAGGCCTATGCCAACGGCACCTTCCGCCTGGGCGACAACGTCGAAGCGTTCGGTGAAGTGCTGTACAGCCAGATCAAGAGCGCGGCCTGGTTCGGCAGCAGCCCGTTCTTCACCCTGGAAAGCGGCCGCTTCGCCCTGAATGCCGAGACCGGTCTGGCCGAGCCGGTGTCGTCGCAGCTGCCGGCGGGCAATCCGTACAACCCCTACGGGCGTGCCGTGCCGATCGAGTACACGTTCTTCGATCTCGGCGGCACCATCAAGACCAACCGCTCCACCGCCTATCGCGGCGTATTCGGCCTGCGCGGCACCACCGCCAACTGGGACTGGGAAGTGGCGGCGTTCGGTGCGCGCAGCAGCGAGCGTGAGACCGTCTCGGGCGGCTTCGCCAACCGCTGGGCGCTGGCCGATGCGCTGGCCAGCGGCAGCTACAATCTGCTCGACCCGGCGGCGACCCCGCAGTCGGTGCGTGATGCGATCAACATCGCCACGCTGCGTCCGGCCGAATCGAAGCTGCAGGGTGTCGATGCGAAGATCTCGGGCACCTTGGGCCGCACCTGGGCCGGTGACATCGGCTTTGCCGCCGGCGCCGAGTGGCGCCGCGAGAAGCTCGATTCGAACAACCCCTGGCAGATCGATGCCGGCCTGCAGGTGCGTCCGGCCATCGCCGAGGTGCACGGCGAGCGCCAGGTCAGTGCCGCGTACGCGGAAGTGAACGTGCCGCTGGCCTCGACCCTGGAACTGTCCGCCGCTGCGCGCGCCGATCACTACGATGACTTCGGCGATGCGTTCTCGCCGAAGCTCGGACTGCGCTGGCAACCGCTGGACTTCCTGCTGGTGCGCGCGTCGGCCTCGAAGGGCTTCCGTGCGCCCTCGCTGTCCGAGAACTCCAACAGCACCAGCATCTCCTACGGCAGCGTGGTCGATCCGCGCGACCCGGATGTGCCGGGCTCGCGGCAGAGCCCGACGTTCTTCACCGTGGGCAACAGTGACCTGAAGCCGGAGCGCACCAGGAGCGTGAACTTCGGCGTGGTGTTGTCACCGTGGGCGAACACCAATCTGAGTGTCGACTACTACCGTATCCAGCTCGACAACCTGGTCGGCACCAACAACACCCAGACGCTGATCAACGACAACGTCGCCGGTGCCGTGCAGCGCGACGAGCGCGGCAAGCTGCAGGCCGTCTACAACCGCTACCAGAACCTGAGCGAGCTGAAGACATCGGGCATCGACGTGGAACTGCGCCAGCGCATTCCGACGGCGCGCCTGGGAGATTTCACCCTGTCTTCGGCCTACACCCACGTCCGTGACTACCGCCGTCCGACCGTGGTCGGTGGGCCCCTGGTCGACTACGCCGGCAGCAACCTCGGCGCCACGCTGCCCAAGGACAAGGCCACCACCACGCTGGACTGGAAGTACGGCGACTTCAACGCGGCGGTGACCTGGTACTACACCAGCAGCTATCGGCAGGAAGCCAGTACCGCCGCCAAGGCCGTGCAGCAGCGTGTGGGCAGCTACAGCCAGTACGACCTGTACCTGGGGTACACCGGCATCGACAGCCTGACCCTGTACGCCAAGGTACAGAACCTGGGTGACAAGACGCCGCCCTACGATGCGTCGTTCCCGGGCATCCGTGCGCCGTATGACTTCACCCAGTACGACCTGCGGGGTCGCTACTTCACGCTGGGTTTCGACTACCGCTTCTGATCCACCGCCGTGGCCGGTCACCTGCCGTGACCGGCCACGTTGCCCTCTGCCGTCCTGTTTCCGGGGAGTCACCGTGTCCTTCCACCGCCGTGCCGTTCTTCCGTTGCTGTTCGCCGTTGCCAGCGCAGTGTTCCCCGCGTTGTCGGCGCAGGCGCAGAGCGCCTATTTCTTCCCGCAGGCCAGTGCGGCCGACGCGTTCGACAGCGCCATTCCCACTCCGGAGCAGTTCCTCGGCTATCCGATCGGCAGCCGCTACACCCGCCACGACCAGTTGGTCGCCTATTTCGAGGAACTGGCCAGGCATTCGGACAGGATCCGCGTCCAGCACATTGGACGCAGCTATGAAGGCCGCCCCCTGCTGATCGCCACCATCACCGCGGCCAGCAACCAGGCGCGGTTGGAACAGATCCGCCAGCAGCACGCGACCCTGGTCGATCCGGCACAACCGCGCAGCGCAGCCGGTGACAGCCCGGTGGTGGTCTGGCTGGGCTACAGCGTGCACGGCAATGAAACCTCCAGCGGCGAAGCGGCGATGCTCACCGCGTATTACCTGGTGGCCAATCGCAGCAGTGAAACCCAGCAATGGCTGCAGCAGGCCGTAGTGCTGTTCGACCCGGCGCAGAATCCGGACGGACGTGACCGTGCCGCCAACTGGCACAACGCCTGGGCATCGGACCCGGCCTCGGCCGATCCGGCCGACAAGGAGCATGTCGAGCCGTTCCCGCAGGGCCGTACCAACCATTATTTCACCGATCTCAACCGCGACTGGCTGGCGCTGACCCAGCAGGATTCGCGGCCGAAGGTGGCCGCCTTCCACCAGTGGTACCCGAACGTGCAGATCGACTTCCACGAGATGGGCAAGGACAGCACGTACTACTTCGAGCCTTCGCCGAAGAGCATGCACAGCCCGTTGATCCCGGCCGCCTCCTACGAGTTCAACAGGACGCTGGCCACGTACCACGCACAGGCGCTGGACGCACTGGGGTCGCTGTATTACACGGGTGAGAACTTCGACAACTTCTCGCCGGTGTATGGCTCGACCTATCCGGACTTCCATGGCGCGGTCGGTGTCACCGTCGAGCAGGCCAGTTCGCGGGGACGGGTGCAGGAGTCGGTGAACGGGCTGCTGACCTTCCCGTTCACCATCCGCAACCAGGTCGCCACCGGCCTGGGCACGGTGCGCGGTACGGTCGCCGAGCGCAGTGGCCTGTTCGACCTGCAGAAGACCTTCTTCCAGAGCGCATTGAAGCAGGCCGCGCAGCAGCCGCAGAAGAGCTTCGTGTTCGGCGACGCGCATGATCCGGCGCTGACGCGGCGCCTGCTTGAACTGCTGCTGCTGCACCGGATCGAGGTACGCGCGCTGGACCGGGATGTCACCGTCGAGGGGAAGCGCTTCCAGGCAGGCAGTGCCTACGTGGTGCCCGTGCAGCAGGCGCAGTTCCGCCTGGTGCACTCGATCTTCGCCGAGACGCCGCCGATCAAGGGCGACGTGTTCTATGGCAGCACCAGCTACGCCATCGCGCCGGCCTACGGCGTGGCCTTCGCCGGCAGCCGCAGCCGCATCGACGGCGGTGCACAGGTGAGCGAGCTGCCGCCGCTGCAGGGCGCGGTCGTCGGCGGCCAGGCGGGGTTCGCCTATGCCATCGACTGGCGTGACTACAACGCCAGCCGTGCGTTGGCCGAGCTGCAGGGCAGGGGATTGGCCGCGCGCGCTGCATTCCAGCCGTTCACCGCCGGAACCGCACAGGGCGACGTGGCTTTCGCGGCCGGCAGCATCGTCATTCCCGTTGCCGGCCAGCCACTGCAGGGAGCGGCCCTGCTCGACGCGGTGGCCGCGGCGGCACGTGCTTCGGGCGTACAGGTGCATGCGTTGTCGAGTGGCCGCAGCCGCGAGGGCATCGATCTCGGCAGCGATGGCGTCAAGGCACTGCGCAAGCCGGCCGTGGCGCTGGTGATGGGCGAAGGCGTGGCGGCCACCGAGATCGGATCGGCCTGGTTCCTGCTGGACCAGCACCTGCACCTGCCGGCCAGCAAGCTGGATCCGCAGCAGCTGGGCAAGGTTCCGCTGGATCGCTACACCACCCTCGTGTTGTCCGGTGGCACCTACAGCAGTGTCGATGCGACCGCCGTGGCCGCACTGAAGCGCTGGGTGCAGGCCGGCGGCTCGCTGGTGACCTATGGCAGCGCATCGAAGTGGGCAATCGAACAGAAGCTCGCCGAGGGTGAGAAGACCGGCAAGGACGAAGAGGCCGGCGACGAATCCCGTCGCGCCTTCGGTGACCAGCGCGATATCGCTGCGATCGAGCGGGTGAGCGGCAACATCCTCAGCGCCGATGTCGATACCAGCCATCCCCTGGCGTTCGGCGTGCCGGGCCGGCAGCTGGCGGTGAACAAGGAAAACAGCGTGACGCTGCAGCCGAGTGCGAATCCGTTCTCGACGGTGGTGCGCATCGACGCGTCGCCACGGGTCAACGGTTACCTGTCCGAGCGCAATCGTGCGCGGGTGGCAGGCAGTGCGTGGCTGCTGGTGTCGGCCCAGGGAAAGGGCAACGTAGTGCTGTTCGCCGATGATCCGGCACACCGCAAGTACTGGCATGGCACGGATCGACTGCTGATCAATGCGATCTTCTTCGGGAATCTGGCGAATCCGGCGAAAGCGCGCGGGTGAGGCGTCTGGCGCCTTGTTCGATGCGCGGGCAACAAAAAAGGGACGGCGCGCCAGCGCCGTCCCCGATGTGAGGCCCCCCGCGCAACGGGACGCCTCATTCCTGTCAGTCAGGATCAGCCGGCGCGACCGCCGCCGCCCTGGCCACGGCCACGACCACCGCCGTTGCCGCCTCCGCCACGACGCTGGCCCTGACCGGCGCCGGCACGCTGCTGGCCGTTGCCACCGCCCTCACGACGGCCACCACCGGCCTTCTTCGGGCCGGCGTGGGCATGGCGCGGCGCATCGCCGTGCGGACGACGCGCATGGCTCTTGCGCGGGGCGCGCTCGCCGGTGTCGTGCTCGGCCTTGCCCGGTGCACTGTTGCCCCAGCGGATCGGCACCTGAAGCTCGAAGCCCGGCACATCGCGGATGTCCATGTCGCGTCCAAGCAGGCGCACGATCGCGCGCAGCAGCTTGACCTCGTCCTGCGCCACCAGCGAGATCGCCTGGCCGGTGGAGCCGTTGCGGCCGGTACGGCCGATGCGGTGCACGTAATCCTCGGCGACCATCGGCAGGTCGAAGTTGATCACCTTCGGCAGCTCGTTGATGTCGATGCCGCGTGCCGCGATGTCGGTGGCCACCAGCACGGTCACGCGACCGGCCTTGAAGTCACCCAGCGCACGCAGGCGCTGGCCCTGGCTCTTGTTGCCATGGATCGCCGCGGTCTTGATGCCCGACTTCTCCAGGAACGCGGCCAGCTTGTCGCTGCCGTGCTTGGTCCGCGCGAACACCAGGGTCTGCTCACGGCTGTCCTGCGCCAGCAGGTGCAGCAGCAGGTCGCGCTTGCGGCCGGCGTCGACCGGGTGCACGCGATGGGTGATGGTCTCGGCCACGGTGTTCTTCGGCGTCACCTGGATCTGTTCCGGGTTGCGCATGAACTCCAGCGCCAGCTGGCGGATGTTGTCCTCGAACGTGGCCGAGAACAGCAGGGTCTGCCGGTTCTGCTTGGGCAGCTTGGCCAGGATGCGCTTGATCGAGGGCAGGAAGCCCATGTCCAGCATGCGGTCGGCTTCGTCCAGCACCAGCAGTTCGATGCCGGACAGGTCGATGCTGCGACGCTCCAGGTGATCGATCAGGCGGCCCGGGCAGGCCACCAGCAGGTCCACGCCACGGCGCAGGATGTCCAGCTGGTTGCCCATGCCGACGCCGCCGTAGATGCAGGCGCTGGGGATGCGCAGATACTTGCTGTAGCCGCGCAGGCTGTCATGCACCTGGGTGGCCAGCTCGCGGGTCGGGGCCAGGATCAGTGCGCGCGGCTTGCGCGGGCCACCGCCACGCACTTCCTGCGGCGCGGTGCCCAGATGCTGCAGCAGCGGCAGGCCGAAGGCTGCGGTCTTGCCGGTACCGGTCTGTGCGCCGGCCAGCAGGTCGCGACCGGCCAGCGCCAGCGGGATCGCCTGCTGCTGGATCGGGGTCGGGTTTTCGTAGCCCTGCTCGGCCAGCGCACGCAGCAGGAAGGGCGCCAGGCCCAGCGATTCAAAAGACATTGAGTGTGCTCCAAGTACAAGAAACGCCTGTCCGAATGGACAGACGGGGGCAGATCAAACTGATCGGCTGACTCGGAGCGTTCCCGTGAACCGCGCTGCGAGAATTGGGTGCAGCCGGCACGAAGCGCAGGCTGGAATGCGTGACGAACGGCGTCGGAGTGGGGGCGGGCGAAGAGGGCGGACCCTGGTCGCCGGCGATCCCGGAGGGAAACGGACGGCCGCTGCAGACTCCGCAAGTCTAAACGATGTTTGAGACTTCACGCAAAAAGGCCTGTTCAGGTAGGGGTTCTCTCTGCAGGGCTGCGCCCTGCACCCGCAGAGGCCGAAGCAACGTCAACATCAACGTCAACGTCAAAAGTCGGTTTTCCGGGGGATGGCGGGGTGGGTCCGGTGGCGGGAGACGCCGTAAACCCGTCCCTGGGGGCTTGGCCGCGGCATCCATGCCGCGGACACTCCCGCCACCGGACCCACCCCGCCTTCGACAGGTTCCTGCGAACTGGCGGAACGGATCTGACCCCCGTTTGGATTTCGATATCCGGAAGATTTCATCCACGCCTGGCGTGGATCTACCGACCGTCACCGGGAAACTGTCAAAGATGGGGCGGTGTGGGCGGGCAGGACCGTTGGCGCCATGGATGGCGCCATCGAGCCCCCAGGGATGGGTTTACGGCGTGTCCTGCCCGCCCACACCGCCCCGCCAAATCCGCAGACAACCCAGAGCCGGCTGTTGCCATTGACGTTGCCCTGGCTTGAAGCAGGTGCAGGGCGCAGCCCTGCCTGACCCCCGCTACGGTAGGGTGGAGCGATGCGGCGCTGCAGCTTGGCGTCGCCACATATTTGATTACACTTGAAACTTGTTTGCCCATGACTCCGGACACCCACCCATGAAGCTTGGTTCTTTGAAGGAAGGCGGCCGCGACGGCACCCTGATCGTCGTCTCGCGTGATCTGCGCCACGGCGTCCGCGCCACCGGCATCGCCGCCACCCTGCAGCAGGCCCTGGAGGACTGGAGCCGTGTCGCGCCGCGCCTGAACGCGCTCTACGAATCACTGAACGCCGGTGACGCCGATGGCGTGTTCGACCTGGACCCGCAGACGCTGGCGGCGCCCCTGCCGCGCGCCTATGAATTCGTCGATGGCAGCGCCTACCTGCCGCACGTCGAGCGCGTCCGCCGCGCCCGCGGGGCCGAGGTTCCGGAGAGCTTCTACACCGACCCGCTGATGTACCAGGCCACCAGTGCCGGTTTCTACGGCCCGCGCGACGCGGTGAAGGTGGTCAGCGAGGAGTACGGCATCGATCTGGAAGCCGAACTGGTGGTCATCACCGACGACGTGCCGATGGCGGTCACCCCGGAGCAGGCCGCCGGCCACATCCAGCTGGTGGGTTTGGTCAACGACGTTTCGCTGCGCAACCTGATTCCGGGCGAGCTGGCCAAGGGCTTCGGCTTCCTGCAGTCCAAGCCGCGCTCGGCACTGTCGCCGGTGTTCGTCACCCCTGATGAACTGGGTGACGCCTGGCAGGACAGCAAGGTCCACCTGCCGCTGGTCACCCACATCAACGGTGCGTGGTTCGGCGCGCCGGAAGCAGGCGTGGACATGCAGTTCAACTTCGCCCGGCTGGTGGCGCATGCGGCCAAGACCCGTCCGCTGGGCGCGGCCACCATCGTCGGCTCCGGCACCATCGCCAACGAGGACACCAGCAAGGGCGCGTCGTGCTTTGCCGAGCAGCGCACCGTGGAAACCCTGCGCGACGGCAAGCCGAGCACGCCGTTCATGTCCTTCGGCGATGTGGTGCGGATTGAAATGTTCGACGCCGCCGGCAACAGCATCTTCGGTGCGATCGAGCAGCGCATCGAGCAGGCGGCCAGGCCCTGAGGAGGGAGGCGGCGATGGAGATCCCGGTCGACGACGGCATCGTGCTGTACACCTACTGGCGATCCAGCGCCGCCTACCGCGTGCGCATCGGCCTGGAGCTGAAGGGCCTGGGCTGGGAGGCGCGCCCGGTTCATCTGCTGCGCGACGGTGGTGAACAGCACGGCGAAGCCTATCGCGCACTCAATCCGCAGGAGCGGGTGCCGACCCTGCTGCATGATGGGCAGGTGCTGACCCAGTCGCTGGCGATCCTGGAGTATCTGGACGAACGTTTTCCGCAGACGCCGCTGCTGCCGGCCGATGCGGCCGGCCGCGCCCGCGTGCGTGCGCTGGCGCAGCTGGTGGCCTGCGACATCCATCCGCTGAACAACCTGCGGGTGATGCAATACCTGGAGCGCAGCCTGCACCTGTCCGCCGATGTCCGCACCCAGTGGACGCTGCAGTGGATCGCCGAAGGCTTTGCGGCCCTGGAAACCCTGCTGGCCGGGAGCAGCGACACCGGCACCTTCTGCCATGGCGACCGGCCCGGCCTGGCCGACATCTGCCTGCTGCCGCAGGTGTACAACGCACATCGCTTTGGTCTGGATCTGTCGCCGTACCCGACCCTGCGCCGCATCGAAGCCGCCTGCCAGGCGCTGGACGCATTCGAGCGTGCGCGCCCGGAAAACCAGGTCGACGCGGCCTGAGTGCCGCTGCGATCGCCGCGCATGGCCCGGTGCTATCCCTCGGTGGTCGGTGGCAGCGCCGGGCGATGCCCGGCGGATTCCGCATCCCCGATGAGCAACCGGCGCAGGTCATCGCGGAACAGCCGGTAGGCGTCTTCTCGACGGACCTCGTCGGCCTGCCGCAATACCCATGCGGGATGCACCGTGGCATAGCCCCGGGTGCCATCCGGCAGGGTGTGCCAACGGGCACGATCGCGCGTCAGGCTGAAATGGCGGCCGAACACCGCCGACGCGGCCGTTGCGCCCAGGCACACGATGATCGCCGGCCGTACCCGCTCGATCTCGCCCAGCAGCCACGGACGGCAGGCCTGCACATGACGGCCCTGCGGACGTTTGTGCAGGCGCACCTTGCCGCGCCTCTCGTGGTGGAAATGCTTCACTGCGTTGGTCAGGTACAGCGTGGAGCGGGCGATGCAGAGCTCGGACAGGGCGCGGTCCAGCAGGGCGCCGGCAGGTCCCGCGAAGGGGCGTCCGCACAGGTCCTCGGTGTCGCCCGGTTGTTCGCCGACCAGCATCACCCGAGCATCGCCAGGTCCTTCACCGAACACCATCTGGGTGGTGGACTCCCACAGCGGGCACTGCCGGCAGCCCGCTGCCTGGCGCTGCAGGGTGGACAGATCACTGGAGGGTGAGGGGAGCGGGGACGTCGCCGGCCGCGACGGAATCCGCCGCTGCGGTGGCTGCGCCGGGCGATCATGCATGGCCTGCACGCGGTCGCCAGCGTCGCGGATCAGCCCGGGCAGCAGCTGCGCCTCGGGCAGGTGCCGCCAGTACCGGGCAGGCATCTCCTGCTGCATCATCCGCGTGTTGAGGCGTGCGGGATTGAAGATGCTTGCGTAGTAGGTCTGCCAGAGCGTCTCGCGCGCGTCCTCCGCCGGCGCCTGCTCGCGATGCCCGCCAGCGCCGAATGACAGCGCCTGGCCATCCCAGTGCACGCTCCGGTAGGGAGTGAGGATGGCCCAGCGCATGCCAGCGAAGCGGCGTGCGAAGAACGCCGCGACCCGGTCGACGATCCGATGCTGCGGCTCGAACCATGCGATGAAGGCATCCTGCTCGCCGGGGATCTCGCGGAAGCGCACGAACGCCTTCATCTTGTGCGTGTCGCGGCGGACCGCCTGCGCCATCGTCATCGCGCGCAGCACATCGGCGTCGGTTGGATTGGAGAGCAGCGCGCGCTCGCCGTGCACGATCCGCCACAGCAGCCGGTACAGCAGTGGCATCGGCTGCGCATCGGCATGGCACAGGCAGGTGGAAGCCAGCTCAAGGAACGCACTCGGCACATGCGGCACGGGGGGCGTTTCCAGCAGCGGGGCCTGGGTCGCTGCTGGAGCGTCCAGCAACGACCCGGCGCCGCTTTCCAGCCAGTCCAGCTGCTCGGGCGACAGCCCGCGCAGAAGCGCTTCGCGCGCTGCACCCCGCCAGGCATCGAGCGACCATGGGGGATCGACCCGCAGCGACCAGCGCTGGGCGTCAGGCTGCCGGCGGTGCATCGAACAGCGATCCCTGGCGGGGCGGCGGGGCCAGGCGCGCGCGCAATGCCACAGGATCCTCCAGCGCCTTGCGTGGCTGGTGGTCAGCCAGCAGCACGAACGGCAGCAGCTTGCCCATCGGTGCCTTCAGCCTCGCAATGTCCGCCACCCGCAGCCGGCCATGGCGGCGCGCCATCAACACGCGCTTCACATTGCGTACGCCGAGCCCGGGAACCCGCAGCAGCAGTTCCTTCGGCGCACGGTTGAGGTCGACCGGGAAGCGCTCGGGATGGCGGATCGCCCAGGCCATCTTCGGATCGATGTCCAGATCCAGCATGCCCCCCTGCGCGGTGTCGGTGATCTCTTCCACGCCGTAGCCATAGAAGCGCAGCAGCCAGTCCGCCTGGTACAGCCGATGCTCGCGCTGCAGTGGCGGCGGCTGTACCGGAAGCTGCAGACTGGCGTCGGGAATGGGGCTGAAGGCCGAGTAGTAGACGCGGCGCATCCGGTAACTTCCGTACAGATTGTCGGCACTGCAGAGGATCTGCCTGTCGCTGGCGCCATCGGCACCAACGATCATCTGCGTGCTCTGCCCCGCCGGTGCGAAGCGCGGGGCTTTCGCTCGCGTCCGGCGTGGCGCGCCCGCGGTGACCGCACGCGATGCCTTGCCGGCCTCTTTGGCTTCCTCGATGCGCCAGCGCAGCTCGCCCATGGCGCCGCGGATCGAGCCGACGGTCTTCTCCGGAGCCAGCTTCGTCAATCCGGCCTCGGTGGGCAGTTCGACATTGATCGACAGGCGGTCGGCGTGCCGGCCGGCCGCCGCCAGCAGTTCCGGCGATGCTTCGGGAATGGTCTTGAGGTGGATGTATCCCGCGAAGCGATGCTCCTCGCGCAGCTGGCGGGCGACTTCCACCAGGCGCTCCATCGTGTAATCCGCATTGCGGATGATTCCGCTGGAAAGGAACAGGCCCTCGATGTAGTTGCGCTTGTAGAAGTCCAGGGTCAGGGCCACCACCTCATCCACACTGAATCGCGCGCGTGGCACGTTGCTGGAGACGCGGTTGATGCAGTACGCGCAGTCGTAGACGCAGAAGTTGGTGAGCAGGATCTTCAGCAGGGACACGCAGCGGCCGTCCGGCGTGTAGCTGTGGCAGATGCCCATGCCCTCGGTGCTGCCGATGCCGCCGCTGGTTCGGGAATCGCGCTTGCCGGCCCCGCTGGAAGCGCAGGAGGCGTCGTACTTGGCGGCGTCGGCAAGAATGGCCAGCTTGCGGATGGTGTCCATGGCAGCACGCTACGCAGGGGCTGTCTCATTGGGTGAGACAGCCTCTGAACCCTTCAGGATCTGCCGCCGGGCATGGCCCGGCGCTACCGATGGGCGTGCGCTGCCGCCGGGCATGGCCTAGCGCCACCGACGGGCGTGCACTGCTGCCGGGTGTGGCCCGGCGTTACCGATGCACTGGCACCGCCGCCGGGCATGGCCCGGCGGGGGGATCAGAAGCCGTGGGTGATGCTCGGCTGGCCTGCCGAATAGTCGGCGTACGGGTCGTGCTCGCCGCTGCTGCCTTCGGAGAGGCGGAACTTCAGCGCCAGGCCGTCGCGCGAATCGGCAGCGCGCAAGGCTTCCTCCTGCTCGATCACGCCGGACTTGGCGAGCCGGAACAGGCATTGGTCGAAGCTCTCCATGCCTTCTTCCAGCGAGGCTTCCATCGCGGCCTTGATCTCGTGCACCTGGCCGCGTCGCAGCAGGTCGCGGATCATCGGGGTGTTGATCAGCACCTCGGTGGCGGGAAGACGGCGGCCGTCCTTGTTCTTCACCAGGCGCTGGCTGATCACCGCACGCAGGTTCAGCGCCAGGTTCATCAGCACGTTCTTGTGTGCGCTCTCCGGGAAGAAGTTGAGGATGCGCTCGATGGTCTGATCGGCATTGTTGGAATGCAGCGTGGCCAGGCACAGATGGCCGGTCTCGGCGAAGGCGATGGCCGCCTCCATCGTCTCGGCATCCAGGATCTCGCCGATCAGGATGACGTCCGGTGCCTCGCGCATCGCATTCTTCAGCGCATTGTGGAAGGCATGGGTGTCCAGCCCCACTTCACGCTGGTTGACGATGGACATCTTGTGCTTGTGCAGGTACTCGATCGGATCCTCGATGGTGAGGATGTGCCCGGTCGTGGTGCTGTTGCGGTGGTCGATCATCGATGCCAGCGAGGTCGATTTGCCGGAACCGGTGGACCCCACCACCAGCACCAGCCCGCGCGGGGTCATGATGACGTCCTTCAGCACCTGCGGCAGGTTCAGCTCCTCGATGCTTGGGATCCGGCTGCGGATGGCGCGGATGACCATGCCGACCTCGCCCCGCTGCTTGAACACGTTCACCCGGAAACGGCCGGCATCAGCCAGGGCGATGGCCATGTTGAGCTCCAGCTCGCGCTCGAACTGCGGCACCTGGCCTTCGTCCATCAGCGAATAGGCGATCTTCTTGACCATGCCGGGCGGCAGGCCGGTGTTGCCCAGCGGATAAAGCTTCCCCTCGATCTTGATGTAGACCGGTGCTCCGGTGGTCAGGAACATGTCCGAGGCGTTCTTTTCGGTCATCAGCTTCAGGAAGTAGCCGATATCCATCGCGAATTTTCCCCAACGAAACTGCCGGCGCCCGTTGCAAGCACGGCGCTGGCTTGACGACAATGGCCGTGAACCGACAACCGGTACGGCCTCCCCAATGAAACGACCTAGCTTCGCACGAATGCGCCACGGCCTGTATGTGATGGCGTTTGCATTCGCACTGTCTGCCCCCGCCTGGGCGCAGGACGGTGCGCTGGAACTGGCCCAGGCCCGGCAGGCGGTGGACAAGGCCACCCAGGCCGATGCCGACCAGTACGCCCCGGACCTGATCGATCTGGCCCGGCAGGGCCTGGAGCAGGCGCAGCGCGCGGCTGGCGATCGCCGCGAACGCAAGAACGCCCCGGCCATGGCCCTGCGCGCGGCGGCAGATGCCGACCTGGCCCGCGCCCGCAGCGAGGAGGCCACTGCCACCGCGCAGCTGCAGCTGCGTCGCAACGAGGTCAACCAGCTGCAGCGCCAGCTCTCGACCGGGGAGGACCGCCGGTGAAACCTGTGAACGCCGCAACCCTGGCCGTACTGCTGGCTCTGCCAACCCTTGCCCTGGCAGCCGACAACCCTGTGGTGGCCCAGCTGAGCCAGCGCCTGATGGCCATCCAGGCCAATCCGGACACCGCCGAACTGGGCGCCTTCGAGCGCATGCAGGCCCAGCAGGCCATTGCCACCCTGGACAAGGCCAAGCGCCGCGACCAGGAGCTGGCAACCTACCTGGCCCAGCGCCGCGTCGAGATCGCCGAGACCGCCGTACGCGCGGCCCTGGCCGCCCGTGAGGTCGATCGGCTCGAGCGGACCCGCAGTGACCTGCTGATCGAGGCGAGCCGCCGCGATGCCGCCCGCGCCCGCCAGGAGGCCGAACAGCTGCGCATGCAGGCGCAGATGCAGGCCGAGGAAGCTGAACGCCTGCGTCAGGCTGCCGAGGCCGAAACGCTGGCGCGGCAGGACGCCGAGAACGCCCTGACCAGCGTGGCCGGCAAGCAGCAGCAGCGACTGAGCGCGGCCCAGCAGAACGCGGCGAAACTGGCCCGCGAGGAGGCCGAGCTGGTGTCCGGGCAGAAGCTGCCGGGCTCGAAGTTCGACGGACGCGGCGAGGTCTTCACCTTCGCCGGTGACGCTTTCGGCGCTGGCGGCTCCAGTCTGTCCGCCGGGGCGCGCAACCAGGCCAAGGCGCTGGCCGAGTACCTGAACATCGGCAAGAAGGGCCGGCTGCGCATCGAGGCCTACGACAGCGCCAACGGCGTCGGGCAGAAGCGCGCCGAGGCCCTGCGTGATGCACTGGTGGCGGGCGGTGTCGCCAGCAACCGCATCCAGCTCAGCGGCAAGAAGGCAGCGTCGACCCGGGCGCGCTCAGCCGAGGTCATCATCGCCCCGTAATTGCTTGATATTGTTTGTTTTTCGTTGCGTTGAGCATTCAGCCTGAACCCCGCCCCGGCGGGGTTCGGTCTTTTTGTCGCAGGGGTCTTGTACCCCGCCCGGAGCAGGCGTAGGGTCAATCGTCCGGGACGCAATGCCGCGGACCGGACGATGGGAGGGCCGGGCCGATGCAAGCAGGGCGCGAACCGCAGCAGACCGACGTGCGCAGGCCAGTGCCGCAGGTCGTTGTGCGCACCCATGCAGCCATCGAACGGCGCTCCTCCATGAACAACGCCCCGTGCCTTGCGGCCGGGGCGTTCGCGTATCTGTCGAAGGAGGTCCATCATGTTTGAAGATCAGCCCCAGAGCGAGATCGACGCCCGTCGCGCGCGTGATCCGGAGTTCAGGGCACTCCATGACCAGCACCGCAAGTTGAACAAGAAGTGCATGGACGCGGAGTTGGGTGTACTCCCGATCGATGATGTCACCCTGGGTCGCATGAAGCGTGAGAAGCTGCTGGCCAAGCAACGACTTCTGCGAATGTACGAAACACCGCTCCCAACGACGTCCGCCACGCTGTGACGCACCTCGTCGCGCCCGGAACGGCGTGACCCGGCCACAGAAGGCCCGGCCAGGCGCTCGCGCCCTGGCGTCGCGGTACCGCCGATGACGGCGGCCGCGCCAAGGCACCACAGGCGGTGGTGCCTTGGCCCGCAGGTCCCTGTCTCACCGATGCGGACGGTACCGGTCTCCTCGTCGATCCGGGGCCGTCCGCATCCCTTTTCCGGCAGCGTCGCGCCCCTGCCCGGACTGACCTGACTTTCAGCGCCATCCGTCGGATAATCATCTGTCCGGCCCTGTGCGGCGCGAACCGAAAGTCCTGCGAATGCCCATCCATTCTTCCGTCCTCGAACTCATTGGCCAGACCCCGATCGTCAAGGCCCAGCGCCTGGACACCGGTGTCTGCGAGCTCTATCTGAAGCTCGAGAACGCCAACCCGGGTGGGTCGATCAAGGATCGCATCGGCCTGTCGATGATCGAGGCAGCGGAGAAGCGTGGGGACCTGAAGCCGGGCGCGACGCTGGTCGAGGGCACCGCGGGCAACACCGGACTGGGCCTGGCCCTGGTCGCCCAGCAGAAGGGCTACAAGTTGATCCTGGTCGTTCCCGACAAGATGAGCCGGGAAAAGATCTTCAATCTGAAGGCGATGGGCGCTGAAGTGCGTCTGACCCGCTCGGACGTGGCCAAGGGCCACCCGGAGTACTACCAGGACTTGGCAAAGACCATCGCCGAGCAGACGCCGGGCGCCTACTTCATCAACCAGTTCGGCAACCCGGACAATCCGGCCGCCCACGAATTCGGCACCGGCCCGGAGATCCTGGAGCAGATGGGCGGCGATCTGGACGCCATCGTATTCGGCTGCGGCAGCTCGGGCACCATGACCGGCCTGTCGCGCGCCTTCGCCACGCTGTCGCCGAAGACCGAGCTGGTGCTGGCCGACCCGGTCGGGTCGATCCTGGCCGAGTACATCAACGATGGCGTGCTCAATGACAAGTCGGGCAGCTGGCTGGTGGAAGGCATCGGCGAGGATTTCCTGCCCTCGATCTCCGATTTCAGCCGTGTCACCAAGGCCTATGCCATCAGTGACGCCGAGAGCTTCCACACCGCACGCGAACTGCTGGGCAAGGAAGGCATCCTCGGTGGCTCCTCCACGGGCACCCTGCTCGCCGCCGCGTTGAAGTACTGCCGCGAGCAGACCACGCCGAAGAAGGTGCTGGTGCTGGTGTGCGACACCGGCAACAAGTACCTGTCGAAGATGTACAACGACTACTGGATGCTGGACAACGGCTTCCTCGAGCGCCCGCAGCACGGCGACCTGCGCGACCTGATCCTGCGCCCGTACGGCCAGCGCGACACCGTCGTGATCGGCCCGAATGATCTGTTGACCACCGCCTACCAGCGAATGAAGCTGTACGACGTCTCGCAGCTGCCGGTGATGGAGGGCGACCAGCTGGTCGGCATCGTCGACGAAAGCGACGTGCTGCTGCATGTCTACGGCGACGAGGCGCGCTTCCGGGATCCGGTGGCCACGGCCATGGTCAGCAAGCTGGACCGGCTGGACGTGAAGTCGCCGATCGAAGCCCTGCTGCCCGTGTTCGACCGTGGTCAGGTGGCGATCGTCATGGACGGCAACGCCTTCCTCGGCCTGATCACCCGGATCGATCTGCTCAACTACCTGCGGCGTCGCGTTCAGTAACGCGAAGATCGCAGACGATCGCAGCTGAATTCACGTTTATTCGCGTCAAAGGTTGTTAAGGCCGCGCTGATAGACTTCCGCTCCTTCGACGGCGCCGTCCACCGGTGCCCATCAGGAATCAACATGCCCAACGCTTCTTCCCAGGATCGCGCGCTCGCCCTGGCCACCCTGGCCATCCACGGCGGCCAGTCGCCCGATCCGAGCACCGGTGCGGTGATGCCGCCGATCTACGCCACCTCGACCTATGCGCAGTCCAGCCCGGGCGAGCACCAGGGCTTCGAATACTCGCGTACGCACAATCCGACCCGCTTTGCCTATGAGCGCTGCGTCGCCTCGCTGGAGGGGGGAACCCGCGGTTTCGCGTTTGCTTCCGGCATGGCCGCCAGCTCGACCGTGATCGAACTGCTGGACGCCGGCAGCCACGTGGTGGCGATGGATGACATCTATGGCGGCAGCTTCCGCCTGTTCGAGCGCGTCCGCCGCCGTACCGCCGGGCTGGACTTCAGCTTCGTCGATCTGACCGACCTGGCCGCGTTCGAGGCTGCGATCACGCCGGCCACGCGCATGGTATGGATCGAAACCCCGACCAACCCGATGCTGAAGATCGTGGACATCGCCGCGGTCACCGCCATCGCCAAGCGCCATGGCCTGATCGTGGTGGTGGACAACACATTCGCCTCACCGATGCTGCAGCGTCCGCTGGAACTGGGGGCGGACCTGGTCCTGCACTCGGCCACCAAGTACCTCAACGGGCATTCGGACATGGTCGGCGGCATGGTCGTGGTCGGCGACAACGCCGAACTGGCCGAGCAGATGGCGCTCCTGCAGAACTCGGTGGGGGGCGTGCAGGGGCCGTTCGACAGCTTCCTGGCCCTGCGCGGCCTGAAGACCCTGCCGCTGCGCATGAAGGCGCACTGCGCCAATGCGCTGGCCCTGGCCCAATGGCTGGAAAAGCACCCGGCGGTGGACAAGGTGATCTACCCCGGCCTGGCCTCGCACCCGCAGCATGACCTGGCGACCCGCCAGATGGGCGGCTACGGCGGCATCGTCTCGATTGTCCTCAAGGGCGGTTTCGAGGCGGCCAAGCGCTTCTGCGAGAAGACCGAGCTGTTCACCCTGGCCGAATCGCTCGGCGGCGTGGAGAGCCTGGTCAACCATCCTGCCGTGATGACCCATGCGTCGATCCCGGTCGCGCGCCGCGAGCAGCTGGGCATCAGCGATGCGCTGGTGCGCCTGAGCGTGGGGGTGGAAGACCTGGGCGACCTGCAGCTGGACCTGGAACGGGCGCTGGGTTGAGCCGCACCATGGCCAGCAACGACGAAAGCCGGGGAGGGACGCGGGCGCCACGTCGCATCGTCCATGCCCTGCGCGCCCGCCTGGGCGGGCTGCGCCGTTGGTGGCTTGCCCGCGGACTGGAGCAGGCGCGTTTCCCCGCGCTGCCCGCACCGGTCGCTGGCGACGCGTGCGGTGAAACGCGGGTCTTCCCGCCGACCGATCCCACCCTGGGGTCGGGCGTCAATCTGTACGGCTACATCCACGGCCAGTTCGGCCTGGGTCAGGCGGCACGGATGTATGCCCGTGCCCTGCTGGGTGAGGGATATCCGGTTGCGGTAAACGATGCCGCCATCCGCATCCCGCACGCGTGCAATGACCACAGCCTGTCCGGTCAGCTCGGACGGGGCGCGCCGTATCCCTTCAACCTGGTATTCGTGAATCCGGACCTGTTCGGTGAACTGGCGCCCCGCCTGCCGCGCGATACCTACACCATCGCGTTCTGGTTCTGGGAACTGGATACCGTGCCGGCCGCATGGCAGCACACGCTGGAGCAGGTCGACGAGATCTGGGTCTCCACCCGTTTCGTCGAGGATGCCTTCCGGCGCGCGACCGGCAAGCCGGTGGTGCGCATTCCGCATCCGATCGTGCCGCAGCCCGGCGCGGACCTGTCCCGGTCCAGCTTCGGCCTGGACGACGACGCGTTCGTGTTCCTGTGCAGCTTCGACTTCAATTCGTCGATCCACCGCAAGAATCCGTGGGCGGTGCTGGCGGCGTTCCGTGCGGCCTTCGATGGCGCACCGGACAACGTGCAGCTGGTGATGAAGTGCAGCAACGGCTTCCGCCATCCGCAGCGGCTGCGCGAACTGATGCAGCAGGCTGCCGGCGATCCGCGCATCCTGGTACGCGACCAGGTGCTTGACGATGCGCAGCTGCACGCGCTGCAGGAAACCGCCGATGCCTATGTCTCGCTGCACCGCGCGGAAGGGCTGGGGCTCGGACTGGCCGAGAGCATGGCCCGTGCCAAGCCGGTGATCGCCACCGCGTGGTCGGGTAATCTCGATTTCATGAACGAGGGCAACAGCTGCCTGGTGCCGTTCCGCACGGTGCCGATCCGCCCGGGGGAGTATCCCTTCGCCGATGGCGGCACCTGGGCCGAGGCCGACGTGCCGGCCGCGGCAGCGTGGATGCGCCGGCTGGCCCGTGAACCGGGCCTGGCGCAGCGGATCGGCGCGCAGGCACGCAGCGACATCCTGGAAACCATGAGCCTGCAGGCCGCCGCAACGGCCATGCGCGCTCGATTGCAGTCTTTGGAACGACACGACCGATGAACCCAAGAACCACCCCCACCGGGCACGAGGATTCGACATGCTGGGTATGCTGAAAGCCCTGTGGAACTACCGCTATTTCATTTTTTCCTCGATCAAGAACGAGCTGCGGCTGCGCTTCATCCGCAGCCGCCTGGGTGCCTTGTGGATGATCATCCACCCGCTGATGCAGGTGCTGATCTTCGCCACGATCCTGTCCGAGGTGCTGGCCGCCAAGCTGCCGGGCATCGATGACAAGTACGGCTACGCGCTGTACCTGATGTCCGGCACCCTGTGCTGGACGATGTTCTCCGAGACCATCGGCAAGTCGGTGAACCTGTTCGTCGACAGCGGCAACCTGATGAAGAAGATGTCGTTCCCCCGCATCTGCCTGCCGTTCATCGCCGGCGGCACGATGCTGGTCAACAACGTGCTGCTGCTGGTGGCGATCTTCGCAGTGTTCGCGGTGATGGGCCACATGCCCACGGCCGAGGCCCTGTGGCTGCCGGCGCTGATGCTGCTGACGCTGAGTTTCTCGATGGCGCTGGGCCTGCTGCTGGGCGTGCTCAACGTGTTCATGCGCGATATCGGCCAGGTGGTTCCGGTGGTCCTGCAGGCATTGTTCTGGCTGACCCCCATCGTCTACCACATCACCATCCTGCCCGAGCGCGCGCAGGCGATCTTCCGGCTCAACCCGTTGCTGCCGCTGGTTACCAGCTACCAGAACGTGCTGCTGTTCGACAAGCCGCCGGTCTGGGGTGACCTGTTGTGGCTGATGATCGCCACGGTGGTGCTGGCATTGGCTTCGCTGGTGATGTTCCGTCGTGCCAGCCCGGAAATGGTGGATGCGCTATGAGTGGTGAACTGAAGGTCGACAACGTCGGCAAGGCGTATCGCGTCTGGAAGAGCGAGTGGCTGCGCGCGGCCCGCTGGTTCGGTGTGCCGACGCGGCCCAAGGAAGAGAACTGGGTGCTGCGCAATGTGTCCTTCACCATCGCGCCCGGCGAAGCCGTGGGCGTGATCGGCCAGAACGGCGCGGGCAAGAGCACCCTGCTCAAGCTCATCACCGGCACCGCCCAGCCCACCGAGGGCCAGGTGACGCGGACCGGCCGGGTCGCGGCGATCCTCGAGCTGGGCATGGGCTTCAACCCCGACCTCACCGGTCGCCAGAACGCGTTCCACTCCGCAGGCCTGATGGGCTACTCGCAGGAGCAGATCGAAGCCGCGATGCCGGAGATCGAGGCCTTCGCCGAAGTGGGCGAGTATTTCGACCAGCCCGTGCGTACCTATTCCAGCGGCATGCAGGTGCGCGTGGCGTTTGCCGTCGCCACTGCATTCACCCCGGACCTGCTGATCGTCGACGAGGCCCTGTCGGTCGGCGACAGCTATTTCCAGCACAAGAGCTTCGACCGCATGCGTCGCTTCCGCGAGGAGGGCACGTCGATCATGCTGGTCTCGCACAGCCTCAGCGACGTGAAGGCACTGTGCGACCGTGCGATCCTGCTGGACAAGGGACGGGTGCTGAAGGATGGCGAGCCGGACGAGGTCATCGATTTCTACAACGCGCTGATCGCGAAGAAGGAAAACGAGACGCTTGCGGTCGAGCAGCGCCGTGGCAAATCCGGCTGGGTGACCACGCGCAGCGGGACCGGCCAGGCCCGGGTGGAATCGCTGCGCCTGCTCGATGGCGAAAGCAGCCAGGAGGTCAAGCTGGCAACCGTCGGCCAGAAGCTCCGGCTTGAACTGAAGGCACAGGTCAGTGCCGACCTGCCCAGCCTGGTGCTGGGGTTCATGCTGCGCGACAAGCAGGGCCACATCATCTGGGGCAGCAACACCTGGCATACCGGTCAGGTCCAGCGTGACGTACGGGGCGGAGAACAGGTGGTCTACCACCTGGACTTCACCTGTACGCTGGGCCCGGGTTCCTACTCGGTGTCGCCGGCGCTGGTCAGCACCGAGACGCACATGGTCGACAACTTCGAGTGGGTGGACAACCTGCTGGTGTTCGACGTGATGAATGCCGACAGGACCACGTTCATCGGATCGAACTGGCTCGATGCTGCCTTCAGCGTCGAACGCAGCCGCGCATCGGCCGATGGTGTGCAGGCGGACTGACGGACAACCATGTCAAAGCTGATTTCCTACGCGCAGAATTTCGAAGACGTCATGCTCTGGCGCGCGCTGTCACATGTGGTCAATGGCTGCTATGTCGATGTGGGCGCACAGAGCCCCGATACCGACTCGGTAAGCCGGATGTTCTATGAGCATGGCTGGCGCGGCGTGCATGTGGAGCCAACGCCGCAGTATGCCAACCTGCTGCGTGATCGCCGGCCGGATGAGGTGGTGCTGCAGGTTGCCGTAAGCGATCAACCCGGGATACTGCAGTTCTTCAACATCGCCGATACCGGCCTGAGCACCACGGATCCGGCCATCGCTGCCGAGCATCGGGAGGCTGGCTTCAACGTCTCCGACGTGCGTGTGCCGGCGCTGACACTGGACACCGTGCTGGAGCAGGTGCCGGCCACTGACATCCACTGGTTGAAGGTCGACGTCGAGGGCGCCGAGGAACTGGTGCTGCGCGGCTGGCAGCGCGATACCCGCTTGCCCTGGCTGGTCGTGGTGGAAAGCACGCGTCCGCTGAGTTCGGAACAATCCCATCAGAACTGGGAACCGATCCTGCTCGGCAAGGGGTACCGGTTCGTCTATTTCGATGGCCTCAACCGGTTCTACGCCAGTGCGCAGCATCCCGAACTGGATGCGGCATTCGAGAGCGGGCCCAATGTGTTCGATGATTTCAGTCTGAGTTCGAGCTCGCAGTTCTGCTCGCAGATCAACCTGGCCTATCACGAACTGCAGACGCTGGCGGATCGACGCGAGGTCGAACTGAACGAGCGGATCCAGGATCTGGACGCGGCACTGCAGCGGGCGCAGGAAGAATCTGCCGAGGCAACCGAGCTCAACGCCCGGGCCATGGAAAGGCTGCGCAGCGAGCACGAAGGCGCGGTCCGTGCGATGGCAGTGGCCCAGCGGGAACTGGTGAGCAAGCATGAGCGTGAGCGCACCCTGCTCGACAGGAAGGCGCTGACCGAACTGCATGAGCTGACTGAGCAGGTCACCAAGGGCAAGCACGAGGCCCATCGCTGGTGGTTGGCGCATGAGCAGCTGCGCGCGCAGCTGGATGCGATCGAACGCAGCCGTTCGTGGCAGCTCACGCGGCCGTTCCGGGCCGTGCGCCGGCGCCTGTCGTCCAGCGTGCTGGGCCGCATGAAACGTGCGCTGCGGCCGGCGGTCGTGCGCGCGCTGAAGGTCGCCATGGCCGCGCCGTGGCTGCGACGCCTGGCCAAGCCCCTGGTCACGCGCATTCCCTTCCTTCACCAGCGCCTGCAGAAGATCGCCATCAGCGAACAGCTGTTCGAGATCGAGCGGGCGCGATTGGCTGCAATGGAGGGCAACGAGCACGAAGTCACTGTCGTCCATCTGGATCGACGGGCCCGGCGCGTGCTGGAAGACCTGAAGCGTTCAAGGAATGAAAGGGCTGCCCGATGAGAGTGCTGATTGACCTGCAGGGTGCACAGACCGAGAGCCGATTCCGCGGCATCGGGCGCTATTCGACCTCGCTGGCGCAAGCGATGGCCCGCAATGCGGGCGACCATGAGATCTGGGTGGCGGTCAACGGCACCTTCCCCGATGGCATCGGCGACATCCGCCAGGCCTTGGATGGCCTGGTGCCGCAGGAACGGATCCGTCAGTTCGATACCTTCAGCCGGGTGGGCTGGCCGAATGCCGCAGATGCGTGGCGGCGTGGTGCATCCGAGCTGATGTGGGAAGCGTTCCTGGATGGCCTCCAGCCCGACTTCATCCACGTGTCCAGCCTGTTCGAAGGTTCCCAGGGCGGTGCGGTCGGCTCGATCGGCAAGTTGCCGGGTGTACAGGCCGCGACCGCGCTGACTCTTTATGACCTGATTCCGCTGCTCAATCCCGACGTCTATCTGGCATCGGACTGGGTCCGGTCCTGGTACATGGACAAGGTCGAGTCGCTCAAGCGCGCGGACCTGCTGCTGTCGATCTCCCAGCATGCCCGGCAGGAGGCGCTGCAGGCGTTGGATATCGATCCGGCGCGTGTGGTCAACATCTCCTCGGCAATCTCGCCGCACTTCGTGCCGATGGTCATCGGCGAACGCGAGCAGACCCTGTTCCGCGAGCGCTTCGGCCTGCGTGGCCGCTACGTGATGTACAGCGGGGCAATGGAGCCGCGCAAGAATGCAGAGGGTCTGCTGCGGGCATTCTCCCTGATGGATCCGGCCGTACGTGCGTCGACGCAGCTGGTCATCGCCGGCAAAGTGTCCGAGCACGACCGCCGCAATTTCGATGCGCTGGCAGCGCAGCTCGGCGTCAGCAACCAGGTGGTGTTCACCGGCTACATCACCGACGAAGAGCTGATCGCGCTGTACAGCGCGACGGCGGCCTTCGTGTTCCCCTCGTTGCATGAAGGCTTTGGCCTGCCCGCGCTGGAGGCCATGTCCTGCGGAGCGCCGACCATCGGTTCGGGCACGACCAGCGTCCCCGAGGTGATCGGTCGTGAAGATGCGTTGTTCGATCCAACCGAGCCTGCTTCGATCGCGCGCTCCATGCAGAACGTCCTGACCGACACCGCATTCGCCGACTCCCTGCGTGCCCATGCTCCCCGGCAGGCGGCGAAGTTCTCGTGGGACAATTCGGCCAAGGCCGCCCTGCAGGCCATGGAATCGGTCGCATCGCGTCGTGCGCCACGCGATCGCCGTTGGATCGCCGCGTCGCCTGTACTCGATGCCGGCTACCGCACCCTGGTGCAGGCGGTGGGTGGGCTGGACGTCGGCTGCGAGCCGGAACCCTTCGAACTGCAGCAGGCAGCAGCGCTGATCTCCTCCGGAATGGCCGCCAACGAGGCGCTCGCACGCGGCGGTGAACTGCCCGCGTCGCTGTCCTGGCGCGTGGAAGGGCCATTCGACAGCAGCTACAGCCTGGCCCTGGTGAACCGCTGCCTCGCGGAAGCGTTGGCCGACCGTGGCCACCACGTGGGTCTGCATTCGACCGAAGGCCCGGGTGATTTCGATCCGTCACCGCAGTTCCTTGCGCGCAATCCGCGTGTGGCGGCTCTGCATGCTGCCGTCGCCGCGATTCCGGCCGACCAGGCCGACGTGACCAGTCGACTGTTGTATCCGCCGCGGGTTGCCGATGCACGCGCAAGGATGAACCTGCTGCACGCCTATCCCTGGGAGGAGAGCGGTTTTCCGCAGGAGTGGGTCGAGGAGTTCAATGACAGCCTGCAGGGGATCTCCTGCGTTTCGCATCATGTCGAGAAGATCATGGTGGATAACGGCGTGTCGGTTCCCCTTGGCGTCTGCTGGAACGGCGTGGATCACTGGGAGCAGATTGTTGCCGATGCGACGTATCCGGTGCCGGGCAGGGGGTTCCGCTTCCTCCACGTGTCCTCGTGTTTCCCGCGCAAGGGGGTGGACGCGATGCTTGTGGCCTATGGCAAGGCGTTCAGCGCCGCCGACGATGTCAGCCTCGTCATCAAGACCTTCGCCAATCCACACAATGAAGTGCACCGCTGGCTGGCTGACGCCCGCCGCGACAACCCGGATTATCCGGACGTGCACATCATCGAGGAGGATGTGAGCGACGCACAGCTCAAGCATCTGTACGCGAGCTGCAACGCGCTGCTGGCGCCGAGCCGGGCCGAAGGCTTTGGCCTGCCATTGGCCGAAGCGATGCTGGGCGGCCTGCCGGTGATCACCACCAACTGGGGGGGGCAGCTGGATTTCTGCAGCGAAGAAACCGCCTGGATGGTGGATTACCGCTTCGTCCCGGCGCAGACCCACTTCAATCTGCGCAATTCGGTCTGGGCCGAACCCGATGTCGATGCGCTGGCCGCCGCAATGCGTGAGGTGCACGGCGCCGATCCGGCGCGTGTGCGGGAAAAGGTCGAGGCCGCGCGGCGACTTCTGAAGTCGCGCTTCACGTGGTCCGATGCCGCGCGGAGACTGGAGCAGGACGTACGCGCATTCGCAGCGCAGCCGACGTTGCCTGATGCGCGCGTCGGCTGGATCACGACCTGGAATACGCGCTGCGGCGTGGCCAGTTACGCCAGCTATCTCGTGGAGAGCGGTGGAACGCCCGTGGCGATCCTCGCGGCCGAGGCCGATGACCGCACGTTCCGCGATGGGCCAGAGGTTGTCCGCTGCTGGCGGCAGGGCGAAGGCGACATGCTTGAGCGGCTGGAACAGCAGATCGAGCGTCTGAAACTGGACACGCTGATCATCCAGTTCCAGTACGGCTTCTTTGACTTCCCGGCGTTCTCGGCCTTCCTTGAACGGCAGCAGGCGGCCGGCAGGGGCCTGATCGTGATGATGCATGCAACCGTTGATGCCGCGGAGAATCCGCGCAAGCGGCTGCGCGATCTGGGGCCGGCCCTGGCCGGCTGCGATCGCGTGCTGGTGCACTCCATACACGACCTCAACCGTCTCAAGGACATCGGCGTCGAGCGCAACACCGCGATGTTCCCGCACGGCATCCTGGAACCGGCTGAACCGGCAGCAGCAAACACGGGTGCACGCCTGCGCGTCGTTTCCTACGGTTTCTTCCTGCCGCACAAGGGGTTGCTGGAACTGATCGACGCCGTTGCGTTGATGGTCGCCCAGGGCGTGGACGTCGAACTGGCGATGATCAATGCCGAGTATCCGGTGGATGTCTCGCGGCAGCAGATCGACCAGGCGGTGGCCCGGGTCGTGCAGCACGGCCTGCAGTCGCGTGTGCGGATGGTGACCCGTTTCCTGCGTGACCAGGAGAGCATGCAGGAGCTGGTGCAGGCCGATGTGGTGGTGTTCCCATACCAGGGCACCGGCGAATCCTCCAGCGCGGCAGTCCGCTACGGGCTGGCCTCAGGCCGCCCGGTGGCCGTCACGCCGCTGGCGATCTTCGACAATGTCGGCGACGTCGTTCACCGTCTGCCCGGGACTTCCCCGGCCGATCTTGCGGCCGGTCTGCGGCAACTGCTGCGTGCCAGCCGTGACGGCGATCCAGTGTTGGCCGACGTGCAGCAGCGTGCCGCACAATGGCGCGCCGAACACCGGTATCCTGCGCTGGCCCGCCGTTTGGACTCCATGGCTCGACAGATCCTCCGCACGCGTCGGCAGGTTCTGGCTGCAAATACACTCAATCATCAGGACGAGAAGCAATGAAGAAGGCAATCATCACAGGCATCACGGGTCAGGACGGCGCCTACCTCACCCAGCTGCTGCTGGAGAAGGGCTATGAAGTGCACGGCACCTACCGCCGCACCAGCTCGGTGAATTTCTGGCGCCTGGATGAGCTGGGCGTGACCAACCACCCGAACCTGCACCTGGTGGAGTACGACCTGACCGACCTGGGCACGTCGCTGGCGATGGTGCAGAAGATCCAGCCGGACGAGATCTACAACCTGGCTGCGCAGAGCTTCGTCGGCGTCAGCTTCGACCAGCCGACCACCACCGCGCAGATCACCGGCGTGGGTGCACTGAACCTGCTGGAAGCGATCCGCCTGGTCAATCCGAAGATCCGCTTCTACCAGGCGTCGACCTCGGAAATGTTCGGCAAGGTGCAGGCCGTGCCGCAGGTGGAGGACACCCCGTTCTACCCGCGCAGCCCGTATGGCGTGGCCAAGCTCTACGCGCACTGGATCACCGTCAACTACCGCGAGAGCTACGACATCTTCGGTTCCAGCGGCATCCTGTTCAACCACGAAAGCCCGCTGCGTGGCCGCGAGTTCGTGACCCGCAAGATCACCGACTCGGTGGCCAAGATCAAGCTGGGCCAGCTGGACGTGCTGGAACTGGGCAACCTGGACGCCAAGCGTGACTGGGGCTTCGCCAAGGAATACGTGGAAGGCATGTGGCGCATGCTGCAGGCCGAGCAGCCGGACACCTTCGTGCTGGCCACCAACCGTACCGAGACCGTGCGCGACTTCGTGGCGATGGCGTTCAAGGGCGCCGGCATCGATGTCGAGTTCAAGGGCAAGGACGTGGACGAAGTCGCGGTCGACACCGCCACCGGCAAGACCGTGATGCGCATCAATCCGAAGTTCCACCGCCCGGCCGAAGTCGATCTGCTGATCGGCAACCCGGAAAAGGCCGAGCGCATCCTTGGCTGGAAGCCGCAGACCAGCCTGGAGCAGCTGTGCCAGATGATGGTCGAGGCTGACCTCAAGAGGAACGAGCGTGGCTTCTCGTTCTGAGTTGTCAGGCCAGCGCGTGCTGGTCACGGGGGCGTCCGGATTCACCGGGCGCTACGTGATCGAGCGCCTGCGTGCTGCCGGTTGCGATGTGCATGATCTGCATTCCGCCGACACCGCAACGTCGGTCAACCTGCTCGACCGTGCTGCGCTCAAGCAGCACGTCGCCAAAGTGCGTCCGCAACGCGTGGTCCATCTGGCGGCGATCTCCTTCGTCGCCCATGGTGATGCCGACGAGATCTACCGGGTCAACGTGGTAGGAACGCGCAATCTGCTGGAAGCGCTGGCCTCTCTGGACGAGGCGCCGAGCAATGTTCTGCTGGCCAGCAGTGCCAATGTCTACGGCAACGCGTCCGGCGTGCTCGACGAGCAGGCGCCGCTTTCGCCGCAGAACGACTACGCGGTCAGCAAGATGGCGATGGAGGCCATGGCGGCGCTGTGGATCGATCAGCTTCCGCTGACCCTGGTGCGTCCCTTCAACTACACCGGCGTGGGCCAGGACGAGAAGTTCCTGATCCCGAAGATCGTGGCGCACTTCCGCCGCGGTGCCGATGTGATCGAGCTGGGCAACACCGATGTCTCGCGCGACTTCAATGACGTGCGGGGGGTGGCCGCTGCCTACGAAGGTCTGTTGGCACTGCCGGGCAATGGCCAGACCTACAACGTCTGCTCCGGCCAGGAGCATTCGCTGCATGAGGTCATCGAACGCATGCGTGGCATCTCCGGCCGCGACATCGAAGTGAAAGTGAATCCCGCCTTCGTCCGCGCCAACGAGGTCAAGTCGCTGCGTGGTGACAACGGCAAGCTGCGAGCCGCGGTCGGGTCATTGCCGGACTTCGATCTGGGCGAGACGCTTCGTTGGATGTACCAGGCCCGCGCGGAGGCCTGAAAGAGCGCGGGGTCCGCTTCGGCGGATCCCGCATTCAGTGCAGGGGGGAGAACACGCAGTGCATTATGTCTGGCAACTGATTGCGCCGGTATTGGCGATGTGTCTTGCTGTCATCGGCAGCTCGACTCTGCTGGCCGTCGCCGGCATCCGCATGAGCGCGCATGTGCGGCGGATCGGGCCGGTCCAGGCGTTGCTGCTTGCGAGCGTGTGCGTACTGGCTCTGTTGATGAATGCCAATGCGTGGCTGCCCGGCTACGTTGTGTTTCCTTGTTTCCTGATCAGCGGGGTTGTGGGGGCCCTCGTGGCGATTCGCCGTGGCTTCGCCGATCCGCTCGCCCATGCATCGATCTGGGCGTTCACGATCAGTCTGCTTGCGGGCGTTCTGGTGGTCGCTTGGTGGAATCTCATGTTCGCCTCGCGGCATCTGTGGATGCTTGAGGGCACCAACCATGATCTGGTGTTCTTCTACGGCGGTGCCAAATGGGCCATGCAGCACCCGCTATGGGTCGAGCAGGCCACGGTTGCCCGGGAGTGGGCGCTGGGGCAATGCGGTCAGGGCATGCAGTTCATCGGCAACGGCTGCATCGTGCAGCGCAATGGGGCATACAGCCTGCTGGCACTGGCCTCCAGCTTCGTGCCGGAAGCGGGCCCAAACCAGGTGCGGGCGATGATCGGCACCGCCGCACTGTTCCCGGTACTCGGCATGCTGCCCTCGATGGCGGGCCGCTTCGGCGGCGCGCGTCGCTGGCCGCGGGGAACTGCCGTGGCCTTCCTGCTGGCGGTGCTGTGCATGCTGGGTACCGGCATGATGCTTGCGGTGGTCAACGAGAACATCGGCACGGCGATGGCGGGCGCCCTGCTGATGATGATCGTGCTGTGGGCACTTACGCCGATGCAGTCGCTGGGCGCGAAGTGGATCATGCTGGGTGCAGCTGCGGGCTGCACAGGCATGGCATACGGCGAAGCGGCGGTGCATGCCTGCATGATCGTGGCCCTGGCAGTGCTGGTGACGGCCATGTGGCTGCGTTCCTGGCGGGTGTTCCTGCTGGGCGGCCTGCTGGCGATGCTGGCCTGCGCGATCGTCCTCAACCGGATGCTGCCCGAGCTGATGGCATCCTATGCCCAGGTCAGTGGCATCGTCGCGCAGTCGTCGTGGCCCAGCTGGTACATCCGGCAGCCCTTCTGGGGTTGGTGGCTGTCGGCTCCCTTCGCCGGCCTGTTGATGACCGGCGAACCTGCCGTGAATCCGGAAGCAATCATGTTCGGGCTGGTGCTGATGGTGTCCACCGCATGGCTTTCCATCCGGGAAGGACGCTGGCGGTTCTTCGTTGGCCTGCTGGCAGCCAGCATGGCGCTGGTTGCCTATGTGCAGAGCCACGGCTATCAGTACGGCGAGCACAAGCTGGTGCAGGTGCTCGGGCCGGCCTGGGTGGCGCTGTTGAGCTGGCTTCTGCTGCGCCATGCGCGCCGTCGCGGCCGCACAGGTGTGGTACTGCTGTTGATGGCGATGCTGGGCGCGCTGTCGGCGGCCTACGCCGTGCGTTCGCGATCCATCCTGGTCTCGCATGTGCCTTCGGGTATCACCCATGCCCTCTCGGAAGCGATCAGGCTGCCGAAGAAGGGAGATGAGGTTGTCATCGACACGTCCGGGGTCAGCGGGCCGGAGCGGTACGTCAAGCAGGACTTTGCCGTGCTGGAGCTGCATCGACGCGGAGTGCGGGCGCGCATTGCCGACCGGGGCGACGCTCCGGTGGGTTACAGCGATGCCCTGTTCAATGACAGCCTGCGCGGTGCCGAATCACCCGATTGGCTGCTGGTACTCAGGCAACCTGGTACGGGCCCAGCGCTGCCGCCGGGTACTGCCCCGCTCCTGGAAGACCCCACATTCGCATTGTTCTCGCTGCAGTCCGGTCAGCTGCCGCTGGCCCAGGCGGGTACGGGCTGGCACGCCTGCCAACAGGATCACTGCTGGACCCGCGGCGCCTTCAGTCTCGAAACCTTCGTGCCCAAGGGATGTGCGGACGCACGACTGCAGGTTGGTCTGGATCTGCTGCAGCCGCCCACCGAGGGACGTATCCATGTGACCGTCAATGGTGTGGAAGCAGCAACCGTCGACGGGCGCCAGGGCGAAGTCAGTTTGCAGCTGGCCAGTGGCAGCTCGGTGGTCGTCCTCTCGCCGGATTGGCAGGTTGCGTCGCCGCAGGCGCTGGGTCTATCAACCGATCCTCGGCCTCTGTTCGCCAACGTGTCCCACGCCCGCATCAGCTGCGGCGTGCCCGCCGGGCCAGCAGAATGAGGGTCTCCGCAATCATCCATCGAACAGCGTCGGGCAACGGCAACGGCGCAAGAGGTCTCCCATGCAACTCCTGATCGTCTTCGGCCTGGTCATCCTCGGCGCCTGTGGAACCGTCCTGCTGAAGGTCGGGGCAGGGCGTGTCACCTATTCCGACGGCATCCTGCCGATGCTGACGTCCGCGTTCAACCTGCCACTGGTGACCGGCTTCATCCTGCAGATGATCCCGCTGGTGTCGTGGGTGGTGCTGCTCAAGTACATGCCACTGACCAAGCTGCAGCCGATGATCGCCCTGACCTACGTGGTGACACCGGTGCTTGCCGTGCTGTTCCTGGGCGAGCACATCGGTCCACTGCGGATGGCCGGCATCGGCCTGATCGTGCTGGGCGTGGTACTGGTGAGCGCGAGCTGAGCATGAAGATCCTGATCGTCCTGACCTACTACACGCCCTACATGAGCGGGGTGACCGAATTCGCGCGGATGCTCGCCGAGGACCTGGCCCAGCGCCACGAGGTCACCGTGCTCACCACCCAGCACGATGCATCCCTGCCGGTGGAAGAGACCGTCAACGGCGTGCGCGTGGTACGTGCGCCGGTGTTCGCCCGCATGCACAAGGGTGTCCTCAGCTGGAAGTTCATCACCTGGTTCCGGCGCCTGGCGCAGCAGCATGATGTGGTCAACCTGCATATGCCGATGCTGGAGTCGGGCCTGCTGTCATTGCTGGTCCCTGCCCGCAAGCTGGTGGTGAACTACCAGTGCGACATGGCCGTGGTCGGTGGACTGCTGGACCGGCTGGCAGTGAACGTGACCCGTGTGTCCTGCTGGCTGGCCACGCGGCGCGCCCGTGATGTCGGGGTGCTCACCCACGATTACGCCAGCTCCTCGGCCTGGCTGTCCGGCATCCGCCACAAGCAGCATGAAGTGCTGGCACCGATGAAGGCGATGCCCTGGCAGGATCGCCCGGCGGGTACCGACGGGGTGTTCCGCTTTGGTTTCGTGGGCCGCTTCGTCGCCGAGAAAGGCCTGCCCGTCCTGCTGGAGGCCTTCAGCCAGGTCCATGCCCTGCATGGCGACCGTGTCCGCCTGGTGCTGGTCGGCGATACCCACAACATCGCCGGCGGCGGCATCATGGATGCCATCCACGGCAGCATCGCCGCGCTGGGGGATGCGGTGGACGTGCGCGGTCGCGTCAGCGAACAGGAACTGCAGGCGTTCTATGCGCAGCTCGATGTGCTGGTACTGCCCAGCGTCAACCGCTATGAAGCGTTCGGCATGGTGCAGCTGGAGGCGATGCTCAGTGGTTCACGGGTGATCGCGTCGAACCTGCCGGGCGTGCGCACCATCGTGCAGAACACCGGCAATGGCGAAGTGGTGCCGGTCGGCGATGCGCCGGCACTGGCGGCAGCGATGCTGCGCCTGATGGCCAGCCGCGATGCGGCAAGCCGTGCCGAGGTACGCGCACAGGCACTGCAGGCCTATCCTCTGCGGCGCTTCTACGACCTGCAGGAAGCCATGCTGCTGGATCGTACCGGGCCCGAGCGTCCGGCCTGATCCCACCTGGCTGGATTGCCATCGCTGCCTGCGGGCAGCGATGGAACCGTCCTTCCCCGTGCCCGAATGACAGGCTGCGCGCCAGTGGCGCAGCGGTGATGTGCCTGATTCAGATCGCCGCCAGTACCGACAGGCCACCCACCAGCACCGTGATCAAGCTGCCGGGATCCTTGACTGCGAACACGACCGGGTCGTCGTGCATCTGTCCACGGTGGGCCAGCAGCCAGGTCCGGCAGATCCAGTAGAGCAGCACCGGGCACAGCAGCCACAGGAACAGCGGATGCCCGTAGAGCTCCTGGCTTTCCGGCGCGTTGATGTAGAGGCACAGCACCAGTACCGACGCCATGCCCGATGCGGTACCCAGGGCCTGTACCAGTCCCAGGTCCTCGACGTGGTAGCCACGCCCGCTGGGCTTCTCCTTGCCGCTGGCCAGCGTCATGCGCAGTTCGGTGTAGCGCTTGAGCATGGCCAGGCTGAGGAAGATGAACATCGAGAAGGTCAGCAGCCAGAACGAAAGCGTGACGTCGATTGCCGCAGCACCGCCGACGATGCGGATGGTGTAGAGCGCGGCCAGCATCACCACATCGATCATCACCACCTGCTTCATCCGCAGCGAATAGGCCAGCGTGAGGCAGAAATAGATGGCCAGTACCAGCAGGAATGCAGGGGCGACAATGGCCGCCAGCAGGAAGCCGGCCAGGGTCAGTACCGGTGTGGCCAGCAGCCCCGAACGCAGATCCAGCCGCCCACAGGCGAACGGGCGCCTGCGCTTGCGCGGATGCTGCCGGTCCGAGTCGAGGTCCAGCAGATCATTGAACAGATACACGCCGGATGCGCACAGCCCGAAGGCGATGAACGCCAGCACCGCGTTGAGCGTGGTCTCCAGCTCCAGGAAACGGTGACTCGCCAGCAGTGGCACGAACACCAGCACGTTCTTCAGCCACTGGTGGACACGCATCGCCTTGAGCCAGGCGCGTGGGCCGCCGCCTTCGCGGGGCCAGTGTGCGGCCAGCTCCGAACAGTGCGCCGCAGCGCGGGCGACACCGGCACCGGCGTTGACCACCCAGGCCGAATGCGCGTGCTTCCAGATGGCCAGATCGACCCGGGCGTTGCCCATGTAGTCGAAACCGCGCTCGCCGAACGCCTTCACCAGCAGATCGGCCTTGCGATGCCCGGCAAGATTGGTGTGTCCATCGCTGCAGAACACGTCGTCGAACACGCCCAGATGGCGCGCGATCGGCTCCACCAGTGCGGCGTCGGATGCCGTGCACAGGACCCGCCTGCGATCACTGCTGGTCCGCAGCAGTTCGACCACGCGCGGGTCGTACGGCAGCAGTGCCGGATCGCCGGCACCGTGCACTGCCAGCTGGTGCTTCAGGTGCGCCTTGCCACGCAGCAGCCAGAACGGCAGCACGAACAGCATCCAGGGCTGCCGTGCCAGCATCCTCAGGAAGGTCTCGTACAACAGGTCGCTGCGCAGCAGGGTGCCGTCCAGATCAACACACAACGGCCTCGAACGGCCGGCACCCGAAGCACTCACCGATCAGCCTCCCGCGCGGCCGTACTGGTCTTCGAAACGAACGATATCGTCCTCGCCCAGGTAGCTGCCCGACTGCACTTCGATCAACTCCAGCGGCAGCTTGCCCGGGTTCTTCAGGCGATGGGTGACGCCCAGCGGGATGTACGTGCTCTGGTTTTCCGACAGCAGGATGACCTCGTCGCCCCGGGTCACCTCGGCCGTGCCGCTGACCACGATCCAGTGCTCGGCGCGGTGGTGATGCATCTGCAGGCTCAGGGTCGCGCCCGGCTTGACGGTGATGCGCTTGACCTGGAAGCGGTCGCCGTTGTCGATGGAATCGTAAGCGCCCCACGGACGGTACACCTTGCGGTGCGCGGCCGCTTCACTGCGGCCTTCACGCTTGATCCGGCCGACGATCTCCTTGACGTCCTGCACGCGGTCCTTGTGGCCGACGAACACGGCGTCGTCGGTCTCCACGACCACCACGTCCTGCAGGCCGACCATCGCGATCAGGCGGTTGCCATAGGCATAGCTGTCCTTGCAGTCCAGGGCGATGACATCGCCATGGCAGGCGTTGCCGTCGGCATCCTTGTCGGACACTTCCCACAATGCCGACCACGAGCCGACGTCGTTCCATTCCGCGTCCAGCGGTACCACGGCGGCATCGGCCGTCTTTTCCATCACCGCGTAGTCGATCGAGTCGTTCGGGCTGGCAGCGAAGGCCTCGGCATCGAGGCGGATGAAGTCGTTGTCGCGTGCGGCCTTGTCGAGGGCAGTGCGGCAGGCGGCCAGGATCGCCGGCTGCAGCGTCTCCAGTTCCTTCAGGTAGCGCGAGGCCTTGAACAGGAACATGCCGCTGTTCCAGAAGTACTCGCCGGATGCCACGTACTGTTCGGCGGTGGCCAGGTCGGGCTTCTCGACGAAGCGGTCGACGGCACGCACGCCTTCACCCGTGGCGGCCTTGATGTAGCCGTAGCCGGTCTCCGGCGCGGTCGGCACGATGCCGAAGGTGACCAGCTTGCCGGATTCGGCCGCGACGGCGGCCTGCTTGACCGCGGCATGGAACGCCGCCTCGTTGCGGACCACGTGGTCCGACGGCAGCACCAGCAGCAGCGCGTCATCGCCGGCCGACAGTGCCTGCAGCGCGGCGATGGCGATCGCCGGCGCGGTGTTGCGGCCGACCGGCTCGAGGATCAGCGCCTGCGGCAGCACCTTGCATTCGCGCAGCTGCTCGGCCGCCATGAAACGGTGTTCCTGGTTGGCGACCACGATCGGTGCCGCGCCGGCAATGGACGCAACGCGCTTCCAGGTCGCCTGCAGCATCGTGTCGTTGCCGACCAGCGGCAGGAACTGCTTCGGATAGGCTTCGCGCGACAGCGGCCACAGACGCGTGCCAGAGCCGCCGGAGAGAATGACGGGAACGATGGGATTCATGGTGCGTCCTTCGGTTAATGGTTTGCCGGCGTGCCGCCGATCAGGGCGGTCAGCTCGGCGATGCGTTCGCGCAGCAGGGCGTCATCGCCACGGGTTTCAATGTTCAGGCGCAGCAGCGGCTCGGTGTTGGAGCTGCGCAGGTTGAAGCGCCAGTCGGCGAAATCCGCGCTGACGCCATCGGTGTGATCCAGTACCGGCTGCTGATCCTGGAAATGCGCCAGCACGCGCGCCACGGTCGCCTTGGCATCATCGACCCGGAAGTTGATCTCGCCGCTGCACGGATAGGCCTTCATGCGATCGGCCACCAGCTCGCCCAGTGACTTGCCGGTCGTGGAAACCAGCTGCGCGATCAGCAGCCACGGGATCATGCCCGAGTCGCAGTAGGCGAACTCGCGGAAGTAATGGTGGGCGCTCATCTCGCCGCCGTAGATGGCATCTTCGGCACGCATGCGCTCCTTGATGAACGCATGCCCGGTCTTGCTCATGATCGGCACGCCGCCGGCCTGCTCGACCATTTCCACGGTGTTCCAGGTCAGGCGCGGGTCGTGGATGATCTTGCCGCCCGCCTGGCGGGCCAGCAGCGCCGTCGCCAGCAGCCCGACCAGGTAGTAGCCCTCGATGAAGTTGCCATCGGCGTCGAAGAAGAAGCAACGATCGAAATCGCCATCCCAGGCGATGCCGAAATCGGCACCGTGCGCGCGCACGGCATCGCGCGTTGCCGCACGGTTCTCCGGCAGCAGCGGATTGGGGATGCCATTCGGGAAACTGCCATCGGCCTCGTGCTGGATGCGGATGAACTCGAACGGCAGGTGCGGGGCCAGTTCGTCGATCACCAGGCCAGCGCCACCGTTGCCGGGGTTGGTGACGATCTTCAGCGGCTTCAGGCCGGCCACATCGACGTAGCCGAGCAGGTGCTGGATGTAGGCGGACTTGTCGGTGTCCTGGCGGACCTCGCCCTGGCCGGTTCCCAGCGGTGCCTCGGAGGCGGCGAAGTCGCGGATGTCGAACAGGCCGGTATCGCCGCTGATCGGCTTGGACTCCTCGCGCACCAGCTTCATCCCGTTGTAGTCCATCGGGTTGTGGCTGGCGGTGACCATGATGCCGCCGGCGGCCTTGCGGTGGAAGGTCTGGAAATAGACCTCCTCGGTACCGCACATGCCGATGTCGATGACGTCGCGGCCGCTGGCGGTCAGGCCTTCGATGGCGGCCTGCAGGAGGGCTGGGCTGCTCAGGCGGATATCGTGTCCCACCACCACCGGTCCCGGGCCCAGCAACGCTGCAGTGCCGGCGCCGATGCGGCGGGCAAGGCGTTCATCCAGTTCATCCGGAACGCGGCCACGGATGTCATAGGCCTTGAAACACGGGAGCGTCATCAATGCAGTCCTTACACGGGTTGACCCCGGATTATAGCGACAGGCACTGCAAGGACGGGTGACCCCAGGCCAGCGTCCCTGCGGGCCCCAGAATGAAGGGAATGCCGCGTAACCTGTTGATTACGCGGCACCCCGGCTGGGCACTCAGCCCAGCGCGGCCTCGAGCTCGGGCAGGATCGTGAACAGATCCCCGACCAGGCCGATATCGGCAATCTCGAAGATCGGCGCATCGCCGTCCTTGTTGATCGCCACGATCGTGCCGGCATCCTTGATGCCGGTCAGGTGCTGGATCGCACCGCTGATGCCGACGGCCACGTACAGCTCCGGCGCGATGATCTTGCCGGTCTGGCCGACCTGCAGGTCGCTGGGGACGTAGCCGGCATCGACGGCGGCGCGCGAGGCGCCCACGGCGGCACCGAGCTTGTCGGCCAGCTGGAAGACGACCTTGAAGTTCTCTTCCGAGCCGACACCACGGCCACCCGAGACCACGCGCTTGGCGCTCTGCAGGTCCGGACGGTCGCTGGCACCGGCGGCCAGGCCGACGAAGCGGGTGTGGGTCGGCAGTGCCGCATCGACGCTGGCCGCTTCGATGGCGGCGCTGCCGCCCTGGGCGGCTTCCGGCCACGACGCGGCACGCACGGTGGCGACCACGACCTGGTCGGCCGGGGCTTCCACGGTGATGATGGCGTTGCCGGCGTAGATCGGGCGCTTGAAGGTGTGGCTGCCTTCCACGGCCATCAGGTCGGAGACCTGGTTGACGCCCAGCAGGGCGGCCACGCACGGCATCAGGTCCTTGCCGAAGGTGGTGGACGGGCCGAACACGTGGCTGTAGCCCTTGGCCAGCTGTGCGATCTGCGGCGCCAGCACCTGGGCAAGGGCCTGTGCGTTGGCGGCGTTGGCCACGGTCAGGACCTTGGCGACGCCGGTGATCCTGGCGGCCTCGGCGGCGACGGCCGCCGGATCGGCGGCCAGCACCAGCACGTCGATGCTGGCACCGCTGATGGCAGCGGCGGCGCTGACGGTCTTGGCGGTGGCGGCGTTGAGCTTGCCGTCGTGGTGCTCGGCGATGACGAGAATCTTGCTCATTACAGCAACCCCTTCTGCTTGAGTGCGGCCACCAGTTCGGCCGCGTCCTTGACCATCACACCCTTGCTGCGCTTGGACGGCGCGGCGTACCGGGTGGTCTTGAAGGTATCGGCGGCTTCAACGCCGAGGTCGGCCAGCTGCAGGGTTTCCAGTGGCTTGGCCTTGGCCTTCATGATGTCCGGCAGCTTGATGAAGCGCGGCTCGTTCAGGCGCAGGTCGGTGGTGACGACCGCCGGCAGATCCACTTCCAGCGTTTCCAGGCCGGCGTCCACCTCACGGGTCACCGTGGCCTTGCCATCGGCGATGTCCAGCTTGCTGGCGAAGGTCGCCTGCGGGCGGCCCCAGAGCGTGGCCAGCATCTGCCCGGTCTGGTTGGCGTCATCGTCGATGGCCTGCTTGCCGAGGATCACCAGGTCCGGCTGCTCCTTCTCGACCAGCTTGAGCAGGGTGCGCGCGGCGGTCAGTGGCTGGATGGCCTGATCGGTGACCACGTGCACGGCACGGTTGGCGCCCATGGCCAGGCCGTTGCGCAGATGCGCCTGGGCGTCGGCCGGGGCGATGGTGGCCACCACCACCTCCGTGGCGATGCCCTTGTCGCGCAGGCGCAGGGCTTCTTCCAGGGCGATTTCATCGAAAGGATTGGGAGACAGCTTGACGCCGTCGGTGACCACGCCGGAACCGTCCGGCTTGACCTGAATGCGGACGTTGTAGTCCACCACGCGCTTGTATGCGACGAGGATTTTCATCTGGTACGGGGTCCTTCAGTAACAGGGAGAACGTCCGGTCCTGACAGCAACCGGTTCGGGGGTGGGATCCCGATTCTAGCTGGCTTGAGGCAACCATGCGAATGCGTATGGTTGTGCTGCGGCGCACTAAGGGTCCGTCTGGGAGGAGCTCTGTTCACCCGTCAGAGGCAGTGGTAAAGGTGGGCCCGATGTATCCTGCTGCGCTGCACCCGACCACCAGGCGGCGCGGGAGCCTTGATCGAACAGGAGTAACGGGTAGTGCCCACTTGGATTGTCACCGGCGGCGCCGGGTTCATTGGCGGCAATTTCGTCCTCGAGGCCGTGGCCCGTGGCGTCAAGGTCGTCAACCTCGATGCACTGACCTATGCCGGCAACCTGCAGACGCTGTCCAGCCTGGAAGGCAACCCGAACCACGTGTTCGTGCACGGCGACATCGGTGACCGTGAGCGGGTCGCCCGCCTGCTCGCCGAGCATCAGCCCGATGCGGTGCTGAACTTCGCGGCCGAGAGCCACGTCGACCGCTCCATCGATGGCCCCGGTGCCTTCATCCAGACCAATGTGGTGGGGACCCTGGGCCTGCTCGAAGCGGTGCGCGACTACTGGAAGGCGTTGCCGGCCGAGCGCGGCGCAGCTTTCCGCTTCCTGCATGTGTCCACCGACGAGGTGTACGGCACGCTGGGCGATACCGGCGCGTTCAGCGAGACCACCCCGTACGCGCCGAACTCGCCGTACTCGGCGTCCAAGGCCGCGTCCGATCATCTGGTGCGCGCGTTCCACCACACCTACGGGCTGCCGGTGCTGACCACCAACTGCTCCAACAACTACGGCCCCTACCACTTCCCGGAAAAGCTCATTCCGCTGGTGATCGCCAAGGCGCTGGCCGGCGAGCCGCTGCCGGTGTATGGCGACGGCAGGCAGGTGCGTGACTGGCTGTTCGTGTCCGATCACTGCGAGGCGATCCGCACCGTGCTGGCCAAGGGCCGGGTGGGCGAGACCTACAATGTGGGCGGCAACTCCGAACGGCAGAACATCGAGGTGGTCCATGCGATCTGCGCCCTGCTGGATCAGCGCCGTCCGCGCGCTGACGGCCAGCCGCGCAGCAGCCAGATCACCCATGTGGCCGATCGCCCCGGCCATGACCGTCGTTACGCGATCGATGCCAGCAAGCTGAAGAACGAACTGGGCTGGCAGCCGGCGCACACCTTCGAGCAGGGCATCGCCTTCACTGTTGACTGGTACCTGGAGAACCAGGACTGGGTCGAGGGCGTGCTTGACGGCAGCTACCGCCTGCAGCGCATCGGCACTACGGTCTGAACCCAGGAGACGTCATGACCCAGCGCAAGGGCATCATCCTCGCCGGCGGAACCGGCACCCGGCTGTATCCGATCACCAAGGGCGTCAGCAAGCAGCTGTTGCCCGTGTACGACAAGCCGATGATCTACTACCCGCTCAGCGTGCTGATGCTGGCCGGCATCCGGGAAGTGCTGATCATCAACACCCCGCATGAGCAGGCCCTGTTCCAGCAGCTGCTGGGTGATGGCTCGCAATGGGGCATGGACATCCAGTACGCCGTGCAGCCCAGTCCGGATGGGCTGGCGCAGGCGTATCTGATCGGCCGCGAGTTCGTCGCCGGCAAGCCCAGCTGCCTGGTCCTCGGCGACAACATCTTCCATGGCCACGGCCTGCGCGACGTGCTCCGGCGGGCCGACGCCCGCACCGATGGCGCGACCGTGTTCGGCTACTGGGTCAACGATCCCGAGCGTTACGGCGTGGCCGAATTCGACAAGGACGGCCGCGTTGTCGGCCTGGTCGAAAAGCCGGAGAACCCGCGTTCCAATTACGCGGTCACCGGCCTGTATTTCTATGATGGCAACGCCAGCGATTATGCGGCCGAGCTGAGGCCTTCGCCGCGCGGCGAGCTGGAAATCACCGATCTCAACCAGCGCTATCTCGGTGCGGGCAGCCTGCATCTGGAGGCGCTGGGGCGTGGCTATGCATGGCTGGATACCGGAACTCACCAGTCGCTGCTGGAAGCGTCCAACTTCATCGAGACCATCCAGACGCGCCAGGGCCTGCAGGTCTGCTGTCCGGAAGAAGTGGCGTTCGGGCAGGGCTGGATCAATGCCGAGCAGCTGGAAGCGCTGGCCGCTCCGTTGATCAAGAATGGCTACGGCCAGTACCTGCACACACTCGCATTGCGTGGAGTGGTTCCGTGAAAGTGATTGAAACCCGGTTGCCGGGATGTGTGGTGATTGAACCGGCGGTGTTCGGTGACGAGCGCGGCTTCTTCTTCGAAGGCTGGAATGCGGCGCGATTCGGCCAGCTGGGCCTGCCCGACCGCTTCGTGCAGAGCAATGTCTCATCATCGAGCAAGGGCGTGCTGCGCGGCCTGCATTACCAGTGGCCGCGACCGCAGGGCAAGCTGGTGAGCGTGCTGGAAGGCGAGGTGTATGACGTGGCCGTCGATATCCGCCGCGGATCGCCCACCTTCGGCCAATGGGAAGCAGTGGTGCTGAGCGCGCAGAACAAGCGCCAGTTCTGGATTCCGGAAGGCTTCGCGCACGGGTTTGCCGTGCTGTCCGACACCGCGCTGTTCCACTACCTGTGCACCGATGTGTACGTGAAGGAAGCCGATGCCGGAGTGCGCTGGAACGACGCGGACATCGCAGTGGACTGGCCGGTGGGCGCGCCGACGCTCTCGCCCAAGGACGAACATGCGCCGTTCCTGAAGGACATCGCCGAGGAACGTCTGCCGGTCTTCGCGCCATGACGGTTCTCGTGCTGGGTGGCAACGGCCAGGTCGGCCAGGAGCTGCTGCGCGCGCTGGCGCCGTTGGGGCCGGTGGTCGCTACCACCCGCAGTGGCCGGCTGCCCGATGGCAGCCCCTGCGAGACGGCGGACTTCGGCCAGCCCGGGAGCCTGCCGGCGCTGCTGGATCGCGTGCAGCCGTCGGTGGTGGTCAATGCGGCGGCCTATACCGCCGTGGATCGCGCCGAGCAGGACATCGAAGCCGCCTTCGCCGCCAATGCGCAGGCCCCGGGCGTGATCGCGCGCTGGTGCCAGGCGCAGGGCGTGCCGTTCGTCCATTACTCCACCGACTACGTGTTCGACGGCGAAGGTTCCGCGCCCTATCGCGAGGACGAGCCGACCGCGCCGCTGGGTGTGTATGGCACCAGCAAGCGCGATGGCGAAGACGCCGTGCGCGCTGCCGGTGGCCGCCACCTGATCTTCCGTACCGCGTGGGTGTATGCCGAGCACGGCGCGAACTTCCTGCGCACGATGCTGCGCCTGGGCGCGGAGCGCGACCATCTGCGTGTGGTGGCCGACCAGATCGGCACGCCGACGCCGGCCGCGCTGATCGCCGATGTCACCGCGCTCGCGCTGCAGCATCCTGCCTCGCTCTCCGGCACCTGGCATCTCACCGCCAGTGGCCAGACCAGCTGGCACGGCTTCGCCGAAGCGATCTTCGCCGAAGCGCTGGCAACCGGGGTCCTGCACAGGGTGCCGGTGGTTGAAGCGATTCCGGGTGCCGAGTATCCGACCCCGGCGCGGCGGCCGGCCTGGTCGGTGCTGGACAACAGGGCCCTGCAGCAGGCGCTGGGCATCGTGCTGCCGCCGTGGCAGGACGGCCTGAAGCAGGTCATGGCCGCGATCGCGCGCGGCTGAGGGCACGCCGCAATTGCTGCGGCGCATCCCAGCCGGATGCGGGTGTGCCGCTAGAATGCGGGCATCCTTACCGTGTGGGACAGCAAAGCGATGGACAAGTCCAATACCGGCGGCAAGCGCAGCAAGCGCTATGCCAGCGCGGCCCAGGCGCTGGAGGGCGTGGTCGCCGATGGCCAGACGCTGGCCGTCGGCGGCTTCGGCCTGTGTGGCATACCCGAGGCGCTGATCGCAGCGTTGCGCGACAGTGGAGTCAAGGGCCTGACCGTGATCTCCAACAATGCCGGTGTCGATGGCTTCGGCCTGGGCCAGCTGCTGGAAACACGCCAGATCAGCAGGATGATTTCCTCGTACGTGGGCGAGAACAAGGAGTTCGAGCGCCAGTTCCTGGCCGGTGAGCTGGAACTGGAATTCAATCCACAGGGCACCCTGGCCGAGCGCCTGCGTGCCGGCGGCGCCGGCATTCCTGCCTTCTTTACTGCCACCGGCTACGGCACGGTGGTGGCTGAAGGCAAGGAGACCCGCGAATTCGACGGCAGGCACTATGTGCTGGAAACCGCGCTGCGTGCCGACGTTGCCCTGGTCAAGGCGTGGAAGGCCGACGAAGCCGGCAACCTGGTGTTCCGCAAGACCGCGCGCAATTTCAATCCTGCCTGCGCGATGGCCGGCAAGGTGTGCATCGCCGAAGTGGAAGAGGTGGTACCGGTCGGTGCGATCGATCCGGACCAGGTGCATCTGCCGGGCATCTATGTGCATCGCATCGTGCACAACGCGCATCCTGAAAAGCGAATCGAGCAGCGCACCGTCCGTGCGGAGGGCAACTGACATGGCGTGGACCCGCGATGAGATGGCGGCCCGCGCCGCCCGTGAACTGACCGACGGTGCCTATGTGAACCTGGGCATCGGCCTGCCGACCCTGGTCGCCAACCACATTCCCGAAGGCGTGGACGTGTGGCTGCAATCCGAGAACGGCCTGCTTGGCATCGGCCCGTTCCCGACCGAAGCCGAAGTCGATGCCGATCTGATCAACGCCGGCAAGCAGACCGTGACCGCGCGCGCCGGTGCCAGCTACTTCGGCAGCCATGACAGTTTCGCCATGATCCGTGGCGGCCACGTCAACCTGGCCATTCTTGGCGCGATGCAGGTGACCCACAAGGGCGACCTGGCGAACTGGATGGTGCCCGGCAAGATGGTCAAGGGCATGGGCGGCGCGATGGACCTGGTGGCCGGCGTGCAGCGCGTGGTGGTGCTGATGGAGCACACGGCGAAGAACGGCGAGCACAAGGTGCTGGCCGAATGCACGCTGCCGTTGACCGGCGTGGGCGTGGTCGACCGCATCATCACCGATCTGGCCGTGTTCGACGTGACCGATGCCGGTCTGGTGCTGGTGGAGACCGCGCCGGGGGTTGGCGAGGACGAACTGAAGGAAAAGACCGGCGTGCCGTTCCGGCGTGCCTGAGTCCGGCGGGGCGGCCTCGTGCCGCCCGCCACTGCCTGGCGATCCCGATGCTGTTTCCACACGAGCTGCCCGATGCCGACGTCCGTCATGTTCCGGGCTGGCTGCTGCCGGACCTGGCGGATGCGCTGCAGCGGACGCTGGGCGAACAGGTGGCCTGGGATGTGCACCGCATCCGGATGTTCGGTCACTGGGTGGATTCGCCGCGGCTGAGCAGTTGGATCGGCGATCCGCAGGCGCGCTACCGGTATTCCGGCGCCGAGTTCGTCCCGCATCCGTGGCTGCCGGCATTGCAGGCGCTGCGCGTGCGATTGCAGGAAGAGGGTATCGGCCGGTTCAACAGCGTGCTGCTCAATCGATACCGCGATGGTGGCGATTACATGGGGTGGCACAGCGACGACGAACCAGAACTGGGACCGGCGCCGGTGATCGCTTCACTGAGCCTGGGTGCGGCACGGCGTTTCCTGCTGCGACGGCGCGACGAGCCGGCACGCAAGGCGGAGTTCCTGCTGGGCCATGGCGATCTGCTGTTGATGGCCGGCAGGACCCAGCGCTTCTATCAGCACGCGTTGCCGAAGATGGCGCGGGCCCAGGGTGAGCGGATCAACCTGACATTCCGCTGGATCACGCCGCGCTGAGCGAGGGATCAGCGCGGTGCCGCGGGCCTGTCGTTCTGACCGCTGACCAGCGTCCAGCCGACCACGTCCTGCGCGATCTGCTGCAGGCCACGTTCGAACGCCGCCGCAACCGCCGGCACATCGGTACTGCCAACGGGCTGCGCCTGGCGGAAGGTGCGATCAGCGACCACGCGCTGGTCGGCCACGTGGATCAGCTTGGCATTGAGTTCGATCACCACCGTGGGCGTGGTCTGGCCCTGGTAGTCCGATTCGAAACGACGGATGTCCGTGGACAGCTTGTAATCGGCGCGGATACCGGCGGCGGTGCGGGCCACGCCGTTGATGCGGCCGGAGTCCTCGAAACCGCGCAGCAGGGTGTCCTCGATCATGTCGGTGGCCGGCTGGGCCCAGCTGGCGCCCCTGTAGATCTCCAGCTCCGATGGCGTGGGACGCACGTTGATGCGCGGGCTGTCGACCATGCGCGCCGCGCTGGGCTTGGCCAGCACCAGCTGCCAGGCGACCTGGGGCCAGCTGGGATCGACCTTCACCTGCACGGCAGGCGAGTACAGCGTGACGGGATTCTTGTCGCCGCTGCCGAGGATCGAGCAGCCCGACAGCAGCGCCAGGGCCAGGCCTGGCAGCAGCAGGCGCGGGAAGAGGATCGGGCTCATTTGGGTTCGAACTCCTTCGGGGCATCGCGGCCGAGCAGATAGCGCGCGGGGTTGTTCTCGAGGCGGTCGCTGACCCGGCGCAGGTCGCGGATCAGGCCACGCAGTTCGGTCAGGGTCGGGCCCAGCTGGCCGAGCCCGTCATTGGCGAAGCTGTTGATCGCGGCGCGGTTCTCGCCAAGGATCGAATCGGCATTGCCGGCAGCCGAATCGAGCTTGACCAGGGTGGCGTCGAGCTTGTCGATGATGCCCGGCAGCTGCTGCACCAGGTTCCTGTCGAGGCGCTCGATGGTGCCGTTGGTGGTCTTCAGCGTGGTGTCCAGGCTGCGTGCGGCATCGCGCGCGCTGAGCAGCAGCGCCTGTGTGCCCTGGTCGCGGTCGGCCAGTCCGCCGCTGATGGTTTCCAGGTTGGCCAGGGTCGCGTTGATCGACGCCACGTTGCGATCGCTGAGGATCTGGTCCATGCGCTCGACGATGCGGTTGGCCACATCGGTGATGTTCTGCAGTGCCGAAGGCGTGGTCGGGATGATCGGCGCCGGGTCCTTGTTGACCGTGGTCAGTGCCGGCGACTGCGGCGTGCCACCGCTGAGCTGGATGATCGACGGACCGGTCAGGCTGGTGATCGCCAGCTTGGCACGGGTATCGGTCTTCACCGGCGTGGTGGAGTTCAGGCGGATGCGCGCCACCACCTGGCGCGGATCGTCCGGTACCAGGTTCAGCTCGATGATCGAGCCGACCGCGATGCCGTTGTACTGCACCGGGCTGCCGACCGACAGGCCGGTCACCGCCTCGCGGAACACCACGCGGTATTCCTGCCAGGTGCGGTCGGAAGAGTACTTGGCCGCCCACAGGCCGAAGGCCAGCAGGGCCAGGCCGGTGATCAGGGTGAACGCGCCGATCAGCACGTAGTTGGCTTTGGTTTCCATGGCTCAGGCACTCTCGATCTGTTCGCCACGCGCGGCACGCGCACGTGGTCCGTGGAAGTATTCCTGGATCCACGGATGATCCAGTTTCTCGATTTCCGCAAGCGGCGCGTTGGCGATCACCTTGTGGTCGGCCAGCACGGCGACGCGGTCGCAGATGGCGTACAGCGTGTCCAGGTCATGAGTGATCAGGAACACGGTCAGGCCCAGCGCTTCCTGCAGGGTCTTGATCAGCCGGTCGAAGGCCGCCGCGCCGATCGGGTCCAGGCCGGCGGTCGGCTCGTCCAGGAACAGCAGCGGCGGGTCCAGTGCGAGCGCGCGGGCCAGGCCGGCACGCTTGCGCATGCCGCCGGACAGCTGCGAGGGCAGCTTGTTGATCGCATCCGCGGGCAGGCCGGCCAGCTTCACCTTCAGCAGCGCCAGCTCGTAGTGCCACCGTTCGGGAAGGTCGCGATGATGCTCCTTCAGCGGAACCTGCACGTTCTCGCCGACGGTGAGCGAGGAGAACAGCGCGCCATCCTGGAACAGCACGCCGGTGTTGCGCTCGATATGCAGCCGGCTTTCGGCATCGTCGGCACGCGCATCGCGGCCGAGCACTTCGATCTGTCCTTCATCCGGCACGCGCAGGCCCAGGATCGAGCGCATCAGCACGGACTTGCCGGTGCCCGAGCCGCCGACGACGCCGAGGATCTCGCCGCGCCGTACGTCCAGGTCGAGGTCCTCGTGGACGGTCTGGCTGCCGAAGCGGTTGACCAGCCCACGCACGCGGATGGCCAGGTCGTGGCCATCGTCATCACGCATCTCGAAGTTGCCGGAGTCGGAGGTCGTGTTCATGTCACCAGTCCATATGCATGAACCACAACGCCGCGAAGGCGTCGATGATGATCACCAGCGAGATGGTCTGCACCACGCTGGATGTGGTGCGCTCGCCGACCGACTGCGCGGTGCCGGTGACCTTCAGGCCCTCCAGGCAGCCGATCAGGCCGATCACCACCGCGAAGACGGGCGCCTTGGACAGGCCGACCAGCATGTGCCGCACCTCCATCGTGTCGTGCATCCGCGCGATGTACATCTGCGGCGGAATGTCCAGATCGAACGCGCCGACAGTGATGCCGCCGGCCAGGCCGGCGATCATCGCGATGAAGGTCAGCAGCGGCAGGGTCACCAGCAGCGCGAACAGGCGCGGCAGCACCAGCAGGTCGATCGGGTCCAGGCCCAGCGTGCGCATCGCATCGATCTCCTCGCGGGCCTTCATCGCGCCGATCTGCGCGGTGAACGCGCTTGCCGTGCGGCCGGCCAGCACGATCGCGGTCAGCAGCACGGCGAACTCGCGCAGGAAGGCGATGTTGACCAGCTCGACCACGTAGATCTCCGCGCCGAAGTCGCGCAGGATGGTCGAGCCCAGGAATGCGATCACCGCACCGACCAGGTAGGACAGCAGCGCCACCAGCGGCACGGCGTCCAGGCCCACCTGTTCCATCTGGTGCACGGTGGCGGTGAGGCGGAAGCGCCGCGGCTGCTTGACCAGGCGAGCGGTCTTGACCATCGCCTCGCCGAGGAAGCTGGCCAGGGCCACGATGTTGTGGCCGGTGCCATGCATGCTGACGCCCAGCCGTTCCAGCGCGGCCAGCACGCCGAAGTCGCGCTTGGGCTTGGGCCGGTCGTCGGCCACTTCCTCGATGGTGCACACCAGGGCCTGGTGATCCGGCCGGAACTGCAGCGCATCCTCACCGAGGTCGGCGCGATGGGCCACGCGCAACAGCTGCAGTACGCCGGCCGAATCGAGCTGCTCGATGCCCGTGGCGTCAATGCCGGTCAGTTTGTCGGGAACGGCGCGCAGCACCTCGGCCGCGGCCAGCGCGGTCTTCAAGGTCCAGTGGCCGGACAGGCGGATCAGCCCGGGGTCGTGGGCGTCCTGTTCGAGCTGGGGGGCGAGGTTCTGGGTCACGTGGGCCATTCGGGTCGCAGCATAACCGTTCTGTATTGTGCTTCGCGTTGAACCAGGATGAATTCCTCCGGTGGGGCCCGGCCTAGGTAATACTACGGCGCATGTCCGCAGACGCTCACACGATCCCCACGCCCCAGGCCACCTACGCGCAGCGCGTGGCCTTCGTTTCCGAGATCGCCGGCCGCCTCCACAGCTACGGCACCACGGCCCAGCGTCTGGAAACGGCCGTGGTCGCACTGGCAAAACAGCTCGATCTCGATTGTGAACCGTGGTCTAACCCCACCGGCATCATCCTCAGCTTCAGCGACCCGGCCCAAGCGATCGGCTCCAGTGACATCACCCGCGTGATCCGCCTGGCACCGGGCGAGAACGACCTGCACAAGCTCAGTGTCGCCGACCGGATTGCCGAGGAAGTGGCCAACGGGCGGATGAGCATCGCGCAGGGTCACACCGCGCTGCGTCAGCTGGACAAGGATCCCGGCCGCCGCGGCAAGCTCCGCACCATCCTCTCGTTCACGCTCGGCGCGGCCGGTGTCGCCGGCATGTGGAAGCTGCCCTGGCTGGACATCGCCACCGCCGGTGTCATCGGCCTGATGATCGGCCTGCTCGGCATGGTCACCGACCGTCGCCCGGCGACCCGCGAAGCCGCCGAGGCGCTGGCCGCGCTGCTGGCCGGCCTGGTCGCCACCCTGGTCGCTTCGTTTGTCGGCGCGCTCAACCTCAACACGGTGATCATCGCCTCGCTGGTGGTGCTGCTGCCCGGCATGTCGCTGACCAATGCGGTCAACGAACTGGCCAGCCAGCACTGGGTGTCAGGCACCGCGCGGTTTGCCGGTGCGCTGACCACGATCATGAAACTGAGCGTCGGCGCGATGATCGCGGTGACCCTGGCCGATGTGCTGGGCCTGGACCCGGTGATCCGTGCCTCGCGACCGCAGGGACCCTGGGTGGAGTGGGGGTCGCTGCTGACCGCGGCCTTCGCCTTCGCGATGCTGTTCAAGGCCAGTCGTCGCGATTATCCCTGGGTGATTGCCGCGTCCGTGGCCGGCTATGCCATTTCCAAGTTTGGCGGGCACGCCTGGGGGGCACCGGCGGGCATCTTCCTGTCAGCGATGGTGCTGACCGCCGGCGGCAACCTGTTCGGTCGGCTGGCCGGGCGTCCGGGTGCAATCATCCGCCTGCCGGGCATCATCATGATGGTGCCTGGCAGCACCAGCCTGCGTGGCGTGCTGACGCTTGTCCAGCAGCAGGATGTCGGTGCCGGCCAGAGCGTGTTCCTGACCGTGCTCAACGTGGTGATGGCGCTGGTGGCGGGCCTGCTGTTCGGCAACCTGTTGATGCCGGCGCGCAAGACGCTGTGATGGAATGAAGAACGCCGGCTTGCGCCGGCGTTTTTCATTCTTTCCGATCCGGCCTCAGGCCTTCTTGATCAGGAAATCTTCCGGCTTCTTGCTGCCCTTGGCGGTCAGCTCGGCCATCCAGCGCGGCTGCTTGCCACGGCCGGTCCAGGTTTCCTTCGGGTTGGCCGGGTTGCGGTACTTCGGGGCGACCTTGCCCAGCTTGCGGCCGGCGGTCTTGGACGGAGCCGCCGCCTTGCGGGCGCGTGGCTTGGCCGCCGTGGTAGCGGTACCGAACAACTCCTCGATGGTGTAACCCTCGGTCTTGGCCAGCTTGCTCAGCTGGGCCCGCACCTTGGCGATCGGGCGACGCTTGGCGACGATGGTCTGCTGCTTTTTCGCGGTGCGGATCAATGCGCCCAGCTCGCGTGCCGACAGGCCGGTCAGGTCGATGCTCATCTACGGTTACTCCGGAAACTAATAAGGGACAGGGACGAGCCGGTCCGTGGCGTCGGCGCACAGGATAATGATGAATTAAATCCAGTACAAATCATGCAGGTCAGGGTGTGGCGATGGACCGACTGCATCGTGACCATTTTGACCGGATTATGTCCAGCTGCATATTCACCGGCCCACCGCCGGTACAAAGAAAAAGACCGGGGCATGCCCCGGTCCTGTCATTCAACCCTGCAGGCGTTGCAGCAGGGCGGCCTTGTCCAGGCTTTCGGCTTCGCTGGCACGTCGCGAGCGGTATTCGTACGTGCCGGCCGCCAGGCCGCGCTCGCTGACCACCACGCGATGCGGGATGCCGATCAACTCCATGTCGGCAAACATCGCACCCGGACGCAGACCACGATCATCCAGCGCGGCATCGAGACCGGCATCGCGCAGTTCCTGCAGCAGGCCGGCAGCGGCTTCGGCCACAGCGGTATCGCCCTTGGGGTTGATGACGCACACCACCACCTGCCACGGCGCCATCGCGTCCGGCCAGATGATGCCGGCATCGTCATGATTCTGTTCGATCGCGGCAGCGACCACGCGCGAGATGCCGATCCCGTAGCAGCCCATTGCCATCACTGCGGCCTTGCCGTTCTCGTCCAGCACGGTGGCGTCCAGTGCTTCGGCGTACTTGCGGCCAAGCTGGAACACGTGGCCGACTTCGATGCCACGGGCGATCTTCAACTCGCCGCCGTCCAGCGCACGGTCACCGGCACGCACGTTGCGGATATCGACCACTTCCGGTTCCGGCAGGTCACGGCCCCAGTTGACTCCGGCCAGGTGGAAGCCCGCTTCATTGGCACCGACCACGAAATCGGACATCGCCGCCACTTCGCGGTCGGCCACCACGCGGATCGCCTTGGCCGGTGAAACCGGGCCGAGGAAGCCGGGCACGCTGCCCAGGTACTCGGCGATCTCCGCTTCGCTGGCAAAACGCTGCTCTTCCAGGCCGGGAACCTTGCCCAGCTTGATCTCGTTGACCTCGTGGTCGCCACGGACCAGCACCAGCACGAACCCTTCGTCGGTCATCAGCGCCACCGACTTCACCGTGCGCTGCAGCGCGATGCCGAGCAGGGCGGCAACGTCCTCGCAGGTCTTCTGGGTGGGGGTCTCGACCTTGCGCATCGTCTCGCCGGCTGCCGCGCGCGGTGCCGGTTCCGCGGCGATCGCCGCTTCCATGTTGGCCGCGTAGTCCGAGCCGGTGGAGAACACCAGCGCGTCCTCGCCCGAATCGGCGATCACATGGAATTCCTGGGACGCGTCGCCACCGATCGCGCCGGAATCGGCCTGCACCATGCGGAAGTCCAGGCCCAGCCGGGTGAAGATGCGGCTGTAGGCGGCCTTCATGTTCTCGTACTCGCGCACCAAGCACTCATCGTGCAGGTGGAACGAATAGGCGTCCTTCATCAGGAATTCGCGTGCACGCATCACGCCGAAGCGCGGGCGGATCTCATCGCGGAACTTGGTCTGGATCTGGTAGAAGTTCACCGGCAGCTGCTTGTAGCTGGACAGCTCGCTGCGCGCGAAGTCGCAGGCCGCTTCCTCGGCGGTCGGGCTGTAGCAGAACACCTGGTCCTTGCGATCCTTGATCTTCAGCAGCTGCGGCCCGAACTTCTGCCAGCGGCCGGTCTGCTCCCACAGCTCCTTGGGCTGGATGGTCGGAATCTGGAACTCCACGGCACCGGCGCGATCCATTTCCTCCCGCACGATGCGTTCGACCTTGCGCAGCACGCGCAGTCCCAGCGGCGACCAGGTGTACAGGCCGGAGGCGAGCTTGCGGATCATGCCCGCACGCAGCATCAGGCGGTGGCTGGTCAGCTCCGCGTCGCTGGGGGTTTCCTTGGTGGTGTGCAGGTGGAACTGGGAGAGGCGCATCGTCGGCTTCGGTCTACGGCAGAGATCCCTATTCTGCCAGCCCGGGCGGGGGGAGGGTATCGGCAGGGCTGCGCCCTGCACCCGCCTCAAGCCACGTCAACAGCAACAGCAACAGCGGGCTTCGCGTGGGATGGCGGGGTGGATCCGGTGGCAGGGGACGCCGTAAACCCGTCCATGGGGGCTTGGTCGCGGCATCCATGCCGCTCACACCCCTGCCACCGGACCCACCCCGCCTTCGACAGATTTCTGCGACCTGCCCGCATTTCGGTAGAGCCGAGCCATGCTCGGCTGCTGTTCGATCCATTCTCGAAGTATTCGATTTCAATGGATTTCATCCACGCACGGCGTGGATGGCCCGCCGTCACCAGGAACCTGTCGGGGGTGGGGCGGTGTGGGCTGGCAGGACCGTTGGCGCCATGGATGGCGCCATCGAGCCCCCATGGATGGCGCCATCGAGCCCCCATGGATGGGTTTTACGGCGTGTCCTGCCAGACCACACCGCCCCGCCAGACCAGTAGAAAATCAGGGCCGCTTTGGCATTTGACGTTGCCGTTGCCTGAAGCAGGTGCAGGGCGCAGCCCTGCCGACCCCTCAACCGGCTGCTGGGCAGTAGGCCTTGATGCTGGCTTCAGCCAGTCCCTTCTGCGCGGTGCGCTGCTCCGCGGTCAGCACGGTATCGCCCTTGCCGTCGCCGTCGGTGTCCTGCATCACCTGGCCGGACCCCTCCAGAAGGGCCAGGTTGGCCCGGGCAGTGCTGCACTGCTCCGGCACGGGTGCGGCCGGGCGTTCGGCGCTGTCGGCCGATGGCGCCGAGCGTGCCTGTGCCCGGGTCTCGTAGGTCCTGCCTGCTGGCGGGGTTTCCGAATACTGGGTGACGCCGTTGGCGTCCTTCCACTTGTAGACGGGGCCGGCCATGGCACTGGTACTGGCCAACAGCAGCAGGCATCCCAGGCAGGACAGGGCACGCATGGCAAACTCCGCAGAATGGGCGTAGAACGCCGATTGCAGCATTGGCACCGACCGCTGGCAAGTCGATTAAACTGGATTCCATGGACCCGATCACACCGCCGCCGCGTTCGCGCACGATTTACCTGCTGCCCAACCTGTTCACCACTGCGGGCCTGTTCGCGGGCTTCTACGCGATCATCGCCGCTGCCAACGGGGATTTCGTCAATGCCAGCATCGCGGTGTTCGTGGCGGCGGTGATGGACGGCCTGGATGGCCGTGTCGCGCGCCTGACAGGCACCAGCAGCGAGTTCGGCGTGCAGTACGACTCGCTGGCCGACCTGGTCAGCTTCGGCATGGCGCCGGCACTGGTGATGTACCACTGGTCGCTGTCCTGGCTGAAATTTGATGATCCCCTGCTGGGCCGTGTCGGCTGGGCCGTGGCCTTCCTGTACGCCGCATGTGCGGCGCTGCGCCTGGCCCGCTTCAATACCCAGGTCGCGGTGGTGGACAAGCGCTGGTTCGTCGGCCTGGCCAGCCCGGCTGCTGCCGGGCTGATGATGTCGTTCGTCTGGGCCTTCGCCGATGGCAACCTGGGCTGGGACGGCAATCAGCTGCGCTATGTGGCGCTGGCGGTGACGCTGGTCGCTGCGCTGCTGATGGTCAGCCGCATCCGCTTCTGGAGCTTCAAGGGCGGTGCCGCCAAGGATTCCCGTTCCGACCGGGTGCCGTTCCTGGTCCTGGCACTGGTACCGATGGCCATCGCGATCGCGGTGATCGACCTGCCGCGCGTCCTGTTCGCCGTGGGCATCCTGTATGCCCTGTCCGGCCCGGTGATGTGGGCGGTGCAGCGCCTGCGCAAGAAGTCCGAGGCCGCGTGAGCCACGATCTGCCCGTGCTGTGGTCACCGGCCCAGCAGGCCTGGCTGCAGGCGATGGGCTATACCGTCTATCACGACGGCCAGCTGGCCGCGGAGCTGGACGCTGCATTGCAGCTGAGCGTGGCCGACGCCGATGCGGCCAGCCCGGCAGCGCAGTCCCCGCCACGCCAGCCGGAACCGGCAGCGATGGAGCCGGCACCGCGCCAGCCGCGGAGTCCGTCGCCGCCTCGCACCGCGCCCGCCGTGGTGCCGGCAACCGAACCGCAGTTGGCACGCGCAGCGTCGGCGGGTACCACCCGGCAGCCGGCGGTACGCCTGCCTGATCGCCTGCAGATCGCACTGCTGCGCGCATCCGGCTGCAACCCGAACGATGCCGCGACGCAGGCGCTGATGGACAGCTGGCCGTTGGAGCAGCTGCGCCGTGATCCAGCCGCCAAGCGCGCGCTGTGGCCGCAGCTGCGCGCCCTGCGCAAGCGGGGCGCGCCGTGAGTGCGGTCAGCCAGCCCGGTCCGGTGCGCCTGCGGGCGCTGCGCGAGAGCGATCTTGCCGAGGTGATGGCGATCGAGGTGCGTGGCTATCCCTTCCCATGGACCCGCGGCATCTTCATCGATTGCCTGCGTGCGGGTTATCCCGGTCTGGCGATGGAGCGCGATGGGCAGCTGGTCGGCTACGGCGTACTGAGCATCGCCGCCGACGAGGCGCATGTGCTGAACATCTGCATCGATCCGCTGGTGCAGTCTCGCGGGCTGGGGCGGCAGCTGCTGCGTGCGCTGGTGCAGCTGGCCGGTGATCGCGGTGCCCAACGTGTGTTCCTGGAAGTGCGCCCGTCCAATGCACCGGCGCTGGCGCTGTATCACAGCGAAGGGTTCAACGAGATCGGCCGGCGTCCGCGCTATTACCCGGCCGCGCAGGGGCGCGAGGACGCGGTGGTGATGGCGATCGAGCTGGTCGAGGGCGACCTGCAGACGATGCCGCCGCTGTAACCGGGATGCGCCGCGTTGCCCGCCGGTACGGCCGGGCGCTGGCGGCAGGTGCCAACCTTGGCGGGCACGTGTGGCTCACGCCAGCCGCAGGGCCAGCACTCCGCTGACGATCAGCGACGCCGCCAGCCAGCGCACGCGCGGTATCCGCTCGCGCAGCAGGAATGCCGAGATCAGCAGGGCGAACAGGATCGATGACTCGCGCAGGGCCGACACCATCGCGACCGGTACCTGGGTCATCGCCCACAGTGCCATCGCATAGGACGCGGTGGTGCCCACGCCGCCGGCCAGGCCCAGCGGCCAATGCTGGCGCGCGTAGGTCAGCACCGCGCTGCGGCGGGTGTACAACGCCCACAGCGGCAGCGGGATGCCCGACAGCAGGAACAGCCACAACGTGTAGGCCAGCGGGCTGCCCGACAGGCGCGCGCCGTGCGCATCGACCAGGGTGTAGGTTGCGATCAGCGTCGCCGTCAGCAGCGGCAGGCCGAGCTGGCCTGCGCGCGCGCCCAGTGCCATGGCCAGGATGCCGCTGCTGACCAGCACCACGCCCAGCCATGCCGCCGCGGGCAGTGATTCGCCGAGCAGGGTGCCGGCCAGCGCCACCAGGATCGGTGCGCAACCGCGCATGACCGGATACGCCAGGCTCATGTCCACCTGCTGATAGCAGCGTGCGACCAGCGCGTAATAGACCACCTGCAGCAGTACCGAGGCAGCCAGCCACGGCCAACTGGTCACATCCGGCAGAGGAAGGAAGGGCAGCAGCGCGGCGGACAGCAGTGCGGCGCTGCCGGTGACGAGCACGGTGCCGAGGAGCTTGTCGGCGCCACGCTTGACGATGGCGTTCCAGCTGGCATGCAGCGCGGCAGCGGCGAGAACCAGCAGGAAGATCGAAAGCGGCATCCGCTGATGATGCCAAAAGACGTGGGCGGGTGCGGACCTGGATCCGCACCCGCCGATCTGCTGTTACAGCTTCGCGCGTTGTTCGCGCAGGCCGGCCAGCTGGGTGTTCCAGTCGGCCAGGCGCACGCGCTCCTGCTCGATCACCGCAGCCGGCACCTTGTCGGTGAACCGGGCCAGCTTGGTCTCGCTCTTCTCCTGCTCGCCTTCCACGCGCTTGATCTCCTTGTCCAGGCGTGCACGTTCGGCATCCAGATCGACCAAGCCTTCCAGCGGCACCAGCAGCTTCAACTCACCGACGATGGCGGCAGCTGCGGGCGGAGCGCTTTCGCCTTCGCCCAGCCATTGCACGCTGTCCAGCTTCAGCAGGAACGACAGCGACGCACTGAAGCGTTCGACGCGGGCACGATCCTGCTGCTGGCCGGCCTGCAGGCGCAGGGGCACCAGCCTGGACGGTGCGACGTTCAGTTCGCTGCGCACGCGGCGCACCGCGCTGATCACCGCCTTGAGCCATTCGACGTCGGCTTCGGCCTGGGCGAAATCGCCCTGGAACTCGGCTGCGGTCGGGTAGGGGCGCAGCGACAGCGTGGTTTCGGCCAGGCCCAGGCGTGGCGCAAGCTGCTGCCACAGCTGTTCGGTGATGAACGGCGTCAACGGGTGCAGCAGGCGCAGCAGGGCTTCCAGCACGTACAGCAGGGTGTGGCGGGTGCTTTCGGCATCCGCTGCGTCGCTGCCGTTCAGGGCCGGCTTGCTCAGCTCGAGGAACCAGTCGCAGAACGCATTCCAGGCGAACTCGTACAGGCACTGCGCCAGCAGGTCGAAGCGGTAGGCGGCGAAGTGGCCCTGCGCTTCAGCGGTGGTGGCCGCCAGGCGTGCAAGGATCCAGCGCTCGGCATCGGTACGCGGCGCCGGCACGCCGCTGAACGCCGCACCTTCGGTGTTCATCAGCGCGAAGCGGCTGGCGTTCCACAGCTTGTTGCAGAAGTTCTTGTAGCCTTCGGCACGGTTCATGTCGAACTTGATGTCGCGGCCATGGGTGGCGAGCGCGGCGATGGTGAAGCGCAGCGCGTCGGCCCCGTGGGCGGCGATGCCGTCCGGGAACTCCCTGCGCGTGGCCTTCTCGATCTTCTCCACCATCTTCGGCTGCATCAGGCCGCCGGTGCGCTTGGCGACCAGGTCATCGATGCTGATGCCGTCGATGATGTCCAGCGGGTCGAGCACGTTGCCCTTGCTCTTGGACATCTTCTGGCCTTGTCCGTCGCGGATCAGGCCGGTGAAGTAGACGTCCTTGAACGGAATCTTTCCGGTCAGGTTGTCGGTGGCCATGATCATGCGGGCCACCCAGAAGAAGATGATGTCGAAGCCGGTGACCAGCACCGACGACGGCAGGTAGCGGTCGAAGCCGCGCTCGGCCATGGCCTGTTCGTTGGGCCAGCCCAGGGTGGAGAACGGCCACAGCTGCGAGGAGAACCAGGTCTCCAGCACGTCGCTTTCCTGGTTCAGCACGACATCGCTGCCGAGCTTGTGCTTTGCCCGCACCTCATCTTCGCTGCGACCGACGTAGCAGGTGCCGGTGGCAGCGTCGAACCACGCCGGAATGCGGTGGCCCCACCACAGCTGGCGGCTGATGCACCAATCCTGGATGTTGGCCATCCAGTGACGGTAGGTGTTGATCCAGTTCGGGGGGACGAACGCAATGCTTCCGTCCTCGACAAGCGCCAGACCACGCCGCGCCAGTTCGTCCATCTTCACGAACCACTGGTCGGTCAGGTACGGCTCGATCACCTGGCCGGTGCGGTCGCCGCGCGGCACCTGCAGCTTGTGCGCCTTGGTCTCCACCAGGATGCCCAGGTCTTCCAGCTCGGACAGCACGGCCTTGCGTGCTTCATAGCGGTCCAGGCCCTGGAAGCGCTCCGGGGCGTTCTCATTCAGCGCCGCCACCGGAGTGAAAAGGTTGATCATCGGCAGGCTGTGGCGCACCCCGACCTGGTAATCGTTGAAGTCATGCGCGGGCGTGACCTTGACCACGCCGGTACCGAAGGCGCGGTCCACGTAATCATCGGCGATCACCGGCACGCGGCGGCCGGTCAGCGGCAGCACCACGGTCTTGCCGATCAGGTGCGCGTACCGCTCGTCTTCCGGATGCACCATCACGGCGGTGTCGCCCAGCAGGGTCTCCGGGCGGGTCGTGGCCACCACCAGGTAATCGCGGGTCTCGCGCAGGGTCTCGTTGCCGTCGGCGTCGCGCTCGACGTGCTCGTAGCTCAGGCCTTCATCAAGCTGATAGGCGATCGACCACAGGAAACCGTCTTCTTCGGCACTCTCCACTTCCAGGTCGGAGATGGCGGTTTTCAGCACCGGATCCCAGTTGACCAGACGCTGGCCGCGGTAGATCAGGCCCTGCTCGTGCCAGCGCACGAAGGCCTCGATCACCGCCGCCGAGGGCTGCGGGTCCATGGTGAAGGTGCTGCGCGACCAGTCGGCCGACGTGCCGAGGCGGCGCATCTGGCGTTCGATGGTGTCGCCGGACTGCTGCTTCCACTCCCAGACCTTGCCGATGAAGCCTTCGCGGCCCAGCGAGTCACGGGTTTCGCCCTTGCCTTCCAGCGCCAGGTTGCGGCTGACCACCATCTCGGTGGCGATGCCGGCGTGGTCGGTACCGACCTGCCACAGCGTGTCGTAGCCGCGCATGCGGTGGTAGCGCACCAGCGCATCCATCAGGGTCTGCTGGAAGGCGTGTCCCATGTGCAGCGTGCCCGTCACGTTCGGCGGTGGCAGCAGGATGGTGTACGGCTCGCCCTGGCCGGACGGCTTGAAGTGGCCGGCCTTCTCCCAGGCCTCGTAGAGGTCGGTCTCGAAGGACTTCGGGTCGTAGCTGGAGGCGAGTTGGGTCATGCGGGGGAACCAGGAGGTAATCGTTGAAGGATCAGGGCGCGGCGGCGGCCCATCAAGGGGGCCGTGGGGCGCTCACATGTCGTGCTTGTTCAGGTCGTAACCGGCGGCCTTGTACTGGCGCCAGCGTTCGCGCAGCGGTTCGCGCGCTTCAGGGTCGGCCGGGACCACTTCCAGCACGCGCTCGCACTGGCCCAGCCAGGGGTCGTCGCGCAGGTTGATCACCAGCGGGCGGGCCGGCGCCTCGGTGCCGGGCACGGCGATCAGCACCAGCGCTTCTTCCTCGTCCATGTCCTCGCCGGCAATCTGATGCGGGATGTAGGCGTCGTCATCGAACGCCCACAGCAGTTCGTCCAGTTCCTCGGCCTGGGCCTGGTCGCGCGCCAGCACCAGGGTGAACAGGCCGGCATCATTGGCCTTGCGTGCAAGCTCGCAGACCAGGCGCAACGGCTCGGTCAGGAAACGGGGCTTGGCGATCAGGTAGAAGTCGGCGCGGGGCATGGCAGGGTCCGGAACAGGCGGGGGCCCGGACTGGCCGGGCGAGGCCCTGGCCGGCGGTGGCCGGCCAGGGTCTGGTACAGCATCAGGCGCGGGCGGCCTGGTCCAGCAGCCACTGGCTCAGCAGGCCGACCGGGCGGCCGGTGGCCATGCCACGCTTGCCCTCGTCGCTGGCGACGCCGGCGATGTCCAGGTGAGCCCAGCGCTGGCCTTCGGCGAAGCGCGACAGGAAGCAGCCGGCGGTGATGGCGCCGGCCCAGCGGCCGCCGATGTTGTAGACGTCGGCGAAGGTCGAATCCAGCATCGGCTGGTACTCATCCCACAGCGGCAGGCGCCAGGCGCGGTCGAACACGTGCTCGCCGGCGGCCAGCAGTTCGTTGGCCAGGTCGTCGTGCTTGCTCATCAGGCCTGCGGTCTGGTGACCGAGGGCGACCATGCAGGCGCCGGTCAGGGTGGCGACGTCGACCAGCGCGGCCGGCTCGAAGCGCTGCGCGTAGGTCAGCGCATCGCACAGGATCAGCCGGCCTTCGGCGTCGGTGTTGCCGACTTCGATGGTCTTGCCCGACATCGAGGTGATGACGTCGGACGGGCGGTAGGCGTTGCCGTCGATGGCGTTCTCCACGGCCGGCACCACCACCACCAGGTTCAGCGGCAGCCTGGCCTTGACCGCAGCGACGAAGGTGCCGATGACGTTGGCGCCGCCGCACATGTCGTACTTCATTTCCTCGATGCCGCCCTGGGTCTTCAGGTTGACGCCACCGGTATCGAAGGTGATGCCCTTGCCGACCAGCACATAGGGCTTGGCGTCGCCGGCACCGGTCCACTTCAGCACGACCAGGCGCGGGCGATTGGCCGAACCACGGGCCACGGCCAGCAGCGAGCCCATGCCCAGGGCTTCCATCTGGGTCTCGTCGAGGATCTCGGCCTCGGCGCCGTCATGCTCGCTGGCGAACTTCACGCCGACTTCGGCCAGGTAGGCCGGGGTGCAGTAGTTCGGCGGCAGGTTGCCCAGTTCGCGGGCGAACTCGACACCGGCGGCGATGGCCTGGCCCTGGGCCAGGGCCTGCGCGTCGTCACCGGCGATGGCCAGCTGGGCGAGACCGGCATCATCGGCCTTCTTCTTGCCCAGCGTGGCGGTGTAGCGGTACGCCGCGTGATCGGCGGCGATCACTGCCTGGCGGATCGCCCAGGCCGCATCGCGCTCCTTCACAGCCACTTCAGACAGCGTGAACAGCGCGCTGCGGGTGGCGCCTGCCTTCAGCGCGCGAACGGCGTCGCCTACGGCCTTCAGGTACTGCGGCACGCCGAAGCGGGCGGCTTCACCCAGCCCGACCACCAGCACGCGCGGCGCTGCCACGCCCGGCAGATCGTGCAGCAGGCTGGTGGCACCGGTCTTGCCGGACAGGTCGCCGCGCTGGGCGAGGGCCGACAGGCGGCCGCCGCTGGCGGCATCCAGCGCCTGTGCGGCCGGAGTCAGGGTATGGTCGGCGTACGCGCCGACCACCAGGCAGTCAACGGGGGCGGCGGCCGGGGCGAGGTGGTTCAGGGTGAATTCGAGAGCCATTGAGCAGATTCCATTGGCAAGTCCGTACAATCGCGGACCGTTTACGCCCAGACGCTAGACTGGGCGGCACCGCGAACGAACCCCAGAGTTTAAACCACCGCCCCATGTTGAAGCTCGACCGCTACCTGCTGGGCGATTTCGTCCAGAGTTTCCTGGCCACCCTGATCGTCCTGCTGGTGGTCAGCGTGGGCGGCGTGCTGGTGGACATCCTCGGCAACATCGCCGACGGGCGCCTGCCGGCCAGGCTGCTGTTCTCGCAGCTGGCGCTGCAGTTCATCGTCTACATGCCGCTGATCCTGCCGCTGGCGTTGATGCTGGGCCTGCTGCTGGCGATCGCCCGCCTCTACCGCGACTCGGAAATGGCGGTGATCACCGCCATCGGCGTGGGCCCCAGGCGCCTGCTGCGGCCGCTGCTGATGCTGGTGGTGCCGGTGGTGGCGGTGGTGGGCGCCTGTTCGCTGTGGCTGGGGCCGTGGGCCTCACGCACCGCCGAGCAGATGATCCAGGACGCCAACCGCAGCGTGCTGATGGCCGGCCTGGAGCCCGGGCGCTTCACCCCGTTGCCCAACGGCGGCGTGGTCTACCTTTCCTCGATCTCGCCTGACGGCACCCAGCTGGGCAAGGTATTCCTGCAGCGTGCCAAGGACGACCGGCTGGAGGTGGTCTCTGCCGCCAGCGGCCGCATGTACTTCGAGGGCGAGCGCCAGCGCTTCCTGGAACTGGACAAGGGCCACCAGGTCGAGGGGCCGCTGGCCGGTGCGCTGGATTACCGGCTGGCCACCTTCGCCCGCAACGATGTGGCCCTGCCTGACGGTGCGCAGACCCGCAAGGATGACGACCCGGAACTGATGTCGACCCTGCAGCTGCTGGGCGACGGCCGCACCCAGGCCCAGGCCGAACTGCATCGCCGGCTGGCCCCGCCGCTGATCGCCCTGGCGTTCGCCCTGCTGACCGTGCCGCTGGGGCGCAGCTCGCCGCGCCAGCAGCGCTACGGGCGCATGATGCTGGCCCTGCTGGCCTACATGGTCGGCACCAACCTGACATTCATCGGCGCCGGCTGGATCGCCAGCGGCAAGCTGCCGGCGATGCTGGGCCTGTGGTGGCTGACCCTGCCACTGCTGGCGTTCGCGGTCTGGATGTATGCGCGTGATGGACGCATGAGCCTGCCCAAGGGGGCCCGCGCATGATGCTGCGACCGATGCGGTTCGATTTCTACCTCGGGCGGGCGGTGTTCGGCACCGTGCTGTTGACCTGGGCGGTGCTGACCGGCCTGGACGTGGTGATGGCCTTCTCCGGCGAGTTCAAGGACATCGGCAAGAACGGCTACACCCTGGGACACGCCGCCGCGTGGGTGCTGTATACGGTGCCACGCCGCGCCTACACCTTCTTCCCGACCGCGGCCGTGATCGGCGCGCTGATGGGGCTGGGCCAGCTGGCGGCGACCTCCGAACTGACCGCGCTGCGTGCGCTGGGCCTGTCCCGCAAACGCCTGAGCGTGTCGGTGGCGATTGCCCTGTCGCTGCTGACCGCAGTGATGGTGTTCAGCGCCGAGACGCTGGGCCCGTGGGGGCAGAACCGTGCCGATTCGCTGAAGATGAGCGCCAAATGGGGCCAGGACATGGCCGTGGCCCGTTATTCCGGCATGTGGGCACGCGAAGGCGATACCTTCCTCAACGCGCAGAGTGGTGAGGAACAGCTGGTCGGCAACACGGGAACGCGGTTGATCCTGCGTGACGTCCGCCTGTACCGGATCGCCGAAGACGGGCGGATCGCATCCCTGACCCACGCCGCCACTGCCGAGCATGACAAGGACGGCTGGGTATTGACCGGCGTGCGCCGCGATACCTTCGGCGAGCGCTCGGCAACGCGCGAGGAAGTGGCGCGCGAGCCCTGGAATTCCAAGCTGGATGCGGCGGCACTGGCGACCGGTATCGCCAAGCCGCGCAACCTGAGCGTGTCCGAACTGAGCACGAGCATCGCCTATCGCGAGCGCAACGGCCTGGATGCGCGTGACTTCGAGGATGTGTACTGGAGCCGCTGGTTCTACCCGGTGAACGTACTGGCCCTGTGCCTGGCCGCCGTGCCGTTCGCGTTTGGTTCGCTGCGCAGTGGCGGCATGGGCAAGCGCCTGTTCCTCGGCATCCTGTTTGCATTGGGCTTCTGGCTGCTGCAGCTGTTCTTCGGGCGCATGGCCGGCGCACTGAAGTTTGATTACCGCATCGCCTACGCGCTGCCGCCGATCGTGATGCTGGTGGTGTCGGGCCTGCTGTTCCGGCGGAAATCGGGCTGATTCTGGCAGCGCCGGGCCATGCCCGGCGCCAGCAGGACACTTCAGCGCTTGGGCATCCGCACCAGCCGCGTGCCACTGGCACGGTCGTGCCACGCCAGGCGTTGGCGATCCAGCAGGGCCCACCAGAAGCCCAGCCCACCCAGCAGCAACGACAGCGTTGCCACCGCGAACCGCAGCCACAGCTGCGTGCGCCGCAGCGCGGTGCCGTCGGCCGACACCAGTTTCAGCCGCCACGGCCGCATGCCAAGGGTCTGCCCACCCCGGCGCCAGCTGGCGGTTGCATAGGCCCCGGTTACGACCCAGCACACCGCCCACAGCAGCCACTGCCAGGCACTGAAGGGTGCGATGTTCTCGCGCTGTGCGTGGCCACTGAAGGTGTAGGCCAGGGTGAACGCGGTACCGGCCAGCATCCACAGCGCGAGCACGGGCAGCGCGTCGTAGACCATCGCCAGCAGGCGCCACGGCAGCAGCGCACGAGGGCGCTGCGCCTCGGGCGTGGCAGTGGAAGACACGTCGGTGGCAGGGCTGGACATGCGCCGAGCATACGCAAAGCTGGCCGCGTCCGCAGTCACCCTCGTATCCTCCACGCATGGCCGTCATTTCCACTCCCGCCGAGCGCCGTCAGCTGGTCCAGCAACTGCCTGCACTGCGTGCCGACGACAGCGTGCGCATCCAGCGCTTCCTTGATGCGATCTGGGCGGAGAACGGCCTGGCCAGGGCCACCCTGGACAGCTACCGTCGCGATCTGGAAGGGTTGGCGCGCTGGCTGGACGGCCGCGAAGGGGGCCTGGCCGGCGTCGAGCGCGCCGGCTTGTTCGACTACCTGGCCTGGCGCACGCGCCATGGCTGGTCGCCGCGCAGCAATGCGCGCCTGCTGTCGGCGCTGCGCGCGTTCTTCGCCGATGGCGTGCGTCGCGGCGAGCGCAGCGAGGACCCCGGCGCTCTGCTGGATCCGCCGAAGCTGCCGCGCCTGCTGCCCAAGGCGCTGGCCGAAAGCCAGATCGATGCGTTGCTGGCCGCGCCGGATGTCGGCAGTCCGCTGGGGCTGCGCGATCGGGCCATGCTGGAGCTGATGTACGCTGCGGGCCTGCGCGTGAGCGAACTGGTACTGCTGCCGGCAACGGCGGTGAACCTGCGGCAGGGCGTGCTGCGGGTGACCGGCAAGGGCAGCAAGGAGCGGCTGGTGCCGCTGGGCGAGGAGTCACAGCACTGGCTGGAGCGTTACCTGCAGGATTCACGGCCGCAGCTGGTTGGAAAGGGCAGGGTGCAGGCACTTGCCGATGGGCAGACGCCGCTGTTCATCGAGCCCCGGCTGCATGCGCTCACGCGGCAGGCGTTCTGGCATCTGGTCAAGCGCCATGCGCAGGTCGCCGGCATCGATCCGGCCCGCATCAGCCCGCATGGCCTGCGGCACAGCTTCGCCACCCATCTGCTCAACCGTGGCGCGGACCTGCGCGCGCTGCAGATGCTGCTCGGCCACAGCTCGCTGTCGACCACCCAGATCTACACGCTGGTGGCGCGTGAACACCTGCAGAAGCTGCACGCCCGCCACCATCCCCGTGGTTGAGCGGCCTGGATGAACCCCGTCCGGCTCCCGTCAGCAGGCCGCGACGCCGCCCCGGGCGGCTGTGTCAGAATCGGTGGTCTTCTTCTGCTGCGGAATGCTCCATGCTCCGATTCGCCATCGCCGCCGTGTTCGGCGCGCTCAGCCTGACGGCCTGCGCCCAGCCGGCTCCGCCGGCCCCTGCGGCCAAGGCGCCTGCCGCCGCCCCCGCCCGGGCCACCCCGGCCGCCAATGGTCCGGCCGAGCAGGCAGTGCGTGCCGCGCTGACCGCGCTCAACCCCGGTTTCGAAGTGGATTACATCGGCGCCGCGCCCTTCCCCGGTTTCCGCGAGGTGGTGGTCTCCGGCCAGCTGCTGTATGTCTCCGACGACGGCCGCTACCTGTTCCAGTCGCAGCCCTATGACACCCGCGCCAAGGGGCCGGCCAACAGCGAGGGCCTGCTCGGTTACCGTCGCGCGCTGCTGGCCAAGGCCAACCACGGCGACCGCATCGTGTTCGCCGCGCCCAACGCCAAGTACACGGTCAGCGTGTTCACCGACATCGAGTGCGGCTATTGCCGCAAGCTGCACCAGGACATCGCCGAACTCAACCGCAACGGCATCAGCGTCGAGTACCTGGCCTTCCCGCGCATGGGACTGGGCAGCAAGGATTACACCGACATGATTTCGGTCTGGTGCGCAGCCGATCGCCGCCAGGCGCTGACCAATGCCAAGCGTGGTGGAACCGTGCCGGCGAAGAACTGCACCAATCCGGTGGCGATGCAGTACGCGCTCGGCCAACAGCTGGGGGTGAACGGTACGCCGGCGATCTTCGCGCCCGACGGCACCCAGCTGGGCGGCTACCTGCCGCCGGCGCAGCTGCGTGCGGCGCTGGAGAAGCTGTCGGCCCAGCGCTGACCGGGATATCGCCGGGCATGGCCCGGCGCTACCCGCCCGGCCACGGTAGCGCCGGGCCATGCCCGGCGGATGCCTCATCCGATCAAGGCCGGGGGCGCGCGGCGCCCCCGGCCTTTTCCTTACTTCAGACCATCGCTGACGGCCTTGGTCAGCGTGCCCTGTGCATCGTCACCACTGAATTCCCAGACGAACGCGCCGCCCAGGCCCTGGGTCTTCACGTAGCCCATCTTGCGGGTGATGTTGGCCGGAGTGTCGAAACTCCACAGCGTGCTGCCGTTGTAGATCCAGGTGGCGCCGGCGGTATTGTCGGTGTAGCCCGGCCAGGCCAGGTTCTTCAGCACCTTCCAGTCTTCGATGCCGGCCTCATAGGTGCCCGGTGCGGCGCCTGAGGCGGTCTGGTACAGGCCGTTGTTGGCATTGGTCACGCCCGTCCAGCCACGTCCGTAGTAGCCGATGCCCAGGTTGAGCTTGGCGGCCGGCACACCCCGGCTGATGAAGGCCTCGATGGCGTCGTTGCTGTTGTACAGCTTCTGGTCGCCGGTGGACGGATCATTCGGCGAATCGAACAGCGCCGACTGGTGATTGGTCCTCGCATCCCACGCACCGTGGAAGTCGTAGGTCATCACGTTGATGTAGTCCAGGTACGGGTGATACGCCGCCGGGTCGGTGACGCGGATCTTGTCGATGCCGGCACCCACCGCCACGGTCAGCAGCAGGCCGGGGCGCACCGCATCGAGCTGGCGGCGGAACTCGGCCATGAGCGCGGTGAAGTTGGCGTTGTCCTCGGGCTTGCCGCACTCGATGCCGCAGGCCACGGGATATTCCCAGTCGATGTCGATGCCGTCGAACACGCCCAGTGCTGCGCCCGTGCCGCCGGCACCGTCGGTCACCGGCAGGTTGCCCTTGATATAGGCGTCGATGCAGGAGGCGACGAAGGCCTGGCGGTTCTCCGGTCGTGCCGCGCTGGAGAATCCGCGCGACCAGGTCCAGCCACCCAGCGAGATCAGCACCTTCAGGCCCGGATGCTTGGCCTTGAGCTGCTTGAGCTGGTTCCAGTTGCCGCGCAGCGGCTGGTCCCAGGTATCGGCGCTGCCACTGACGCTCTCGGCGGCGCTGAACGCCTTGGTGTAATCGGCGAACGCATCGCCACCGGCGCCGCTGTTCGGATCCGACGGCTGGGTCACGCCCACTTCGCAGCGGTTGTTGCGCACGTTGCCGAAGGCGTAGTTGATGTGGGTCAGCCGCGCGGCGGAACCGCTGCTGTCGATGTTCTTCACCCGATAGTTGCGGCCGTAGATGCCCCACTGGGTGAAGTAGCCGATGACCCGCTTGCCGGTACCGCCGCCGTCGCCGGCCAGGGTGGTGGCGCTGATTTCCGTGCCCTGGGCGGACGCATTGCCGGCGTTGTCGCGGGCCCGCACGCGGTAGCGGTAGGTGGTGGATGCGGTCAGGCCGCCATCGACGTAGCTGGTGCTGGACGGAGAACCGACCAGGCTGCCGTTGCGGTACACATCGTAACCGGCCACACCGCTGCCACCGGTGTTGTCGGTGGACGGACTCCAGCTCAGCGCGATGCTGCTGGCGGTACGGGTGCCCACCGCCAGTCCGCCGGGCACGCTGGGTGCGGTGGTATCGCCGCTGGCGGCGTTGACGGTGATGGTGATGGTCGGGGTGCTGGTGGTGGCGTTGTTGTTGTCGGTGGCCACCGCGCGCAGGGTGTGGCTGCCGGCGCTGGCATTGGCCCAGCTGGCGCTGTAGGGAGCGCTGGTATCCACGCCGATCGAGCTGCCGTCGCGGAAGAATTCCACCTTGCTGACGCTGCCGTCCGGGTCGCTGGCGTTGGCGGTGACGTTGATGGTGCTGCCGGCGCTGAAGGTAGCGCCATTGGCCGGTGAGGTCAGGCTGACCACGGGAGGCTGGTTGACGCCGCCGCCATCGCAGGCACCGAGGTTGGTGTAGTAGGGCGCACCGGCCGGATGGTCTGGCGGGGCATTCCAGATGTCCTGGTTTGCCCGGTACAGCACGCCGCCCTTCTGCAGGGTGTCGCCGGCGCGATAGATCTTGGCCTGGTCCCATTCGGCCACGCCGGCACAGCTGGCGGCCTGGGCCAGGCCCGGCAGGCTGGCGGCACCGGCGGCCAGGGCAAGCAGCCAGGCCAGGCGGCGGGGACGACAGCTTCGGGTGGAACGTTCGGCACTGCGCACAATCGGGTCGTACATGGTGTGTCTCCGATCAAAGGGCGCGCGGGCCCCGATGGCGCCGCGCGTGACGCAGGTCCGGGCGTCGCCGGGGAAGGCGACGGGAGGGGCCGGACGGAGGCACCTGGGAGGCCGGGGAGAGAGTCCGGCGCCAGGTAGGGACAACGTTGTCATCAATTGCGTGGTCAATCCGTGAGCAAGCGCATGGTTCCGGGATTCGGGCGGAGCGCGCTGGCGCGCGGTCGGCGGCCAGCGGCGGAGCCCCCTCGTGGCTGGGGGGTTGGTCGCTTACAGCGGATTTGTGGGGGTTGGCCGGGTGGGTGGGCTGCGCAGGGGACGCCGTGAATACGTCCCTGTAGGCTCGGGCGCGCCATCCATGGCGCTTACGCCCCTGCGCAGCCCACCCACCCGGCCACGGACAGGTTCCTGCGCAGCCAGCCACGAAAGACAGAACAGAATCAAAAGCAAGAGCCGGTCGCTTCGCTCTTCATTGCCTGATTCCCGAAATGTCCTGGTTGTCGGCCAGCGGCCGGCACTGCCGCGGAGCATCCGCGTATGGCGTGGACCCAATATAGATCGCGGAAGTCCGTCGAAGGCGGGGTGGGTCCGGTGGCGGGGGTGTCCGCGGCATGGATGCCGCGGCCAAGCCCCCAAGGACGGGTTCACGGCGTCCCCCGCCACCGGACCCACCCCGCCATCCCATCGGCACCCAGCTTTCGCTTTGGCCGTTGCCGTTGCCGTTGTCCTGGCTTCGGCGGGTGCCGGGCGCAGCCCGGCCCAAGCCCATCCCCCGCTTCCGGTACAATATCGGGCCCGTTTCCCAACTACGGTTCCCCGGACATGATGGTCCTCGAGGGCGCGCCCGCCCTGTCGCCGTTCCGCCGCGAACGTCTTGAATCCCGCCTGCAGTCCATCGCTCCCTCCCTGCGCATCAGTGGTGCCTGGCACGTCTACTTCGTGCAGCCGGAAGGCTCGGCCGTGCCCGATCAGGCCACCCTGTGCCGCATCCTGGAAGCACAGCCGCAGGCCGAGAAGGTCGCCGAAGGGGCCGTCAGCCGCATCGTGGTGCCGCGTCTGGGAACGTTGTCGCCGTGGTCGAGCAAGGCCACCGAACTGGTCCGCGGGGCCGGTCAGCCGGTCAGCCGGGTCGAGCGCGGCCTGCGTATCGACGTGCTGGGCTGGCCGGACGATGCCGCCACCCAGCAGTCGCTGGTGAAGGTGCTGCACGACCCGATGACGCAGTCGGTGCTGGACCGCGTCGAGCAGGGCCAGGCCCTGTTCTCGGCGCCGGCCCGCGGTGAACTGGAGCGCGTTCCGGTGGCGCAGCTGGAAGCCGCCAACCAGCGCCTTGGCCTGGCCATGGCCCAGGACGAGATCGACTACCTGCGCGAGCGCTTCACCGCGCTGGGGCGCTCCCCGTCTGACGTGGAACTGATGATGTTCGCGCAGGCCAATTCCGAACACTGCCGGCACAAGATCTTCAACGCCAGCTGGACCATCGACGGACAGGCGCAGGAACGCTCGCTGTTCCGCATGATCAAGAACACCCACCAGCAGACGCCGCAGCACACCTTGAGCGCGTACAGCGACAATGCTGCGGTGATCGAAGGCCATCCGGCGTCGCGTTACCGCCCGGATCCGGCCAGTGGCGAGTACCGCCGCGAGCCGCAGGTGCCCAGCGCCTTCCAGATCAAGGTCGAAACCCACAATCACCCGACCGCGATCGCGCCGTTCCCGGGGGCTTCCACCGGTGCCGGTGGCGAAATCCGCGACGAAGGCGCAACCGGCCGCGGCGGCAAGCCGAAGGCGGGCCTGACCGGCTTCTCGGTCTCGCACCTGCGCATCCCCGAGCTGCCGCAGCCGTGGGAAGCGCCGCGCGCGCTGAATCCGCGGATGGCGCCGGCGCTGGAGATCATGACCGACGGCCCGCTCGGCGGCGCTGCGTTCAACAATGAGTTCGGCCGCCCGAACCTGCTCGGTTACTTCCGCAGCTTCGAGCTGCCTGAAGGCGCTGACCTGGTCCGTGCGTACGACAAGCCGATCATGCTGGCCGGCGGCCTCGGTGCGATCGACCGTATCCAGGTCGACAAGATCCCGCTGCAGGCCGGTGATGCGGTCATCGTGCTCGGCGGTCCGGCGATGCTGATCGGCCTGGGCGGTGGTGCGGCCAGCTCGGTGGCCTCCGGTGAAAGCGCCGAAGACCTGGATTTCGCCAGCGTGCAGCGCGACAACCCGGAGATGGAGCGGCGCTGCCAGGAGGTCATCGACCGCTGCGTGGCCATGGGCGCCGACAACCCGATCAAGTTCTTCCATGACGTCGGTGCCGGTGGTCTGTCCAACGCGATCCCCGAGCTGCTGCACGATTCGAACGTGGGCGGCATCATCGACCTGGGCAAGGTGCCTACCGACGATCCGTCGTTGTCGCCGATGCAGCTGTGGTGCAACGAATCGCAGGAGCGCTACGTGCTTGGCGTCGCGCAGGAGCGATTGGCCGAGTTTGCCGCGCTGTGCGCGCGCGAGCGCTGCCCGTTCGCCGCCGTGGGCGTGGCGACCGCCGAGGAGCATCTGGTGGTGGCGTACGGCGCGGTGCCGGGCCATGTTCCCGCCGACGCACCGATCGACCTGCCGATGGACGTGCTGTTCGGCAAGCCGCCGAAAATGCACCGCGACACGGCGCACCCGCCGGCACCGCGCTGGCCGGCGCTGAAGACCGGTGGCCTGGATCTGCAGGAAGCCGGCCTGCGCGTGCTGGCGCACCCGACCGTCGCCTCGAAGAATTTCCTGGTCACCATCGGTGACCGCAGCGTCGGCGGCTTGACCGCCCGCGAGCAGATGGTCGGCCCGTGGCAGCTGCCGGTGGCCGACGTGGCCATCACCCTGGCTGATTTCGATGGCGTGGCCGGTGAGGCGATGTCGATCGGCGAGCGCACCCCGCTGGCCCTGCTCGACGCCGCGGCGTCGGCGCGCATGGCCGTGGGCGAAGCGCTGACCAACCTGTGTGCGGCCCCGGTGGACGCGCTGGATGGCATCAAGCTGTCGGCGAACTGGATGGCCGCTGCCGGCCATCCGGGCGAAGACGCGCTGCTGTACGACGCAGTGAAGGCCGTGGGCATGGAACTGTGCCCGCAGCTGGACATCAGCATCCCGGTCGGCAAGGACTCGCTGTCCATGCAGGCGCAGTGGCATGACCGGGGCGAGGCACACAAGAGCGTGTCGCCGGTGTCGCTGGTGATCTCGGCATTCGCGCCGGTTGCCGATGTGCGCCAGCAGCTGACCCCTCTGCTTGATCGCGACGTCGACAGCGAGCTGTGGCTGATCGGTCTCGGTGCCGGCAAGCAGCGCCTGGGCGGCTCGATCCTGGCGCAGGTGCACGCCGACCACGGCGAGCTGCCGGCCTTCGCCGGTGCCGCGCCGGACCTGGACGACCCGCAGCGCCTGCGTGCCTTCTTCGAACTGATCCGGGATGCGCGCCAGTCCGGCCTGCTGCGTGCGTACCATGACCGCAGCGACGGCGGCGCGTTCGCCGCGCTGTGCGAAATGGCGTTCACCTCGCGCCTGGGCCTGGATATCGCCCTCGACGCGTGGGGCGATGACCCGTTCCGCAGCCTGTTCAATGAGGAACTGGGTGCGGTGGTGCAGATCGCCCGCGAAGATCGCGCCGCGTTTGCCGATCTGGTCGAGCGCCACGCCCTTACCGAATGCGCGCAGCGCATCGCCAGGCCGACCACCGCACCGGTGGTGCGCGTATCGCTGGCAGGCGAGAACCTGGCCGAGTGGCGCTGGGAGCAGCTGTTCGATGCGTGGTGGTCGGTCACCCATGCCATGCAGAAGCGTCGCGACAATCCGGCCAGCGCCGATGCCGAGCGCGATGTCGCCCGCGCGTTCAACGCACCGGGCCTGAAGCCGAAGCTGAGCTTCGACCTCAACGAGGATGTGGCGGCGCCGTTCATCAGCACCGGTGCGCGTCCGCGCGTGGCGGTACTGCGCGAACAGGGCGTCAACGGCCAGATCGAGATGGCCAATGCCTTCGAACGTGCAGGCTTCCGCGCGTTCGACGTGCACATGAGTGACCTGATCGAGGGCCGCGTGGCCCTGCAGGACTTCACCGGCCTGGTCGCCTGTGGCGGCTTCAGCTACGGCGATGTGCTGGGTGCCGGCCGTGGCTGGGCGACCTCGATCCTGGAACGCAGCGCGCTGCGCGATGCCTTTGCCGCGTTCTTCGAGCGCCAGGACAGCTTTGCCCTCGGCGTATGCAACGGCTGCCAGATGATGAGCCAGCTGAAGGACATCATCCCCGGCGCCGAACACTGGCCGCAGTTCCGCCGCAATGCCAGCGAGCAGTTCGAGGCCCGCACCGCATTGCTGGAAGTAGTGGAATCGCCGTCGATCCTGCTGCGGGGCATGGCCGGTTCCCGCCTGCAGGTGGCGGTGGCGCATGGCGAAGGCCAGGCGGTGTTCGACAACGCCGTCGACCAGGCCGCTGCCCGCGTGTCGCTGCGCTACATCGATGGCAACGGTGCCATCGCCCGGCAGTATCCGCTCAATCCGAACGGCTCACCGGATGGCATCACTGGCCTGACCAGCACGGACGGCCGCGTCACCATCATGATGCCGCATCCGGAACGTACCCCGCGCGCACTCAATCTGAGCTGGGCGCCGGCCGAGTGGCAGGGTGATTCGCCGTGGATGCGGATGTTCCGCAATGCACGGGTGTGGTGCGGCTGACCGCATCCGCTTCGCGCAGGCGTCGATGCCAAGGCGTATGGAAAAACCCGCCGCGTTGCCGGCGGGTTTTTCTTTGCGTGGATGAAACTCCTGTCGCGACCATGAGTTACATGCATTTTCATGCGCCAGACAATCGTCACGTGCAACTAACAAAATGGATTGATAAACGCGTGAAAGAGTGAACTGCTTCACGGCAATGTGATTTGCTGTGTCAAAGTCTTGACGATATGGAAAGTTGCCGTTAACACTTGAAGCCCGTTTCAGAACCATTCATCCCGCAGTAACCGCTTGGCGCACGCGCTCGGTTTTCTGTCGCTGCGCGCCGTTCGGCAATACCCCGCAGTAAATCACGCGAATAAACGCCCCCAGGGGACGTTGGACCAGAAGGTCCGGCGGTGGCGTTGCTTTGCCCAAAACCAGTCCAATCAGGAGCCGTACCGATGAATCGGATTTATCGCAAGGTCTGGAACAAAGCACTGGGTCAGTTGGTCGTGGCCTCGGAACTGGCCTCGTCCGACAGTTGCGGCGGGGTCGTCGACCAACGCCGCGATGCGACACAGGCCAGGCCCTTTGTACTGGCTGCCGCACTGGCGCTGGCACTGGGATTGGGCATGACCGGCGTCGCCGCCGCACAGTCGGTGGAGATCGGCGGCAACGCCAACTGCGTGGTGCTCAACAGCTCGATCGTCGACAAGTGCCTGGTGGATGGCAGCGCCTCGGCCACCGGCACCAATGCGGTCGCGGTGGGCACCGGCAGCCGTGCAACCGGTGCCAACAGCGTGGCGCTGGGCGCCGGCTCGAAAGCAACGCGTGCCAATACCGTTGCCGTCGGTGATGCGGGCAAGGAACGGCAGGTGACCCACGTCGCCGCCGGCACCGAGGCAACCGATGCGGTGAACAAGGCGCAGCTGGATGCACAGGCGCGGGCCACGCAGGCGGCGTTGGCCGAAGCGACAGCGCAGAGCAGTCGCTACTTCAAGGCCGACGGCGCCGGTGATGACAGCGACGCGGCGAAGATCGAAGGGCAGGGCGCGATCGCAGTCGGCAGCGGCAGCCAGTCGCTGGCCAACGCCACCACGGCCGTGGGCACACAGGCCGTGGCCGCCGGTCTGGGCGCCAGTGCGTTCGGCCAGAACGCGTTGGCCATCGGTGATGCCAGCGTCGTCGTCGGCCAGAGTGCCGTTGCACTCGGCCTGGGAGACAGCGCCGTGGGTGCCGGCGCTTTTGCGGCCAGCGAAAACGGTGCAGCGACCGCACTGGGCGCGTTGTCCGAGGCCAGTGCGGACGGCGCGACGGCGGTCGGTGGCGGAGCCGTGGCGATCGGCCCGGGCAGCACCGCCGTGGGTCGCGGTGCGGCGGCCGCCAACGAAGCATCGATTGCGGTTGGTGCATTCAGCACCGCCGTGGGCGACTACAGCGCCGCGCTGGGTTCGAACTCGGCGGCGGTCGCCACCGGCAGTGTGGCGCTGGGCGCCGGCTCGCTGGCCGACCGGGTCGACACGGTATCGGTGGGCGCGGCCGACTACGGTCTGACCCGGCAGATCACCAGTGTTGCCGCGGGTACCGAAGACACGGATGCGGCCAACGTTGGCCAACTCCGGGACGTCGCGGCCGTGGCCGATGCCACGGCCAAGCGTTTCCAGGCCACCGGCAGCAGCAACAGCGACGCCGGTGCGCTGGCCGCAGGCGATGACGCGCTGGCTGCCGGTGAAGCGGCCAACGCGCTGGGCGATGGCACCACCGCAGTGGGCGCCGGTGCCACCGCGGTCGCGCAGAACGCCACGGCGGTCGGCAACAACGCCCTGGCCGCCGGACAGAACAGCGCCGCATTCGGCAACAACGCGCAGGCTGCAGGACCGGGCAGCGTCGCGGTTGGCGGCGCCGCCGTGGACGAGAACGGCAATCCGCTCATCACCAACGGCGGCGTGCCGGTGGAGACCGGTGCGACCAGTGCCGGCGTTGGCGGCACCGCAGTCGGTGCCAGCGCAGAGGCGGCTGGCTTCGCTGCGTCCGCCTATGGCGTGGGTGCCTATGCGGCCGGTGCGCAGTCCTCCGCATTCGGCGCGGTGGCCAACGCCATCGGCGACTACGCCACCGCAGTCGGCACCCAGAGCAACGCGACCGGCACCAGCAGCGTGGCCGTGGGTGGCCCGGCTGACCTGATTCCCGGTCTGGGCTTCTTCGTGCAGACCCAGGCCAGCGGCGAAGCCGCTACCGCTGTCGGTGCCGGCGCGATCGCCAGCGGTGACCGGACCGTGGCCAACGGCAGCCTGACCGAAGCCTCCGGCGCCGAAGCCACAGCCATCGGCTACTTCGCCTACGCACCCGGAGAAGGGGCCAGCGCGCTGGGCGCGCAGACCTGGGCCAGCGGCGCGCAGAGCACGGCGGTCGGCTACTACGCCACGGCGCGCGGCGCCAACAGTGTCGCCCTGGGTGCGAACTCCGAAGCCATCCGTGACAACAGCGTCGCCGTGGGCAGTGCCGGCAACGAGCGGCAGATCACCAGCGTCGCTGCCGGCAGTGACGCCACCGATGCAGTGAACAAGGCGCAGCTGGACGCGGTGGCCAGCACCGCGGATACCACGGCGCATTACTTCCAGGCCCAGCCGGAAGCCGGCAGCGATGCCGGTGCGTTTGCCGAGGGTGAGGGTGCGGTGGCCGCCGGTTCGTCCAGCAACGCGATCGGCGCCGGTGCCGTCGCCCAGGGCGCTGGCGCTTCCGCCGTGGGCGATGACAGCGTCGCCATCGGTCGCAACAGCAGTGCCGGTGGTAACGGCGGGGTCGCCATCGGTGGATTGGGCCAGGCTTACGACCAGTACAACCAGCCGATCATCGGCGATGACGGTCAACCGGAACGTGTCGGCACCACCGCCGGCGCCGATGCCACCGCCGTCGGCAATGGTGCGCAGGCAACGGGTGCGTCGGGTAATGCCTTCGGCAGCGCGGCCAAAGCGACGGGCGACAACAGCGTGGCCGCCGGCGGCAAGTCGCGTGCGACCGGCAGCTATGCGGTCGCCGTGGGCGACAGTGCGTTCGCCAGCAGCGACGACAGCACCGCCGTCGGCGGCTACAGCTGGGCCACCGCCAGTGGCGCCAGCGCATTCGGTTCGGGCGCGTGGGCCACCGCCACCAACGCATCCGCCTTCGGCAATGCAGCGTGGGCCAGCGGCAGTGGCGCCACCTCCATCGGCTACAACAGCTGGGCCAACGGCACCAGCGCCACCGCCGTCGGTCGCGGTGCCTTCGGCTACGGCGACTACAGCGTGGCGTTGGGCTACCAGGCGCTGGGCAACACCGTCAACAGCATCGCCATCGGCACCAATACGGTGGCCGGCGGTGAAAGCGCGATCGCGCTGGGTGCCGGCAGCAACGCCAGCGCCAGCAACGCGGTCGCGTTGGGTGCAGGCTCGGTGGCTGATCGTGACCGCAGCGTGGCGGTTGGCGCTGCCGGCAACGAACGCCAGGTGACCCATGTGGCCGCAGGGACGCAGGCCACCGATGCGGTGAACAAGGCACAGCTGGATGCCGTCGCGGCGGAAGCATCCACCACCGGCAAGTACTTCCAGGCCAGCGGCAGTGCCGACAGCGATGCCGGCGCTTACGTGGAAGGTGACAACGCACTGGCTGCCGGCGAGGCATCCAACGCCATCGGCGACGGCGCCATCGCCCTGGGCAGCGGCGCCAATGCACTGGGCAGCAACGCGCAGGCGCTGGGCTTCAATGCCGTGGCCACCGCGGCCAACGCCAGCGCGATCGGTGCCAATGCACAGGCGACCGGCGAGTACGCCACCGCGCATGGCGCGGAAAGCGAAGCCAGCGGTGAACAGAGCGCGGCCTTCGGTGCGGCATCGATCGCCAGTGGCGCCGGCAGCACCGCCAGCGGCGTGCTGTCTGAAGCCTCCGCAGAAGAGGCGGTGGCGGTGGGCTACTTCAGCACCGCCAGTGGTGAAGCAGCCACCGCGGTCGGCAGCGAGAGCGTGGCCAGCGGCACGGCCTCGGCTGCGTTCGGCATCGGTGCAGAAGCCACGGGTGGCTACAGCACCGCCATCGGCGGTTTCGCCAGCGCCTCGGCGTTCAACGCCACCGCGTTCGGCAATTTCGCCAATGCGTCCGGCTCCAACAGCGTGGCGCTGGGCGGCGACTCGGAAGCTTCCGGCGACTACAGCACGGCCACCGGTCAGGGCAGTCTGGCCACCGGTACCAACAGTGTCGCTGTCGGCGGCTCGTTGTTCGGCATTCTCGCCACCGAGGCGTCCGGCAACTACTCCACGGCTGTCGGTGGTGGCGCATGGTCGCCGGGCATCAACAGCACCGCACTCGGCAATGCGGCCGAGTCGCGCGGCGCCAACAGCGTCGCGCTGGGTGCCGATTCGATTGCAGACCGTGACAACACGGTATCGGTCGGTGGTGGTGGCAACACCCGCCAGGTGACCAACGTGGCGGCAGGTACCCAAGGCACCGATGCGGTCAACAAGGACCAGCTGGATGCCGTGGCGTCGGTGGCCGAGAACACGAGCCGCTACTTCCAGGCCAGTGGCAGTGCCGACAGCGATGCCGGCGCCTACGTGGAAGGTGACAACGCGCTGGCCGCCGGCGAAGCGGCCAACGCGATCGGCAACGGTGCCACCGCACTGGGTGGTGGTGCGACGGCGGTCGCCGCCAGTGCCACCGCCGTAGGCCTGGACAGCCTGGCCAGCGGCAGCAATGCCGCGGCGGTGGGCAGCAACGCACAGGCCACCGGTGAAAACAGTGCGGCGCTGGGCAGCGGTGCGGTTGCCAGCGAGATCGGCAGCACGGCGACCGGCGCGGGTGCACAGGCCACGGCGGTGTACAGCACCGCCAACGGCTCGGAAGCGCTGGCCAGCGGTGCGCAGTCGCTGGCCAGCGGCTTCCGTAGCGCGGCGTCGGCCGATGGCACCACGGCGGTCGGTGGCTACAGCGAAGCCAGTGGTCGTCTCGGTTCTGCACTGGGTTACGGCACGATCGCCAGCGGGGCCAACAGTACTGCGACGGGCGTGTTTGCCACGGCCAGCGGCGCCAGCGCGGTGGCCATGGGTGATTCCAGTGAAGCCAGCGGCGATGAAAGCGTCGCCATCGGCGGCAGCACCTTCTTCGGTCTAATCCCGGCCCGCGCCAGCGGCTACGGCGCCGCGGCGTTCGGTGCGGGCGCCTGGGCCACCGACGACTACGCGACCGCCATCGGCTGGAACTCGTGGGCCGACGCGGCCGATTCCACCGCACTCGGTGCCAGCGCCACCGCCAATGCTGCGAACAGCGTGGCACTGGGTGCGGGTTCCGTTGCCGACCGCGCCAACAGCGTGGCCGTCGGCAGTGCCGGCAACGAGCGCCAGGTGACCAACGTGGCGGCAGGTACCGAAGGCACCGATGCGGTCAACAAGGACCAGCTGGACGCCGTGGCGTCGGTGGCCGAGAACACGAGCCGGTACTTCCAGGCCAGTGGCAGTGCCGACAGCGATGCCGGCGCCTACGTTGAAGGTGACAACGCGCTGGCGGCCGGCGAAGCGGCCAACGCGATCGGCAACGGTGCCACCGCACTGGGCAGTGGCGCGACGGCGGTCGCTGCCAGTGCCACCGCCGTAGGCCTGGACAGCCTGGCCAGCGGCAGCAATGCCGCAGCGGTGGGCAGCAACGCACAGGCCACCGGTGAAAACAGCGCGGCACTGGGCAGCGGTGCGGTTGCCAGCGAGATCGGCAGTACGGCGACCGGTGCGGGTGCACAGGCCACGGCGGTGTACAGCACCGCCAACGGCTCGGAAGCGCTGGCCAGCGGTGCGCAGTCGCTGGCCAGCGGCTTCCGCAGCGCGGCATCGGCCGATGGCACCACGGCGGTCGGTGGCTACAGCGAGGCAACGGGTCGCCTCGGCACCGCGCTCGGCTATGGCACCGCCGCGACCGGCGCCAACACCACGGCCGTCGGCTTCGGTGCGGCCGCGGCCGGTACCGGAGCCGTGGCGGTGGGCCAGTCCAGCGAAGCCAGCGGCGAGGAGAGCGTCGCCATCGGTGGCAGCACTTTCTTCGGCCTGATTCCTTCCCGGGCCAGCGGTACCGGTGCGTCGGCGTTCGGCGCCGGCGCCTGGGCCACCGACGACTACGCGACCGCCATCGGCTGGAATTCCTGGGCCGACGCAGCTGATTCCACCGCACTCGGCGCCAATGCCACCGCCAACGGCAGCAACAGCGTCGCCCTCGGTGCTGCCTCGAAGGCAGACCGGGACAATACGGTGGCGGTCGGCAGCACGGGCAGCGAACGTCAGGTCACCCATGTCGCCGCGGGTACCGAAGGCACCGATGCGGTCAACAAGGACCAGCTGGATGCCGTGGCGTCGGTGGCCGAGAACACGAGCCGCTACTTCCAGGCCAGTGGCAGTGCCGACAGCGATGCCGGCGCCTACGTGGAAGGTGACAACGCGCTGGCCGCCGGCGAAGCGGCCAACGCGATCGGCAACGGTGCCACCGCACTGGGCAGCGGTGCGACGGCGGTCGCCGCCAATGCCGCTGCCGTGGGCTTCAACGCGGTGGCGACGGGTGAGGATGGCGTGGCGATCGGCAACAGCGCCAGCAGTACCGCTGGCGGTGCGATCGCCCTCGGTGCGCAGAGCAGCAGCGCCGGGCCGGCCAGCGTCGCCCTGGGCGCGCAGTCGGAAGCGGAGGGCATCGGTGCCGTTGCGGTAGGTGGCATCGCCCAGGCCACCGGCCTGGCCGCCACCGCCGTCGGCTACGGGGCCACGGCCGACGGTCGCGAAGCGACTGCGGTCGGCAACTTCGCCTATGCCAATGGCTGGCAGTCCACAGCCTACGGTGCGGGTGCCACGTCCAGCTTCTTCGGCACGGCCCTGGGCAGTGGCGCGCAGGCGGCCGACGTCGCCACGGCGGTCGGCCAGGGCACCACCGCGCAGATCGCCGGTGCGGGTTTCGGCGTACAGGCACGCGCCGGCGAGTACGGTACCGCGCTCGGCAACAACGCGGCCACCGGCCTCAATGGCGTGGCGGTGGGCTTCAACGCACTGGCCGGACAGGATGCCAACAGCGTCGGCAGCGGTCAGCACACCACCGCCATCGGCAGCGAGGCGTGGGCGACCGAGGACGGGGCTACCGTGGTCGGCTACAACAGTTACGCGCAGGCAACCAATGCCACGGTGCTGGGCAGCAATACCTGGACGACCAAGGCAGCCGACAACAGCGTCGCGCTGGGTGCCGGATCGCTGGCGGATCGTGCCAATGCGGTATCGGTCGGTGCGGCGCAGGACTGGGTTGATGCGGCGGGCGTTACCCACAGCGCGATCAACCGCCAGGTCACCAATGTCGCGGCCGGTACCCAGGCGACCGATGCGGTGAACAAGGGCCAGCTGGATGCGGTGGCGGCCACCGCCGATGCCACCGGCCGCCACTTCCGTGCGACCGGTACCGGGACCGCCAGCGCCACGGGCAGCAACGCGGTCGCCGTCGGTTCCGGTGCAAGTGCCAGCGGCAACCGCAGCAATGCGCTGGGCAGCAGTGCCAGCGCCATCGGCAATGCGGCGCTGGCCGTGGGCGCCAACGCCGGCGCTACCGGTGCGAACTCGGTGGCGCTGGGCAGCGGCGCGCGCGCGCTGGACGCCAACGTGGTGTCCGTCGGCGGTGGCAATGGTACCGATGGTCCGGCGACGCGCCGCATCGTCAACGTCGCCGACGGTCGCATCGCTGCAGGCAGCAGTGACGCGGTCACCGGTTCGCAGCTCAACGTCACCAACCAGCGCGTCGGTGCGGTGGAAACCCGGGTCGGCGATTTCGATTCGCGTATCGCGACCGTGGAAACGTCCACTGCCAATGCGGTCGGTTATGACGACGCCAGCCGCGACCGGCTGACTCTGGCCGGCATCGAGGGCACCACGATCGACAATGTCGGCGCCGGCAGCATCGCCGCCGGCAGTCGTCAGGCGATCAATGGCGGCCAGCTGTTCCAGTCGCTCAGCGATGCCGCCAGCTTCCTCGGCGGTGGCGCCAGTGTCGGCATGCAGGGCGTGTTCGTCGCGCCGAACTACGTGATCCAGGGCGCCAGCTACAGCAATGTCGGCGATGCGCTCGGCGCACTGGACCGCAAGGTCAGCGAGATCGACCAGCGCACCGGGGGGGCGGACCGCTCCCGCACCGCCAGCCTGCGTTCGACCGGCGCGTCGCTGGAGGGGGGCGCCGCCAGCCTGGCCGCGCAACCGGCCAGCGCCGATGCCGTCCCCGACGTGGCCACTGCCAGCAGCGCCCGGGTACAGGGCGCGCCGACCGCCGCCGCAGCGGGCTCGGGCATCCCGGTCGGCACGCCGGCAGCGGGTTTCAACGCGGTCACCGTGGGAGAGGGCGCCGTTGCCAGCGGCGCGTCGTCCACGGCCATCGGCCAGGGGGCCAGTGCGACGGCCGCCAACGCCGTGGCGCTGGGCCAGGGCTCGGTTGCCGATCGTGCCAACACCGTCTCTGTCGGCAGCGAAGGCAACGAGCGCCAGGTCACCAATGTCGCGGCCGGCAGCGCTGCCACCGACGCGGTCAACAAGGGTCAGCTGGACCGTGGTGTCGCCACGGCCAACAGCTACACCGATGGCCAGGTGAAGGCCGTGTCCGACAGCTTCGATGTGTTCAAGGGCGAAGTCGATGGCCGCCTGCGTCACATGGACCGTCGCATCGATCGCCAGGGCGCGATGAGCGCGGCGATGCTCAACATGGCCACCAGCGCCGCCGGCATCCGTACCCAGAACCGGGTCGGCGTCGGTGTCGGCTTCCAAGGCGGCGAGTCGGCGTTGTCGCTGGGTTACCAGCGTGCAATCAGCGACCGCGCCACGGTCACCTTCGGCGGTGCCTTCAGCAGCGACGACAGTTCGGTCGGCGTTGGTGCCGGCTTCGGCTGGTAAGCCACTCCATCGCGCCGGCGGCCACCCACGCCGGCGCCACACCCGCAACGAGGGCCTGGGGGGAGGTCACGGCAATCCCGGCTGGGCCGGCCGGGAGTCGTCAAGGAATGATGGCCGCAGTGTTGGTTCGATCCATGACCCAGAAGAGGAATTTCGACGTGATCAAGAAGCAGAACCTTCGCATCAACGTGCTTGCCGCCGCTGTGCTGTCGATGACCGCGGTCGGTGCCGTCCATGCCGCCGGGTTGCCGGCGCAGGAACCGGCACGCCAGGCGGGTACCGCACAGCCGGGCACCGACCGCATCATCGTCAAGTACCGCGCCGGCACGGCCGCTGCGCTGGACCGTTCGGCCAAGCTGTCCACGGTGCAGTCGGCGCTGACCCGCGCCAGCCTGTCCGGCGGCACTGCGCGCGCCAGTACCCTGGGCCCGCAGGTCGTGCGCAAGCTCGGCGTCGGCGCCGATGTGATCCGCCTGCAGGGCCGCCTGGCCCCGGCTGAACTGCAGCGCGTGCTGAAGGAGCTGAAGGCTGATCCGGCGGTGCAGTACGCCGAGGCCGACGTGAAGCTGCGCCGCAGCGAACTGCGTGCGGGCGACGTGCAGCCGGCGCTGGTGCCGAACGACCAGTACTACCAGCAGTACCAGTGGCATCTGCACAACGCGACCGGCGGCATCAACGCACCGGCAGCCTGGGATGTGTCGCAGGGCGAGGGCGTGGTGGTGGCGGTGCTCGACACCGGCATCCTGCCGCAGCACCCGGATCTGGTCGGCAACCTGCTGGAGGGTTACGACTTCATCAGCGATGCCGAGACCTCGCGCCGCCCCACCAATGAGCGGGTGCCGGGTGCGCTGGACTATGGCGACTGGGTCGAGAACGACAACGAGTGCTACACCGGCTCGTTGGCCGATGACAGCTCCTGGCACGGCACGCACGTGGCCGGCACCGTGGCCGAGCAGACCAACAACGGCGTCGGCATGGCCGGTGTCGCGCACAAGGCCAAGGTGCTGCCGGTCCGCGTGCTCGGCAAGTGCGGTGGCTACCTTTCCGATATCGCCGATGCCATCACCTGGGCCTCCGGTGGCACCGTGGCGGGTATTCCGGCCAATGCCAACCCGGCCGAGATCATCAACATGAGCCTGGGTGGCAGTGGCAGCTGCGGCGGCACCTACCAGGATGCGATCAATGGCGCGATCTCGCGCGGCACCACGGTCGTGGTGGCCGCCGGCAACGAGACGGACAACGCGTCCAATTACCGTCCTGCCAGCTGCGATGGCGTGGTGACGGTGGGAGCCACCCGCATCACCGGCGGCATCACCTACTACTCCAACTACGGCACCCGCGTAGATCTTTCCGGCCCTGGTGGTGGCGGCAGTGTGGACGGCAATCCGGGCGGCTATGTCTGGCAGGCCGGTTCCGACGCGGCCACTACGCCGGACTCGGGCAGCTACACCTACATGGGCATGGGCGGTACCTCGATGGCCTCGCCGCACGTGGCCGCTGTCGCCGCGCTGGTGCAGAGCGCGCTGATCGCCGATGGCAAGGAGCCGCTGGCTCCGGCAGCCATGCGTACCCTGCTCAAGGAAACCGCACGCCCGTTCCCGGTGGCCATCCCGTCGGCGACCCCGATCGGTACCGGCATCGTCGACGCCAAGGCAGCACTGGCCAAGGCGCTCGAGGAACCGTGCACCGAGGACTGTGGCCCGGTGGCTACGCCGCTGACCAACAAGGTCGCTGTCGGCGGCCTGTCCGGTGCGACCGGCGGCAGTGCCCTGTACAGCTTCGAAGCGGTGGCGGGCAAATCGCTGAGCGTGATCACCTACGGTGGCAGTGGCAACGTGTCGGTGTACCTGGCCCAGGGCCGCGAGCCCAGCGCGAGCGACAACGATGCCAAGTCCACACGTGCGGGCAATGCTGAAACCGTGCGCGTCAACAAGCCGGTGGCCGGCACGTACTACGTCAAGGTGGTGGGTGAAGCCGCCTACAGCGGGGTGACCATCCTCGCCACGCAGTAATGCCATCACACTGTCGTAGATGAACTGGCGACGCCCGTCACCCCGTGGTGGCGGGCGTTGTCATTTCTCGAAAGGCGGCGAGATGGCGGCGGAAACCACGGCTTAACTGCTAAAGTCGGGCCGATCGACAGGAGAGTCACGTGAACGCGCTCGCTGCAACCACTGCCGACGACGCCGAGAGCCGCATCCTGGATGCGCTGCTGGCGCGTGGGCGGCTCAAGGAAGGAGACCTGGCCCGGGCGCGGCCGCTGCATGCCGAGGCTGGCGGCAGCCTGCTCGGCCTGCTGGTGCGCCTGGGACTGGTGTCCGAGCGGGACCAGGCACAGGCCAGCGCGGATGTGCTGGGCCTGCCGCTGCTGGAAGGCAAGCAGGTGCCCGAGACGCCGCCGCAGTCCCTCGCCGAGGGCCTGCCGCTGTCGCTGCGCTTCCTCAAGCAGTTCCACGTCTGTCCGCTGGCGCTGGATGAACACGGCGTACGGCTGTGGTTGGCCGATGCCCACGACGTCTACCCGCAGCAGGCCGTGCAGCTGGCACTCGGCGTGCCGGTCACGCCGGTGCTGGGCATGCGTGCGGAGATCGACGATCTGGTCGAGCGCTGGTTCGGCCAGGGCCGCAGCGCCATGGGGGCGATCGTGGAAACCGCCGATGGTGAAGGCGGCGCGGTGGACGACATCGAGCATCTGCGTGACCTGGCCTCGGAAGCGCCGGTGATCCGCCTGGTCAACCTGGTGATCCAGCGCGCGGTGGAACTGCGTGCCTCGGACATCCATGTCGAGCCCTTCGAAAGCCGGTTGAAGGTCCGTTACCGCGTCGACGGCGTGCTGGTGGAGGGCGAGAGCCCGCCAGCCAACCTGACCGCCGCGGTCATCAGCCGCATCAAGATCATGGCCCGGCTCAACATCGCCGAGCGCCGCCTGCCGCAGGATGGCCGCATCATGCTGCGCGTGCAGGGCAAGGAGCTGGACCTGCGTGTCAGCACGGTACCGACCGCACACGGCGAGAGCGTGGTGATGCGCCTGCTTGACCGCGAAACCGTGGTGTTCGATTTCCATCGGCTTGGCTTCACCGATGCATTCCTGCCGCAGTTCCGCAAGGTCCTGGAGCAGCCGCACGGCATCCTGCTGGTGACCGGCCCGACCGGTTCGGGCAAGACCACGACGCTGTACACCGCGTTGAGCCAGCTCAATACCGCCGACGTCAAGATCATCACGGTCGAAGACCCGGTCGAGTACCAGATCGAAGGCATCAACCAGATCCAGGCCAAGCCGCAGATCGGCCTGGACTTCGCCAATGCGCTGCGCAGCATCGTGCGCCAGGATCCGGACATCATCATGATCGGCGAAATGCGCGATCTGGAGACCGCGCGCATCGCGATCCAGTCGGCGCTGACCGGCCATCTGGTGCTGTCCACCCTGCACACCAACAATGCCGCCGGTGGCATCACCCGGCTGCTCGACATGGGTGTGGAGGACTATCTGCTGACCTCCACCATCAACGGCATCCTCGCGCAGCGTCTGGTGCGCCGTCTGGAGCCGACCCACGCCGAGCGCTACCAAGCGTCGCCGGAAGAGATCGATCGTTTCGAGCTGCGCCGCCTGCAGCCGGAGGGGGCGATTCACCTGTACCGGCCGCGCCCCTCGGCACTGGCACCGACCGGCTATCTGGGCCGCACCACCATCATGGAATTCCTGGTGATGAACGACGCGCTGCGGCGCGCGGTGATGCGCCGTGACGGCATGGGCGAACTCGAGCGCATCGCGCGCGAAGGCGGCATGCGCACCATGTACGAGGATGGCCTGGCCAAGGCCCTTGCCGGGCAGACGACCATCGAGGAAGTCCTGCGCGTGACGGAGGAGAGCTGATGCGCGCCGGAGCCCGGGGCTGACATGCCGAACTACCGCTACAAGGCCCTCAATCCGCATGGCGAGATCTTCGACGGGCAGATGGAAGCGGCCAGCGAGGCCGACCTGATCGCGCGCCTGCAGGACCAGGGGCACCTGCCGATGGAAACCCAGCTGGCCGATGCGGGGTCCATCGGCGGGGGCAGCTGGCGCAACCTGTTCCGCCAGCGCCCGCTGCAGGGCCCGGCGCTGCTGCAGTTCACGCAGCAGCTGGCGACCCTGCTCGGTGCCGGCCAACCGCTGGATCGCGCGCTGTCGATCCTGCTGGGCCTGCCCGAGGACGAGCGCTCGCGTCGTGCGATCACCGACATCCGCGACGTGGTGCGCGGTGGTGCGCCGCTGTCGACCGCGCTGGAGCGCCAGCATGGCCTGTTCTCGCGCCTGTACGTGAACATGGTGCGTGCCGGCGAGGCCGGCGGCAGCCTGCACGAGACCCTGCAGCGGCTGGCCGACTACCTTGAACGCGCGCGTGCGCTGCAGGGCAAGGTGATCAATGCGCTGGTCTACCCGGCCATCCTGCTGGTGGTGGTGGGCGGCGCGCTGCTGTTCCTGCTCGGTTACGTCGTGCCGCAGTTCGCGCAGATGTACGAGAGCCTGGACGTGGCGCTGCCGTGGTTCACCAACGCCGTGCTGCAGCTGGGCCTGTTCGTGCGCGACTGGTGGATCCTGCTGCTGGTGGTACCGGGCGTGCTGGCCCTGCTGTTCGAGCGCAAGCTGCGGCAGCCGGCGTTCCGCCTGGCCCTCGACGGCTGGCTGCTGCAACGGCGCAGCATCGGCCGCCTGCTCGGCGAGCTGGAAACCGCACGGCTGGCACGCACGCTGGGGACGCTGCTGCGTAACGGTGTGCCGCTGCTGGGTGCGCTGGGCATCGCCCGCAACGTACTGGGCAACCGCGCGCTGGCAGCCGACGTGGATACCGCCGCCGACGAGGTCAAGAACGGTGCGGGCCTGTCGCTGGCACTGTCGCGTGGCAAGCGCTTTCCGCGGCTTGCCCTGCAGATGATCCAGGTCGGCGAGGAATCCGGTGCGCTGGATACCATGCTGCTGAAGGCGGCGGATACCTTCGAGCAGGACAGCGCCCGGCGCATCGATCGCCTGCTGGCGGCGATGGTGCCGGCGATCACCCTGGTGCTGGCTTCGGTGGTCGGTGCGGTCATCGTTGCCGTGCTGGTCCCGCTGTACGACCTGACCAATGCCATCGGTTGACGATGGACTCTTCCGCACTTCGACCCAACGCAACCGAAAGGACCGATCATGATCGCTAACCGTCGACCCATCCGCCTGTCCTTCACCGCCGCGCGGCACCAGTCGGGCATGAGCCTGCTGGAGATCATCATCGTCATCGTGTTGATCGGCGCGGTGCTGACCCTGGTGGCCAGCCGCGTGCTGGGCGGTGCCGACCGCGGCAAGGCCAACATCGCCAAGGCGCAGGTGCAGACCGTGGCATCCAAGATCGACAACTACCAGATCGATACCGGCAAGCTGCCGGGCGCGCTCACCGATCTGGTGACCGCACCGGCCGGCGTTGGCGGTTGGCTCGGCCCGTACGCCAAGCCGGCCGACCTCAACGATCCGTGGGGGCACGCGCTGGAGTACCGCGCACCCGGCGAAGGCCAGCCATATGAGCTGATCAGCCTGGGCAAGGACGGCAAAGCCGGCGGCAGCAGCGTCGACGCCGACATCCGCTACCAGCCGTAAGCCCGCATGACGTACTTCCTGCCGCGCCGGTTGCCCCGACCGCGCCTGCACGGCAGGCGCCCGGCGGGGCTGTCGCTGCTGGAGATGCTGCTGGTGATCGCGCTGATCGCGGCCATCGGTCTGATCACCGCAGCGGGACTGTCGCGTGGCTTCGCCGGCATGCAGCTGCGCAGCGCCGGCAAGGAGATCGCCAACCAGCTGCGCATGGTGCGTGCACAGGCGATCGCCCGCGGCGAACCGCAGCGGTTCGTGATCGAGCCGGCACGGCATCGCTGGCAGGGGGCGAACCAGCGCCAGGGCGAACTGCCGGCACAGCTGACGGTGCGTTTCGAAGGCGCTGCGCAGCTGGCCACAGCGCCGGGGCAGGGTGTGATCGAGTTCCATCCCGACGGCGGTTCCAGTGGCGGCCGCATCCGCCTGCAGCGTGATGCCGCCGAATGGCGCATCGACGTCGGCTGGTTGACCGGTGAAGTGCGTTCCGGCCCATGGCAGGCGCAGTGATGCGGCGGGCGCGCGGTTTCACGCTGCTGGAGGTGATCGTGGCCTTCGCGCTGCTCGGGCTGGCGCTGACCCTGCTGTTGGGCAGCCTGTCCGGCGGTGCCAGGCAGGTGCGCGAGGCCGAGCTGCGCACGCGCGCCGTCCTGCATGCGCAATCGCTGCTGGCTGCGGCAGGCGTGGATGCGCCGCTGCAGGTGGGGCAGCAGCGGGGCGACTGGGAAAACGGGCGCTATCGCTGGGAACTGCAGGTGCAGCCCTGGACCGAGCCACGCGCCGGCAACGTCGCGGCCACGCAGTCGCCGGGTGCACCGTGGCTGGCCGAACTGCAGTTGCAGGTGCGGTGGGGCGATGGCGAGCGCGAACAGCTGCGCTGGCGCAGCCTGCGCCTGCTGCCGCCGGACCTGGAGCGCGCGCGATGAAGCGGGTTGCTGCAGGATTCACCCTGGTTGAAGTGATGCTGGCGACCGTGCTGCTTGCCGGTGGCCTGGCGCTGGCGTTCGCCAGCGTGCGCTCGGCGATGGCGGTCAGCCAGCGGGGTGAACAGATCGCTGCCGAAAGCGAGCGGATGCGCGCGGTGCAGGCCCTGCTGCGGCGACAGCTGGCCGGGGCGATGCGCAGCCCGCTGGAAGTGCCTGACCCGACCCGCGAGCCGGTGTTCTTCCAGGGCGAAGAGCAACGGATGCTGTTCGTCGCCGATCTGCCAGGCTACCTCGGACGCGGCGGGCCCTATCTGCATGCGCTGCAGGTGGATGGCAAGGCCGGCCAGCAGCGTCTGCTGCTGGACCTGGTCCTGCTGCAGGAGGGCGAGCGCATCGCCGAAACGCCACCACGTCCGCCCGAGGTGCTGGTGGACGGCCTGCAAGCGGTGGAGATGCGCTATCGCGGCATCGATGCCGGCAGCGGGCAGATGACCGAGTGGCTGCCGCGCTGGGAAGACACCCGTCGCCTGCCTCTGCTGGTGGAACTGCGGATCGTGCCGGTCCGCGGTGCCGCATGGCCACCCCTGGTGGTGGCACCCCGCCTCGGTGGCGGTGGAGGGGGGCGTTGATGCGGTCGCGCGGGGCCGCACTGGTGCTGGTGCTGTGGTTGATCGCGCTGATGACCGCACTGGTGGGCGCGTTCGCGCTCAGCGCCCGCGTCGAGCATCTGCAGGAGCGCGTGCTCGACGACGATGCACGTGGCCAGGAGCGTGCCCGGGCGGGACTTGAGTACGCACTGATGCGGCTGTCACCGGATCCGCTGCGCGCGCCGTGGCAGGCCGATGGCCGCACCTATCGCTGGCAGTTCGACGGTGCCCGCATCGAGATCCAGGTGCTGGACGAGAACGGCAAGATCAACCTGAACCTGGCCGACGTGGCGCTGCTGACCGCATATCTGCAGGCACTTGGCGAACCGGTGGACAACGCGCGCCAGCTGGCCGGCGCGATCGTCGACTGGCGTGACGAGGACAGCCTGCTGCAGCCCGGCGGCGGTGCCGAGGCACAGGATTACGCTGCGGCCGGGCTGCCGTATGGGCCACGCAACAAGCGCTTCGAGACGCTGGGCGAGCTGCAGCGGGTGCTGGGCATGACCGGGCCGCTGTACCGGAAGATGCTGCCGCACCTGACCCTCTACAGCCGCCAGGCGCGACCGGACCCGCGATTCGCCAGCGCTCCCGTGCTGACCGCGCTGGGCCTGGATGCCGACCTCGTGCTGGCGCAGCGGAACCAGCCGGAGCGTGACGGCGATCCGGCGGATGGATCTTCAGCGCTTGCCAGCAGCAGCGGCACCTATAGTATCGAGTCCCGTGTCATCGACGGCAGTGGACGCAGGTCGGTGTTGCAGGCAGTGGTTCGCAATGGCTCCGGGGGGATTCCCGGGCGGTCCTACACAGTGCTTCGCTGGGAGCAGGGAATGACGGCAAGATGACGGCTTGGCAGGACAGTCTGCGGCAGGTGCAGGGCCAGATCGGTCCTGGCGCCGGCCGTTTCCTGCGCTGGTGGCGGCACTCGTTGCTGGCGTGGGTGCCGGCGCGTTGGCAATGGGCGCTGGGCTGGGCCCAGGCACGGTTGCTGCTGCAGCGCGACGGTGACCAGCTGCAGGTCTGGCGCGAAGCGGGCGAGCGCCGCGAGGCGGTGGTCACCCTGCCATGGCCCTCGTCTCCGGCCGCACTGGATCGCGTGCTGGAGCCGCGCCTGCGCAGCCTGCCGCGATTCTGGCTGCTGCCGGTGGAGCGGGTCCTGCGGCGCACCCTGCGGCTGCCGGCCGCGGCCGGCGACCGGCTGCACGCGGTGGTCGGTTATGAGATCGACCGGCAGACCCCGTTCGAGGCCAGCCAGGTCAGCTATGACGTGCGTGAACTGGGCGCGGCAGGGGAAGGCCAGCTGCAGGTCGAACTGGTGGCCTGGCCGCTGCGCCAGATGGAGGCCTGGCGTGCCAGCGTGGGCGAGTGGGGCGACGCCCTGGCCGGCGTCGACGCGATCGATGCGCAGGCTGGCACGCTGCAGGTCAACCTGTTGCCGCCGGCCCAGCGCCAGTCGCGGCCCGATCCGATGCGGCGCTGGAACCTGCTGCTGGCCCTGGCCGCGCTGGTGATGCTGGTACTGGCTGGACTGCAGCTGCTGGACAACCGCCGCGCCGCCGCCGACGAACTGCGTGCGGACGTCGAACGCAGCGCGCGCAGTGCCCGGGGGGTAGCCAGTGAACGCGCCCAGCTGCAGGCACTGATCGACGGCGCGGCCTTCCTGGAGTCGCAGCGCCGCCAGCATGCCGGCACGGTGGAAATCTGGAACGAGCTGACCCGCCGTCTGCCCGAAGGCACCTATCTGGAGAAGCTGGCCATCGAGAACAACGGCCTGCAGCTGATCGGGCTCAGCCGCGAGGCCTCGCAGCTGGTGCAGCTGCTGCAGGATGCTCCGCAATGGCGCAAGGTCAACCTGACCGGCGTGCTGCAGGCGGACGGCGCCGGCAGCGGCCGGGACCGCTTCACCATGACCGCCGAACTGCAGCCGTTGCCCGCGGTGGCACCGGCAACGCCGACAGCACCGGCAGCACCGGCAGCACCGGCAGCACCGATTCCGGAGGCGGCTGATGCCAAGCGCACGCCGTGACCGCTGGCTGGCGCTGGCGCTGCTGCTGGCGGTACTGGGCCTGGCTTACCTGTTGCTGGTGCACCCCTGGTTCACCCAGCCGCTGCGTGAGATCGATGCCGATGTCGCGGCCCTGCGCGAGCGCCAGCAGCGCGTGCAGGCGCAGCTGCAGCAGCAGCCCCAGATCGAACAGCGGCTGCGCGCCACCCGCGAAGCCTTGCAGCGGCAACCCGGCTTTCTGCAGGAGGCCACTGCCGAAGCCGCCGCCGCCGCGCTCGGCGCGCGCCTGCAGGATGCGGTGGCCACTGCAAGTCCCGGCAACCGCAGCTGCACCATCAGCAACCGTACGCCGCTGACCGACAATCGCCGTGATGCCGAGTTCGTCCGTGTCGCCATGCAGGTACGCCTGCGCTGCGGAGTGGCGGAACTGGCGACCGTGCTGCACAGCCTGGAAACCGGCAGTCCGCGGTTGTTCGTGGACAACCTCAATCTCATCGCGCAGCGCTTCCAGCAGTCGCCGAACGAATCCGGGCTGGGCCTGGACGTCTCCTTCGAACTGGCCGGCTACCTGTTGCCCGGTGCCGCCAGTGGCGCTGCGGCAGTACCACCGGCAGCGGAGCCCGCCGTGGCCGCCCCGGCCCCGGTCGAGGCGCCGCCGCCGGCGGCCGCCGAGGGAGAGGAGGTCGCCGATGAAACGTGAGCCCATCAGCCTGCGCACCGGTTTCCTGCTGGCCCTGGCCGGCTGGTCCGCCGCGGTATGGCTGGCCACCGGTTTCGGACTGGGCAGTCGCCTGCCGGCCGGCGGGGGCGACGCCGACGCCGCGGCAGCACTGCCGGTGCTGCCGGCCTTCGCTCCGGAACGGATGGCCGGTGCGGACAGCTACAGCGCCATCGCCGCGCGTCCGCTGTTCGCCGAGGACCGCAGGCCGCGCCCTTACCTGCTGGGCGGCAGCGAGCCCAGCGCCAGTGCCGCATTGCGCCTGACCGGCGTGCTGCTCACGGACGACTTCGGCCTGGCCACGTTCAGTACGGAGCAGAACCGCTCGCTGCGCCTGCGCCTCAATGGTGACGCGGTCGACGGTTGGCAGCTGGTCGCGCTGCAACCCCGCCAGGCGACGGTGATCGGCCCGGGCGGCAGCCAGGTGCTGGAACTTGCCGTATTCAACGGGCAGGGCGGGGAGCCACCGACGGTCCTGCGCGGCAGTACCGGTGCACCCGCACCGGGCGTGCCGGTGCCACCGCCGGTAGCTCTGCCGGCGCAGGCCGCGCCCGCCCAGGCGGCGGCCGCACCCCAACGCGCAGCCGACGCCACACCCGCGCCGGCGTCTGCCGCCGCACCCCCGCCGCCGGCCAACAGCAACGGGCCCAGCGAAGCGCAGATGCAGGCCATCCGCGAGCGCATCCAGGCCCGCCGCCGCCAGCTGCAACAACAACAGCAACAACAGTCGCCGCCGCCTTCGGGCAATGGCGCCAACCGGTAGAGTGAGAGCATGAGCCTGCGTTTTCTTCCTTGGTCCTTCGTGCTCGCGCTGCTGGTGGGCTGCGGTACCGTCTCCAGCCCCCATGTGCAGCGCAAGGGCGCCCTGCAACCTGCGGCCAGCGCCGGCCAGGCCGCAGCGGACGTCCAGGCCGATGCGGCGGCCGACAGCCAGGGGGCACCGCAGGCGGTGATCCGCCGTGGCACCGGCACGATGATCAACCGCGAGGCCGCGCGCGCGCCGTCGCCGGCATTGCATGCGGCCGGCACCGGCAGCGCCACGTTCAACTTCGAGGGCGAATCGCTGCATGCCGTGGTCAAGGCGATCCTCGGTGACATGCTGGGCCAGAACTATGTGATCGCGCCGGGGGTGCAGGGCACGGTCACGTTGGCCACGCCCAAACCGGTCTCGCCGGCACAGGCGCTGAACCTGCTGGAGATGGTGCTGGGCTGGAACAACGCGCGCATGGTGTACAGCGGCGGGCGCTACAACATCGTTGCCGCCGACCAGGCGCTGGCTGGTACTGTCGCGCCAAGCACCGCGCCGGCGTCCAGCGCGCGCGGCTTCGAGGTCCGGGTGGTGCCGCTGCAGTTCATCTCCGCCACCGAGATGAAGAAGGTACTGGAGCCGTACGCGCGGCCCAACGCCATCGTCAACGTCGACAGCGGCCGCAACGTGATCACCCTCGGCGGCACCCGTGCCGAGCTGGAGAACTACCTGCGCACGGTGGAGATCTTCGATGTGGACTGGCTGTCGGGCATGTCGGTGGGCGTGTTCCCGATCACGTCCGGCAAGGCCGAGCAGGTCGCCAGCGACCTGGAGAAGGTGTTCGGCGAGGAGAGCAAGACCCCCAGCGCCGGCATGTTCCGCTTCCTGCCGCTGGAAAACGCCAACGCGGTCCTGGTGATCACCCCGCAGGTGCGCTACCTGGACCAGATCCAGCAATGGCTGGACCGCATCGATACGGCCGGTGGCAGTGCCCGCCTGTTTTCCCATGAGCTGCGCTACATCAAGGCGCGCGATCTTGCCGAGCGGCTCAGTGAAGCGTTCGCCAGCAGCGGCAACCGGGGGGCCTCGAGCCCTGCGTCGCTGGCCCCGGGTGCCATTCCCTCGCAGCTGGACAGCGACAGCGACCGTGGCATGGACAGCAACAACAGCAGCAGCTTCGGCTCGACCTTGGGCAGCAGTTCCAGTGGCGGTAATGGCAGCTTGAACCTGCCGCAGCGCCAGTCCGGCAACGTCAGCGTCAGCCTGGAAGTGGAAGGCGACCGGGTCGGCGTGTCGGCGGTGGAGGAAACCAACACGCTGCTGGTACGTGCGACGCCGCAGGCCTGGCGCTCGATCCGCGAAGTGATCGAGAAGCTGGACGTGATGCCGCTGCAGGTACACATCGAAGCCCAGGTGGCCGAGGTCGCTCTGGATGGCGACCTGAAGTACGGCGTGAACTGGTTCTTCGACAACGCGGTGGCCGGGCGTGCACTGACGGGAGCCTTGAGCGGGGTGACCCTGCCGGCCGCGGCCGCTGGCTCCTGGAGCAGCTTCGCCGGTGCCGCGACCGGCGGCGAAGGCCTGGGCTGGGCGTTCACCGGCCACAACGGTGCGGCGGTGGTGAGCGCGCTGGACAAGGTCACGGATGTACGACTGCTGCAGACCCCCTCGGTATTCGTGCGCAACAACGCCGAGGCCACGCTCAATGTGGGTGACAAGGTGCCGATCAGCACCACCACGGTGAACACCGGCGTCGGCACCAGCAGCTACAGCTCGGTGCAGTACATCGATACCGGCGTGATCCTGAAGGTGCGCCCGCGCGTGACCCGCGACGGCACGGTGTTCCTGGACATCGTGCAGGAAGTCAGCAGCGCGTCGGACGTACCGGAGAACTGCAATCCGCAGGAGCGCAACTGCAACCCGCGCATTTCCACCAAGAAGCTGGCTACCGAGGCCGCCGTGCAGAGCGGCGACACCATCATGCTGGCCGGTCTCATCACCGACTCGGCCACCGACGGCAGCAGCGGCATTCCCGGCCTGAGCCGGATTCCGGTGATCGGCGCGCTGTTCGGGCAGAAGAGCCGCACCAGCCGTCGCTCGGAGGTGATCGTGCTGCTGACGCCCAGCATCGTTCGCAATGCGCAGGAAGCACGCACGCTGACCGACGAGTACAGCCAGCGTTTCCGGGCGATGGAGCCACTGAACCAGCCGCGCGCAAAGAAGTAGAGGGTTACGGCGGGGCGACACCCGCCGTTCCCGTGAACCCCGCTTCTGCTTCGGCGCCGGCCTCTGCACGTGCCGGGTGCAACCCGGCCGACACCCTCCCGGTGCTACGCTGTGGCCACCGACAACCACGGAGGCGGGATGGGGGCGATCGTGTTGTTGCCGCTGTGCGTGGACGATGCGGCGCTGGACAGGTGTCTGGCCGCGCTGGATGCCGGTACGGCACCGGGTACCGCGGTCTGGTTGGCCGACGATGCCCAGACCGGACCACGCGCCCAGGCGGTCGTCGAGCACTGGCTGGCGAACACGCCACTGCAGGCCGAGTACACCCGCCGCGCCCGGCCGCTGGGCGAGGTGGCCCATCTGGATGAAATGCTGCGTGCCTGCGAAGGGCTCGATGTGGCCGTGCTGGCGCCGGACAGCGTACCGGCGCCGGGATGGCTGCAGCAGCTGCAGGATGCCTTCGCCCGCGATGCGGCCATCGCCACCGCCACGCCGTGGTGCAATGCCGGCGAGACTGCGGCCTGGCCCCGGCTGGGCGAGATCAATGCCGAGCCCACCGACACAGTGCTGCTGGCGCAGACCTGCGCCGCACTGCCGACCCTGCACCCGGAGCTGCCATCGGCGGTCACCCATGCGGTACTGGTGCGCGGCAATGCACGTCGCCGTGCCGGCGGACTGGACGTGGAAAGCTACGCCGGCTGGAACGCTGCGCTGGTCGATCTGAGCCTGCGCATGGCGGGCCTGGGCTGGCGCAACGTGCTGTGCGAGAACGCGTTCGTCAGCCGCGCCGGCGAAGCGGTCAGCCGCGATGGCGATCTGGAGGCGTTGGCCGCGCGGTGGCCTGGCTGGGTGCCACGCCTGGCCGACTTCCTGATGCACGATCCGCTGCACGAACTGCGCGCGGACCTGCAGCAGCGGATGCAGCAGGCGATAATGCCGCGCGAGCAGGGCGATCTGTTCGTCCCGTCCGCGTCGGAGCCAACCGCTTGAATGCCGCCATTGCCGCCATCGTCGTTACCTACCAGAGCGGCAGCACCATCGATGCCTGCCTGTCGCGGCTGCGCCAGTCGCAGGATGTGGCGGAAATCCGGGTGATCGACAACGGTTCGGTGGATGGCACGCTGGACATCGTGCAGCGGCACGCCAGCCACGACCCGCGCGTGCGCTTCATCGGCAATCCGGACAATCCGGGCTTCGCCGCCGCCAACAACCAGGGCGCGGCTGATTCGCACAGCCCGTGGCTGGCGTTCATCAATCCGGACCTGATGGTCGAGCCGGAAACCCTGGCCAGGCTGCGCGACCGCGCGCGCGTGCTCGGTGACTGCCTGCTCGGGGTCGAGCAGGTCGATGAGCACGGGCATGCCGATGAGGCGGTGCGCCGCCGTGATCCGGATTTCCTGGCCATGCTGCGCTCGCCGGGCAGCGGCTCGAAACTGGCGATTCCGCGCGATCCGGCACAGACGCTGCAGCCGGTGCCGGCGCTGTCCGGCGCGCTGCTGCTGATGCCGCGGACGCTGTTTGATCGTCTCGGTGGCTGGGACGCCGGTTACCGGTTGCACGCCGAGGACCTGGACCTGTGCCGGCGCGCGCGCGAGGCGGGTGCGGTGGTGGCGATCGCCAACGACCTGCAGGTCACCCATGTCCGCGGCGTGTCCAGCCGTTCGCGGCCCTTCTTCGTCGAGTGGCACAAGCATCGCGGGTTGTGGCGTTACTTCCGCAGGTTCGAGGCGCCACAGCGTTCGTTGCCGGTGCAGGTGGCGGTCTGGGGGGCGATCTGGGCGCACGCGCTGCTGCTGGTGCCTAGATTGCTGCGCAGATCCCTGTAGCGTCGAGCGTGTCCGGCGGCGGCGCGCATGTGCGGGGCCCCCGGTTCACCCCGCCGGGCGCATAATCCGCCTCATGCCTATCATCCAGTCCCTGCTCGACACCGATCTGTACAAGTTCACCATGATGCAGGCGGTGCTGCACCAGCACCCCGGCGCCCAGGTGCAGTACCGGTTCAAATGCCGCACGCCCGGCATCGACCTGGCCCGCTTCATCGACCAGATCGATGAAGAGATCGACCACCTGTGCAGCCTGCGCTTCAGCGATGCCGAGCTGGATTACATGCGTGGCCTGCGCTTCGTGAAGCCCGATTTCGCCGATTTCCTCGGCCTGTTCCACCTGGACCGCAAGTACATCCAGCTGCGTGCCTCGACCCGGGTGCCCGGCGAGATCGAACTGGACATCACCGGGCCCTGGCTGCATACGATCCTGTTTGAAGTACCGCTGCTGGCCATCATCAACGAAGTCTGGTTCCGCAACACCACCACGCCCGACTTCGCCGAGGGCGAGCGCCGCCTGCAGGCCAAGGCCGCACTGCTGCGCGACACCCCCGGCTTCGAGCAGTGCCGCATCGCCGACTATGGCAGCCGCCGTCGCTACTCGCGCGACTGGCATGCGCGCCTGCTGCCGCTGCTGCGCGATGCGCTCGGCCCGCAGCTGGTCGGCACCAGCAACGTGCATTTCGCCCGGCTGTACGGCATGACCCCGCACGGGACCATGGCGCACGAGTACCTGCAGGCCTTCCAGGCGCTGGGTCCGCGGCTGCGTGATTCGCAGGTGGCGGCATTGGAGTCATGGGCGCGCGAGTACCGCGGTGACCTGGGCATCGCGCTGTCCGACGTGGTCGGCCTGGACGCCTTCCTGCGCGACTTCGACATGTACTTCTGCAAGCTGTTCGACGGCGTGCGCCATGACTCGGGCGATCCGTTCGACTGGGGCGACCGCATGCTGGCGCATTTCCAGCAGCGCCGGGTCGATCCGCGCAGCAAGGTGCTGGTGTTCAGCGACGGGCTCGACATCGCCAAGGTGATGCGCCTGTACGACTATTTCCGCGGTCGCTGCCAGGTGGCGTTCGGCGTCGGCACCCACCTGACCAACGATCTGGGCCCGACGCCGTTGAACATCGTCATCAAGATGGTCCGCTGCAACGGCCAGCCGGTGGCCAAGCTCAGCGATTCGCCGGGCAAGAGCATGTGCGACGACCCCGGCTACCTGGCCTACCTGCGCCAGGTCTTTGAACTGCCGGACCCGGCTTAAAGGTAGTCGACCACCACCAGGTAGGCGCCCCGCAGCGGTTGCTGCTGCGGCGCCTCCACGCGGTAGCGCTCGGAGAAGGCGATGTCGCCGGCGCGCAGGGCGCTGGCCGACACGGCCAGCTGCTGGCCATGGCGCTTGCCATCGCGCAGCGTCGCGGCCTGGCTGTCGCCCACCGCGGTCACCGCCACCGTCGAGCCCTTGGCCGACGGCGGGCAGGCCGCCAGGCTCAGCTCGCCCTGGGACAGGGCCGTCGTACAACCCGGCTCGGCGATGCGGCCGCTGAACCGGATGCTGCCACTGCTGGCCTGGGCCAGCGCACTGACGGACATCAGGGCCACGCACAGCAGAAGGGAAGTCCTCATGACACGTTCTCTGGTTCGGTGTGTCCTAGTTAGCGACAGCTCCGGACGGCCTTTAATAGGCAAAATCCGAATCTGCTAGGGCCATCACCAACAAAGAGTGATGCGCATCAAATAAGGCGCTGGCCGCCTGAAAACAGCCTCTTTCAGGCGCGCCCGCCACCGGGCCGAAGACGTCATCTGCTGACGTTCCCTCGCCTTTGCCGGCCCGCGCCAATTCCCCACCGGCCTCCTGGCCAAAAGTGCCTATCACGTCACATTTGTGGCGTCAATAAACCATCGTTCAGAAAAATAATGGGACTTTCATCACAGTTCTGCATATACTTGCGTCACGGATTCAGGGGTAGGTATGTCCGAATCCGGCCACAGGTGAGACGCAAGGATGGGTCTTGAAACCCGGCAGTGCTCCTTGCTTCCTCCTCTACTTCCATCTCTTCAGTAGGGTTAGGTAAAAGCAATGCACAAGATCAACATCATCGCGGCTCTCATGCTGGCCGCTGCTCCGCTGGCCGCCAACGCTGCCGACGGCACCATCACCTTCAATGGCAAGGTGACCGACAAGACCTGCACCATCTCGACCCCGGGCGGCAAGGACTTCGCCGTGACCCTGCCGACCGTGTCCAAGAACACCCTGGCCACCGCCGGTGCCGTCGCGGGCCGTACCCCGTTCGCCATCAACCTGACCAAGTGCAGCGCCGGCAACGTCGCGACCTACTTCGAGCCGGGTTCGACCGTTGACTTCAACAGCGGCCGCCTGATCAACCAGGCCTCGGCCAACGCTGCCGGCAACGTGCAGCTGCAGCTGCTGGGCTCGAACAACCAGTTCCTGCCGGTGAAGGCCGCAGGTACCGGTCTGGCCCAGGACAACTCGCAGTGGGTGACCGTTGCCACCGACGGCACCGCCAACCTGAACTACTACGCCGAGTACTACGCCACTGCCGCCGCCACCCCGGGCGACGTCACCAGCAGCGTCAAGTACACGATCATCTACAACTGATCGTCGCCGTACCCGCACTGGCCGGCGTACGCGCCGGCCAGCGCTCCGCGGCCCCTGGCCACACACCTCGAGCGTAGTACTTCCGATGAAAGCTCTCTTTCCCCGGGCGCTGCTGCTGGCAGCGTCGACGCTGCTCTTCTGCCAGGAAGCCATGGCAGGCGTGGTGGTCAATGGCACGCGTGTGATCTATCCGGCGCAGTCGCGCGAAGTCACCGTGCAGGTCGACAACGTGGGCGATTCGCCCGCGCTGGTGCAGGCCTGGATCGACAGTGGCGACGCCAACCAGACGGCCGACACCAGTGATGCCCCGTTCGTGCTGACGCCGCCGATCAGCCGCGTCGAGCCGGGCCGCAGCCAGGCGCTGCGCCTGATCTTCTCCGGCGCGCAGCTGCCGACCGATCGCGAGTCGGTGTTCTGGCTGAACGTGCTGGACGTGCCGCCGTCGCCGGACAACGCCGAGAACGGTGAGCAGAACTACCTGCAGGTCGCGTTCCGCTCGCGCCTGAAACTTTTCTATCGGCCGCAGGGCCTGAAGGGCGTCGCCAACGACGCGCCGGCAGCCCTGCGCTGGACCCGCAGCGGTGACCGCCTGCGGGTGGAGAACCCGAGCCCCTTCCACGTGACCCTGGCCGAAGTGCATGCCGTGACCGGCAGCAGCGAAAAGGCGGTCGAGGACAAGGGAACGATGGTCGCGCCGAAGCAGAACCTGGAGTTCGCCGCACCGGCGGGCACCACCGAGGTGCGCTTCATCACCATCAACGATTACGGCGGTCGGGTGGAGCACAAGGTCCGCCTCGACAGCACCGGGGGCTGAACGCGCCGCGCTGGCCAGGGCCTGCGCATCCCGCCACCGCCGCCGTGCGGCGAATTGAAGGAATGTCAGTGTGATCGGAAACAGATTGACATTGTCGATCCATCAGGCGCTTTGCCTGTTGGCTGCCGGCGTGGCCTGCCCAGGATGGGCGCTGGCTGCCCCGGCCAATCTCGGCGAACAGGCGCTGATGGCGCAGAGTGGCGCGGCGACCGCGCGTGCGCCGGAGTCGGCGCAGTTCAACTCCAGCTTCCTCTCCGGCCAGGCCAAGCAGGTCGATCTGGCGGCCTTCAGCAACGGCAATCCGATGGTCGCCGGCACCTATCGCGTGGACGTCTACGTCAATGGCGCCTGGCAGGGCCGCCGCGACGTGCAGTTCAAGGCGGATGCACAGGGGCGCGTCGATGCCTGCCTGGCGCTGCCGATGCTCGAGGAAATGGGCGTGGACAGCGAGGCGGTGCTGCTGCAGCAGGATCCGTCGGTGCCGACCGATACCTCCACGTGCGTGCCGGTGCAGCAGCGCATGGCCAACGCCTATGGCGTCTATGACAGCGGCAACCTGCGTTACGACCTGAGCATCCCGCAGGTGTTTCTGCGCCGCGAAGCGCGCGGCTACGTCAACCCCGCGCTGTGGGACCGTGGCATCAACGCCGGCTTCGTCGGCTACAGCTTCAATGCCATCGACAGCGACAGCCGCGTCGAAGGTGGCCAGCGCAACCGCAGCGCCTACCTGGGCCTGAATGCCGGCCTGAACCTGGGGGGCTGGCAGTTCCGCCACGATTCCAACCTGACCTGGACCGAGGGCGACGGCCGCCACTGGCAGAGCATCGCCACCTACGCCCAGCGCGGCATCCCGAAGATCCGCGGCATGCTCACTGTGGGCGAGGCCTACACCACCGGCGAACTGTTCGAGTCGATCGGATACCGCGGTGCCAGCCTGGCCAGTGACGACCGCATGCTGCCCGATTCGCTGCGCGGCTACGCGCCGGTGGTGCGCGGCATCGCCGAGACCAATGCCCGGGTGGAAGTCCGGCAGAACCAGCAGCTGATCTATTCCTCCACCGTTTCGCCGGGCAGCTTCGTCATCGACGATCTGTACCCGACCGGTTACGGCGGCGACCTGGAAGTGAGCGTGATCGAGGCCGATGGCCGCCGCCGCGAGTTCAAGGTGCCGTTCGGTTCGGTGCCGCAGATGCTGCGCGAAGGCGTGTCCCGCTACTCGGTCACCGCCGGCCAGGTCCGCAACGAACTGCTGCGCGATGAACCGTGGCTGGCGCAGGGTACCTACCAGCGCGGCATCGGCAACCAGCTGACCCTGTACGGCGGCAGCGCGCTGAGCGAAGGCTACGTTTCACTGCTGTACGGCATTGGCCTGTCCACCCGGATCGGTGCGTTCGCGGCCGATGTCACCCATGCCCGCACGTCGTTCAACCACTACGGCGACCACACCGGCGCCAGCGTGCGCCTGAGCTACAGCAACATGATCGGCGAAACCGGGACCAACCTGACCCTGGCCGCCTATCGCTATTCGACCGAAGGCTACTACAGCCTGCAGGACGCCCTGTACGGACGCGACGCGGATGATCGCGGCATCGACCCGACCACCCGTGGCCGCCAGCGCAGCCAGTTCCAGCTGACCCTGAACCAGCCGCTGGGCCGCCGTGCCGGTGCGCTGTACGTCACCGGCTCGGTGCGTGACTTCTACGACCGTTCCGGCACCTCCAAGCAGTACCAGGTGGGCTACAACAACGCCTGGCGCTCGGTGAACTACGGTTTCTCGGCACTGCGCACCGAAGAAGGCATCCTCGGCCGGGCCGACACCCAGTACCTGTTCTCGATGAGCGTTCCGCTGGGCCGCGGGACCCATCCGGTGTCGTTCAGCGCCGACCTGGGCGCGCGCGACCGTGGTGGCTACGACAACAGCCGCGTGGGCATCACCGGTTCGGCCGGCGTCGACAACAACTTCAGCTACGGCGTGGCCCTGTCCGATTCCCGCGAAGGCAACACCACCGCGGTCGGCAACGCCGAGTACCGCAGCCGTTACACCGCGTTGAATGCGACCTACAGCCATTCCAGCGATTTCCGCCAGGCCTCGGTGGGCGCCAACGGCAGCGTGGTCATGCATCCGGGCGGCGTCACCTTCACCCCGCAGCGTGGCGACACCATGGTGCTGGTCGAGGCGCCGGGCGCGCGCGACGCGCAGGTGACCAACGCTCCGGGCCTGCGCATCGATGGTCGCGGCTATGCCGTGGTGCCGTACGTATCGCCGTACCGCCTGAACACCGTGACCCTGGATCCGCAGGGCATGGCGCATGACGTCGAGCTGGAAAGCAGCAGCCAGTCGATCGCGCCGTTTGCCGGTGCCATCAGCTACCTGCGCTTCGATACCCGCAAGGGCAACGCGCTGTTGATCCAGGTGCGCAATCCCGATGGCCGCACCCTGCCGTTCGGCGCACAGGTCAAGGACGAGCAGGGCCAGCCGGTGGGCATGGTCAGCCAGGGTGGCCGCCTGTATGTGCGCAGCGAACAGGATCACGGCCGCCTGCAGGTGGAGTGGGGCGCCGGCGCCGACCAGCGCTGCACCGTCGATTACCAGGTTCCGGCGGGCGCCGATGCGTCCAAGACCGGCTTCATCCCGCTGGAGGCAGCATGCCGATGATTCTTTCCCGTGGCCGCAAGGCGCTGGCCGCACTGGCCGTGCTCACGGGCGCCCTCGTGGCGGCGCCGGCGTTTGCCAGTTGCTACATCACCCAGTCCGGGTTCCAACCCCAAGACGTGACCATGGACATGGGCCAGATCGTGATTCTTCCCAGCACCCCGGTCGGCGGCGTGATCAAGGAACTCATTGTCAACATCAATCAACGCAACAGCGTCGCGTACTGCGATAGCCGAGGCGGCAACGCCAGCGGTCGCTTCGTCAATGCGGCACAGCAGACGCCGGTCCCGGGCTTCAGCAACGTATACGCAACCGACGTGGCAGGTGTTGGCATTCGCGTCTATCGCGATTCCGGCGATATCCAGACCTATTATCCTCACACGCTGATCCTGCGAAGCAATACCAACCTCTCGTTGAGCGGAGGCCGCTTCCGTGTCGAACTGATCAAGACAGCAGCCCAGACAGGATCGGGCGTCATCGCGCCGAACGGACGTTTCACCACCTATTACTACGATGGCGATGGTGCCAGCCGGCCCGTGCTGACCTCCACCTTCAAGGGATCGGGCACGACCGTGGTCAGCCCGACCTGCGAGGTGGACGCCGGCAGCCGCAACATCGCGGTGGATTTCGGCAGTGTCCCCAACACCTCGTTCACCGGCGTCGGTTCGCGCGCGGTCAACCGTGACTTCGACATCCGCCTGAACTGCCAGGGCAGCAATGTTGCTGCCTACCAGAGCAAGATCGGCATCCGCCTGGATGCCGACCAGGACAGCTCCAACATGCCGGGCGTGCTGAAGCTCAGCGCGGCTGCCAACAGCGCGACCCGCATCGGCATCCAGATGGTCCAGCGCGATGGCACCACCGAGCGCGAAGTGCGCTTCGGCCAGGCGATCAATGTCGGCACCACCACACCGGGCACCAGCACCATGACCCTGCCGCTGCGCGCCCGCTATGTACAGACCCAGGCCGGTACCGTCGGTGCCGGTGTCGCGAACGGACAGGCGACTTTCACCATCCAGTACGAGTAACGGCCAACGGCCGTTCCACCGCTGCGTCCCACCCCAACGTTGCCTGTTCCGCAGGCGACGTTGACTGCGTCTTGATCCCGGAAATACCAAGATCGGAGCTGCCATGAACGTATCGCAGCACGAATGTGATGCGTGTCATGAAATTCGAGTCACCCAACACAGCACCTCCGCTGCCGCATGGCCGGCCGGGCTGAGGTCCGCTGAAAGGACCCGGCATGACAGCGCCCCATCTTGCCATCGCCGGATTGCCGCCCGAGTTCGTCCAGATGCAGGGCGGTGGGCTGTACTGGGTCGTCGCTGCCGGAAGCGCGCCGGCCGACCTGGTCGGCGCAGGTGTGCTGGGTTCGGCCAGCGAGGTGCAGGACGCCGTGCTGGCGACGTTGGGGCGCGGCGCCGATGCGATGCTGGCCGAGCTGCCGCCGGGGGAGGGACCGGCGCGGTTGCGTCTGTTCCGGTCCTCGGCCGCCACCATGCAGCGGACCCTGCGCGGTCTGGCAGTCGATCTTCCCCGCGTGGCCACCGCCGCAACCCGCCTGTGCGTGGTGCAGTTTCCACTGGCGGCGCTGGAAGGCTGGAGCGATGCCCGGCTGGCGGCATGGAACCGGCAGCTGCAAGCCTGGGCGGAGCGGGCCGGCACGGTGCTGCTGCTGCTCTGCCACGGCGAAGTGGCGACCCTGGCGCCGCGCCTGCTGGCCTTGAACCGGACCTGTTCCGGCGTCGCCCAGCTGCATCCGCACCGCGGTGCGCTGCAGCTGCTGCTGCATTACTGGGCCAACGCCCATGGCGTGGTGGCCCGCCGTGCCTTTGCGATCGAAGCGGCAGAAGGCGGGTTGCGCCGCGTGGCAGAAGAGGCGGACAGCGTGCTCTCTGCGGCCGAAGCCAGCGGCGGCGATCGTGATCTGTACCTGGCCGAGGCCGACGTGCTGGAAGGCGCTCCACCACTGTCGCCGGCCTGGCGGCTCCACGACGGCTGGGCGGACCTGCTGCCTTCGGCGCTGCAGGCGCGCGAGGCCACGGTGGTGCTGGCGATCCGCAGCAACGACCAGGTGGACACACTGGCACGCCTGCTGCATCGGCTGCGGCGCGAGCGCGGCGACCTGCTGAAGCTGGTGGTGCGCGAGGTGCAACCGTGCCTGCGCTACGCCGACGAGCGCCTGCTGCTGCAGTGTGGCGGCAACATGGTGGTCCCGGCGGCGACCCCGCTGCCGCGGCTGCTGACGCTGCTGGAAACGGTGCAGCGGCAGCGATGGCAGGGGCAGCTGGCGGCCGACCCCGAACCGTTGATCCGTGCCCACCGGCCACCGGAGGTGAACGGAATCGTGGCGGCCGACCGCTTCCGGCAGATCGTCGGTGAACGTATCGATCAGGACGGCAGCGCGGTGGAAAGCGCCGTGTTGGCGCTGCAGCCGGTGGCCGGGCTGCGCGCGGAACAGACCCTGCAGCAGTTGAACATCCGCAGGCAGGGAGATGTGGCCTGCGTGTACCGTGGCCAGGTCCGCCTGTTCCTGTTCGGCTGCCGCCGCGATGCGGTCGAACAGGCGCTCTCCAACCTGTACCGGCTGCCCTGGCGCGAGCTGTTCGATGGCTACCAGCGCCTGGCCGAGTACGACATCGCAGCGATGAATGCCCGCGGCAGCGATTCCGAATCCGAGACGCTGCCCGCCCCTGCCGTTCCGTTGCCGCAGCCCGCGGCCCCGGTCAGCGAGGTCGCATTCAACGCCCCCATCCCGTTCCGGTTGGGAGATTCCGCATGACCACCGACCAGCAGCTGTGGACGCTGATCGCGGCCTGTGCGCTGGTGATGATTCCGTTCGGCGTGATGCTGGGCGCACTGTGGCGCGCGGCGCGTCGCCGGGCAGCGTCATGGCTGCCCCCACGGCACCTGCGGCGGGCGGGCGTGCGGGTGCGCGATGCGCGGAGGCCGCAATGAGCGCGCAGCCGGCGCCCGCATCGCCGTTCGTGTGGTCGGACCTGCGCGGCTGGAACCTGTACTTCCTGTCCAAGGTGGTGCTGGCCTGGATGGGCGCGCTGGACCTCAAGGTCCTGCCCAACCTGTTGTTCCTGGCCGCCCTGCTGGTGCCGCTGCCGTGGCGATGGGCACGCGTCACACGCACGGTCGTCGCCGTGCCGGTGGCCGTGGTGCTCTACTACCAGGACACCTGGTGGCCGCCGTTCCAGCGTCTTCTCGCACAGCCGGGCGTGCTCGATTTCTCCGCCGACTACTGGCTGGAGCTGGCGCAGCGCTTCATCAACTGGCAGATGGTCGCGGTGCTGGTGCTGCTGGTGGTTGCCTACCTGCTGCTGAAACCGTGGCTGCGCATCACCACGCTGAGCGTGCTGGGCATGCTGGGCATGGCGGTGGTGGCACTGCCATTGCCGGCGGGCCTGAACTGGGGAACGTCGCAGGCCACCGCAGCGACCGGCGGTGCTGACGCCGCTGCCGGCGCTGCCGGTGCACTTGCGCCGGCCAGCAACGAGACACTCAATGCCTGGCTGGCGGCGTTCTACCAGCAGCAGTCGGGCCTGAAGACGGTGTTCCCGGCGCCGGCCAGTGCTGCGCCGTTCGACGTCATCATCCTCAACATCTGTTCGCTGGCATGGAGTGATCTGGACGAAGTCGGCATGCGCCAGAACACGCTGCTGGACCGCATGGACCTGATCTTCGATGACTTCAACTCGGCCACCGCCTACAGCGGCCCGGCGGCGATCCGCCTGCTGCGTGCCAGCTGCGGACAGACCTCGCACACCGCATTGTTCGACCCGGTGCCAGCCGAATGCCAGTTGTTCTCCAATCTCCAGCGTCTGGGTTTCCAGAGCGAGCTGGCAATGAACCACGATGGGCACTTCGACAACTTCATCGGCGAACTGAGCCAGTACGGCGGGTTGCAGGCCCGGCCGATGGACATCAGCGCGTTTCCCCGGGCGCTGGTCGCGTTCGACAAGTCGCCGCTGCGCCGCGATGGCGACGTGCTGAACGCCTGGTGGAAGCAGCGCCAGGCCGAACAGGCGCAGCAGGTCGCGCTGTTCTACAACACGATCTCCCTGCACGACGGCAACCGCATCGTCGGCGCCGACGGTCGTGCCAACGCGGCTGACTACAAGGCCCGCGCGCAGATGGTGCTGGGTGACATGGCAGGCTTCGTCGAGGCGGTGGAGCGCAGTGGCCGTCGCGCCATGATCGTCGTGGTGCCCGAGCATGGCGCGGCGCTGCATGGCGACCGCATGCAGATTCCCGGCATGCGCGAGATTCCGAGCCCCTCGATCACCCATGTGCCGGTCGGGATCAAGCTGGTCGGGATGGGCACGCCGGCCAGCGGGGGGCCGCGTCATGTTCCCGAGCCCAGCAGCTATCTGGCCCTCTCCGAACTGGTGTCGCGGGTGTATGCGCTCAACGCGCAGTCGCCGCCGGCAGCGCGCGACTGGGACAGCCTGCTGCAGGGGCTGCCACGTACGCCCTCGGTCTCGGAAAACGAAGGCGCCAAGGTCATCGATTACGGTGGCAAGCCCTGGCTGCAGCTGCAGGGCAGCCAGGCCTGGAACCCGTACCCGGAGGACAAACGCTGATGGCCGACATCCTGGCCGTTGCCAGCACGCTTTCGGTGGAGGAGGACGACATCGATCTGCTGCGTCGCAGCCTGGACATGCCCGGGTTGCCCTACGTGGACTTCTCGGCGCAGAACGAACGTGCCCGGACACTGGCACGCTGGCCGTTGCTGGCCGAGCTGGAGCGGCAGCCATGAGCGTACTGCTGTCCCTGCAGGGCGTGCACGGCGGCACAGGCGTCACCACGGTGCTGGCCGCGTTGGGCCAGGCGCTGCATGCGCAGGGCCAGCGCGTGCTGCTGATCGAGTGCAGTCCTGACCAGATGCTGGGCCTGCATGTCGGGTTGGCCGCTCGGGAGGCTGATGGCTGGGCGCGGGCGATGCTGGACGGCCGCGATTGGCGTGATGCGGCCTTCGCCTGCGCACCGGGCCTGGCAGTGCTGCCGTACGGCCGCGTCAGTGCGGCCGAGGCACTGCAGATCGAGCAAGCGCTGAGTCTGGCACCCGATACCTGGAATGATCGCGTGCCGGTGCTGTCGGCGCAGTTCGACTGGCTGCTGTTCGACCTGCCGCAGCGGCTGCCGGCGCACGCGGCGGCGGTCAACCGATATGCGCGCTGTACGCTGCCGTTGCGCCTGGCGTGCGTCGATCCGGCAAGCCACGTGTTCCTGCAGCGGCAGCACGACGATCCGCGCCGTCTGCTGGCCAACCGGTATGACCCGGCGGTTCCGGTGCAGCGCGATCTGATGCAGCTGTGGCTGCATGCGCACGCGTCGATGCTGGTGCCTCAGCCGCTGCACGAAGATGCACGGGTGCCGGCCGCGTTGGCCAGCAAGCAGCCGCTGGGGCAGCATGCGGCCGATGCGCTGGCGGCTGCCGACGTCGCCGGCCTGGCATTGTGGTGCCTGGCCGAGGCGGCGCGGCGGCAGGATCGGGAGAGCGGGCGATGAAGGGCGCACGCATCCACTACCTGCACTGGAACCGGCTGCGTGAGCGCGTGTACGCCGCATGGCCACTGTGCGCGCTGCTGTGGTCGCTGCAGGCGCTGGGCTGGGCGCTGTTGAGGCTGGAAGGACCTGCGTGGCAGGCGCTGGCGCCGCGGCTGCGGCGTGCATTCCCGCAGTTGCAGGGGGATCGCCACTGGCGCCCCGGCGATCCACTGCGGCTGCTGATCCAGGCCGCATGGCTGTCGCTGGTGCGGCTGGTTCCGCATACCTCACTGCGCCGCCAGCGCCTGGCCCAGGCCCGGCGTCAGCGCATCGCCGAGCTGCGCGGGGCGGCAGGACGCGGTCGCCTGCGCTACCTGCGGGCGATGCGGGATGCACCTGCCGATGTCGGCAACAGTCGCCTCGCGGCGTGGCTCGCGCAGCGTCTGGAGCACCTGCCACCCCGCGTGCGGCAGGCGCTGACCGCCGTCACCGGCCTGGCTACGCTGGGTCTGGCCGCGCTGTGCATCACCCAGCCCTTCAGCTACCTGGCGCAGTTCGTGTTCGTGCTGCTGCTATGGGTCATCGCGCTGCTGGTACGGCGCATGCCCGGCCGCTATGCGACGCTGGTACTGGTGGTGCTGTCCATCACCGTGTCCTGCCGCTACCTCTGGTGGCGCTATACCGCCACCCTGAACTGGAGCAGCACCTTCGACCTGGTCTGCGGTCTGGTGCTGCTGGTGGCCGAGACGTATTCCTGGCTGGTGCTGATGCTGGGCTACGTACAGGTTGCCTGGCCGCTGCGACGGCGTCCGGCGCCCTTGCCGGCCGACATCCGGCAGTGGCCTACGGTGGATGTGCTGATTCCCACCTACAACGAAGACCTGTCACTGGTGCGGCATACCGTCCATGCCGCCATGGGCCTGGACTGGCCGGCCGACAGACTGCGCATCCACCTTCTCGATGACGGCAAGCGCGAGGCGTTCCGCGCCTTCGCCGAGCAGACCGGCGTCAACTACATCACCCGCAGCGACAACCGGCATGCCAAGGCCGGCAACCTCAACCACGCCCTGACCCTGATCGACGGTGAGCTGGTGGCGATCTTCGACAGCGATCACCTGCCGGTGCGCTCGTTCCTGCAGATCACCTGTGGTTGGTTCCTGCGCGATCCGAAGCTGGCGCTGGTGCAGACGCCGCACCATTTCTTCTCGGCCGACCCCTTCGAGCGCAACCTGCAGGTGTTCCGCAGTGATCCCAACGAGGGCGAGCTGTTCTACGGGCTGGTGCAGGACGGCAACGATCTGTGGAATGCCGCATTCTTCTGTGGTTCCTGCGCGGTGCTGCGGCGCGAGGCCATCGATGCCATCGGCGGCTTCGCCACCGAGACCGTCACCGAGGATGCGCATACCGCCCTGCGCCTGCATCGCCAGGGCTGGAACTCGGCCTACCTTCGCATTCCGCAGGCGGCCGGCCTGGCCACCGACAGCCTGGGCGCGCACGTCAACCAGCGCATCCGCTGGGCGCGCGGCATGGTGCAGATCTTCCGCATCGACAATCCACTGCTTGGCAAAGGCCTGAGCCTGTTCCAGCGCTTCTGCTACGCCAATGCGATGCTGCACTTCCTCGCGGGCATCCCGCGGCTGGTGTTCCTCACCGCGCCGCTGGCCTTCCTCCTGCTGCACGTCTACATCATCTACGCACCCGCGCTGGCGATCCTGCTGTTTGTCGTTCCACACATGGCCCACGCCAGCCTGACCAATGCGCGCATCCAGGGCCGGTACCGCCGACCGTTCTGGGGCGAGGTCTATGAAACCGTGCTGGCCTGGTACATCGCGCGGCCGACCACCGTGGCCCTGTTCAGTCCCGGCCGTGGCAAGTTCAATGTCACCGACAAGGGCGGCACGCAGGCGGGTGACCGCTTCGACTGGCGGGTGGCGCGCCCCTACCTGGTACTGGCGCTGCTGAACGTGCTGGGACTGTGCTTTGCCGTGTGGCGTTTCATCGAGGGGCCCGCCGATGAGCGCGGCACGGTGGTCGTGAGTTCGTTGTGGGTGCTGTACAACCTGCTGATCATCGGCGGCGCGCTGGCGGTGGCGGCGGAGGTGCAGCAGGTGCGGCGTACCCACCGGGTCACCACGCGCCTGCCGATGGCGCTGCAGATACCCGATGGGCGTCGCCTGCGGGGCGTGCTGCAGGACTATTCCAACGATGGCGTCGGCCTGGAGCTGGGACTGGATCCGCAACTGGCCGAAGGCACGCGCGTACACCTGCTGCTCGGGCGCGGCCGGCGCGAGTTCGCCTTCCCGGCGCGGGTACAGCGCAGCGTCGGCCATCGCCTCGGCCTGCTGCTGCAGTTCGACAACGAGCGCCAGCGCGTCGAGTTCGCGCAATGCACATTCGCCCGCGCCGATGCGTGGCTGGACTGGCATGCCGGTTACCAGCCCAAGAGCCTGCCACGCAGCCTGTGGAGCGTGCTGGTGCTGGGCTGGAAAGGCTACCGCCGGATGGGCGACTTCACGCCGTTCGATCTCGACCGCCCGGTGCACTGGAGCGGTCGCCTGCTGCGCTGGCTGGCCAGTTTCGCCCCACAACGTCCGCTTCCCTCCCACCCGGCTGACCCAGCCGCTGACCCAGGGCTTCGTCCATGAGCATCCCGACCTCTCTGCGCTGGCTGCTGCTGCCGTTGCTGGTACTGCCAGTGGTGTCCGGCAATGGCGCTCCAGCACCCGTGCCGGCGCCTGCTACCGGTTCAACGCCGGATGCCCCGGCCGCGCAGGTTGCGGTACCGACCCCGACCACAGCGGCATCGGTGCCCGCGCCGCGCGGCGAACCGGCCTTGCCCGATACCTGGGCCGGCAGCGCGTGGCCCTGGCAGCGGCACAGCACCTTCGCTCAGCTTGGCCGCCGCCAGGACACGCTGCTGTCCGGCGTCCGCAACAGCACCACGTTCGAATTCCAGGTGCGCCGCGATCGACTCGCGCGCGAAGCGGAACTGGATCTGAGCTTCACACCCTCGCCGTCGCTGTTGCCGACGCTGTCGCACCTGCGGGTCTATCTGAACGACGCGATGATGGGCGTGGTGCCGATCAGCAACGACCAGCTGGGACGCCCCGTGCAGGCCAAGCTGCCGCTGGATGCGCGCCTGATCGCTGATTTCAACCAGGTCCGCCTGGAATTCGTCGGCCATTACACCGACATCTGCGAAGAACCCACGCACAGCTCGCTGTGGGTCAACCTCTCCAGCAACAGCACGCTGAGGCTGGGCGGCCAGCCGCTGGACATGCAGGATGACCTGGCCAATTTCCCGCTGCCCTTCTTCGATCCGCGCGACACCGCACGGCTGGAACTGCCGGTGGTGTTTGCAGCGGCGCCCACTCTGGCCCAGCAGCGGGCCGCTGCGGTCATGGCGTCCTATTTCGGCAGCCTGGCGGGATGGTGGCGGCAGGCCCGTTTTCCGGTGAGCTTCGGCAGCTTGCCCGAGCAGGGCCACGCGGTGGTGCTGGCGGTGAACGGCCGCTTCCCGCCGGTGATCGCCAACCACGCGCCCGTGCAGGGGCCGGTGATCGAGCTGATGGCCCTGCCCGAGGATCCGCAGCGCAAGCTGCTGCTGGTGCTGGGCCGCAATGACGATGACCTGCAGAAGGCCGTTTCGGCGATGGCGGCCGGCAATGTCCTGTTCCGCGGCCGCCAGGTCGCGATCGACGAAATGAAGCCGTTGGCGCCACGCAGGCCGTACGACGCGCCGAACTGGGTGCGTACCGATCGCGCGGTGCGTCTGGCCGAGCTGCTGGACTATCCGCAGCAGCTGCATGCCAACGGGGTATCGCCGCAGCCGATCACGGTCAATCTCAACCTGCCACCGGACCTGTTCATCTGGCGCAACCAGGGCATTCCACTGAACCTGCGTTACCGCTACACGCCGCCGTTTGGCAGTGATGAGTCGCGGCTGGGCGTGGCGATCAACGACCAGTTCATTTCCAGCTTCCCGCTGGTGCGCCGCACCGGCAAGCAGGGCGTGGCGGAAATCCGCCTGCCTGTGCTCGCTGGCGATGCCGGCGCCGACGATGGCCGCCTGTTGATTCCGGCGCTGAAGCTGGGGGACCGCAACCAGCTGCGGTTCGACTTCAACTTTGCCAGCGTGATGGGCAGTGCCCAGCGCGACCACTGCCAGACCGTGCTGCCGCCGAACCTGCAGGCGGCCATCGAGGAGGATTCGACCATCGACTTCTCCGGCTTCCATCACTACATGGGCCTGCCGGACCTGTCCGCGTTCGCGCTCAGCGGCTTCCCGTTCACGCGCATGGCGGACCTGTCTGAAACCGTGGTGCTGGTGCCACCGTCCGCCAGCGAGGCGCAGGTCAGCCTGCTGCTCAACCTGATCGGAGGCCTGGGCGTGCAGAGTGGGTACCCGGCCTACGGGTTGCGCCTGTCCGCGGACTGGAAACAGGCCAGTGCGCTGGATGCGGACCTGCTGGTCCTGGGCGCGTTGCCGGATGAGCTGCGCGGCAGCCAGCAGCTGTCTCTGCTGATCGACGATCAACGCACACGCCTGCTCAACGGCCAATGGCCATCGCCGGAGCTGGCGGTGCAGCAGGCCCGTCGCGGCAGCCGCGCGGGCGACCCTGCGGTAACCCGCGTGGCGGTCACCGCACAGGCGCCCTTCGCGGCCATCGTCGGCCTGCAGTCGCCCCGCCATGCTCAACGCAGCATCGTCTCGCTGGCGGCCAGCCATCCGGCCGACTATCAGCTGCTCGATGATGCACTCAGCGACACCGGCAAGCGCGAAGCCATCGCTGGATCGGTGGCGATCCTGCGCAGTTCCGGCATCAACAGCCAGTTCGTGGGCGAACACTATTACGTGGGTGCGCTGCCGTGGTGGCTGCTGCTGTGGTACCACCTGGCCGATCATCCGGCATTGCTGGCCGTGCTGGCCACGCTGGTGGTGCTGATGGTCGCCTTCCTGCTCTGGCGTGCACTGCGCTGGGTTGCTGCGCGGCGCCTGGATGCGGGCAAGGAATGAGGCGGACCTCGCCGCCGCTGCTGATGGCGTCCCGGCTGGTGCTGCTGGGTCTGGCCGGGACCGGCGCGTGCGCGGCACAGGCGCTGCCGGATACGCCCGGCGGCACTGCGGCCGAGCAGCGGCAGTGGTTGTTGCAGCAGGTACGCATCGGCGAGGCCACCGGGCGCCAGAGCCTGATCGAAGATGCATTGGCCCGGCTGCGCATGCTGGCACCGGATGATCGTGGCACCCTGCTGGCGATCCTGGAGGTGCAGTTGTCGCAGCAGAAGGTGGAGGATGCGACCGCGACGCTGCAACGATTGCGGCAGGTCGGTGCGGGCAGTCGCGAACTTGCCGCGGGTGATCGCCTCTGGCAGGCCTACCAGGGCGATCTGCAGCAGGAGCTGCAGCAGGCACGCCTGTTCGCAGCCGGTGGTCGCAGTGCAGATGCGCTGGCGATCTACCGCCGCCTGTTCAATGACGCGCCTCCGGGGCTGCAGCTGGGGCTGGAGTACTGGCGTCTGCGTGGCGCGCAGGCGGATGGCCGCACGCTGGCGATCCGCGAGCTGACCGCGTTGGACCGGGCGTATCCAGGCAACACCGGGCTGCTGCAGACGCTGTCGCAGCTTCTGTTCGCGGCCGGTCGCGACGATGAAGCGCTCGACGCGCTGCGGCGCATGGGCCGCAACCCCGACGCCCGCGGGCTGGCTGCCGATGCCGAGTGGGCGTACCTGCAGGACCAGCCCGCCGATGAGCGCGGCGTGCGTCGCCTGCAGGAGTTCATCACCCGCAATCCCACCTTCAATGACATCGCCCTGGTGCGAGAGCGCTATGCCGAGCAGCACAGGCAGGTCAGTGATCCGGCCTGGCGGGCGGGTCTGCGTGGCCAGCAACTGCTTGAGCGCGGGCGCGATGCCGAGGCCGAACGTGCCTTCCAGCAGGCGTTGCGGGCCTATCCACGCGAAGCCGCCTTCCTCGGGGGATTGGGCATGGCGCAGATGCGACAGGGTCGTCGCGAGTCGGCGATCGGCCTGTTCGAACGCGCGATCCAGGCCACGCCCGTCGGCGAGAGCAGCGACAAGTGGCGCGACCTCATTGCCAGTACGCGCTACTGGCTGCTGCTGGACCAGGCCGATGCCGCACTCGGTGCCGGTCGGCTGGACCAGGCGGATGCGTTGTACGCGCAGGCGCGGCGGCAGCAGCCACGCGAGGTCAACGCACGGCTGGGACAGGTGGATGTTGCCGTGGCCCGTGGCGACGACGCCTCGGCCGAACGCCAGCTGCAGGCCGCGAGGCGGATCGCGCCGAACGATGCCAATGTGATCCGCAGGTTCGTGCAGCTGTACGGGAGGACCGATCCGCAGCGTCTGGAGGGCTTCATCAACGCGTTGCCGGCCGCGCAGCGCAGCTTGTACGCCGAGGATCTGCGTCAGCTGCGGATCAGTCGCCTGCGCGAACGACGTGAGCAGGCGCTGGCGGCCGGCGATGCGGAGGCGGCCCTTGCGCTCGGGCATGAGCTGCGCGTGGAGCTGCCCGCCGATGCGTGGCTCGCCCGTTCCGTGGCCGTTGAGCTGCAGGCCGCAGGCCGGGCTGCCGAGGCCGATGCGGTGGTCGCAGACATGGTGGCGCGCAATGACCGCGCTGAAGCACGCTACGCGCAGGCGTTGTATCTGTCCGGCACCGATCGCGTGCCGCAGGCACTGGCCGTGCTGGACGCGGTGCCGCTGGCGGAAAGGGATGACGATATCCGTGCACTGTCCGCACGGTTGCGCCGGCAGCAGCTCATCGATCATCTCTGGTCCCTGCGCGCGCAGGGACGCGAGCCGGAAGCCATCGCCCTGCTGCAACAGCAACCGGCCAGTGCCGAGAACAACCTGCTGCTGGCCGACTGGGCGCGCCTGCGCGGCGACCACCTGCAGGCCCTGCAGTATTACCAGCGGGTACTTGCGGAGCAGCCGGACAATGTCGATGCACAGCTTGGCCAGGTGCAGGCCTGGATCGGTGCCGGCGATCTGGACAACGCGCGGCGGCAGATGCGGCTGTCGCTCCCGGTGGTCGCCGAAGATGCGCTCGGCCAGCAGCGCCAGCTGGCCGGCATCTGGACCGACCTGCACGAGGACGCCAAGGCATTGGCGATCCTGCGCGCGCTGCTGGCCCGCAGGAGCGGTCCGGATCCACAGTCCTGGCGCGACGCGGCGCGTCTGGTGCGTCGCGAGGACCCGCAGCAGGCCCTGGACATGTACGCGCAGGCGATGGCCGACAACGGCCTGCTGGCCGCATCGCAGGCACAGCCGCGCGACAACCGCGCGCTGACCCTGGCCAGCCGCGAGACCGCCGGGGACGACTGGCTGCGGCGCAGCCTGCGCAGCGACGTGGAAACGCTGTACCAGCAGGAAAATCCCACGCTGACGGTGATGCAGGATACCGGTCGTCGCAGCGACGGAACGCCCGGCATTTCCCGCCTCGGGCGCGACACCCGCATCGCGCATCTGGATGCGCCGTTTGCAGGTGGGCTCGGCTGGGCGCGCATCGAACAGGTGCACTTCGACGCAGGTCGGTTCCGCACCGGCGCCGACGGCACGTACGACGAGGATTTCGGCAGCTGCGACCTGTCGCTGCTGCGTGCCGACGGCTCGCGGCTGCAGGCCCCGGGATGTACCCGCTTCGTGCATCAGCGGCGCAGTTCCGGTGCAGGTTTCGCGACCGGCTGGCGCACGCTGGACGATCGCTGGAACGTCGACCTTGGCCATACGCCATCCCACTATGTGATCGGCAACTGGCTGGGAGGCATCACCGCCAATGGCGATCTGGGCCGGCTCGGCTGGGGGGCGACGCTGTCGCGTCGGCCGATGACCAACTCCCTGCTGTCACAGGCCGGTGCCCGTGATCCTCGCAGTGGCATTGCCTGGGGTGGGGTGACCGCCAATGGCATCACCTTCAGCCTGGGCTTCGATGAGGGGGGGCGCAATGGTGTCTGGTCGAACTGGAGCTGGCACCGGTTGACCGGTCGGAACGTCGTGGACAACACGCGTGCGCGTGCGATGGTCGGCTGGTACCACAAGCTGATCCAGCGTACGGACATGCGCCTGGACGTCGGCACCACGGCCATGTACTGGCGTTACCAGAAGGATCTGGGCGGCTACTCGCTGGGCCAGGGCGGCTACTACAGCCCGCAGCGCTATGCCTCGTTGAGCCTGCCGGCCAGCTTTGCCTGGCGCAATGATCTGTGGTCGCTGCGGGTGGATGGGTCGGTCAGTGTTTCCAGCGCGCGCACGGCGTCGATCAGCCGCTTCCCGGACCAGGCGCTGATCGAGCGTGTGGTGGCACAGCTGGAGCCGCAGTACGGTGCTCTCGCGCTGGACGAGGCCGGCCTGTACACCGGCGACAGCCGCAGCACTGGCACCGGCTATCGGCTCTACGCGGCCGTGGAGCGGCGGCTGGGCGATCACATCGTCCTGGGCGCGGCGGGAACCCTGCAGCGCAGCCGTGACTTCTCGCCGAACACATTCCAGCTCTATCTGCGTTATACCTTCAAGCCCTGGCAGGGCAACCTGCCGCTGCCCGTGTCACCGCTGGTGCCCTATGGCGAGTTCCGCTGACCCGCAACGCCGCCGACTGCTGCAGGCGACGGCCGCCTTGCCGTTGCTGGCCATGGGCGCAGGGCCTGCGCTCGCAGCGCCGCGCTGGCCGGCCTGGCAGGTGCTGCTGGACAGCAGCCTCAGCAACGACGGACGCATGATCGACCGCAGCCAGGATGACCAGCGCAGTACGTCGGAAGGGCAGTCGTATGCGTTGTTCTTCGCGCTGGTCGACAACGATCAGGCGCTGTTTGATCGCGTTCTGGGCTGGACCCAGGACAACCTGGCCGGGGGCGATATGCGGCAGCGGTTGCCGGCCTGGCTGTGGGGCCGCGATGACAAGGGCGGCTGGCGCGTACTGGACGACAATCCGGCGTCCGATTCCGATCTGTGGCTGGCCTACGCCCTGCTCGAAGCGGGGCGGCTCTGGCACCGTCCTGCGTTGCAGGCCATCGCCGGCGGCATGCTGGGGCAGGTGCGGGAAAGGGAAGTCGTGCAGCTGCCCGGTCTCGGCCCGATGCTGCTGCCGGGACCGCAGGGATTCATCGAAGGCGATGCGACCCGGGTCAATCCCAGCTATCTGCCGCTGCCGCTGCTGCGGCGCTTTGCCGCGGCCGATCGCAGCGGGCCCTGGGCGCAACTGGCGGACAACGCGACCACGCTGCTGGAGCAGACCAGCCCGCACGGCTATGCACCGGACTGGGCGGCGTGGCAGCAGGGGCGCTTCGTGGTCGATCCGGTGAACGGAGCGGTGGGAGGCTACGATGCGATCCGCTGCTACACGTGGGCAGGCATGACGGCCCCACGCGATCCATTGTTCCGGCGGCAGCTGGCGGCGTTGTCCGGTCCGCTGCAGCGCCTGCGCAGCGGTGCGGCACTCTGGGAAAAGGTCGATACCCGCAGCGGGCAGGGGCAGGGCGAAGGCAACTATGGTTTCCGCGCGGCTGTACTGCCCTGTGTGCTGGCACAGCGCGAGCAGGGGTTGGCGAAGTCGCTGCTGGCCAGCCTGCCCAGCCCGGAACAGCAGCGTGCCGACGCACCGGCCTACTATTCGCAGATGCTGGCCCTGTTCGGCCGGGGCTGGGCCGAGGGCCGCTGGCGTTTCGGCGTGGATGGCCAGCTGCGACCGGCATGGCGGTGAGCGCACCACCGGCCCGCCGGCACAGCGGGCCCCTGGCCTGATTACTCCAGCGCGAAGCGCAGCACGAACAGCACGGCCACCAGCCACACCGCCGGGTGCACCTCGCGCCAGCGGCCAGTGCCGGCCTTCAGCGCGGCGTAGGCGATGAAGCCGAACGCCAGTCCATTGGCGATGGAGTAGGTGAACGGCATCGCCAGCGCGCACAGGGCCGCCGGCACCGATTCGGTGAGGTCGCTCCAGTCCACTTCCACCAGCTCGCGCAGCATCAACCCGGCAACGAACAGCAGGGCCGGTGCGGTGGCATAGCTTGGCACCATCGAGGCCAGCGGCGAGAACAGCAGGGCGGCCAGGAACAGCGCGGCGACCACCAGGGCGGTGAGGCCGGTACGGCCGCCCACCTGCACGCCCGAGGCGCTTTCGGCGAATGCCGTGGTGCTGCTGGTGCCCAGCATGGAGCCGGCGACGATCGCCGTGCTGTCGGCCAGCAGTGCACGGCCGAAACGCTTCTGCGCACCCGGCAGCTTCAGCAGGCCGGCGCGGCCGACCACGCCGTACAACGTGCCGGTGGCATCGAACACTTCCACCAGCACGAACACCAGCACCACCTGCAGCAGTACCGCGATGGGGGCGCCGCCGTCGTGGTGCAGCAGGCCCGGCAAGTCCAGCTGCAGGAAGGTCGGTGCCAGGCTCGGCGGCAGGGACACCAGGCCCAGGTACTGCACGTCGCCCAGCGCCCAGCCGGCCGCAGTGACCGCCAGGATGCCGATCAGGATCGCACCGCGGATGCGGCGCGCCTCCAGCACGGCGATCAGCAGGAAGCCGGCCAGTGCCAGCAGCGGTGGGGCGGTGTTGAGCGGGCCCAGCGCCACCAGCGTGTCCTCATTGCCGATGATCACCCCGGACTTCTGCAGGGCGATGATGGCCAGGAACAGGCCGATGCCGGCGACGATGGCCGAGCGCAGTGACGAAGGAATGCCGGATACCAGCCAGGCACGCACGCCGGTCAGCGACAGCACCAGGAACACCAGGCCGGAGATGAACACCGCCGCCAGCGCCTGCTGCCAGGGCAGGCCGGCGGCGCCGACCACGGTAAAGGCAAAGAACGCGTTCAGGCCCATGCCCGGGGCCATGCCGACCGGGAAATTGGCGGCCAGCGCCATCACCGTGGAGCCCAGCGCGGCCGCCAAGCAGGTGGCGACGAATACCGCGCCCGCATCCATGCCGGTGGTGCCGAGGATTTCGGGGTTGACGAAGACGATGTAGGACATCGTCAGGAAGGTGGTGACACCGGCCAGCAGCTCGGTACGCACGGTGGTGCCATGCTGCTGCAGCTGGAACAGGCGTTCGAACAGGGACATGGGGGCTCTCGCGACGGTGTCGCCAGCACGCGGGCGACCCACAGAAGGAGAAAGGCCGCGCGAGCGCGGCCTTTCCTGTTGCGTTACTTCAGCGCCTTGAAGCGCAGGCGCTTCGGCGCAGCGTCGTCGCCCATGCGGCGCTTCTTGTCTTCCTCGTACTCGCGGTAGTTGCCCTGGAAGAACTCCACGTGCGAGTCGCCTTCGAAAGCGATGATGTGCGTGGCGATGCGGTCCAGGAACCAGCGGTCGTGCGAGATCACGAAGGTGTTGCCCGGGAACTCCAGCAGCGCGTCTTCCAGCGCACGCAGCGTTTCGATGTCCAGGTCGTTGGACGGCTCGTCGAGCAGCAGCACGTTGCCACCCTGCAGCAGGGTCTTGGCCATGTGCAGGCGGCCACGCTCACCACCGGACAGCGAGCCGACCATCTTCTGCTGGTCCTGGCCCTTGAAGTTGAAGCGGCCGATGTAGGCGCGCGACTGGATCTCGATGCCGTTGATGTTGAGGATGTCCAGGCCACCGGCGATTTCCTGGAAGACGTTGTGGTTGCCTTCCAGCTTGTCGCGGCTCTGGTCCACGTAGGACAGCTGCACGGTCGGGCCGATCACGATTTCGCCCGAATCCGGCTTCTCCTGGCCGGTGATCATCTTGAACAGCGTCGACTTGCCGGCGCCGTTCGGACCGATGATGCCGACGATCGCGCCCGGCGGAATCAGCATCGACAGGTTGTCGATCAGCAGGCGGTCGCCGAATTTCTTGGACACGTTCTTGAACTCCATCACCATGTTGCCCAGGCGCTCGCCCGGCGGGATGAAGATTTCGTTGGTCTCGTTGCGCTTCTGGTAATCCTGCGACTGCAGCTCTTCCAGGCGGGCCAGACGGGCCTTGCCCTTGGAACGGCCGCCCTTGGCGTTCTGGCGCGACCACTCCAGTTCCTTCTGGATCGCCTTCTGGCGGGCCTTTTCCTGGTTTTCTTCCTGCTTCAGGCGCTCATCCTTCTGCACCAGCCATTCGGTGTAGTTGCCCTTCCACGGAATGCCGCGGCCGCGGTCCAGTTCCAGGATCCACTCGGCGGCGTTGTCCAGGAAGTAGCGATCGTGGGTGACGGCCACCACGGTGCCGGTGTAGCGCGCCAGGAACTGTTCCAGCCATTCCACCGACTCGGCGTCGAGGTGGTTGGTCGGTTCGTCCAGCAGCAGCATGTCCGGCTTCTGCAGCAGCAGGCGGCACAGCGCGACGCGGCGCTTTTCACCGCCGGACAGGTTGGCGATCTTGGCATCCCACGGCGGCAAGCGCAGCGCATCGGCAGCCACGTCCAGCTGGTTTTCCAGGGTGTGCGCGTCGCCGGCGGCCAGGATCGCTTCCAGGCGCTCCTGTTCCTTGGCCAAGGCGTCGAAGTCGGCGCCTTCCTCGGCGTAGGCCGCGTACACCGCCTCCAGCGCAGCCTGGGCCTGCAGCACTTCGCCCACGCCTTCCTCGACCGACTCGCGCACGGTCTTGTTCGGGTCCAGTTCCGGTTCCTGCGCCAGGTAGCCGACCTTGATGCCCGGCTGCGGGCGTGCCTCGCCCTCGAAGTCGGTATCCACGCCGGCCATGATCTTCAGCACGGTCGACTTGCCGGCGCCGTTCAGGCCCAGCAGGCCGATCTTCGCGCCCGGGAAGAAGGACAGCGAGATGTCCTTGATGATCTGCCGCTTGGGCGGGACCACCTTGGACACGCGGTTCATGGTGTAGATGTATTGCGAGGACATGAGGTCTCCGTAGGCGCGACCCTGCGCCCGACCGTCACGGGAGGTTCCCGGTGCGGCAGCGGGCACAGACTTGAATGGAATACCGCCAATTATAGCCGGAACCGGTTACCCGCCGCGCCACGGGAAGCCGGCCGGGCTGGCCGCGGCCTGAATCGCCGTCACAGTCCTGAAGCGGGAAGCGTTTCCAGCCGGAAACGGTTCAGATCCGGTGCGCAATATGGGGTCACCACCCACCCAAGCAGAGGTCTGACATGCGCATCAATCGAGTAATGGCCGGAGCCGTGGCCTCTGTGCTGGCGCTCGGCGCGGTTGCCCCGGCATTTGCCGACGACGACCATCGCGGCCGCGGCCACGACCGCCGCGAGTGGCGGGAGGATCGCCGCGAGTGGCGACAGGACCGCCGTGACTGGGAGCGCGACCGTCGCGAGGCCCGGCGTGATTACCGCCAGGACCGCCGCGAGTGGCACCGTGACCATGACCGCTACTACCGCCCGGCACCGCCGCCGCGTGTGGTCTACCGCCCTGCCTATGGCCCCGGCTATGGCTGGAAGGTGGGGCACCGCTACCGCGACTACTATCGCGGCCCGATCTACGTGGTGAACGACTACCCGCGCTACCACTTGCGCCGCCCGCCCCATGGCCACCAGTGGATCCGCGATGACCGCGGCAACATGCTGCTGGTTGCCATCGCCACCGGCGTGATCGCCCAGTACGTGCTCAGCAGCCGCTGAGGATTGGCAGGAGTCGGACCCCTTTCCAGGGACGGGGCTCCGACCTGCAACACCCATCGAAACCATACGGGGCCGGATTCCTTCGAGGGATCCGGCCCCGTCCGTTTCGGCCCCAGCCGGCCGGTGCGGGGCTACAATCAGGGGCTGAGCCGTACACCCCCTTTCCCTGCCTGCTGGAGTACCCGATGTTCCCGCGTGACGTCCGCATCGAATCCTACGATCCCGAACTGGCCAAGGCCATCGCCGCTGAGACCCAGCGCCAGGAAGACCATGTCGAGCTGATCGCCAGCGAGAACTACACCAGCCCGGCAGTGATGGAAGCGCAGGGCAGCCAGCTGACCAACAAGTACGCCGAAGGCTATCCGGGCAAGCGCTACTACGGTGGTTGCGAATACGTGGACATCGCCGAGCAGCTGGCGATCGACCGCCTCAAGCAGCTGTTCGGCGCCGACTATGCCAACGTGCAGCCGCACAGCGGCTCGCAGGCCAACCAGGCCGTGTACTTCGCGCTGCTGCAGCCGGGCGACACCATCCTCGGCATGAGCCTGGCCCACGGCGGCCACCTCACCCACGGTGCCAAGGTGAACGCCTCGGGCAAGCTGTTCAACGCCGTGCAGTACGGCGTGAACGACCAGGGCCTGATCGACTACGACGAAGTCGAGCGCCTGGCCTTGGAGCACAAGCCGAAGATGGTCGTGGCCGGCTTCTCGGCCTACTCGCAGGTGATCGACTGGGCACGCTTCCGCGCCATCGCCGACAAGGTCGGTGCCTACCTGTTCGTCGACATGGCCCACGTCGCCGGTCTGGTCGCCGCCGGCGTCTATCCGAGCCCGCTGGACCACGCCCACGTCGTCACCTCCACCACCCACAAGACCCTGCGCGGCCCGCGCGGTGGCATCATCGTCGCCAAGGGTGCCGACGAGGACCTGGTCAAGAAGCTGCAGTCGATCGTGTTCCCGGGTATCCAGGGCGGTCCGCTGATGCACGTCATCGCCGGCAAGGCGGTGGCCTTCAAGGAAGCATTGGAACCGGCCTTCAAGACCTATCAGCAGCAGGTGGTGAAGAACGCCCAGGCGATGGCCAACACGCTCATCGCGCGCGGCTACAAGATCGTCTCCGGCGGCACCCAGAACCACCTGATGCTGGTGGACATGATCGGCAAGGACGTGTCCGGCAAGGACGCCGAAGCCGCACTGGGCAGGGCGCACATCACCGTCAACAAGAACTCGGTGCCGAACGATCCGCGTTCGCCGTTCGTGACCTCCGGCCTGCGCCTGGGTACGCCGGCGGTGACCACCCGTGGCTACACCGAGCAGGACTGCGTGGATCTGGCCAACTGGATCGCCGATGTCCTCGATGCGCCGAACGATGACGTCGTGATCGCCCGCGTGCGCGATGCCGTCAGCGCGCAGTGCCGCAAGTACCCGGTCTACGGTTGATCGGCTGATGGGGCCGGATCCCTTCCCGCAGGGAAGGGCTCCGACCCCGACCCAGGGAGAGCAACGCGCATGGACGAGCGTATGGATGAGCGTCTGCACAAGCGCCTGCACCTCGTGCAGGCCCTGCTGTTCGGGCTGCCAGGCGTGCTGCTGGGAGGCACCGTGGCCTTGGTGGGCGTGTACTCCGGCCTGATGCAGGAAACCCGCCTGCCGAGCCGGCTGCTGCTGGTGTGCTGGGGCGCTGCCGGGGCGCTGGGCATTGTTGCCTGGTTGCGCATCGGCGCCGGTTTCCTGCTGCAGGGCCGGCCTGGCCTGCAGGCGGCGGGCGGGGTGTGGTGGGTGTTGCTGGCGCTGGGCGCGCTGGCCGCGGTGCCTGCCGTCGTGCTGGCGCTGGTGGTCGGCCTGACCGAACGCATGGCGGGCTTCAGCCTGTTGCTGTTCGGCCCGCCGCTGCTGCTGCCGGCGGCGCATCTGGCCTGGCTGCGATGGCGGCCTGCTCACCTTCCGGGTGCCTGACTTTTCAGGCAAGTCGCATGGTGGTGTAGGGATAGCCTGTCCAGCCTCACGCATCAGGGTGTTTCTGCGTATTCGGGTGCACCTGGGACGGCTGCAGGGTTGCCCTTGACGAGCGGGCGCACAGCACATGAAATTTGCCGGAAAGCCCCTTCTCAGGTACCTTTGCGACGCCGCCATGACCGTGGCGTAGGTTGCCCCCTGAGCCAGGCGTTCAATGTATTGCCCCTTCTGCCAACATGCCGATACCCGGGTCATCGACTCGCGCGTCTCTGAAGACGGCGCGACGATCCGCCGTCGGCGTGAGTGCGAGGCCTGCAACGAGCGCTTCAGCACCCTGGAAACCGTAGAACTGAAGCTGCCGGCCATCGTCAAGAGCGATGGCACCCGCGAGGCCTTCGACCAGCGCAAGGTACGCGCCGGCTTCGATCGCGCGCTGCAGAAGCGTGCCGTGCCGGAAGACAAGATCGAAGCGGCGGTGCGTGCGGTGGTGCACCAGTTGCGCCTCAGTGGCGAGCGTGAAGTGCCTTCGATCAAGGTGGGCGAGTTCGTGATGAACGAGCTGCGCAAGCTCGATCACGTGGGGTACGTGCGATTCGCCTCGGTCTACCGCAGCTTCGAGGATGTGGCCGATTTCCGCGAGGAAATCGAAAAACTCGAACGCGAGCTGCCGGCCAGCACCGAACAGCTGCAGCTGCTGGGCGATGTGATCGCCCTGGCCAAGAAGAAGAAGGGCTGACAGCCTCTGCCGGGTTGGCACTGACGGCGTATCCACTGGTGGGTGCCAACCTTGGTTGGCACCGATGGCATGGATCAACACCGGCAGCGTTACCATGGCCAGATGACCACCCCCTTCTCCGTCCTCGACCATCTGCACATGGCCAGCGCGCTGCGCCTGGCCGAGCGCGCCGCCTACACCACCCGCCCCAATCCGATGGTCGGCTGCGTGATCGCCCATGGCGAACGTGTGGTCGGGCAGGGCTGGCACCAGCGTGCTGGTGGCCCGCATGCCGAAGTGGTCGCGTTGCGCGAGGCCGGTGGTGAAGCGCGCGGTGCCACTGCCTACGTCACCCTCGAGCCCTGCGCGCATTACGGGCGCACACCACCGTGCGCACTGGCACTGATCGAGGCGGGCGTATCGCGTGTGGTCGCTGCGCTGCGTGATCCCTTCCCGCAGGTCGATGGCGGCGGATTCGACCTGCTGCGCGGCGCCGGCATCGAGGTCGCCGAAGGGCTGATGGCGGCGCAGGCACGCGAGCTCAACAAGGGCTTCCTGTCACGCGTGGAGCGCAATCGCCCGTGGCTGCGGGTGAAGCTGGCCGCCAGCCTGGACGGGCGTACGGCGATGGCTGACGGCACGTCCAAATGGATCACCGGAGCAGCGGCGCGCGAAGACGTGCAGCACTGGCGTGCACGCGCCGGCGCGATCCTGACCGGTGCCGATACCGTGCTGGCCGACGATCCGATGCTGACCGTGCGCCTGCGGGACGTCGACGTGATGCCGCCGCTGCGCGTCGTGCTCGATTCGCGCCTGCGTTCCCTGCAATGCAGCCGCGTGCGCGAGGGTGGGGCACCGACGCTGTACCTGCACGATGCGGCGGTCAGCGCACCGGATGCAGCCGATGCCGAGTTCGCCAGCGTGCCCAGCGCCGACGGCCGTCTCGATCTTGGCGCGATGCTGACGCTGCTGGCCGGGCGCGGCATCAACGAAGTGCATACCGAAGCCGGCGCTACGCTGGCCGGCGCGCTGCTGCGCGGTGGCTGGGCGGACGAGCTGTTGCTGTATCAGGCGCCCACCCTGCTGGGTGACCGAGGCCGCCCGCTGCTGGCCGGACTGGGCATCGAAGCGATGCAGCAGCAACGCCGGCTGCGCGTGGTTGAGCAATGCCAGGTGGGTGAAGACCTGCGCCTGCTGCTGCGGCCGTAGTCCTTGCCACACGACCAGGTCATGCAGCGATACCGGGCCCTGCGCAGGCGGACGCACGGCAGCTGCAGCGCGCTCAGTCGTGCAGGATGGTCGCGGCTTCATCGCCAGCGATATGCCGGTTCCATGCTTCGAATGGCATCAGGTGCAGCAGGATGGTCCGGTACAGCTGTTCCGAACGGGCCTCATGCACATCGCCATGGCGATAGGAGGACCATCCCACCATATGGGTGCGATGCAATGCCGCCGGCGCGCTGCGAAGGTGGGCGGCGTAGGCGCTGAAGAACACATCGCTGTGCTGCGCCTGCCCGCCAGGCCCGGCCTGGCGCAGTGCCCGGTACAGCGTGAACGTGGGCGCCGGATCGGGCAACGCGCAGGCGAGCGTGAACTGACCGATCTCGGGACTGCCCAGCGGCAGGAACGCCTCGGCGTGGCAGGTGGCCGTCGACAGTCGCGCCAGCAGTGCATCGGTGACATCCTGCATCACCGCCGCCGAGGGCGGCACGATCTGCTGCTGCCGCAGCCAGGTGGGCAGGTCATCGAGGCTGTGCTGCCAATCGATTCCGTTGCGAGGAACAGCGGCAGCGTCCCACAGGGTCAGCTGGTCGCGCGCAGCCGGATCGTGCTGGAGGACAACACGCGCCTGCAGCGTGTACTCCTGTTCCGGCGTATGCGGCGCGGCGAAGCACACGCCGGTGAACAGACAGGACAGAGCAGCCAACAGGCGCATGACAGGGGCCGGGACGGGTGCTGCAGGATCGGCCCCGGCGCCCTGTGAAGCAATGCAAAGAGTTGCAAACGGAGGCATGCAGCGCATGTCGCCGCTGCGATGCCATTATCACGCAATCAGGTGCATTCGAGTGTCGCCGGGCATGGCCCGGCGCTACCGATTACCGGCTCAGGTGCATTCGTCGGTCCACATCATCTCGGCCAGTGGGCGCAGTGCCTTGCACTCCTGCGTCATCTCATCGGCCGACTGCACCTGCGCTTTGGCCTTCAGCTCTTCGGCCATCGCGTCCACACCGCCGATCTGGTCGGGTGCGACCTTCGCCACGCAGGCGCGGTGCTGCTGCAGCAGCAGGTCGCAGCCGGGGATGCCGGTCACCTTCGGCGCGCTGGCCGCCTGCGCGTCCTGCATCCAGTCCTCGAATGGTGCCAGCGCATCGGCCACGGTGCCCACCAGATCATCGACGTTGCCGCTGTACCAGTAGCCGTTGTCCTTGGCCGGGTACAGGGTGAAGGTGCCGCTGACCGGCACGCGTGCACCACTCTGCAGGGCCTGTGTATAGGCATCGGTGAACTGCTTGCGCGAAGCCGGGCTGGCATGGTCGGCCAGGCTGGCGGCGAACAGCGGGCGGACCTTGCCCAGGTCGGGCATCTGGCAGGTGTAGGTGATCCGCGCCAGCGTCTGGTCTTCAACGTATTCGTTGTCTTCGATCACGCTCTGGGTCGCGCGGCACTTCGCATCACGCAGCGCCTTGGCATACAGCGCTTCGGTGGCCGCAGCGTCGACCTTGGCGCCGGTGCTGGCCAGTACGGTCTGCCAGGGCTCGGCCAATGCCTTGGCCAGCGCCCCCGGGTTCGGGGTCACGGCGTCCTGGCCCTCGAAGGCCGGCTTCAGCGCGTCGTTGAGCGTGCGCGTGGCGGCCGCGTCGTCTTCCAGCAGCACGCGGGCATAGAGATCGAACGTCTGTTCGGGGCTCAGCTGCGTCGAGGCGGCGCTGGCGAACAGGGGAGCGCACAGCAGTGCAGTGGCCAGCAGGGAACGCAGGGGGGTCTTCATGACAGTGATTCCGGGTCCAGAGGCGCGCAAGCCTAGCGCATTTTCCGCCGTTGCCGCAGGCAGGCAAGCGGGCCGCTTGCGAGGCCCGTTCGATCACACGACGAGGAGCGGGCAATGCGTTTCAGGCGGGTGACCACGTCGTCATCGTCGCGGCTGCGTGTTGTCGATGGGGGCTGACCACTGGTCACGGTAGGCATCATGGATTGCCCTGCAGTAACTCACTGAGGATTCCCGGCCCAGCATCTTCAGAAGCTCCGCCGTGCTTTCATGAAACGCTGCGCCCCGCTGGCGTGGGTCGTCCGGGTAGCGCCGCGCTGCGAACTTCATCTGCGCGTCCAGCATCAGGTCACACGCTGGAATGCCGGAGAATACAACGACGGACTCAGCATCGATCCGTTCGTCCCATTCCTTGAAGGGGAGCAATTGCTCAAACAGCGCAGGGCCAAGATCGTTCAGGGTGCCGCCCATCCATGGGCCAGTGCTGCCGAGACGGTAGAACGCGGCTTCCGCCTGGTGGATGCGGTCGGGGGCATCGCTGACAATCGCAGCGTACTGATCGAGGAAGGCCGTGAATCGCTCTTCATCCTTGCCCGGATGGAAATATCTGCGGTTCTCGCGGTAAACGTCAAAGGCCGCCGATACGTCCGGCAGCAGGCATTGATAGCGCACCTTGTGATGGTCTGACGTGTCGCGTTTCACGGCCTCGATCCCCGTGATCTCGCAACGGATGCGCTGGGTGCGTGCATGTATCGCCTCGGCTGCCGACGCGTTGAACACTTCGTCCAGACCTCCGAAGGCATACAGCCCGTACGTGCTGGATGCGATGTGAGGGTGGCGGTCAGCGTCCGCGGTCTCCAGGCTGCGCCTGAGGATGTCCCTGGCGCGCCCATCATTGTGGGCAATGACCCGCATGTACGCGTCAAACGTTGCTTGTAGTGACAGCGCGGCGTGCTCTGCTGCGCGCGTGGCAAACGGTACGGACAGCAACAGGGCAAGGACAGCTTTCAGCATGGCATGGACGGGAACGCCTGAGGGGCTCAGAGCATCGGGCGTGCCGGCCCGGCAATCCATGCAACCTGTCCGAAAAAAAACGGGCCCCTTGCGGGGCCCGTTCGATCACACGACGAGGATCGGGCAATCAGAAGCTGGCGCGGACGCCGGCCGAGAACTGGGTGACATCGCGCTGGCCGGAGACTTCTCCCACCAGGCCCCAGGTCGGGGTGAAATTGATCTGGCCACCGACGGTGCCGACCCAGGTGCCCTTGAAGTCGTTGCCGCCATCCATGTAGCCGGCCTTGGCCCACGCTTCGGTCTTCGGCGAGGGCTTGCCACGCACACCCATGGTGGCGCGGGCCAGGTTGGTGTGATCCTTCAGGTGTTCGCGGCCGAACAGATCCGATTTCACGGTCAGCTCGGCGTTCTGGCGCACCCAGGCGATGTCGGCGGTGTAGTCCAGACGGTCCGTCCACGGCATGTGGTAGCCGATGCCCAGCTCAGGCTGGTCCAGTTCGAACTTGGCCGACGCACCGGTGAAGTGGTAGCTCTTGCTGGTACGCGACCAGCTGCCGAACACATGCACCTGCTCGGCCAGCGCGAACGAACCGCGCACGTAGCCGCCGTCCAGCTTCGGGTCGTTGAAATCGCTGTCGTCGGTCTTGACCTGGGTCCAGCCACCTTCGACGTAGGTGTAGCTCAGCCCTTCGGCGGCCGAGGCCAGCGGAGCGACGGCCAGCAGGCTGGCGATGATCAGGAGCTTGCGCATGGGAATTCCTGTGAATTGCAGTCCATTGGCGGGCGCACCGGAGGCGCTGCCCGTGGCGACCTCATGTCGTCCGCGGCGAATTTTAATGAAAGTTTTACAAAATGCGAGAGACGGCCGTCACAGGCTGGGCAGGCTCGGGGTCGGCTGTGTTTCCCGTCGCGAAACGGCTCCGGCCCCGGGCGTCCCACCCCGTTCAGCCCGGGCTGGTACACTTGCCACGCCGGTTCCCCGGTACACAAACGTCTTCAGGGCGGGGTGCAACTCCCCACCGGCGGTAGGTGCGCAAGCACGAGCCCGCGAGCGCCCCGGCCCACGGCCGGGGGTCAGCAGATCCGGTTCAAGGCCGGAGCCGACGGTCATAGTCCGGATGAAAGAAGACGGTGCCACAGGGCTCATGCCCTGCGCGTGCCTGTTTGCCTTGCGGCGTTTTTCGCTCACATCCTGCGGAGAACGTTACTTGTTTACTGGAATCATCGAAGGCGTCGGCCGTCTGGCCGCACGCGAGTCCATCGGCGGCGATGTCCGCTTCACCTTCAATGTCGGCAACCTGCCGTTCGACAACGTGCAGATGGGCGAGAGCATCGCCATCAACGGTGTCTGCCTGACGGTCATCGCCTTCGACGCCAACAGCTTCCAGGCCGATGCCTCCACCGAAACGCTGGGCCTGACCACGCTGGGCCGGCTCGAGCAGGGTGCGGTCATCAACCTCGAGCGCGCCATGCGCCCGACCGACCGTCTGGGTGGGCATCTGGTCAGCGGCCACGTCGATGGCCTGGGCCAGGTGCTGTCCATCCACGATGACGCGCGCGCCCAGCGCTGGCGCTTCGCCGCGCCGGCCTCGCTGCTGCGCTACATCGCCAAGAAGGGCTCGATCTGCGTGGACGGCGTCAGCCTCACCGTCAACGAAGTGGACGAGGAAGGCTTCGAGGTCGCACTGATCCCGCATACCGTGGCCAACACCGCCTTCTCCGCCTCCGGCGTGGGCAGTGCGGTGAATCTGGAAATCGACCTGGTCGCCCGTTATGTCGAACGCCTTGTCGGCGGGCACCTGCAGGGAGACGCAGCATGAACTTCGCCCCGATCCCGGAGATCCTGGAAGACATCCGCCAGGGCCGCATGGTCGTCATCGTCGATGACGAGGACCGCGAGAACGAAGGCGACCTGATCATGGCGGCCGAGCTGGTCAAGGCCAGCGACATCAACTTCATGGTCACCCACGGCCGCGGTCTGGTGTGCCTGCCGTTGACCCGCACCCGCGCCGCCGACCTGGGCCTGGCGCCGATGGTGCAGGCCAACACCGCGCAGTTCCAGACCAATTTCACCGTCAGCATCGAAGCGGCCGAGGGCGTGACCACCGGCATCTCCGCCCATGACCGCGCGCATACCATCCGTACCGCGGTGAAGCCCAATGCACGGCCGTCGGACCTGCACCAGCCCGGCCACATCTTCCCGCTGATCGCCCAGCCGGGCGGCGTGCTGACCCGCGCCGGCCACACCGAGGCGGGCGTGGACCTGGCCATGCTGGCCGGGCTGGAACCGGCCGGTGTGCTGGTGGAGATCCTCAACCCGGACGGCAGCATGGCGCGTCGCCCGGAGCTGGAAGTGTTCGCCCGCGAGCACGGCCTGAAGATGGGCTCCATCGCCGACCTGATCGCCTACCGCCTGGCCACCGAGAAGACGGTCGAGCGCGTTGATGAGCGCGACATCGATACCGAGTTCGGCCCGTTCAGGCTGGTGACCTACCGCGACCGCATCGCCCACGACCTGCACTTCGCCCTGGTCCGCGGCACTCCGGACGCTGGCACGCCCACCCTGGTGCGCGTGCAGGTGGAGAATCCGCTGGCGGACCTGCTGCACTGGCGTCGTGACGATTTCGGCGTGGCTGCCACCGACGCGCTGCGTGCGATTGCCGCCGAAGGTGCCGGCGTGATGGTGGTGCTGTCGGCGCCGCGCGATGGCGAGGCGCTGCTCGCCCGCCTGCGCCAGCAGCCCGCACCGGTGGTGCCGGGCAAGGACAAGGATGTGGGTCAGTGGCGCCGCAATGGCGCCGGTGCGCAGATCCTGTCCGATCTGGGGCTGGGCAAGCTGCGCGTGCTGGGCACGCCGCGCCGGCAGATCGGCCTGGCCGGCTATGGCCTGGAAGTGGTGGAGACGGTGGCCCTGTAACGGTCACCCCGGTAGCGCCGGGCCATGCCCGGCGGATGCCGGGCCCCCGCCAACCACGGCCCGGGCCCATCCACGCTAGAATTACCCCTTATCGAGTCCCCCAAGCCGCATATGAGCCACTACGAAGGCGATCTTCGCACTCCCGAGTCGGCGCGCTTTGCCATCCTGGCCAGCCGCTGGAACGCCCGCATCACCGATACGCTGGTGGCCGGCGCACGCCAGAGCCTGGCCGGCAACGGCATCACCGAAGCCAACATCGACGTGATCCGGGTGCCGGGCGCCTGGGAACTGCCGCTGGTCGCCGCACGCCTGGCCGCCGCCCATGAACACGCCGCCATCCTTACCCTTGGCTGTGTGATCCGCGGCGACACCCGTCATTACGAACACGTGGCCGACCGCTGCGCCGAAGGCCTGATGCGCGTGCAGCTGGATTTCGGCGTACCGGTACTGAACGGCGTGCTGGCGGTGGAACGCGTGGAAGATGCCGAGGCCCGCGCCGGCGGCAGCCACGGCAACAAGGGCGAGGAAGTCGCACTCGCCGCATTGGAAATGGTCAATCTTCTGGAGCAGCTGCCATGAACAAGAACACCCAGGGCAAGCCCTCCGGTAAACCCGTCCGCCGCGATGGCATTGATCCGGTGCTGCGCTCGCGCGCGCGCCGTCGTGCCGTGCAGGCCGTCTACGCGTGGCAGATCTCCGGCGGCAACGCACAGTCGCTGATCGCCCAGTTCGCGCATGAGCAGGCCCGCGAGATCGCCGATCTGGCGTACTTCGAGGCGCTGATGCACGGCGTGCTCGACAACCGCAGTGACATCGACGAAGCGCTGGCCCCTTATCTGGACCGTGGCATCGAGGAAGTCGATGCCATCGAACGTGCGGTGCTGCGCCTGGCTGCGTACGAGCTGCGCTACCGCCTGGACGTGCCGTACCGCGTGGTGATCAACGAGGCCATCGAATCGGCCAAGCGCTTCGGCTCCGAACACGGCCACACCTACGTGAACGGTGTGCTGGACCGCGCGGCCGTGGAATGGCGCAAGGTCGAATCGGGCCACTGACCCGATCTCTGTAGAGCCGTGCCCTGCCTGGCTCACCGCGCAGGGCACGGTTGCGTCCGGCAGCATGGCCCGTGATCGAACTGCAGCCGAGCATCGCTCGGCTTCTACATAAGAGCAGAACGCCCCATGTCCCTGGCCGAATTCGCCCTCATCGACCGTATCCGCGCCCGCACCGCCGAGCGCGATGACGTGCTGCTCGGCATCGGTGACGATGCCGCGCTGCTGCAGCCGCGCGCGAACGAACAGCTGGTGGTGACCGCCGATACACTCAACAGTGGCGTGCACTTCCCGGTGGAGACGCCGGCCTTCGATATCGGCTGGAAGACGCTGGCGGTCAATCTGTCCGATCTTGCGGCGATGGGCGCACGACCGGCCTGGTGCACCTTGGCGCTGTCATTGCCGGAAACATCCGAAGACTGGATCGAGGCATTCGCCGATGGCTTCTTTGCATTGGCCGACCAGCATGACGTCGCGCTGATCGGGGGGGACACCACCCGCGGAGCGCTGTCGTTGTCTGTCACCGCGATGGGCCAGGTCGGCCGCGGCCAGGCGCTGCGCCGCGACCGCGCACAGACCGGCGATGACATCTGGGTCAGTGGCACGCTGGGCGATGCGGCAGGTGCGCTGCGCCTGTGGCAACAGGGGGCGCTGAACGTGGCCACGGCCACGTTGCTGGCCGATTACGAACGCCTGCGCCTGCGCCTGCTGCGGCCGACACCGCGCGTCACCCTCGGCCTGCGCCTGCGTGCCTTCGCGCATGCGGCAGTCGATGTGTCCGACGGACTGCTGGCCGATCTCGGCCACATCGCCCGCCGCAGTGACGTGGCAGCGCATGTCGATAGCGATGCGTTGCCGATCTCGCACGCGCTGCGTGAGCTGCTCGGCCGCGATGGCGCGCGCGACTGCGCGTTGCGTGGCGGAGACGACTACGAGCTGTGCTTCACCGCGGCCGCCGATCAGCGCGACGCGCTGCACTACCTCGCCGAATCGCTGGACCTGCCGCTCACCCGCATCGGCCGCATCGCCGAAGGGCAGGGCGTGCACGTGGATGGCGAAGTGGCCGACGGTGGTTATCAGCACTTCGCCTGACGAGTGAAGACGCCGGGCATGGCCCGGCGCTACCGCATCGAAGCGGGGTCAGAACCCTTTGCGGCGCAAAGGGTTCTGACCCCAAGCGTTGTTACCACAGTTCAGAACGCGAGGTGCTCACGTCGCATGCAACTGCACCTCGACATACTCGGCCAACCCGCGACAGGCCAGCAGCAGCCCTTCGCGCACGTCGTCGTCCACCTGCTGATCATCATCGCCATCCACGCGCGCGCGTTCGGTCGCATGCAGCAGTTCCAGCAGCAGCGTCAGGCCGGCATTTGCGCGGTCGACGCGCGCCATGGCCATGCGCTGTCCGGGCGTACGGCCCTTGTCCGGCCAGGGCTGGCCGTCGGCGGCCTCCACCTGGCGGATGCGCCGCAGACACTCCAGCAAGGTGGTGCCGGTGGGTGCAGTGTCGTCGTGCGTGGCACTGAGTGTGGTTTCCAGCGCGCGGGCGATTGGCTCGGGCAGCTGGCGGGCCGCTTCACCGAGGGTGGCGAACAGATGGGGATAGTGCGTGGCAGTCATGGCGGCGTCCTTGTATGTGAAGCAAGGGGCCACCCCGCTGGATGGCGAGGGTGGCGGACGGTGCGTGGTTCCAATACCGGTGGTAAGCATGTGAAACGCCGGCGGGCACGAGGCCCCCACGCACCGCCCGCCATGTAAGCGCGGACAGAATGCCTGCCGACGCCGTCCCAGGGAGGGGCGACGCCGACAGACAAGCGTAAACAAACATACTTACCAAACGGGATTGGAAGCCCGTGCCACCCGTTGTCGGTGGCGATCCATCATTTGCATGCAGCGCCAATGCTGCCAATGAGAAAAGTTGGAAAGCAGACAGATGCGAATGTTCGCACCGACGCGGCGAAATCGGTGGGTGCGTGCAGATCGCGACATCCTTTGCAGAGCCGAGCCTATGCTCGGCGCTACCGCAATTCCTGTCAGGCGGAACGTGTCATCAGCGCTCGATGTTCGCATCGGCATCGCGCTGCATTACCTCGCCTCACCACCGGTAGGCGACACCCACATTGGCCGTTGCTTCACGGTAACCGTGGTCGCCCCGCATCACACCGAAGCCGCCCCAACCACTCAGGCCCGAACGGAAGTCCACGCGCGCACCGGCATTGAGCTCGTAGCGGTTGCGCGGCACGCTGGCCTGCAGCACGTCATCGTCGAACGCCATGCCGTTGCTGGCGCCGTCGCGATACCAGTTGGCCACCACGTAGGGGCTGACCGAAGCGCCTGCGTCACTGTGGCCTTCACCCTGCAGGCGCAGGCCCACGCGGCCGGACAGGCCGCTGCCGCCCAGGCTGCGGACCACGGTGCCGTTGCTTTCTTCGTGGCGGTCGGTGTGGGCATCGGTGTAGACCAGCTGCAGCTCCGGTTGCAGGCTCAGTCCGGTGCTGCCGATCTGGCCGATACCGAAGCGATAGCCGGCTTCCAGCGAGGACTGCCAGATGTCCGAGTCGTACCGCTCCTCGGCCAGGCCTTCGCCCTGCACGCGGTTGCGGAACTGGCCACGCTGCACGCTGGCATCCAGGTACAGCGCATCGCCGCTCCAGCTGCCGTAGGCACCGACCGCGCCACCTTCGACCTTGCCGCGGGCGCTGTAGCCGGTCAGCTGCGAGCGGGAGGTTGCGCTGGACTGCGCCAGCGTGGCCATCAGGCCGACACGGCCGCGGCCGCTGTCGAACACGCCTGCGTCGGCGCCCAGCTGCAGGCGCGAGCGGTCCACATGCAGATCCAGTTGCTCCTGCACGGCCGCCAATCGGCTCTGCGTGCCGTCCGCGCGTGCCCAGCCGTGAACACCGTCATCGGTTGCGCGGCCACCCTGGCGGTCGCGCCAACCGTGACGCAGCAGCTGCTGGGCGGCGAACTGGTTGGCCAGGTAGGCGCCGGCCTCCGGTCGCAACACCGGCGTGGGCGTGCCCGGATCGCTGGGATCGGTAGGATCGACCGGATCGATCGGGTTGCACTCGGGCAGGCTCGGATCGATGACGCAGGGGTCCGGACTGCCTGCAAGTTCCGAGCGCAGGTACCAGCCGCCGTCGCTCTCATCCTTGAACAGGAAGTACTCGTACTGCCCGCCCACCGCGCGTCCCAGCAGGTCGAACTGCGCGTTGGACGCGCCGCCGATCCGGATCAGCTCGATGCCCTTGTCGGTCTGCGCACCGGCACCGCCGGCATTGAGCACGCGCACATTGGCCTGGCCATTGGCATCGCCGGAGATGACCAGCCTGTCGGTGACCGAGCTGTCGTCGCCCAGTTGGGTGTTGAACAGCAGGGTGCCGCCGGCACCGGTGAAGTCGTCCACGGCCAGGGTATTGAAAGTGCTGCCGTCGCCCAGGGCGACGGTACCGCCGCTGCCCACCGTAAGGTGACCCACGTTGCTGTCGCCGGTCATCAGCCAGGTGGCGCCGGTATCGATGCTCGCCGAGGTGACATCGAAGAAGCGGCCATCAATCTGCGCCTTGTTGCGCAGGAAGACGTCGAGCGTGCCGTTGACAGTGTGGGTATCGAACGTGATGTTGCCGGCGAGGCGGGAGTCGTCCACGGTGAAACGTACATCGGTACGTTGTTCCAATGTTCCGCGATCATGACCGACCGCCAGGAGGTTGCCATCGCCCCCGACCAGGCGGGACCCATTGGCGACGGTGATGTCATAAGTGTTGGGCGCTCGCGGAACTACCAGGATCGCGGCGCCGCGTCCGGACTGGATGGTGGATGCGTCGACGTTGAGCGAGAGGCGCTCGTCGGGGTTGGGCTCGCCCCACATCACGACCCCGATATTGGATGCCTCGACACGGCTGCCATTGACGATGTCCACGCGACCGAACTGCAGGCGAACACCGACGCCGCTGGAGATGTCGAGCTGGGGTGCCGGAGCGTCCTCCACATGGATCGAGCTGGAGTCGAGCAGCGCGTAGGGATTCCGCGCGCCGTTGCCCGACGGGACGGATGACAGGCTCAGCCCGATTGCAAGCACCTGATCCGGAGCCATGCCGGCGGTAGCGACCGAAATGGAACTGTTCTTCAGACGGGCGATTGCGCTCCCGCCAACGGAGACCACTCCATTGAAGCGGCTGTTGCTTGCGTCGAGCGAGGCATTGTCTCTGAGTGCTACCGCATACGGTAAAACCGCTGGCTCAGCCGAGACCTCTGCGTTGTTGAGCGTCAGCGTGGAGGTGTCCCAGGCCTCGATCCGTTGGGTTCTTCCTCCATCGACCCGGAGTGCGGATCCATTGATGAGCGTCCAGGCTTCCGGCGCATCGCCGGGCACTACTTCAGCCTCTTCGCCATCCAGCTGCCGCGCCTCCAGCGCCGTGAACGGCAGGCAGGTCAGTGCAAGGACCACGGCACACGCCAGCGGACGCACCGACGGGCGCCCGTACACACGCGAACTCACTGCTTTCATCGTCTTGATCTCGTGTCAGAAGGGAAAACCTGGCTGAACACTTCAAGCGACTGCCGCGCCCCCGTCACCGCGCTCCCGCAGCGGCATTTGTCTCCCGACGAGATGATGGCGCCGTGAAGAGGGTCGGGTGCGTTACGTCATTGGTGTCAGCTGCGGCGCGCAGTGTCGCGGTCCGCAGCGCTGTACCCCATGCAATAACTTGCAAAGCGTCCGTGCGTGCAGATATGAGCCAGACGGCGTTCAGCAGTCCGGCTTCCTGCCTCACGCAGGCGGCAGCACCTTGCCCGGGTTGAGGATGCCATCCGGGTCCAGCGTGGCCTTGATGGCGCGCATGGTCGCCAGCGTGGCGGGAGTGAACGCCTGCGCCATGAAATCGCGCTTGGCCAAGCCGATGCCATGTTCACCGGACAGCGTGCCGCCCAGCGCCAGCGTCAGCGCGAAGATCTTCGGCAGCGCCGCATGCGCTCGCGCGTTCTCGTCGGCATCGTCCGGGTGGTACAGGATGTTGACGTGCAGGTTGCCATTGCCGGCATGGCCGAAGGTGACGATGGTCAGGCTGTACTCGCGCGCCAGCGCCTGTACGCCAGCGACCAGGTCGGGAATGCGTGATACCGGCACCACCACGTCTTCGTTGATCTTGCCGGGCGCTACGCTGCGCAGCGCTGGCGACAACGCCTTGCGCGCCGCCCACAGCTGGTCGCGTGCGCGGCCCTCCATCGCGACGTCCAGTTCGATCATGCCGTCGCCTTCGGCAGCGCTGGCCAGCGCCTGCAGCAGGTAGGGCAGGGTGTCGTGGTCTCCATCGGCCTCGACCAGCAGCATCGCGCCGGCCTCGGGCACGTCGGCGCCATTGAGGCGCAGCAGTTCCAGGCTGCGCGCGTCCATGAACTCCAGGCGGGTCGGCACCACCGGCTGCGACATCAGCCGCGATACCGCAGCGGCGGCGGCATCGGCATCGCGGTACAGCACGCGCAGTCCGGCCTGCGCCACCGGCAGCGGCGTCAGCTTCAGGGTGGCTTCCACGATCAGCGCCAGCGTGCCCTCGCTGCCCACCAGCAGGTGGGTCAGGTCGTAGCCGGTGGCATCCTTGGTATAGGCACCACCGCAGCGGATCACTTCGCCGGTGCCGGTGACTGCGACCAGCCCCAGCACGTTGTCGCGGCTGGTGCCGTACTTCACCGCGCGCGGGCCACCGGCATTGCAGGCGAGGTTGCCGCCGACGCTGCAGATCTCCGCGCTGGACGGGTCCGGCGCCCAGAACAGCCCATGCGGTGTCAGCGCCTGCTGCAGGGCGCCGTTGAGCACGCCAGGCTGCACCACCGCGCAACGATCACCGGCACGGATCTCGACGATGCGATCCATGCGGGTGAACGACAGCACGATGCTGCCCGGCAGGGGCACCGCCGCACCGGTGGTCCCGGTGCCCGCACCACGTGCGACCAGGGCCACGCCATGCACACGGCAGGCGCGCACCAGCGCCTGCACCTGTTCGGTGTCGGCCGGCAGCGCGACGGCGGCGGGGCGTTGGCGGCGCCAGGAGTTGTCCTGCGCATTCGCCTCCAGCGCGCTGTCATCCATGCGCCAGCCCTCCGTGCCCAATAGGGCGGACAGTTCGGCAACCAGGGCAGCGGGCAGGGCAGGGCTCATGTTGGATCTCGTGGGACAACCGGTACGGAATGGATGGCCTTACAGGCGATCTCTGCGCCGGCCATCGGCACGGCAGCGTGGGTGATGATCGAGGGCATCAGCAGTCGTCCAGCCGGAACGCGTCGCGCAGCCAGTGCAGCTGTGGCGGCTCGCCGCTGGCTTCGACCACGTCGAAGCGACAGGGCGCATCGGCCAGTGCCGGATGTGCCTGCAGGTACAACTGTGCGGCCTGTACCAGGCGCCGGCATTTGCGGGGGTCGACCGAGGCGGCCGCGCCGCCGAAGTCGCTGCGCGCGCGGTACCGCACCTCCACGAAAACCACGGTACCGGCGTCGTCCATCACCAGGTCCAGTTCACCGCTTCGATAACGGACATTGCGCGCGCGTGGCTGCAGCCCGGCCTGTTGCAGGTGCCGCTCGGCGGCGATTTCCACCGCCGAGCCCCGCTGCGTACGCTCAGCGACCACCGACGATCGGCATCGGCCGGCCGCCGCTGAAGGTCGACCACGCCGGCTGGCGCAGGATGTTGCCATTGCCATCGAGGAACAGGGTGCCGGTGGCGCCTTCCAGGCCGCCTTCATTGGCCAGCTTGTCCAGATAGCTGCTGATCTTCCACGCGTCGGCTCCAAAGGCGAACAGGCGGCCGGCGGCACCGCGTGCGCTGGGCAGCGTACTGGCGACCTGGCTGGCCGAAGGCAGGCCGGAGACACTGCGCACGTTCCAGGCTTCGTTCGGGTAGACGATGCCGTCCAGTGCCACGTCTTCCTCCGCCTTGCCGCTGCCGATGGTCAGCTGGGACGTGCCAACGCGGGTGGCACCGCCGACACCGGCCAGTGCCAGCTGCGGCGCAAGCAGCCGCGCCTGTGGAGCGCGCACGGCGAGAAACACAGCGTCGACCTGACCGGCGTTGCGCACCTGGGCGCCGACATCGCCCACCGCTTCAGCGACCGATACCGTGGCGGCCACCTGGCCACCGCGCTGGGTGAAACGCTGGGAGAAGGCCGCGGCGGCGCGGCGGCCGGTATCGTCGCTGCTGCTGATGACCAGGGCGCGATTGCGCTCACGGCCACGCAGGTATTCGGCGGCGACGATGCCGTCGTCTTCCGGTGCGAGCGAGAAGCCGGCGCTGCCGGCCGGCGGTGAATCCTTGCCACGGTTCAGTGCCAGCACCGGCACCTGCAGCGGCTGGCGGCCGTATACCGCATCCACTTCATCGCGGCCCAGCGGGCCGACAACGAAGTCGGCACCGGAGGCCACTGCCTTGTCGTAAGCAGCCAATGCACCGGCCGGCGTGCCGGCGGTATCGAAGAAATTGATGTCCGGGCGGCGGCGCGATTCGCCGTAATAGGCGGCGAGCAGGCCATCGCGCACCGGCTGTGCCGCGGTGGCAAGGCGGCCACTGAGCGGCAGCAGCACGGCCAGCTTTGCCGGCGGTCGGTAGCCATCGCTCATTGCCGGCGGGCGCTTGCTGGTGTCGAACTGGGCGGCACCGTCGCGGTCGAACGGACGCGGAAGCGGCAGGCCGCGGGCGATCAGCGCACGGCCGGCGAAGTTGTACAGCGGGTCGTTGGCCGGCAGCGCGGCGGCACGGCTGCGCAGGGTGGAATCGTCGAGGGTGCCGAGCAGGCCTGAAATGGCCGCCTGGTTCTCGTTGCGCGCGCTGCCGGTGAGGCCGGCCTGTGCGCGTGCGCGGTCGCTGGCAGCGCCGAAGGCATCGCCGGTGGCCTGCAGGGCCTGGGCGCGGGCGAGCAGCCAACGCGTGCGCAGGCCGGGTGCGACGTTGTCGCCAGTGTCCTTGAGCAGGGCCAGCGCCTGTGCGGGTTGCTTGTCAGCCAGTGCCAGCTCGGCGCCGGTCAGCTGGTAACGTTGCAGGCTGGCACCGGACAGCTGGCGGGCGCTGAGTTGCCCCAGCAGGCTGCGCGCGCGGGTGCTGTCGCCGGCGAGGTGCCACGCCCAGGCGGCATCGGCCAGGGCATTGCTGCGCGCACTGCCGCGCAGGGTGGCCGCCAGGCCCTCCAGCTGCATCGCGGCGTCGCGCGGCTTGCCCTGTTCGATCAGCGCCAGGGCCTGGCTCTGGGCCGGCGACTCGGGCGCGCTGGTGAAGCTGGTGGTGGCACAGCCGGCCAGGAGCATCAGCGACAACGAAAGGGCGGAGATGCGTGCGGCGGGCTTGTTCATGATCGGGTCCATGCGATGAGGGCAGCGGCCTTGGCCAGGTACACGCTAGGATTCTACCCTTGCCCCGTGAGTACCGCTGAAATGAGTGTCCCCACCCTGTATGTTGTCGCCACGCCGATCGGCAACCTGGCCGATCTGAGTCCGCGCGCACAGGAGGTGCTGCGTTCGGTAGCGGCGATCTGTGCCGAAGACACGCGGCGCAGCGGCCAGCTGTTGTCCCATTTCGGCATCCAGCAACCGCTGGTGGCGCTGCACGAGCACAATGAAGACGCCCTGGCGCAGCGACTGGTCTCGCGCCTGCAGGCGGGCGAATCGCTGGCGCTGGTCAGCGATGCCGGCACGCCGCTGGTCAGCGATCCCGGCTTCCGCCTGGTACGGGCCGCGCGTGCGGCGGGCATCCGGGTCAGTCCGGTTCCGGGTGCCTGTGCTGCCATTGCCGCGCTCAGCGTGGCCGGCCTGCCCAGCGATCGCTTCAGTTTCGAGGGATTCCTGCCGGCCAAGGCCAGCGGGCGCCGCGACCGGCTGCAGGCGCTCGCCGGCGAGGTGCGCACCATGGTGTTCTACGAATCCTCGCACCGGATCGCCGAGTCCCTGGCGGACATGGCGGCGATCTTCGGTGGTGAGCGGCCTGCGGTGCTGGCGCGGGAGCTGACCAAGCTGTTCGAGACCGTGCTCGATGGCGACCTGGCCGGCCTGCTGGTGAAGGTGGAAGCTGACGAGAACCAGCGCAAGGGCGAGTTCGTGGTGATGGTGCAGGGGGCGGGTGACGATGAGGAAGCGCAGCTGGCGCATGGCCGCCGCGTCTACGCCAAATTGAGCGAACACCTGCCGCCGTCGACCGCCGCCAAGCTGGCCGCCGAGCTGACCGGCGCACCGCGCAAGGCGTTGTACGGCCGGTAGCAGCGGGCCATGGCCGGCGAGCGCGCAGCGCACATCGAACAGCCGTCAGGCAGGAACCCCCCGCGTACGCTAGAATGCGCGCTGGCGGAGCCGGCCAGACAGTCGCGTCATCCCTTGCGGGGTGCCGAGGAAAGTCCGGGCTCCACAGGGCAAGGTGCCAGGTAACGCCTGGGCGGCGCAAGCCGACGGAAAGTGCAACAGAAAGATACCGCCTACGTCTTCTTCGGAAGGCCGGTAAGGGTGAAATGGTGCGGTAAGAGCGCACCGCGAGTCTGGTAACAGACCGGCACGGCAAACCCCACCTGGAGCAAGACCAAATAGGGATCCTTTGGCGCGGCCCGCGTTGGATCCGGGTAGGTTGCTTGAGCGTTGCGGTGACGTAACGCCTAGAGGAATGACTGTCCACGACAGAACCCGGCTTATCGGCCGGCTCCGCCTCTTTCTTCATCCACGCATGGCGTGGGATCTACTGATGTCGGCTGTGGGCGTGTACCGACGCCCATGCGTGGCGCCGGTCCGCGAGGATCGCAGGATCGGGTCCGTTTCCGGAGGAGGGGACCCGATCCAGGCCGTTCAGCCCGGCGTGCGGTACTGTCCCGCGGAAATGAACTGCGAGAAGCGCTCGCACCACACCACGACGGTGGTGTAGTCGTCCACGTCCACGTTGTCGGGCACGTCCAGCAGGAAGCGGTTGAAGGTCTTCACTTCGCCGATGCGCTGTGCCTGTCCCTTGATCTTCAGGAAATCGGCTCTGTTGTCGACGAAGTCGCGGACCAGGTAGACCTTGTAGTCCGGCCCTGGTCCCATCTTGCCGTCGAAGGCGACCTGGCGCGGGCTGACGCTGACTTTGCCTTCGGCCCAATGCACCGCATCGCTGCCCTTGAGGTCGCGACGGAAGTCGGTGCGGTAGGTGGCGTCAGTCATGGCGGCCTGCACCTGTGCAACCGGAGGGTCATCGGGGGCGATCAGTATCGGCAGCAGATAGACCCCCAAGCCGAAGCCCAGGCCGAGGGTGAGCAGGTGGGTGGCAAGCAGGATGAGGATGCGACGCATGGGGTCTCCTTGTGGATATGGATCGCACGGCATGGCGCCGGGCATTACCACCCTGGAAGGTCGCGGGCGACATTCATAGACAAAGTGCCGGATGCGAAAAAGCAGCGTGGAGCGGTCGCAAGGGTGGAGGCCTTGTGGCTCAGGCGACTGGACGTCGCGCAGCGAAACTGAACGACGCTTTTTGCGCGCACTGTTTGGCGCTTGTCCTTATGTCGATCGCGACAACGCGATGTGCGCGTGGTGCCGGCCGCTCCATGCCCTACCCGAAGATCGGCAGGTTGCCGGCCGGCGGCTGGCACAGTCGGGTCAGAAAATGGCGTGGCTCTGTCCGCTGGGTATGCCCTGCGGCCCGAAGCGGCGTTCATGGATCTGCCCGTGGCCATCGCCATCGATCAGCAGCACGGTGCTGGCACGGGTGCCGTAGTCGTCGCCGCGGATGAAGGCCGGGCTCAACCAGCGCTCGCGTTCCAGCCCGATACCGGTGTCCGGCAGGTCGCTGTCGGCAGGCCGGTGTTCGTCGGCGAGGGCGGTCCATAGCGGGGTCAGGTCCGAGGTCAGATCCCTTTCGCTTTGCGAAAGGGATCTGACCCCGTCTTCTTCCAGCCAGGCCGACAGCGCGGCCATCAGCCGCTGCGTCTTCGGCCAAGGCGCATCCAGTGCGCCGTTGGACATGCCATGCACGCCCGGCCCCAGGCGCTGCCGTTCGGCAGGGTGGTTGCCCAGATACTCCAGGCTGTCGCTATCGGCCAGCAGCAGGTTGAACGGAGCGTAGGCGCCGGCCACGGCCGCCAAGCGGTCGATATGCACTGCGGCCGGGTCACGGCCGCGCAGGAAGTCGGCCACCAGCGCGCCACGCGAGGGACCGGTCTGGGCGGCCAGCGGATCGCGCACATTGGTCACCACCGCCATCCGGCCGCCGGCACCGACGCCGGCCCAGCCTCCTCCAGAGCGCAGGTCGCGCCCGCCGATGACGGAGGTCTCATCCTGCCAGCGGGCCAGCGCCGCAGTCGGACGGGCGTGGAACTCATCACGGTTGCCGGTCATCACCAGCCGCCAGCGCGGGTGGTGCATCCAGCCAAGAGCAAGCAGGCACATGACGTCATTGTGCCCGGTTTGCGCAGTCTGGCGCCGCTTTCAGCCAGTTCCCGATGAATGCGGGGGCGATGTTTCACGCCCCCTGCACAGGCCTGAACTTCCGTTCAATCTCAAAAATTGAGACGGATCAGCAACTTGTGGATAAGCCTTGAACAATTCTCTAAAGGTTGTTGCAAGCCATTGATGTGGCTGGCGATTTCCCCGCGGAAAAGTTGTTGACAACCCTTCGCTCGCTGCTAAGGTGGGCATCAGAGGGAAATCCGGGTGTTTTGTGGGTTTTCGTGGTTCAATGTTTCACCGGGCGAAGGACAAGGTGCAGGCGTCGTGTTTCAGGGCGAGACGGCCATCACAGTTGACGACAAGGGGCGCATGGCGGTTCCCACCGCTTACCGCGACCTCGTCGCGCGCGCCAGCAACAACCGTCTCGTGTTGACCTACAACCCGTTCGAAGCCGGCTGCCTGTGGCTGTATGCCGAGTCGGAATGGGAGCGGGTCCGCGACGATGTCATGTCCAAGCCCAACACCCAGCGCGTCGTGCGCCTGTTGCAGCAGAAGCTGGTCGGCTCGGCCGCCCACCTGGAGCTGGACGGCAACGGTCGTATCAGCATTCCCGCCAGCCACCGCGGTGCGGTGGGCATAGAAAAGAAGGCGGTATTGCTCGGTATGGGCGACAAGTTCGAATTGTGGAGCGAGCAGGCGCATCGTGCCCTGATCCAGCAGACGTTGTCTGACGAGGATCTGGGCGATGGGTTGCTCGACCTGAAGTTGTGAGCCGGGGTGCCCGGATGCGCCCAGAAGCGCAGGCCGGTCACCTTCCGGTGTCGCAGTCGCCGGCGGTGCACCTGCCGGTCCTGTACACCCAGGTCCTGGACGGCCTGAGGGTGATCGAAAACGGACGTTATCTGGATGGCACGTTCGGTCGTGGCGGTCACGCACGTGGCGTGCTCACCCAGTTGGGGCCGGAGGGACGCCTGCTGGTCATGGACAAGGATCCGGAAGCCATCGCTGTGGCCGAGCGCGACTTCGCGCCGGACCCGCGCGTGTCGATTTTCCGTGGCAGCTTCGCCCAGCTGCTGCAGTGGAACGAGACCGCCGAGGGCCTGGATGGCGTGCTGTTCGATCTCGGCGTGTCCTCGCCGCAGCTGGACGTGGCCGAACGTGGTTTCAGCTTCGGCAAGGACGGCCCGCTGGACATGCGCATGGATCCGGACAGCGGCGAAAGTGCCGCGCAGTGGATCAACCGCGTCGAAGAGCGCGAGATCGCCGACGTGCTGTGGACCTACGGCGAAGAGCGGCAGAGCCGGCGCATCGCCCGCGCCATTGTTGCCCGCCGCGAGAAGCAGCCGTTCTCCCGCACCGCCGAACTGGCCGAGCTGATCGCCTCGGTGATGCCCCGCGGCAAGGACAAGATCCACCCGGCCACCCGCAGCTTCCAGGCCATCCGCATCCACATCAACCGCGAGCTGGCCGATCTGGAAGCCGGGCTCGACGCGGCAGTGGAACGGCTCAAGCCCGGCGGCCGGCTGGCGGTCATCAGCTTCCATTCGCTGGAAGACCGCATCGTCAAGCAGTACATGAACCGTCTGGCCAAGGCACCGCCGGCCAACCGCCGCCTGCCTGAAGCGGTCGCGTTCGTGCCGACCCTGGACCTGATCGGCGGGGCCATCAAGGCCACGGACGACGAACTGGCCGCCAACCCGCGCGCGCGCAGCGCCGTGCTGCGCGTGGCCCAGAAGCGGGAGGCCGACGCATGAGCCGCCTGCTGCTGATCATTCTGCTGGCCTCCACCGTGGCCTCGGCGATCGGCGTGGTGTTCGTGCGCCACCGCCACCGGCAGACGTTCATCGAGCTGTCGCGCGCCGAGCGTGCGCGCGATGACCTGAACATCGAATTCGGCCGCCTGCAGCTGGAACAGGCCACCTTGGCCGAAGCCAACCGCGTCGACCGCATCGCCCGCGAGAAGCTGGGCATGAAGTTCCCCGAAGCCGCCGACGTAGTGGTGGTGCGCCCATGAGCAAGACCGGCCGCAACCGCCCACGCAACGCCTTCAACCTGCGCCAGCGCCTGCGCTGGGTCGCGCTGGCGCTCGGCCTGTGTTCGGTGTCGCTGGTCGGTCGTGCGGCCTACGTGCAGATCATCAACAGCGATTTCTACCAGCGCCAGGGCGAGGCCCGCTACCTGCGTGAGCTGCCGATCAAGACCTCGCGCGGCATGATCACCGACCGCAACGGCGAACCGCTGGCGGTCTCCACCCCGGTGGCCTCGATCTGGGTGAACCCGCAGGACCTGCTGCGCGCGCCTGACCGCATTCCGGAACTGGCGCAGGCCGTGGGCATGTCGGTGGACGAGCTGAGCAGCCGCCTGTCGCAGAAGTCGGACAAGGAATTCATGTACCTGCGTCGCCGGATCAATCCGGACGAGGCAGAAAAGGTGGTCGCGCTGAAGATTCCGGGCGTGGCCGCGCAGCGCGAGTTCCGCCGCTTCTACCCGCAGGGCGAAGCGATGGCGCATGTGCTGGGTTTCACCAACATCGACGACCGCGGTCAGGAAGGCCTGGAACTGGCGTTCGACGAATGGCTGCGCGGCAAGCCGGGCGCGAAGCGGGTGATCCGCAACCGCAAGGGCGAGACCGTCGAGAGCGACCTGCTGCGCGCCGCCGAACCGGGCAAGGACCTGACTCTCAGCATCGACCGCCGCATTCAGTACCTGGCCTTCAAGGAACTGCGCAACGCGCTGGTGGCCAACAAGGCGGCCGGCGGTTCGATGGTCATCATGGACGTGACCACCGGCGAGATCCTGGCCATGGTCAACCTGCCGACCTACAACCCGAATTCGCTGACCGGTGCATTGCCCGATTCGCGCCGCAATCGCGCGGTGACCGATCTGGTCGAGCCGGGCTCGACGATGAAGCCATTGACCATTGCCACCGCGCTGCAGGCAGGCGTGGTGACCAAGGACACCATCGTCGACACCAATCCGGGTTACATGACCCTGGGCCGCTTCACCATCCGCGACGTGCCGCGCAACAACGGGGTACTGAACGTGACCGGCGTGATCACCCGCAGCTCCAACGTGGGTGCGGCCAAGGTCGCGGCGAAGATGCCCGACCAGACCTTCTATGACGGTGTGCGCCGCTTCGGCTATGGCTCGGTACCGCACAGCGGTTTCCCGGGTGAGTCGGGAGGCGTGGTGATGCGTCCGGGCCGTTGGTCGGGAACCACCAAGACCACCATGTCCTATGGCTACGGCCTGTCGGTCACGCCGTTGCAGATCGCCACCGCGTACTCGGCGCTGGCCAACGGCGGTCGCCTGATCGCACCGACCTTCGTCAAGGGCCAGCGCAACGAAGGCCAGCAGATCATCGACGAGAACGTCGCCAAGCAGGTGGTGGCGATGATGGAAACGGTGGTCACCCAGGGCGGCGCCAAGCAGGCGGCGGTGCTGGGCTACCACGTGGCCGGCAAGACCGGTACTGCGCGCAAGGCCGGCCCCGGCGGCTACGAGCGCGGTCACTACAACGCGCTGTTCGCCGGCGTGGTGCCCGCCACCAACCCGCGCTTCGCCACCGTCATCGTCATCAATGATCCGCAGGCCGGCAAGTTCTACGGCGGCCTGGTGTCGGCGCCGGTCTATCACAACGTGATGGAAGGCACTCTGCGCCTGATGGATGTGCCGCTGGACGACCTGCAGTCGTGGCTGGCCGCGCAGCAGTCCGGAAAGATGGGGCACTCGGCCTCGATCCTGCCGGCCCCGCCAGCCGAGACCGCGTTGCCGGTCGATGCCGCCGCCGAATTCGATGCCGCGCTGCCCAGCGCGCAGGTCCAGACGCCGCCCGCCACGGGAGGCACGCAATGAGCCCTTCGATGTTGCTTTCGCAGTTGCTTCCGGACGTGGCCCTGGCGGGCCATGATCCCGTTCTGACCGGCCTGGTGCTGGACAGCCGTGCCGTACGCCCCGGCAATGCCTTTGTGGCCATCGCCGGCTTCGGCGCACATGGCCTGGGCTTCGTCGATCAGGCGCGCGCGGCAGGCGCCGGCGCGATCCTGTTCGAACCGCCGGCACCGGACGATCTGCCCGCACCGGCCGATGCCATCGCGGTGCCGGGCCTGCGCGCACGCATGGGCGCAATGGCTGACCAGTTCCACGGTGCACCGTCGCGGGCAATGGCGATGGTGGGTGTCACCGGTACCAACGGCAAGACGTCCACCGTGCAGCTGCTGGCCCAGGCCTGGCATCTGCTGGGAACGCCCAGTGGCAGTATCGGCACGCTGGGCGCTGGACTTTACGGCGCGGTCGAGCCGACCGGTTTCACCACGCCGCTGGTGCTGCAGATGCATGAACTGCTGGCGCAGCTGCGCGACCAGGGCGCGCGCGCGGTGGCGATGGAAGTCAGCTCACATGCGCTGGACCAGGGCCGCGTCGATGCCGTGCATTACGACGTGGCCGTGTTCACCAACCTCACCCGCGATCATCTCGATTACCACGGCGACATGGCCAGCTACGGCGCGGCCAAGGCCCGCCTGTTCCATCGTCCTGGCCTGAAGGCCGCGGTGATCAACCTCGACGACGCGTTCGGGCGCCAGCTGTTCGCCGACCTGCCGGCCGGCGTGCTGCCGATCGGCCTGAGCTCGCGTGGTACCGACGGCGCCGTCGTGCTCGCCGACGCGCTGCAGCTTGATGGCCGTGGCATCGCCTTCGACCTGGTGATCGAAGGCCAGCGCGCAGCTGTCCGATCGCCGCTGCTGGGCCGCTTCAACGTCGACAACCTGCTGGCCGTGGCCGGCACCCTGCACGCACAGGGCCAGTCACTGCCGCGTATCGCCGAGGTGCTGTCGGCGCTGCAGCCGATCCGCGGCCGCATGAACCGCCTTGGCGGCGAGCAGGGCCTGCCGACCGTGGTCATCGACTACGCGCACACGCCGGATGCACTGGAACAGGCACTGGACAGCCTGCACGGGCATCTGCAGGGCACGCTGTACTGTGTGTTCGGCTGTGGCGGTGAACGTGACACCGGCAAGCGCCCGCAGATGGCGGCCATTGCCGAGCGGCTGGCCAACCAGGTCATCGTCACCGATGACAACCCGCGTGGCGAGGACGGTGACCGCATCGTCGCCGACATCCTTGCAGGATTCACCGATGCCGGCGCGGTGACGGTGCAGCGCAACCGTGCGCGCGCGATCGGACTGGCCGTGAAGCGCGCCGGTGCCGGCGACATCATCCTGATCGCCGGCAAGGGCCATGAGCCCTATCAGGAAATCAAGGGCGTACGCCACGACTTCGACGACACCGAAGTGGCGGCCGCCGCACTGGCTGCCAAGGCCGGTGTGCTGGCGGCGGAGGGTGCACGATGAAGCGCACCCTGCTGTCGCTGATCGCGCACTGGGCCGGCGGCGAGATCCACGGCGACGATGTCGCCATCGATGCCATCAGCAACGATACCCGCAGTCTCGGCCCGGGCAGCCTGTACGTGGCCCTGCGTGGCGAGCGCTTCGATGGCCATGACTTCGCCGCCGACGCGCAGGCCCGTGGCGCCAGCGCGCTGCTGGTCGAGCGACTGCTGCCGGTCGAGCTGCCGCAGGTGCTGGTCGCCGACAGCGAACTGGCGCTGGCGAAGATCGCCACGGGCATGCAGCGCGACCGCAGCACCGCGGTCTTCGCGATCACCGGCAGCAACGGCAAGACCAGCGTGAAGAGCCTGCTGCTGTCCATCCTGCAACAGGTGGCACAGCACGCGCACAAGGTGGTCTACGCCAACCCGGGCAACCGCAACAACGAGATCGGCCTGCCCCTGGCGGTGATCGATGCACCGGAAGATGCCGACTACGCCGTCTACGAGATGGGCGCCGGCAAGCCGGGCGACATCGCCTACCTGACCGATATCGCCCGCCCGCGCTATGCGCTGGTCAACAACATCGCGCCTGCGCATCTGGAGCGGATGGGCAGTCTGCTCGGCGTGGCCACCACCAAGGGCGCCATCTACGCCGCACTGCCGGCCGACGGCGTGGCGGTGATCAATGTCGATGATGCCTACGGACGCTGGTTCGAGCAGCACTTCGTCGGCGTCCCACCGCGCTGCCGCGTGCTGCGCTACGGCCTGGAACACACCGCGGACATCACCGCGCGTGACATCCGCGCCGGTGCGCAGGGCAGCCAGTTCACGCTGGTCTCGCCGATGGGCGAAGCACGCGTGGTGCTGGGCCTGCCGGGCCGCCACAACGTCAGCAACGCGCTTGCTGCCGCCAGCCTGGCGCTGGCCGCCGGCATCGACCTGGCATGGATTGCCGCCGGCCTGGCCGAAGCGCAGCCGGTGCCCGGACGCCAGATCGCCCACCAGCTGCGCAATGGCGCGGTGCTGGTGGACGACAGCTACAACGCCAATCCCGGTTCGCTGGCCGCCGCCATCGATGCGCTGGCAGCCGCCCCGGAAGAGGGCTGGCTGGTGCTGGGCGACATGCGTGAGCTTGGCCCGGACGCACAGTCGCTGCACGCGCAGGCCGGCGTCCGCGCGCGCGCCGCAGGGCTGAAGCGCCTGTACGCGCTCGGTCCGCTCAGTGCCGCCGCCGCCGCCGCGTTCGGCGAAGGCGGCCGCCAATTCGCCACCCATGACGCGCTGTCGCAGGCGTTGAAGGACGAGCTGCACGCCGGCGTGCGCTGCCTGGTCAAGGGTTCCCGTGGCAGCGCCATGGACACGATCGTCAAAGCGCTGCTGGCGCAAGGAGAGGAATCCCCGCATGTTGTATGAACTGGCTCGATGGTTGCAGCAGTTGGAGAGCCTGTTCGGGCTGTTCAACTACCAGACGTTCCGCGCCATCCTTGCCGCGTTGACGGCCCTGTTCCTGTCGCTGTGGCTCGGCCCGGCGATGATCCGCAAGCTTGCCCAGTTCAAGGGCGGCCAGCCGATCCGCAAGGACGGCCCGCAGACCCATTTCTCCAAGGCCGGCACGCCGACCATGGGCGGTTCACTGATCCTGCTCACCGTCACCCTGTCGGTGCTGATGTGGGCCGACCTGCGCAACCGCTACGTCTGGCTGGTACTGGCGGTGATGCTGTGCTTCGGCGCGATCGGCTGGTACGACGACTGGATCAAGATCGTCCGCCGCGACCCGAACGGCCTGAAGTCGCGCTGGAAGTACCTGCTGCAGTCGATCTTCGGACTGGCCGCCGGCCTGTTCCTGTTCTATACCGCCGATGTGCCTGCCGCACTGACCTTCTACATCCCGATGTTCAAGTCGGTGGCGCTGCCGCTGGCCGGCATCGGCTTCGTGACCATCGCCTACTTCTGGATCGTCGGCTTCTCCAACGCGGTCAACCTGACCGATGGCCTGGACGGCCTGGCGATCATGCCGACCGTGCTGGTCGCCTGTGCGCTGGGCGTGTTCGCCTACGCCTCCGGCAACGTGGTGTTCGCCAACTACCTGCAGATCCCGCAGATTCCCGGTGCCGGTGAGCTGGTCATCATCTGCGCCGCCATCGCGGGCGCAGGGCTGGGCTTCCTGTGGTTCAACACCTATCCGGCGATGGTGTTCATGGGCGACATCGGCGCGCTGGCGCTGGGCGCGGTGCTGGGCACGATCGCGGTGATCACCCGCCAGGAACTGGTGCTGGTGATCATGGGCGGCGTGTTCGTCATCGAGACCCTGTCGGTGATGATCCAGGTCGCCTCGTTCAAGCTGACCGGCAAGCGCGTGTTCCGCATGGCGCCGATCCATCACCATTTCGAACTGAAGGGCTGGCCGGAGCCGCGCGTGATCGTGCGCTTCTGGATCATCTCCGTCGTGCTCGTGCTGATCGGCCTGGCCACGTTGAAGGTGCGCTGACGATGAACGACCTGTCCCGCCAGGCAACACGCCTCGAAGCCATCGAAGGCAGCTACGACAAGTGGCTGCTGGGTGCGATGCTCGCGCTCACCGGGCTGGGCGTGGTGATGGTGGCGTCGAGCTCGATCGCGTTGATGAGCAGCCCGTTCTACTACCTCAACCGCCACCTGGTGTTCCTGGCGATCGGCATCGTGCTGGCGGCCATCGCCGCGCGTACCGAGCTGAAGTCCATCGAGCAGTACAACCAGGTGCTGCTGCTGGGCTGCTTCGCACTGCTGCTGGTGGTGTTCATTCCGGGTCTGGGCAGCAGCGTCAATGGTGCCCGCCGCTGGATCAACCTGGGGGTCTCCAAGTTCCAGACCGTGGAAGCGGTGAAGGTGCTGTACATCGTCTGGCTGTCCAGCTACCTGGTGCGCTTCCGCGACGAGGTCAACGCGACCTGGCCGGCGATGCTCAAGCCGCTGGGCGTGGCCGGTGCGCTGGTGGTGCTGCTGCTGCTGCAGCCCGACTTCGGTTCGTCGACCCTGCTGCTGGCGATCACGGCCGGCATGCTGGTGCTGGGCGGGGTCAACATGCCGCGCATGTCGATGCCGGTGATCATCGGCCTGGTCGGCATGAGCGCGCTGGCGATCATCGAGCCGTACCGCATGCGCCGCATCACCTCGTTCCTGGACCCGTGGGCCGACCAGCAGGGCGACGGCTACCAGCTGTCCAACGCGCTGATGGCGGTGGGGCGTGGCGAGTGGACCGGCGTCGGCCTCGGCAATTCGGTACAGAAGCTGTACTACCTGCCCGAAGCACATACCGACTTCATCTTCTCGGTGACCGCCGAGGAATTCGGCTTCATGGGCACCTGCGTCATCATCGCCCTGTTCGCGCTGCTGGTCGGCCGCACCTTCTGGCTGGGCATGCGCTGCGTGGAAATGAAGCGCCACTTCTCCGGCTACATCGCCTTCGGCATCGGCCTGTGGATCAGCATGCAGACCTTCGTTTCGATCGGCGTGAACCTGGGCATCCTGCCGACCAAGGGCCTGACCCTGCCGCTGATCTCCTCGGGTGGTTCGTCGGTCCTGATGACCTGCGTGGCGATGGGCCTGCTGCTGCGCGTGTCCTACGAGCTGAAGCGTGCCGAGCGTCGCCAGGCCGTGCGCATCGGCGGCGGTGACGACGCCGCCACCGCACCGGCCGAAGAGCCGTCCGCCCCGTCCGCGGGGTCGCTGCCGATGGGCGCGGACGCGCCTGCCGGCGCGGGCCCTGCCGTGCGTGGCACCAGTCGCCTGCAGTCCCGCGTCGAACCGACCTTCGGGAGGCTCGGATGAGCGCTGCCGACCACAATGTGCGCCCGGTTATGATCCTGGCCGGTGGTACCGGCGGGCATATCTTCCCGGGGCTGGCCGTGGCCCGCGTGCTGCGCGAGCGTGGCGTGCCGGTCACCTGGATGGGCGCCGAAGGCGCGATGGAAACCCGGCTGGTGCCGCAGCACGACATTCCGATCGACACGCTGGCCATCACCGGCCTGCGTGGCAAGGGCAAGCTGGCACTGCTGGGCGCACCGTGGCGGCTGATGCGCGCGTTGCGTGCGGCCGGCATGATCATCCGCCGTCGCCAGCCGCGTGCGGTGATTGCCTTCGGCGGATTCGCCTCGGGCCCCGGTGGCATGGCCACCCGCCTGCACGGGCTGCCGCTGCTGGTGCACGAACAGAACCGCGCACCCGGCATGACCAACCGCATCCTGTCGCGCTACTCGCGCCGCCTGCTGACCGGGTTCCCCGGCACCTTCGCCAAGGGTGAAGAAGCGGTGGGCAATCCAGTGCGCGCGGAGATCGCCGCGATCGCGCCGCCGGAACAGCGTTTCGCCGATCGCCACGGTCCGTTGCGTGTGCTGGTGGTCGGCGGCAGCCAGGGTGCGCGCGCACTCAACAGCGGCGTGCCGCAGGCCATCGCAGCGCTCGGTGCGGAAGTGCCGGTGCAGGTGCGCCACCAGAGCGGCGAGAAGCTGCACGCCGAAGCGGTCGAGGCCTATGCCAAGGCGGGCGTGCAGGCGCAGATCACGCCGTTCATCGCGGACATGGCCGAGGCATTCGCCTGGGCCGACCTGGTCGTGTGCCGTGCCGGGGCATCCACCCTGGCCGAGCTGTGCGCGGTCGGTGTCGGCAGCGTGCTGGTGCCATTCCCCGCCGCCGTCGACGATCACCAGACCCGCAACGCGGAGTATCTGGTCGAGCGCGGCGCGGCGGTTTTGCTGAAGCAGGACGGAACGCTGGCAGACGGCATTGCCGCACTGCTGCGCGATCTGTCCGAAAATCCCGGCCGCCGCATGCAGATGGCGCAAGCCGCGCGTGCCCTGGCCAAGGTCGATGCCGCCGAGCGCATCGCCGATATCATTCTCGAGGAAGCTGTATGAAGAAGGCATGCCAGCGCGCCTGCCCTGCGCGAGGCCGCGCATGATCCGTCGCCTGCACGACACCAACGACCTGGTGCGCGCCTTCCCGCGCGTGCACTTCGTCGGCATCGGCGGCACCGGCATGAGCGGCATCGCCGAAGTGATGCTGACGCTGGGTTATGAAGTGTCCGGTTCGGACAATGCCGACAATGCGGCCACCCGCCGCCTGGCCGGCCTGGGCGCGCGCATCATGCGTGGCCATTCGGCGGCCAATGTGCTGGGCACCGACTGCGTGGTGGTGTCCAGCGCGATCCGCGAAGACAACCCGGAGCTGATGGAGGCGCGCAGCCAGCGCATTCCGATCATGCCGCGTGCAGCGATGCTGGCCGAGCTGATGCGCTTCCGGCGCGGCATCGCCGTGGCCGGCACCCATGGCAAGACCACCACCACCAGCCTGACGGCAGCGGTGCTGAGCGAGGGCGGCCTGGACCCGACCTTCGTGATCGGTGGCCAGCTGCTGGCCGCCGGCGCCAACGCCAAGCTGGGCGGCGGGCAGTGGCTGGTGGCCGAGGCCGACGAGAGCGATGGCAGTTTCCTGCGCCTGAATCCGCTGATGTCGATCATCACCAACATCGATGCGGACCACCTGGAGAACTACGGCAACGACTTCGCCCGGGTGCAGGCCGCATTCGCCGAATTCCTGCAGCGCCTGCCGTTCTACGGGCTGGCGGTGCTGTGCATCGATGATCCGGAAGTGGCTGCACTGGCCGCCAGGACGCCGCGCCACGTCATGAGCTACGGCATGAGCCCGCAGGCCGACGTGCGCGCCGAGAACGTGGTGCAGGAGGGCTCGCGCATGCGCTTCACCCTGCGCCTGCCGCAGGGCACCAGCCAGGAGGTGGTCCTGGCACTGCCGGGCCGGCACAACGTGCTCAACGCGCTGGCCGCCGCTGCGGTCGGTTGGCAGCTGGGCGTGGCACCGGATGCGATTGCGCGTGCGCTGGAGGCCTTCGCCGGCGTCGGCCGTCGTTTCAACGACCTGGGCGAAGTAACCACCGCCAGCGGTGCCAGGGTGCGGATCATCGATGATTACGGTCATCACCCGAGCGAACTGGAGGCGGTGTTCGCCGCTGCCCGCGGTGGCTGGGCCGACAAGCGCCTGGTGGTCGCGTTCCAGCCCCACCGTTACAGCCGCACCCGCGACCAGTTCGACAAGTTCGCTGCGGTGCTGTCCAGCGTCGACGCGCTGGTGCTGAGCGAGGTCTACCCGGCCGGCGAGGAGCCGATCGCAGGTGCCGATTCGCATGCACTGGCACGCGCCATCCGCGCCCGCGGCCGCAGCGAGCCGGTGGTGGTGGGCAAAGCTGCCGAGCTGGCGAGCGTGCTGCCGGACGTGCTGCAGGATGGTGACCTGCTGCTGATGATGGGGGCCGGCGATATCGGCGCCGTCGCCACCCACATCGCAGTGGAAGGCTTCAAGGCGGAGGGCGAGGCGTGAGCACGCTGACCTTCCCGCCGCCGCGCAGTACCGACCCGGCCGTGTTCGGCCGCGTCGCCGTACTGCTCGGCGGTACCTCCAGCGAGCGCGAGGTGTCGCTGGACTCCGGCCGCAACGTGCTGGAGGCGCTGCAGTCGCGCGGCGTCGATGCGTTCGCCGTGGACGGCATTCCGGCCCTGGCCCGGGCATTGGCCGGCGGCGGCATCGATCGCGTGTTCAACATCCTGCACGGCCACAACGGTGGCGGAGAGGATGGCATCGTGCAGGGCCTGATGGACGCCTTCGGCGTGCCGTATACCGGCTCGGACGTGCTGGGTTCGGCATTGAGCATGGACAAGATCCGCACCAAGCAGGTGTGGCTGTCGGTCGGTTTACCCACCCCGCAGTACCGGAAGGTCACGGCCGAGACCGTCCATGCACAGGCGCGCGAGCTGGGCCTGCCGGTGGTGGTCAAGCCGGCCAACGAAGGCTCCAGCGTGGGCATCAGCCGGGTGACCGACGAAGCCGGCCTGGACGAGGCGGTGGCGTTGGCCGCGCGCTACGACGGCCAGCTGCTGATGGAGCAGATGGTGGTCGGCGACGAGCTGACCGTCGCCATCCTCGGCGACGTCGCACTGCCGTCGATCCGCATCGTGCCCCGGGGCCAGTGGTACGACTACAACGCCAAGTACATCGCAGAAGATACCCAGTACCTGTGCCCGGGCCTGGACGGCGAGGCGGAGGACGAGATCCGTCGCATCGCGCTGGCCGCGTTCCGCGCCGCCGGCTGCCGTGGCTGGGGGCGCGTGGACGTGATGCGTGACCGGGCTAGTGGCCGCTTCTTCCTGCTGGAAGTGAACACCGCGCCGGGCATGACCAGCCACTCGCTGGTGCCCAAGGCGGCCCGCCAGGCCGGCATCGGCTTCGAGGAGCTGGTGTGGCGCGTGCTTGAACAGACCCTGGAGGCTGGCCACGCATGAACGCGGTGCTGCGCATCTTCGTCTGGCTTCTGGCGCTGTCGGTGGTGGCACTGCCGGTGGTGGCCGTGGTCAATGGCTGGGTCGGCGCCGAGCGCTGGCCGCTGGCGAAGCTGCGCGTGCACGGTGAATTCAAGCGCGTGCCGGCCGAGCAGCTGCAGCAGGTGCTGTTGCCGTATGCGCGTGCGGGGTTCTTCGCGGTCAAGCTGCAGGATGCGCAGGACGCACTGGAGAAGCTGCCGTGGGTGGAAAGCGCGCAGGTGCGCAAGCAGTGGCCTGACGTGCTGGAAGTGACCCTGGTCGAGCACAAGCCTTTCGCCCGTTGGGGCGAGGGCCGCCTGCTGTCCGAGCAGGGCAAGCTGTTCCCCACGCCGAAGAAGCTGGCCGACCTGCAGCTGCCCGAGCTGGATGGCCCCGACAGCCAGACCGAGGAAGTGGTCAAGCTGTACAACGATTCGCGCGCGCTGTTCGCGCCTGCCGGCGTCGACGTGCGCCGGCTGACCATGGATGCGCGCGGCAGCTGGTCCCTGGTGCTGAGCAACGGCACCGAAGTGGTGGTCGGGCGCGATGACGCCCGTTCGCGCCTGCAGCGCTTCGTGCGCGTGCTGCCACAACTGGCCAACCAGGCTGCGCCGATCGAGCGCGCCGATCTCCGTTACACCAATGGTTTCACGCTGAGCTGGGGCACCCCGGCCGCGCCGGCTGACGCGCCGGCGACCCCGGCAAGAAGGACGCAGGAAAGGACATGAATCGCAAGGGTGACAAATCGCTGATCGTCGGCCTGGATATCGGCACCTCCAAGGTGGTGGCGCTGGTGGGCGAGTATTCGCCGGGCAACCCGATCGAAGTGATCGGCATCGGATCGCACGAGTCGCGCGGCCTCAAGCGCGGCGTGGTGGTGGACATCGAATCGACCGTGCAGTCGATCCAGCGTGCGGTCGAAGAGGCCGAGCTGATGGCCGGCTGCGAGATCCGTTCGGTCTACGCCTCGATCTCCGGCAACCACGTGCAGTGCAAGAACTCACCGGGCATCGTGCCGATCCGCGATGGCGAGGTGACCTGGGGCGACCTGGACCGCGTGCTTGACGCTGCCAAGGCGGTGGCGATTCCGGCCGACCAGAAGATCCTGCATGCGATCCCGCGCGAGTACGTGCTGGATGATTCGCAGGAAGGCATCCGCAACCCGGTGGGCATGACCGGTGTGCGCCTGGAAGTGCATGCGCACCTGGTGGTGTGCGCGCAGTCCGCCGCCGCCAACATCAGCAAGTGCGTGCAGCGCTGCGGCCTGCAGGTGGATGATCTGGTGCTGTCCTCGCTGGCCTCCAGCGTGGCGGTGCTGACCGCCGACGAACGCGAGCTGGGCGTGGTGCTGGTCGACATGGGCGCAGGCACCACCGACATCGCGGTGTTCGTGCAGGGCGCGATCTGCCACACCGCGTCGCTGCCGATCGCCGGCGACCACGTCACCAACGACATCGCGCACATGCTGCGCACGCCGACTCCGGAAGCCGAGCAGATCAAGGTGCGCTACGCCTGCGCCCTGGCCCAGCTGGCCACCGCCGAGGAGAGCATCCAGGTGCCGTCGGTGGGTGATCGCCCGCCGCGGCGCATGCCGCGTCACTCGCTGGCGCAGGCAGTGCAGGGCCGCTACGAGGAAATCTTCGAGATGGTGCAGGCCGAACTGCGTCGCTCCGGCTTCGAAGAGCTGGTGCGCGCGGGCATGGTGCTCACCGGCGGTGCATCGAAGATGGAAGGCGTGGTCGAGCTGGCTGAAGAGATGCTGCAGATGCCGGTGCGCGTGGGCATTCCGCAGCACGTCACCGGCCTGGGCGAAGTGGTCGGCAACCCGGTGCACGCCACCGGCGTGGGCCTGCTGCTGATGGGCAGCCAGATCGAGCATCCGCGCCGGCCATCGCTGCCGACCGGGCGCGCCGGCAGCATGTTCAAGAAACTCAAGACCTGGTTCCGCGGCGAGTTCTGACGCGGAACCCGTAACGCCGGGCATCGCCCGGATGCAACACCCGCAACACAACGCAACACCGGCAACACACAACCCACACAGCCGCAACGGCGGCATGCAGCAGGACGGCAGGACGCCCGAATGCCCATGCCATCGAAAGCGGATACAACGAGGACACGGACATGGCGCATTTTGAACTGATCGAAAAGATGGCACCCAATGCGGTGATCAAGGTGGTTGGCGTGGGCGGCGGCGGCGGCAATGCCGTGGCGCACATGGTCAACTCGGCGGTGGACGGCGTGGAGTTCATCACCGCCAACACCGACTCGCAGGCCATCAAGAATTGCGGTGCGAAGCTGCAGCTGCAGCTGGGCACCAACGTGACCAAGGGCCTGGGCGCAGGCGCGAACCCGGAAGTGGGCCGCCAGGCCGCCCTGGAAGACCGTGAGCGCATCATGGACGCCCTGCAGGGCGCCGACATGGTGTTCATCACCGCCGGCATGGGCGGCGGCACCGGCACCGGCGCGGCGCCGGTGGTGGCGCAGCTGGCCAAGGAAATGGGCATCCTGACCGTGGCCGTGGTCACCAAGCCGTTCCCGTTCGAAGGCCGTCGCCGCATGCAGGTCGCGCTGAAGGGCATCGAGGAACTGAGCCAGCACTGCGACTCGCTGATCACCATCCCGAACGAGAAGCTGATCACCGTGCTGGGCCGCAACGCCACCATGATCCAGGCGTTCCGTGCCGCCAATGACGTGCTGCAGGGCGCCGTGCAGGGCATTGCTGACCTGATCGTGCGTCCGGGCCTGATCAACGTCGACTTCGCCGACGTGCGCACCGTCATGTCCGAAATGGGCCTGGCGATGATGGGTACCGGCACCGCCCGTGGCGATGACCGTGCCCAGGCTGCCGCCGAAGCGGCGATCCAGAACCCGCTGCTGGACGATGTGAACCTGGCCGGTGCCAACGGCATCCTGGTCAACATCACCGCCGGCGCCGACTTCACCATGGCCGAGTTCGACGAGATCGGCCGCACCATCGATGGCTTCGCGTCCGAAGATGCCACCGTGGTGGTCGGTACCGTGCTGGATCCGGACATGCAGGACGAAGTGCGCGTGACGGTGGTGGCGACCGGCCTGAACCGCGTGTCGGCCAGCAAGAGCCAGCGTCCGGGCGAGCGTGCGCCGATCAAGCTGGTGCGCAATGCCACCACCGGCCAGCCGGAATTCGGTGAGTTCGACACGGGTGGCGATGCGGTCTCCAAGGCCGTGGGCGGCATGGGCCTGGGCCTGCGTCGTGCCAGCAGCGACACCGCGGCAGCCTCCACCGCGTCGGCCCCGGCCTCTTCGGCCCCGGCGGCGGCGGAACTGCCGAACGATTACCTGGACATCCCGGCGTTCCTGCGCCGCCAGGCGGACTGAGCGGAGCTGCCCGGGGCTTGTCCTCCCCGGGTCGCGCCACCATGTCCTGAAGTGCGGGCGCCGGGCCAGGATAGGCCCGGCGGCCCTTCACGCGTGTCCCACCCGCGCGCCGGTGTGTCCTGCCGCCGTTTCAGCCGGGGTAGGGGAGTGCGCGTGTTAATCTAATGTGTCACTTCCGGTCTGCCCCCATGATCCAGCAACGCACCCTCAAGAACACGATCCGCGCCACCGGCGTTGGCCTGCACAGCGGCGACAAGGTCTACATGACCCTGCGCCCGGCACCGGTCAACCACGGCATCGTGTTCCGCCGCGTGGATCTGGATCCGGTGGTGGAAGTGCCGGCCAAGGCGGAACTGGTCACCGAAGTGACCCTGTGCACCGGCCTGACCTGCAACGACGCCAAGGTCCAGACCGTTGAACACCTGATGTCGGCTCTGGCCGGCCTGGGTGTGGACAACATCATCGTTGAGCTGTCCTCGGCCGAGCTGCCGATCATGGACGGTTCGGCCGGCCCGTTCGTGTTCCTGCTGCAGTCGGCAGGCATCGTGGAACAGGATGCGCCCAAGCGCTTCATCCGCGTGCTCAAGACCGTGGAAGTAACCGAGGGTGACAAGGTCGCCCGCTTCACGCCCTACGAAGGGTACAAGCTGGGCTTCACCATCCAGTTCGACCATCCGATGATCCCGGCCAAGCAGTCACGCCAGGAAATCGAATTCTCCACGCTGGCGTACACCAAGGAAATCTCCCGCGCGCGCACCTTCGGCTTCATGCGCGACCTGGAGTACATGCGTGAACGCAATCTGGGCCTGGGCGGGTCGATGGACAACGCCATCGTGCTTGACGAGTTCCGCGTGCTCAACGAAGACGGGCTGCGCTACGCCGATGAGTTCGTGCGCCACAAGATCCTTGATGCGATCGGCGACCTCTACCTCGCCGGTGGCCAGGTGCTGGGCGCCTACGAGGGCTTTAAGTCCGGTCACGCGCTCAACAACAAGCTGGTGCGCGCGCTGATGGCCGATGCCAGCGCGTGGGAGTGGGTCAGCTATGACTCGCCGGCGGTACCGGATCCGGTCGAGTACGCCACGCCAGCCTACGCCTGATCCAAATAAACTATTGAATTAAAAGAAAAGAACGCCGCCTTCCAGGGCGGCGTCCGCATTTCTGGAGGCGGTCACGGAGACGACGCAGCAGGTGACGCGACTGTCGGGCTGACGTCACGGTTTTGTGAACCTGTTGGATCGGAAGCCTGAATTTAACGTTGTTTTAACAACAATCTAACGACAGGCCCACCGGGGACCGCTAGGATGCGACCCGGCCCCCGAAATGTTTCACGCTGCGGTGACACGCGCGACGGGGAGCGGAGCAGGAGGCTCCGTTGTCCTCAGGACCGCTTCTTCGGCTTCGAAGGAACATCCTGCAGGGCTGCCAAGGCGTCGCGTAGCCCTTTGTGCGTGGCGGCTGAAACTGCGTGGGGGCCATTCCGGTTGTCGATCGCTGGGGAGCGTGAGGGAGTGGTGGACGCAGTCTTGATGGTCACCCTGGTGGCCTTCAGCCCGATGGACCGGGCCGCGTCGAGAAGCTGGGCCTCGGCAAGCCGGAACTTGGCATGCCAGACCGGGGACTCGACGAGAAAAACGAGGTGTTCCCCGTCCACATTGGCCAGCCGGCAACGGCTGCGCAGAGGGGGCGGCAACTGGGGGCGCAACTGTCGGTCCAGCGCGTCGAGCCACAAGGCACGCCGCAGCGGGTTCCCGCTTTTGTCCGCCATCACCGCATCCAGTGCCGGTTTCGGCACGGAAGCGGGGCGAACGCTGGATTTCGGCTCAGACATGAAAACTCACTGATGGCATTCAAAAAGATCGTAATCAAAACGCGTGAAGGTCAGGCCAAATCGGCGCTCACGCGTTTGCGGTTCTATTTCGAGGACCGCCCCCGCGCCCTGCTGGGCAGCGTGCTCGGGGTAGGCTGCATTATCGGCTTTGCAGGCGGAATCGGCGCCAACGCGTTCAACGATTCGCGGCTGCAGGCCAAGGTTGACCGCCAGGAGGCTGAACTGGCCAAGGTCCAGCGCGATGCGCAGACCCAGGTCAACGCGCTGGCGGCCCGCCTCGGCGAGCTGCAGGCGCAGGCCACCCGCCTCAACGCCCTGGGCGAACGGCTGACCCAGATGGGCAAGCTGGAAGATGGCGAGTTCGACTTCAACGAAACGCCCGGCCTGGGTGACGGCGATGCTGGCGGCCCGACCTCGGACATCCCGGTCAAGGACGTCAACGCCGACTTACAGGTGCTGGAGCAGCGTTTCGCTGCTTCAGGCCGCCAGCTGTCGGTGATGGAATCGCTGATGTTCGATCACCAGCTGCAGCAGAACGCCGTGCCCTCGCGCATGCCGATCCGCAACAGCTATGTCACGTCCGGCTTCGGTACCCGCGCCGATCCCTTCGGCCGCGGTGCCGCTACCCACAAGGGCATGGACTTCCACGCCCGGGTCGGCGATCCGGTCATGGCCGTGGCCGATGGCGTGGTCAGCTTCTCCGGCGTCAAGGGCGGCTACGGCAACGTCGTCGATGTCGACCATGGCAACGGCTACGTCACCCGCTACGCGCACAATTCGCGCCTGGTGGTGAAGGTCGGCGATCTGGTCCGTGCCGGCCAGGAAGTGGCCAAGGCCGGTTCCACCGGGCGCTCCACCGGTGCCCACGTGCACTTCGAGGTCTGGGAAAACGGCAACGTGGTCAACCCGCGCAAGTTCCTCGGCGACGGCGGCAACACGCCGGTGGGTCGCATCAGCCGCGGCTGATGCCAGCGCCGGGCATGGCCCGGCGCTACCCCTTTGCTCAACCCCGGTCTGCCGGGTCCGGGCCGATCGCGCCACACGGGACGCTTGAAACCCCTCCCGGCCGTCCCAAGCTACAATGGGTGTTGCCATCGACAGGGCGCCAAGCGCCCTGTTTCGTTTGCGGCGGACGGATTCCCCAGGGGAAGGCCGGGCGTCGTGTCCATCCAACCCGGTTCCTTCAATGATCAACAGCCTGCTTACCCGCGTATTTGGCAGTCGTAACGAACGACAGCTGCGCCAGCTCAACCGCATCGTCGCCAAGATCAATGCGCTGGAGCCGGAGATCGAGAAGCTTTCCGACGAGCAGCTGCAGGCCAAGACGCCGGAGTTCAAGCAGCGCATCGCCGGCGGTGAGGCCCTGGACAAGGTCCTGCCGGAAGCATTCGCGGTCTGCCGCGAAGCCGGTCGCCGCGTGCTCGGCATGCGCCACTACGACGTGCAGCTGATCGGCGGCATGGTCCTGCACCTGGGCAAGATCGCCGAAATGCGTACCGGCGAGGGCAAGACCCTGGTGGCCACGCTGCCGGTGTACCTCAACGCGCTGGAAGGCAAGGGCGTGCACGTGGTCACCGTGAACGACTACCTGGCCCGCCGCGACGCCGCGCAGATGGGCAAGCTGTACAACTGGCTGGGCCTGAGCGTGGGCGTGGTGTATCCGGGCATGCCGCACAGCGACAAGCGCGAAGCCTATTCCGCCGACATCACCTACGGCACCAACAACGAATTCGGTTTCGATTACCTGCGCGACAACATGGCGCTGTCCAAGGCCGATCGCTACCAGCGCGGCCTGCATTACGCCATCGTCGACGAAGTCGACTCCATCCTGATCGACGAAGCGCGCACCCCGCTGATCATCTCCGGCCCGGCCGACGATTCCCCGGAGCTGTACATCCGCGTCAACCGCATCGTGCCGAACCTGGTCAAGCAGGAAGTGGAAGACGGCGAGGGCGACTTCTGGGTCGACGAGAAGGGCAAGCAGGTGCATCTGTCCGAAGCGGGCATGGAGCACGCCGAACAGCTGCTGGTCGAGGCCGGCATCCTCAACGGCGACACCGAAGGCCTGTACGCGGCGCAGAACCTGACCGTGGTCCACCACCTCAACGCCGCCCTGCGCGCGCACGCCATCTACCAGCGTGACGTGGACTACATCGTGCGCGACGGTGAAGTGGTGATCGTCGACGAGTTCACCGGCCGTACCCTGGCCGGTCGCCGCTGGTCCGACGGCCTGCACCAGGCGGTGGAGGCGAAGGAAGGCGTGCCGGTGCAGCGTGAGAACCAGACGCTGGCCAGCATTACCTTCCAGAACCTGTTCCGCATGTACAAGAAGCTGTCCGGCATGACCGGTACGGCCGATACCGAAGCATTCGAGTTCCAGAGCATCTACGGCCTGGAAGTGGTGGTGATCCCGACCAACCGCCCGACCATCCGCAAGGACAGCCCGGACCAGGTGTTCCTCAACCGCAAGGGCAAGTTCAACGCGGTGCTGGCCGACATCGAGGAATGCGCCAAGCGCGGCCAGCCGGTGCTGGTCGGCACCACCTCGATCGAAACCTCGGAAATGCTGTCCGAGCACCTGCGCAAGGCGGGCGTGAAGCACGAAGTGCTCAACGCCAAGCAGCACGACCGCGAAGCGACCATCGTCGCCAATGCCGGTCGCCCCGGTGCGGTGACCATCGCCACCAACATGGCCGGTCGTGGTACCGACATCGTGCTTGGTGGTTCGCTGGAAGCCGAGCTGCATGCGCTGGGCGAAGATGCCACCGATGAACAGAAGGCGGCGATCAAGGCCGACTGGCAGCAGCGCCACGAAGCAGTGAAGGCGGCAGGCGGCCTGCACATCGTCGGCACCGAGCGCCATGAATCGCGTCGTATCGACAACCAGCTGCGTGGCCGTTCGGGCCGCCAGGGTGACCCGGGTTCGTCCCGCTTCTACCTGTCGCTGGAAGACAACCTGATGCGCATCTTCGCCTCCGACTGGGTGCAGAAGGCCATGCGCATGATGGGCATGAAGGAAGACGACGTCATCGAGGACCGCCTGGTCAGCCGCCAGATCGAGAAGGCGCAGCGCAAGGTCGAGGCCCACAACTTCGACATCCGCAAGAACCTGCTGGACTTCGACGACGTCAACAACGACCAGCGCAAGGTCATCTACGCCCAGCGCGATGAACTGCTGGACGCCGAATCGGTGAAGGAGAACGTCGATGGCATCCGCGACGACGTCGTCTTCGACATCGTTGCGCGTTTCGTGCCGCCGAACTCGGTGGACGAGCAGTGGGACCTGCGTGGCCTGGAAGCGACCCTGGAGTCGGAGTTCGGCCTGCAGATGTCGCTGACCGACCTGGTCAAGTCGCACGAGGAACTGGACGCCGAAGCCATCGCCGCCAAGGTGCAGGAGCGCGTCAACCAGCACTTCGCCGAGAAGGAAGCCAGCGTCGGCGACGAGACCATGCGCGCGCTGGAAAAGCACGTGATGCTGACCGTGCTGGACCAGAGCTGGAAGGAGCACCTGGCACGCATGGACTACCTGCGCCAGGGCATCTACCTGCGGGGTTACGCGCAGAAGCAGCCCAAGCAGGAGTACAAGAAGGAAGCCTTCGAGCTGTTCTCGGACATGCTGGAGAACGTCAAGCGCGAAGTGGTGACCCTGCTCGCCCGCGTGCGCATCCGCAGCGATGAGGAAGTGCAGGCACTGGAAGCGGCCGAGCGCCAGCAGGTCGAGGCACGCCTGCGCCAGTCGCAGTTCCAGCACCAGGACGCCGGCGGCTACAGCGCCGACGAGGAAGCGGCGCAGGTGCAGGCCGCGCAGCAGGGCGTGGCCCAGGTGCAGCGCGAAGAAGCCAAGATCGGCCGCAACGATCCGTGCCCGTGCGGCAGTGGCAAGAAGTACAAGCACTGCCACGGCCAGCTGAGCTGATCGGCCAGAGAGCCCCGCGAAAGCGGGGCTCTTCCGTTCAGGGGCGGGAAAGTGCGCGATCCACGATTGCGCCGGTCCCCCAGTTGTAGGCATGCTCCCTGCATGCCTTCCCCCACCCGATCGATCCATGTCGTGGCGGCCGTCATCACCGACGCCCGTGGCCGCGTGCTGCTCAACCGTCGTACCGAGAACCGCGACATGGCCGGCCTGTGGGAGTTCCCCGGCGGCAAGCGCGAAGCGGGCGAAACCTCCGCGCAGGCCCTGGTGCGTGAACTGCGCGAGGAACTGGGCATCGAAGCCGAGGTCGGCGACTGGATCATGGACGTGCCGCAGCGGTACCCGGACAAGCACCTGACGCTGGAAGTGCGGCACGTCCGCAGCTGGAAGGGCACGCCGCGCGGTCGCGAAGGCCAGGCCATCACCTGGGTCGCGCAGGACAAGCTCGGACGCTACTCGATGCCGCCGGCCGACCTGCCGGTGGTGGCGGCACTGCGCGAGCCCGACTGCTACCTGGTCACCCCTGCACCGGCTGAGGACGATGCCGGTCAACGGCAGTGGCAGGAACGGCTGCAGCGCGCGGTCAGTGGCGGCCAGCAGCGCATCCAGCTGCGCCTGCCGCTGCAGCATCCTCGCCGTCAGGCCCTGATCGAGCAGGCACTGCGCGCACACCGGGGCGGGGTGCAGTGGCTGCTGAACCGCGATATCGAACTGGCGCGCGCGCTGGGTGTCGGCGTGCATCTGGGCAGCGAACAGCTGCTGTCCCTGCAGGGGCGACCGTTGCCGGATGGGCAGCTGGTGGGAGCCTCCTGCCACAACCTTGAACAGCTGCAGGCCGCACAACGGCTGGGATGCGACTTCGCCGTGCTTGGGCCCGTGCAGGCGACCGCCAGCCATCCCGAGGTAACACCGCTGGGCTGGGAGGCGTTTGCCGCCCTGCGTGCACAGGTATCGCTGCCGATCTACGCACTGGGTGGGATGGCACGCGGCCAGGTCGCCGAGGCGCGCCGCCATGGTGGGCAGGGCATCGCCGCCATCCGTGGCCTGTGGCCGGAGTAAAGCACGCACGCGGGGTCAGATTCCCGCGCCGCCGGGATCCGACCCCCACCGGTCACAAGGTGATCCAGAAACAGCCGTACTGACGTCGCAGTCCCAGCACCGTCGCGGCGCGGGTGGCGCTGCCAGGCAGCGTCTGCTCAAGCCGCAGGCCTACGGGATGGCGCGAGGTGGAGGGCTCGGTCGCGGATCCGGCCAGTGCAGGATCCTCGTCCTGAAGAAGGGCCTGTGCCTGCTGCGGATAGACCGGCACGACGTCCACCAGTGGCCGCCGCGCCAGCGACTCCAGCTGGCCGAGGATGCGCTGCGCGCCCGCGTCGGACACCGCCCCCCAGAGATAGAGTGAGGACAAGCGGTTCACGTCGTTGCGGGTGATGCCGGTGCGCAGGGCCTGCACCAGCTCGCTCAGGCGGCGCGGGCAGCGCGCCCCCAGCGAGTCCTGCGGCAGGTGGTTGCCGGCAGGAGCGGGAGGTGGCAGCCGTGATCGCGCGCCGATGCTGTCGCAGGGTCGGTCGGTGTAGACGCTCTGGCCCTGTGCATCGGTGCAGCGGTTCAGGCGCGAGGCCTGGCCGTGGGCAACGCCGGGCGCAGCGGACAGCAGCAGCGGCAGCAGCAGGAGTGAAATGAATCTCATCGACGCAGGGTAGCGCCGAATGCACGCGTGCAGCGTGCTCTCAGCCCTGCAGCAGCTTCAACACGGCCGTCGTCGGCTTGGCCAGGTTCAGCGTGTAGAAGTGCAGGCCCGGCGCCCCGCCTTCGATCAGGCGCTGGCACAGCTTGGCCACCACGTCGGCGCCGAATGCACGCACCGATGCCGCGTCATCGCCGTAGGCCTGCATCTTGCGGCCGATCCAGCGCGGGATCTCGGCGCCGCATTGCTCGGAGAAGCGGCGCAGCTGGCTGAAGTTGGCGATCGGCATGATGCCGGGCGTGATCGGCACGTCCACGCCAAGCCGGCGCACTTCATCCACGAAGTGGAAGTAGGCGTCGGGGTTGAAGAAGTACTGGGTGATCGCCGCGTCGGCGCCGGCATCGATCTTGGCCTTGAAGTGCTTCAGGTCGGCCAGGGCATCGGAGGCCTGCGGGTGTGTTTCGGGGTAGGCACCGACCTCGATGCGGAAGGCATTGCCATGTTCGGCACGGATGAAGGCGATCAGTTCGGCGGCGTAGCGCAGGTCGCCAGGAAAGCCCATGCCCGAGGGCAGGTCGCCCCGCAGTGCGACCAGCCGGCGGCAGCCGATGGCGCGGTACAGCTTGAGCAGTTCGCGGATTTCCTGGCGGGTGCCGCCGACACAGGAGAGGTGAGGCGCCGCCTCGAAGCCGTGGTGCTGGTTGAGATGGCGCACGGTCTCGGAGGTGTAGCTCAGGGTCGAACCACCGGCGCCGAACGTACAGGACACGTACTCGGGCGCGTAGTCCTTCAGCTTCGCCGCGGCACGGTCGAGCTGGCTGCGCTGTTCGTCGGTCTTGGGCGGATAGAACTCGAAGCTGATGGCGGTCATGGCACGGGCGAGGGCGGCGGGTGCGAATCAGTATATCGCTTCATCAAGATGGATGTGCAATTACTGCGTGAAGTGACTGCTGTGGGGGGGGGAGGGGCGGGGTACCCTGTGCAACGGCTTTCACCACAGACCACACCATGTCCATCGTCCTTACCGATTTCGCCCGTCCCCGCCTGTTCCCGCGCGTGCCGCGCGGCAACACCCTCCAGGACTGCACTGCCGAGCAGTTCGAGGCGCATCTCAACGCACACGCACCGCTGAAGGTGCTCGACGGCTACGCGCCGTTCTGCAAGCTGTTCGTCTACGAGAACTGGACCAGCACGCGCTGCCTGACCGTGCCGGTCACCGATGCCAACCGCCACCTGCTGCGCAGCGGCTACGAAGCGCGCAACCGTGAGGAGCTGCCGGTGCTGGTGCGCTGGTTCGAGGGCGTCGAATCGCCGCGTGCGAACTATCTGGTGGTGATCCTGTACAGCGCCGAGCAGCTGGCCAAAGAGGGTTCGCCGATCGATGCGGACTGGGGCATCGTCGGTTGCATCTACACCGCCGAACCGGAAGAGGTGCCGATGGCGCCGATCACGATGATGCGCAATGCGCTGGGTGTGGAGGAGGGCGGTTCCGGCGTGCCGCTGGACCGTGAGGCCTACCAGCGTTCGGTGGCGTTCTGGGAGAACAACGCCAACTGGCGGCCGTAAGCCCGGTCACCCGCGCTCGGCCGCGCTCAGCCGGAAAGCCATTCCCACCACGGGTAATGGTATTCGCGGTCGGTTGCCTGCCAGTGCCGGCCGCAGTGTGCACAGGCCACCGTGTGGCAATCGCCCCAACCATCCTCGGCCTCCTGCAACGAGAGCAGCTGCATGTGGCCCTGTTCGATCAGGCGCCGGGGATCGAAGAACGGGTAGGTGGGGTTGAGCGCGCACAGGCAACCCTCGCGCGCCTGCCAGTAGCGCAATCGTCGCAGCGCCGCCTTCAGGTGCGCCTGGTTGCTGACCAGCATGCCGCCGAGTTCGATGGGCTGGCAGCGCCGCTCGATCAGGTCGGCGTGCGATGCCAGGGCCTCCAGCGAGGAGGGGATGAACAACCGTGCAACCGTGCGCGCGGCGTCGGTGATGCGGCTGGCGTCGCGCGACAGCAGATCCTGCAGCAGCACGTCGGCCTGTGCATCGTCGAGCCGGGGTATCGGCGCTGAGGACCACGGCCAGCGCATCAGCGGGCCTTGCCGATGGCGGCGTAATGGCCGGCAGTAAGGCGCAGCAGGTCGGCCGGCGCCAGTTCCACTTCCAGTCCACGACGCCCGGCGCTGACATGCAGGCTGGGCAATACCTGCGCACTGGCATCCAGGAACGTGCGCAGGCGCTTCTTCTGCCCGAGCGGGCTGATGCCACCGACCACGTAGCCGGTGGCGCGCTGGGCGGCGTCGGCAGCGGCCATCTCACACTTCCGGCAGCCGGCTGCTTCCGCCAACGCCTTCAGGTCCAACTGGCCGGCCACCGGCACGATCGCCACCAGCAGCTCGTGGGTTTCGGTGCTGGCCAGCAGGGTCTTGAATACCTGTGCCGGATCGAGGCCCAGCTTGTCGACGGCCTCGCCACCATACGATTCGGCGTGGGCATCGTGCACGTAGCTGCGCACGGTGTGGGCGATCTTCTCGCGCTTGAGCAGGGTGATGGCCGGAGTCATGGGCGCATCGTAGCGTGGGGCGACGCGGCTGCCTTGACCGAGGCTGTTGCCGTGATCCGGTAGCGCCGGGCCATGCCCGGTGGCGTGGAGATCGCATTGCCTGCGTGTCGATGAGCAGGCGCGTTGTACCCGCCGGGCACGGCCCGGCGCTACCGGCATGCCTGATGCAGAACGGGCGCCCGAAGGCGCCCGTACTTTCTGCTTCCGTTGTGGGGGCCGGCGTCCTTTCCTGCGGAAAGGGATCCGACCCCGGGCGCGGCATCAGTAGCGGTAGTGGTCCGGCTTGAACGGGCCTTCCACCGGCACGCCGATGTAGTCGGCCTGTTCCTGGGTCAGGGTGGTCAGCTTCACGCCGATCTTCTCCAGGTGCAGGCGTGCCACTTCCTCGTCCAGCTTCTTCGGCAGCAGGTAGACCTTCTTCTCGTAGTTGTCCTTGTTCGCCCACAGGTCGATCTGTGCCAGGGTCTGGTTGGCGAAGCTGTTGGACATCACGAAGCTCGGGTGGCCGGTGGCGCAGCCCAGGTTCACCAGGCGGCCCTCGGCCAGCAGGAAGATCGCATTGCCGTTCGGGAAGACGTACTTGTCGACCTGCGGCTTGATGTTCACGTGCTTGATGCCCGGGTAGGACACCAGCGCATCGACCTGGATCTCGTTGTCGAAGTGGCCGATGTTGCAGACGATGGCCTGGTCCTTCATCGCGCTCAGGTGCTCGATGCGGATGATGTCCTTGTTGCCGGTGGTGGTGACGTACAGGTCGGCACGGCCCAGGGTCGATTCGATGGTGTTGACTTCATAGCCTTCCATCGCTGCCTGCAGGGCGCAGATCGGATCGATTTCGGTCACGACCACGCGTGCGCCGTAGGCACGAAGCGAGGCGGCACAGCCCTTGCCGACGTCACCGTAACCGCAGACCACGGCCAGCTTGCCGGCCAGCATCACGTCCATGGCACGCTTCAGGCCATCGGCCAGCGACTCTCGGCAGCCGTACAGGTTGTCGAACTTGCTCTTGGTGACCGAGTCGTTGACGTTGATCGCCGGAATCAGCAGGGTGCCGGCCTGGGCCAGCTGGTACAGGCGGTGCACGCCGGTGGTGGTCTCTTCGGAGACGCCCTTCCAGTCCTTGACCACGCGGCCCCAGTAACCCGGGCGCTCCTTGGCCACGCGCTTGAGCAGGTTCTTGATGACCTGTTCCTCGTGCGAGGAGGAGGCGGTGTTGACCCAGTCACTGCCGTTTTCCAGCTCGTAGCCCTTGTGGATCAGCAGGGTGACGTCGCCACCGTCATCGACCACCAGCTCCGGACCGGTCAGGGTGCCGTCGGCCAGGGTGAAGGTCAGCGCGTCCAGGGTGCAGTCCCAGTACTCTTCCAGGGTCTCGCCCTTCCAGGCGAACACCGGGGTGCCGGTGGCGGCGATGGCCGCAGCCGCATGGTCCTGGGTCGAGAAGATGTTGCACGAGGCCCAGCGCACGTCGGCGCCGATGTCCTTCAGCGTTTCGATCAGCACCGCGGTCTGGATGGTCATGTGCAGCGAGCCGGTCACGCGCACGCCCTTCAGCGGCAGCTCGGCCTGGTACTTGCGGCGGATCGACATCAGGCCCGGCATTTCATGCTCGGCGATGTCCAGTTCCTTGCGGCCCCAGTCGGCCAGGGTGATGTCGCGGATCTTGTAATCGCCTTCGGTGGAGAAGGACTTGGCAACAGCGTTCATGCAGTAGCTCCGGTTGTGGGCGAGCGGGTGCTCGCATCTAGCCGGGCGCCGTTGTTACAGAGCCACCTCACCGAGCCTGGCCGGCCTCATGGGGGTCCGGTCGCAGCGCCCCTCGGGAGGGGAGAACGGCCATTATATCGCGCGCCCGGTGTTTCATCGGCGTGACCCAACCATCGGCAGATGGGCGCCTGTGCATGGGCTGTTAAGGTCGGGTTTTAACGCACCCTCAGGTGGAACGATGAGCATGCATGTACGCCGCAACCGGCGCTTGACCGGCCTGGTCCTGTCCATGGCCCTGCTGGCGGTGGCCCCGCTGGCCTGGGCGGCGGCGCCGCAGCCCGCGGCGGCCCAGGCCCAGGGCGCAAACGGCTACGAGCTGCCCTCGGCCGCGCTGCAGGCGGTGGTCGACGCCCCGCGTGCGCCCTCGCTGTACCTGTCGCCGCGCCGCGATGTGGCCGCGCTGATGCAGATGCCGTCGCTGCCGTCGATCCAGGTGGTGGCCCAGCCGGAACTGAAGCTGGCGGGCCTGCGCATCAACCCGCGCACGTTCTCCGACAGCCGTTTCAGCTTCGGCGAGAAGCTGTGGCTGATGAACGTGGCCGACGGCACGGAGCGGCAGATCAGCGGCCTGCCGGGCACGCTGTCGATTGCCAGCCTGGCATGGTCGCCGGACCAGAAATGGCTGGCCTTCAACCAGGTCGACGCCGCCAGCGGCGCCAACGAACTGTGGCTGGTGGATGTGGCCGCCGGCAGCGCCCGTCGCCTGGTTGCCGGCCTGAACACGGTGATCGGCAGCGGCTACCAGTGGCTGCCGGACAGCCGTGGTCTGGTGGTGTTCACCCGCCCGGCCAACCTCGGCGCCGCCCCGGCCGCCGACGGCATTCCCACCGGCCCTGCCGTGCAGCAGACCAGCCAGGGCGGCGGCGTGGTGTCGATCCGTACCTATCAGGACCTGCTGAAGAACGAGGCCGACGCGCGCCAGTTCGATTACTACGCCACCACCCAGCCGATGGAAGTCAGCCTGGATGGCCGCACCCGCGCGATCGGCGCGGCCGGCATCTTCATGGGCTTCTCGGTATCGCCGGATGGCCGCTTCGTGCTGCGCCAGCCGGTGCAGCGGCCGTACTCCTATGTGGTGCCGGTCAGCAGCTTCCCGCGCCGCATTGAAGTGATCGACCGTGCCAGCGGCCAGCTGGTGCACACCGTCGCCGTGCGCCCGCTGGTGGAAGGCCTGCCGACCGGCAACGATGCCGAAGTGACCGGCGTGCGCGACATCGGCTGGCGCGGCGATGCCGATGCCACGCTGGTCTGGGCCGAAGCCCAGGACGGCGGTGATCCGAACCGCGACGCCAAGGTGCGCGATGCGGTGCTGATGCAGGCCGCCCCGTTCGACACGCCGCCGGTGACGCTGGCCCAGCTCGGCAGCCGTCTGGCCGGCATCAGCTGGGGCCGTGGCGACCTGGCCCTGCTCACCGAGTCGTGGTGGAAGACCCGCAGGACCAAGACCTGGTTGATTGCCCCGGACAACGCTGGTACCGAGCCGCGCCTGCTGTGGGATCGTGATGCGCAGGACCGCTATTCCGATCCGGGCCGGCCCCAGCTGTCCAGCGACGATCGCGGCCGCTCGCTGCTGCAGACCAGCCCTGATGGTGGCAGCCTGTACCTGGTCGGTGCCGGTGCTTCGCCGGAAGGTGACCGTCCGTTCGTGGACCGCTTCGACATCGCCAGCGGAAAGGCCACCCGCCTGTTCCACTCGCAGGCGCCGAACTATTCGGTGCCGGTGGCATTGCTGGACAACCAGGGCAGCTCGCTGCTGCTGAGCCGTGAAAGCCCGGACGAGCCGACCAACTTCCATGTGCAGTCGCTCACCGATGCCAGCGCGGCACCGCGCGCGCTGACCCACTTCCCGCATCCCCTGCCGCAGCTCAAGGGCGTGCAGAAGGAGCAGATCCGCTACAAGCGTGCCGACGGCGTGGACCTCACTGCCACGCTGCTGCTGCCGCCAGGCTACGATCCCACCCGCGACGGCCCGCGCCCGCTGCTGATGTGGGCCTACCCGGGCGAGTTCAAGAGCGCCGCGGCCGCCAGCCAGGTCACCGATTCGCCGTACCGTTTCAACGCGATCAGCTACTGGGGCCCGCAGGCCTTCCTTGCCAAGGGCTATGTGGTGCTGGCAAGTCCTTCGATGCCGATCATCGGCGAGGGTGACAAGGAACCCAACGACACCTATATCGAACAGCTGGTGGCCAATGCCCAGGCTGCGGTGGACGAAGTGGTGCGCCGTGGCGTGACCGACCGCGACCATATCGCCATCGGTGGCCATTCCTACGGTGCGTTCATGACCGCGAACCTGCTTGCGCATACGCGCCTGTTCAAGGCCGGCATCGCCCGCAGCGGTGCCTACAACCGTACGCTGACGCCGTTCGGCTTCCAGGCCGAAGAGCGCAATTACTGGCAGGCGCAGGATGTGTATCAGAAGATGGCGCCGTTCAACTATGCGGACCGGATCAAGGATCCGATCCTGTTGATTCACGGCGTGGATGACAACAATTCCGGCACCTTCCCGATGCAGAGCGAGCGCATGTTCGCTGCGGTGAAGGGACTCGGAGGGACGGCGCGCCTGGTGATGCTGCCGAACGAATCGCACGCCTATCGTGCACGCGAATCGATCATGACCATGCTGGCCGAGAGCGAGCGCTGGCTGGAGCAGACCATCGGCCCGGCAGCGTCGGGCAAGGCGAAGAAGAAGCGCTGACACGCGCATGCCGGCGGCCCCTGCGAGGGGGCCGCCCCTGCCCGGTTGCATTCCACATCGGCAGCGCTGGCGTTGCATGCAGATGAAACCATTTCTGCATCGCAGCACGGCCCCCGATCTGGGATAGGCTTGGATCCAGGATCCGTTGACCGAGGCCCGTGCGTCGCCGATGAACGAGTACCGCAGCAGCATCGAGTTTGCTTCTCCCGATCTTCCGCTCCGCGATGACGTGCGCCGGCTCGGCGCGCTGGTCGGCGACCTGCTGGTCGAGCAGGTTTCGGCAACCTTCCTCGATGATGTCGAGGATGTGCGCACGCGGGCCATCGCCCGCCGCGAAAACCAGGCGCCGCTGTCGGAGCTGGCCGATGGCCTGGCCGGTCGTACGCCGCAGCAGGCCGAGACGATGGTGCGGGCGTTCAGCACCTACTTCCAGGTGGTCAACATCGCCGAGCGCGTGCACCGCATCCGCCGCCGCCGTGACTACCAGCGCGCCGGTACTGCCGCGCCGCAGCCGGATGGCCTGCAGGATGCGCTGCAGCACCTGAAGGCGCAGGGCGTGACGCTGGATGAGTTGGCGCAGTGGCTGCCGCGCATCGATATCGAACCGGTGTTCACTGCGCATCCGACCGAAGCCGTGCGCCGCGCGCTGCTGGAGAAAGAGCAGCTGATGGTGGCCAGCCTGGTCGACAACCTCGACGGCCAGCGCACGCCGGGCGAGGCGGCAGCGGATGCTGCACGCTTCCGCATGGCGCTGACCGCTTCCTGGCAGACCACCGACTCCTCGCCGGTGCGGCCGACGGTCGATGACGAGCGCGAGCATGTCGGCTTCTATCTGGTGCAGGTGCTGTACCGGGTGATACCCGTGCTGTACGAATCCCTGCAGCAGGCGCTGCGTGATACCTATGGCGAAGAACTGGCGCTGCCACGCCTGCTGCGTTTCGGCACGTGGGTGGGCGGCGACATGGACGGCAATCCGAACGTGGACGCCCGCACCATCCGCAGCACGCTCGATGCCCAGCGACAGGCCGTGCTGGGGCGCTACCAGAAGGAACTGCTGCAGCTGGCCAGCCTGCTCAGCCAGTCCACCGAGCGGGTGGGCGTGAGCGATGCGTTGCAGGCGCGCGTGTCGCACTACCAGCAGCTGTTGCCGCAGGTGCAGTCGCGCCCGCGGCACGCCGACATGCCGTACCGGCTGCTCAACGACCGCATGCGTGCGCGCCTGCAGGCCACCCTGGACGATGCAGAGGGGGCCTATGCAGGCCCGGACGAGCTGGTCGACGATCTGCAGCTGATCCTCGACAGCCTGCGTGCCAACCGTGGCGAGCACGCCGGCGGATTCGCCGTGCAGCGACTGCTGTGGCGGGTGAAGACGTTCGGCTTCCATCTGGCACGGCTGGACGTGCGGCAGGAATCGAGCGTGCATGCGCGTGCGCTGGCGGCGGTGCTGGGTGGCGAAGCGGCCTGGGAAGGATTGGATCCATTGGCCCGCGCAGGCCTGCTCGGGCCACACGCCAGCGGCGAGCAGCCGCTGCCGGCGGGCGACGACGAGGGCAACCAGCGACTGGATGCGGTGTTCGCGGCGCTGGCCGACGCGCGCGCGCGGCATGGCAGCGAGGCGCTGGGCAGCTACATCATCTCGATGGCACATGACCGCAGCGATGTGCTGGCCGTGCTGGCGCTGGCACGCCGCGGCGGATTGGCCGACGAGGACGGCGCGGTGCCGCTGGACATCGCACCGCTGTTCGAGACGGTGGACGATCTCAAGCGCGGTACCGCGACGCTGCGTGACCTGCTGGCCGATCCGGTCTATCGCGCTCACCTGCGGGCACGCGGTGATGTGCAGATGGTGATGCTGGGTTACTCCGACAGCAGCAAGGACGGCGGCATCGCCGCCTCGCGCTGGGGCCTGCAGCGTGCGCAGGTGGAACTGCTGGACGTGGCGGCCGAGGCCGGCATCCGCCTGACCTTCTTCCACGGCCGTGGTGGTTCGATCAGCCGGGGCGGTGGCAAGACCACGCACGCGGTGGACGCGTCGCCACGTGGCAGCATCGATGGTCGCCTGCGCGTGACCGAGCAGGGCGAGGTGATCCACCGCAAGTACGGCATCCGCGCGCTGGCGCTGCGATCGCTCGAGCAGTCCACCGGCGCCGTGCTGCGGGCCAGCCTCCGTCCGCGCGCCGCAGAGCCGCGCGAGGAGGGCTGGCGGCCGGTGATGGACGTGGTCGCCACCGCCAGCAGCGAGGTCTATCGCGCCTTCGTCGGCCAGGCCGGTTTCATGGATTACTTCCGTACGGCGACGCCGATCGATGTGATCGAGCGGATGACGCTGGGTTCACGGCCGTCGCGTCGTCTCGGCCAGGACGCCGCACTGGGCAACCTGCGTGCGATCCCGTGGGTATTCGCCTGGAGCCAGGCCCGCGCGGTGATTCCCGGCTGGTATGGCGTGGGCAGCGGCCTGCAGGCGGCGGTGGAGGCCGGCCACGAACCTGTCCTGCGCGAAATGGCGCGCGACTGGCCGTTCTTCCGCACCTTCCTGGACGACATCGCGATGGTGCTGTCCAAGGGCGATATCACCATCGCCGAACAGTTCTCGCGTCTCTCCGGTGACCTGCACGGGCGCTTTTTCCCGCAGATCCAGCACGAACTGGGGCTGACCCGCCGCTGGCTGCTGGCACTGATGGACCAGCGGACCTTGCTGGAGCACGATGCGCGGCTGGCGCTGTCGATCCGCCTGCGCAATCCCTACGTCGATCCGATCAGCGTGCTGCAGGTGGACCTGCTGCAGCGCTGGCGTCAAAGCGGGCGGGAGGACGAAGAACTGCTGCGCGCGCTGGTGGCCTGCGTGAATGGTGTTTCGCAGGGCGTGCAGAACACCGGGTGAGTGCATCCGCCGGGCATGGCCCGGCGCTACCCGCCGCGGTGGGTGCGGGGCTTGCCCCGCACGCTCTCACTCTTCAGGCGAAGGCGGATTGGACGCCAGCAGTTCCAGGTGCCGTTGCTCCATTTCCTGCCGCAGCTGGCGCCGGATCAGCGCGGCGGCCTGGCGGCGCTTCTCGTCCGAACTGGCGGGCTGCAGCGGGGGGACCGGCGTTGGCCGCCCCTCTTCGTCCACCGCCACCATGGTGAAGAAACAGCTGTTGGCGTGGCGCACGCTGCGCTTGAGGATGTCCTCGGCCACCACCTTGATGCCGATCTCCATCGACGAGGTGCCGGTGTAATTCACCGAGGCCAGGAAGGTGACCAGCTCGCCCACCGCGATCGGCTGCCGGAACATCACCTGGTCCACTGACAGGGTGACCACGTAGCTGCCGGCGTAGCGGCTGGCGCAGGCGTAGGCGACCTGGTCGAGCAGGCGCAGGATGGCGCCGCCGTGGACCTTGCCGGAGAAGTTGGCCATCTCCGGCGACATCAGCACGGTCATGGACAGCTGGTGGGTTTTGAGTTCGGTCGACATGCACCAATTGTATCGGCGTGGCGTAGCTCGTGTAGAGCCGAGCCCGTGCTCGGCTGCTCTCGGCGCAGGCAAAAGAAAGCCGAGCATGGGCTCGGCTCTACAGAAAGCAGAAGGGCCGCTTGCGCGGCCCTTCGTGTTTCTTACTTCAGCTTCGCATCGGCGCGCAGGGCGGCGGCACGATCGGTCTTCTCCCAGGAGAAGGCCGTGGCGTTGACCGTCTCGCCGGCACCGTTGAGGTAGCTGAACTCCTTCGGCTTGCGGCCGAAGTGGCCGTAGGCCGCAGTCTGCTGGTACATCGGGTGGATCAGGTCCAGCATCTTGATGATGCCGTACGGGCGCAGGTCGAAGTGCTTGCGGATCAGCTTCTCGATCTTGTCGTCGCTGATCTTGCCGGTGCCGAAGGTGGTGACCGAGATCGAGGTCGGCTCGGCCACGCCGATGGCGTAGGAGACCTGCACTTCGCAACGGTCGGCCAGGCCGGCGGCAACCACGTTCTTGGCGACGTAGCGGGCAGCGTAGGCAGCCGAGCGGTCAACCTTGGACGGATCCTTGCCCGAGAACGCGCCACCACCGTGACGGGCCCAGCCGCCGTAGGTGTCGACGATGATCTTGCGGCCGGTCAGGCCGCAGTCGCCCACCGGGCCGCCGATCTCGAACTTGCCGGTCGGGTTGATGTGGAACTTGGTGCCCTTGTGCAGCCACTTGGCCGGCAGCACCGGCTTGATGATCTCTTCGCGGACGGCCTCGATCAGGTCCTTCTGCTTGATGCCCGGGGCGTGCTGGGTGGACAGCACCACCGCGTCGATGGCGGCCACTTCGCCGTTCTCGTAGCGCAGGGTGACCTGGCTCTTGGCGTCCGGGCGCAGCCACGACAGCGGCGAATTCTTCTTCTTGCGGATCTTGGCCTGCTGCTCGACCAGGCGGTGCGACAGGTGGATCGCCGCCGGCATGTAGCTGTCGGTCTCGTTGGTGGCGTAGCCGAACATCAGGCCCTGGTCGCCCGCGCCCATTTCTTCCGGCTTCTTGCGGTCCACGCCCTGGGCGATGTGCGGCGACTGCTTGCCGATCAGGTTCAGCACGCCGCAGGTGGCGCCGTCGAAGCCGACGTCGGAGCTGTCATAGCCGATGTCCAGGATGACCTTGCGGGTCAGCGCTTCCAGGTCGATCCAGGCGCTGGTGGTGATCTCACCGGCAACAATGGCCACACCGGTCTTGACCATGGTCTCGCAGGCCACGCGGGCGCGCTGGTCCTGGGTCAGGATCGCGTCCAGCACCGCGTCGGAGATCTGGTCGGCAATCTTGTCCGGATGGCCTTCGGAGACCGATTCGGAGGTGAACAGGTAGCTGGACATCAGGCTTAATATCCCTTGATTCGGATGGAAAGATGGGCGCGCATCATACACGGGGTGCGCCGCCTGTGCATTGTGAACCCGTACGGGTTGCCGGTGGTTAAGGTGACGTGCCCTCTGGCGCAAGGGCTGGCGGGCGTCTGCAGGGCATGGTGCGCAGGCAGTGTTCCACTGGCGTGACCATTGCCGCAAGGCCGTGCTGCGGGGGGAAGCGGCGGTTCCGGCGTTGCCGGAGCGGGACCGGCCGTCATCGTTCTGCCCCGAAACCGCCATCTGCCTGCCGCGTGCCAGGCGCAGGCTGTCGGCCAATCCGGCCGCCGGGTATCAGTGAGCACGCCATGCAGGAACTCGAACAGCGTCTGCAGCAACGCTTTCCAGAGTGGTTCCACGGCCGCCGCGGCCAGCTCGCGCGGCCACTGCTGCGCAGTGTCGGTCGCTGGTCGCGGCTGGACCGGGTGGAGGACTTCCTGCGGCGCAACGCTGACGTGCGCGGATTCGGCTTCGTGGCCGCTGGGCTGGAGTTCCTGGACGGCCAGTACCAGGTGGATCCGGCCGCCCTGGCCCGCATTCCGGCCACGGGCCGTCTGCTGATCGTGGCCAATCATCCTTCCGGTGCCCTCGACGCGCTGGCGCTGCTGGACGCGGTCGGCCGCATCCGCCGCGATGTGCGGATCGTGGCCAACGATCTGCTGGGCGCCATCGGCCCCCTGCAGGACCTGCTGCTGCCGGTCCGCATCCTCGGCGGCAAGGTCCAGCGCGGCAGCCTGCAGGCGGTGGAGCAGGCGCTGGCCGCCGAGCAGTGCGTGATCGTGTTTCCGGCCGGCGAGGTATCCCGGCTGTCGTTGCGTGGCATCCGTGATGGCCGCTGGCAACGCGGGTTCGTCAGGTTCGCCCGGGCCGCCGGCGCCCCGGTGTTGCCGGTGCGGGTGGAGGCGCGCAACTCGGCCCTGTTCTACGGCGCCTCGACCCTGTTCAAGCCAGCCGGCACCGCGCTGCTGGCACGCGAGATGTTCGCGCGGCGCGGTCGGCCGCTGCGGCTGCGCATCGGTGAACCGATGCAGCTGGGACAGGGCGACCCGGGCGAGCAGCTGCTGGCGGTACGGCGCGCGTTGTATGCGCTGGGCCGCGACCTGCGCCCCGGCGAGACTGCCGGCGCCGGACCCGAACCACTGGCCGCACCGGTGCCGCCGTCGCAGGTGGCGGCCGCCATCGCTGGCGCTGCCCGGCTCGGGCAGACCGCCGACGGCAAGCAGATCCTGCTGGCCAGCTGCAGCGCCGACTCGCCGCTGCTGCTGGAACTGGGACGCCTGCGCGAGCTGACGTTCCGCCAGGTGGGCGAGGGTACCGGCCACAGCCGCGACCTGGACGCCTTCGATCCGCAGTACGAGCACATCGTGATCTGGGACGCTGCCGCGCAGCGCATCGCGGGCGCGTACCGCATCATGCGGGGCGCGCACGCGCTGGCCCGGCGCGGGCTGGCAGGGCTCTACAGCGCGTCGCTGTTCCGCTATTCCGATGATGCCATCACCCATATCGCCGAGGGGCTGGAGCTGGGCCGCAGCTTCGTGGTGCCCGATTACTGGGGCAGCCGCAGCCTGGACTACCTGTGGCAGGGAATCGGCGCCTACCTGCAGTGCCGGCCCGGCATCCGCTACCTGTTCGGTGCGGTATCGATCAGTGCAGCGCTGCCGCGCGATGCGCGCGAACAACTGGTGGCCTACTACCAGCGCTACTACGGCGGCATCGCCGGCCTGGCCGAGTCGAACCGGCCCTTCCAGTACTTCGCGGCACCGCCCAGTTTCGGCGAACTGGATGCGGGCGCAGCCTTCGATGTCCTGAAGGCCAACCTGGCCGCACTCGGGACCAGCGTGCCGACCCTGTACCGCCAGTACACCGACCTGTGCGAGCCCGGTGGCGCGCGCTTCCTTGCGTTCGGCGTCGACCCGGCGTTCAGCGACTCGATCGACGGTCTGATCGAGGTGGACCTGTGCGCGATCCGGCCGCACAAGCGCAAGCGCTACCTGCGCGATGCCGGAGCGCAGGCATGAGCGCGCTGGCGACGTTGTCGCCACACCGTCGCGCCGTGTTCGTCTCCGACGTGCATCTGGGGTCGCGTCACTGCCATGCGGCCGAACTGGCCGTGTTTCTCGCCCAGCTGCGCTGTGAACGGTTGTACCTGGTCGGTGACATCATCGACCTGTGGTGGATGGCGCATCACCGCGCCAACTGGCGGCAGTCGCACAGCGACGTCATCCAGGCGCTGCACGCACTGCGTCGCAACGGTACCGAGATCATCTACATCCCCGGCAATCACGATGCCTCGCTACGCCATGTCTGCGGGTTGATGCTGCCGGCGATGCAGGTGCGCCGTCGCGCGATCCACGTGACCGCAGACGGGCGACGGTTGCTGGTCGCCCATGGTGACGACTACGACGGTGTCACCCATTTCGGCGGCCTGCAGGAAAAGTTCGGCGACTGGCTGTACTACCGCATCCTGACCGGCAACCAGGCGCTCAACGCCGTACGCCGTCGGCTGGGCATGCGCTACTGGTCGCTGTCGGAATTCCTCAAGAAGCGCAGTGGTGCGGCCGAGCGCTACATCGAGCGCTTCGTGCAGGCCGGGCTGGACGACGTGCGCCGGCGCGGCCTGGACGGCATCATCTGCGGGCACATCCACCGTGCGGCGCTGGTCGAGCGCGACGGCCTGGTCTACGCCAACGACGGCGACTGGGTGGAGAGCCTGACCGCGCTGGCCGAAGATCATGACGGCGCGCTGCGCCTGCTCGATCACCATGGGCGGACGCTGGTGGAGCTGCCCGGCGCAGCCCGGCGCGCGGCGGCTGCCTGAGCCCAGCGACACCGGCCACCGTCCTGGCTCTGCCGTCGCCCTGCAAAGCCGTTAGCATCGGGCCATGGATTCCTTGACCCAGATCGTTCTCGGCGGCGCCGTTGCCGCTGCCATCGCCCCGCCCGGACATCGCCGCGCGGCCCTGCTGGCCGGTGCCGCACTGGGCACCCTGCCGGATCTGGATGCCTTGTGGCTGGGCTTCACTGCCGAGGATCCCGTAGCGGTGATGGTCGACCACCGCAGCTTCAGCCATTCGCTGCTGGTGCTGCCCTGGGTGGCGGCGTTGATCTGGTGGCTGTTCAAGCGCTACGGACGGGGGCGGGTGGCGCAGTCGCCGCTGCGCTGGTTCTGGGCCATCCAGCTGGCGCTGGTCACCCATCCGCTGCTGGATGCGCTCACCGTCTACGGCACCCAGCTGTGGTGGCCACTGCGGCCACACCCGACCATGGGCTCAAGTGTGTTCATCATCGACCCGGCGTACACGGTATGGCTGCTGCTGGGCTGCGTGGTGGCGTGGTTCGGGCGCGCGCGGCCATGGGCCGGCAAGGTGCTCGGGCTCGCCCTGGTGCTCAGTACCGGCTACCTGGGATGGGGCCTGCTGGCCAAGGCTCAGGTCGACCGTGCCGCCCAGCAGGGCCTTGCGGCCATGGGGCTGGGCGATGCGCCACGATTCTCGGTGCCTATGCCGTTCAACACCCTGCTGTGGCGGGTGGTGGCGATGACCCCGAACGGTTACGTGGTCGGCGATCGCTCGCTGGTGGCCGACCGGGGCCCCATGCAGTTCGAAGGGCACCCGTCCAATGTGCAGGCCCTGCGTGAAGCGCAATCGATCCCGGCGGTTCAACGCCTGCAGTGGTTCAACCGTGGCTTCATGCGTGCGCAGGTCGTGGACGGAATGCTGGTGCTGAGTGATCTGCGCATGGGCCTGGAGCCGGATTACACCTTCAACTTCGCGGTGGCGCGGCAGGTCGATGGGCGCTGGCAGGCCATCGTGCCCGAGCAGCGACGCACGGATTACAGCAGCCCAGCGGCGCGCGCCGATGTCGGCGTCAGGCTGGCCGCGATGTGGCAGCGGATCTGGCATGCGCCGGCAGCGACGGGCGCCACCGGCGGGAGTGCCCCGGTGCACGCGGGCGATTGATCGGCAGGCGGGGATGCTGTGCCGGCGTCAGGCCGGCGGTGCTGCGCGGTTGAGCTGGATCGAGCGATGCAGGACCTGGCGGGGCGCATTGGCGATGTCGAAGCCGACGAATGCCAGCAGGAACTGCAGGCCCGAAATCAGCGAAACCATGACGATCATGAGCGTACCGACCGGCGTCGCAACCTCCGCCGATGCCGATGCGATCCAGTGGTACATGCCGAACACGCCACCGAAGGCGAGCAGTCCCAGCCCGGCGATCAGCTCCAGCGAGGCGATGGTCAGGTCGCGCAGGAAGTAGTTGTAGCCCACGCGCTTGAGCGTGTTGCGCACGTGCTTGAAGGCGAATTCGCCCAGTACCCGGCTGATGCGCAGGTTGCTGGTCTCGTCGGCATAGCGCGCGTCCATCGCCACGTCCTGCACCACGGCACGCACCGTGTTGAGGCGGAACAGCATGTCGGTCTCGAAGAAGTAGCGGTCGCTGATCGCATCCAGGGGCAGGTGACTGGCAACGCGGGCGTGGATGGCGGTGTAGCCGTTGGTCGGGTCGAACACCTGCCAGTAGCCGGAAGACGCCTTGCTCATGAACGACAGCGCGAGGTTGCCGATCCGCCGCAGCAGCGGCATGCGACGGATGTGGCTGAGGTTCCAGAAGCGGTTGCCCTTGGTGTAGTCGGCGTTGCCCTCGGCGATGGGAGCGACGAAGTCCATCAGCAGTGCGGGATCCATCTGGCCGTCGCCATCGACCTTCACCAGGATGTCCATGCCCTCGGCGATGGCCGCGCGGTAGCCGGTCTTGATCGCACCACCGACGCCGCGGTTCTGCGCATGGAACAGCACCCTGACCCGGGGATCGCGCGTACTGTCCTGGACCATCCGGCCGCTGCCATCCGGGCAGGCATCATCAACGCAGTAGATCGCGGTGACCGCATCGTCGATTGCTGCAAGCACGCCGAGCACGTGGCGGGTCACCCGGTAGCAGGGAATGATGACGGCGATCTTCGGTGGCGTGGCCGGGCGCGCGTGGGCGTTCATCTACATCGTCCTCAGGGCTGTGGCGGCGCCGGCGGCTGCGCGGGTGCGGCCAGCATCGCGGCCGCGGGCACTTCCACCAGGTCGGCGTACATCGAACGGGGTTCGGCGACGTCGCTGACCATCACATGGTGATAGCGGTTGAACGTGGTGTTGAAGCGGTCTTCGGGCATGTCCGGGAAGCGCGCGCGGAAGTACGCCAGCTGCGGGAAATACAGCGTGTGGTTGACTGCCGGGATGCCGACCCCGGACAGCAGCGCACCGTAGCGTCCGTCCACCACCAGGGCGCCGTCCGCAGCCTGCCGTGCGCCGCGCGCCTGCATCGAGGCCAGCACGGCGCCGCGGTCCATGTCGAAGATCGGCCGGGCTGACTGCACCGGATTGAACAGCCCGTTGGTCAGCACATTGCCGAGCGCGGCAACCGCCAGCACCAGCGCCACCGGATGCGCGGCGAACCGCGGGCGGCGCGCGGCGAAGGCCAGCACGCCCACGCACAGCAGTGGCCACGCATCGGCCGTGGCGTGCAGCCGGCTGAAACTGCCTTGGCCGAAGGCGAACTTGAGCAGGCACCCCGCCAGCAGCAGGGCCGCGAGCAGCAGCAGGCGGCCGCGGCCCAGGCGCACCCCACCGCGCACCAGCACGATCGCGCAGCCGATGTTCAGCAGCAGGCCCAGTGCCAGCAATGCACGGGTGGGCGGCACCATTGACAGCCCGGTCAGCTGGCCGATCCGCAGCGGCACCGGCAGGAAGATCCAGCAGGCGACCAGTGCGATGCCAGCGGCCAGCACCGCCAGCGACAGCCGGTGGCCGCGTGCCCAGCGCAGCACCTGCGTCCAGTCCGCAAGGACGGCGGTGAACAGCGGCAGCAGGCTGCTGAACACTGCGATCTCGCAGGCGTTGGACGGCTCGAACGCAGGCAGCGGATAGAACCCGCGCGTCATCAGGTTGGGGAACCCGTGGGTGAGCAGCGCGACCGGGCTGACCCCGCCGCCTGCGCTCTCGCGCTGGCCGGGATAGACGGTGTTGCGGACGATCTCGATCGCCTCGTGGAAATAGCCGAGGAACGCCAGCAGCGCCAGGCCGCCGGCCACCGCCGCATCGAGCAGGCGCGCCATTGTCAACGCATCGCGGCGGAAGGCCAGCACCAGCACGCCCATGGCCAGCAGCGCTGAAATGATGAAGGGCGGGTAGGCCACGGCCAGCAGCCAGACCACCAGTGCGTAGGCGCTGGCGAGGATACGCAGCCAGCGGTTGTCGATCCGCAGCCAGGCCACAGCCACCCACGGGGCCAGCGCGAACGCGCCCCAGTTGGTCGTCCACCACACCTGCACGTAGGGCGAGAAGTACAGGGTCAGCGCGACCAGCACGGCCGCCAGCGGCGGAACCCGCAGCTGGCGCAGGAACAGCGCCCAGCCGCACAGGAACGCCATCGCCATGAACATGAAGAAGAACGAGTAGGCGTTGGCCGGTGGCAGGATGAAGAAGGCCCAGTGGTACGGCTTGAACAGCAGGCCCCAGTCCAGCAGCGGAAGCGCCTGGAACGAGCGCAGCGTCTCGTGGTACGGCGAAAACGCGTTGGTCGCGCCGAAATCGTTGGCCACCGCGATCTGCACGTAAGGGGTGTAGACCATCCACTCGTCCATGCGGATGCCCCGCGCCTTGCCGAGCAGGGGCTCGATCGGCGCCAGCCCCAGGTACTGGCTGGCCATCGCGTACGACGACGGCGTCAGTGCGAATGCGACATACAACAGGCACAGCACCGCCACGATGCCCAGGCACAGATGGGCCTGGCGGGAGTCGAGGCCATCCAGCAGGCCGCCTTCCCGGGCGGCGAGGGGCAGCGTGCTACCCGGAGTCGTTGCGCGTGCTGTCATCAGGAATCCCTTCAGGCGCGGAGCTCGGTGGTCCCGTTGCCGCGCACGCGGAAGGGGCCGGGTCCAGCGCGCGCCCGTCCTCGACGCCAGCCCGCGACGATTCTAGCGGGTTGCCAGCCATGCGGCGCGTGGCACTGCCGCAGCGCAGCGGTGCAGGCGCCGGTCAATACACCGTCGCGCGGCCCTGCACGAACGAGAAGAAGAACACGGCATTGGGATCGTTCTGCACCAACCGGAACTCGCGACGCATGCCCTCCACCGTGTCCTCGTCCACGGTACCGGCCTGCAGCAGCTGCTCGGCGGCCGACAGCAGCAGCTGCTCCCAGAACGCGATCATCGTCTTGCGCCGCGCAGGCTCGCGGTTGTCCAGGTGGATCGTCTTGATCTCGGTATGCACATCGCGGAAACCACCGGCCAGCAGCAGATTTCCGAGCTTGGCGCCGACGAAGGGATCGCCGCCGTGGTCGTACTGGAAGTCGTTGAACGCCATCCAGTAACGCCAGATGTGCGGCGAATACGGATCGAGCAGGAACGATGCGTTCATCACTTCGGTGATGTAGACCGGCGATCCCGGTGCGAGTACGCGGCGCACTTCGCTGAGCACGCGGGCCGGCGAAGGTACATGCTCCAGCACCCAGCACAGGAATGCCGAATCGAAGCTGCGCGCCTCGAACGGCAGCTCGCCTGCGTCGGCCTGCTGCAGGGTGTAGCGATCGCTGCACCACGGCGTGCGCGCGAGGTTCTCGCGGGCGGTCGCCAGCTGCGTTTCGCTCAGGTCCACGCCGGTCACGTGCAGGTCCGGGAAGCGGCGCAGCAGGATCTCGGTCTGCGCGCCGACGCCGCTGCCGACTTCCAGCAGGCGTCGTGCGCCGCCGTAGTCGATCTGGCCGAAGATGCTCGATTCCAGCAGGCGGGCCTGGGTCATCAGGCGCTGCTGTTCGGTGCCGGAGAACCCGTGCAGGTAGGTGGGGGAGGAAATCGGCGGTGTCATGGTCGCGGGCTCGTGTTGCGTCGTGCGGGGTCGACTGCGGGGCGTGCGGGGTCAGGCAGCCGACGGCAGCGCCGGTTGCCCGGCGATCAGTCGGTCGAAGTACTCGGTGGTCAGCGTGATCTGGCTCTGCGGATCTTCGGCGCGGTTGACCACGGCGCGGAACGCCGCATTCTCGGGCCGGTCCTTGGCGTACCAGCCCAGGTGCTTGCGCGCGATGCGCACGCCCTGCGGCTCGCCGTAGAAGGCATGCAGGGCGTGCAGGTGGCCAAGCAGGATATCGCGCACTTCGGCCAGTGACGGCGGGGCCAGTTCCTCGCCGGTGGCCAGGTAGTGCGCCACCTCGCGGAAGATCCACGGCCGGCCCTGCGCCGCGCGACCGATCATCACTGCGTCCACGCCGGTCTGCTGCAGGACGAAGGCGGCCTTGCGCGGCGAATCGATGTCTCCATTGGCGATCACCGGAATGCGCAGCGCCGCCTTGATCTCGCCGATCGTGGCGTACTCGGCCTGGCCGGTGTAATGCTGGTCGCGGGTGCGGCCGTGCACGGCCAGTGCGGCGATGCCGCTGTCCTCGGCGATGCGCGCGATCAGCGGCCCATTGCGGTGGTCGCAGTCCCAGCCGGTGCGGATCTTCAGCGTGACCGGCACGTCGACCGCGTTGACCACGGCGGCAAGGATGCGCGCCACCAGCGATTCATCACGCATCAGCGCCGAACCGGCCCAGGCATTGCAGACCTTCTTGGCCGGGCAGCCCATGTTGATGTCGATGATCTGCGCACCATGGTCGACGTTGTAACGCGCCGCCTCGGCCAGCTGCTGCGGCTCGGTGCCGGCGATCTGCACGCTGATCGGCGCCGGTTCGCCCTCATGGTCCATGCGGTGGATCGACTTGCGCGTGTTCCAGAAGCGCGGGTCGCTGATGGTCATCTCGGACGCGGCCAGTCCCGCGCCCAGCCGTTTGCACAGCAGGCGGAACGGCTTGTCGGTGACGCCGGCCATGGGCGCCAGCACGACGTTGGGAGCAATAGTGTAGGGGCCGATCTGCATGCGCCCATTGTAGGCCGCAGGCGGTCACATGGCCGGGTCGGCGGGACGCCGGTTCAGGCCCATCCGGACCGACCTCATGCCGTACGGGCATCAGCAGATGCTTGACGGTTGCTTCCGCTGCCCCCAGTGGCGGGTCATGGTGAGCGGCTGGGGCAGGGCTGCGCGCCCTGCAGAATGGCAGGCAGAAAAAAGCCCGGGCACCTGCGCGCCCGGGCCGGTTCATCCCGCTGCGGCGTGGACCTACCTGATTTCCACGTCGGCCGGGGTCAGCCGTGGCATCGCCGCTGCGGCGCCTTCCTTCTCGGTCGAGCGGCCCGCGAACTGGTTGGCGAAGCGCACATGGCGTGCGAACGGCGCCTCCGGCAGCTGGGCAAGGGAGGCGGCCAGCGCGCCGTTGAAGGCGTCGCCGGCACCGGTGGTATCGATCGCCTGCACCTGCTCGGCACCCACCCGGTAATACGGCTGGGTGTCGCCACGCAGGTTTTCATCGGCATGCGAAACGAACACGCCCACCGAGCCCAGGGTCACCACCACGGTGCCGTTGCCGACCAGCTTGCGGCACAGCGCATGCAGGCTGGCGCCATCCAGCGCGGCCACGTCGTTAGCATCCACGCGCTCGCCGACATGGCGGCCCAGCAGGGCGGCGAACTCGGTCTCGTTCGGGGTGATCACATCGGCCAGCTTGAGCAGGCCGATGGTCGAGGGCGCGTCGGCCGGTGCGGTGTTGAGCACGGTGGTGACACCGGCCTCGCGGGCGGCAGCCAGCGCCGCTTCGATGGTCTGCACCGGCGACTCCAGCTGCACCAGCACCACCCTGGCACCGGTCAGCAGCGCCTGTTGCTGCTGCAGGAAATCGGTGCTCAGGGCGGCATTGGCGCCCGGGCCGATCACGATGGTGTTGCGCCCCCGTGCATCGACATAGATGCCGGCGGTGCCGGTCGGTTCGCTGCTGGCTTCGGCGATCAGCGCAAAGCCGTCCTGGCCGGCGAGGTCGCGGGCGGTGGCACCGCCGGCGTCATCGCCCAGGGCGCACACGAAGTGGGTGTCGGCGCCCGCGCGGCATGCGGCCACGGCCTGGTTGAAGCCCTTGCCACCGGGGCCGGTGCTGTAGCGGCCGGCAATGGTCGCACCCGGTGCCGGCAGCGACTCGCACCGCCACACGTGATCGACATTGAAGGAACCGACGACAACGACACTGCTGCTCATAGGGAATCTTTTCTCGAACTAGGGTTCAACTGAAATGCGTCAGCACGCCGGCGATGGTCGCCGTCATGAAGGTGGCGATGGTACCGCCCAGTACCGCGCGCAGGCCGAACTTGGCCAGGTCGTGGCGACGTTCCGGGGCCAGGCCACCGATGCCGCCGATCTGGATCGCGATCGAGCTGAAGTTGGCGAAGCCGCACAGCGCATAGGTGGCGATCAGGCGGCCTTCGTTGGACAGGGTGACGCCGGCGACCTGGCCGTTCACGATCTGCGACAGCTCGGTATAGGCCACGAATTCGTTGATCACGACCTTCTGTCCGATCAGCGACCCCACAGTGGTGGCGTCGGCCCACGGGGTGCCGATCACCCAGGCGATCGGCGCCAGCAGGTAGCCGAAGATGGTCGACAGGTTGGTCGGCTTGCCGATCTGTGCGGCCAGGCCGGTCACTTCGCCGAGCCAGGTCAGCGGTGCGTTCAGCAGGGCGATCAGGGCGATGAAGGCCAGCAGCATCGCGCCGATGTTCAGCGCCAGCTTCAGGCCGTCGCCGGCGCCGGCCGCCGCCGCGTCGATGATGTTGCTGGAGGTCTTCTCCACTTCCATCTTCACCGTGCCGCGGGTCAGCGGGGTACCGGTTTCCGGGATCAGCAGCTTGGCCACCACCAGCGTGGCCGGTGCGGCCATGATGCTGGCCGCCAGCAGATGCTTGGCGTAGAACGCCTGCTGGGTCGGGTCGCCACCGCCGAGCATGCCCACGTAGGCCGCCAGCACGCCGCCGGCGATATGGGCCATGCCACCGATCATCATGGTCAGCAGCTCGGACTGGGTCATCTTGGCGATGTACGGGCGCACGGTCAGCGGCGCCTCGGTCTGGCCGATGAAGACGCTGGCGCAGACGCTGGTGGTTTCGGCACCGGACACGCGCATCACCTTGGTGATCGCCCAGGCCATCACCCGGACGATCGCCTGCATGACGTTCAGGTGGTACATCACGCCCATCAGCGCGGAGAAGAAGATGATGGTGGGCAGCACCTGGAAGGCGAAGATGAAGCCGTAGTTCTGGACGTCCATCAGCGAGCCGAAGATGAACTTCGAGCCCTCGTTGACGAAGCTCAGGACCTTCACGAAGCCGTGGCCGAGCGCATCGAACACGTCGCGGCCGCCGGGGACCAGGATCACCAGCGCCGCGAAGGCGATCTGCAGGGTGATGCCGGTGGCGACGAGCTTCCAGTCCACCGCGCGCTTGTTGTTGGAAAACAACCAGGTGATGCCGATCAGCACCGCCAACCCGAACAGGCCGAAGCCGATCCTGCCCAAACCTTCGACCATGTGAGTGACTCCCCTGGGGCGTCGCGAAAAACGGGAAGCCTAGTGCAGGGCAGGGGCCGGGGCAAGGAAAAGCAGCGTGCGCGCGGCCATCGGCACCGATCGGGCCAGCAACGGCAAGGGGTTGCGGTCGGCGCGACGGGTAGAATGGGGCTCGATTCCGGCCCGGATGCGGGCCCGCAGCAGGAGATTCGCATGCACTACCGCCGCCTGGGCTCCACCGGCCTGCCGATATCCGCCCTGTCCTTCGGCGCCTGGGTGACCTTCGGTGACCAGATTCCGCGCGACGAGGCCCGCAACCTGGTTGCCGCGGCCTGGGACCATGGCATCAACTTCTTCGACAATGCCGAGGGGTATGCCAATGGCCGCGCCGAGCAGGTGATGGGCGATGTGATCGCCGACCTGCGCCTGCCGCGCGATGGGTTCTGCGTGTCCAGCAAAGTGTTCTTCGGCAGTGCCAAGGATCCGCGACCGACCCAGCGCGGCCTGTCGCGCAAGCACGTCACCGATGCCTGCCATGCCGCGCTCAAGCGCCTGCGGGTGGACTATCTGGACCTTTATTACTGCCACCGCCCGGACCCCGACGCGCCGATCGCCGAGACCGTGCACGCGATGGATACCCTGATCCGGCAGGGCAAGGTGCTCTACTGGGGCACGTCCGAGTGGCCGGCGGCACAGATCCAGCAGGCCTTGGACATCGCCGCGCGACACAACCTGCAGGGGCCATCGATGGAGCAGCCGCAGTACAACCTGCTGCACCGCGAGCGGGTGGAAACCGAATACGCCCCGCTGTATGCGGGGGCCGGCCTGGGCACCACCATCTTCTCGCCGTTGGCGTCCGGCCTGCTCAGTGGCAAGTACGATCGCGGCATTCCGGCCGACGCCCGGCTGGGCCGCGAGGGCATGGAGTGGCTGCAGGATCTCGTTCTGGGCGCCGATGCACAGGCGCGCCTGGCCCAGGTCCGTCATTTCAGCGAGGTGGCACGCGAGCTCGGCCACGCCCCGGCCAGCGTGGCCATCGCCTGGTGCCTGCGCAATCCACAGGTGTCCAGCGTGATCCTGGGCGCCAGCCGGGTCGAACAGCTGCTGCAGAACCTGCAGGCCCTGGAGGTGCTGCAGCAGATCGACGCCGCTGGCTGGGCCCGGATCGAAGCCGCCTTCGTCTGACCCGCCGCATTTTCCCGCCTTGGGGTCGAGTCGTGCCCGACCCCAAGGTCGCCGTTGCCTGCCATTTGATTCACGAGATCTATCGAATTCTGGATTTCGATCATTAATCTCATCAATCAAATTGAGAATGGTTGTTGATTGTCCACTGAGAATCATTATCATTTAACTCGTCCCTCGCACGAGTCCAGATGTTCATGAACGCTCAACCTGTACTGCTGCGCCCCGAAACACTGACCCTCCGCGATCGTCCGGTCCGCGTCGTTCCGCCGGAAGAGGTCATCGACAGCGAAGCCCTGCTCAAGGGCCGTCGTGAAATCCTGATCCAGCATGGCGATCGCTTCTATCGCCTGCGGCACACCAGCAACGACAAGCTGATCCTGACCAAGTAACGCGGCCTGGTCGCCCGCCTCCCTCCCTCCTGCCGGGCGCTGCCCGCAGGGTGGGCGACCCGACCGCTCCTGCTCTCTCCCCCTCGGTCTACCGCGTACGCTCCGGCGTGCCGGTGGCCGGGGGTTCCCCTGCCTGACCGAACGAACCCGATGACCCGCCATACCGCCCTTTGCCTTGCCGTCTGGATGGCGCTGCCGCTGTCCGCCCACGCTGCCGCCACCAGCGCCGCGCCCGATGCGCGCGAATTCGATCGCGTGCAGGTCACCGCCACGCGCACCGAACGCGCGGTCAGCGACGTCGCCGCTACGGTCGACGTGATCGACCGCGAGCAGATGGACCGGCACCTGGTGCAGGACATCAAGGATCTGCTGCGCTACGAGCCGGGCCTGTCGGTCAGCCGCAGCGCCGCGCGCTTCGGCCTGGGCAGCATCCGTATCCGTGGCCTGGACGGCAACCGTGTGCGGGTGCAGACCGATGGCATCGCGATGCCGACCAGCTTCAACATCGGTTCGTTCTCCAACGCCAACCGCAACTTCACCGATCTGGACACGCTCAAGCGCGTGGAGATCGTGCGCGGCCCGGCCAGCTCGCTGTACGGTTCCGATGCGCTGGGCGGCGTGGTCGCCTTCGTCACCAAGGATCCGGCCGATTACCTGAAGGACGGCAAGGACAGCTACGTCGGCCTGAAGTTCGGCTACGACGGTGAATGGAAGGGCCTGCTCGGCGGTGTCACCACGGCGTTCGGCGGCGAACACTGGAGCGGCATGGTCAACATCAACCATCGCCAGGGCCAGGAAACCGACAACAGGGGCGACGTGCGCAGCAACGACAACACCCGCACCGCCCCCAACCCGCAGGACCGCGACGGTCGCAGCGGCCTGGCCAAGCTGGTCTATGCCCCGAGCGAGGACCAGCGCTTCCGCCTGACCGTGGAAGGCAACGAAGACAAGACCGAGACCAACGTGCTGTCTTCGATCGACCGTACCACCACCACCGGCATGAAGGCGCGCGACAGGCAGAACCGCACCCGTGTGTCGTTCGCGCATGAAATGGATGCGCTGGACAAGGGCTTCGCCGACAGCCTGCACTGGCAGCTGTATACCCAGCACAGCGAAACCACCCAGATCACCGATGAGGACCGTGCCAACCGCAGCCGTCGCCACCGCGAGTTCAATTTCGACCAGCGCGTGTACGGCCTGCAGGCGCAGTTCAACAAGGCCTTCAGCACCGGCAGCGTCGAGCACGCGCTGACCTATGGCTTCGAGGGCGCACGCACCGAGATCCGCCAGAAGCGCGATGGTTTCCAGGTACTGGCCAACGGCCAGACCAGCACCACCATCCTGCCCGATGCGTTCCCGGTACGCGATTTCCCGATCAGCAAGACCACCGAGCTGGGCCTGTATGCGCAGGATGAAATGCGCATGGCGGGCGGCAAGCTGTCGCTGGTGCCGGGCGTGCGCGTGGACCGCTACGAGCTGAAGCCGGAAGTGGACAACATCTTCGCCGAGGACAATCCCGGCGTGCCGGTGGCGAAGCTGACCAAGACCAGCGTCTCGCCCAAGCTCGGCATGGTCTATCGCTTCACCGACGAATGGTCGCTGTTTGCCGGTTACTCGCACGGCTTCCGCTCGCCGCCGTACAACGACGTCAATCTCGGCTTCACCAACTTCGCCTTCGGCTACACGGCCATTCCCAATCCGGACCTGAAGCCGGAAACCAGTGATGGCATGGAACTGGGCCTGCGCTTCCTGTCGCCGGCTGCCTACGTCAGCGTCAGCGGCTACTACAACGAGTACAAGGACTTCATCGAGTCGCAGTCGCTGGTCGGCACCAATGCGCAGGGCCTGATGGTGTTCCAGTCGCGCAACATCGCCGACGCCCGCATCTACGGCGCTGAACTGAAGGCCGGCGTCGACTTCGGCCAGATCAGCCCGACCCTGCAGGGCTGGGCACTGCGCAGTTCCGTGGCCTGGTCGCGCGGCGACAACAAGACCGAGGACACCCCGCTGGATTCGGTCGACCCGCTGCGCGGCACCGTCGGCCTGATGTACGACACCGATGCGTGGGGTGTCGAACTGGCCGGCACCTTCGTCAAGCGCAAGGACCGCGTCGCCTCGGCCACGGTGTACCGCCCGGCCGGCTATGGCGTGGCCGACCTGATGGCACATTGGAACTTCGCCCCCGGTGCGACCTTCAACGTAGGCGTGTTCAACCTGGGCGACAAACGCTACATCGATTGGTCCAACGTGGGTACGACGCTGTCGCCGACCAGCCGCGTGCTGGATCGCTACACCAGCCCGGGCCGTACCTTCTCCGCCAGCCTTGCCGTGTCTTGGTGACCTCATGAGCCGAGCATTGTCCGCACGCAGGAATGACTCCATCGCCGCGCCGCACCGCGCGGCATGGCCGACCCCGGCACAGCTGGCCACGCTTGGCACCGTGTTGTGTCTCTACCACGCCGACGGCAACGAGCTTGGCGGCTGGCGTCAGGCGGTGCGCGTGCATGCCTGCCAGGGCGTGGACAGCGAGGGCCTGCGCGAAAGCCTGTGCTTCCTTGACGGCCGTGGCCGCTGCGTCTGGCGCCTGTACCTGCTGCCGGACAGCGATTTCCTGGCTTGGGACCGGTTGGTGGCCGCGCTGCCGCCGGGCCCGCAGCACGACAGCGACGGCAGTGTCGGTGAACGCTTGTGGCGGCGCCTGGCCGGTCATCTCGGCGGCCAGCGCTGGCGCCTGTGTGCGCTGCGCCTGCATGCCGCCGATGATGGCCGCACCCTGGCGGCCAGCCTGTCGACGCTGTCGTCGCTGGGCGCGGCCACCGCACGCCGCATCGCGCGCCTGGAAGGCGCCGAGGGCGAGCTGGCCATCGACGACTGCTGCTGTGCCGACGCCGCGCGCCGGCCGGCACCACGGATTCCGGGCGACCTGCCGCTGATCCGCCTCTGATCTGTTTCTGATGGAACGCCCGGCGGCCACGGATGGCCTCTCAACGAACCTGCAACCCCGAAGGAAGACCCCGATGAAATTCCAGACAGCCAGCGTCCTGCTGTTGCTCGCCGCCAGCGGCGTGGCCAGCGCGCAGTCCGCCGACATCGCCCGCGACCACGACAGCATCCTGGCGATGCAGGGCGAGTACACCGTGGATTTCGCCTTCGACGAAACCGTGCTGCTGAAGCCGGGCTACGAGCGCGCGCCGGCGATGCGCAGCGGCGGCAATGAAATGGTCATCGTGGTCGAGGACACCCCGAAGCGCATCGTGCTGCAACACCTGCTGCTGGACGAGAAGAGCGGCCACATCACCAAGCACTGGCGCCAGGACTGGGTCTACGAGGCCCCGAACCGCTTCGAGTTCAGTGCCGACCAGACCTGGCGGGTACGCAGCATCCCGGCGGCGGTGAACCAGGGCGCCTGGACCCAATGCGTGTATGAAGTGAGCGATGCACCGCGCTACTGCGGCACCGGCAAATGGACCTACACCAACAACGTGCCGAGCTGGACCAGCGACCTGAGCTGGCGCCCGCTGCCGCGTCGTGAGTACACCAAGCGCAGCGACTACAACGCGCTGGCGGTGGTCAACCGCCACACCCTGACCCCGAACGGCTGGACCCACGAGCAGTTCAACACCAAGGTGCAGCGCAACACCGACGGCAGCCAGGTGGAGATCGCGCGCGAGTTCGGCTTCAACGACTACGTGAAGACCACCGAGATCGACTTCACCCCGGCGCGCGACTACTGGAAGGCCACCGCCGGCTACTGGGCCAAGGTCCGCCAGCGCTGGGACGGTTTCCTGACCCAGGCTCCGGGCGTGCACCTGAAGACCAAGCTGGATGGGATGGCGATGATCATTCCGCTGTTCACCCAGGCGCAGGACCTGCAGGACGGCAAGCCGGTGAAGGACGCGCAGATCGACGAAGTGTTCGCCAGGTACGTGGAAAAGGCCCAGTAGGGTCGAGCCATGCGCGACGCCACAGCCGGATCCACGCATGGCGTGGATCTACCGCAAGGAAGGGTGCCGGGCCTGCCCGGCACGCCTTCCGGGGCGTGCCTGCGTCAGGCCTCGCGCAGGGCCAGGGCGGGCGGGGTATGCAGGATGCGCCGGGTGCCCCACCAGCCCGCCAGCAGGCTCAGCCCGATGCCGACCACGCCGCCCAGCAGCAGGCCCGGCCACGGCGGCAACAGCGGCAGCTCGAACACCTTCTGCGACACCACCAGCCCGATCACGGCCGTGGCGCCCACCGCCAGCAGCGCGGCGAGCGTGCCCAGTGCCCCGAACTCGACCAGTACCGCACCGCGCAGCTGGCGCCGGGTCGCGCCCAGCGTGCGCAGTACCGCGCTGTCGTAGCGGCGCTCGCCGGCCGTGGCCTGCAGGGCAGCCAGCAGGACCAGCACGCCGGCCAGCAGGCTGAACACCATCACCAACTGCACCGCCTGCGCCACCCGCTCCATCACGTCGCGCACCTGCGAGATCACCGCATCCACGTCCAGCAGCGACAGGTTCGGCTGTGCACGCACCAGTTCGCCCAGCCCGGCTGCCTGGCCGGCCGGCAGGTGGAATGCCGACAGCAGGTTGTGCGGGGTGTCGCCCACGGCGTTCGGATTCAGCAGCACGAAGAAGTTCGGCCGGAACGTGTTCCAGTCCGCCTTGCGCACGCTGGTCACGGTGAACTCGCGCTGCTGCTCGCCCACGGAAATGCCGATACGGTCGCCTGGTGAGACGCCGTAGCGTTTGGCCCAGCCGGTTTCCACCGAGGCTTCGGGCGCAGTGCTGTCCGCCTTCCAGAACTGGCCCTCAAGCAGCGTATTGGCCGGCGGGAAGGTGCTGCGCCAGCTGAAGTTCAGTGGCCGGTTCTCGTCGTCGTCCTCGCGCGGGCCGTCTTCCCGCCCCTGGCCGTCCTGCGCCTGGTCTACGCGCACCGGGGGCTTGCCGTTGATCGCGATCAGGCGGCCGGTGGCCATCGGTTCGATGCTGGCATCGGCAGCACCCAGCGCGCGCAATGCTGCCAGCACGCCGTCGCGTTGTTCGGGCTGGATGTTGATCAGGAAGTAGTTCGGCGTGTTCTCCGGCAGGCGCTCGCGCCACTGCTGCAGCAGCCCCGGCCCGGTCACGGCCAGCAGCAGCAGCGCGCACAGCGACAGCGACAGGCCCACCAGCTGCATCACCGCCAGCATCCGGCGGCGGGTCAGGGCGGCCAGGCCCAGCCGCCAGTTGCCGTGCAGGCGGTGCTGCAGGCCGCGCAGCACCTGCAGCAGCACGAAGCCGCCCAGGCCCGCCGCTGCGGCGAGAGCGGCCAGGCCACCCAGCACCCACAGGGCCAGCTTCAGGTCGCCGGTCACCTGCACGGCCAGCACCAGGCTGGCCAGCAGGGCGGCGACGTAGGCCAGCAGCGAGGCGGGCGGCAGTGCAGCGAAGGAGCGGTTGAGCACGCGCATCGGCGGCACGCCGCGCAGGCGCAGCAGCGGCGGCAGGCCGAAGCCGAACAGCAGCAACAGGCCGATGCCTGCACCGGTCAGCGCCGGTGTTGCCTGTGGCAACGGCAGGCGCTGCGGAATCAGGCTGCCCAGCACCTGCACCAGGCTTTCCTGCGCGGCCATGCCCAGGCCGATGCCGAGCAGGCAGGCCGGAACGGCCAGCATCAGCAGCTGCAGTGCCAGGCCCAGCAGGATGTCGCGCTGGCGCGCGCCCAGGCAGCGCAGGATCGCCACCTGGTCGATGCGGCGCAGGGCGAAGCGGTTGGCAGCCAGTGCGGTGGCAACGCCGGCCAGCAGCACCGCCAGCAGCGCGCTCAGGCCCAGGAAGCGCCCGGCCAGATCGAAGGCCTGGCGCACGCCGCGCTGGGTGTCGTCCACGCTGAGCAGGCGCATGCCCTTCACCTGTGGCTGCAGCCATTGCCTGAACGCAGCGATCCGGTCGGCCGGCCCGGCGAACATCAGCCGGTAACTGATGCGGCTGCCGGGACCGAGCAGGCCGGTGCCGTCGACATCAGCGCGATTGACCAGCAATGTCGGCGACAGCGTCAGCAGGTCGCCGCCGGCATCCGGTTCGGCCTCGATGATGCCGGCGATGCGCAGCGTACCGGCGCCGAACTCGAGGTCATCGCCGGCCTTCAACCCCAGCGCCTGCAGCAGGCGCGGATCGGCATAGGCCTGGCCCTGCGGCGGCATGCCGGCATCGGCGATCAGTGCACCACCGGGCGTGCTGCGTACCCGCAGCGTACCCCGCAACGGATAGCCGGCCTGCACCGCCTTGATGCTGGCCATCTGGCTGGCATCGCCCTGGAACAGCACGGTGCCGAAACTGGCCATGCGGGTGGATGCCAGTCCCCGCTGCCCGGCCTCTTCGGCGAAGGCGGCCGGCGGGTCGTCACGACCGGCCACGCCGAGGTCGCCGCCGAGCATCTCCGCAGCGCTGCCGGTCAGTGCCAGGTTGACCCGGTTCACCAGCGTGCCGACCGCGGTCATCACCGCCACGCCCAGTACCAGCGCGGCGAACACGGTCAGCAGGTCGCCGGCCAGGGCTTCGCGGCGCAGCGCGCGCCACGCATGCCGCAGCAGGTTCATGCGTGGGCCTCGTGCGCGACCGCCTGCAGGCGGCCGTTGTCGATGCGGTGGATGTGCTGGCAGCGCTGGGCCAGCCGCAGATCATGGGTGACCAGCACCAGCGTGGTGCCGCTGCCGGCGTTGAGCTCGAACAGCAGGTCGCTGATGTGCTGGCCGGTGCTCTGGTCCAGCGAGCCGGTAGGCTCGTCGGCGAACAGGATGCGCGGCCGGGTGACGAAGGCACGCGCCAACGCCACGCGCTGCTGTTCGCCGCCGGACAGCTGGCGTGGGTAATGGCGCGCGCGATGGGCCAGCCCGACCTGGTCCAGCACTGCATCCACCCGCGCGCGATCCTCGCGCCCGCCCAGCTCCAGCGGCAGGGCGACGTTCTCGGCGGCGGTCAGCGCCGGCAGCAGGTGGAAGCTCTGGAAGACGAACCCGACCTCGCGCGCACGCAGCTGCGCGCGGGCTTCCTCGTCCAGGCTGGACAGGTCGTGCCCGGCCAGAGCGATGCGGCCGCGGCTGGGCAGGTCCAGCCCGGCCAGCAGGCCGAGCAGGGTGGTCTTGCCGGAACCGGAGGCGCCGACGATGGCCACGCTGGTGCCTTCATGGACCGTCAAAGTGATGTTGTCCAGTATGTGGACTTCACCCTCCGGGCCATGCACGGATTTGCCGACCTGGTCGACGGCGATGGCGACGGGCGCGCTGCGGGGGGACAGGCTGTCGATGAGGAGACTCCAATGCGCAAGACGGGATGGAGCCGGCGAGCCGGCATGATGATGGTGCTGTTGCTAGGGTTCCTGCTGTTGCCCGGGCTGGCCTGTGCCAAAGGTCCGGCCGGCACCGTCCTGGTGCTCGGCGACAGCCTCAGTGCTGCCCACAATATCCCTGCCGATGCCGGCTGGGTCAGCCTGCTGCAGCAGCGGGTCAGGCAGCAGTCGAAAACGCCGGCGCGGATCGTCAACGCCAGCATGAGCGGGGAGACCACCGCCGGCGCCCTGACCCGGCTGCCGGGCCTGCTGGCGAAGGAGAAGCCGGACGTGGTGGTGATCGCCCTGGGGGGCAACGACGCCCTGCGCGGGCTGACCCCGGCGCAGGTGCAGGGCAATCTGGAAAAGATGGTGCAGGCCAGCCAGAAGGCGGGCGCCAAGGTGCTGCTGCTGGGCATCGATGTGCCACCGAATTACGGCCCGGCGTACCGCCAGCGGCTGGCGGCCGCCTACCGCGCGCTGGCCGACCGCTACGCTGTGCCGCTGCTGCCGTTCCTGCTGGAGGGCGTGGCCCTGCAGCCGGGGATGATGCAGGCTGACGGTCTGCACCCCACCGCCCAGGCCCAGCCGAAGGTGCTGGACAACGTCTGGCCCCTGCTCAAGCCGCTGCTCTGAGCAGCGGATCGAACCTCTTGACGGAACTTCACATTGCCTCCACCGTCGATCCGGCATGTTTCACAAAGCTGAAGTTAGAGGGAATCACATGCGTCAGACGAAGGAGACTTCCGGCTTGGTGCTGGTGGTCGAAGACAACCGCAACATCTCCGAGATGATCGGCGAATACCTGGAAGGTCGTGGCTTCGAAGTCGACTATGCACAGGATGGCCTGGACGGCTACCGGCTTGCGGCGGAGAACAGCTATGACGTGGTGGTGCTGGACCTGATGCTGCCGCGGCTGGATGGCATCGAAGTCTGCCGGCGGCTGCGCAACGACGCGCGCAAATCGACGCCGGTGCTGATGCTGACCGCGCGCGATACGCTGGACGACAAGCTCACCGGCCTGGGTTTCGGTGCCGATGACTACCTGACCAAGCCGTTCGCGATCCAGGAACTGGAAGCACGCCTGCGCGCGCTGATCCGCCGCGAACGCCGCCAGGTGGGTTCGGAAGTGCTCAAGGTCGCCGACCTGGTGCTCGATCCGGTCAGCATGCGCGCCACCCGCGCCGGCACCGAACTGCAGCTGTCGCCGATCGGCCTGCGCCTGTTGACGATCTTGATGCGCGAATCGCCGCGGGTGGTCACCCGGCAGGAGATCGAGCGCGAGATCTGGGGCAACGGGTTGCCGGATTCGGACACCCTGCGCAGCCACCTGTACAACCTGCGCAAGATCATCGACAAGCCGTTCGATCGCCCGCTGCTGCATACCGTGCAGAGCGCCGGCTATCGCATTGCCGACATCGCCCAGCCGATGGCCTGAGCAGGGACCGTGCCGGTGCAGCTGCAGGCCCGGTGCGGTGGCGGACCGGCAACAGGGCAGGGGATGACCGACCGGCAGTGTCGGCGGTCATCATCCCTGCACGACCACGGCGCGGTGCGCTGCCTATAATCGCAGCGCTCTGACCGGGACTCCGCAATGCCGCACGGCCTGCCGCGCAAGATCCGTATCGCCTTCATCCTGCAGGCAGTGCTGGCCAGCCTGGGCATCCTGCTGGGCGCATGGCTGGTGTCGCTGGTCATCAAGCACAGCCTGGTTGGTGCAGCGCTGCGCGAGGAAGCGGCGTATTACTGGACGCTGCACGACGCATCCCCGGCACAGCCGCCCCCCAATACGCAGAACATCCGCGGCTACCTGCTGGAAAGCGGCCAGTCCGCGTTGTCGCTGCCGGCCAACCTGCGCGACCTGGAGCCCGGTTTCCACGAACTGCCGGCGGATGACCAGCTGGTCCTGGTCGATGTGCGGCCGGCCGGCCGCCTGTATCTGGTATTCCTGCGCTCACGCGCGGAAATGCTGGCCTTCTGGTTCGGCATCGTGCCGGTGCTGCTGACTCTGCTGGCGGTGTATGGCGCCAGCTGGATCACCTATCGCGCGTCCAAGCGTCTGGTATCGCCGGTGAACTGGCTGGCGCGGCGCGTGTCGCGCTGGGACCCCGGCCACCCCGAGGCGGCCGACCTGGAACCGAACAAACTGCCGGCGGACATGCAGGGCGAGACCCGGCAGCTCGCCGCGGCCCTGCATTCGCTGGCCAACCGGGTCAGCGCGCATGTCGCCCGCGAACGCAACTTCACCCGCGATGCCAGCCATGAACTGCGCACGCCACTGACGGTGATCCGCGTGGCCAGCGACATGGCGCTGGGGGATGATTCCCTGCAACCGCGCCTGCGCCGCAGCCTGCAGCGCATCCAGCGTGCCGGGCGTGACATGGAAGCGGTGATCGACGCCTTCCTGATCCTCGCCCGCGAGGCGGATGTCGAGCCGCAGGTCGAGCTGTTCGACGTCAACGACATCGTCCGTCACGAGGTGGACAACGCCAACGAACTGCTGGGTACGCGCCCGGTCGTGGTGCACCTGCACAGCGACGGACCGGTGAACCTGCATGCGCCGCCGCGGGTGCTGCAGGTGGTGGTCAGCAACCTGGTACGCAACGCCTGCAGCTATACCGACGAAGGCCGCATCGACGTGCATGTGCGCGACGACCGGGTGGTGGTGCGCGACACCGGCATCGGCATGTCCGCCGAAGCCCTGTCGCGCGCGTTCGAGCCGTTCTACCGCGCCGAACCCAGTCGTCCGCAGGGCACCGGACTGGGCCTGTCGATCGTGCGCCGGCTGTGCGATCGCTTCGGCTGGAAGATCAGCCTCTCCAGCGAACCCGGGCAGGGTACCGAAGCCACGGTGATCTTCCGCTAGAGGGCTTTTGCCGGATCAGAAGCGGGCATTCCGCGGAATGGCGGGGCGGTAGCGCCGGGCGATGCCCGGCGTGCGCAGTGCCTCAGTCGCAGGTCACCTTCGGTGCCAGCGCGCGGGTCCAGATGGCATATCCGGCAGGCGTCATGTGCAGCATGTCCTCACGGAACAGCGAGCGGTCGGGCTGGCCGTCGGCGCCCAGCATCGGCGTGTAGATGTCGGTGAAGCCGGTGTTGGGCAGCCTGGCCAGCGCCGCCTTGACCAGCGTGTTGGCCTCGTTGATCGCCGGCAGCAGGTGCGCCCGTGACGGGCTGGGCTTGATCGACACGTATTCCACGCGGGTCTTGGGCAGGTCGCGATGCACGCGCTGCACGAAGGCGACCACATCGTCGCGCACCTGCACGGCGCTGCGGCCGCTGTTGAGGTCGTTGTCGCCGGCGTACAGGAAGACCTTGCACGGCGCGTAGGGAATCACGATCTGTCCGGCGTACCAGGTGCTGTCCCGGACTTCCGAGCCGCCGAAGCCCCGGTTGAACACGGGCTGGCCGGCGAAATCGGCCGCCAGGCTGTCCCACATCCGGAACGACGAACTGCCGATGAACTCGATGCCACCACGAGGGGGCGGGGCGACCTTGTCGGCGGCGGCGAAGGCGGCCATGTCGGTGGCCCAGGCCACGTTGGAGACCTGCTCGGGAACGCGGGGCGACGGCGAGGGAACGCGTGCCAGCGCCAGCGGCGCAAGGGTCAGCAGGGCCAGCATCAGCAGAGCGGGACGGCGGTGGGACATCGTGCACTCCAGGCAGGAAGGAGGGAGCCATCATAGGAGCCGGGCGCGGCCCGCGCTTGTCCCCGGCAGGCCATTCGGCCCGGCCGCACGGGGTATGGCCGGCGGCCTTGTGGCAAAATGGCGACTGTCTGCCCATCCCTGTGCACCCATGATTCCCTGCCGTGCGTCTGAGCGGTCGCTGCGCCGCGCCCCTGTTGCTGGATGCTCCACCCGTGGCTGACCAGTTCGGCCACATGCCGCGCGGCCCGCGCCGGATCTTCCAGGCCGCGCGCTGGTCCTGGCAGGGCCTGCGGGCGGCCTGGCTGCATGAGTCCTCGTTCCGGCTGGAGGTCTACCTGCTGGTCCTGCTGACCCCGGTGGCGATCTGGCTCGGCCAGACCCCGGTGGAGCGCGCGCTGCTGATCGGCTCGATGCTGCTGGTGCTGGCGATGGAGCTGGCCAACTCCGCCATCGAGGCCGTGATCGAGCGCTACGGCAGCGAGATCCACGAGCTGGCCGGGCGCGCCAAGGACATGGGTTCGGCCGCCGTGTTCGTGCTGATGATGAACGTACTGCTGTGCTGGGCCCTGGTCGTGGTCCCGCATGCACTGGCCGGCCGCTACGGCTGAACCCCCATTCCCCCACTGCCTTGAAGAGTTTCCATGTCCTTTGAGTTCCTCGCCGACCCCAACGCCTGGGTGACCCTGTTCACCCTGAGCGCGCTGGAAATCGTGCTCGGCATCGACAACCTGGTGTTCATCTCCATCGCGGTCAGCAAGCTGCCGGAAGAGCGCCGTCCCTTTGCGCGCAAGCTCGGCATCGCCGTGGCCTGCATCACCCGTATCGCGCTGCTGGTATCGCTGGCCTACCTGGCCCACATGTCCGCCAACCTGTTCACCGTGGCCGGCATGGGCATCTCGATCCGCGACCTGGTGCTGATCGTGGGTGGCCTGTTCCTGATCATCAAGGGTTACATGGAGATCAAGGAACTGATCACCGGTGGCGAAGACGAGAATCCGGCGACCAGCAAGGCATCGGGCGTGTTCGGCATGGTCATCCTGCAGATCGCCATCATCGATATCGTGTTCTCGCTGGACTCGGTGATCACGGCCGTCGGCATCGCCGACCACATCCCGGTGATGGTCGCTGCCATCCTGCTGTCGGTGCTGGTCATGCTGCTGGCTGCCAATCCGCTGGGGCGCTTCATCGATGCCAACCCGACGGTGAAGATGCTGGCGCTGGCCTTCATCCTGCTGATCGGCGCGGTGCTGATCCTGGACGGCCTCGACGTGCATGTGCCCAAGCCGTACATCTACGCCGCGATGGGCTTCTCGGTGCTGGTGGAATGGTTGAACCTGCTGATGCGCCGTCGCGCGCGCGACCACCACGTGCCGGGCGCCGGCGACTGGTAAAGCGTATGACCCCGAACCCCCGGCCTGGCCGGGGGTTCGGCTTTGCGGGCCACTGCGTCCGCCGGGCATGGCCCGGCGCAACCGGGTACGTCGCGCCTCGGGCTACGCCGGGCATGGCCCGGCGCTACCGGGGTACGCCACGCCTCGGGCAACGCCGGGCATGGCCCGGCGCTACCGGGGTACGCCACGCCTCGGACAACGCCGGGCATGGCCCGGCGCTACCGGGGTACGTCGCGCCTCGGGCAACGCCGGGCATGGCCCGGCGCTACCGGGGTACGTCGCGCCTCGGACAACGCCGGGGTACGTAGCGCCTGGGGTAGCGCCGGGCCATGCCCGGCGGGGGCTTTTGCCTGCAATGCCGGCGTACGCCTTCACTTGTGAACCCGCATCAACAGTGTTTTCCCCGGGCGAGGCTTAATCCGGTGCGGCAAAGCGCGCAGGCTACGCGCTCCCGATTCCCGCCCCCAGGAAGTCCCCCATGAAGTCCAGAGCCGCATTGCTGGCGCTTGCCGTCGGCGCCTTCGCCATCGGCACCACCGAGTTCGCCCCGATGGGCCTGCTGCCGGTCATCGCCGACGGCGTAGGGGTTGGCATTCCGACCGCCGGCATGCTGATCACGGCCTACGCCATGGGCGTGATGCTGGGCGCGCCGGTGATGACGCTGCTGATGGGGCGGTTCGGCAAGCGCACCGCGCTGATGCTGCTGATGTCGATCTTCGTGGTCGGCAACCTGCTGTCGGCACTGGCGCCGAACTATGGCCTGCTGCTGCTGTCGCGCCTGGTCACCAGCCTCAATCACGGTGCCTTCTTCGGCATCGGCGCCGTGGTCGCCGCCAGCCTGGTGCCGAAGGAAAAGCAGGCCGCCGCCGTGGCCACCATGTTCATGGGCCTGACCATCGCCAACATCGGCGGCGTGCCGCTGGCAACCTGGGTCGGCCAGCAGCTGGGCTGGCGCCTGTCCTTTGCCGGCACCGCAGTGCTGGGCGTGGTGGCAATCACCGCGCTGGGCCTGGCGCTGCCGGCCTCCGCGCCGGGTCCGCGCCCGGACGTGCGCCGCGAACTGAAGGCGATCCTGCAGCCGCAGGTACTGCTGGCGATGGCCACCACCGTGCTGGGTGCCGGTGCCATGTTCACCCTGTACACCTATGTGGCACCGGTGCTGACCGAACTGACCGGCGCCTCCAATGCCTTCATCGCGATGTCACTGGCGCTGATCGGTATCGGTTTCACCATCGGCAATGGCATCGGCGGGCGCATGGCCGACTGGTCGCTGGATGGCGCCACGCGGATCCTGCTGGCGGCGCTGGCCGTGTTGATGTTCGTGCTGCCGCTGGCCTTCATGAATCCCGTGACGGCGGCGCTGGGTGTACTGCTGTTCGGCGCGGCGACTTTCGCCATCGTACCGCCGCTGCAGATCCGGGTGATGGAAGCGGCCACCGAGGCGCCGGGCCTGGCGTCGTCGATCAACGTGGGCGCGTTCAATCTCGGCAATGCCGTGGGTGCGGCGCTCGGCGGTGCGGTGATCAGTTCGGGCCTGGGCTACGCCGCGATTCCGGTGGCCGGTGGCCTGCTGGCGGCATCGGGCCTGCTGCTGGCGTGGCTGGGGCGTCCCCGCACCGCGGTGGCCGAAGCCTGCTGAGGGGGGGTGGATTCCGGCAGGGCTTGCAGCCCTGCACCCGCCGAATCAACGTCAACGTCAACGGCAAAAGCCTGCATTCCGTGGGTTGGCGGGGTGGGGCCGGGCCCTTGCGAAGAGTGCTTCGCAAGCAAAGCGCCCTGGTAGGTGTCGACCTTGGTCGACACGAATGCCTGAAGAACCGGCTTCTGCTTTTGATTTTTTCTTTTGATCTTCCCGCGGTGCGCAGGAAACCGTATGAGGCCGGGCGGGTGGCGGGGGTATCCGCGCCATGGATGGCGCGGCCAAGCCTCCAGGGACGGATTCACGGCGTCCCCCGCCATGCCCACCCGCCCGGACTACTCAGGCGATCCATGAGCATGGCCACCGCGGAGGGCGCGGCGCCCGATGGCCGGTCTTTCACCCGAACCATGGCATGCTCGGCGCCAAGCCCACCCGGAATTGCCGCCATGCGCCTGTTCACCCGTGTCCTGCCCCTGATGCTGCTGGCCTCCCTGCTGTCCGGCTGCGGCTACAACGCGATCCAGCAGAAGGATGAAGCGGTCAAGGCCAGCTGGGCCGAAGTGCTCAACCAGTACAAGCGCCGCGCCGACCTCGTGCCCAACCTGGTACAGACCGTGAAGGGCTTCGCCAGCCAGGAAGAGCGCGTGCTGACCGAAGTCACCAATGCCCGTTCGCGCGTTGGCCAGATCAACGTCAATGCCGATGACGAAGCGTCGCTGAAGCAGTTCCAGCAGGCCCAGGGCGAACTCGGCAGCGCGCTGTCGCGCCTGCTGGTCGTCACCGAGAACTACCCGGTGCTCAAGTCCGATCAGAACTTCCGTGACCTGCAGGCCCAGCTGGAAGGCACCGAGAACCGCATCACCGTCGCCCGTGGCCGCTACATCCAGCAGGTGCAGGACTACAACACCTACATCCGCTCGTTCCCGCAGGTGATCACCGCCAAGCTGTTCGGCTACAAGACCAAGCCGAACTTCACCGTGGACAACGAAGCGCAGATCTCCAACGCACCGACCGTTGATTTCGGCAATGCGCCGCAGCAGCAGCCGGCACCGCAGCCGGGCCATTGAGCCATGCGTCTGGCGACGGCACTGCTGGTCATGCTGCTGTGGCTGCCGCTGGCCGGCCACGCACAGTCGCTGGCGCCCATCCCCGCGCTGGACTCGCCGGTGGTCGACACCACCGGCACGCTGGATGCCGCACAGAAGCAGGCGCTGGTGCAGCAGGCATTGGACCTGCAGCAGCGCAAGGGCAGCCAGCTGCAGGTGCTGGTGGTGCCCACCACCCAGCCCGAGGACATCGCTCAGTACACCACCCGCGTGTTCGACCAATGGCAGATCGGCCGCAAAGGGGTCGATGACGGTGTGCTGCTGGTGGTGGCCAAGGATGACCGGCGCGTGCGCATCGAACCCGGCTACGGCCTGGAGGGTGCGATTCCCGATGCGATCGCCAACCGCGTCATCCAGGAATACCTGGTGCCACGCTTCCGCAGTGGCGACTACGCCGGCGGCATCACCGATGCCACCGCCATGCTGGTCAAGCTGATCGACGGCGAACCGTTGCCGGCGCCGGTCAGCGGCCATCGCGGGCGCGAGCCCGGCGGTGGCGGCGACACTTGGTTCCTGGCGCTGTTCATCGGCGTATTCGCCGGCAGCATCCTGCGCGGCGTGTTCTCGCGGGTGCCGCGGCCGGTGCGCGGGCTGCTCGGAGGTGCCGGTGCGGCGGTTGCTGCCTTCCTGTTCACCTCCACCCTGCTGGCCAGTGGCCTGGCCGGCGTTGTCGGGCTGGTGGTGGCGATGCTGTCCGGCCATCCCGGCCGCTTTGCCGGCGGCAGTGGCTGGGGCGGCGGCAGCTGGGGCGGTGGTGGAGGGTTCGGGGGCGGCGGCGGCTTCGGCGGCGGTGGCGGCTGGGGCGGCGGCGGTGGCCGTTCCGGCGGCGGTGGTGCTTCAGGAGGTTGGTGATGATCCGTCGTCTTTGCCGTCATCTCTTCTCGCCCTCGGTACGACGGGCGTTTCCCCCCGCCACGCTGCAGGCGATCACCGCGGCCATCGCTGCCGGTGAGCAGCGCCACGGCGGCCAGGTGATGTTCGCTGTCGAAGCCGACCTGCCGCTGCACGCGGTCTGGCGCGGAATCACGCCGCGCCAGGCGGCGGAGCAGGCCTTCGCCCACCTGCGCACCTGGGATACCCGGCACAACAACGGCGTACTGATCTACCTGCTGCTGGCCGACCACGCCATCGAGATCGTCGCCGACCGGGGCCTGCACGACCGGGTCAGCGCGGCGCAGTGGCAGCGGGTGTGCACCCACCTGCGCGAAGGCCTGCGCGGCGCCAGTCCGGTGGATGCGCTGCGCGATGCGATCGACGAAGTCTCCAGCCTGGTGGAAGGGCACTTTCCGGCCTCGACGCGGTCGGAGGATGACGCGCTCCCGAATGCGCCGCAGATCCTGGGCTGAGCTCCGGTCCCGGGCCGGGTCGGGGCGCTAAAATACCCGTACTCCTGCCAGGCGTCTTCCATGATCTATTTCCACGACATCGACCCCATCGCCCTCTCGCTGGGGCCGATCAAGGTGCATTGGTACGGCATCATGTACCTGCTGGGCTTCACCGCCGCCTGGCTGCTCGGCCGTCGCCGGATCGCCGCCGGGCGCCTGCCGGGCGTCGATGCCAACGGATTCTCCGACCTGTTGTTCTACGCCATGCTGGGCGTCGTGCTGGGCGGGCGCATCGGTTACATGCTGTTCTACGCGCTGGGCGATTTCCTGCACAACCCGCTGCTGCTGTTCAAGGTATGGGACGGCGGCATGAGCTTCCACGGTGGCCTGCTGGGCGTGCTGGGTGCCTGCTGGTGGTGGTCGCGCAAGCACAGGCTGCACTTCTTCGACACCATGGACTTCATGGCGCCGCTGGTGCCGCTGGGCCTGGGTTTTGGCCGCATCGGCAACTTCATCGGCGCAGAGCTGTGGGGCAAGTACACCGACGGCAGCTGGGGCGTGGTGTTTCCGTCCGGCCTGCCGGCCCCGCTGAACCAGCTTGACCATGCGACCCTGCAGGCGCAGTTCGCGACCGGCGCGCTGAACCAGTACGCACGCCACCCCTCGCAGCTGTATGAAGCCTTCCTGGAGGGGCTGGTGATGTTCGTGGTGCTGTGGGTGGTGTCGGCCAAGCCACGCCATCGCTATCTGGTGGGGGGCCTGTTCGCGCTGATGTACGGTGTCTTCCGCTTCGCGGTGGAATTCGTGCGCATGCCCGACAACGGCATCTACGTGGCGTTCGACTGGCTCACCCGCGGCCAGATCCTCAGCCTGCCGCTGATCGCGCTGGGCCTGGTGCTGCTGGCGATGTCGCGCCGCGCGCCGGTACTGCAGCCGCAGCCGCTGGCAGTGGAGGGCAAGGCATGAAGGCCTACCTGGACCTGCTCTCGCACGTGCTGGAGCACGGGAAGGAGAAGAGCGACCGCACCGGTACCGGCACCCGCAGCGTGTTCGGCTGGCAGATGCGCTTCGACCTCAACGAAGGTTTCCCGCTGGTCACCACCAAGAAGCTGCACCTGCGCTCGATCATCCACGAGCTGCTGTGGTTCCTGAAAGGCGATACCAACATCGGCTACCTGAAGGATAACCAAGTACGGATCTGGGACGAATGGGCCGACGGCAACGGTGATCTTGGCCCGGTGTACGGCAAGCAGTGGCGCAGCTGGGCTGCCGCCGACGGTCGTGAGATCGACCAGATGCAGTGGCTGGTGGACGAGATCAGGCGCAATCCCGATTCGCGGCGGCTGGTGGTCAGCGCCTGGAACGTGGGCGAGCTCTCGCAGATGGCGCTGATGCCCTGCCACAACCTGTTCCAGTTCTACGTGGCCGATGGCAGGCTCAGCTGCCAGTTGTACCAGCGCAGCGGCGACATCTTCCTCGGCGTGCCGTTCAACATCGCCAGCTATGCGCTGCTGACCCACATGGTTGCGCAGGCGACCGGCCTGGGCGTCGGCGATTTCGTGCACACGCTGGGCGACGCGCACCTGTATTCAAACCACTTCGAGCAGGCCCGCGAGCAGCTCTCGCGCTCGCCGCGTGCGCTGCCGAAGCTGTGGTTGAATCCGGAGGTGACCGATCTGTTCGGCTTCCAGTTCGACGACATCCGCATCGACGGATACGATCCACATCCGGCGATCAAGGCGCCGGTGGCGGTATGAGTAACCGCCTGCTTTGCAGGGCGCTGTCGGCGTTGTGCGGCATGCTGCCGCTGGCCATGGTGCAGGCCGCCCCGGCCGATGCGCTGTCGCTGGCCCGGCAGGTCAATGAGCAGATCGTGCACAAGCACATGCGCGAGGAAGTGCATGCGTTCGCCGGGGCATTCAACGGCAGCACCATGATGCCCGCGGATGTCCCCGAAGGGTGCCGGGCGCAGATGCGTGAGGCGATAACGGGCATGTACACGGCGATGACCGACCACCTGAAGGCCGGTATCGAGGATCCGGCCTATCAGCGCACGCTCGAGCAGCAGCTTGCCAACGTCTATTCCAGCGACCAGTTGCAGGCGTTTCTGGCACGTCGTGCCAGCACCGACACCGCTGCGCTGTCGGCAGAGATCCTGTCAGGACCGGGCCTGAAGGATATCGAAGAGGCGCAGAAGCAGAAGATCCTGGGTGGCCTGGACGAGCAGTCCACGTCGAGCCCTGCGCTGGCTGCGGCGTTGCAGGCCGCCAGTGCAGCGAACGCTGCCTGCAAACGCCTGCAGATCGATGCCAACTGAGGAGGCCGCAGCATTGAAGCTTTCGATGATCGTGGCGCTGGATCGCAACCGTGGCATCGGCCAGGGCAATGCCATGCCCTGGCACCTGCCGGATGACTTCAAGCACTTCAAGGCGCTCACCCTGGGCAAGCCGATCCTGATGGGGCGCAGGACGGCCGAGTCGATCGGTCGCGAGCTGCCGGGGCGGACCAACCTGGTGCTGACCCGCAGCGGCCAGGTGCCGTTCGAGGGCATGCGCGCGGTGGCCTCGCTGGACGAAGCGAAGGCGATCGCTGAAGGCGAGGGTGCCAGTGAGCTGTGTGTCATCGGAGGCGGCGAGATCTTCCGCCAGCTGCTGGACCAGGCCAGTGACCTGTACCTGACCTGGGTCGATGCCGAGGTGCCGGCCGACACCCATTTCCCGGAGGTCGACCCGCAGCTGTGGCGGGAAACAGGCAGTGAGCCGCATCCGGCCGACGAACGCCACGCCTACGCGTTCCGCTTCGCGCATTACGTGCGCCGTTGATCGCCGTGCATCTGTAGAGCCGGGCCACGCTCGGCTCCATGAGGGCTCAGCCCTGCGGAGGCGTGCCGGTGCTGTTGCCGCCACCCGTACCGCCACCACCACCGCGGCGACGGCGGCGGCGTGGGCCGCGGTTGCCCGGGTTGGCAGCGGTGTTTCCGCCGCCCTGTTCCTTGCCCTGTGCCGCAGCGGCGGGGCGCTCGTGGGCCGGTCGCGCCGGCGGCCGGGCATTCGGAACCGGGGCAGGCACATCGCGGCCGGGCACCTGCACCACGCGCAGCTCATCGGTATCGAGCTGGATCGCGGTCAGCTTGCCGCCCCATACCGCACCGGTATCGATGGCGTGCACGCCCTGGGTGATGGTCAGGCCCAGCGCCGACCAGTGGCCGCATACGACCTTCAGGTCGCGCTCGACGCGGCCCGGCACTTCAAACCACGGATACAGTCCCTGTTCCTGCGTGCCCGGCGTGCCCTTGTCCTCGATGCCGATGCGCCCGCGCGGAGTGCAGTAGCGCATGCGGGTGAGCACATTGATGATCGCCCGCGAACGGTCGTAGCCGGACAGGTTCGGTGCCCAGCTCGGCTTGTCGCCGTACATGTTGCGGAACAGCTTGCGGTAGCCCGCACCGTGCAGTTGCACCTCGACTTCGGCCGCATGCTTTTCGGCCATCTGCGTGGTCCACTTCGGCGCCAGGCCGGCGTGCACCATTATCCAGCCCATCTCGCGGTCCACATGCACCAGCTTCTGCAGGCGCAGCCAGTCCAGCAGCTCGTCGCGGTCCTCGGCCTGCACGATGCGCAGCAGGTCCGGATTGACCTTGCGCTGCTCTTCCTCGGTGCGTGCACCGACAGCCAGCAGCGAAAGATCATGATTGCCGAGCACGACCACGCTGTGCTCGCGCAGCGAATGCACCAGCCGCAGCGTTTCCAGGGATTGACCACCGCGGTTGACCAGGTCGCCGCAGAACCACAGGGTGTCCTGCGCGGGGTCGAAGCGCAGCTTCTCCAGCAGCCGCTGGGTCACGTCATAGCAGCCCTGCAGGTCGCCGATCGCCCACACACTCATCGTCCGGCCTCCGTGTCAGTGCAGGGTACGTGGGATGGCCAGCACGAACGGTGCGACCGGCGCGGCGAATTCGGTGCCGTCATCGGCGACCATGTCGTAGTGGCCCTGCATGGTCCCGTGATCGGTCGCCAGCATGACACCGGACGTGTAGTGGAAGTCTTCACCGGGACGCAGCCGCGGCTGCTCACCGATCACACCTTCGCCATCGACGTGCTCGACGCGGCCGTTGGCATCGGTGATGCGCCAGTGGCGCGCGATCAGCCGCGCGGCCACCCGGCCCTGGTTGTGGATGCGGATCGTATAGGCGAACGCATAGCGGCCGTCTTCCGGCACGGACTGGTCATCGAGGAATCGCGGTGCGACTTCGACGGAAATGGCGTAAACGTCAGCGTCTTCCATACCGGCAGTGTAATCAGGAGGCATTGGCCAGGGCGATGAATTCGGCCACGTCCAGCTGTTCGGCGCGGGCATCGGGGCGCACGCCGGCAGCGGCGAACTGGTCGGCCGACACCACGTTGTTCAGCGCGTTGCGCAGGGTCTTGCGGCGCTGGCCGAAGGCGGCCTTGACTACTTCGGCGAAGCGGGCGTGGTCATGGATGCCGACGGTGGCCGGATCATGCGGCACCAGCCGCACCACGGCCGAATCGACCTTCGGCGGTGGCCGGAACGCACCCGGCGGCACCACGAACAGCGAGGTGACGGTGCAGTAGGCCTGCAGCATCACGCTGAGGCGGCCATACACCTTGCTGCCGGGGCCGGCTGCCATGCGGTCGACCACCTCCTTCTGCAGCATGAAGTGCATGTCGCGGACCACGGCGGCATGTTCCAGCGCATGGAACAGGATCGGCGAGGAGATGTTGTACGGCAGGTTGCCGACCAGGCGGATCGGCTGTCCGGCCGCCAGTTCGGTGAAGTCCACGCGCAGCACGTCGCGGTGGACGATGGTCAGCTCGCCCAGCGGCTCGGCGGCGGCGGTCAACGGCGCGATCAGGTCGCGGTCGAACTCGATCACCGTCAGTGCCGGATGCACGCGCAGCAGCGGCAGCGTGATCGCTCCCTGGCCGGGGCCGATCTCGACCAGGCGATCACCGTCCTTGGGATTGACCGCCATCACGATCTTGTCGATGTAGTGGCGATCGGCCAGGAAATGCTGGCCAAGCTGCTTCTTGGCCGGGGCGGTGAACACCGGGCCGGAGGGGGAATGCGGGAAATTCATGCGCTCAGTGTACGTTGCCGCGCAAGCTGCGCACACAGCGTCGTTGCCGCCTGCAGGCTGGATGGATCGGCAATGCCGCGGCCGGCCAGGTCCAGCGCGGTACCGTGATCGACAGCGACGCGCGGGTAGGGCAGGCCCAGGGTCAGGTTCACGGCCTGCTCGAAGCCGGAGTACTTCAGCACCGGAAGGCCCTGGTCGTGGTACATGGCCAGGACCGTATCGAAGCCTGCCAGCTTGCCTGGCAGGAATGCGGTGTCGGCCGGCAGCGGCCCGACCAGATCCATGCCTTCGGCGCGCAGGCGCTGCAGCAGCGGGATGATCAGATCCAGTTCCTCGCGGCCGAGGTGACCGTCTTCGCCGGCATGCGGGTTCAGGCCGAGCACGGCGATGCGCGGCGATGCCAGCCCGAACTCCCGGCGCAGCGCGGCGTGCACGGTGCGCAGGGTGTGCTCCAGGCCGGGCGCGGTGATCGCGTCGGCGACCTCACGCAGCGGCAGGTGGGTGGTGGCCAGGGCCACGCGCACGATGTGATTGGCCAGCATCATCACCACCTTCACCCCGGCCTGGTCGGCCAGCAGTTCGGTGGTGCCGCTGTAGGCGATGCCGCCCTCATTGATGACCGCCTTGTGCACCGGGCCGGTGACCACGCCGTGCAGTTCGCCCGACAGGCAGGCCTGGCCGGCGCCGAGCAGGGCGCCGATGACCGCGCCGGCATTGGCCGGATCGGCGTGGCCGAAGCGGCTCGGGACGGCATTGGCCACGACGCGCAGACGCAGGTCGCCCGGGAAGCGGGCGTCCGCCTCTTCGGGCAGCAGTTGCAGGGGCAGGTCGAGCGCGGCGGCGGCCGCGCGCAGGGTATCCGGGTCGGCGAAGGCCAGCAGCCGGCAATCATCGCGCGGCTGCTGGATCAGGCGGATGCACAGCTCCGGGCCGATCCCGGCGGGCTCGCCCGGTACCAGAGCGAGCTCGGGGCGCATCGGTCAGGACTGCGGCGGCGTCGCGGTGTTTTCCGCGCGGTCACCGCTGCGGAAGCTGACGTAGGCTTCGCCACGCAGCTCCTGCAGGAAACGGTTGTACTCGTCTTCCAGCTTGCGGCGGCCGATGGTCTCGCGGACCTGCGCACGCTGGTTGTCGTTGGTCACGTCGGTCTGGCGGGTCGCCACGCGCTGCACGATGTGCCAACCGGCATCGGTGCGGAACGGCTGGCTGACACCGCCGTCCTGCACGCTCTGGACCTGCTGGCCGAAGGCCGGACCGAACGCATCGGCCGGGAACCAGCCCAGATCGCCGCCCTGGCCCTTGCTGTTGTTGTCCTCGGACGACTCCCTGGCCACCGTCTGGAAGTCGGCGCCGCCGGCAATGCGGGCACGCAGGGTGTCGATCTTGGCCTTGGCGGCCGCATCGGTCTGGTTGTCGTCCACGCGCACCAGGATGTGGCGGCCGTGGAACTCGGTGACGGTATGGGTGCCGGCGGCGGCGCTGGAATCGCGCACTTCCACCAGCTTCAGCAGCTGGAAGCCGCTCGGACCACGGATCGGGCCAACCACGTCACCGGCATTCATCTTTTCCATCAGCTGCGCGAACGCGGCCGGGATCTCGTCCATGCTGCGCCAGCCCAGGTCGCCGCCTTCCAGTGCATTGGGGCTGTCCGAGTAGCGTACGGCGGCGGCATTGAAGTCCAGCTCACCCTTGTCCAGCAGGGCCTTCACGCCGTCGGCCTTCTTCTGGCCGGTGGCGATCTGCTCGGCATTGGCGCCGTCGGGCAGGGCGATCAGGATGTGCGCCAGGTGGTACTGGTTGCCGGCGGTGGCCTGCTGCTTCAACGCGGCATCGACTTCGCCCTCGCTGACGCTGATGCGGCTCTGCGCGAAGCTCTGGCGCAGGCGCTGCACGGTGATCTCGTCACGCACCGAGGCACGGAAGTCGTTGAAATCGATGCCGTCACTTGCCAAGCGCTGGCGCAGCGCATCCAGATTGGAACCATTCTGCTGGGCGATGGCATTCATCGCCTGGTTCAGCTCCTGGTCGCTGACGCGGATGCCGCTGCCCTGCGCACGGGCCACCTGCAGCTTGACCAGCACCAGGCGCTCGAGCACCTGCCGGCTGAGTACGTCATCCGGCGGCAGCTGGGCCTCGCGGCCGGCGTACTGCGCCTTGATGTTGGCGATGGCGCGCTGGAGTTCGCTCTGCAGGATCACGTCCTCGTCGACGACAGCGGCGATGCGGTCCAGCGGCTGCGCCTCCTGGGCAAGTACCTGCAGGGGGGCGGACACGCTGGACACCGCCAGCAGCGAGGCGAGAAGAACGGGGAAGCGCTTGGTCATGGGATCAGATTCGGATCGTAGTCGTCCCGGGTCGTCCCGGTATTGCTGGGGGGCACGAGATAGAGGTCGTCGCGGTTGTAGCCGAGGATAGCACGGCGCAGGGTGCGGTCCGTGTCCTGGCCCAGGGAGCTGAGGCCCTTCAGCACGAACTCCAGCTGGATGGAATTGTTCAGCTCGCCCTCGCGGTTGCGCACGTAGCGGCGGGCCACCGCGCGCACGGCCAGACAGCAGCTGTCCCACTGGACGCCGCCGATGATTTCCAGCGGCTTCTTGTCTTCCAGCGAGTAGTAGTAGCGGCCGACCAGGCTCCAGCGGGGGTTCAGCGGGTACAGGAACGACAGGTCGGCCTGCTTCAGCAGGTCGGTGCCGTCCGGATTGATGCGGTGGCGGTAGGTCAGGTTGACCACGCCATCGTTGGGCATCAGGTAACGGGCGCGGAAGCTGGCCAGGTCCTCACGCTTGAACTTGGGGTCCCACTGGTAGGTCGCGCTGAGGGTCCAGCGGTCGTTGACCATGTAGTTGGCATCGGCGATCCAGGCCGACTTGCCCTTCTCCACCGGCGGGCCACCCGGCACGGCGGTCACCCGCGATTCGTCGAAGTACTGGATCTGGCCGATGGCCGCCGAGAACCGCTCGCGGCCGGTGGTCTGGTCGATGAAGCGGGTGCCCAGCGCCATGGTCAGCTGGTTGGCGTCGTTCTGGCGGTCGGCGCCGGTATAGCGCGAGTCGCGGAACAGCTGGCCCCAGCTGAAGGTGAAGTCACGGGTATCGAAGATCGGCAGCTCGTCCTGGTTGCGGTAGGGCGTGCGCAGGTAGAACAGGCGCGGCTCCAGGGTGTGCAGGAACGAGCGGCCGCCGATGGTGGTCTCACGGTCGAAGAACAGGCCGGCATCGATGCTGCCGATCGGCAGGCTGCGGCTGGGCGAGGTGTTGCCGCGCAGCTGCTCGGGGGTGGCGGTGGCCGGATCAACGCCCTGCGAAACCAGCACGTTGCGGCGGATGCTGTCGGCCAGCTGCCGGTCCAGGTCGTAGGCGGTGTAGCGGTAGGCCAGGGTCGGGGTCACGTACCAGGCCGCACCGCTGAACGGCAGCGACACATAGGGCTTCAGGTCCAGGCGTGCGCCGCCGTACATCCGCTGGGTCTGGCCGGTACGGGTGTACTCAAGATCCGGTCCGGCCTCGGGGCCGTACTTGAAGTTGATGTCTTCATGGGTGAAGCGCACGGCTTCGGCGTACACGCCGGTTTCCAGCCACGACAGGACCGGCTTGTCCCAGTTGAAGTACAGGCGCGGCTGGCGGTTGTAGGCCAACGCGCTCTCGTTGAGCGTGTAGTCGGTCAGCTGCCAGCGGTCGGCCATGATTCCGGCCGTCCAGTTCTGGCCGGTGCCGTACAGGCCAACGGTGCTCTGCAGGTTCGAGGCGGTCACGCCCACCAGGCGGTTGGCGAAGTCCTCGACGTAGCGCTCGTCGCTGACCCAGGCCAGGTTGGCACGTGCCTGCCAGTGGCTGTCCACGTTGTGGTAGCCGCTGAACATGACGCGGCCACGGTCGCGGTCGCGCAGCTTGTCGTTGGGGATGTAGGCGGTCAGCAGTTCGCCGCGGCCGCCGTTGTAGAGGTAGCGGAACTCGTTGTCGAGCATCAGGCCGCGCCGGCTCATGTACCGCGGCATCAGCGTGTCGTCGTAGTTCGGTGCCAGATTCAGGTAGATCGGCTGGGTGTAGTCGAACCCGTTGCGCCCGGACATGCCCAGCTGCGGGAACAGCAGGCCGGTCTTGCGCCGGTCGTCGATCGGGAACTTGAAGTACGGCGCCCACAGCACCGGGACCTTGCCGATGCGCAGCACGGCATTGCGTGCCGTGCCGAAGCCCTCGTCGTTGTCCACTTCGATCTGCGGCGCCGACAGCTTCCACACCGGCTGCGACGGATCACAGGTGGTGTAGGTGGAGCGGTGCATCTGCCCGACCGCGCCCTGCAGGTCGACCGATTCGGCGTCGCCGTTGCCACGGCGGGACACCAGCTGGTACTGGATATCGGTGATCTTGTGGGTGTCGCTTTCCTGGTTGCCCTCGGCGCGCTTGGCGACCATGCGGATCGACGCATCCTGGTAGCGGACATTGCCATCGGCGATGTAGTTGCCGGACTCGGTGTCGAAGCTGAGCTTGTCGGTGCCGACGAACTGGTCGCCGCGGCGCAGGGCGACGTTGCCCTCGTACTGCGGCACCGTGGTGGTGCCCAGCAGCTGATCGCCCTCGATATCGGTCGGCTGCTGCTCGCGCGCGGCGCTGGCGGCGGCCTTGTCCTGGCCCGGAACCGGGGTCGGGGCGTCGGTGAACGCGGGAATGACGTCGGTTGCCGGGCACAGGCCCCAGTTGAGCGGCTTATCATCGGCCATCGCCGGCAGGCAGACGGCGATGCTCAGAGGCAGGGGAAGCAGGCGGAGGGCTCGGCGCACGCGGTTCGGATTCGGGCGAAAACGGACGGTAGCTTGCCCCATCCCTTGCATAGGGGCAATGAAGGCGGCCCGGTCGCACCGGTTCGGGTTCATCCAGCCGGGGGGGACGCCGCCGGCGACATCAGGGCCTGCACGTGGGCCACGCTGCATTCGGCCAGGGCCTGCAGGTCGTAGCCGCCCTCCAGCATCGACACCACCCGGCCGGCCGCATGGCGACGCGCCAGCGCATGCAGTTCGCGGGTGATCCAGGCGAAATCCTCGGTCTCCAGCATCAGATCCGCCTGCGGGTCGCGCAGATGGGCATCGAAGCCTGCCGAGATCAGCATCAGCTGCGGGCGGAAGTCGTCGATGGCCGGCAGCATCTCGTCGGCCCAGACATTGCGGAAGCGGAATCCGCCACTGCCCGGCGGCAGCAGGATGTTCATCAGGTTGCCCGCGCCACGGTCACGGCGCAGGCCGGAGTTGGGGAACAGGCCGGCCTGGTGGGTGCTGTAATACGACACCCGTGCGTCGTGCTGGAAGATGTCCTGGGTGCCGTTGCCATGGTGGACGTCGAAGTCGACCACCGCGATCCGCTCCAGCCCGTGGCGGTCGCGCGCGTAGGCTGCGGCGATGGCGATGTTGTTGAGCAGGCAGAAGCCCATGGCCGTGCTGCTGGTGGCATGGTGACCCGGCGGGCGCACCGCGCAGAACGCCAGCGGGTCCGCGCCCAGCATCACTGCATCCACCGCGGCCACCCCGGCACCGGCAGCATGCACCGCCGCGCTGGCCGAGCCGGGCGAGGTCCAGGTGTCCATGTCCAGCTGGCGCAGGAGCGCAGTCTGCGGTTGCAGCACGAAGTCGAGCAGGGCGCTGTCGTGGACCCGGCTCAACTCGCCGAACTTGGCGGGTGGGGCCTCGCGCCAGTCCAGCTGGCCGGGGAATGCGCCGCGCAGGGCGTCGAGCACGCCCTGCAGCCGTTGCGGGCATTCGGGATGGCCCGGACCGGGATCGTGCAGCAGGCAGGACGGATGGGTGAAGACCAGCATCGTACGGACTCAGCCCTGCCGGTGCTGGGGCTGCCAGAGCGCCTCGCCCTGCCCATCGGCCCGGGCCAGCACCCGGGCCAGCACGAACAGCAGGTCCGACAGCCGGTTGAGATACTGCAGCGCTTCGCTGCGCACGTTCTCATGGCGGGACAGCGTCACCGTCTCGCGCTCGGCGCGGCGGACGATGGTCCGTGCCAGGTGGCAGCGTGCGGCGGCTTCGCCACCGGCGGGCAGGATGAACTCCTTCAGCATCGGCAGCGTGGCGTTGTAGTGGTCCAGCTGCTGTTCCAGCGCCGAGACATCGGCGGCATGGATCGCGGCATGGCCGGGGATGCACAGCTCGGCGCCCAGGTCGAACAGCTGGTGCTGCAGATGGACCACCAGCGCGCGCACGTCGTCCGGAAGCGGCGCGGCCAGCAGCAGGCCCAGCGCCGCGTTGGCTTCGTCGACGGTGCCGTAGGAAGCGACGCGGGCATCGTCCTTGGCCACGCGCTGGCCATCGCCCAGTCCGGTGCTGCCGTCGTCACCGGTGCGGGTGTAGATGCGCGAGAGGCGATGGCCCATGGCGCAGCTCAGTGCCGGATGTCGCGACGGGCCTGCTGGAGCTTGAGCACCTGCTCCACGGCCAGTTGCAGGGCAGCGGCCAGCGCTACGTAGATGGCCGTGGTCCGCAGGTAGGGGCCGAACCACTGTGCATAGTTCTGCGCCCAGCCCGCCAGCGTCGGCTCGGCAACGTTGCGGGTGGTCCAGTAGAAGCCCCCCTGCGCAAGCAGGTGGCACAGCGCCACCGAGGCCACCAGCAGCAGCGTACCCTTGGCCAGCACCGGCCAGCGTGCGCCGCGGTAGTTGTGGCCCAGCAGCATGCCGCCGGCCCACAGCGAGAAGTACGCCGGCAGCAGCAGCCAGTAGCCGGGCGACACGCAGTAGTGCTGCCAGAAATCCAGCCCCGCGCTGCGGATCACGATCCAGTCGACCAGCACCGCGAACAGCATCAGCAGCGGAAAAGCCCAGCGCGTCCAGCGCGCCAGGTAGAAGCCGCCGATGAAGAACACCGCCCAGGAGGCATCGGGGATCGCCGCGAAGTGGTTGACCCGGGTCGCCGCCAGCAACAGCACGAGCACGGACAGGACGAAGGCGCGATTGGCGGTGTCGGACATGGCGGCGGGCCCGGAGCGGATTCAGTTTTCATTCTAGCCCGCCGCGCGGGTTGGCGCAGGCAGCGTCGCGTTCGGTGTACGGCCGGGGCGAGCGCGTATCATGAACGCCATGAGTGAACGACATGACGTGCTGATCGTCGGCGGCGGACTGGTGGGTGCCAGCCTCGCCATCGCCCTGGACCGCCTGGGCCGCGACGTGGGCCTGATCGAGGCCAGCCCTGCCGGCGGAGTGCCGGCGGTGTTCGACCAGCGCAACCTCAGTTTCGCCGCTGCCACCGTCAACGCGCTGACCGCGCTGGGGGTGATGCAGAAGCTGGCGATGGCGCCGGGACCGATCCGTCGCATCCATGTCAGCCGCGCCGGTGACTTCGGCCGGGTGCAGCTCGATGCGGCCGATTACAACCGGCCGTGGTTCGGCCAGGTGGTGGTCGCGCGTGACTTCGGTCATGCGCTTGAGGCACGCCTGCAGGAACTGCCGCGGCTGCGGCGTTACCGGCCGATGCGTTTCCTCGGCCTGGGCGGGGTGGTGGAGGGCTGCCGCCAGGTGCATGTGGCCGACGACGCCGGCGAGCGCACGCTGCTGGCACGGCTGGTGGTCGGTGCCGATGGCACGGCCAGCGCGGTGCGGGAGGCGCTGGGCATCGGGGTCGACCGCCACGATTTCCAGCAGACCCTGTTCGTGGCCCGCGTGCGCAGCCAGCGCGCGCCCGACGGCACGGCCTGGGAGCGCTTCACCGATACCGGCCCAACGGCCCTGCTGCCGCGTGGCGATCGCCATTTCGGCACGGTGCACGGGGTGGCGCGCGAAGACGCCGACGCAGTGATGGCGCTGGACGATGCAGCGTGGCTGCAGCGCCTGCAGCATGCCATCGGCTGGCGTGCCGGGCGTCTGCTGGAGTCGGGTCCGCGCAGTGCCTATCCGCTGATCCAGGTGCTGGCGCGTGCCCTGGCAGGCGAGCGCGCGGTGCTGCTCGGCAATGCCGCACAGACCATCCATCCGTTGGGCGCGCAAGGCTTCAACCTGGGCCTGCGTGATGCGCTGACCCTGGCCGAGCTGCTCGAAGACGATGCAGGCGATGCCGGCAGTGACGCGCTGCTGCGTGCGTATGTGGCCCGTCGGGAAGAGGATCGCCAGCAGACGGTGGCCTTCTCCGGAGGTCTGGCGCGCCTGACCAGCAATCCCGCGCCGTTGATGCGCCCGCTGCGCAGTCTCGGCCTGGTCGCCGCGCAGCGCGGTTCGGTGCAGTCGATGCTGGTCGGCGGGGCAATGGGTTTCCGCGGCGTCGTGCCGCGACTGTGCCGCGGAGAAGCCGCATGAACCGCCGCGCGCGCCTGGACGTGGTCATCGTGGGAGGCGGCGTGGTCGGTGCCGCGTGTGCACTGGCGCTGGCCGATGCGGGGCTGGCCGTCGCCCTGGTGGAGGGCCGTGAGCCCGCGCCCTGGCAGGCATCGCAGCCGGACCTGCGCGTGTTCGCCTTCGCGGCCGACAACGTGCAGCTGCTGGACCGTCTCGGCGTGTGGCCTGCGATCGTACAGGCGCGGGCCTGGCCCTATCGCCGCATGCAGGTATGGGATGCCGCGGGAGGCGAGGACCTGCTGTTCGATGCCGACCGCCTGGGGCGTCGCGAGCTGGGCTTCATCGTCGAGAACGGGCTGCTGCAGGATCGCCTGTGGGCGGCACTGCCGGCGGCCGGGGTGCAGCTGCATTGCCCGGCACGGGTGGAGGCGCTGGAGCAGGACGAGGAGGGGGTGCGACTGCGCCTGGATGACGGACGCAGGCTGGAAGCGGCCCTCGCCTTGGCCGCCGATGGTGCCGAGTCGACGCTGCGCGAGCTGGCGGGCATCGACGTGGTGCGCCACGACTATCACCAGCGTGGCGTGGTGGCCTACATCGACAGCGAGCTGCCCAACCAGGCCACGGCCTGGCAGCGTTTCCTGCCGACCGGTCCGCTGGCGCTGCTGCCGGTGGCCGAGCGCCGCAGCTCGATCGTGTGGACCTTGCCTGACGACGAGGCGGTGCGCGTGCTGGCGCTGGAGGAGGAGGCATTCAATCGGGAACTGACCCGCGCCTTCGCCGCACGGCTGGGCGAACTGCGCCTGGTGTCGCCGCGCGCCGCGTTCCCGCTGCGCCGCCAGCTGGCCCGCCACTACGTGGCCGGCCGCGTGCTCGCCCTCGGCGACGCCGCGCATGTGGTGCATCCCCTGGCCGGGCAGGGCGTGAACCTGGGGCTGCGGGATGTCGCTGCCCTGCGGCAATGGCTGGCGCCTTCAGCCGAGCGCCGTGGCCAGCCGCGCCTGTCGCCGCAGCGCCTGCAGCGCTGGGCCCGCGAACGGCGCAGCGACAACCAGGTGGCCGCCTACAGTTTCGATGCGATCAACCGCCTGTTCTCCAACGACGAGATGCACCTGACCCTGGCCCGTGGCCGCGCGCTGGGCTGCGTCGGCAAGTGGCCGCCGCTGGTGCAGGCGTTCTGGAAGCGCGCCGCCGGCGTGTAACGGGACGCCGTTTGGCGGACCAGCCGCCGGTCGCGCCGGGCCATGCCCGGCGAGCGCGCAGCGCGGTTCACGGATCCCGCCGGGCACGGCCCGGCGCTACCAGGTCGGCACGATCCAGCGCGGCAACGGGACGTCGTTCGGCGGACCATCCGCCGGTCGCGCCGGGCCATGCCCGGCGAGCGCGCAGCGCGGTTCATGGATCACCAGGTCGGCACGATCCAGCGCGGCAACGGGACGCCGTTCGGCGGATCACCCGCCGGTAGCGCCGGGCCATGCCCGGCGAGCGCACAGCGCGGTTCATGGATCACCAGGTCGGCACGATCCAGCGCGGCAACGGGACGCCGGTCGGTGGATCACCCGCCGGTAGCGCCGGGCCGTGCCCGGCGAGCGCGCAGCGCGGTTCACGGATCCCGCCGGGCATGGCCCGGCGCTACCAGGTCGGCACGATCCAGCGCGGCAACGGGACGCCGTTCGGCGGATCACCCGCCGGTAGCGCCGGGCCGTGCCCGGCGAGCGCGCAGCGCGGTTCACGGATCCCGCCGGGCATGGCCCGGCGCTACCAGGTCGGCACGATCCAGCGCGGCAACGGGACGCCGTTCGGCGGATCACCCGCCGATAGCGCCGGGCCGTGCCCGGCGAGCGCGCAGCGCGGTTCATGGATCACCAGGTCGGCACGATCCAGCGCGGCAACGGGACGCCGTTCGGCGGATCACCCGCCGGTAGCGCCGGGCCAGGCCCGGCGAGTGCGCAGCGCGGTTCACGGATACCGCCGGGCACGGCCCGGCGCTACCGGTACCGGATCAATCAATCAGCCAGCCGGCCAGGTCGGCACGATCCAGCTTGCCGCGGCGCTTGCTGTCCAGCGCGGTGAACTCATCGGCCAGTGCAGGATTGGCCTGGGCCTCCGCACGGCTGATGAAGCCATCACCATCGGTATCCAGCGCGGCAAAGTGGATGCGGTACTGGCCGGTCACGCTGCTGGGTTCCACCGAGCGCACCGTGACCTGGGCCTCACCTGCGGGCATCGGAATATCGACACTGCCGGTGACCCGTCCGGCATTCAAGGGCTGTTGGCGGATAGCTCCGCCGGTCGGACCCAGCGGTTGGCTCTGCGCGGGTGTGGGCGGCAGCTGCTGCGCCAGCACGGGTGACGTGGCCAGCAGGGCAGCCAGCAGCACGGGAAAACGCGGACTGTACATGACGGACTCCTGGCAGGCGTTGGCGGAAGCGTACCTGCGGCATCCTGTGTGGGCGATGACCCTGCTGCGCATCACCGCATCACCGCATCGGCGACGCCAGCACGGTGATCTCTTCGCGGTCGTGATAGAGCTGCTTGGCGCGCACTTCCAGCGACGTGCCAGCCTGCGCCTGGAACAGGTCCAGGCACAACCGGGTCTCGTCCCAGCGCTTCTTCATCGGCAGTTTCAGATTGAAGATGGCATGCCTGCACCAGCCTTCGCGGAACCAGGTGGCCATGCGTTCGGCAACGCGGCGCGGCTGCTCGACCATGTCGCACACCATCCAGTCCAGCGGCTGCTCCGGGTGCCAATGGAAGCCATCCGCGCGCAGGTGCTCGACCAGGCCGGTATCCAGTACGTGCTGACGCAGGGGACCGTTGTCGATGCTCAGCACCTGCATGTGCTGGCGGGTCAACACCCAGGTCCAGCCGCCCGGTGCCGCCCCCAGGTCGGCCGCGCGCATGCCGGGTTTCACCAGTGCCTCGCGTTCTTCCGGCGTCAGCAGGGTCAGCAGGGCTTCGTCCAGCTTCAGCGCCGAACGCGAGGGTGCCTCCGGCAGCAGTTTCAGGCGCGGAATGCCCAGTGCCCACGGTGCGCTGTCGGCGGGGTCGGCCACGCAGATGAAGGCATGGGTGCCGTCGACGAACACCACGTGCAGGCGTGGCAGCCGTGCATTGGGCTTGTCGCTGAGCTTGCCGGCCTTGCGCAGCGCCGGGCGCAAGGCGTTGCCGAACGCACGGGCGAGCCCGGACAGCGGCTTGCCGGCATCCGAATCCGGATGTTCGACCCACAGGTCACCAAAGCGTGGCGCATCGGCCAGCACCTCCAGCATCGGCGTGATGCGATCGGCCGGATCCAGCTGCGGCAGTTCAGCCAGCACCACCAGCTTCTGCCGCGCGAAGATCAGGCCGCGCCACGGCAACCGCGGTGCGAGCGCGGCCGCTTCGTCGCACATGAACAACACATAGCCGTCATTGCGCTGGGTACGCGCGTAGCCGGCGAAGCCTGCCTCACCGGCACGGAACTGAAGCTCGCCGGCCAGCTCCGGCTCGAAGCCCTGGCGGCACAGGCACAGCAGGCCGATGCCGGCCTCAGTAACGGGCGCCATCGCCTTCCCCATAGGAACGCAGCACGCTGCGCGCAGCGTCGCGGTTCAGGCCCTGCACCACCTCGATGCCACGCTTGTTGAGCTCGCCCACCCAGTCGGCCGGCAGCGGGCCTTCGTCGAACGGGGTCAGTTCCTCCACATCGGCGGCACTGGCGCCGATCAGCAGGCGATCGATGCCGGCCCACACCGTAGCGCCGTAACACTGGCAGCACGGCTGCGAGCTGGTGGCCAGGGTGACCGGCGACAGTACGGCATTCAGGCGCGGCGTCTGCAGGCGCTGCTGGGCCAGCATGTAGGCCATGTTCTCGGCATGTGCCAGCGAAGTGGCATGCGGCATCACCCGGTTCACGCCGGCGGCGATCACCTTGTCGTCCGGACCGAACACCACGGCGCCGAACGGGCCGCCGCTGGCGTGCTCGACGTTCTGGCGCGACAGCTCGATGGCCAGCGCGACCTTGGCCTCATCGCCCGGATATCGACGATCCAGGTCGATCTGGTCGTGGATCCAGGCGGGAAGGGTCAGGTGGACTTGCGCATACAGCATCGCGGGGGTGCCTCGTGTGGGGAATCAGGAAAGGACGGCGCGCAGTGTAGCCCGCCCCCGGTGACAGGGGCGGGAGCAGGCCGACAGGTTCAGGCGGTGCGGTGGGACCGCGCCGCGCGGTCGGCTCAGGCCGACCAGGTATCGCGCAGCGTCACGCTGCGGTTGAACACCGGCTGGGCTTCGGTGTGGTCGCGGCGGTCGGCAACGAAGTAGCCGGTGCGCTCGAACTGGAACGACTGCTCCGGCGCGGCGCTGGCTGCGGCCGGCTCGACATAGCCGGTGACGGTGCGGCGCGATTCCGGATTGAGATAGTCGCGGTAGGTCCTGCCTTCCGACTCGTCGTCCGGATTCGGCACCGAGAACAGTCGATCGTACAGGCGGATCTCGGCCGGAACGCCGTGCACGGCGCTGACCCAGTGAATGGTGCCCTTGACCTTGCGGTTGGCCCCTTCCATGCCGGGGCGCGATTCCGGATCCAGCCAGCCGCGCAGCTCGGTGATGGTGCCGTCGGCATCCTTGATCACCTCATCGCAGCGGATGATGCCGGCACCACGCAGGCGCACTTCGCCGCCCGGCACCAGGCGCTTCCAGCCCTTCGGCGGCACTTCGGCGAAGTCCTCGCGGTCGATCCAGACCTCGCGCGCGAACGGCACCTGACGGCTGCCGAAGCTCTCGTCCTTCGGATGGTTGCTGAAGGTGAGCTGTTCTTCATGGCCTTCGGGCAGGTTGGTCAGCACCAGCTTGAGCGGGTCAACCACGGCCATGCGGCGCGGTGCGGCGCCATCCAGGTCTTCGCGCAGCGCGCCTTCCAGCACGCTGAAGTCGATCAGCGAGTTCTGCTTGCTGATGCCCACGCGTTCGGCGAACAGGCGCATTGCCGCGGGGGTGTAGCCGCGGCGACGCAGTCCCTGCAGGGTCGGCATGCGCGGGTCCTCCCAGCCGTCCACCAGCTGCTCGGTGACCAGCGCCATCAGCTTGCGCTTGCTCATCACCGTGTAGTTGATGTTCAGGCGCGAGAATTCGATCTGGCGCGGCTTGGCGGCTTCGCGCGGCAGGCCGGCATCGACCAGCGGCTGGGTCAGTGCGTCGTCATGGGCGAAATCGACGTTGTCCACGCACCAGTCGTAGAGCGGGCGATGGTCCTCGAATTCCAGGGTGCACAGCGAGTGGGTGATGCCCTCGATCGAATCGCCCAGCGCATGCGCGAAGTCGTACATCGGGTAGATCGGCCACGCATTGCCGGTGTTCTGGTGCTCGACATGCTTGATGCGGTACAGCGCCGGATCGCGCAGGTTGATGTTGCCGCTGGCCATGTCGATCTTCGCGCGCAGGGTGCGCGCACCGTCCGGGAATTCACCGGCACGCATGCGGCGGAACAGGTCGAGGTTCTCCTCGACACTGCGGTCGCGCCACGGCGAGGGACGGCCCGGCTCGGTCAGGGTGCCACGGTAGGCACGCACTTCCTCGGCCGACAGGTCACACACATAGGCCTTGCCCTGCTCGATCAGCTTCTCGGCGGCGAGATAGTAGGCCTGGAAATAATCGGAGGCGTGGCGCAGTTCGTTCCACTCGAACCCCAGCCAACGGACATCGTCCTGGATGGCGGCCACGTACTCCGGGTCTTCCTTGGCCGGATTGGTGTCGTCGAAGCGCAGATTGCATACGCCGCTGAACTCGCCGGCAATGCCGAAGTTCAGGCAGATCGACTTGGCATGACCGATGTGCAGGTAGCCGTTCGGCTCCGGCGGGAACCGGGTCTTGATCGCCTGGTGCTTTCCGCTGGCCAGGTCCTCGCGCACGATCTGGCGGATGAAATCGCGTTTTTCGTGGCTGTCGGCGGGGGTCTCGGGGCTGGCGGGGGTGTGCTCGGACATGAGGCTGGGCGAAAAAGGGCAGAAAGACCAACAGTCTAGCGCGTAAGGGGCAGGGCTGCCGGGGTTGCGGCCAGGCTCCGGGCGCAAGGGGCCCGGCCGGCAAGCGCAAAGGGACGCAGGGCGGTAGCGCCGGGCCGTGCCCGGCGAGCGCAGCGGCGGCATTCAGCCCCCGGGCGTATGCTGGACGCCTCTCCCGTGGAGCCGCCCCATGCACATCGTGTACAAGGCCGACAATCTGTTTGACGCCCACTTGGTGAAGCACGCGCTGGAAGATGCCGGCATTCCTGCCTTCGTGTTCGGCGAGCAGCTGCTGGGGGGCATGGGCGAGCTGCCGCTGTTCGGTGTATTGAGGGTCGGCATCCCCGACGCTGCGCGGGCCGAGGCCGAAGGCATCGTCGCCGGCCTGGACTTGGGCCACGCCGCCGCCGCCCCCATTTCCGATGCAGACGACATTGCCGGCCTTCCGGCGTAGGAGCGCATCATGTTGGGAATCGGACAGGGCATCCTGGGCATCGGCGCCTTCAAGCAGCGCCTGCCGCGCCCGGAAGAGGCGCTGCCAGGGCGTGATCAGCCACTGCCGCTGCACAGCAACCGGCACTTCGTGAACAGTCACCCGCTGAAGGACCGCTTTGCCGGCCTGCAGCAGATCCGTTTCGCGCTTGGCTGCTTCTGGGGAGCCGAGCGCAAATTCTGGTCGGAGCCGGGCGTGTACAGCACGTCGGTCGGCTATGCCGGCGGCATCACGCCGAATCCCACCTATGAAGAAGTCTGCTCCGGCCTGACCGGCCACACCGAAGTGGTGCAGGTGGTGTTCGATCCGAAGGTGGTGAGCCTGGAACGGTTGCTGCAGCTGTTCTGGGAAAGCCACGACCCGACCCAGGGCATGCGCCAGGGCAACGACACCGGCACCCAGTACCGTTCGGCGATCCATGCCACCGACGAAACGCAGTACGCCGCTGCGCTGGCCAGCCGTGAGGCCTACCAGGCCCAGCTGGACGCGGCCGGCTACGGCCCGATCACCACCGAGATCGTGTATCCGGCGCCGGAGTACTACTACGCCGAGGACTATCACCAGCAGTACCTGGCGAAGAACCCGAACGGCTACTGCGGCATCGGCGGCACCGGGGTGAGCTGCCCGATCGGGCTGGATGTGGAGGCGCCGCGCTGACGCGCGGTGGTCCGCCTGCGGCGGGCAGAAGCTGAAAGCAACTGCTGAAGCCAAAGCCAAAACCAAAGCCAAAGCGGCTCTGGATTGTTGTGATTTGGACGGGGCGGGTACAGATGGCGGGACACGCCGTAAACCCGTCCTTGGGGGCTCGGCCACGGCATCCATGCCGTGGACGGTCCCGCCATCTGCACCGTCCCGCCTCCGATCATTTCCCGGTGACGGTGGGCAGGAGCATGGGCTACTGACGAACTGAAGGAAAACAAAAAGGACGCGGCCTTCGCCGCGTCCTTTTTGTTTGATCCTGCGGTGCCTTTTGCAGAGCGGAGCCATGCTCCGCTCCAAGCAAGCGAAGCGCGCGACCCGCTGTTGCTCTTCCTTCTTCCTTCCGTGGCGGACGGCCGCAGGAAATTGTCGAAGGCAGGGTGGGTAGGCTGTGCAGGGGCGTGAGCCGCATGGATGCGGCGACCGAGCTTACAGGGACGTACTTGCAGCGTCCCCTGCACGGCCTACCCACCCTGCCAAACGCATGACCCGCCTTTCGCGACCAAGCCCCCGCCACGAGGGGCTCCGCCGTTGGCTGGAACCCTTACAGCGCCGCGCGGATCCGCTCGCGCAGCGCTTCCAGATCCTTGGCGAACGCCTCGATACCGGTCGCCAGCTTCTCGGTCGCCATCGGATCGGCGGCCAGATCCGCCGCGAACGTCGCCGCATCGATCGGGGCCACCGCCACGCCGTTACCCTCACCGGGCATCAGCTTGCGCGGCAGCTCGCCATGATCGGCGTCCAGCTTCTCCAGCAGATCCGGCGAAATGGTCAGGCGGTCGCAGCCTGCCAGCGCTTCGATCTGTGCGGTGGAACGGAACGAGGCGCCCATCACCACGGTCGGCGAACCACGGCGCTTGAACTCCGCATACACGCTGCGCACGAACTTCACGCCCGGGTCCTCATCGATGTTGGCCGGGGTCTGGCCGTTGGCCACGTACCAGTCAAGGATGCGGCCGACGAACGGCGAGATCAGGAACGCGCCCGCTTCGCTGCAGGCCAGCGCCTGGGTCGGGTTGAAGATCAGCGTCAGGTTGCAGTCGATGCCCTCGGCCTGCAGGATCCGCGCCGCTTCCACGCCTTCCCAGGTCGCGGCGATCTTGATCAGGATCTTCTCGCGCGGTACGCCGGCATCGGCGTACATCTGGATGAACTGGCGGGCCTTGGCCACGGTGGCGGCGGTGTCGTACGCCTGGTCGGCATCCACCTCGGTGGACACGCGGCCCGGCACCAGCGTGCTGAGCAGCGCGCCGACGCCGATGGTCAGCCGGTCGGCCACCGCATGCACCACGGCCTCGCGGTTGCCGCTCTGCTGACGGCCCCAGGCCAGTTCGCGCTCGATCAGATCGGCATAGACCGGCAGGTCCAGTGCCTTCTTCACCAGGGTCGGGTTGGTGGTGCAGTCCACCGGCTGCAGGCGCTTGATCGCCTCGTAGTCACCGGTATCGGCAACGACCACGGACAGTTCGCGCAGCTGGGACAGTTTGGACGAGGTACTCATTACGGCTCCTGGTACGGGGAATCGGATCGCGCGCAATGCGCAGCGGAGATCAGGGACGGTCGTTGTGCACTGCGGTCACGCGCAGGCGCAGCTTGCGACCACCGGGTGCGGTCCAGTCGATGCTCTGGCCGACCGACAGGCCGAGCAGGGCACTGCCGACAGGGGCCAGCACGGAAACCTTGCCTTCATCGACGTTGGCTTCGCGGGGGAAGACCAGGGTCAGGACGTGCTTCTCGCCTGAGACCCCATCTTCGCACTCCACGCGGGAATGCATCATGACGATGCCTTCGGGAATCTGGTCCGGCGCCAGCACGGTGGCCCGGTTGAGTTCTTCGGCAAGCGCGAGCGCGGCAGGCGTCTGGCTCAGCGCAGGGGCTTCGAGCATGGCCTCCAGGCGGTCCATGTCGAAGGTTGAGACAGTGATCGACGGCGGCAGGCCGCTGGCGGTGTTCATGTAAAACTCCTTGGTTGAAAACCATGCAAAAGGCGGCGCCTGCTGGCGCCGCCTGTCTGTATTGTGGGGACAAATGCGACCGGAATCGACTCCTGCCGCTCGAGGCCGGGCAGGCCGGGGCGTCAACCGTTCAGCGCGGGGCCGGAAAGGCTGGCCGGATCGGTGGCCGCGCCATTGGCGGCCTCCAGAGTGAACAGCGCATGCGGCAGGCGCTTGAACTGGCTGGCCAGCTCCATCAGGAAGTCGTTCATCGCCGAGCTGCGGCGCCAGACCATCGCAATACGGCGGCTGGGCCGGCCCTCGCCGATGAAATCGAGCAGGCGGATGTTGTTCGAGCGCGGCACGGGGGGCTGCACCGACAGGCTCGGCAGCAATGTGATGCCGACATCGGCGGCGACCATCTGCCGCAGTGTTTCCAGGCTGGTGGCGCGGAACTCGGATTTCTCGTTGGCGCCGAACAGCCGGCACACTTCCAGCGCCTGGTCGCGCAGGCAATGGCCATCTTCCAGCAGCAGCAGCTTCTGCGTGGCCAGTTCCTGCACATCCAGATGGGCGCGCTGGGCGAGCGGATGGCGGCCGGACACGGCCAACAGGAACGGCTCCTCGAACAGGAACTCGGCGTGCAGCTGGTCGTCGATCACCGGCAGTGCCAGCAGCGCGGCATCGAGCCTGCCTTCGCGCAGGCGCTCCAGCAGTACATCGCTCTTCTCTTCGACCAGCAGCAGTTCCAGTTCCGGGAAACGTTCGCGGATGCGCGGGATCACATGCGGCAACAGGTAGGGGCCCAGGGTCGGGAAGATTCCCAGGCGCACCGTGCCGGCTTCCGGATCGCGGCTGCGCCGTGCCGCTTCCTTCAGCTGCTCGACCTCGGACACGATCACCCGTGCCCGTGCGGCGGCTTCCTGCCCGGCCGGGGTCAGCATCACCTTGCGGGGGGCCCGCTCGACCAGCGGCAGGCCCAGCTCTTCTTCCAGCTTGCGGATCTGGGTGGACAACGTGGGCTGGCTGACGAAGCACGACGCGGCAGCCCGACCGAAATGCTTGTGGTCGGCCAGGGCTACCAGGTACTTCAGATCGCGTAGATTCATCCTCACATCCCAGGGATAACGGACCGGCTGGCGGCGTGGTCACCCCGCAGCTGACAATGCTCCCGGCACCCCGGGAGCAGTGGATCAGGCAGCTTCGGCAACGGCTCCGCTGCTCTTGCTCACCGACGAGCGGATCAGGTGATCGAACGCGCTCAGTGCGGCGGTCGAGCCGGCGCCCATGGCGATGATGATCTGCTTGTAGGGTACCGTCGTGCAATCACCTGCGGCGAACACGCCGGGCAGACTGGTCTGGCCACGGTCGTCGATGACGATCTCGCCGCGCGGCGACAGCGCCACGGTGTCCTTCAGCCACTCGGTGTTGGGCAGCAGGCCGATCTGCACGAAGATGCCTTCCAGCTCTACGCGGTGGGCGTCGCCACCGATGCGGTCCTTGTAGACCAGCCCGGTGACCCGGCTGCCATCGCCCAGCACTTCGGTAGTCTGGGCGCTGGTCAGCACGGTGACATTGCCGAGGCTGCGAAGCTTCTTCTGCAGCACCTCATCGGCGCGCAGGCTGGAATCGAATTCCAGCAGGGTTACATGCGACACGATGCCGGCCAGATCGATGGCAGCTTCAACACCGGAGTTGCCACCACCGATCACCGCCACGCGCTTGCCCTTGAACAGCGGGCCATCGCAGTGCGGGCAGTAGGCCACACCCTTGTTGCGGTACTGCTCTTCGCCCGGCACATTCATCTGCCGCCAGCGCGCACCGGTGGACAGGATCACCGAACGCGACTTCAGCACCGCGCCGTTCTCCAGCTGCACCTGCACCAGCCCATCGTCGCCGGCCGGCACCAGCGCGGTGGCGCGCTGCAGATCCATGATGTCCACGTCGTACTCGCGCACATGCTGCTCCAGCGCGGTCGCGAGCTTCGGGCCTTCGGTCTCCTTGACCGAGATGAAGTTCTCGATGGCCATGGTGTCCAGCACCTGGCCGCCGAAACGCTCGGCGGCGATGCCGGTGCGGATGCCCTTGCGCGCGGCGTAGATCGCTGCGGCCGCGCCAGCCGGGCCGCCGCCCACCACCAGCACGTCGAAGGCCTGCTTGGCGGCGATCTTCTCTGCGTCGCGCTTGCTGGCGTTGGTATCCAGCTTGGCCACGATCTGTTCGAGCGTCATCCGGCCCTGGTCGAAGACTTCACCGTTGAGGTACACGGTCGGCACCGACATGATCTCGCGCTTCTCCACTTCCTCCTGGAACAGCGCGCCGTCGATGGCCACGTGCTGGATGCGCGGGTTGAGCACCGCGGCCAGGTTCAGCGCCTGCACCACGTCCGGGCAGTTCTGGCAGGACAGGGAGAAATAGGTCTCGAACCGGTACTCGCCTTCCAGGCTCTGCACCTGCTCGATCAGTTCGGCAGTGGCCTTGGAGGGATGGCCGCCGACCTGCAGCAGCGCCAGCACCAGCGAGGTGAATTCATGGCCCATCGGCAGGCCGGCGAAGGTCAGGTGGATGTCCTGGCCGGGCGTGCCCAGGTCGAACGAAGGCACGCGGCCCTGGCCGTCACGCAGCACCTGCAGCGAGATGCTGTCGGACAGGCTTTCCAGGGTCTGCAGCAGTTCCAGCATTTCCCGCGACTTGTCGCCGTCGTCGGCATGCGCGGTGATCTGGATGGGGCGGGTCACGCGCTCCAGATAGGTCTTCAGCTGCGACTGCAGGTTGGCGTCCAACATCGGGTCTTCTCCTGGCTTCAGGCAAACAGGGGGCGTGGCACCGCTGTAGAAGGTAGCGGACCAGCAGGGGGTAGGGGTGAACCCAAGACAGCGACCGTGGAAGGGGCTGGCTGGCCGCGACGGGCCCGCGTTGGCTGTCTTGGGTTCACCCCCACGCCGGCGATGCCGCCGGCATGGAGATGGGCCTGCCGTGGCGTGGGGGGCCACGGCAGGCCGGTGCTGCGTTAGATCTTGCCGACCAGGTCCAGCGACGGAGTCAGGGTCTTCTCGCCTTCCTTCCACTTCGCCGGGCACACCTGGTTCGGGTTGGCGGCGGTGAACTGGGCGGCCTTCAGCTTGCGCAGGGTCTCGGAGACGTCGCGGGCGATCTCGTTGGAGTGGATCTCCAGGGTCTTGATCACGCCTTCCGGATTGATGATGAAGGTGCCGCGCAGGGCCAGGCCTTCTTCCGGAATGTGCACGCCGAAGGCGTTGGTCAGCTGGTGGGTCGGGTCGCCGACCAGCGGGAACTGGGCCTTGCCGACGGCCGGCGAGGTTTCGTGCCAGACCTTGTGCGAGAAGTGCGTGTCGGTGGTGACGATGTAGACCTCGGCGCCAGCCTTCTTGAACTCGGCGTAGTGGTCGGCGGCGTCTTCGATCTCGGTCGGGCAGTTGAAGGTGAATGCAGCCGGCATGAAGATCAGGACGGACCACTGGCCCTTCAGGCTGGCATCGGAAACCTTGATGAACTCGCCGTTGTGGTAGGCGTTGGCTTCGAACGGCTGGATCTGGGTATTGATGAGGGACATCATTTTTCCTCTGGGTGAAGGGGAGTGGGTGAATCGACAGGAGCTAGGTTACCGGCTCGGTTGCGATAAGAACAATCCATTGATTGCATCTATTTGATAGATGCAGCCTATCAAATTGCCATGAGCCGGCACTGAACCTTGCTGCCCTCATCCTGCAACTGCCTGTGTGACAAGGAAAATCGCCAGGGACGCGTGAAGAGGGCTGATAGCTCCTCCTTATGCCCTCGGGCGAAACCTGAACGGATTCCAGCTTTTGTAGAGCCGAGCACGCGCTTGGCTGTGGATCTGTAGAGCCGAGCCCATGCTCGGCTGTTCCAGAAGCAGCCGAGCATGGGCTCGGCTCTACAATTGCGGAATGTCTTCCCAAACCCAACCCTCCCTGCGCCAGGTGGTGGCCGACGCCAGCGCCCGCCTGGGCGGCATCGACGCCCGCCACGAGGCCGAGCTGCTGCTGCTGCATGTGCTGGAGCGCCCACGCAGCTGGCTGTTCGCCCATGCCACCGATCCGCTGCCGGCAACGGCGCAGGCTGCCTTCGAGGCGCTGCTGGCGCGTCGCGCCGCCGGTGAGCCGGTGGCCTACCTGACCGGCCGGCGCGGGTTCTGGACGCTCGATCTGCGGGTCGATGCGGCGACCCTCATCCCGCGTCCGGAAACCGAACTGCTGGTGGAGCTGGCGCTGGAACGCCTGCCACCGGACCGCCCGCTGTCCGTGGCCGACCTCGGGACCGGCAGTGGTGCGATCGCCCTGGCGCTGGCCAGCGAGCGGCCGCTGGCACAGGTGCTGGCCACCGATGCCAGCGCCGGTGCACTGGCCATGGCCGCGCGCAACGCCGCTCACCATGAACTGCGCAACGTGCGTTTCGCTGAGGGTGGACAGGACTGGTACGCACCGCTGCAGGGCGCGCGCTTCGCACTGATTGCCAGCAATCCGCCCTACATCGCCAGCGATGATCCGCATCTGCAGCAGGGCGACCTGCGGTTCGAGCCGGCCAGCGCACTGGCGTCCGGCATCGACGGACTGGATGACATCCGCCGCATCGTCGCAGGCGCGCCCGAACACCTGCAGCCGGCGGGCTGGCTGCTGATCGAGCACGGCTGGGACCAGGGCGCGGCGATCCGCACGCTGTTCGATGCGGCCGGTTTCGCCGACGTGCAGACCCGGCAGGACCTCGAGCAGCGTGACCGGGTCACCCTCGGCCGGCGACCGGCCTAGAATGGGGGTTCTCCTGCCCCGGCAGGGCATCACCCTGGAGCTGCAAGCATGCGTACGCTGTACCCCGCCATCACCCCCTATGACGTCGGCACCCTGAAGGTCGACGACCGCCACACGCTGTACTTCGAGCAGTGCGGCAATCCGGATGGCAAGCCGGTGGTGATGCTGCACGGCGGTCCGGGCGGCGGTTGCAGCGACAAGATGCGCCAGTTCCATGACCCGGCGAAGTACCGCATCATCCTGTTCGACCAGCGCGGCGCCGGCCGTTCCACGCCGCATGCGGATCTGGTGGACAACACCACCTGGGACCTCGTCTCCGATATCGAGAAGCTACGCGAGCACCTGAAGGTGGATCGCTGGCAGGTGTTCGGTGGCAGCTGGGGGTCAACCCTGGCGCTGGCCTATGCCGAAACCCATCCGCAGCGCGTGACCGAACTGGTTCTGCGCGGCATCTTCATGCTCCGCCGCTGGGAGCTTGAATGGTTCTACCAGGAAGGCGCCAATCGCCTGTTCCCCGATGCATGGGAGCACTATCTGAAGCCCATCCCGGTGGTTGAACGCCATGACCTGATCTCGGCGTTCCACCGTCGCCTGACCAGTGACGACGAGGCGACCCGCCTGGAAGCGGCCAAGGCCTGGGCCGTGTGGGAGGGCGCGACCAGTTTCCTGCATGTGGATGACGACTTCATCAACAGCCACGAAGACCCGCATTTCGCCCTGGCCTTTGCCCGTATCGAGAACCACTACTTCGTCAATGGTGGCTTCTTCGAGGTGGAAGACCAGCTGCTGCGCGACGCACACCGCATCGCCGACATCCCGGGCGTGATCGTGCATGGCCGCTACGACGTGGTGTGCCCGCTCGCCAATGCCTGGGACCTGACCAAGGTGTGGCCGAAGGCGAAGCTGGAAATCACCCCGGCCTCGGGCCACTCCGCGTTCGAAGCGGAGAATGTCGACGCGCTGGTGCGCGCCACGGACAGTTTCGCGTAACGCGCCGGTAGCGCCGGGCCACGCCCGGCGGCGTTGCGATCTGTCATCGCGGTTCCGACTCGCCGGGCATGGCCCGGCGCTACCCGTTCCCTACCTGCAGCAGACGCTGCGCCGGTAGCGCCGGGCCACGCCCGGCGGCATTGCGATCTGTCGCCGCGGTTCGACTCGCCGGGCATGGCCCGGCGCTACCCGTTCCCTACCTGCAGCAGACGCTGCGTCGGTAGCGCCGGGCCACGCCCGGCGGCATTGCGATCTGTCGTCGCGGTCTGACTCGCCGGGCATGGCCCGGCGCTACCAGTTCCCTGCAAGCAGGGCGTCGGCCAGCACCTGCAGCTTCGGTGAGTGCTGGCGCGAAGGTGGGTAGATCAACGAGAGTTCGCGGCTGCGGCCTTCAAACGGCTGCAGCACGCGCAGCAGCCGGCCGTCGGCCAGGGCGTCGGCCACGGCGAAATCCATTACCTGCACGATGCCGATGCCGGCGATGGCGGCTTCTACCAAGGGGTCGCCGCTGTCGAACACCATCCGCGTCGGTGGCGTGAACTCGCGCAGCTGGCCGTCCTGAAGGAACTGCCAGTCCACCAGCCGGCCACTGCGCAGGTTGCGCACGGCCAGGCAGGCATGCCCCGCCAGTGCGGCCACATCGCGCGGAGCACCGCGCCGGGCGAGGTAATCCGGGCTGGCGACGGTCACCCAGCGCAGCGGTCGCAGGGGCCGGGCGACGATGCGCTGGTCGGCGATGGTGCCGGTCCGCAGCGCGGCATCGAACCCTTCTTCGACCAGGTCGACCAGGCGATCGCTGAGCACGGCTTCGACCTGCAGTTGTGAATGACGCTCCAGCAGCGGCGCCAGCAGGGGCACCAGCACCTTGCGGCCGAACATCGACGGTGCACTGATCTTCAGCGTGCCCGATGGCGTGCAGGGGCGATCGGCAAGCTGCCGCTCCGCGTCCTCCAGTCCGCAAAGCAGCGGCGCGACCTGTTCTACGAACTGGCGTCCATCCGGGGTCAATGCCACGTTGCGCGTGTTCCGCTGCAGCAGCTTCACGCCCAGGTCCACCTCGAGCCGGCTGATCGCGCGCGACAGCCCGGACTGGCTCAGGCCGAGCTGGCCGGCGGCGACGGTGAAGCTGCGTGCTTCGGCCACCTGCACCAGCATGCGCACCGCGTTGAGGTCCATCGATGATCCACTCATGCTGAAAATCATGACAGATATGGCTGGCAAGGGGTTTATTGATGGCGCCGCATCAATGAGACTGCGCTCCCCCTTCAGTCCAGACCCTCGATGGCTCCCCTCAAATACCCGCGCTGGGCACTGACCCTGCTGGCCACCGCCCAGCTGATCATCGCCCTGGATGCCACCATCATCTTTGTCGCGCTGCATGACATGGGCCGCGCGCTGCAGATCAACGCGCAGCAGCTGCAATGGGTGGTCAGTGCCTACACCGTGGCCTTCGGCGGCAGCCTGCTGCTGGGCGGGCGTGCCGCCGACCTGATCGGCCGCCGCCGCTTCTACCGCCTGGGCATGCTGTTGTTCGCGGTGGCATCGCTGCTCGGCGCGCTGGCGCCGAATGCGGGCCTGCTGATCATCGCGCGCGCAGCGCAGGGCATCGGTGCCGCGCTGCTGTTCCCGGCAACGCTGGCCCTGATCAACACGCTGTATGAAGAAGGCCCGGCCCGCAACCGCGCGCTGGCGATCTGGAGCATGGCCAGTGCAGTGGGTCTTGCATTGGGCACGCTGCTCGGTGGCGTGCTCACCCAGGCCTTCGGCTGGCCGGCGGTGCTGGCGGTGATCGTGCCGCTGGCCACCGCGTGCGCGCTTGCCGCCGGTGCGTGGCTGCCGCCCGATGCTTCGCGCCCGCAGGGCCGTTCGTTCGATCTGGCCGGCTGCATCGCCGTGACCCTGGGTGGCAGCCTGCTGGTGACCACGCTAGTACAGGGCCCCGAATGGGGGTGGACGGCGCCCGTCACGCTGGGCTGCCTGCTGCTGTCGATACTGATCCTGTTCGCGTTCGTGCAGATCGAGCGGCGCAGCCGCGATCCACTGATGCAGTTCGCGCTGCTGCGCCTGCCGGGCCTTCGTGCCGCCCTCGGCCTGACCTTCGCGTTCATGAGCAGCTACGGCGTGCAGTACTACTTCATGGCGCTGTACTTCCAGGACGGCTACGGCTGGAGTCCGCTGCAGGCCGGCCTGGCATTCCTGCCGGCCACGGCGGTGTGTACCGTGGGCATCCAGTTTGCCGAGTGGACGCTGCAGCGCTGGAGCGCGCGCAGGGTGCTGGTGATCGGCAACCTGGCCGGTGCCGTCGGCATCGCCTGGGTGGCGGCGGCACTGCCGCATGCCTCGAATTTCTGGCCATTGCTGCCGGGCGTGGTGGTGTTGAGCATCGGACAGGGCATGACCTGGACCGCGATGTGGATCGTGGCGGGTCAGGGCGTGCCGGCGGCGCAGCAGGGCGTGGCGTCGGGCATGGCCGCCACCGCACAGCAGATCGGCGGTGCGCTGGGCCTGGCGGTACTGGTGATGGTGGCCAACGCCGACGTGGCAGCTGCCGGCTCTCCGGATGCGCTGGCCGGGCTGGTGCGTGCGGAGTACGGCGCCGCATTGTTTGCGCTGCTCGGCGTGGTCATCGCGCTGGCCCTGCGCCCGGCGCCGGTCGCCGCGGCGGCCCCCGCCTGCCTGGCCAACGACGCATGATCGACCTGCAGGATGACCCGGTAGCGCCGGGCCATGCCCGGCGAGGCGCAACGCGGCGGTGAATCCTCCTGTGCCGCCGGGCATGGCCCGGCGCTACCGGGCCCGGATGGCGTTACACGGATGCCAGCAGCCGTGGCTGCAACGCGCTGAAGATCCGCGCCAGCCGCTCGGCCCACGCCTGCTGCCCGGCCGCCTCGGCGATCAGGTCCTGGCGGATCTCTACTTCCACGTGCACCAGGCCACGCCCTTCGCCGTGCACCGGTACCGCGTAGTCGCTGGTACTGCTTACCGAATACGGTTCGTTGTCACCGACCACCAGATCGCCTTCGTCGCGCAGTGCCTGCAGCAGGGCGTGGGCAAAGCGCGTGTCCCGGTGGTACAGCACGCCGGCATGCCATGGCCGCAGCGCGCCGTTCATGGAAGGAGTGAAGCTGTGCATCATCACCAGCAGGGTCGGGCGGCCGGCTTCGCGGCGGGCATCCAGTTCCGCTTCGATGCGGGCGTGGTAGGGCGCATGGATCGCGTCGATGCGCTGCTGCCGTTGTGCGGCCGACAGGCCGGCGTTGCCCGGTACCACGGTGTGGTCGCTTGCTTCCGGAATCAGGGTCGGCGATGCCAGCGGGCGGTTGCAGTCGATCAGCAGGCGCGAATAGGTCTGCTCGATGGCCCAGGCATCCAGCCGTTCGGCCAACGCACGCGTGGTGCCTGCGATGCCGATGTCCCAGCCGATATGGCGGTCAAGTTCGTGCTGCGGCAGGCCGAGGCCGGCCAGTGCGCGCGGCACCTGCTGCCCGGCGTGATCGGCCAGCAGCAGGTACGGCGAAGCGCCCTGCGGCTGGTGGATGGTGTAGATCGCCGGGTCGTCAGTGTCCAGCAATGCCGGCAAGGTGTGCAGGTCGGCGTCAGCCACGCGGACGCCCGTCCAGGTGATGTTCGATCATCCACAGCCCGGCCCAGAGCTTGGCATCGAGCTCGTAGCCTTCGCCCATCTTCTGCACCAGCCACGCGGCAGCCTGCTTGAGCGGCACTTCGTGCACCGTGATGTCCTCGCTGTCGTCGCCGCCGCCTTCGCCGATCCGGCGCAGGCCGGTGGCGCGCACGAAGGCGATCTTCTCGCTGCTGGCGCCGGAGGAGGTCGGGCCGATCATCAGCACTTCGGCGTGCTCGGCGGTCCAGCCGGTCTCTTCTTCCAGTTCGCGTACCGCCGAGACTTCGATCGACTCGCCGGCATGGATGTCACCGACCAGCCCGGCCGGCATCTCGATGGTCGATGCCTGCAGGGGCACGCGGAACTGCTCGACGAACAGCACCTTGTCCTCGGGGGTGACGGCGATGATGATCGCCGCCAGACCACCGGCATGGGTGCGTTCGCTGTATTCCCAGGTGCCGCGTACCAGCATGCGCTGGTACTTGCCTTCATAGACGACACGCGGGGCTTCGGTATTGCGCTGGCTCATGCGGGCTCGCCGGTATTGGAAAAGGAGGGAGTGGGAAGCGGGTCGGCCATGCCGGCGGCGTTGAACAGCCGGCGGCGGGTCATCGGGCCGAAGCGCAGGGTCTGGCACAGGCCACCGAGCAGCTCCGGGTCAGCCGTCTGCCGCAGCAGGCCGGGTTGGCAGCCTTCCAGCGGCGCGTCCAGCGCGATGGTGGTCAGCTGCCGCCACAGCAGGGCATGCTCGCGCTGCTCGCGCAGGCGCACCGCCATCTGCGCTGCGCCGCGCAGGCGCAGGAAGGGCACTTCGTCCAGGCGCTCGTACAGCACATCCAGGCTGCCGAAGTGGGCCAGCAGGACCGCAGCGGACTTGCTGCCGACGCCGCTGATGCCGGGAATGTTGTCCACCGCATCGCCGCACAGCGCCAGGTAGTCGGCGATCTGGTGCGCATGCACGCCATGCCGCGCTTTCACCCCGGCCACGCTCCAGCGCTGGTTGCGCGCATAGTCCCACTGCTCGTCGTGGTCCAGCAGCAGCTGCGACAGGTCCTTGTCGGCGGAAATGATGACGCCGCGGTGGCTGCCGCGGTGCACATGCAGGGCGCTGCCGATCAGGTCGTCGGCCTCGTAGTCGTGATGGGCAAGCACGGCCAGACCGAGCGCCGCGCACAGTGCCTTGCAATGCACGAACTGGCGCTTCAGCGCCTCGGGAGCCGGATCGCGGTTGGCCTTGTACGCCGGATACAGGCGATGGCGGAAGCCGCTGTCCAGCGCCTCGTCAAAGGCGATGGCGATGTGCTGCGGACGCTCGCGTTCCAGCAGGTCCAGCAGGAAGCGCGCGAAGCCGTGCACGGCATTGGTCGGCCAGCCCTGCGCATCCTGGAACTGATCGGGCAGCGAGTGCCAGGCACGGAACACGTAGATGCTGGCGTCGACCAGGTACAGCGCCGGCGCCGGTGCCGGCAAGGTCATGCCGGTGGCGTCCAGTCGCGCAGCAGGGCGGCTGGATCCGGACGCTCGCGCTCGGGCACGTCGGCGCGGGCGGTGCCGATATGGATGAAACCGGCGATGCGCTCGCCGTCGGCCAGCCCCAGATGGGCCTGTACGGCCGGGTCGAACGCCATCCACGCCGTCAGCCACTGGGCCCCGAAGCCCAGCGCCTGTGCGGCCTGCAGCAGGGCGAAGCAGACGCATCCAGCGGTCATCAGCTGCTCCTGCTCGGGCACCTTGGGGTCCGGGCGGGGGCTGGCCACCACGACGATCACCAGCGGCGCATGGCTGAAACGCTGGCGATCCTTCTCGAACACGGCCTCGCCGGCAGTGGGATCGCGCTGGCGGCTGCGCTCGGCCAGGAACGCGCCCAGAGTGTGACGCGCATCGCCGGCAATCTTCAGGAACCGGAACGGCACCCGCTTGCCGTGGTCGGGCACCCGTACGGCCGAGGACAGCATGCGCAGCAGGGTCTGCGGGTCCGGCCCAGGTTCGCCCAGCTGCCGCGAGGGCACCGAGCGGCGGGCATCGAGGGCAAGCAGGGCGGCGGGGTCGGGCATGGTGTCTGAACCGGTCATCACGGGCATTTGATTATAGTCGCGGTGGTCGATGACGCCGTGGCTGCGGCGTCTCTCCCCTCACTATCAAACTGTGATGAACATCATGCCACTGGCGGCAATCGGACGCCGGCTTCCTCTCGCCTCGCGGGCCTTGCACGGCTTACGATATCCCTCTTGCCGGGCCGTGGGTCACGAGGTTTGAAGTGAGGACTGTTTCACTGTCCGTGAGGGGCGGGCCGGCCTACCATCGACGTATCGGTACATGGGGTGTGCCGGTCGTCGCGATGTCCATGTTGTCTGTCGCACCAGAGAAGGTGGGGAGCCTTCCCGAATGATGAGCGCGCCCACACCGTTGGGAACGTCGGGTCGTGACCCGGCCCAGTTCCAGCTTGCCCGTGACGCTGTCCTGCCCGCGCTGTGCCAGGCCTTCGGGGCGGCACTGGCGCGCTTCGACGACGCCCTGTTCGACCGTGCCGGCAATGCCGGCGCCTCGCAGCTGCTGTTCCTTGATGCGATGCGCGAGCTGCGCCGGCGGCGCGAGGAGATCGCGGCGGCCTTTGCCGGCCACCTGCAGCGCGCCTGGGCGGCTCTGGTTGCCGGAGAGCCCCTGTCGGCGGATGCGACCCTGTCCGGCCCGGCCGAGGATGGCCTGAGCCTGCTGGCCGAGCACGTGCTCGAATCGCGGCTGGCGGTGCGCAACTTCGCCACGGTGCTGCTGCGTGATTTCAAGCCGGTTCTGGCGCGGCTGGACCGCCGCCTGGGCTGGCTGGCCGGCGATGTGCCGCTGGATGCCGACCTGAACCCGATCAGCCCGGAACATCTGGGCGTGGCCATCCACGAGGCCTTCGCCGGTTGCGAACTGGCGCCGGAAGTCCACCTGGTGCTGATCAAGCTGTGCGAGCGCGACCTGCGCGCGCCGGTCGGCCGCATCTACGACAAGCTGGACGAGCAGCTCGCGGCGGCCGGCGTGATGTCGCAGATGGGCGCGGTGCGCCGCACCCCGGCGGCACCGGGCCCGCGTTCACCGCAGGGGCTGGACGATCTGGTCGAACAGCGCCCGGTGCCGGGGTTCGACAGTGATTTCAGCGATGACGAGCAGGCCGCACCGGCGTGGGCGCAGCGCTTCGCCGCGCGCTGGTCCGAGCGCCGCGGCCACCTTCAGCAGGCCGGTGGGGACGGTTCCGGCGCCGCCGGCAGCGAGGCCTATGGCCAGCAGGGCATGCTGCTGGAAGCGCTGCAGGAACTGCTGCAGCAGACGCGCCACGTGCGCGAGGATGCGACATCGGCCGCGCAGGTGGCCGTAGGCCAGCAGCGTCCGTTGAGCCAGCGCGAGATGATGTCGGTGCTGTCGCTGCTGCAGGCGACCCCCAGCGCCACGCTGCGTGCCGCGATCGGTGAGGACGGTGAGTCGCTCGCGCAGCGCCTGAAGAGCGAAGTGCTGTCCAGCGCCACCCGGCTGGGCGTCGATCCGGGCCAGACCCGCCTGGATCCGCAGGACGAGGACGCGATCGACCTGGTCGGCATGCTGTTCGATGTCATGCTGGATGAACGCGAACTGGAGGGTCGTTCGCGCGAACTGATCGGCCGCCTGGTGGTGCCCTTCGTCAAGGTCGCCATGCTCGACCGCCGCATGTTCGTGCAGAAGACCCACCCGGCGCGCAAGCTGCTCAATTCATTGGCCGAGGCCTGCGAAGGCAACACCGGCGAGAGCCAGGCCGAGCGCATGCTGATGGCCAAGGTGGAGGAGATCATCGAGCGCCTGGTCGCCGAGTTCAACGAGAACCTGGCCATCTTCCTCACCCTGGAAGAGGAATTCCGCGACTTCCTGGTGCAGCACCGTCGCCGCGTCGAGATTGCCGAGCGACGCGCAGCGGAAACGCAGCGCGGCCAGGAAAAGCTGGAAATGGCCCGCGCACGCGCTGCCACCGAGCTGGATCGCCGCATCGGCGATGCCACCCTGCCACCGGCCATTGCCGAGTTCCTGCGCCAGCCGTGGCAGCACCACCTGACCCTGGCGCTGCTGCGCGAGGGCGAAGACGGTGCATCGGTTGCCGAAGCCCTGGCCCTGGGCGACGGCCTGCTGGAGGAAGTGGCCGAAGCGCGCCGGCAGATCGTCGGCAAGCCCTGGCTGCAAGCCTGGCAGCCGGTGCTGGCCAAGGTGTTCGCCAGTGTCGGCGTACACGGCGATGCGGCAACCTCGGCCATCGATGCACTGCATGACACCCTGCAGGGCATTGCCGAATCGCGGCCGGAGCTGGAACGTGCGCTGCCGGAGCTGCCGCAGGTTGTCCTGCCCATGCCACCGGTTGCGGACTCGCCGACGGTCGAACTGGGCAGCCAGGTGGATACCGACGATTTCGACAATGCCGATGCCGATCGCTTCCGCCGGATGGAGATCGGCAGTTGGCTGGACTTCGTCGACAAGGACGGCAAGGTGCAGGCCGGCAAGCTGTCCTGGGTAAGCCCGATTTCTTCCCGGCTGCTGTTCGTCAACCGGCGTGGCGTGCGCTTCTGCGTGGCTTCGCCGGAGGAACTGGCGGTGATGGTGCGCCTGGGCCGCCTGCGTGCGCACGTGGACGATGGCGCCTTCGACAGCGCCATGCAGGGCGTGATCGACCGCCTCGACCCGGGCAACGCCACCCTGCACTGAGCGGGAGCCGCCTGCTAGGATCGGGAAAACTCACCGATCAGCGGGGACCTGCATGGCCGTGGCGTTGCTGGGGATCAAGGAGACCGCGCCGGGCGAACGGCGCGTGGCGCTGACGCCGGAAACCGCGCGCAAGCTCGCCGCGCTAGGCATCACCGTCTGGTACGAGGCCGGTGCTGGCGGCGCTGCCGGTTTTCCCGACGCCGCCTATCAGGACGCGGGCGCACGTGCGTTCGATGACGGTCGCTGGGGCGAGATCGACATCCTTCTATGCGTGCAGGCGCCGCCGGCGCAGGTGCTGGCCCAGCTCAAGCCCGGCGCAGCCGTGGTCGGCCTGCTGACGCCGGCCAGCGATCCGTCACTGGCGGCGCTGGCCAGCGAAGACCGCCTGCTGCTGTTCCCGTTGCAGCTGTTGCCCCGCACCACCCGTGCGCAGGCGATGGATGTGCTCAGTTCGCAGGCCGGCATGGCGGGCTACAAGGCTGCGCTCATCGCAGCCGAGCGTGCACCGCGCTTCTTCCCGATGCTGACCACCGCGGCCGGCACCGTGCGGCCGGCCAAGGTGCTGGTGATCGGCGCCGGCGTTGCCGGATTGCAGGCAATCGCTACCGCGCGCCGCCTCGGCGCCCAGGTGGAAGGATTCGATGTGCGGCCGGAAACCCGCGAGCAGATCCAGTCGCTGGGCGCCCGCTTCCTCGACCTGAGCGTCAGCGCGGCCGGCGAGGGCGGCTACGCGCGGGCGCTGACCGAGGAAGAGCGGGCCGAGCAGCAGCGGCGGCTGGCCGACCATCTGCGCAGCGTCGATGTAGTGATCTGTACCGCAGCCGTGCCGGGCCGTCCGGCACCGACCATCGTCACTGCGGCGATGGTGGAAGGCATGGCGGCGGGCAGCGTGATCGTCGATCTGGCGGCCGAGAGCGGCGGCAACTGCGCGCTGACCCAGCCGGGGCAGTGCATCGAACACCAGGGCGTGACCATCGATGGGCCGCTGGGCCTGGCCAGCCGGGGTGCGACCCAGGCCAGCGAGATGTATGCGCGCAACCTGCTCAACTTCGTTGCCCTGTTCGTACGCGAAGGGCAGCTGAGCTTCGACTGGGAAGACGAACTGCTGGCAAAGACGCGCTGGCAGGGGTGATCGGGTAGCGCCGGGCCATGCCCGGCGAGCGCAGCGGCGTGACCCCTGTATCCCGAAGGCTTACCGCGGCTTTGCCGGTGGCGGGTTGTCCCGCACCCAGTCGCGCCGCTCCTCCGGCGTCATCCGGGACCAGCGATCACGCAGGGCGTCGCGCTGGGCAGGGGGCAGCTGGCGCATCTGCCCGAACAGTGCGCGTGCCTGTTCACGCTGTTCCGGACTCATGTGCTCGAACCGGCGCAGGCCACGGCGGGCCTTGTCGCGCTCTTCCGGGCTCATTGACTGCCAGCGCTGGCCATGGGCCAGCATGCGCTGGCGCTGACCGGCATCGGCGCCGTTCCAGCGGTCGCGCAGCGGGGCCAGCACCGCCTCGCGCTGGGCGGGGCTGAGCTGATCCCAGGCGGGCAGTGGCGCGCCGGGAGCGGGCGGCGCGGGCGCATGGGTCTGCGCCAGCGCCGGTGCTGCAGGCAGCAGCGCCAGGGCGATCAGCAGGGGCAGGGAGAGATGTCGCAGCATGATTCACTCCATCGCCAGGTCGGTGTCGCCCAGCCACAGGTACAGATCGGGATTCTCGTCGTACAGCGCGCTGTTGTCTTCTACTGTGGCAACGGTCGGTACCGGCGCTGCCGGCGTCGGCACGTCCGGACCGGTGAACTGCACGCCGATGCCCAGCGCCACCACCAGCGAGCAGGCGCTGGCCAGCCACCAGCGCCAGCGCCCACGATGGGCTGCATGGGCGCCCTGGCGGGCCTGGCGCAGGCGCGACAGCGTTGCCGGCGACAGCGCCTGCAGCGAGTGCGCATGCAGGCGCCGCAGGGCGTCATCGGAGGGCAGGGAGCGGTTCACGGGTGGTTCTCCAGATAATCCTGCAGCGCCTGCCGGGCGCGTGCGAGATGGGTCTTTACCGCGCCTTCGCTGCAGCCCATGGCGCGGGCAGTGGTGGCGCCGTCCAGATCCTGCAGCACGCGCAGGGTGAACGCCTCGCGCTGGCGGGCGGGCAGCGTACGCAGCGCCTGCACCAGCTGCTGGTACTGCTGGTGCTGCTCGTGCGCCTGCGCCGGGGTCGGGCCGGGGTCGGCCCAGTCGATGTCGGCACCGTCGGCATCCTGGTTGTCGCGCCAGAACGGCAGGCGGAAGCGGCGTCGGCGCTGCAGGTCGATCACCCGCCGGCGCAGGATGCTCCAGAACAGGGGCGCCCATTCGCTGGCGGGCCTGTCGGCATAGTCCAGCATGCGCAGCAGGGCGTCCTGCACGGCGTCCAGGGCATCCTCGCGCTGGCGCAGGCCGGCCTCGGCGAAGCGGAACGCGCGCGGGCCGATGCTCGCCAGGAACGCTTCCAGCGACGCCGGCAGGGCATCGGTGTCGGCGGTCGGGGGGACGGGGCTGCTCACCAGCACAGGGTACGGTTCCTTGCTCGGGGTCACCATCGACAACGCGTGAGCGCGGCCCCGGTTGACGAGGATGCGCGCCGGGTTCAGCCCATGGTTATGATGGGCCGACGAAGACAGAGCGGGAGCGTTGCCGATGAGTGACGGGTTCGTGGCGCTGTACATCTTCATGCTGGCGGCCATCGCCGGCCACGTGATCATTTCGCGGGTGCCGGTGATCCTGCACACCCCGCTGATGTCGGGTTCCAATTTCATCCACGGCATCGTGCTGATCGGCGCGATGGTGGTGCTCGGCCACGCACAGACGCCGCTGGAAAAGGCCTTGGGCTTCATCGCCGTGGTGCTCGGTGCCGGTAACGCCGCCGGCGGCTACGTGGTCACCGCGCGCATGCTGGAGATGTTCAGGCCGAGCGCGCCGCGGGCAGGCAAGGACGAACCGAAGGAGCCGCAGGCTTGAACATCAGCACCGTCGAACTGCTCGATTGGCTGGTCAAGGCCAGCTACCTGGTGGCCGCCACGCTGTTCCTGCTCGGCCTGCAGCGGATGGCCTCGCCGCTGACCGCGCGCAGCGGCATCCGCTGGGCCGGGCTGGGCATGCTGCTGGCCACTGCGGCCACCTTCTTCCTGCCCGAGCTGCACAACGTGCCGCTCATCCTGGTCGCGCTGCTGCTGGGTGCCGGCCTGGCCTGGTGGTCGGCCGGCAAGGTCGCCGTCACCGACATGCCGCAGATGGTGGCGCTGTACAACGGCATGGGCGGTGGTTCGGCGGCGGCGATCGGTGCGGTCGAACTGCTGCGCTACGCCTTCCTGGCACATCGCGATACCACCCATTGGAGCGAACAGGCGCTGGCCGACCTTGCCGCACGCCAGCCTTCCACCACCGTGCTGCTGCTGGCGGTGGTCGGCGCCGCGATCGGCGCGGTGTCGCTGTCCGGCTCCGTGATCGCCTGGGCCAAACTGGATGGCCGCCTCGACAAGCGGGTCACCTGGCCAGGGCAGCAGGCGTTGAACCTGGTGGTGGCGCTGGCGGTGGTGGTGCTGGCCATGGTCGCGGCCAGCACGCTCAGCACCTGGGCGATCATCGCCTTCTTCGTGCTGGCACTGGCGCTGGGCGTGCTGATGACGCTGCCGATCGGTGGCGCCGACATGCCGGTGGTGATCTCGCTGTACAACGCATTCACCGGCCTGGCGGTGTCCTTCGAGGGCTACGTGCTGGGCAACGAGGCCTTGATCATCGCCGGCATGATGGTCGGCGCGGCGGGCATCCTGCTGACCCGCCTGATGGCCAAGGCGATGAACCGGCCGATACGCAATGTGCTGTTCTCCAATTTCGGTGGCGGTGCAGGCGGAGAGGCACAGGCGATCACCGGCGCGCAGAAGCCGATCGAGGCGGCGGATGTGGCGGCAATGATGGCCTTCGCCGAGCGTGTGGTGATCGTGCCCGGTTACGGCATGGCCGTGGCCCAGGCCCAGCACAAGATCTGGGAACTGGCACAGCGGTTGGGGCAGCGCGGGGTCAAGGTGAAGTTCGCCATCCATCCGGTCGCCGGGCGCATGCCCGGGCACATGAACGTGCTGCTGGCCGAGGCCGGCGTGCCGTACGACCTGATCGCCGACATGGACGACATCAATCCCGAGTTCGCCAGTACCGATGTGGTGCTGGTGATCGGCGCCAACGACGTGGTCAATCCGGTCGCGCGTACCGACCCGGCCAGTCCGATCTACGGCATGCCGGTGCTGGACGTGATCAACGCGCGCAACGTGGTGGTGATCAAGCGCGGTCGCGGGACCGGCTTTGCCGGGATCGAGAATGCGCTGTTCTACGCCGACAACACACGCATGCTGTACGGCGACGGCGCCGAGGCGGCGGCGTCGCTGGTCAGCGAGCTGAAGGCGCTCGACGGCGGGCATTGAGGCTGTACCGGCAGCGCCGGGCATGGCCCGGCGCCTGCTGCGCGGGCCGCTGTGCTCGCCGGGCATGGCCCGGCGCTACCCGAATCAGGTGCGATCAGCGCGCCAGCCAGGCGCCGACGGCCACGCCGATCGCCAGCCACAGCCACTCCATCGCGCCATTGGCCAGGTTGATCAGCGTCCAGGCCAGATGCGGGCCCATGCGCAGCGAGGCGTCCCAGGGGTTGAGCCCCATCGAGCCGCCCATCCAGGCGCTGGCGATGGCCCAGTTCGCCACCGCCGCCACCAGCAGCGTGCCGGCCACCACGAGGGCCACGCGAAGACGGCCGGGACCGAGTGTGCCCAGACGCAGCATGAACACCAGTTCCAGAGCGGTCAGCACCGCCATCCAGCCGACCTGGCGGCCGGTCATCAGGGCCAGCAGCATCCAGGCGAGGGGAGCAACAACCAGGCCCAGCAGCAGCATGAAGGGCCAGAGCCAGGTCACGGTCCTGGCACGCGCGGCATTGGAGGACATCGAAGCTTCCTGAAGGTCACCCACAGGATACTGTGGTTTGCCGCGGTGCACCGGCGGGCGCAGGACGGCTGGGCTAGAATGCCGTCTTGCGTGGCCATGGCCACGGCCCCATATCGGTCCCCATGTATTCCCGTAGCAGCGAACCTGTCCACTTCGAACGCGATTGCGAGGCCGTGATGGTCCCGCAGGGCGACACCGTGACCCTGCCTGCCGGCAGCTATGGGTACATCACCCAGGCGCTGGGCGGCAGCTATTCGGTATTCGTCGAAGGCAACCTGTTCCGCATCGCCGGCAAGGATGGCGACGCCATCGGCAAGGAAGCACCCGCTCCGCTGGAACTGCCGGCTGACGCCACCGACGAACAGGTGGAGCAACTGGTATGGCAGCAGCTTCGCACCTGCTTCGATCCGGAAATTCCGGTGAACATCGTCGAACTGGGCCTCGTCTACGAGGTCGAGATCAAGCATCTGGACGAGGGCCAGCGCGAGATCGACGTGAAGATGACCCTGACCGCGCCCGCGTGCGGCATGGGTGACATCTTGGTCGACGACGTGCGCAGCAAGCTGGAAATGATCCCGACGGTGGCCGAGGCCGACGTCGAGCTGGTGTTCGATCCGCCATGGAACCAGCACATGATGTCCGAGGCGGCCCGTCTCGAGACCGGCATGCTTTGACCCAGGGCCCGCAGTGACGCGGGCCCGGCACTACCCGCAACCAGAACAGGAATCCTCCGGTGTCCCAGTCCATCCCCAGCTTCGCCGTCACCCGTTCGGACCACCCGCGCAGCGCTGAAGAGCGCGCCACGATCCTGGAGAAGCCGGGTTTCGGCCTGCACTTCACCGACCATATGGTGGAAGTGCGGTGGGACAAGGACACCGGCTGGCACAACGCCAACGTGCGTGCCTATGGCCCGTTGCAGCTGGACCCGGCAGCGGCCGTGCTGCATTACGGCCAGGAGATCTTCGAGGGCATCAAGGCCTACCGTCATGCCGACGGCTCGATCTGGACCTTCCGCCCGGACGCCAACGGCCGTCGCCTGCAGCGCTCGGCACAGCGCCTGGCGTTGCCGGAACTGCCGGTGGAGATCTTCGTCGAGTCGCTGAAACAGCTGATCGCCGTGGACAGCGCCTGGGTGCCGTCGGCGGATGAGTCCAGCCTGTACTTCCGCCCGTTCATGATCGGCGACGAGGCCTTCCTCGGCGTGCGCGGCGCGCACAAGGCCGGCTATTACGTCATTGCCAGCCCGGCCGGTCCGTACTTCGCCAAGGGCGTGGCACCGGTGTCGATCTGGCTGTCCACCGAGTATGCGCGTGCGGCCAAGGGCGGCACCGGCGCGGCCAAGTGCGGTGGCAATTACGCCGCCTCGCTGCTGCCGCAGCAGAAGGCGCAGGCGCAGGGCTGCTCGCAGGTGCTGTTCCTCGACCCGGTCGAGGGCAAGTACCTGGAGGAACTGGGCGGCATGAACGTCTTCCTGGTCTACAAGGACGGCACCTTGGTCACGCCGCAGCTGTCGGGCAGCATCTTGGAAGGCATCACCCGCGAGAGCATCCTGCAGCTGGCCCGCGACCGCGGCATGAAGGTCGAGGAGCGCAAGGTCAGCATCGACGAGTGGAAGGACGGCGTTGCATCCGGTGCGATCAGCGAGGTGTTCGCCTGCGGCACCGCTGCGGTGGTGACCCCGATCGGCCAGCTCAAGGGCGAAGGCTTCTCGGTGGGTGACCTCAACGCGCCGGCCGGCGAAGTGACCATGTCGCTGCGCAAGGAACTGACCGACATCCAGTACGGCCGCCTGCCGGACCGTCACAACTGGCTGGTCAGGCTGGGCTGATCGCCTGCACTGACCTGCATAGCGTCGAGCCATGCTCGACGGCTCTTCCGGAAAGCCCGTCCCCGTGACGGGCTTTCTGCGTTGTGGGCCTGCCGCCAGGCCGCTTTATCTATTGACGCAAATAGGTTTGCGATGCAAACTTAATCCAAGCGACCCCGATGGAGCGTGTATGCAGCAGCCGTCCGTCATTGATCCTTCCTCGCGCCTGCAGGCGCTGACCCGGGAATACTCGCGGTACTCGCGAAGTGCCGGGGGCCTGTCGGCGATGGCAGGCGGCATCGCCTGCCTGGCCTCGTTCCTTGCCGGCGCCCTGTTGCCGACCACTCTGGCGCTGCGCATCGCGCTGATTGCCGTGCCGATGCTGTGGATCGTCGGCAAGCAATGGCTGGCACGCCGCTACTACCAGCGGTTGGGCCAGGTCGAGGAGCAGGTCACACCGGTCGAGCGCAATTTCCAGCGCTTCTTCATCGCCTTCACCGCGCTGGTAAGCGTGCTGGTGATCGGCAGTGTGCTGACCCGGCTGGCGCCGATGGGCGAACTTCCCTGGGACCTGCGCGCCGTGGGCTACCTGGTCGTGGTGGCACTGTTGCCCTGGGTGGTATGGCGCTGGCTGCGGACACCGCTGGAGTTCATCGTGGGTGTGTTCCTGCTGTGCCAGGCGGCGCTCGCCTTCACCGGGCAGGCGTATGGCTTCGGCCCGAGCACGGCTGTGTTCCCGTTGGCATCCATCGCACTGATCGTGGTCGGCTGGCGTGACCACCAGCGCTTCCAGCGGCTACAGGTGGAGATGCGCGCGTTCATGGCGGCGCGGACGAACGTCGAATGACCCAGCTGCCTGATTCCAGAGCGTTGCTCCAGCTCGACCGCTTGATCCACGAGCCGGCACGCCTGCTGATCCTGTCGATCCTGGCCGGTGCCGAATCCGCCGAGTTCGGTTTTGTCGAGCATCTCAGCGGGCTGAGCAAGGGCAATCTCTCCAGCCATCTGAGCAAGCTTGAAGCAGCAGGACTGGTCGCCATCGACAAGTCGTTTCGTGGCAAGCGCCCACTGACCAACCTGCAGTTGACGCCGATGGGCCGCACTGCCTTGGCCGAGTACCGCACGCAGTTGGCGGCGATCGTTGCCGGCATTCCCAATCCGGATCGAAAGGACTCCTGAAATGACATTATTCCCGCGCCTGTTTGCAGTTCTGGTCGTTTCCTTCTCTGTCCTTGCGGGCGCGGCTGCGGCGGCAGATCCGCGCCAGCAGGGAGCAGCGCTGACCGCGCAGCTCTACGAAGGGCACATCGACGCCCTGTGGGAACGGATGACGCCGCAGATGCAGGCCGGGCTGCAGTCCCCGCAGAACCTGGTGGCGCTGCGCGAGCAGTTGATGGCGGACTGGGGCGCAGAAACCGAGCTGGTCAGTGAGAAGGTCGAGAAGGTTGATGGATTCAACACCTATCTGCGGCAGGCGCGCTTCGACAGGAGCCCAGCCATCATTCAGGTGCTGTGGGCCATCGATGCCGACGGGCGGATCGGCGGCTTCTACATCCGCCCGCTACAGACCACGCCGCCGCAGGCCGCGGCGAGCCGGTTCCTCAACTACCAGACCCGCACCCGGCTGCAACTGCCGTTCGACGATGAGTATTTCGTGTTCTGGGGTGGGCGTACCGTCGAGCAGAACTATCATGCGGCCCATGCCGGCCAGCGCTTCGCGCTGGATCTGCTGGTGGTCCGTGATGGCCGCTCGCACCGTGGCGATGGGCTGCGCAACGATGACTACTACTGCTTCGGTCGCCCGATCCTCGCGCCAGCCGACGGCACGGTGGTAGAGGTGATAGAGGGTGTCGCCGACAACGTGCCGGGCCAGATGAATGCCGCCCAGCTTACCGGCAACCGGGTCATCATCGACCACGGCAATGAGGAGTACTCGGTGCTGGCGCACCTGCGCCAGGGCAGCGTGCGGGTCGGGCAGGGACAGGCTGTCCGCAGCGGCGCGCACCTCGGTGACTGTGGAAACAGCGGCAACTCCTCCGAGCCGCACCTGCACTACCAACTGCAGGCCGGGCCCGCATTCGGTGTCGGCGAAGCGTTGCCGGCACAGTTCTCCGACTACGTGGCCGATGGCCAGCCGGTTGCACGCGGCGAGCCGGTCAAAGGGCAGCGCATCCGGCCGGTGCGCGCTCCGCAGGCAAATTAGTCAGCGGGTCCGACGCGGCGGGCAGGCGCATCGCGGGCACGCTGCGCGCTCGTTGGGTGTGGGCAGTACGCGCCGATGTCGGCAAAGTCATAGGTGGACAGGACATCTGCCCAGTCAGGTTCGTGCGCGTGGCGCGAAAGTTCCTTCATCTTCACAAACCCTCGACCCGGAAAGTCTCAGATCGAACATTTCATGTTCCTGAAAAGACACTGAAAATATTGTGGTGTCCGGTTTAGGCCATTAGCGTCATCGGCACGGCGGATCGTAAGGGGGATCCGCTGGCTCGCCGGACTCCGGACCTCGCCAACGCAAGCCAGCCCATGGTTCGGGCCGGTGTTTCTGCCGATTCCGGCATTCACACCACTAGAAAGGGAAATACGATGTCCCAGGTAACGCAACCGCGTGTGCGTCGAGTGTGGGTGGTCCTTGGTGCTTCCGTTCTTTCATCGCTGCTGCTGGCCACGCCTGCGCTGGCCGGTGATGTCCAGCTCAGCGGGCTGCAGTCCGCGCCGACGCACCAGCGTTTCATCGTCAAGTATCGCGACGGCAGTGCGCCGGTGGCCAACACCACCGCCCTGGCATCGTCGCTGAAGACAGCGGCTGCGGGCCTTGCCAGCAGCCAGGGCCGCGCGCTGGGCCTGCAGCAGGTCCGCAAGCTGGCCGTCGGCCCGACCCTGGTCAGGACCGATCGTCCGCTGGACCAGGCCGAATCCGAACTGCTGATGCGCAAGCTCGCCGCCGACCCCAACGTCGAGTACGTGGAAGTCGACCAGATCATGCGCGCGACGCTGACGCCGAACGACACCCGCTTCAGCGAGCAGTGGGGGTTCGGTACGTCCAACGCCTCGATCAACGTGCGCCCGGCCTGGGACAAGGCCACCGGCACCGGCGTGGTCGTCGCGGTGATCGACACCGGCATCACCAACCACCCCGATCTGAACGCCAACATCCTGCCCGGCTATGACTTCATCAGCGACGCGGCGATGGCACGCGACGGCGGTGGTCGCGACAGCAATCCCAACGACGAGGGTGACTGGTACGCCGCCAACGAGTGTGGCGCAGGCTACCCGGCCTCCAACTCCAGCTGGCACGGCACCCACGTTGCCGGCACCGTTGCAGCGGTGACCAACAACAGCACCGGCGTGGCGGGTACTGCCTTCAATGCCAAGGTCGTGCCGGTGCGCGTGCTCGGCAAGTGCGGTGGCTACACCTCCGACATCGCCGACGCCATCGTGTGGGCCTCCGGCGGCAGTGTCAGCGGCGTGCCGGCCAATGCCAATCCGGCCGAGGTCATCAACCTCTCGCTGGGCGGCGGCGGCAGCTGCTCGACCACCTACCAGAACGCGATCAACGGCGCCGTCGGCCGTGGCACCACGGTGGTGGTGGCCGCAGGCAACAGCAACACCAACGTGTCTTCATCGGTACCGGCCAACTGCCCGAACGTGATCGCGGTGGCGGCCACCACGTCGGCGGGCGCACGCGCCAGCTTCTCCAACTACGGCACGGGCATCGACATCTCCGCGCCGGGCCAGGGCATCCTGTCCACGCTCAACACCGGCACCACCACGCCGGGCAGCGCCAGCTATGCCTCGTACAACGGCACCTCGATGGCAGCACCGCACGTGGCCGGCGTGGTCGCGCTGATGCAGTCGGTCGCACCGAGCCCGCTGAGCCCGGCCCAGGTGGAAAGCATCATCAAGAGCACCGCTCGGCCGCTGCCGGGTGCCTGTTCGGGTGGCTGTGGCGCCGGCATCATCGACGCCGATGCCGCAGTGGCGGCTGCGATCAATGGCGGTGGCAACCCGAACCCGGGCGGCACCGTGCTGCAGAACAACGTCCCGGTGAGCGGACTGGGTGCCGCATCGGGCGCTTCGCTGAACTACACCGTCAATGTCCCGTCCGGCAGCAGCCAGCTGCGGGTGACGATCAGCGGCGGCAGCGGTGATGCCGACCTGTACCTGCGGCAGGGCAGCGCGCCGACCGATACCGCCTACACGTGCCGTCCCTACCTGAGCGGCAACAGCGAAACCTGCACGGTCAACAGCCCTGCTGCCGGTACTTGGTACGTACGGGTGAAGGCCTACAGCACCTTCTCGGGCGTGACCCTCAACGCCCAGTACTGAGCCCAAGACCCTCTCCTAGGGCACGCCCTGGCTTCGGCCGGGGCGTTTTTGCATGGGGCCGCGCGGTGGTGCGTGCCGCCGCGTCGTGGTGGGTGCCGACCTTGGTCGGCACTCCGTTCCTCAGACCGACTCGAAGCGGTTCGCGGCAACGTTCTTGCGCACGTGCTGCGGGTCGAAAATCCGCCCGTTCATCGCGATGTAGACGCCGGCCGGCAGCGACTGTACCGCGCCGATCGCGCAGCCGATGTTGAACTCCGCGTCCGAACCGCGGAAACGCGCCGGACTGAGCGCGCCGGTCATCACGATGGTCTTGTCCGCGATCGTCGCCAGCACCTTGCCGGTCTGCACCATCGAATCGGTGCCATGGGTCACCAGCACATGCCGGGTCGGCTGCGCCGCGATGGTGGCCCGGATCAGCTCGCGGTCCTCGTCGTTGATGTGCAGCGAGTCCTTGCGCAGGATCGGAATCACGTTGAAACGGAACGTCACCCCCAGCTCGCGCAGGATCATGCCGATCTGCGGATCGCCGATCTGGTAGTCCGACTTGTCGTCGAAGTAGATCTTGTCGATCGTGCCACCGGTGGTGACGACCAGGAGCTCTTCCATCATGTGCATGCGCGAAACCAGGACAGGTGCAGCGGCGCGGGGCCGGGAACGCAGATGATACGGCCCGGGAGGCGCAGCGTCAGCGTCGCCTGCCGAAGCGCGCGCGCAGGCCCGGCAGGCTGGCGGCGAAGATCACGGTCAGTGCCAGGGCAATCTCGAGCAGTGCCAGCCAGCGCGTTTCCGGGTGGCTCCAGGCGCTCATCACGCCATGGCTGAACCAGCCCAGCGCCAGCACGGAGGCCCAGAACCCTGCCTTGCGCCAGCCCAGGCGCAGGGCGATGGCCAGTGCAAGCGGTGGGGCGGTGAACACCAGCTGGGTGGCCAGCCAGTGCTTGTCGTTGATGAACCAGCCGGCAAACAGCGCGGCCAAGCCCATCAGGGCCAGCAGCAGGACCGTACGCGGCACGGCGTTCATCGGGCCAGCCGCTGCGCGATGTCGGCGACGCGACGGCCCAGCGCCCGCGCCAGCACCGCCTCATCATCGGTCGGTTGCGGGTCATCGGCGGCTCCCGCCACATGGCTGGCGCCGTAGGGCGTGCCGCCGCTGGTGGTATGGCTCAACCCCGGTTCGGTGAATGGAATGCCGACGATCAGGCAGCCGTGATGCAGCAACGGCACCTGCATGGTCAGCAGGGTCGATTCCTGCCCGCCGTGCATCGACGCGGTCGAGGTGAATACGCCGGCGGGCTTGCCCGCGAGCGTGCCATTGACCCATTCAGCACCGAGTCCATCGAGGAAGTGCTTGACCGGCGCAGCCATGTTGCCGAACCGCGTCGGGCTGCCCAGCAGCAGCCCCTGGCAGTCGGCCAGATCCTGCACGCTCACGTAGGGGGCGCCATCGTCGGGCACCGGCGGCTGTGCGGTCTGGGTCACGGCCGCCACCGGCGGCACCGTGCGCAGCCGCGCCACCATTCCCGGCACCTCGCCGATTCCCCGCGCGATCTGGCGCGCCAGCCGTGCCACCGAGCCACCGCGGCTGTAGTAAAGCACCAGGATCTCGCCCATCGTGCCCAGGTCTCCTCATCGTGTGGACGCCAGTATGGCTATCCTGCGTGCATTCCGCATCGGGTACCCTTGCGCCGATGGAACCTCTGGATACGCTCAACCTATGGATGGAACGCGCGCGCGATCGTGCGCGTGCCGCCAGCTTCGGCCGCTTCCTGTGGCACCGCTTTCTCGATGACCGCCTGTTCCAGGCGGCCGCCGCACTGGCCTACACCACGGTATTTGCCCTGGTTCCGCTGGCGATCGTGGTGTTCGGCGTGCTTTCGGCCTTCCCGGTCTTCGATCGCTGGAGCGACCAGCTCAGCGACTATGTCTTCTCCAACTTCGTACCCAATGCCGCACGCGCCGCCGAAGGCTACCTGCGGCAGTTCTCGGCCAGCGCTGGCCAGCTCACCGCGGCCGGCTTCATCGCCCTGGTCGTCTCGCTGCTGATCACCCTCAACAGCGTGGAAGAGACGTTCAACAAGATCTGGCGGGTCGGATCGACCCGGCCCAAGCTGACCCGATTCCTGGTCTACTGGACCGTGCTGACCCTGGGCGCGATGCTGGCCGCCGCCTCGCTGGCGGTGTCGGCACGGGTACTGGCAATGCCGCTGTTCGGGACCCAGGAGGGGCGCTGGCTGGCCGACCTGTCGCTGCGGCTGGCACCGGTGCTGATCGAATTCGTCTGCATCAGCCTGATGTTCCGGGTCGTGCCGCACCATACGGTAAAATGGCGGCACGCCGTCCCCGGCGCGATCCTGGCGGCGGTGATCCTGGAACTGGTGAAGTGGGGCATCGGTGCCTATCTGGGCAGCTTCCAGTCCTACCAGAAGCTCTATGGCACGGTCGCGTTCGTGCCGATCCTGCTGCTGTGGATCTATCTGTGCTGGGTCGCGGTGCTGCTTGGCGCATCGCTGGCATCGTCGATGGCGGCCTTCCGCTACCAGCCGGTCGAGCTGCGCCTGCCGCAGGGCTATGAATTCTATGGGCTGCTGCGCCTGCTCGGCCGCTTCCACCAGGCGCGTGCCCGGGGCAGGGGGCTGGCCGATGACGAGATCCTGCGGCTGGAGCCGATGCTGACCGACTCGCTGCTGCAGGACCTGGCCTGCAAACTGGAGGCCATCGGCCTGCTGCGCCGCGACGAGCGGGGTGAGTGGCTGCTCGCGCGCGACCTGGACCAGGTCAGCCTGGCCGATCTGTACGAATGCACCCAGCTGCGCATCCCGGTGGCGGAGCAGCATCTGCCCTACCGCGAAGACAGCCTGGGCCAGGCCGCGCTGGCGGCGCTGGATGAACTGCGCCTGCCTCTGCGTGAGCGCCTCAAGCGTCGCGTCAGCGATATCTATCCCGATTCCGGAGACACTCCATGACCCGTACGACTCCGCTGCTGCTGGCAGTTCCATTGGCCGTGGCGCTTGCCCTGGCGGCCTGCAAGCCTGCGCAGGACGCGACCCCGGCCAGCAGCCAGCCACCGGCGCAGGCTCCCGCACCGGCGGCACCGCCTGCGGCCGAGGACACGCCGGCCGAGCGTGTCACGGCCGAGTTCCCCACATTGAAGATGAAGGCCGTCGATGGCAGCGAGTACGACCTGGCTGCCCATCGGGGCAAGTGGGTGGTGGTGAATTTCTGGGCCACCTGGTGCGCACCGTGCCGCAAGGAGATGCCGGAGCTGTCCGCGCTGCACGCCATGCGCAGCAACATCGAAGTGGTCGGCCTGGCCTATGAGGACATCGAGGTGCCGGAGATGCAGTCGTTCCTGACCAAGCATCCGGTGACCTATCCGATCGTGATCGTCGATCCGTTCGATCCGCCGGCGGACTTCGCCACGCCGCGGGGTCTGCCGCTGACGCATCTGATCGATCCGCAGGGCCGGGTGGCGCACAGCTTCCTCGGGCCGGTTACGGCGGCCGACATCGAGAAACAGATCGCGGCTGCGAAGTAGTGGGTGTGCCGGCAGGGCCTGCGGCCCTGCACCCGCTGAGAGCCAGAGCGAAAGCGACAGCAACAGCCGAAGCGGAAGCGGGTTTCCTGAGGGATGGCGGGGTGGGTCCGGTTGCGGGGGACGCCGTAAACCCATCCTTGGGGGCTTGGCCGCGGCATCCATGCCGCGGACACCCCCGCAACCGGACCCACCCCGCCTTCGACAGTCTCCTGCGATCTGTCGGAATGGCTCTTGGGTCAGATCATCGGGAAACTGTCAGAGGTGGGGCGGTGTCGGAGTGCGGGGTGTCAGCCGCATGGATGCGGCTGCCAAGCCTACAGGGACGTACTTGCGGCGTCCCCGCACTCCGACACCGCCCCGCCACCCCGCGGTATGTCTGCCGTTGCCGTTGCTGCTGCCGTTGCTCGTAGCGGGTGCAGGGCCGCAGGCCCTGCAGACCACCCCTACTCCTCGACAGGAAAGTCCTCGATCGGCTTCAGCACATCGTAGTGCTCGCGATGCAGCTTGCCCTTCAGCTTCGGCAGCTCCGGCAGAGGCGCGTCCACGCGGGTGTCGGGCAACCGGTCCAGCAGGTTGCGTACCAGGGTCAGCCTGCCCAGCCGCTGGTCGTTGAAGTCCACCAGCGTCCACGGCGCACCTTCGCGATGGGTCGCGCGCAGCATGGCCTCCCGTGCTTCGGTATAGGCGCTGTACTTGCTGCGTGATTTCAGGTCGACCGGTGACAGCTTCCAGCCCTTCAGGGGATCGATATGGCGCTCGGCGAAGCGCTTCTCCTGCTGCTCCTGGTCCACGCACAGCCAGTACTTGAACAACAGGATGCCGTCATCCACCAGCAGCTGCTCGAACACCGGGGCCTGGCGCAGGAACTGCTGGTACTCGCTCTCGCTGCAGTAGCCCATGACCCGCTCGACACCTGCGCGGTTGTACCAGCTTCGATCCATCAGCACGATCTCACCAGCTGCCGGAAGGTGCCCGACATAGCGCTGGAAGTACCACTGTGTCGCCTCGCGGTCGGTCGGCTTGGGCAGTGCCACCACCCGACACTGGCGCGGATTGAGGTGCTGGCTGATGGCCTGGATCGCGCCGCCCTTGCCGGCGGTGTCGCGGCCTTCGAACAGCACCAGCAACCGCTGCCCGCTGTGCTGTACCCAACGGGCCATCGCGGTCAGTTCCAGCTGCAACGGCAGCAGCAGTTCGTCGTAGTCCTTGCGTTTGAGCTTGCCCATCGTCATGCCGCGCGGGAAGGAGGGCCCAGCCTAGCGCAGCGGTTGCTCAGGCGCCGTCGATGCCCTGCCAGCCCTGCTCGTGCGCCAGCTGCTGCAGCAGTGCCGAAAGGTCACGGGCGAAACCGGCCATGTCGAACACGCCGCTGCGCGCGCGGGCCTGCGCCAGTTCGGCACGCAGTGCGGCCAGCGCTGCCGGATCGTTGCCGAGCGCACGGGCGGTGGCGATGAACGCCGCATCGTCGGCAACGTTCATCCGTGCCAGGCCCAGGTGATGGTTGAGGCTGCCGGCCACGCGCGCGGCGAAGGTCTCGCCCGGGCAGGTCAGCACCGGGCAGCCGGCCCACAGTGCATCGGAGGCCGTGGTGTGCGCGTTGTACGGGTGCGTATCCAGGAACAGGTCGGCCAGCTGATAGCGGGCCAGATACTGCGGATGCGGCAGCTTGGGCATGAACACCAGCCGCGCCGGGTCCAGACCCGCTGCCTGCGCCGCTGCCCGCAGACGCGCATCGGCCTGGCCGGGGCCGGACAGCAGCCATAGAACACTGCCCGGCACTGCCGCCAGGACGGCGAACGCGCGCCCCATGCTGCGCGGGTTGAGCTTGTAGCTGTTGTTGAAGCAGCAGAACACCACGCCGTGTCCGGGCAGCCCACATGCGGCGCGATCCGGTGCCGGCTCGAGCGCGCGGGTGTTGTCCGAGGGCTGGAACGCGCGCGGCAGGTACACCACGCGCTCGCTGTGGTGGGGCGCCAACGCCGCTGGCAGGACGAACGCATCGGCGATCACCGCATCCAGCCATGGTGCGCCGGACGTGCCGGGATAGGCCAGCCAGTTGAGTTGCAGCGGGGCAGGGCGCAGCGCCAGGACTTCCGGCGCGCCGCCACCGCCCCAGCCACGCAGGTCGAACAGCAGGTCGATGCCCTGTGCTCGGATGGCGGCAGCGATGTCGGCATGGCGGCGCCCCGCCAGATCGTGCAGCCGGGTTGCTGCCTGCAGCCGCTGGCGGATGCGGCTGCCATCGTCCCGGTTCAGTGCGAACAGATGCAGCTGCAGTTCCGGGTGCCGGCCCAGCTGCTCGAACAGGGCAACGGTCAACAACCCGGTCGGATGTGCGCCGAATCCGTTTGAGAGGAAGCCGATCCGCAGGGCCCCCTGCGTCCGCACCTTCACAGCGGGCAGTGGCCGCACTGATGCGGCCACTGCTGCGGCGCGCGTGCGGGCGCAGGCCAGCTGCTCGGCGGCGCTGGCGTCTTCGCTGAGGAAGGCAAAGGGCTCGACCGCGCCTTGCCCGGTCGCGACTGCGCTGCGCACCTGCGCGGCCAGGGCATCCACGTCCTGCCAGTCGCACAGGCGGCGCTGCCATGCCAGCCGCTGGGCGGCGATGTAGGGTTCGTCGGGCATCAGCCCATGTGCACGCCGGTACGCGGCCGCCGCGCCCTCAGGGTCGCCGGCATCTTCCAGGGCATGGCCCAGCCACAGTGCGATGCCGGGATGTTCCGGAGCGCGCGCTGAAGCCTGTCCCAGCAGCGTCGCAGCATCGGCGTGCGCACCGGCCATCCAGGCCACGCGACCCAGTCGGGCCAGTGCTTCGGGATGGTCCGGTCGCAGCTGCAGTGCACGCCGCGCGGCCTGCTCGCCTGCGCCGATGTCGCCGGCTTCCAGTTCCAGATCGGCCAGCATCACCCAGGCGACGAAGTCACCGGGCTGGCGCGCGATCGCCTGCTGCAGTTGTTGCCGCTGCTGCCAGGCCGACATCGACGTCAGCCCGCCGACAGCTGGGCCAGGGCATCCACCTGGTGCTCGTGGCTGAGGCGCTGCAGCAGCGGGTCCAGATCGCCGGCGAGGATGTTGGGCAGGTCGTACAGGGTCAGGCCTTCCACGCGATGATCGGTGATCCGCCCCTGCGGGAAATTGTAGGTGCGGATGCGCTGGCTGCGATCGCCACTGCCGACCTGCAGGCGACGCGATTCGGCCTGCGCCGCGTCCTGGCGCTGGCGCTCGGCGTCGAGCAGCTGCGCCTTCAGGCGCTTCATCGCCTTGTCGCGGTTCGCGTGCTGGCTGCGTTCGGTCTGGCATTCCACCGCCACGCCGGTCGGCACGTGGGTGATGCGGATGGCCGACTCGGTCTTGTTGACGTGCTGGCCACCGGCACCGGATGAGCGGAAGGTGTCGACCTTCAGGTCGGCGGGGTTGATGACGATGTCATCGACTTCGTCCGCTTCCGGAATGATCGCCACGGTAGCCGCCGAGGTGTGGATGCGGCCCTGCGATTCGGTGGCGGGCACGCGCTGCACGCGATGCGTGCCGGATTCGAATTTCAGCCGCGAGAAGGCGCCACGGCCGACCACGCGCGCCACCACTTCCTTGTAGCCGCCGTGCTCGCCGGGGTTGTCGGACTCGATCTCGACTTTCCAGCCCTGGCGCTCGGCATAGCGCGCGTACATGCGGAACAGGTCACCGGCGAAGATCGCTGCTTCGTCGCCACCGGTACCGGCGCGGACTTCCAGGAACAGATTGCCCTCGTCACGTGGATCGCGGGGCACCAGCAGCAAGGCCAGCTCCTGTTCCAGTTCCTGCAGGCGCGCCTGGGCCGAGGCGATTTCCTCATCGGCCAGCTCGCGCAGGTCCGGATCGGCGCGCATGCCCTCGGCGGCGGCCAGGTCGGCCTTGGCGCGCGCCTCGTCGGCCAGTGCGGTGGCGACCGGTTCAAGTTGGGCGAATTCGCGCGAAAGGTCGCGGAAACGGGTGTTGTCGGCGACCACGTCGGGTTCGGCGAGCAGGCGTTCCAGTTCTTCGCGGCGCTCGGCCAGCGCTTCCAGCTTACGGCGCAGGGTCGGCGTCATCGGTTCTCACGGGTGGGTGGCGGTAACCCGGCGTGGCCGGGAACAGGCGCTCGGCGGCGCGGGTCAGATCGGCATCGCCGCTCAGCGCGGCCGCGCGCAACGCAGCGGTCGGGGGGTGCAGGAGCCGGTTGGTCAGGCCGTGGGCCAGTAGTTCCATGACCTCTTCGGCCGGCTTGCCGTTGGCCAGCTGCTGGCGGGCACGTTCGAGCAGCTCGGCGCGGGTGGCGTCGCCGAAGGCACGCAGTTGCCGCAGGGGCGCGTGGTGGGCGCCGGCCTGCAGGGTCTCGACGAAGCGCGACACCTGCAGGTCGATGATGGCTTCGGCTTCGGCGGCGGCCTCGCGACGGCCGCGTCGATTGTCCTCCACCGCGCGTTCCAGATCGTCCACGGTGTACAGGAAGGCATCGTTGAGCGTGCCGACCTCAGCCTCGATGTCGCGTGGCACGGCCAGATCGAACAGCAGCATCGGCTTGTGCCGGCGTGCACGCAGTGCATTGGCCACGGTCTCGCGGTGGATCACCGGCTCGCGTGCGGCGGTGGCCGAGAACACGATGTCGGCCTCGGCCAGATGGCGTTCAAGCTCGGTCAGCGGCAAAGCTACGCCGCCATGACGGCTGGCCAGTTCCTGCGCATGGGCGAGAGTGCGGTTGGCGATCAGCAGCCGCCGCACCTTGCCTTCGCTGAGGTGGCGTGCGGCCAGCTCGATGGTTTCCCCCGCACCGACCAGCAGCACGGTGGAATCATCCAGGCGGGCAAAGGCATTCTGCGCCAGGCGCACCGCGGCCGAGGCGACCGACACCGGGTTGGCGCCGACCTGGGTATCGGTGCGCGCACGCTTGGCCACGGAGAACGTCTGCTGGAACAGCCGGTCCAGGCGCTGGCCAAGCAGACCGTGGTCGCGCGCGGTCGACCAGGCATCCTTCACCTGGCCCAGGATCTGCGGTTCGCCCAGCACCATCGAGTCCAGGCCCGTCGCGACCCGGAACAGGTGGCGCACGGCATCGGCGTCAGCATGCTGGTACAGATAGCCCTGCAGGTCGCCGGCCTGGCTGCGCAGCCACTGGTCCAGCGCCTGCGCCGAATCGGCCACCGCGTACAGCTCCGTGCGGTTGCAGGTGGACAGCAGCACCGCCTCGGCGATCTGCGGGGTGTCGCGCAGCGAACCGAGCGCGCGCGGCAAGGCATCGCCGGCGAAGGCCGCGCGCTCGCGCAGTTCCACCGGCGCGGTCTGGTGATTCAGTCCGAGCACCCACAGGGTCATTGTTCAGTTGCTTGCGATAAGCTGCTGGCCATTGGACGACATTTTAAGGCCCCGATGCCGACGATGCCCGCATTGATTCGCATCCCCAGTGTTCTGCTGCTGTCCCTGGCGTGCAGCCAGGCCCTGTCGGCGGCGCCCGCCAAGGCTCCGGCGCGGGGCGCCGCCACCGAGGAACTGGCACTGGAGCCGGTGATGGCCGGCGAGTTCGCCCTGCAGGCCGGCAAGCTGGCCGAGGCGGCGCGCTGGTACCTGCAGGCCGCCCAGCGCAGCGACGGCGATGCCGGCCTGGCCGAGCGCGCGACCCGTATTTCCATGCTGGCCAACGACGATGCCAGCGCCGCCCAGGGCCTGGCCCTGTGGCAGCAGCGCGCGCCACGGTCGCTGGCCATGCGCAGCGCGGCCGGTGCGCTGGCGATGCGCCAGGGCGACGTGAAGGCGGCCCGCAGCGAGCTGCAGAGCCTGCTGCAGGACAGCGATGACCGTGGCTGGAAGTTTGCCCTGGCCGCGCTGATCGGCGGTGGACGTGATCCGGCTGTGCCGGCCCAGGTGCTGGGCGAGCTGGTCGATGCCAACGCCATCCCGCCGAAGATCGAGGCCTGGCAGGAATTCGGCCGCCTGGCACTGCGGATGGAAAAGCCGGAGCTGGCGCGGCGCATGATCGATGAGGTGGTCAAGCGCTTCCCGGAAGAGCCGCGCGTGGCGTTGCTGCGCGCCAGCCAGTTGCAGCAGGCGGGGCAGACCGATCGCGCGCTGGCGCTGCTGCGCGAGGTCGAACCGAAGACCCGCCAGGATCCGGAACTGCGCAACGCGGTGGCCATTGCCTACGACAGCCTGAATCAGCCGGCCGCCGCCGAGCGGGTGCTGGCGGTGGGGCCGCAGGACGTGCAGACCTGGGGAATGCGGGCGTCGCTGCTGGCCAAGCAGGGAGACAAGGCGGCCCTTTCCAACCTGTACAGCGAGCTGTCGCGGCAGGCCGCCAAACCGGACCCGGCGCAGCGCCTGCTGCTGGGCAAGATTGCGGAGTATCTCAAGCGTTATCCGGAAGCGGTGCAGTGGTATCACAGCGTGCCGGGCGGCGATGAACTGAGCGAGGCCCGCCTGCGGGCGGCGAGCGCACAGGCGCTTGCCGGGCGCCAGAGCCTGGCGCTGGACGAGGTACACGCGATCCAGTCCGATGCCGGCGTGGACGACGAAGTGCGCCGCGACGCCTATCTGCTGGAAGCGGAACTGCGGCAGCGCGCCAGCGACGATGCAGGTGAACTGGATGCGCTGGCCCGCGGTCTGGCCGCTTACCCGGACGAGAATGCACTGCTGTACGCGCGTGCGTTGGCCTGGGAACGCCGTGATGATATTGCCCGTGCCGAGGCCGACCTGCGCAAGATCCTGATCACCGAGCCGGAGAACGTGCCGGCGCTGAATGCGCTGGGTTACACCCTGGCCGATCGCACCGGTCGCTACCAGGAGGCGCTGGAACTGATCGACCGTGCCCGCGTGGCCGAGCCGGACAATGCCGCCATCGTCGACAGCTATGGCTGGGTGCTGTATCGCCTGGGCCGCAACGAAGAGGCGCTGGTGCAGCTGCGTCGTGCGTGGACCCTGGCCAAGGATCCGGAGATCGCCGCACATGTCGGCGAAGTGCTGTGGGTGCTCGGCCGGCATGACGAGGCCCGCCACTTCTTCGAGGAAGCGGCCAGGCTCGACCCCGACAACCGCGCGCTGCAGCGTGCCCGCGAGAAATTCAATCCATGAGTGCTTCCCTGTTCCGGCCGCTGCTGTTGGCAGTGGCGACCTTCGCCATGACCGCCTGTACGTCGCTGGGCACCCAGAAGACACCGGCGCCGGCCGTGGTCGAGACCGTGTCGGCGGAAGCGGCACAGGCCGAAGCCGCGCGGGTGGCGGCGCTGCAGGCGCAGCCGGAGTGGTCCTTCCAGGGCCGGGTAGCGGTCAGCAAGGGCAAGGACGGTGGCAGTGGACGCATCGACTGGCAGCAGGCCGGGCGGCGCTACGTGATCGAGCTCAGTGCACCCATGACCCGGCAGAGCTGGAAGCTGACCGGCGACAGCCAGCATGGAGGCGGTCGCCTGGAAGGACTGGCCGGCGGCCCGCGTGAAGGCGAGGACGCGCAGCAGCTGCTGCTGGAGGCCACGGGCTGGGAAATCCCGGTCAACCCCCTGCCCGAGTGGGTCCGTGGGCTGGCGGCCGCCGATCCCGCCGGTGCGGGCAAGGTCGAGCGCGACGGCGAAGGCCGCCCGCGCCGCATGCAGCAGATGGGCTGGCAGATCCAGTACCTGGACTGGTACCCCGCCGAGGCCGGGCGCCCGTCCCTGCCGCGCCGGATCGAGGCCAGCAGCGGCGACGCCAAGGTCCGCGTGCTGGTGGACCAGTGGGGGCAGGGCGCGCCATGAGCGCGGGTGCGGAGGATGCGGGCTGGTCCTGGTGGCCGGCCCCGGCCAAGCTGAACCTGTTCCTTCATATCACCGGCCGCCGCGCCGACGGCTATCACGAGCTGCAGACCGTGTTCCGCCTGCTGGATTGGGGGGACCGCATCGGCCTGCGCCTGCGTGAAGACGGCCAGGTACGTCGGCAGGGAGTGGGATTGCCGGGTGTGGACGAGGCCGACGACCTGGCCGTACGTGCCGCCCGCACGTTGAAAGAGGCCGCCAACATCGACCAAGGTGTCGATATCATCGTCGAAAAGCATATTTCGGCAGGTGGCGGTTTCGGCGGTGGGTCATCCGACGCCGCCACCGTGCTGGTGGCGCTGAACCGGCTCTGGAACGCCGCTCTGGATGAGGACGCGCTGGCCGCGCTGGGCCTGCGCCTGGGCGCGGATGTGCCGGTGTTCGTGCGTGGCCGTAACGCCTGGGCCGAGGGTGTGGGCGAGCGGTTGCAGCCGATCACCCTGGCACCGGCCTGGTATGTGGTGGTCGAGCCCGGCGTTCATGTCCCGACCCCGGTCCTGTTCGCAGCCCCGGATTTGACGCGCGACAGCCCAGTGGCGAAAATAGAGGACTTCGCTTCCGGGGCCTTGGTCGGGAACGCGTTCGAACCGGTGCTGCGCCGCCGCGAGCCTGCCGTCGAGGCAGCGCTTGCCGCGTTGAGCGACATCGGTACCGCGCGACTGACCGGTTCTGGAAGTGGTTGTTTCGTCGAATTCGCATCGCAGACTGCCGCACAGCAGGGGCGGGCGAAGTTGCCGAAGGAGTTGCGGGCCAGGGTGGCTGCGGGCGTTGCGCGTTCGCCGCTGCTGGATGCACTCGAGCAACACTGATTTCAAATGCAGGGGCGTCGCCAAGAGGCCCAAGGCACCAGGTTTTGATCCTGGCATTCGTAGGTTCGAATCCTACCGCCCCTGCCAATGCGGCTGTGTCCGCGCCTTCAGCGCATCATCCGCGCGGGACGTGGAAACAACCGCGGTGTTGTCAGCAGCAAGGGTCCGGCGTGGTCCTTGCCGCCACCGGATCCCCGCCACTCGTCCCCGCCCGAGACAATCATGATGCAAGAGTCCCCGAACCTGCTGGTCTTTTCCGGCAACGCCAACAAACGTCTGGCGCAGAACATCTGCAAGGAACTGGGGGTTCGCCCGGGCAAGGCGCTGGTCTCGCATTTCTCCGATGGAGAAGTGCAGGTGGAGATCGAAGAGAACGTCCGCAAGCAGGACGTGTTCGTGATCCAGCCGACCTGCGCGCCGAGCGCGGAAAACCTGATGGAACTGCTGGTGCTGATCGACGCGCTCAAGCGCGCATCGGTGAACAGCGTGACCGCCGTGGTGCCGTACTTCGGTTACTCGCGCCAGGATCGCCGCATGCGTTCCTCGCGTGTGCCGATCACCGCCAAGCTGGCGGCGAAGATGTTCAGCACCGCTGGCGCTGATCGCGTGCTGACTGTCGACCTGCACGCCGACCAGATCCAGGGCTTCTTTGATATTCCGGTCGACAACGTCTATGCCTCCCCGCTGCTGCTGGCCGACATCTGGCGCGCCTACGGCACGGAGAACCTGATCGTGGTGTCGCCGGACGTGGGCGGCGTGGTCCGCGCCCGTGCCGTGGCCAAGCGTCTGGATGATGCCGACCTGGCGATCATCGACAAGCGCCGCCCGCGCGCCAACGTCTCCACCGTGATGAACATCATCGGTGACGTCGAAGGCAAGACCTGCGTGATGGTCGATGACATCGTCGACACCGCCGGCACCCTGTGCGCCGCTGCCGCTGCCCTGAAGGCGCGCGGTGCGCTCAAGGTTGCCGCCTACTGCACCCATGCGGTGCTGTCGGGCCCGGCGGTGGACAACATCACCAATTCCCAGCTCGACGAGCTGGTGGTGACCGACACCATCCCGCTGAAGGACGCAGCGCGGGTATGCAGCAAGATCCGCCAGCTGAGCGTGGCGGAGATGCTGGCCGAAACGATGCGCCGCATCGCCTTCGGCGAGTCGGTCAGCTCGCTGTACGTGGACTGAGTTTTTCGTCCCTGCCGGCAACGGCAAGGACTTCCCCGGATGCTTCTGGTCGCGGAAGCATCTTCAATCGCCAAGCCGCAGGGCAAGGCAACAACCTGAGTAGTCGAAAATGTCGAAGACCCATGAAATCAAGGTCACCAAGCGTGAACTGCAGCGTAAGGGTGCGAGCCGCCGCCTGCGTCACGCCGGTGTGATCCCGGCCATCGTGTACGGCGGCAACGCCGAGCCGGTCGCCATCAGCCTGGACCACAACGAAATCTGGCTGGCCCAGCAGAACGAGTGGTTCTATGCCTCGATCCTGGACCTGAACCTGGACGGCCAGGTGCAGAAGGTCCTGCTGCGTGACATGCAGCGCCATCCGTACAAGCAGCTGATCATGCACCTGGACTTCCAGCGCGTGAACGAGAACGAAGCCCTGACCGCTTCGGTCCCGCTGCACTTCATCAACGAAGACACCTCGCCGGCCGGCAAGGCTGCCGACGTCGTGGTCACCCACGAACTGAAGGAAGTGACCATCAGCTGCCTGCCGAAGGACCTGCCGGAGTCGATCGAAGTCGACCTGGCCGACCTGGCTGCCGGCGACGTGGTGTACCTGTCCAACATCAAGCTGCCGAAGGGCGTGGAAATCCCGGCCCTGGCGCTGGGCAAGGACCACGACGACGCGATCGTCACCGCCAAGCACGGCAAGGAAGACGCTGCCGACGCTGAAGAAGCACCGGCCGCCGAGTAATGCCCCCGCGGCGCCTGCTCCGGCAGGCGCCGCACCGGCATCTACAGGAAGATCCAATGGCAGGACTGCGACTGATCGTCGGTCTGGGCAATCCCGGATCGGAGCACGCCCGGACCCGGCACAATGCCGGGTTTCATTTCGTTGAGGCCCTGGCGGAAAAGGCAGGGGCGCGATGGAACGTGGACAGCAAGCTGTTCGGCGAGACCGCCAAGGTCGAGATCGCCGGGCAGACGGTATGGCTGCTCAAGCCTGCCACTTTCATGAACCTCAGTGGCAAATCGGTCACCGCCGCGCAGCGGTTCTGGAAGATCGAGCCCGAGGAAACCCTGTTGGCGCATGATGAACTGGACCTCCCGCCCGGTGTGGCGCGGCTCAAGTTCGACGGCGGTCATGGCGGCCAGAATGGCCTGCGCGACACCATCCGCCTGCTGGGTCACGGCAAGTTCCATCGCCTGCGCGTGGGCATCGGCCATCCCGGCCACAAGGATCGCGTGGTGGGCTGGGTGCTGGGCCGTCCGTCCAAGGACGACGACCTGCTGATCGCGCGCGCCATCGACGATGCGATCGACGTGATGCCGCTGGCCGTGCAGGGCGATTTCAATGAAGCGATGAAGCGCCTGAACACCCCGAAGTAGCTGCCAACTCCGGTTGGCACCCGCAATGATCGATTGAAACAGCTTGGGAAAGCGGCGCGCGCGCTGTTTTCCCAATCAATTTCACCCCAGAGGTTGTCAAAGATGGGTATCAAATGCGGCATCGTCGGCCTGCCCAACGTCGGCAAGTCGACCCTGTTCAACGCGCTGACCAAGGCGGGCATCGCCGCGGCGAACTTCCCGTTCTGCACCATCGAACCGAACGTCGGCATCGTGCCGGTGCCGGACCCGCGCCTGAACGAGCTGGCAGCGATCATCAACCCGCAGAAGGTCATTCCGACCGCCGTGGAATTCGTCGACATCGCCGGCCTGGTCGCCGGTGCTGCCAGCGGCGAAGGACTGGGCAACAAGTTCCTCGCGCACATCCGCGAAGTCGATGCGATCACCCATGTGGTGCGCTGCTTCGAGAACGCCGACGTCATCCACGTCAACAACAAGGTCGATCCCATTTCGGATATCGAAACCATCGATACCGAACTGGCCCTGGCTGATCTGGACAGCGTCGAGAAGGCACTGAACCGCGCCGAGCGCGCTGCCAAGGGTGGCGACAAGGAGGCGGCCGCGCGCAAGCCGGTGCTGGCCAAGCTGCAGGCCGCGCTGTCTGACGGCAAGTCCGGCCGTTCGGTGGGTCTGGACGAGGAAGAGAAGGCGCTGGTGCGCGACCTGTTCCTGCTGACCTTGAAGCCGGTGATGTACATCGCCAACGTGCTGGAGGACGGGTTCGAAAACAACCCGCACCTGGAAGCCGTGCGCGCGCACGCTGCCGCCGAGGGTGCGCAGGTGGTGCCGGTGTCCGCCGCGATCGAGGAAGAACTGTCGCAGCTGGACGACGAGGACCGCGACACGTTCCTGGCCGACCTGGGCCTGAGCGAGCCGGGCCTGAACCGCGTGATCAATGCGGCCTACAGCCTGCTGGGCCTGCAGACCTACTTCACCGCCGGCGTGAAGGAAGTCCGCGCCTGGACCGTGCGCAAGGGTGCCACCGCGCCGCAGGCCGCCGCGGTCATCCACACCGACTTCGAGAAGGGCTTCATCCGCGCTGAAACCATCGCGTATGACGACTTCATCAAGTACAAGGGCGAAGCCGGCGCCAAGGAAGCCGGTCGCCTGCGCCTGGAAGGCAAGGAATACCGCGTGCAGGAAGGCGACGTGCTGCACTTCCGCTTCAACGTCTGACCCAGCGGCATCGGATCGACCCCGGACGCCCCGCCCCGAGCGGGGCGTTCGCGCTTCCGGCATCCGTCTCTGCGCTGGACAAAAATTGACCATGCTCTGAAACGCCTGCAGCGCAACGTTCGCACACACTTGTCCACATCAAACCCCCACCGCTTTCCACGCGCGGTGTGGAAAACCCAGCGTGCCGCTGTAGAGCCGAGCCCATGCTCGGCTGATGCCAGCCGGAGCCGAGCATGGGCTCGGCTCTACAGAAGTTTGTCCGCACGCCGTGGACAAAATTTCACCGCACTTGGAAACGCCTGCGCGACAACGCTCTCACCCACTTGTCCACATCAAGTTCCCATTGCCTTCCACGCGCCGTGTGGAAAACAATCGCGGCCGTGGACAAAAAATAACCACGCATGGAAACGCCTGCGGTACAAGGCTCGCACCTACTTGTCCACACCAAGCCCCCATCGCTTTCCACGCGTGGTGTGGAAAACCACGGCCAACAGCAGATTCCGATTTCGAACTTGTTGCATGGTGCGCGGCGCGGTGCTGCTTCAGGCTGGCCTCCGACCCTTCCACTGACACGGGCGGCATCACGCCTGTGCGCGACCCGGAGAGTTGCTATGACGACGCGAACGTATGGGTGGTTAGTGGCGATCGCGGCCCTCGGGTTGCTTCTGGCCTACGGCTGCCAATACATGGTCGTGCGGCCTGCACGAGGGAGTGCATCGGCCCCGGGGTGCAGTGCCGTCAGCCTGTTGAGTGCCATGCGCGAGCGGCTGCGACCCGAAGCGGACTTCAGCGAAAGCGGAGGTATCTACCTGGACTCTGTTGACCCGGAAGATCCAGAGGCACTGATCGCCTATGCAGCATTGGGTCGCATCTGCCGGGAGCCAGCAGGACGACGCACCGATGAGGGGCAGGCCCTTGCCAGACGGCTTGCCCGGATCGCATCCAGCTTCATCGTCGGGGGAAAGCTTGAGCCCGGTCGCTACGTCCTGACCGTGGCCACGACTGGCTCCCGGGGCGATCAAGTGGTCGCGGTGTCACCGGAACACCTTGCACTGCTGCGGAGCATGAACACCCGCACGCTGGGGAGAGCAGTGATGCTGATGGACAGCAAGCGTCCCTACGGTGATATGCATTACTTCTACATCGACATGGCCCGCGCGCTGGGGGAGCCGGTTCCGCTGGACGCGAATGGTAATGCGACGTTCGCGCCGGGGGTGATTGCCCGGTACGACGAACTGCATGGACAGATGCTTGATGTGGTGCGTGTTTTCTGGCGCTTTGCGGAGCCGGCGCAGTCTACGTCCTGAGCGGAACTGCACGCGGAAGGGGACGGGGGCCTGCGCCCCCGTCCTCCCGCCTGAGTTCAATGCAGCGGCACGCCTTACAGTGCGCTGCCCCCGAACTTGTGCGTGTACTGCAGATTGATCGTGCGGCCCACGCTGTCGAACCAGGAGACGTCGTAGTACGGGTACGCCGTGTACGTTGCGTCCTTCGGCGGCATCTTGTTGAACACGTTGACCACAGACAGTGACAGGCGCGAGTGGTCGTCGAAGCGATACTGCACCGACGCGTTGTAGCGGTACGTGGCCCTGATGTAGGGGCTGTCGCCGCTGTCCCAGTCGAACACCTGGTCGTAGCTGTCCGAGTTTGGCAGCTTGCCCAGTCGCGAACCGTACACGGTGGCCGACCATGCATCCTTTTCCCAGGTCACACTGACGCTGCTCTTGGTGCGCGGGATATCGAAGCCGCTGTTCACTGCGAACTGGTCCTCGATCGCATCGCCGGTGTAGCGCTGGAAATCGTGCTTCTTCACCCAGGTGTGGCTGCCGTTGAAGATGAAGTCACCGATACCGGTCTGCAGGCGGTAGCGCAGGCCCGCATCGATGCCCGACGTCGACTCGCGTGCCACATTGATCGGATTCACATGCACCCCGTACAGGCGGCCGTCGGCGGTACGGGTCACCCGCGCCAGCGCGTCCACGCAGGTCGGCGAAGCGATGTCGGCGTCGCCCAGGCGGCAGTTCGCTTCACTGGCCAGTATCGTGCGCACGTCCATGTCCTGCACCTGCCTGCGCATGTCGATGTCGAACCAGTCCACCGAAAGGTCCAGCCCGGCGGCCGGCGACCAGACGAAGCCTGCGCTCCACGAGGTGCTGGTCTCCGGGTCCAGCTCGCGGTTGCCGCTGCGGCTGCGGATGACGTTGCGCTCGTAGTCCGAGCAGTCATCGGCCTGGTCGGCGCGGCAGCTGTACAGGTCCTCGGCGCTGGTCTCGTCGTTGCCGGGGCCGGCAAACACGTAGTGCAGGTCCGGGGCGCGGAAGGCCGTGCCGTAGGAGCCGCGCACCAGCAGGCTCTCGACCGGGCGCCACTCAAGGCCGCCGCTCCAGGTCGCCTTGCCGATCGTGTGGCCGGAGTAGCGGTACTGGTCATAGCGACCGGCCACGCTCAGGTTGATCGTCTCGTGCAGCGGCATGCGCAGCTCGGCGGCCGTTGCCCAGCGGTTGCGCGAACCCTTGCCGTCGGAATCCTTCCAGCTGTAGTAGTAGTACTGGGTCGCCAGCGGATCGGGATTCAGTGCGTAGGCCTGCTGGCCCACTTCCACCGTCGCGGCAAAACCGGCATCGCCGCCGGGCAGGGCGAACAGCGAGCCGTTGGTCAGGGTGAGGGCCGCCGTCTCGGTGCGGGAATTGGGGGTATAGGTAGTACGTGCGGCGATCGCGTCGTACTCGGCGCGGGTCAGCGGGCGGTACAGCCGCGACGGGTCGGCGTTGTAGATCGGGAAGCCGTCATCGTCCTCGCCCAGCTGCGGGCCCAGGAACAGGTCGTTGGCCCTGCCGGCGATGATCTGCGGCCAGCTGATCCGCGACTGGTACTGCGAATGGCTCAACGCCGCTTCGTAATCCCAGTTGCCGGCCAGGTTGCCCTTGAAGCCGGTGGTCACGCTGAAGGTCTTCTGCGTGCTGCGCACCATCGCGTTGCGCAGGCCGCCCATTTCCTCGGGCGAGAACTGACGCTGCCAGAACTCGATTTCGCCGGTGGCTTCGTTGCTGAAGTAGCCCGACTCGTCGCCGTCGGCGGCCATGCGGCCCCACGACGTCACGTCGCGCATCAGCGCCAGCGTGTGGTAACCCATCTGCACGTCGGCGAACCACTGCTGGCCGTTGTCGAAGTCATAGCTCAGCGAGGCATAGCCGTTGGCGCCGCGGCGCTTGCTGAGGATGGTGCCGTAGCCGATCGACGCGTCGCTGCCGCAGTAGTAGCCGTAGCGGGGGCGGAAGGCATGGTAGGTGCTGCCCTGGTTCTGTCCGCTCAGGGCATCACAGGTGGCCGCGCCCGGGTCCAGGTAGTCATCGTTGTAGTCGGTGCGCAGGTAGGCACGGCGGGCGATGCGCGAGCCCTCGGTCGGCCCGTCCTGGGTCGAATCCTGGATGTCGCGCTCATAGGCCCACAGCGGCGTCTGCGACTGCAGCTCCACGCTGTACACCGCATTGAAGCTGCCCGCGCTGAACCCGCTGGACAGGCTCATGTCGAAGGAATCGCCACCGCCCTCACTGGTGGTACCCATGCGCACGTCGACCGTGGTGCCGTCGGCCTTCTTCTTGAGGATGAAGTTGACCACGCCGGCAATCGCGTCCGAACCATAGATGGCCGAGGCGCTGCCGGTCAGCACTTCGATGCGGTCGATCATGCCCAGCGGAATGTTGGACACGTCGGTGAAGTTGCTGCGGCCCTGGAACGGCATCGGGAAATCGGCGATGCGGCGGCCGTTGACCAGCACCAGGGTGTGGTTGGGCCCCAGCCCGCGCAGGTCGACCTGCTGTGCACCCGGCGAGAAGTCGGCGCCGCTGGAGGATTGCTGGCTCTGCGTCTCGCCGCCGTTCTGGGTCATTGCCCGCAGCACGTCCGGCACGGTGGTGAAGCCGCTGGAACGGATCTGTTCGGCGTCGATCACCGTGATCGGGGCAGGGCCCTCGACCTGGGCGCGCGGAATGCGTGAGCCCGTGACCTGCACCGCATCGAGCTGCCGTACCGGAGAGGAGGCCGGAGCCTGGGCCGCCGCAGAAGCGGCAAGGCCCATCAACGCCAGCTGGATCGACCACGCCATCGCCTGTCTACGCATGAGAAGTTCCCGGAAGTAATGCCGGCCCGCAGAGGAGGGGCCCATCCCCCATTCAGATTTCTGCAATGGGCGCCGGCATTTAACGCCTTTTTCATGCCCTTGACTACTGATGCCCCATCTGGCAAAGAGTGAAAACGCTTGCAGGTCGTTTCTGTTCAGGGAGATCAAGATGCGACGGTTCCATCGGAGGCTGCGTCACGTGCTTGCCGGCTTGGCAGTGCTGGTTCTCCTGGGCCCGCCGCTGGCCGCGTCCGCGCAGGACCTGCAGGGGCCGGGATTCGCCTATTACGAGACCGGCGATCTCGATGCCCCGCGTCCAGGGCCCAGGGCGCCGGCGATGATGCTGATGGGCGGTGGAGAGTGGGTGCCGGAGGCGTTCCAGTGGTGGCTGAAGCAGGCCGGCAATGGCCGCGTGCTGATCCTGCGCGCCTCCGGCAGCGACGAGCTGCAGGAACGTCTGCACCATGACATCGGCGGCACCACCGCCGTGCAGACCCTGGTGTTCGACAGCCGTCGTGGCGCCGACGACCCGGCCGTACTGCGGGTGGTGGCCGCGGCCGACGCCATCTTCATCGCCGGCGGCGACCAGTCGCGCTACATCCGCTTCTGGAAGGGGACCGCACTCAACCGCGCGCTCAACGCCCATGTCCGTGCCGGCAAACCGATCGCCGGCACCAGTGCCGGACTGGCGATCCTCGGCGGCTATGCCTACGGCGCGCTTGATGGTGGCAGCGTCACCTCCGCCGCCGCCCTGGCCGACCCGATGGGCAGCGCGGTGACGATGGACAGTGGCTTCCTGCAGATGCCCTATCTGCAGCGGGTGGTCACCGACACCCACTTCGACCGGCGTGATCGTCTCGGTCGCCTGATCGTGTTCGTCGCCCGTGCCGCGCAGGACAGTGGCGACCCGGACATGATCGGCATCGGCGTGGACGAAGACACCGCGCTGTGCGTGGAGCCTGACGGACGCGCGCAGGTCTACAGCGCCGACGGTCATGGCAGGGTCTGGGTGGTCCGTCCGGGTCGTGGCGCGGACCGGCTGACGCAGGGCGAACCGCTGCGTTTCCACGCTGTGCCGGTTACCGTGGTGGCAAGCGGTGGCCGCATGCGGCTGGACGACTTCCAGGCCGACGCCGACTATCACGCAGCGGTCGATGTGGATGGTGGCCGGATTGAACTGATCCGTCGCTGACCGCTGCTGCCGGCCGCGCGCCGGCGCTTCCTTCCAGGCATCTCGTCGAGCCTGCTCGACGCCATTGCTTCCATTTCCGGAGATATCGATGAAGCTTCATCTGGCGCTGTCTGCGCTGCTGTCCCTGCCGTTGCTCGCCCATGCTGCGCCGGGTGCGTCGCCCCTGCTGGTCATCCACGGCGGTGCCGGCGTCGAGCGCAAGGATCTGTCCGCCGCCGAGGAGAAGGCGGCGCGGGCGGCACTCCGTGCGGCGCTGCTGAAGGGGCATGCCGAGCTGGCAGCGGGTCGCCCTGCGCTGTCGGCGGTCACCGCAGCGATCACCGTTCTCGAGGACGATCCCACGTTCAATGCCGGCAAAGGCGCAGTGTTCACCCACGAAGGGCGCAACGAGCTGGACGCGGCCGTGATGGATGGCGCCACCCAGGCGGCCGGCGCGGTGGCCGGCGTGCAGCGCGTACGCAACCCGATCCTGCTGGCAACGGCTGTCATGCAGGAATCGAAACACGTGATGATGGTCGGGCAGGGCGCCGAGGCGTTCGCGGTCGAGCAGGGCATGACCCTGGTCGATCCTTCGTACTTCCGCACCGAAAAGCGCTGGCAGCAGCTGCAGCGCGCACTGAAGGAGGAGGCCGGCGGCCAGGCCCACGCCGACCTGGAAACGGCCCGGCACTTCGGCACGGTCGGTGCGGTTGCGCTGGATGCGCAGGGGCGCCTGGCAGCGGGGACCTCCACTGGAGGAATGACCAACAAGCGCTACGGGCGTGTCGGCGATTCGCCGATCATCGGCGCCGGCACGTGGGCCGATGCACGCTGTGCGGTGTCGGGAACCGGATGGGGCGAGTACTACATCCGCACCGCTGCCGCGCACGAGATCTGCGCGCGTATCCGCTACCAGGGCCAGTCGCCGGCGGAGGCGGGCCGGGGCGTGATCAACGAGGCGATTCCGCAGATGGGTGGGGATGGCGGTGCGATCGTGCTCTCCGCCGATGGAAAAGCAGCCACGCCGTTCAACACCCAGGGCATGTACCGCGGCTGGATCGGTGCCGACGGCGTTCCGCATGTGGCGATCTTCGCCGATGAGGCCCTGGCGCTGCCCGGGCAATAGGCTTGCGTATCAAAGGGTTTGCGACGCGTGTGAAAAAAAGTGAAAAAAAGCGTTGACAGGCCCCCGCTTCATCTCCAGAATTGCGGGCTCACCACCACACACCGCAACGCTTCGGCGGCACGGGATGGGGTTGAAACGGAGGGATACCCAAGCGGCCAACGGGGGCAGACTGTAAATCTGCTGGCTTACGCCTTCGGTGGTTCGAATCCACCTCCCTCCACCAGCTTCACGTTGTGGCACTTCCCGGTGCGGGAGTAGTTCAATGGTAGAACCTCAGCCTTCCAAGCTGATGGTGCGGGTTCGATTCCCGTCTCCCGCTCCATTGAATGAACTTTGAATATTATCGAGTTCATGCCATAATGCAAAACTCGCTCACGTAGCTCAGTCGGTAGAGCACTTCCTTGGTAAGGAAGAGGTCGAAGGTTCGATTCCTTTCGTGAGCACCATCTTCAGCACCACACCAGACGAATTCGAGATAAGCAGCCATGGCCAAGGGTAAGTTCGAGCGCACCAAGCCGCACGTCAACGTCGGCACCATCGGTCACGTCGACCACGGCAAGACCACGCTGACCGCCGCGCTGACCAAGATCGGCGCCGAGCGCTTCGGTGGCGAGTTCA